>Ga0210019_1000031_pt1 | contig 204328 bp, 190 predicted proteins | sample CryGeyCG2114_020_2_FD_183969 | JGI IMG/M metagenome (GOLD analysis project Ga0210019, IMG submission 183969) | Groundwater microbial communities from aquifer - Crystal Geyser CG11_big_fil_rev_8/21/14_0.20 (SPAdes) (version 2) | ecosystem: Environmental > Aquatic > Deep subsurface > Groundwater...
AACGATAACCGCCCTTTGCCACATTGCTGGCTAAATTAAGCTTAGGCCCCAGCGCACCGCCGGTCAGAAGTGCTGCTCCAGCACTAATTCCGCTGGCCGGAATATTCATGACTGAATTCACCGCCATACCAGAAAACACGCCCAGCGCTTGCCCTACGCCTGAACCGTTTAAAATCATCATGGCAATCATGAGCGAGCCGACCAACATCAGCGCTAAAAACGATAAGATGATTGTGCCCTCTAAGGAGCCGCCAATGACTTGACCCGCACTGTAGCCGTGCTCTATTTCATCGCCCAACATGATCAAAATAAAGACAATGATGTGGGGAACCACTAAGCACCACAAATAGGTAATAATCCCACCGCGCATGACATTACTCATGGTGGGAAAAAGATAAATCAAACAAGGAATTCCCATTAGGCCATAGCCCAGATAATACGCCAGCGAGTACACGCCTTTTAAAACCCAAAAACATAGCGTCGAGATGAAATACACCCACAACATAAAGGCATCGTTCACATAGCGATCAAACAGGTGGTACTTGATATAATCAGCGATATTGCTACTTTTAAGCGTCACGCTTTTTTGCTCAATATCTTTAACAAACGACAGTCCTTCCACCATGCCTTTTAAAACCACATTATTGCCCCCAAACTTCGCGAGCGCCGCATCCGCTGCCTGCATGGAATAATCAATGCCTGTGAAATAAATTGTGCTGATGCTAGTTAGAATCAAAATTGCGATAAAGGCGCGCTTAAGCAGCGCAAACGGTTGCAGACGATCTAAGTATTCTATAAGCACCGCCAACATGAATACTGTTGGTAAAAGATCAAGAAAGAAACCGCGATAGCCTTCAAGCAAATCATTCAGATTAAAGCTCTTGATCAGCAGTAAATCACTCATTACACTGGTTGCAGTGCTCACAGCTTCTCCGCTTCGAGACTGGTTAGTGGATCGGTGGATTCATTGATCCCTAACCAACTCTTGTAATAGTCTTCGCGTCTAAGCTGTTCTAGTTGTTCATTCTTTTTAAGAGCTAAGTCAGTACGCTGATAATCCAGATCATCACGGTGCATTTTTGCTAGAATCTTCGCCGACAGTGCCGTATTTATGGCGGTATTTTGTACATGCTTTGAAACCGTTCCCTCGCTAGCGCTACTTAGTTCTTGTTGATACGCCTCTTGCTCGTCTTCCATCGAGCTAACCAGCTTGTCCCATGAACGATCCACAAAATCCTGTGCCGCAAAGACATCTTTGGCCGCAAAATCAATATTAGATTTCAAACCTTGCAGATTCATCTTTAAGCGCAAAAGCTTCTGGTTAAGCTGCGCTAGTCCCTGCGTGCTCATCTTCTGCGTTGCCGCCATATCGCGCACATGCTGTTCAATCCTGCGCGCGATAAAAAAGCGTCTCATAGCAATAAAATTGTAGCGATCAACTTGCTGTGATGTTTTTTGTGCCACTTCTAAAATTTTGAGCGTATTCGTAACCGTTGATGCCGTATTGGAAACCAAAGCAATTAACGCCGCCGTATCGCTGTCTGGCATAAAAAATGTACTTGCTTGAACTTTCACACTCAAACTAAACACTAAGATAATGATTATTTTCGCCATAACGTAACCTCACAAACGCTTCGATTGCTTCGCTGTTAGATGCAAAGTAAGCGCGTTTTTCGTTTAAGTAGTTCATTAACGGTTGATCTTCACCGTCTTCTGTATGGAAAAGCTCACGTTCAAGCGAGCTTAAATAAATGCCAAGAATCTTTTTAAAGCGTTGATCTTTAGTCACAAGATAACATTCACTGACAACGTTTTTTACAAAGCGCAGTTGATTGATGCGTTCAATATCAAATTCACTGACCGTTTCGTTGGGAGTTAATTCTTGTGGAAAAAAGAATCTAAAATAAGCATTATTAATAATGGCGCGACTGAGTTCCCTATCAATTTTGGCAAAATCTTCTAATCCTTGCGAGATTGCGATAGCGAGTCCACCAGTCTTACGAATAGTGCGAAAGCTTTTCGTAATAAAGCTAGCGTGCCCTGTTAGAAATTCCCAACACTCATCAAAGACCAAGATTTTTTGTCTGACCTTAATGCGCTTATAGTATTCCAGTGCAAAAAGAATTACCGGCGTCACCATGGCCTGTGAATAATCTTGAATATCCACGTACAAGAGATTGACATCACCTATGACTTCATCGCTAAAGCTGTCTAAACATTCCTCAAAATAAAGCGAGATATGTTTAAAATCAGCTTCGAGTCTTTCTAGTAGACTTCTAAAAGCGATCACTGAGTTATCTTCAAGAATAGCGCGCAGTGATTTTAATAGACGCCCGCGCTCAAGTTTATCAAATTTACTTAGATCAACCTGACTTAAGATAATCTCACGCAAGAACTCGGCATCACGAAACTGCATAGGGTTAATCCCCTGCTTTAAATAGCTGCCCTCGTGATACAAGGTTAAGCGCTTAAATGAAGCGCCCATATCTAAAATCACCGTCGGATGCTTAGGGATAAGCGGATGCACCAGCTTATTAACCATTACCGATTTACCAAAGCCGCTAGCGCCAGAAATTAGAATATTGCGATTAGGAAACTCTTTAGCGAGAATGTTGAGATAAAGCTCACTGCCGTAGATATCGGCAAACTCTTGCCCTTCATCCATCAAGTGTGAGCGAAATAATGGCAACAGATAGCGCAAATGCCCCGTCTTATTGGGAAGCTTTCTAAGTCCAAGCTTGGGTTTTACCCCAGGAATTAGTTCGTTAAATAATTCACCTAGTCCCGACTTTAAATGCCGTAGCGACTGCCCTTCGCATAAGGTCTTAATACCGTGACTGGCAAGTTCATTGTATATATTCTTGGTATACTCATTAACTTTTTCAAGTGTTGGTCCCCTTACAACAACAAACAATTCAAAGCTAAAAAGACGCTCCCGTCCGTGGGTTAAGTCTTCTAATAGTTCCTCCGCTTGTTGGTATGCTCCTTCACTCCTTGGATCACGCTTACTTTTAAAGAAGCTATTTAAGTGAGCGCTTCGAATGCGCTCAAGCAGGCTAATTGAGCGGTGCTGCGCTTGTGGACGAAAGCTAAGCACATAGTTAGGGCCAATTGGAATTGGATTAGAAGCAATGGCGTCTTCTTTAAAATCCTGCACTGATAAAATACGCCAAAACTCGCCATTAAAGCTTAGATAGTCTTGATAGATACCAATATCTGAGATCAATTCTTTGTTACCAAAAAAGATACCCAAAGGATCATGACACGGAATAAATTCCACGCCTGCTATTCTTGGAACTTCTGGCGCATTCGTTTCAAAGTAATTCTTCCATTTCCACGAGTAAAACTTAAAGTAATACTTCTCACTCAGTTGATCTAAACTACTGGCGACTTCTTGATAAAAGCGCTCAATCTCACTTAAGCTCATCTGCTCTTGATCGGGAGCAATAACTTCAAAGAATCTCCCCACATTGCCCGTGATGCTTATAAGCTTATTCTTTCTGCTCTCAACAATCGGAAAAATTAATTGCGACATATTGCCCCCAATCTCCCGTGCCACTTAAGAACCTTGCCAGCATAAAGAAAACGCCAAAAACCACGCGCCAAAAGTCTTTGCACAATCTTAAGCACCACTAAAAACAGCACATTAATGGCCAAGCTTAGAAGGCTTGGCAACTTGAGCTGCGCTAGCAGTAGATACATTAGCGCCAGCGCCACCAGATCAATGCGAGTTAGGCCGCCCAGCAGGCGCGCACGTGAACTCAATAATGTGGGATAGCTTCCTCGATTCATCATCACTCCTAGATAAATGCGTTCATCACTTCTTGAATAAGCGTGGTGCCAGTTGCTGCAATTATGGAAAGTGCTACGACATTGCCGATTTGTTTTTGGTATTCATCTTTTCTAAAAAAAGACAAAGCGACAAAAACCAGTAGCGAAGTCACCGCCATAATGCGCGCCAAAGGCACCAAGTAAGATGAATTCATTGTTTCAAAGCCCGCAATAAGCTTGGTAAAAGCATGGGCCTGAGCTGGCACTAGAAAGCTTCCAAGCGTTGCCAGTACAAACGTTAACGGCCAAAAGCATATTGAAGATTTAGCAAAATATTTCATTGTTAAATTCCTTAGTTATAAAAGTTGTTAATATGGGCACTGACATCAACTTCAAACGGGCTTGAGTAAGCTCGAGTCTCCCCTCGACGAAGCACCGACCAGTTACCCCACGCTTGAATGCGATCAAACATGACGCTTTCAACCGAAATTGGAACTGAGTTATTAAAGGCGTAGCTGATGACAAACTCGGCACAGGTGTAACTATCCGCACCAGTGGCACTTGTAAGTTTCATGCCATTAAAGGTGGTGCCGTGTTCGGTATAAAGCTTAAGTGCTAAAACATTTTCAACACTCGGGTTAAGCTCATAAATGGCATTAATGTCGATAATTTCAAAATGGGCATTAAGGCCATCAACATGAGCCTTAATCTTTTTTTCTTCAACCAGCGTTTTTAGCGAATACTCGTAATCGTTAACCATCAACGATACTTGAGATAATTCCCCACTAAAATCCTTATTAAAAGAAAAGGTATCATTGCGCTCACGAAAGCTATTAACGGTAGCATTGCAGTAGAACTGTCTGGCACTACAATTACGGCCACAGCTTCCACCGTTAGAGTTGGCATTCACTGGAGTTGAGCTAATACCATCACCGCGCCTGTAACCAGCACGTAAGTAAAAATTAACCTCCGAGTTTGGCGAGATATTTCCTAGTGGATAAAGCGCGTAATCTTCTCCACCAGAAACTGCACGGCGCATAGATAAAAACTGTTCCGCTTGCTGCGAGGCCAATTCCTTACCAGTGACATACGACATAACAACGGCATCACCAGCATCAAAGCTATGAGCTAGATAATGTTGATTCAAGCGCTTAGTAAGAGTAAACCATAGTCCCTTTTTGTCTTGATCGCGTACTTCTTTAAGATAGGTGTAAGCTTGCAGATTATTTTCAAACTCACCGAGGCGCACTAGATCGTTATCTTGCATCCGATACTGCATCACACTGGTAAGCAGCGCCGGTAAACGCGTATCACCTTTATTGGGCGCTACAAAATGCTGTTCGATGCCATGAGGCGTATTGATAACGAGCTGAACTGTCTTAGCTTTAACCGACTCTATCAGACTTTTGTATGTTTGGCCTGAATCACCGATTTTAAAGTCTTTAATTTCTGAGACGATGAACTCACCACGCTTTAAATAGTTATCGCGCACTAACTCCACTGGCACATTTTCAAGCGTGACTGAAAAGGTTTCAGTTTGCTCACGCCCAAAAGTACGCTCAACCATCTTAGTAGCAAGTAATTCCCAACTTTCACGCTCGTGTGAGTAATAATAGAAATTAAGTTCAAGGTCTTTAATGCTTTGAAATAGTGGATGCGATAACAAGCGAATACTGCTTTCAAGTTCAATACTAAGGCCTGTCAGCTCTACATCGGGATTAGTAAAGATATAGCTATAAACGACTTGATTGCGTTGATAAAAGCGTGGATCAACTTCGGGATATTTAATCCACGTGAGATCACGCGCCCTAATATCCCCCCAGATATGCCCGCTATACTGACCAATGCGAGCTGCTTCCTTAAGTGATTGGTCATGCACTAAAACAGAACCCACGCGATATTTGAAATCGGGATCTTCACGTCCAATGCGCGTATCAATTGTTTCGGTTATCTCTTGTTCAAACTGAGGCAGCTTATAGGTGAAGTTAATGCTGTAATTTTGTAAAAAAGCTGACTTTAGCTTTGGAATATCCGCAATTTGTGGATTAAGACCTAGTTCAAGTTCACGGCCATTAGTAATGCGGTCCCCATCGGAATCCGCATCTGGATCAAATTGAACCGCCTGAATACCTGACACTTCCGAAGCTTCATCTTCTGACTTCAATGAGCAACCGACAAAAAGCTGCGATAGAACAACAATCACTAATAAAGAGACGCAAAAGGCAAAAAGCCTATTCTTACCCATTTTTTTGTTATCTGATTTTTCAATGCGCTCAATTTCAAAGGCATCAACATCAAGATATTGATTTAAACTCAATTCAAATTCACTTCTTCGCTTATTCATCTTTTTTCTCCCTTAAACTAAATGCAAGCTACTAAGAGCATGCAGAGGTACTATTAATAAAATTCCTAAACTAATCACCGTATGCAGCCGTCCTTCACTAAAGTCGCAAAGAATTCCTTTAAACTTCGCGCCTTCTTTGGTAATTAACTCAAGCTCGCTGCCACGCTTGAGTTTGACTTGTTCGCCGTTTTCCATTTTTTTAAGCAAACACGTTTTTTTATCCTTCCCCATGCCCTTCCCTCCATTTTTGGACGCACGAATCCCGCTTGAGAAATTTCTCAAGTGATAGATTGCTTCTTTTTTAACTAATCCTTAGAAGCGATTTTCTAATGGACTTGCAAAGTAAGCCGCATAGCTTTTTCTAAAATAGTCGCAGCCGCCATCGGGAAAGAACTCATTAACTACGACAAAAAATTCTTCTTTTCCTCCCAGCTCCCATGGCGAAGAAATTCTCTTTTCTAATGCGATAAGCAGCTTTAAAATTTTGCTCGATAATTTTTCGACCATAGCGGTGCAATCGTCAGCGCTATTTTTTGCATACTCATCCATAAACTGCGATGCAATCAGCTCACTGGTGCAATTGAAAATCTTATTATTCAAATCAATCGGACATTTTAGAAAAATTGAAATTGCCGTTTCTGCCATCAAAAATTCAGCGCGATGATCAGAGAAGATATTTACTTCAATCCCTAGCACGTCGCTGAGTTTGAGACTTTTGGCCACAAGCTCAAAGTTGGCCTTAAGCAGGCGGTGTGCCGTAGCTTTTTCATGCTTTAGAACATTTCTTTTTAAAGGGACCTGCTCAAACGAAGCAATTCCCATTGGTGCAACATGCATAACTTCCTCCACATAAACTCACGGTGTGAGTGTTTATAAATTTTATAGAAAGCAAGCTATACAACTGTTTTTTAGATTGAAAAGTGGGCAGTGTTTTTAGTGTCTCATGGTGAGAAATCGAGCAATCAACGCGATTTAAGTCCTTAATATATTGTTCAAAATCTCACGGTGAGATTCTCACCGTGAGATCGATGCCTGCGAGGGCCACAACTAGCTCCAAATATAGGAACGAGATTAAATCTTTTTTAAGATTCTAAACTATTGAAAAATCGTAATTTGTTGTCATTTTTACTAACTCTAGTTGCCTAGTGGCAAAACCATTGTTATCGATAAAGAAATACTAGTTATTTGGAGATATAAATGCAGCTTCAAGAAAGCTTGGAGACTTGGGATCAGATTTTGGCAAAATGCCTTAATGATCTTAAGACAAGATATCCACGCTATAATGAAAGTCAAATTGCTGATGAGGTTGGCATTGCTCGTGCGACATTTAATCGCATTGCAAACTCCAAAAAACTACCTCGTCTAAGTAACATCATTAAACTACTTATCGGCTCAGGAAATAGCTCTATTCTTGAACAAGCAATGGCATTGCACGATAAAGAGCTAGCACCACTTTTAAAAACGACTATGGCCATTTCTTTCGAGCAAGAAAATAAGATCGTCTTTGATGAAATGCTTGAGAAGCTCTTTGAAGATCGTGATGTTTTCGTTACCTATATGATGGCTTCTACTAATGATGGTGTCTCAAAGCAAAATCTCATTAATGTTCTTGGGAATGTTGGACTTGAAGCTGTCAGTGTCCTCTTAGATAAAAATGTTATTTACGAGATTGATGGCGTCTATAAGACCACTAGCAATGCTATGGTTGTGCGCTCATTTGATAGTGTAAAAAAGCATTTAAGTACCTATGCCCGTTTTTATAAAACAGAACACGTAGGAATGAACTGGAACTATGTACATTCCTACAGTAACGGGCGCAACTTAGAGGGTGTTGCAAAAATTAGAGATATACACCGCCGCTATCATAAGGAGATTCAAGAAGCTTTTAATGATAAATCTCTTGAGGGTGATATTCCTTATTTTTCAGTCGGCTTTTGCGACTCATTTACATCTATTGACTTACATCAAATCCCATCGGATCAGGGGCTTATTCAATGAAGGCACTATTTATTATTCTTTTTTCAATTATTACACATGCCGCCCTTGCTCAAGACGGGCAACTTATCGGCCTAAAGTTGCAAAACGGACGCAAGGTTTCTCTTGTTGGTGAAGTTCGTAAACTTGAAATCAACGAAAGAAAGGTTGATCAAGTCGAGCTAGAAAACGGGGAAGTTTACTACGACTTCGAAATTGATCAGGCCGTAATAAAAATTCCAAATGGAAGAACGATCAATGTAAACCTCGATAGTGTTCGCCTAAATGGACGTCTTGAAAGAGAGGGTCAAGAAGGGCGTACTCTAGCTGTCGGTGGCGATGGTTCTGGTGGCGGCTAAGACGGTCGCTTAGTTTTCCTTACCTTTTTTAAAGTAAATAGTGGACACATCAATGAAGCGAAGTCTTTTTTTTATCCTACTTTTTGTATTTTCAGCGTGTAGCAAATTCACCCAAGATGACATTTTAGGTAAATGGGAAATGTCCATTCCTTTTAAGGTCCTAATGAGAGATGCTCCTAAAAGTCACGCAATTATCCATAGCTTATCAAGAAGGTTTTGGGACTCAAGTATTGATAAAATCGAGTTTCACTTTTTAAGTGATGGATCACTAACCCTCAATGGTGCTCAGTATTCTTATAAATATTTAGAAAAGGAAAACATTATAAAAATTGGAAGCTCAAACTGGCTTTCTGGTTCAAGATCAGTTCTCGTCAATCTTAAAGAATATTCAAAAAATGAGCTTACAATTTCCTTCGACGACAATCAGCAATATATCCTCAAAAGGTTAACGCCCTAAAAAGTGACTTCTCTATTTAGGAGTTACTCTGTAGCTTTATAACAAATGAAAGTCCCGTGTAACCGACTTCCCCAATTAAGTTTTCCTTGACCGTGGTTTTATTTAAAAACCAATCAATTTAACTTACAAGGTTCTTAACAGATAAATTTAAACAACTGCTTATGCTCTTTTCTCGGCAATATCCACTCTCAAGTTACGGACATTAATGCTATTTGAACTGCGAACATGCCACTTCTTCAAGCTCGTTATTCCATATCTTCTTCTGCTCACCATTTTTTAAACTTTTTACAATCGCGTGATACCCTTCTTGTCGAATCAATTTGGAAATGTGCCTTCTATAAAGTTTTCACTTGTTTTTTTAAGTAAGTAATTATTATTTTAACTAGCCTCAGGGAGATTTTGGCAAATCTTTTGTAACCATCTTCAAAAAATTATCAAAATATATAGCCTTTGACTTACCAATTTTCTTTATTAGTTTTTCATCACGAGATAGAAAAAGATGACTGCTTTGAGCAATCGCAAAGTGGATATGATCATAGAAAGCAGCGCCTTGATTCTTATTAAGCTGCTGTGATTGAAAGCCATAAGTCTCAAGCAGCGAAGCCAGCATTATAAGCTTGCTAAATTCATTTGCAGCGATTCCGTTTGGTTGAAGTATTTTTTCTGCCATGTAGTCAATCGAACTAGCAATAGTCATCGGCTTTAAATTACCTATACCGGCCAAGTACTGCTGCCTGTAGGTTTCATCAGCCAGTTTTTCCTCATGGACTTGTTTTATTCGCTGATCGATGAAATTTATCGCTTCAAACATGCTCATATTATTTAAAACTTTTGGATCAAGCCCGAAGGCTAACCTTGTCTCCTGTATCTGTTCTTTGGTCGAGAGACTTTCAAGCAATTCACGTAGGTTAACCCCTTTCACAAGCTGAACACTAGCTATATCGAAGCCCTCTAAAGTCTCCCGAGAGACTCCGCACCTCTCTGCCTCTTTTGCCATACTTTCATCTTCCAAAATCCTTGGAATTTTCTCTAATACTTTATAAGCATCTTCACTCTCAACTATCGACTGAAATACTTCAAAAGGGCACTCAGGCTTAATAGTAAACCTCTCCATATCATAACGATATGTAATAGATATTCCCCCAGATATTTCTTTAATTAGCTTCAGGTGTTTTTCCCGGTACTCCATTTTTTCCGCAGGAATATTAAGGACCTCATAAATATGAGCAAACGAAAAAGGCAAATAACATCCATGCAATTCACCCAATACCTTCAAGATATCCTTCGCTTTTTCTGGCTCTTTAATATTGCCATCAATAAGCCGTCCGTAAATATTCTGATCTAAATAGATGACCGAGCCTTTTAATAGCTGATTGTCTTTTAAACCCAGTTCCTCGTCCGTATATGGCACAGATGTCCTCTGTTCAATTTCTTTCAAACGCACTATTTTACATGAAATGATCCATCTCCAAATGGTCTATGATCATTATCTGGCCCACCCAGAGCCTCACTAAGATCCTTCAAAGGAAAACCTTCCGCTGAATAGTCTACGTACTTTCCATTATAACCAATTACAGCAAGTAATGCCCGATGAAACAATGTCATATAAGCTCTAGACAGAGCTTTTACCTTAAAGAAGTCACTGTTTGAATAGTTACCACCATGAGCATATTTATTTCGAGATTGCATTGCTTTAATCTCTACATCCGAAATATTTAAACCATGTAACTTGAAGAAATGAAGCTGCTTATCCCTAGAACCAAGAGAGTTACTACTGAGCAAAGAGTTTTTTACTTTGTTCCACTGTATTTCACCTTTGGCTTTTGAATCAACTCTTTGAATTACATCTTTTAATAAGTCATTGAATTCTTTGGAACATACATAAGAGCTAGGATATTGACTCTTATTTTGACTAAACCACTTATTCACCAACCCTTCTAAGGCCGATGCATACCAAACAAGATCAACTCCCAATGGGTAAGCTCTTGCGATCCAATAGTCTATGAAAACATCCTTAAGGTTATATTTTTCATATGCGTCTGATAGTAAATCGAAGAGTTGGCATGCAACATTCTCACTATAACCAGACTCATAGCTAATTCCGACTAGATACCATGAAGGCCAAGAAACTGTTGTTAACTCTTTCTTCAGATTGGCAGAATAAAATGTATATGAGGTCGCTTCAAGCAATGAATGATTCTCATCAAAAAACGACACCCCTACAGAGAAAATGCTCCTACCAAATATTATACTAACTATATTTAGGATTTTCTCTCTATAATTCTTACTCTGTGCTCTTGCTGCATCTAGGTAGTGAATAGAAATTGGACTATGTTTCTTTTTAAAAAAATCTCCAGCTCTATTGCTTATTAAAAATTCTCCCATATTTGTCTTGAAAAAAAGTCCTGAACGCGAACCTCCCTCATGCCCTGAGCCACTGTTATAATTCCAAAAGTCAGGTTTTTCACTGTCTTCGATTTCCCATTTAATATCTATGCTTGCTGAATAGTTAGTTCTAACACCAACTGATGATGTTATCTCAACTTCAGGCCCTGAAACACAATACTCAATAACCTTTACCACAGGCTTAGCCACATAATTCTCTGAAGATTCGCTTAAATATGCCTGTGGTAAAATGCGGATAGAGTTGGTATAGCCTTTTGATTCAAAGTTTCCATTACTTTGTATTAAATATCCAGACTGAAAAGCACTTGAAATCTCTACTTTTCCAGAAAGTGGGTAATCTTTAACTACCCAACCTTCAATAAATTCCCCTCTATACGATTGTCCTAATTTCAAGTTACGGTCAGGAGGAACGTCATATAATCGAGCACTTTTTCCGCTCATATTTAAAATTAAATTATAATCTTCATCCCTTGTAATTTGTATGATCTCAGGATGTGGCTTGATGTACTTACTGTTAGAGATATCTTTTATTTGAATAGGCTCTAATAAGATTTCCCACTCGATATTGCTTAGCAATTCCTTATCTTTCATTTTATTCCTTAACTGCATGTTTTAGCGCTCTTAACATCTCTGCAATATCTCGACGATTGAGGGTTCTGAAATGATCCTTATTCTGAGATATTTCAAAGTCAAGTGCCCCACAAGAGCCATTAATTCGTCCGTATCCAGGGAAGTGGTGAAATTTATTTTTTTCCCCAGGAATCTCATGTTTAGCTAAGTTTATTCTGAATGAATGAACTAATCTCCAAAGCCCGTCAACGGTCTCCATTGAGGCTTTAGTTCTCTCTGAAAAAGCTTTATCCTCTTTTATTCTTTTTGCATCTTTAGCCAAAGAACTAGTTGAAAGATTTGGCAAACCTTCATCTTTTTTTAAGTCAATTAGCTTATCTAGCTCACCCTTTTGCTCTGCTTCTAAAATCATCCTAACTCTTTGTCTCCAAGTTCTAAGTAATTCATAAAGCGCAAACACCCACATCTGAGATAAAGCCGACACAAACATAGCGGTATCAACAGGCGTCTTTTCTCTAGCAAAATACTCCTTTAAGAGTGCGTATTCATAATTGGTTATGAACTGGTCAATTATAGTTATATTCATTGCCTGCATATTATAAGTAACACCGTCAAACATAGGGAGATTTTGAAAGAACTCTTGTGTTTCACTAAAGTTGATATCACTTATATCTGGGTACTCTGCTCCATTCAAATTAAACTCCTAAATTTTCGATAATCCTCACAAAAAATCATAATACAGCTTCTAGAATTCAAAAAAGTAAGTGTATGAACCGCCCTTCCTTTTATCACTACATTCTCTTTACAAAATCTTTCCCCCATTTATCTTTAAAGTAACTTAATAGATTTTCAAAATTTACTTCTCCAAGATTTTTACTTGTGACGACAAGGTTTCGATGATTTTCTGCGCATATTTTTAGTCGAGAAACACCAACCATTCCAATAGTATCAACTTCTAAAGATTTTATACTGGCTATTTTTACCTCGTTCACTCTTTTCAAAAAGGGTATAAAGATTGAATCGGTATTAGGAAGAATAATTCGATCATCAAAAATCTCTAAAAAATCCCCCACTTTTCCTTTAATTCTCAGATAATAATTTACTAGAGAAAATGATGACCAGATTATCAAAAACAGAGGTAGCCATATCGTAAAAAGTTGCAACAAAAAGTTCAAAGGCGAAGCATTTATATCCTTCGCTCTATCATAGAGCATTAATCCAAATCCGACGCCGACTGCACCAATAAGCCATGTTATCCAAATAATTCCAGAACGGTCATTAAACTTAAATTTCATCTTTATATCTCTAAAAATAGTACATAAACTCCACCTATATGCGCTTGCTTGTGCTCTATATCACTTCGACTGATCAAAATAGTGATCACGTCCGTATGCAAAAGAAAATCATATCCGGTAAATATAACGTTATTAAAATAAAAATATAAACTCTACAAAGAGAAACTCCTTCTTTTATTACCTAAGCGCTTACTTAAACAATGGCTAAGACTTCGACATATTTAAAATCTTTTGAGATTCTAATTTGTTTCTAAATTTGGCTCATTCTTAATGAACCTAAACAAGCTCATTACCTAGTTCTTTTAGCACTTTTTTAATAAGATGGTGCTTGCAGCTACTTGGCTCAATATTTGAGATAAATGAGTCTATGCCTGAATCTCGAATAACATCGGCTACTCTTATAGCTAGTTCGTCAGATTTAATACCTCTAATCATATCCCTACATGTGGTCATCGCTGCAAATCGATTTAGCGAGGCAGCAGCGTGTATCGCGAAACTTAAAGCGAGAGCTTTGTTTTCATTTGTTGTACTGCCGTTAAAAACGGTTCTCATATCATCAGCGATTGTTTCTGCATAAGAAAACCCAAAGTCATCACCATCATCAAACATTTTTTTATACTGATTGATAAAAACTGCCAACTTATCTGAGGCTTTGTCATTGTTAGCTATTGCGCGAATAATACGACGAGGAAATCCTCTAAGAGCCTCGTGTCTTTCTCCTGCTTCCATTAGAGATAGGAGATCTAATAACTCTAAGACTTGATTTGCTGAATACTTACTGTTATCTTCAAGACGATCTTCTATTTTTGATAATAAGTCATGATACTTTGAATGAGCATCAATTCTTTGATGAATTATGTCGAACGCAGATTTCAATCCTTGCTTTAAATCTGCAACTGTTTGATAGCGATCACGAGGATTATTTTTAGAGCACTTTTCAATAATATAAAATAAGCTAGAGTTAATCCCATCACTTGTAATAAGCCTTGCATCACGGCCAGTCAGAAGTCGATAAAAACTCTTTCCAAGAGAATGAATATCCCACTCAGGGCCTGCGTGTTTAAAACCTCCTTCAGTAAAATATTCAGGGGGAGCAAATTCTTCCGTACCACCTTGCTGCATAGTAAGTGTGCATCGGGTAGATGAATCTGGTTCCTTAGCCAACCCCAAATCAGAAATCACGATCCTATCCTTTTTATAAATAAGAAAGTTTTCTGGTTTAACATCTCTATGAATATCACCATTTTTATGAAGTTCATCTAAACAGTCTATCATTCTAAAAAACACGCTTTCCTGTAATTCCGAATTACATTGAATTTCTTCTATAATACTATAGAGGTTTCCCTTTTCTGCTTTTGGCATAACAAAATAAGGCGGTGTATTCTCAAGAGATGAATCTAGAATTGTTACAACCTTTGAGTTTTCGATATATTTTTTAACAAGTCTAACTTCTCTGCGAAATCGATCATAATACTCAGGCTTTTCACAATACTTCAAAGCTTGCTCTTCACCTGACTCGTCTTTTACAAAAAGTACAGTTCCCATTCCACCTTGATTTTCACAAACTCCGACGACTTGATACTTATCCTCAATACTTCCACCAACTTCATACATGTTTACCTCTATCTTCTAGTTTCACATAAGTCTTTTAAATAAATTAAATTTTTTGTACTCGGAAATTGCAAAAAATAAAAGAAACACGATAAATATTGTGGCGACTTGACCTAAAAATTTAAAGTTTGGATGCATTTCAAATTGAAGCCAATATGGCAATGAAAACAAACTTGCAATCAAAAAAAATAAGCCCAAAATTGAAAAGGATCGACGCTTCATCCTCTCGAAATGCAACCCTTTCAATAGTTCCATAATATCATTAAAGTTCTGTTCACTAAGATCTTCCTTCCAAAGTACAAAGGTTCCTTTTTTTGTTTTTAGTGAAAAAGAGAAGTTGTCTCCCTTTGGTAAGAAAATGCCATCACCGATTTTTTTAAGAAAAAAATTATTTACCTGCTCTGGTAATATCTCAATTAATGGCGCATCATCTGGAAAAAGTGGAATTAAATGGATTCTCCCACTTTCAACATAAATCTTCTTAATCTTTCCTTTGTACAGAAAAATATGTTTTAATTTAGATAAAATAATCCACCACCTCTAGATATTTATTAAAAGCCAAAACCAAAATCACAACTGAAGTCCAAAACACTACTATTTTCAATTTGATTTTCTGACATAGTCGACACACCATCATCAGTACAAGCAATAGAGCCAGTGGCTGTTGCATAATCTACTGCTTGCCCCCAAAATGGTACCCCATTTGTCCAGAATGTAACAAGATTTGAGCCCGCTTGATATGTAGCTGCTTGGTAGCCAGCATTTCTTGCTCTCTCCCAGCTCACTTTTTTACCTTTACTCATAATTAGTTGGTTTGTAGCATTTTGTGCAAATGCTAGAAGTCCTGTTGTTATAGGAGTAACAAGGTCTGCACCAAGTGGAGTCAAAAAAACATTTAACGCTAAAGCTGCTCCTCCAGCTGTTTTTGTAAAGAAATAACTAGATGCTGCAACTAAAGCACTCTGCCAAAATTCGCCGCCATTATTGTTTGAAGCATTAAAACTCGATATCGCAGCGAGGGTCGGCATCAGTAGCGGACTAAATCCTTTTTTAAATGTAGCAACAATTGTTGCCCAAGGTGCTCGACCTGATGGATCTTTATAACGAAGAGGATTATTTAAAACATATGCATACTTATTTGCTACAGACAATGGAGTTTGAAACAACCCTGGATCAGGATCAACTTGTAAAAATCGACCTAATGAACTGTCATAATTACGAGCACGATAAAAATACAATCCAGATTCATTATCCAATTCTCGATTTGTATAGCTATGATACGGCTCTATAATTGACGAGTTCGTCGCAGTTCCAGATTCATCAAGGATTTCTCTTAACGTACCAAACGTTGAATAAAGATAACGCTCTTTCACGGCGCCGCTTGAACTTGCTAGGTGAGTAATCGAACCTAGGCCATCTTTCAAATAAGCTAAATTCACTTCTTCTGTTGCCAGTCCCTCAGCCACACCAGCACTTGTAACCTTAACTGAGAGCGTGTCATCGGTCCTTAAGCCTGATGGCGTATACGCCGCTAATATCACGTTATTCTCATCAAGTTGAGCGATAACTTCTTGTCCAACATAAGCAAAACGACGTGTCTTGTCCGTACTGTTTTGATGATCAATCACCACCTTCTGCATTCTTCTACCGAGCGCATCGAAGCTGTAGCGAGCCTCTTTTAACAACACATTGTTTTCAAACCACTCGATCTTGGTCAATTGATTTTCGCTTGAGTAGTGATAGTTTTCTGTCTTAGTTAAGTCTTTTGAAACCTTGCTCGATAGATTTCCATTGTTATCGTAATAATAAAAATAGCGATAATCCTCCTTCAATCGCTGGCGCTTTTCATCGTACACATAGGCCCCACCGGCGTCTTGCGTGCGGTTACCGAGTTCGTCGTATTGAAAAGATTCGGAACCAACATCAGGGCCAATAGAACTTGTAATCTGTTGATCAGGGTCATAGTTGAATTGATTTTCACCAGCCGGACTTCTCATCGCTGTACGGTTGCCGATCTCATCACGCGCGTACTCAAATTTTCCGATCACATCGCCGCCAGAATTTTCGTGTCGAATCTCAGTTAAAAAATTGGTGGCATCAAAAACGTGATGTGTGACCGAGCCAGATCTTGAAATTTTGGTAAGTCTATTAGCTAAATCAAAGTCGAATTGAAATTCTTCGTTAAAGGGATTTAACAAGGCGCTCAATCGATTAGCGTTGTCATAAACGTAGGAGAAATTTCCAACCAGCGTTGAAGTATTGGTAACAAGACCCAGTGAATTGTAGTCATGAGTTAAAACTTGACTGCCCATATCTGAAAGCTCACCGCGTCCTGTCCACGCCTCTTCTTCAACTTTAAATTCTTCTGCGATTCTCGTATAAAAGAATTCAATCGAGCTATTTTTATCGGATATGTATTCAAGATTGCCGTAGCTGTCATAACTCATTTCATAGACGTTATCAGGAAGCGTTTTCTTAACAAGCTCATCTCGTGAGTTATATTCAAAAGTTTTTAAGTTACCGTTGGGGTCAAGTTCACTTACTACGTTACCGTTTAAGTCGTAACTTAGGGCCGTTTTAAAACCAAGAGGATCAGTTTTTTCGACCATTTGACCAAGACCATTGTAAGTAAATGAGGTCTGATTGCCGCGTGGGTCGACGATTTTCGCCAACTCACCTGTAGCGAGATATTCATAGTTCGTGGTGTTGCCTCTAGCATCAGTCACACTTAACAAACGATTGAATAGGTCAAACGAGTTTTGAGTAAACTGTCCTTTGGCATTAGTGGTCTTAACCACATTACCAGCAACATCACGATCATAGGTCGTTACATTATTAAGCGCATCCGTAACACTTACTAGATTTAAATATTGACCATAACCATAACTTGTCGTCGCACCTATTGCATTTGTGCGCGTACCAACTAGCCCATCTTCAGTGTAAGTTGCGCTAGTAATTTGTCCCACATGATTGGTTGAAGATAGCAGTAGTCCTGAAGCTCCTTCATAGACATTTTGAATCCACTGGCCGAGTGAATTTTCTTGGCGTAAAAGATCGCCGTAATTATTAAACTGGTAAGTCGTCGTCAAATCATTATCAGTTTTTGAGGTCAAGTCGCCCCAACCAGGCTCATAGACAAATTCTGCGACAGAATCATCAGGACGAATAATTTTAGTGACACGACCTTCCTCATCGCGCACCATTTCTGTAACTCTTCCCTCGCCATCAGTAATTTTTGAAACATAACCATTTTCATCACTACTAAAGATTGTTTCCACACCCTTAGCATCTTTAATCCCATCCACTGCTTCGCCATCAAGTGATTTAAGCGTACCCGATACGCCACCTGTATAACTATTGCCAATTGTTGCACTTCCTTTATCTTGAACCACAATCTCTGAATTATCTGGGCGTAGCACTTTCCATAAACGATTCCATTCGTTGTAGAGATACTGAACTTTATTATTTCGTTGATCATACTCGGCAGTCATTAGTCCCAAATGATTATACTCGAAACGTTTACTTGAATTATCAGGGAAAACAATCTCACTTAACTGATCCCCGTTGTAATAAAGAAAAGTCTCGCGACCAGCAGGATCAAGGATTGAGGCCAGTTTGTCTCCTGCATAATTATAGATAATTTCGCTACCAACTTGATCGATAACCTTTACAAGTCTATCCTGCTCGTCATACTCGTAATTTACCAAGCGACCAACACGATCCTGTGATTCAACCAAATTTCCACTGACATCAAAGCGATCAACAGCACCGTTGCGATATTCTAAGCGAAAGCTTCCATCAGCTTGTTTAATTAATAATGAGTGGTCATTGGCCTCCGAAGCAAAAGCGATCTCTTGACCATTAATAGAACCAAATGAAATGCGACGAACTTTATTATGACCTGAATCGAAAACTAAGAGGTTTCCAGACTCGTCAAGCCCAACATGTTTTGGGTGACATAGGCTTGCCAACAAGGCGCTTTTCCCATCTCCAATTTCACCTGAACCAACACACTGACCTGAACCGGCCACAGTCGATGCCACTTTGGTAATCATATCAATCGCCACAATACGGTGGTAACCCATATCCGCCACATACATAATCTGACGTTCTTGATCTATCACCATGCCATATGGTGAACTAAAGTTCATATCCTCGGCCTGAGCTGTATCCGCAAAAAGGCCACCATCTTGAATTAGTTTCCCTGCATAGGTTTCAATACGACCAGTGGGATCAATTTTTCTAATATATCCACGCTCTGTTGTTACATAGATATTTCCAAATCCATCGCTAACAAGCCCTTGTGGATGGTAAAGAGAAGCGCTAACGGCCGGCCCATTATCTCCATTGTCATAAGTCTGGCCATTGCCTGCGAAAGTTTCGATTGTGTTTGCGACTAAGTTAATTTTGCGAATACGATTGTTACCATAATCAGCAACAAATAAAGTTCCAGCTTCTTGTCCAGCAGCGATACCTTTAGGAGTATTTAAATATGAGCTTCCAAGTGCTCCATCATTAAAGCCATTGACTTGAATGGCCCCCACACTTGGAGGAGGAGTCCAACAATTCACTCGTATGGCCAAACCGAAGTGTTGACTGCAACTTACTCCATCCCAGCCACAAAAGTTTCCCTCTCTAAATACGTTAGTTGGAATGCCTTGATAACTGCCTGCCACAACTGATGCTTGGTCACTATATTTTAAGATATGCCCAAAGGAGTCAGACATATAAATATCCCCACTCGGTAATTCGAGCATTTGCTCAATTCTACGAGGGCGAGTAAAGTTTCGATAAAAGTAATCACAATGATTACTACCTGTTTGATAGCTAAATGAGTATCTTCCGCTAAGATTTGGAATAACTCCGCGCTCAGAAGCGACCTGTGAAACGACGTCATACTCCTTAATCTTATTTCCTTCATCTAAAATTAGAAAATTATTACCTTTATCAAGATTCGCTGAATAGAAAGTGCCTTGCCCTTCATACACAGTTTCAATGGTATTAGTTTGAGCATAAACAACCGGACTGCCATCAGCGCGCTCAAGCACAACTCGCGCCCCGCCTTTTGAGTGAATCTTACCGCCCATATTCAAACGCCAACCAGCACCGACGCTTGAGTCTTTCTTATTTTGAACGACTAAACCGCCTGAGATATCAGATGGGAATACTTTTTCAAGCTCTCTCGTTTCACTATGTGGCTCACGATTTACGCGTGCTCCACCAAAGAGAGATTTCGAGCGAGTTTCAATACTACCAATCAAAATTTGATTGAGCTTCATTTCATACTTTGACTGAAACGGCTGAATGCCAGAATCTTGTGAGCTAAGGTCCATGGCATAACTCACCACTGACTTATTTGGAAGTCCTGTAAAACGCATCTTTTCAGAAATAATATTGTTTGATGAAAACTGCACATCGAGATAGCTTGGTTGATAATAGCCTGTGCCAACAAACTTTGCGCTACCGCTACCAAGGAGACTTCGTTTTCCTCCAAGGGAAATATCAAAAGTAAACTCATCTCGTGGAACATCAAATAGATTAGAAATTAAAATATTGGGATTTGCCCACAAAGATTTATAGCTAAGACCGGGGGCAATATCATTACCCATTGTTTTAAAGCTCGGCAGTTGCACCGAAGTTGAAACTGCACCATTAAAAGTATCAGCCCCCGGCTTATCGTTACCCGCGAATTGCTTAAACTTAGGTCCAAGTGGCGCCATATAAATTTCTGAGAAGTGTGTGATGCCAGCTCCTTCTTCAGTTGTCACGGTGGCGCCGCCAACATCCACTCGCGCAAGCCCGTCGATTTCATAAATTCCTTTCACACTATTTTTAGAGAGGATTACAAGCTGTGCTCCTTCCGGCATATTATAGGTATTTGGTAACGTTAGTTTAACTGGCTCAGAGAATTTAACGCCTGATGGTTCAAAGGCATAAATTTTTTCAGGTGATGCAAACTCTGGCACAGGAACGGAAGCGAACTCACTCGCCATTTCAATAATATTGATATCGCCAGTCTTGCTACCATCGGGAAAAGTCACTGTATCGGCAGGAATATCAAGCTCCACCCCTTCAGCATGTGGGCTTGTTACAATTGTTGCAGCACCATCTTCAATACGAGTTTCCGTACCATCAAACATCAATGGTGCGAGATAGATTGGAAACTGGATAACGTTACGCTGAGTCGTTCCAATTGCCACGGCGATATTGGTTTGCGAGTATTTCTTATTTGGACCAGAAACTTCTAATGGAATAGTTGTGCCATCAATGGCCAGAGTTTTATCCCCTGTTGCAGGCTCCACGATATTAAAAGCACCCGTGCCATCAGTGAGCGCTTCTTGTTCTGATTCAATAATACGCACTGTTACCCCGCGAAGAGGATTCCCTTCAATATCCTTAACAACACCTGATAAAGTTGTGTCGATATTGTATTGCATATAAACCGAGTCTGAGCGACCACTGGCAACGTCTTCGGCATAAAGATTTACAGCAGTGAAAAAATCCATTTCAGCGCTAAAGCTACCATCAGCATTTGCCACAATATCTTTAGAATTGAAAAATCCTCCATCAATTTCGACGGTAATTCCCGGCTTTGCCGCAAACATACCGCCGCGAACTTCTAATTTGCCATTACTCTTAGGAATAATTGTAATCAAATCGCCATTTAATACTTTAAGTAAGATTTCATAAGTTAGATCAAGGCGAGTTTCGTTACCAGCAAGATCAAAAAAGCTTGCTGTAACAGCAAAAAAACCTTCGCCAGCAGAGGTTAAGATTTTCTCAAAATTACGCGACTCTGGTGTGTGGTTAACACCGTTCACAGTAATCAATGATAAATCTTCATTTGCAGAAGCCTTAAATAAAAAATCTAAGCTGAAAATAGTGTTACCATCGGCCGGTTCGTAAGTAATGACCGCAGGAATGGTGTCAAGCTCAATGCTGTTAAGCCGTGCCGGAGCTGATACATTTCCCGCTGCATCGGTGCAGATCACCTCAAAGCTATTTTGGCCCTCGACCAATTGAAGGTTGACCGTAAAAGCCTTTTCATCAGTGATCAAAATGACATTGCCATTATGTAGCACTGTGGTTGTAGTGGGTGAATGATCGTCCACCACAACATCAAGAGCATAGTCTGGAAAACGTGTTAGTTGATTATCAGGATTTAAAATAGCGAGATTAGCAGCCGTGCGATCAACCCGAACAATATGTGAATGTGTTGCTTCATTGCCCGCAAAGTCTTTGCCTAAAAAGTTTAGAGTCCATTCACCCTCTTCGATTGGATTTAGATCAGCCATGATTGAGTAAGAACGAGCCAAATCTAGATTGGTAACTTGAAGTTTATCGCTGAAATCTTTTTGAGAAGAAGTATTGTCAGTTAAAGCGCCGACGCCCGTAAGTTTAAAAGTTGACGAATCAAGACGTCCAAACTCATCCGCAATCTTTGCTGTAACAAAGGGAAGGTTTTGAGTGTAGCGAACATTGTCGTGAGTTGTTTCACTAATAACAGGCACAATCTCATCAGGACTAACAGGCATAGCAAGCGAAATTGCCCCCCATTTGCGTTTGGCTCGATAATTAAAAAATAAAAATTTGAACTTAAAAGTTTTAGTTAATTCAAGCTCAAATAAATTGGGATCATGTGGCGACAATGGGCCGATGTCGCGTGTTTCAGTATGGGATTCTCCAAGCGCTAAAGACAAACTTTCAAGATTGAACAACTCCTGCCCATTAAAGCGCAGGGCCACTTCATATTGATGAGCATTATCGTCTTCAACTTCATCATCATTATCAGGTGTATGAGCATAAAGCTGTGGGAAGTTAAAGTTCAAATGTGAAAGGTTTGTTACTGTGGCGCTGACCTGGGTATTCTCACCCTCAATTGGTGAACCAAGCGGAATAGTTAGAGCAAGGCGGTGACCTGAGAAGTTTGATGAATAATGTAGCGGTCCTGCTATCTGATTATCAACTTGCAGCGGTTGTGAAAGTTTAGCAAGAACTTGTGGGTCTTGATCGACCACGCGCTCGATACCTGCAATAGAGGCACTTAGTATAGCAATCATACGATTAATATACTCAGAAAAGAAACGTGCATGTGAATGCTTGAAATACTTGCCATCGCGCAGGTCTTGTAAAATGGCGATACGTTTTTGCAGCTTAGCTTTAGTTTTTAAAAGCTTCTCAACTTCCTGGCGCTCGCTTCCCACAAGTACAGTAAGAGCGTTAACCGCATCTCCTTGCAGCTCTGACGTTGTAAAAGAATATTTAAGCGACTTCTTACCATTAACTTCTTCGATCTCAACTTGATCAGTTACTTCGGTAAGAGTATCGGGAAAGAAAAAACGTGCTTTTTGATAGCGTTCCTTAAGTCTTTGGCATTTTTCATTCTGATTGTGATGCCACCACTGCACCACACAGATTTCGCCTTGAAAGGTGTAATTGTCGCCACTCTTAAGGCTCCAGTTGGCATTATCTGGTAAGACGGGTGTGATCTTAAAACCCATCTTGTTATTCGGAGAATACCAACTTGCGTGTAGAGAAAAAGATGCCAGGGTTATAATTAGCGTAAGAAATGAACAAACGTACCGCATGATATGCTCCAGAGTACTAATTTCTTTTATCTAAAGAAGTAAGGCTAAGAGTTCTTGTTTTTGTTCTTCATTGATCGCGCCCTCTGAAAAGAGCAATTCAATTTCATTGGCATCTAATTGATACTGGGGTTGGGATTGAAGTTCTTGTTGAACATCCGAGGAGACTTGAGCCGATACAATTACCGTGCTGCCTCCTTGAGATGAGGCTGAGTCACCACCGCCGCTACCGGAGCAGCCAAATAAAATAGAACTAAGTAAGAGTGACAGAGCTAACACTTTCATAAAAAAGCCCCTAAAAAATAACCAAGTAACATTGGAATCTATGAATTATCGTCGACAATTCTCAACTTCTTTAGTTGCATTTTTTTAATAGGCTAGCAATAATTGATCTAAGTATTTAGGAATTTAAATTTTTCACTCGAAAAAAAGTTTTTATAATTTTTTTTGTGAATAAAGTTTAAGCACTGTTGGATTTGTAACAGTGGCAACGATCTAGGTCACTTGCAATAATTACAATGCTTTAATCTCTCTAATTCTTTTATGCGCTCTGATTACTTAGTACTTCGGCCAGATTTTTGCCTGCTGCGAGTAAGACTTTGCCTATTAAGTAATTTAAATGGACAGTATTCAAACTACGTTCTAGCTCTGGATGGTCTACTCGAAGCTCCTTTCTAACGAATTTCGAAATCTGTTTAAACTTTTTACGATCATGTTTATTGACTGCTTTAAAGTCAAATTCCAACACATTAACCGTAACGGTAATCGTCTCTTTTGTTTTGGTGCGAAACCTCTCTTTGCTGGTATTGCGCTCACCTAATGGATCATAGTTGAGACGCTTGGATACTTCTTTGATCTTATTAAATCGCTCAATTCCAATCACCCTTTTAAGGTCTCGTGCGAAGTGATGAGCAACTAAGCAGCTGCATTTGATCGGTAACTCTTTGTCTTTGAATTTACATAGATAAATATTTGCAAAATGAGGAGAACGGTTCAATTTACGTGAGAATTCTTGTCGGTTTAAATTAAGTCTCTCTATGAGCTTTAATAATTCAGATGCGTAGATCATTTTTCTATCCTTTTAGAACCAAAGAACATTGAAACATAGATCGAAGATTATTTTTACTGACTAAACTTTATGCCTATTAAAAAAATGTAATAGCAAAAATAATCAAAGGAAGTTCTACTAAGCCGATAAGTTCAATATGCAAGATGTTCACAAAAAATTTGAATTTTACAAGCAATTTAGAGAGCAAGTTGAGTCCAAGGGGCATATTTTGGTAACTAGTGCGCTTGAGTGGAAAAATCAACGCAATCACGTTAATATTCTCTGTCCCAATAATCACCTTATTAATATTCTTCCCTATGATTTTCTAAAAAATAAAATTCCCTGTTCACGTTGCTCTGGCTACAGGAAAACTCTCGAAGATGTACAAGCTTTCGCCTTCAAACTTGGCTGGAAATTTTTAGAAGATCACTACAAAAATGACAAAACACCTTACCGCTGGCGCTGCCCTAGTGGACATGTTCACATCGCAACTCACCACTATTTTACTAAATGCCAATCATGTAAAGAGTGCCAACGTATGAGTTATGATCTTCTTGACTATTACCGAGCGGCCAAGCTGCATGGCTGGCAATGCAAAACAAGTAATTACAAAAAATATAGTGCCCAGTCGCTGTTGAGCTTTACATGTAACAATGGGCACCAGTTTCGCACTAATTACACAACAGCACTCAAAGGGCACTGTAATCAGTGCCTCGCTCACCAGAGAAAAGTTGCATAAGTTCTTATCTTTAAAGATAATCAGGCTAGTAATTTTAAAATTCTTTCAATAACTTTGTGGTATCTACAGTTTCGATGCTGGTTAGGTGTCTCCGCCGCCTTTGGTTTTTCTTAAATTTCCAACGATAAGACTAGAAGATGATTCTCCATTCGACTCGGGAAGCTTGATCCCTTTAATTTCATAATAGGAGTCTGAAAAAGTTTTACTACAGGCTTTTAGCATCGCCTCTAGAGTTTCAGGCGATGAATTAAGCGTCTTTGCCTTTTTCTCATTAACCGATACTTTTACACCTATTCCTTCACTAAAGGCCTTTACAAAGTATTCAGAATCATCAGAAAGTCGATATTCTAAGCCTGCAACCATCTCGGATTTAACAAATGAAAATTCAGGGCGCTCATGAAGATCATTCAGATGCTTTGCTTTTGTCAGTTGTTCCCAGGCTTCGTGTTGAATCTCTTTAGAACGATTATCAAGGTCTCGCGCAGACTTGAAGGGGGTTCCCTTTATTTTAGATCGAGTTTGCCTAACCCTTTCTGTGACTGATTTACTTTGAACTTTCTTTTTGGCCATTAAATCCCTACTTTTTAATAATCTTACTTAATAACTCACAATAAATAAAAGAGTTACATCAGTTAAGAAAATTAAATACCAGAAAAAGTTGCCACAAATTTCAAATTGTTTCCATTTGTTACACAAAAAACTATCATAACATGATGATAATTCTGATCTGCGATGACGAACACGCAATTGCCCAATTACACGAGATGAATTTGAAGCGCATTCTTAACGCCAAAAGAATAGATATCGCCTATACAGGTGGTGAGGCGGCTGAACTTCTTGAACATAAACAATATGATTTAATTTTATGCGATCAGAACTTAGGTGATGAATTATCGGGCTTGGACCTGCTCGTTTGCATTCGCAAAGCATCGCTAGTCACACCATTTATCTTATGTACCTCTATGGAGCTACCCTTATTACAGAATGATAGAAACTACTTTTTTTTGCGAAAACCATACAAGCTAACAGAATTGCAAGATGCGGTTAATTCTCTCATTATTTCGGATTCAAATGAATAATAAAACAACTTCAAAAATCTATCCGCTTGAAAGCCCAAGTGAATATTTGCGCTTAGAAATTCAAAACTCATTCCCTCAATATTCAATCGAAATGGAGTTGAGTGATCAGGAGATTAAATATAATAAAGGCGCTCATATCCTCGATGCTGGTTGCGGTAGTGGCACAGTCACAAAAAAAATATTAAATGCAAATAAGAATGAAAAAATAAAAATAACAGCAGCCGACATAAGTGAATCGAACATTGAGCAAATGAAGCTGTCATTAACGCCTAGTGATCAAGCTAAGGTCAACTTTTTGTATGAGGACGTTAGAAGTTTAGCATCAATCGAAAGCGAAACAGTTGACGCTTATTATTCACGTTTTGTATTCGAGTATCACCCTATAGATGGACAAAAGATTGCAGATGCAGCTTTTCGTGTTTTAAAAAGTGGAGCTACTGCTACTATCATAGATGCCGATAATGTATTTCTAGGGCTAAAGACTGATAATGCGAAACTCATGGGTGAGTTGGCCGAATTAAGACAGAATATAACTACATATACTGATGATATTTGCCTCCATATTCCAAGATTTCTTCATAATGCTGGTTTTATATCAATCGAACTAAAACCAATTCCAGTGATCTTTTTTTCTCAAAAAGAAAAAAACTTTGAAGCTGAAATGTACAACAAGAGATTTCAACAAATGCGCCCAACATTTTTAGACTTTTGGTCAAGCAGCAGAATAGACAAAATGATCGATATGTATCTGAGTGAAGTAGTTAAGCCCACAACACTTATGCGATATGAAAAGATGGTCTTTAAGGCCATCAAGCCTTGAGAGATAAATATCCCCTACCAGCCAATCGACGATCTATTTATGAGCAACTTAGAACCTAATCGCAATGAAGTATCGCATATAAGGCTTAATTGGTAGCGATACAAGCGAGCGCAAAAGTAACGCTTCAAACGCAACCTTATGCGAGCGCGAATAGAAAAAACACCGGCCTAGGCCAGTGTTTTCCTCGCCCTTGAGCGGATTTCTTCTGATCCGTATTTCGAGCGAATTTCTGAAATTGAAGATTTTCCGCGATAAAAGCGTTTCTTTTGAGTTTGCGGGCGAAAGTACCACATTTCTTTTGGCTTACTCCAGAAGTAGCCGGCCTCTTTAAGAATTTCTTTGTTTGTCTTGGTGTCACCTGAAACCCAAATCCACGCGCCACATATCTCGATTTTCAAACCCAAGCAAGAGATGATGGCATTAAGTGCAGTATTGAGTGCTTCACCGTAGCTAGAAGAAATATCGCCATCATTGAAGGTGATTGGGAAAACTTCGGCGCATAGAGATTCATAAGCTTCATTCACAGCTTGCATCATGGCCGTACCGGCCGGATTAACGTCGGGATGATAGCTCTTACAGGCTTGGCGGTACGCTTTTTTCACCATCTCAAGTGTTACCTCGTTTTCGCTAATCGCTAGAATGTTAAGTGCATCAATCGTTTTCATTTTTTCGCTCCTGTTGAAGTTTTAAGGCGACCTTGTGACCCCTTTCACCCCAAGAGAAGGGGCCACACAGGCGCAGAGCGAACGAGAATGAAAGTTTCAGGGCGGCCCTTTGGGGCGCTTGTAGTGACAAAAAAGCGCAGCGTTTGGCACGAAAGCGCGGACGTCCGTAAAAAACTGAAATGAAAGAGAGTGCAAACGAAACAGGAGTAAAAAGATGGAAGTGATGAACTTATCTTTCGAGGCTGATAAGAGCTACACAAATGTTAATATATGAATGCTGTCAAAAGCGCCCATTATAATAACTGTATTACGGTAGGTAAATGTCAAAAAACAGCTAAATAAATACTCTTAACTTTCTATTGAATCATAAGCCTCACTCTCAGAGCGTTTATAATATCTGTAGTGTTGATATATTTCATTCATAAATCAGAGGAGAACTGTAAGAAGGACTTATCGATGAAGCCATTCGACTTAACTATATCAAGCAGTAATTCCATAAATCGATATTGTTCTGATCTCCCCAGATCATTTGTTACTTCTCTTAAAAAAATTTTCACAGAATGGAGTGAGCTAGAACCTATAAAAATCTCTACTTTTGAAGAATCACAACGCTTTAAAATATCTACACTATTTAATACTTCTGTATAATTCGAAAGCATACTTAAAAATTCGCCTACCTCATTTAAAATAATGTCTTCTATTGTCTTGCGAAGCTCTTTCTTATACGAATAACGAGCTTTGTCTAAATATCCTGCAAAGGAATCAATACTTTCAGTTAAATTTTTAATTGATTCGTTCCTTATTGAACTTAAATCCGCATTTTCAGTCATAAGTTTAGCCATTTTCTCTAAAGAATTTGCTAACTTGGTATTACATTCCTTATATTTATTATTCTCACTTGTAAGTATTTCTTGAATTCCAATATTAACACTAATCTTCTCTAGTGCCTGTAGCTCCGTTTCAGACTGTACTTTCTTGGTCTCTGCAATAATTCGATCTTTTTCGACAATTTGATTCTCATACTCCGCAATTGTTTTTTTTGTTTGAGCGATGATTTTGTCTTTTTCTTTTATTTTATTCATTAAACATATATAGGCACTCAAGCACCCAAGAACTCCTCCCAATAAACCTGTCCCAAACATTTTCCCTAATATCGCATCCATATTATTTCGCTCTTTTAATTGAATTGGATGATAGTTGTTTTAAATTTTTTATAGCCATCATTACTCGATCAACACTTGCGGTTTTTTCTAGAAGTTGTTTGTTAGTAAGTTCTATATTCAAAATCTCTTCGAGCGACTTCCTGCACTTTTCAAATATATCCCCACTCTTACTATTGTAAGATTTGATCAGTTGTGTTTTTTCAACTGGTGTTAATTCTCTATTAACGATTCTCTCAGCCGCTTTATATAATTCATCTCGAACTGTATTTATATCAGTCATTTTTTTATCCCCCCCTAATAAATCTCTTTTTGCTTCTAACTTTTTTACTATGTTTGCTATTTAAAACTAATCTTTCACTGTAACTTGGATAAAAAAAGTCACTCCCATTCATTTAAATAAAATCCTTCTTTACGCAACTTTTTGATAGGCTAACTTTATTTTTTGCCCTGCTGCACCCAAAATACGAACGAGAACATCAAGCGAAATTCCATCCGTATCTTCCTTTAAAATTCTCGTAATGCGTCCACGAGAAGTGCCTGACTCCTTAGCTAATTTCGTCACTGTAATAGAATTTTTCTCAACAACTTCGATAATTTTTTTCGTTACCGATTTGCGTAATTCCCACTCAATCGCATGTGCCGGAGTGAGGCCAAGAGCCTCAGCAATGTCACTTGGGGTTTTAGAAATAAGCTCTTTAGACTTTTTCATTTAACATCTCCTTTAAATTCTTTTTTCCCTGCTCTAAGTCTTTAGCAGAGGTTTTCTCTGTTTTTTTCTGGAAGGCATGAAAAATAAGAACCTTGTCTTTAATTTTTAAATAGTAAAAAACTCTAAAAATACCAGACTTGTCCTTGACTCGTAATTCATGACATCCCATTCCTAGTGAAGACATTGATCGCGATTGTGGCATCCCTACATTCTCTCCAAGCTGGAGCCGATATATAAGAAAGCCCAACTGATCCTTTACTTCTTCCGGAAAGCTTCTTAATTCCTTCAGTACCTTTTGATTCCAAACAACATGATTCATTCATAAATTCCTTTAGGCTTTGCCAGTGTACCACATTCGGTACGTCAATAAAACACCTTTTGTAATCTGTACCGGTTTGTACCGGTCGGCACATGAAAAATACTGAAATTAGATGAGAGAAGATGAAAGTTAAAAAAGGCTAAGTCGTCGTAATCATTCCTAAGTGGTTAATAATAAAGCCCTGAAAATTACCAAAATAGTACCCCCTTGGGAGTACCATTTTATATTAAGCCCCTGATTTTTCAGGGGCTTTTTTTTACTCTGATTTGTTATCTAAAACGATTTCAGTTATATCGATATCGACATCCTCTATTCCAAAGAACAGATTCGAGGCAATGAAAATTTGATACAGACAATTTAGATCAATCTCACTCAATTCATCATACTCACGATCTAAGGTCTTAAAAGCTGCAACTAAGACATCAGCCTTCGTCGCACTAACTAAAACAATCTCAGAGATTCGCTTAATTTCGGTTTCGAATTCACCGCTATAAGAACTAGTAAGCTCCAAACAAACTGCTTTAACTTCTTCTTCACTCATAGCTAGATAATCAAACTCGATCTGCTTTTTCGCAAGATCACATATAATCTCCCAAGAGCTAGTTTCAACTTCTTTTTCTATGAGAGACTTTTTCATTACAGCTTTAGAAGGCTTATTCACTTAATTACTCCACGAATTAAATGTTGCTTCTAAAGTATAACTTCAAAAAAATGAAAAATGGCGACAATTGTGTGTAAAAAAACACAAAAAGCAGATTCTATATCATTTCAACTACTTATATTTATTCAATCTAATATCTTTTAAGAAGCTTTATCTAAAATTACAAATTGCCCCGTAATTTCAACTTCTTCTTCAAATATAATATCAACGTTTGGAACAACAAAGATTTTATACAAACTTTCTACATCTCTATCTTCTAAAAGATTATATTCGGCCTCTAGAGCGACTAAAGCGCCGGCCAATATATCAGTCGTTGTCGCACTAACAAGGCAATGAGTCGCAAGCATATCAACCGACTTTACGTACTCTCCGCAGTAGTATCCAAGCTCCTCTAAACACTTAGCCTCAACTTCTCCAATTTCCAAGCTTTCAAAATTTTTGATCATTTGCTTTTTAGCTAGCTCACACAAACCTTCCCAAGGAGTCGTTTCCAACTCTCTTTTGATCAACTCTTTTTTCATCGAAGCTAGTTGTAGAGTTTCCATTTTATTTTTTCCTCATCATTGGCTGAGTTAGATGTCTAAAAAAATTCTAATCCTAAATCGGTCGATTCATTTTAAAAATATATACATTTCGTGACATTTGAAATTTTTTTGAGCAAATTCAAATGGTTATAAATTGTGATTTTGATCACTTATTTGGATTTCTTCTAATTTGTTATAAAAAATGCCAAAAAATTAAGGTCTCAATGAATTTAGTCTACTAGTAGTGGATGAAAGACTGAGTTTACGTACTGATCTTCAATGACATGAGGAAAGTATTGGCGATTGATAAGAGAAAGCGCATCGTTATCAAGATTTGGGTAACGATCAGAAAGCTTTCCCAATAAATCATAATTTAACTGCTCATTAGTATTCGTAATTAACAAAAACGTTTCTTTCCCAACCAAATAAGGGATACGGATTTTAAATCCTGCTTTTGAGACGGTACTCATTACAATAGAATTTCTCTCAAAATCACTGTCTGTAAAAGTACTATGAAGCTCAATTAGCCTACGCGATTCACTAGCAGTAGAGCCCTCTTTTGTACGAAGTGGAACATCAAAAACAGCATAACCATTAGGTGTTAAGTTTCTTCTGACAAAGGTGTAAAATTCATATGAAAATAACTTAGAAACGTTATAGTCCTGAGGATAAGGAAAATCGATAAAGATAGCATCATATTTTTTTGTAGATTTTCGAAGAAACTGAAAAGCATCTCCAATGATAGTCTTTATATTGGGATCTGAAAGCGCTCCTTCATTCAAAGATGAAATGACGTCATTAGATTTTGAAAGCTCATGCATTTCAGGATCGAGCTCTACATGAGTCAAAGATTTTATTGACTCATATTTTTTTAATTCTCTAAGTAATAACCCATCCCCTGCGCCTAAAACCAGTACATCGACAGGTTCTTTTCCAGTAATTAGAACAGGAATATGAACGAAACCTTCGTGATAATAACGTTCATTTAAAGAACTAAATTGAAAATTAGTATTAATCATTAAAATAAACTCATCTTTACCCTTCCAAGAAACATTAAAGAAATCGATATATTGATAAAGAGTTTTTATTCGTACAACATCACCTTTATCCATTGTCTTTTTCCACCAAGTTTTAAAATCATGGCGATCATCATCGATAAAAGTGGTTCCTGCACGGTAATAAACACGTAGAAAAATCTGCTCAAAGCTTTTTGCATAAAAAAATGAGAAGCCTAAAAGAACGGAAAAAATCAGAAGTGAAACTTTAATACGCTTCTCTGTCTGAGCCTTGAAGGAAAGAACCAACCAAAGGCAAGCAAGTAAATTTATCGAAGCTACAACTAACGAAGTGTATAGTGCATCAATAATGGGGATTAAAAGATAAGCAAAAATAAGAGTTCCAATTAAGGTGCCAAAATAATTAAAAGCTATGAATTGATTTTCATTAGATTCATCCATCGTTTCTTGATTAAGGTCAGTTGAAGCCATCGCCATAATAAGTGGCAACTCAAATCCAGAAAGATAGCCAACAGCAAAAACTAATGATTCACAAATAATAAAATACAATGCACGCAGCTGTGTTTTTAAAGTTATATAAGAAGAATAATCTGCAATATATCCAGCTTTTGCGATAGATAGCGCCGTTTCATAAATTGCAGTAATAAAATAAATGCTAGCGACGCTGATGGCACCTATAAGGCATAACAAGAGCTCCACTCGAACAAGCTTCTTTTTAGGCATGATGATATCGACAGATCTAAAAGTTCCAAGACCAAGGCCCGCAATATAAATCCCAATTGTTAAGCTGTGCCAAAGTACGACGTTACCAGACATGATAGCTAATGTATTAGCAAAAAGAAGCTCATAAGAAATGCTGCAAAAAGATAGTATACAAGTTAGTAGCAGATAATTTTTTTTCACTATCTTGCTCCGAGGAAATATCTTGAAATTAAATACTCACTGATTTTTTCTTCATTTGTGATTCCGTACCAAGCAAAAAAGATACACATGGCAGAGACTAAATAATAGAGAGTCTTTTCTTTATTATTTTTAAAACTAATCAATCGAATAAACGAAATCGCAACAAGGCTATTTAGACCAGCGACAATCGCCGCAATTCCAAAGATTGAAAACAAAGGAACAAGAAGCAAAGGAAACAAGATCGCAGCAAAGAGCGTACCAACATAATCAACACCAAGAACGATTGTAGCCAAACGTTCTCTCTTTTTTTTACCTATATCCATTAGAAGTGGTAGTTCAAATCCTGACAAGACCCCAATAATGATAATGAGCAGGTGAAGAAACACAGATAATAAAATATAATGATCTCTTAAGATTGAATCTAAGATAATCGCCGCTATCGGGGAAAGTCCGCCAAAAACGATTAGCAGTATCTCAACTTTAAACAAGGACTTAATTTTATCTTGAAAGTTAAATTTATTATAGAGCAACGCCCCTAATCCCATCGACGCAATATAAAGACCTATCGTGACATTATACCTGTGAGCACTATCTCCGAGTACAGTAGAAAGATTCTGAGCTAGTAAGAGTTCATATAAAAGACTACAGGCCGCTACAATAAATGTCGTAACCAAGAGAACAAGTTCTGCATTTTTCCAGCGAGTCAGTAAGGGAAGAGCATACTCCCCTCTTTTCATTGTTCTATTGTTGATTTTTGAAATAGGAAGAAATTCCTCAATTTCGCTTACTAAATTTACAAAACTATAATTGGGCTTACAAATGTAAATATCTAAGCTTATGTAGTTTTCCTCAGGATACGAATGAAGAGTAAAATGCGACTCAGATAAGATATAAGCGACTGTTTCTCCATGTGGTTCAAAATCATGTCGGATTTTTTTTACGACACTGAATTCTCTGTCGATAATTTCTTCAATTTTTTTTACCCATGAATCAGACCAATTCTCACTCATCCATAAATCTAATATTAAATGTACGGAATCGGTTTGCATTACTTCCCTTCAAGATAAGCTAGAATTCTCAATTTCCTAGTTAACCAAGCACAAAAAACGATAATTAGAATATAGAACCAGAATTCATAAAAATGTGCTTCAATTTTAAACTCCCAAACATTGTACACTAACATACGAATGGGCATGATAATCTTTGTAAAAATAATTCGATGCAAAAAGAAGACTAATAATGAATATCGACCAATCCAGTTGAAAAACTTTATACGTACATCGAACCCTTTTCGATAGAAGAATAAAAATGTTCCAACAATTAAGATTTCAATTCCGTGAATGCCAAAGAGACCAAAAATATTCTTAGCTTGGTCATGTTCACTCGCAAAAACGTCGCTTGGATTTACGTTAAACTCCTGTCCAAAGATAATCCATAGTAATATCAATATCGTACTTGCGACGAGCCATTGTTTCCAATTTTCTAATCGACTTATCCACCAAGACCTTCCAAATAAATATCCCAAGCATGCGCTCGATAAAAAATAATGTGGTCGTGCATCGATTTCGAAATTTGTATGAATATACTCTCTGCCCATTTGTTCAAATGAGTTTATTAGATTATCCACTGGAAGGATTGATAGGCATAGGCCTGTAAAAAACAGAAACCATATCCCCTTTTCTTGAAATTTGTCGGAAACAATAAATATTAAAATTAAGCAAATCATCCACGTTTGAAGCGGATATAAGGAAAGCGCTTCTCCAATATTTGGAGCTACAATAAAATTTTCAAAAGTGAATAAAAGAAATAAACCACAAAAAACAGCGATCTTTTGATTCTTGTTTTTATGACTTGATGGTTTTGCTAGATTAAATGCAGCCAAAAACAGATAGATTTGAGACACCCATGGAGTAAAAACCCAAGCCGCAAGGTGGCTCAAAGAATCAACGGAAATTTGTATGTTAACAAAAGGGGCATGAGCTTCAAACAACTCTCCCCAATAGCTCCATCCCTGATAGTAATTTACATACCAATAATTTATATAGAAACCAAAATGCTGCCAAAGTGCTAGGAAAACAAAGAAGCCTCGAAGGAAATCCAAGCATTGAATTCTAGAATCGGCATCCTTGCCATTTTCGAGGCTTTCGGTCATTAATCTCTATTCCAAATCGTTAGACTTTCTCTCTAATAAGCGATCATAAACTCTAATATACGTATTGGTCACAATCTCCCAGAGAGTCATGCCATCTTTTCTTCCATATTCGCCATCTTTTGCATTTCTATTTTTAATAGCTTCAGCAAGTTTTCTTGCATCTTCTTCGCTCATATTTCCATTTCGGCCAACACCGTTACCACTCTCACTACCATCGGCACTTAAACCGTCACTATTTCCATTATTATAATCATTTCCAAATTGACCAAAACCACCGACTCCGTTTCCTCCGGCTCCATTGGCTCCACCATTACCGTTTGATCTACCAATCCCCTCAGAAAACAAGCCTGATTTTCCATTCGCTCCACTACCATCACCGTTTGCGCCATCAGATCCTAATTTAATTTTTCCACCTGAAGCCAATGAGTTTCCTGAACCGCCGCCTAAGCCGCTTCCATTACCACCTTTTCCAAGATTATTTCCCTTTAGAGAATCTGTATAAAACTGATCTCTAAAGTTCTCTGCTGATTCAATCAAATTACGACCTCTCTCAGTACCAGCATTTCTCTTTTTAAATTCATCAGCTTCACTCTTTTGAGCTTTTCTAAAATCTCTCAGATTTGAGAGTGCAGCATTTACTCCAGAGCTAAATAATGAGCTGTTAAATCCACCATCTCCAAAGCTACTTCCTGAGAGAGTTCCAGAGCCATTACCAAAGCCTGCAATACTACCACTTCCAAAGCCACCAAATCCGGTGCCTTCACCAAAATTAATTCCACTTCCGGCTCCCTGATCACCATTTAGTCCAGAAAGATCGCCGCCCTCAGGTCTTCCCCCGATGACAACCCTATTACCATCTCTATCAAAGTCACCACCACGTCTTACAATTTCACCTCTATAGCTATTTGCAAGTTCTCTAAAACCACCTGCTAAACCAGCATTAAAATCCATTTGAGATGCAAGTCCGTTGGCAATTAATCCTAGGTAAGATGTTAGGCCTGGCGCCGGATAAGCAATCACATCACCATAAGTTTGTTTGGCCCAAGTAAAATGATTCTTAAATACATACTGACCAAAAGCTTCTGCTTGGACAGTACCTGTTGCCCATCCCTGATCAATAAGAAATTGTGCAGCTGTATCTACAATAGCTTTTTTCGTAACTTCACTTACAACATAATTACTAGCTTGATTATTAAGTGCAGGAGCATATTTCCCAAGTGCTTGGTTATTAATAACTGTATTTTGGAAAATACTCTTATCCCAAAGTCCTGCCTTTGAATCACTCGGCGACTGCATTGATGACTTCATATAATTATAAGCTTGATTAAAACCAGTATCGAGAAGATCCGCCTGAAAGCGTCCGTCTTTAATAATTGAAGCCTTCTCTACATATTGAGGAATCCATGGATCAACAAGGATACTATCTTGACCGTTCTCTTTAACAACAACAAAATGTTTAATACAACCTGTGGCAGAAATATTTTTATTACAAACTGTGTTGTAGGGTTGGTGAAGTGTACGTTGGAATTTAAAACAGGTATCACTTTTACCACATTTATATGAACCAGTTTGTTTATCAGTTACATATGGTGCAGCTGAAAACCATGCTCCACGAAGTGAGCCGATCATCCACATTCCGGCTCCAAGAGACGCACCACTTAAGCTTAAGATACCAATAGTTGTCCAAGCACTAATTGTTGCAGAAAATGCAAAACCACCGACGATTGCAAGAACTCCAGCTGAAAGTAATGCAATTGCTAGCATCGGATCACTTGGACCACCTTCATTTTTTACATTAAATGCGTATAAACTCTTATCTTTCATTTGAACATCTGACCACTTAGCTTCAGTCTGCATCCACGAATAAACCGTATTAAGCTCAGTCATTGAGATATTTGCAGTAACAAGGCTAATCTCTTCAATTGTTGCATTTGCTGTTGCCCATGCTTCTAACAACTCAAGGGCCTTGATCCCTAAGGCATCATTCCCCTCTTCTATCTCACCAGCTTCCTCTGCTCTAATATTTTCAGAAATTTTTGCATTCCATTCTGTAACACTCATAGCTGATTGAGCGGCAAGCTCATCTCTTTTTGCTCTATACTCAGCAATATCCTCTGGTGAGCCACCTTGTAATGGAGGTATAGCAAGACCAAGACGACACTCGTTTTTATACTCATCTTTTTGCTCTGGAGTCATTTGTTTCCAGCCAGTTTTCTCTAAGCAAAGACATTTAACTTTTGGTTCGAACCAACGTAGATCACCGTAAAAATCATTTCTAATAACAGTTCTCTTATTGGCGATTTCTGAAATTCTTTTATGAAGTGTTTTATTTGAACTTCCACCTTTCCAATAGTCATCAATCTGTTTATTACCGCCGGCGATGTATTCAAAACCAAGGAGAGCCAATTCAACTTGCAACATTGTTACATTTGGACTTCCTGGCATAGGAGTTTCTCTTAATTTTTTGGCGTAATCATTTAAAAGATTAATATTACAAGTTTCAAAATTACTGCCTTCATCAGGAACTAAATTAAAACGATCAATTTCAGCTTGACCGTTAAAGTTAATAGAAGATTGATCAATTCCTTGACCAATTTTCATTGCGCTATTTGAGTTCACACCACTTCTATATTGAGCATTAGCATTGACTGGTGGAGGTGTTGGAGCTGGTCCGCCAGATCCCGATCCGCCACATGGAATGAGATTTCCACCGTCATCTCGAGTTAAACAATCGTCTTCCATTATTGCGTGAGCCTGTGGAATGACGACATCGATAACAGTTTTTAAAATATAAACAAATGGATTCAGAGGAACTGTCAGAGGTAGACATTTTCCGTCTTTTTCATAGGCTTTATCTTCACAACACTTTTGACCGCGTTTTAATTTGCCAGTTGAAATACAGTCGTCACAACGGTAGTTCTCTTCACACTTGCCTTTTACACAGCTATCCGAACAACATTCTACATTTTTCTTACATGATTTTCCGTTTGAACTACAAGCACCAATATTTGCATCTGAGAAATAAACTTCAACACATTCTCCGCCAGCACATATTGGATTTTCAAGACATGAACTTTTTAACTTAACTGGTCTAAAACATTTGTAAGTGTATTCACATACCTTTTTCCCATCATCTCTTTCAAAGCATTCACCTGAATTACAATCGCTATCTTGTTTACACTCGACATCTCCACCCTTTTTTGGAAGCTTAGCTTCAACACGAGGAGGAACTGGTGCACATTCTAGACCTTTTTCACAATCCCAATGGTTACATTGGCCACCAACTTTAATAAGCGGCTTACCCTTGGACTGAACAACAGCTAAAAGATTTGCATTAAATAGATCTTTAATTTGTTTTTCGCGATCTGCTGGGGCAACTTTGACACGAACTCTTTCAAGTTCTTCTTTAAACTTAAGAAGTTCTTCGCGAGTAATTTTCCTATCCACATGAAATTCTTCCAGCGAATTGAATGCATACGTATTAAAGCGATCCATGTTAATGACGCCTTTGTCATCTTTGGATTCTTTAATAAGCTCTTCAAGTTGAGTTTCAACTTCTTTTTTCTCCTCATCTGAAAGACGTGCCGCTTGAGCGTTACTGAGAACTAAAAGCGCCAACAGTATCACTTTGAGGAAATTGATTGTTTTCATAAACCACCCAAATTAACGAAAATACATTGTTTCTATTCCTCTATTATAAAAACTGTTGAGGTTTAGAACAACAAAGGTTCTTTCTGCCTGTCTAAAGAAAACTCTTTAATTTCAAAGAGATACACTCCACTAAACAATTACGAAACACGACAAAACACCTCTAACCGATTGAAATGATGAAGAAGCAATGTGAAAGTTGAAAAGCAAATTTCATCGTTATTTCAAGCTCTTAGCAAAGCTTGTAGTGCCTTATTGGATTGGCAGGGCAGAGGTTGCCCCCACAAGAAATAACGATATAAACCCAATAGAATAAAGGACTTAAGAATAATGAGAAGGAGATCTCAGTGCCATATATCGAAAGCTCATCCTACAAGGCACCACCCTTATTTTCTAATGGTCACCTTCAAACTCTTTATCCTTATTTTTTCAGAAAAATTCATGACGTAAAATTCGAGCGAAGTCGCTTTAATACAATATGTGGCGATTTTCTTGATGTGGACCTGTCACTTATTGGTTCTGACGAACTTGTTATTGTTTCTCATGGTTTAGAAGGATCATCAGATTCTCAGTACATCAAAGGCATGACTAAGCACTTTAATATGAACGGAAAAGATGTTTTGGCCTGGAACATGCGAAGCTGTAGTGGTGAACTCAATAAGCAACCTGGTTTTTACCATGCGGGTATGACGGATGATCTCGATCTTATGGTCCAATACGGCCTCAAGCATTCGTATAAAAAAATATTCCTCGTAGGCTTTAGTCTTGGAGCAAATTTAACTGCGCTTTACCTCGGACAAAGAGCGAGTCAACTTGCCCCAGCAATTTCTAGCGCAGCCATTTTCTCAGCACCATGTGATCTTGGAAAATCCGCTGAAAAAATCAGTCGAAGACGTTATCGTTTTTATCTAGAAAGTTTTCTTATTACCATGAGACAAAAAATTAAAGACAAAAGTCAGATGATGGATTTAGGTGTTTCGCTTGAAGGAATTGATAAGATTAAATCCTTTCAAGAATTTGACGATCGATTCACAGGTCCACTGCATGGTTTTAAAGATGGTAGTCATTATTATAAAGAAGTGAGCTGTAAGCCTTGGCTTGAAAAAATCAATATTCCTACTCTCATCGTTAATGCTAAGGACGATCCTTTTTTAACTAAAGAGTGCTTCCCCATTGAGGAAGCACGTCGAAATAAAAATATTTTCTTAGAAATACCAAAAACCGGTGGGCACGTTGGTTTTGTTAGTTTTAACTCTGATCGACTTTATTGGTCCGAAGAGCGTGCCCATGATTTTTTTAAGAACATTGGTTAATTAGTTAGCGTTATTAATCTTAATTTTAAATGAACCTGAAGCATTTCTATAACCTAAAACAACTATGGTATATGTACCTTTTGCAAGAGATGCGCTGACTTGTTCGAGCTTAGAAGTACCTGCACTCTTAGCTACAGTCTTACCTGCATCATCAAGCACGTAAAGATCAAGATCTCCTGCATCTGCCGCGATTTCCATCACGACTTTTACGCTACCAAATGCTGTTTGCTTAAACTGTGCCTTAATTGACTGACCAGCAACAACTTCACCTGCGTATTTTTTATTTTTTACTAAAACAGGAACCTTTGGCTCACTTGGCGTTGGAGCTGGTGTAGGTGTTGGCTCACTTGGTGCTTGCCCACCTAAAACTGCTGGAAAGCTTGATTGTATTTTGGCGACAATTTTATGCATTGGAACAGCATAGTTTTCATAACCACGACCATTAAACCATCCACCAGCACCGGCGTGGTGAATAGCGATAACTTTATTATCTTCACCAAAAACAGGACTTCCTGATGATCCACCTAAAGTGTCTGCATTATGAACGTACTCTCCATCTTCTTCTCTAATACTAACGAGCTTACCTTCTGAAATTTTCTTTGTTGGAACGCAATCTTGAACAGTATAGTAATCACAGTTTTGGTGAATAACATAAAGATCAGAACTTGGAGCTGCTGCAACAGTAGATAGACTTACAAAACCGTATTGAGCACCAGGAGCGCCCTGACATTTTAAAAGAGCAAAATCTAACTCGTCATTATTACCAATGAACTCAGAACAATCGAAAACTTGACGTGATTCTTCAGTAGAACCTGCAACCAAATCAAATGTCGCTGTTACGCCTTCAGCATGTGAAGCCTGCTCAATGCAATGACGATTTGTCATAATGACATCTTCAGAAATTAAAAATGCCGTACAGCGAGAGTCCGCCCATGGAAGAACAATTTTACCAACTGCTCTTGCATTAATAGCCTTAAAAGAAGAAGCCGCAAGATCTTCTGTCTCCTGCCAGTTAATATCTCCTATAATAACACTTGAAGATATTGCTTTCGTTGAATCGCTCATCTCTTTCTTGCCACAGGCAACTGAGATGATGGCAGTTAGAATAACTAACGAATGTGTAAAATTTTTCATGACCATTGCTTCTCCTCCATAAGGTCCCATAAAACATGGGTAAGTCCTTCAAAGCTTGGGCATAATGACAATATTGAATGCAAATGACTTGTGCTAAAGTCTGATAAAATCTTTCAAGTTTTAAGAATTGTAGACGACCATTTTTCAGCTATTTATGCTAATCTTTCATTAGAAATGAAAGATTTGGAGAGAATTTGAGCAATATCATCGGAATATTGAGCACACTTGATTGGCTAATCTTTGGTCTGGTTTTGCTTTTAACAGTTTCAAGCGTCATTTACGGACACTTAAAACACAAACAACAAACCCATAGTGACGATCATTCAGTCTTAGAAATTCTCTTGATGGGAAGACAACTAACCTTACCTCTTTTTGTCGCAACACTTGTGGCAACTTGGTACGGTGGTATTTTTGGCGTAACACAAATTGCTTTTGAAAAAGGCATTTATAATTTTCTTACTCAAGGTGTGTTTTGGTATATCACCTATTTGATTTTTGCCCTATTTCTCGTCGATAAGATTCGCTCAAAAAACTCTCTGACAATGCCTCAGCTATTAGGATCGATGTTTGGCCCTCGCGCTGCTAAACTTGGCGCACTCTTTAATCTTTTTAACGTTATACCTGTCGCCTACATAATAAGCGTTGGCATTATTGTCAGCTCATTTACCAGCTGGTCACTTCCTTTTTCAATGGCAATTGGCACTCTTACTGTCATTTTATATTCAGCATGGGGCGGATTTAGAGCTGTTGTTTTTTCAGATCTTATTCAATTTTTCGTGATGTGCTTAGCGGTATTTCTAGTGATCTTTTTTAGCTATCAACAATTTGGTGGGTTAAGTTATTTAAAACTTAATTTACCAGCTCATCATTTTCATCCCACCTCAGATGTAGGACTGGCACAAACTTTAGTTTGGGGTTTTATCGCTTTATCAACTTTAGTTGATCCTAATTTTTATCAGCGATGTTTTGCAGCAACGAATTCGAAAGTAGCTAAAAAAGGAATTATCATTTCAACCATTATCTGGATTGGTTTTGATTTATGTACGACTTTTGGAGCTATGTATGCCAGAGCTGCAATGCCAGAGGCCGCTTCAAGTAGTGCTTACGTTGATTATGCTTTATCAATTTTACCCGACGGCCTAAGAGGTTTCTTTTTAGCTGGAATTCTGGCAACTGTTTTATCAACGCTTGATTCCTATTTATTTTTGGCCTCAACGACTATTCACTATGATCTTTTTCATTTTAAAAAGATATCGACTCGTACCTCGCATATTTTATCACTTGTTTTTGTCTCATTAGTTGGCTGGCTTCTAGCAATGGCATTCGAAGGTAGTATCAAAGTAGCTTGGAAAACTTTGGGAAGCTATTCGGCTTCATGCTTGTTAGTTCCGGTCTTATTTGGATATTTGCGACCGGGTAAAATAAGTGAAAACCAATTTTTATTTGCCTGCTTCTTTGGCATTATCACCACCACCGCTTGGAGACTAATGCCGCTTAGCGGCTTATGGACCAACTTAGACGCGCTTTATATAGGCATGTTGTCTACTAGCATCATCCTCATTTTTCCTGCCAAAATCACTAAATAACGCCTTGCTTTGTGTGGCTAGGTTGTCCCAACTGGACTAATCTATGGGCGCTAATTTGTAACTTGAAACCAAGGAAATACGCATGAGTAACGATCGCGAAAGCAAACGCCAACAGGCGCTGGATTATCACTCCCAAGGCCGTCCAGGTAAGATGGAAGTTATTCCAACAAAATCATCTATTACTTCTAATGATCTCTCTTTAGCCTACTCACCCGGAGTCGCTGAACCCTGTTTAGATATCGCTAAAAATCCAGATGATGCCTACAAATATACCGCCAAAGGAAACTTAGTTGGTGTTGTATCAAATGGTAGTGCTGTTTTAGGTTTAGGAAATATTGGAGCCCTAGCTGGTAAACCAGTGATGGAAGGTAAAGGCATGCTTTTTAAAAAGTTTGCCGACATCGATGTTTTTGATATCGAGCTCAATGCTGAAACTGTTGAAGAGATGGTTAGTATTGTCGCTGCTATGGAGCCAACTTTCGGTGGAATTAATCTTGAAGATATCAAAGCGCCTGAGTGTTTTGAAATTGAAGCTCAACTTATTGAGAAGATGAATATACCCGTCTTCCATGATGACCAACATGGAACTGCTATCATTGCAGCAGCTGGATTTCAAAACGCCTTAGAAATTGTTAAAAAGAAAATTGAAAACATGGTTGTTGTTTTCAGCGGTGCTGGTGCTGCAGCTATTGCTTGCGCCAAAATCTTTCTTGATATGGGCTTAAAGCCACAAAACCTTATTCTGACTGATTCAAAAGGTGTCATTTATAAAGGTCGTACTGATGGAATGAATAAATATAAAGAACAATTTGCTATTGAAACAAGCAAAAGAACCTTAGCTGATGCGATGAAAGATGCTGATGCTTTTGTTGGTTGCTCTGCTAAAGGTGTTCTAACCAAAGAAATGGTTGCCACAATGGCAAAAAATCCAATCATCTTTGCCATGGCAAATCCAGAGCCCGAAATTACGCCTGAAGAAGTAGCGCTTGTCCGAAGCGATGCCATTGTTGCTACTGGCCGCTCTGATTATCCAAACCAAGTTAACAACGTTTTAGGTTTTCCATTTATCTTTAGAGGTGCTCTAGATGTTAGGGCAACAAAGATTAATGCTGAGATGAAACTTGCAGCCGTTAAAGCGATTGCAGATCTCGCCAAAGAAGAAGTTCCAGATGAAGTTAAGATGGCTTACGGCAATCAAGACTTTAAGTTTGGTCCTCAGTACATTATTCCAAAACCATTTGATCCACGCGCACTGACTCGAGTTGCTCCTGCGGTTGCTAAAGCTGCAATGGAAAGCGGTGTCGCTAGATTGCAAATTGATAATCTAGCTGAGTATGCTTCTAACCTTGCAAACAGACTAAACACTTCCGGCTCTTTCATTAAACGTTTAAGAGATCGTCACGCAGCTCATGTTGATAAAAATAAGAAAAAAACTAAACTGGTTTTTGCAGAAGGTACGAACTCACGAATTCTTCAAGCTGTTAGCCAGCTTCTATCAGAAGATCGTATTGAGGCAGTTCTGCTTGGAAGTCCAAAGAAGATTCATGCAAAAATGGATAAGATTGGAACTTCTCATTTAAAAGATATGGTCGAGATCATTAACCCAACCAAGCATCCAGAATTTAATGAATTCTGTAAGCAGTTTACTAAAGACAGACAAAGACGCGGTGTAACCTTTAACCATGCTGAAGACTTAATGAGCCATGAGAACTACTTTGGCTCAATGCTAGTTAAAAAAGGTCATGCAGATGCCTTTATCGCCGGACCAACATTAAGTTATCCAAGCTGTCTTGTTCCTGTCATGAACGTTATTGGCACAAGAAACAAAAGAAAAGCTGCTGGTATTTTCGCTCTAAACTTTAAAGATAGAGTTCTCTTTCTTGCTGACTGTACGGCTCAACTTGATCCTAGCGCCGAAGATCTATCAGAGATCGCCATTTCAACCGCAGAGCTTTATAGAAGTTTAATGAAGCGTGAACCTAGAGTTGCTTTCTTAAGTTACTCAACTTACGGCTCCAATAGACATCCAAATGCCGCTAAAGTTCAAAAAGCTGTTGCTCTGACGAAAGAAAAGCATCCTGAATTAAAATGTGACGGTGAACTTCAGGCTGATGTTGCTGTTAACAAAGGGATTCTCGATAAGCTTTTCCCATTTACAGAACTTGATGGGCCAAGTGATATCCTGATTTTCCCTGAACTTAATTCTGCCAATATTAGTTACAAACTTTTATCTCAACTTTCAGATGCCAGTGCGATTGGACCAATATTGGTACCAATGGCTAAAACAGTAAATATTATTCAAAGAACGGCACCTGTTTCAGAAATTGTGAATATGTGTACATTAACAGCTCTTCTTCACGAAGAAAGAATGGCGCAAAAATAGAGGCTTCTATGACAAAAAATATTATCTCAACTGATTTAGCTCCTGCTGCTGTTGGTACTTACTCTCAGGGTGTTGAGCTTAATGGAACTTTCTATTTCTCAGGACAAATTGGACTTGATCCAAAAACTGGAGTTTTAGCTGAAGGCTTTGGCCCACAATTAAGACAAACTCTGAGCAATATTGACGGTCTATTAAAATCACAAGATTTAAAACGTTCAAATATTATTAAGACTTCAATTTTCCTCACTGATTTAGCTAACTTCTCTCAGGTGAATGAAGCCTATACCGCTTTTTTCGAAGCCCCTTATCCTGCAAGAAGTTGCATTGAAGCTTCTGCGCTACCAAAGGGTGCAGTTGTTGAAATTGAAGTGATAGCGGCTCGCTAGGATGTTATTTCGCAGCAAATATATGTTCGAATCAAAATCGACTAAAGCCAGAAGGGCTTTATTTAATATTGCTGCGATTTTTATTTTTTCAAGTATTGCTTATGCCATTCTTTGTCTTGCTCTTGTGACAATTGCGAGACAATCGACGAGGCAAGCAGATCTAGCCTTTTTCCAAAAACAACCAGATCTCATAGTTGTCTTTACCGGTGACCAAGGAAGAATTCCTTACGCTATCCAAAAAGCTCGCGCTTTTAGACAATCGCAAATTTTTATTTCAGGTGTATATAAAACTAACTCAGTCGACAGCCTTGTTTCGCCTTTAACTGCTGAGGATATCGATATTAACCTGCTAGAGATTGATTATCAGGCTAGAAATACTGTTGAAAATGTCATGGCAACCTATAAGCATCTTCGCCACAACTTTGCTCTTAAGAAAATTCTGATTATCTCTCATGATTATCATATTGCACGAATCCAAAAGATTGTTGAAAGTCTTCGCCGCGATGAAGATAAAACAGAGTTTTACTATTCAGGTGTTGAAACTGATTTCACTAAATATAGAAATATGAAAATTCTTATAACTGAGGCATTCAAATATACAAGAACATGGTTGTTCTTGATGCTTTGGGATACTGACATGGATAAAATCGGGATTATGCCCGACTAACCGAAATCACTTCCTCAAGAGACTCAATCGTACTAATTGTTTTCACAAGTTCACTATAGTCTTTAACTTCTACTTCAAAGACAAAGCTACCTTTTCTATCCGGCATACTCTTGGCCAAAGCGGAGCGAATATTGACGCCGTTAGCATTAATAACTTTGGAGATTGAAGAAAGAATACCAGGCTTATCATGCGTGACGACTCTAATATTGACTGGATGTTTAAAGCTAAAGTCAGGGTTCCATTCAACTCTAATAACACGTCCAATATCACCAGCATCGACTCGAGTACACTCTGATGTGTGAACAGTTATTCCGCGTCCACGAGTGATATAGCCAACGATTGGATCACCTGGAATTGGATTACAACATCTGGCCATTCTGACCATCACATCATCCATACCATCAACAATAACAGCGTTATCTTTATTGGCACGACGACGAACTTCACCTGTTAGCTTTTTAGAATATTCATCAGCCTTGGTAAGGCTTTCATTATACTCAGGAGCTTCTTTATTTCCCTTATGAAGAGAAGGTAGTCTGGCTAATAGTTCTTTAACCTGTAGTTTTCCACTACCAATATTAACGTAGAGATCTTCTTCATTCGGAGCAGAGCCAGTATTAATCAGCTCTTCAAAGTCACCGTTCTTTTTAATACTCTTAATGGAGCTACCAAAAACGCGCAGTGCTTTTTCAAGAATATCAAGACCAGTTTCACGATCTTGTTCACGCTCAATTTTCATCAAGTAAGCTTTAATTTTACTTCTAGCTCTTGAGCTTTTCGCAATATTTAACCAATCTTTTGTTGGATTCTGATTTTTACTACTTAAAATTTCTACAGTATCGCCACTTTTCAAGGTGTACTTCAACTGAACGATTCGACCGTTGACTTTTGCACCGACGCAGTGGTGTCCCACATCTGTGTGAATGGCGTAAGCAAAATCAAGAGGAGTGGCACCGTAACGAAGCTCACGCACATCACCTTTAGGAGTGAAAACAAAAACGCCACCGATATCAAGATCGTTTTTAACAACGTTCATAAATTCGTAGCTATTTTCTGTACTCTTATTAAACTCAAGAAGTTCTTGAACCCAATCAAGCTTTGCCTTACCAGCAGCTAAACCCTCTTTATATTTCCAGTGAGCCGCAACCCCTGTTTCTGCCACGTCATCCATTTCATTGGTACGAATTTGAATTTCGATACGTTCTGCTTTTGGCCCAATAACAGTTGTATGCAGAGATTGATATCCGTTCACTTTAGGAATAGCGATATAGTCTTTAAAACGTCCAGGAATTGGCTTAAAAGAACTATGAACAATTCCTAAAGCTTTATAACACTCAGTGATATTTGGAACGATTAATCTAAACGCTAGAACATCTTGAACTTGATCAAAATCAACTCCACGAGCTGTCATTTTTTTATAGATACTATAAAAATGCTTTGGACGACCCTTAATTTCTGCCTTTACTGCATACTCTAAAAGACGATCTTGGATAACGCCAATCGTATCGCGAATATAAGTATCGCGGTCCCCTTTTTTCATCGCTACTTTTTCAGCAAGGCGATAATAAATCTCAGGGTGAAGAAAGCGAAGACATAGATCTTCAAGCTCACTTTTAACAGAGTTGATACCCAAGCGACTTGCAAGCGGAACATAGATATCTAATGTTTCTTGGGCGATCTTTCTTTGTTTTTCTTCAGACACGTACTGAAGAGTACGCATATTATGCATTCGATCAGCGAGCTTTACGATAATAACTCGAAGATCTTTGGCCATCGCGACAACCATCTTTCTAAAGTTTTCCGCTTGGCTTTCTTCTTTGGTTTTAAACTTAATCTTACTAATTTTTGTTAGACCAACAACGATTTGAGCGACATTGGTATTGAATTCTTTTTCAAGTTCTTCTGGTGTGACATCACAATCTTCGACAACATCATGAAGAAAGCCTGCAATAATAGAATCCATGTCTAAACGAAGCTTAATTAGTGTCGCTGCTACGTTGCATGGATGAATAAAATAATCTTCTCCAGAGCTTCTTTTTTGTCCAGAGTGAGCCTTTTGAGCAAAATCAAAGGCTCGTCTAAGCATCGCAAAATCAGCTTCCGGAAAGTAACCGCGCACACGTCTTTCTATTTCCTCATAGGAAAGCTCTCTTTCGTGGGAAAAATCTAGACGGTTATACATACGGCCCTTTAGCTCTCTAAAATTGATGAAATGATTTGCTTAAGACTTGTATAAGCTCCTTCAATATCATCATTAACTACTTTAAAATCATAATCATCTTGTCTTAGTAATTCTTTTTTCGCGTTTTCGATTCGAAGATGGATAACCTCTTCAGCTTCGGTTCCTCTTCCTCTAAGTCTATGCTCAAGCTCTTGAATAGAAGGTGGTGCAATAAAAATAGCATTGGCTTTTTCACCAAAAGCTTTTTTCATATTGTCGACACCTTGAACATCTAGATCAAATAGCAAATCTTTACCTGAAGCTAATCGACCTTCTACAAATCTTTTAGAGGTACCATAGAAGTTTCCGTGAACTTCTGCCCACTCTAAAAACTCCTCTCTTTTTCTCATTGAAAGAAAGTCTTCCCTATCAACAAAAAAATAAGCTTCGCCGTGACGCTCACCTTTTCGTTTTGGTCTTGTCGTCGTCGATACACTTTCTTCAAGACTCGGGAAATCTTTTTTAAGTCTTTTTATTAAAGTCGATTTGCCAGAACCGGAAGGTGCAACGACGACTATTAATTTACCGTTCTTACTCAAGGTTTAATCCTTGCTCTCTAATCTTTTCAAGTTGTAATTTCATTTGAACCACAGCTTGTGAAATCTCTTCAATAGAAGACTTTGAGCCCATCGTATTTGTCTCACGCCCAAGTTCTTGAACTAAGAAATCAATCTGTCGTCCGGCTTCACCGCCTGAACTTATTAATTTATCAAATTTTTGCGCATGAGATTTAACGCGATTAATTTCCTCATGGACGTCCATTTTTTCTAAATAATAAATAACTTCTTGAAGATATCTTGGTTCATCAATTGTAATTTCTTTCGAAATTTCAGCGATTTTCTTTTTTAATCTCTCTTCTATAATAGCTTTAAAGTTATCAGCCTTTCCTTCAATGATTTTGAATTGCTTGAGGTACTCCTCAAGATGGGCTTGCATAATCTTTGTAAGTTTTTCGCCTTCTTGATTGCGCGACTTTTCTAAGTCTTGCATGGCTAGAGCGAAGGCTTCTTTAAGTAATGAGGGAAGAACTGGGTCTGCCTCTAAGTCTTGATCTTTTAGAAACTCTGATCTTAAAAAAGCTGTTGGATCAATTTGAATTTGACTCGAGCTGACGCCATTAATTGAGGATATTTTTTTTATAAATTGTTCAACTTTATTATTATCAATTTCATCAAACTTTGATTTTCCCTCAGCTCTTTTTAAGTGGATGGAGATATCAAAACTTCCTCGACGAAATTTTTCACCGATACTTTGTCTTAACTCTTGCTCAAGAGAATTAAATGAGCTCGGCATTCTAAAGCGAAGATCTTTATAGCGATGGTTTACTGATTTTATTTCAACAACAAGATGAAAATCATCATTACCAGCCTCACCTCTTCCAAAACCTGTCATTGATTGTAATGTCGTCACTTTTATTTTGAATCCTTCCAAATCAATGTTTGGTTACCGATCACTCTAAATTTTTCATATCTCTTCTTTTTAAGAACATCTGATTTTTTATTAGTCAGTCCTTTAAGTTCTTTAAGAATTGATTTTTTAACTATTTCAGCTGAGTTATTCCAATCTCGGTGTGCTCCACCTGCTGGCTCAGGAATAATTGAATCTATGACTTGTAACTCTAATGCTTTATCCGGGCCAAGCTGTAAGCCGTTAGCCGCAGTTTCTGCCATTTTTGGGTCGGCCCATAAAATAGAAGCACATGACTCTGGCGAAATAACTGAGTAAACAGAGTATTCCATCATTAAAACTTTATCAGCGACAGCGATACCAAGCGCACCACCTGATCCACCTTCTCCAATGACAACGGCGACGATTGGTGAATTGATATCAAACATTTCAGCAAGGTTTTCCGCGATGGCAGAAGCCTGTCCGCGCTCTTCGGCACCTATACCTGGATAAGCACCCGGAGTATCGACTAACGCAACGATTGGAATATTAAAACGACTGGCCATTTTCATTACACGAAGGGCTTTTCTATAACCTTCAGGGCGTGGCATTCCAAAATTGTGAACAACTTTTTCTTTTGTCTTTCGACCTTTTTCAATTCCAACGATAGCGACTTTTTGATTATCTAAATAACCAAAGCCGGCTATCATGGCTTGATCATCAGCAAAGTGTCTATCCCCTGCAATATCGTGAAAATCATCAACCATTAATTTTATATAATCTAATGTGTGTGGACGATTAGGGTGACGAGAAAGTTGAACTCGCTCCCATGAACTTAAATTGCCATAAATTTCTTTAATAAGTTGTGAAACTTTTTTTTGCAATGCTTTGATTTCTGAACTGATATCAACTTCAGGCCTAAGACTCGCTTGCTTAAGCTCTTCAATTTGATTTTCTAAATCTCTTACAGGACGTTCAAAATCTAATGTAAATGTGTTGCTGAGATCACTCATACACACCCCCGAAAAAACGCTAGGGAACAAGGAAATATCCTCATCCCATCGCCTTCGATTATAATCCGCTAACTCTAGTCAAAAAGGTGCACTCTCTCAAGTCTGACGCACCTCGCATACATCGAATTTGCTCTATCTTTTAATAATTTATGAGATTAATCGACGATCCAGCCTTGAACCACACCCGACTCAAAGAAGACTCTATGAACTTTACCCTTTTCTCTAAATGACCAACGCTCATTTTGCAGCCTCGGATCCCCGGCAAAATCGACATTATGGGGCTCACCCCAAGTTTGAACGACGTCCTGTTTATTCATTCCGATGGCAATACCACGCTCTTCAAATCGGCTTTGATAGAACGTTTTAAGAGAAAGGTTGTCGTCTGTTTTATAGTTTGAAAGAAAGGCGTAAGGTTTGATTGTTTGATCAACTCCACCAGAATTCTTAAGGCGTACATATTCAACTTTTTCCCTCTCGGTTAAATCTAAATAATAGATTTGCTCAGATGGGGTTGCGAGAACACTTTTATCTTTTTGAAATCTTAAATAAGCTTGTTCATCCAGGGCAGCTACTTTTCTTCGAAGCTCAGAATCAATTGATTTTTCTAAATCTGTTTGAGCTTTTTCATACTGACTTGCTGGAGTTCTTTGACGAATTTCATCTATTGGTCGATACGTAGTTCCTTCATCGCCAGCGACTGCCTGAAAATCTCGTCCAGCCACCCAAAGGCCATCAGAGTCACGATCCATTTCATCGATGAATGTTCGACCGGTAAAGATATTGGCGCAACCACCTGAAATCACGAAAACAATTAGTAATATTAAAGACTTAGTCACAATAATTCCCCTATCTCGCTCTCAAAGCTCTCAACTTCTTATCGAGTTAATAGATAAAATCCTTTGCTAGTGCAGGTCTTCGATACACAAATGAACACTTTTGCCTGATTTTTGTCATATAATTGACTATAAGCATCAATAATTCTCAATATGGAGTTACAACTGACCGATATAGGACCTAGTGAGGATGCTGTGAAAAGATGGGAAAAGATTGAATCAAAGATTAATCAAAAAATCGAGAGCTCTCTATCGAGTTGTTCGAAAGTTATTAAAGGTGCAACACCTGAAAAGATAGTCGAGCTTAAACAGCAAGCTGGACAAAAAATTATCGTTTCAAAAAATAAACTTGTCGAAGCCCCAGCAAGTCTAAGTCAAAAAATAAACCATTTAAAATCGACTACAATTGATCAGGTACAATCACTTAGAGAAGACTTGAACAAGAACCTGCAAAAAGGCAAAGAGGGAAAGTGGAGTAAGTTTGGCATAGCCGCAAGTCTTATTGCCGCATTTGAATGGGCATTAATACCAGTATATAAAAAGTTAACGCTCTACTTTTCTACGATATCACCAGGGGCTCTTGCTTCAGGAATTGTTTTAGTTACAGTTAGTACAATCACAGGAATAGGCGTTTACAATAACTCCACTAAAATTGCTCAAGAAGCAGGTATCGTTGATCGTGAACCAGCATCAATAGAGCGACCTTTAGAGCTTCGACCGAAATATTATAAAAGAAGTGAAAGAGAGCTTTTAGTCGCAAACGTTATTGTACCTTCATATATTGAAGGCAAGTCATCTCTTCGAAAACTTCAAATTGATTTTACGATCATTTCATCCAATCGCTATATTAGAGAGTACCTCTTCGATAACACTTACCTTCTAGAAGATATGCTTAATTCAAAAGTAGAACCAATTATTCCGGGCTTTCCGCTAAGTGATGAAGGAAAACTTATTTTAAAAGAAAAGATAAAAGCAGAGCTTAATCAACTTCTTTTAAAAATGAAGATAAAAGGTTCTGTTGAACAAATCTACATATCATCAATTTTAGCGGCCTGATCTATTCTCTTTAATGTATTAATTGAAATATTTAAAATCTTTGCTGCTGTTGGGTAATGATTGTGGCAACGAGCTAAAATATAAGAAGCATATGATTTCTTGAGCTCCCGGTAATTCATATTTTTATTCAATAAATAAGTAGAGAAATAATCCTCCTGACTCGCTAATAATAACTGATCGTCGTACTCATCCCAGCGAATTAACCCATTAGGCTTTGAAATATGTTTTTTTAACAAGTGCCCCTTTAGTTCTCGAATATTGCCAGGCCATGACAGCTTTAAATATCGATCAACCATTTCCTTACAAACAGCTCTTGAATGCTGAGAAGAAAAAATATTAATTATACTTATAATTTTTTTGGGATTATTTCGAAGAGGTGACATCTTGATTGAAATCCCACTTGCTAGTCGGTGATAAAAATCATGCCTCATATCACCTTCACGAATTTTTGTTAAAAGATCTGATCCAGAGGCTGCTATAATTCTCGTTTTGACTTGTGTTGAACTTGAGCTACCAACACTTCGAATTTTTCCATCATCTAGAAACAATAAAAGCTTTGTCTGCATTGATTTAGGCAGTGAATCGATTTCATCTAAAAATAATGTACCAGCGTTAGCTTCAAGAAAGGCTCCCCTTTTATCTTTTACTGCTCCAGTGAAGGCACCTCGACAATGCCCAAAGAGCTCAGACTCAATAAGTGATGGGGAAAATGAGGCAAGATTAAGATGGACGAATCTTCCAGGAACTCCACTTTTATCGTGTATAGATTTGGCCATAAAAGTTTTACCTGTTCCGGTTTCTCCTTCAATCAATACAGGTAAATTTGATTCAATTAAAGATGCTGATAGACCATTTGAAAAGTGATCCGCATCACCTTCACATGCAGATTTAAACTCAATTCGAGTTAGAGCGAAATCTAATATATCACCAAGCTTCAAGATGGCGGACTTCACCCACTGACCATTTAATCTAAAACTTTCATTCGAATGGATTTCATAGCACTGCAAGTGCTTTCCATTGCTACCAATATACGTTTTCAATGAAAAATAGAGTGTTTTATTTTGTTCTTCTTTCAAGCTTTTTAAGTAGATCGTTGTGCCAAGATTTTCGTTTTTTTCTTCGTAAGAACTTTTAAAACAGTATTGAGTTCTTGTGAGTTTCATTGTTCTTTTCTTTCCGATTAACGGCGAAATTTGAATGACCTGATTTAGTCTAACAACATGGTCTATAAGAGACTTTGGAAGAGGTACGACATTTTGATTATTTTGATGAAAATCAAGAATTTGGCCTAAATTATTCAATTTTTTCTCCAGTTTTTTAGTATTCTCTTTAAAGTCCTCTACAAATAGGATGCCAAACTGGTATGATGGCTTTATGGCTTATCAAATTCGTCCCGCAAGTACAGTATTTCGTTTTGGCTTTTCTGAAGCTGAGCAATTAAGAGAATTCTTTAATAATGAAGATAATCCTATTGGTTTAGCTTTTGCTGGCCGCTCAAATGTTGGTAAATCAACTTTAATTAATGCTTTGTTTGGTAAGCAAACAGCTCGAACATCAAAGACGCCTGGACGCACACGCGAAGTTAACGTTTTTGAATTTGAATTATTTGATCCTGAATCAAAAGCCGTACATCCTAAGAAATTTTGGTTATTTGATTTACCAGGCTATGGGCATGCTCAAATCTCTAAAGAGATGGCCAAGAACTGGGATGAGCTTATGACAACTTTTTTTACATCAGTTAAAGAAAGTATCCGTATCGTTAACGTCCAAGATGCAAGACACCCAGACCAAGATACAGATCGCGAGTTTCATTATTGGCTTTCTCGCTACCCTTTAAGATGTTCACTTGCCTTTAATAAACTTGATAAACTTAAAACTCAAAAAGACAGAGCTGTTCTGAATAAATTAAAACCACAGCTTTCTAAGGATTATGCCTTCATTAGAGATATTCATTTTATTTCAGCAGAAAAAGGACAGGGCTTACCACCATTCAAGTCTGCTCTAGTTTCTTTTTTATTAGAAGCGGAAGCACGAGTTGATTCAAAGTAATCCAATTTCACAATTTGTTTTTTCATGGATCTTATGGGTTTTAGTTCTCAACTGTTGCATGATTTTTATTATTAGACCGAAGTTTATCTTCTCTCCAAGAAAGAGAGTTGAAATGCAGTCTGAGCAATCTCTACAATTGAAACTCATCTTTTTTTTCATCTTATTATCGAGTTCAGTCCTACTAGGCTGTTCAGTCTATTTTTTAAAAATAAATAATTCGATGATCAAGATACCTACAGGCTATTGATCTTTTGGATGTTCTTTTGAGTTATGATTTTTAGAAATATCTACAGGACCGGGTGCAAACTTAATTTTATTAACTTCGGTTTCTATATCATGAAGATTTGTCTGACAGCGTTTAATTTTGCTGATTAATTCCAAAGCTCTTGGATTGTCCCAGTCCAACTGCTTTTTTTCTATTGCCTTTGCAACTAAAACTCCTAGCTCTTCATAAGCCTCATGAAGACTAGAATTCGTTTTAGATGCATTTAACATCTTCTTTCCGATCTCAGTCGTCTTCTTAAGCTCGTCGGTACAAACCTGAACGATCTCGTTAAATTTAGAACGCCAATGCGGTTGACGCTGCATAGTTGCCTCCAAGTGTCCCTATTATAGCTTTCTGCCGGATCTTTGTGAAGACGCGGACATTTGCTACTATCAAGATAACGTATTATTCGTAAAAGTTGAGTGTAATGTTTAAAAAACTACTAACTAAAATTAATGACGCTAGTTCTCCTGAAACTAGATCTCACTTTGACAGTATATTTGCTCAATTAGAGAAGAAATACCTTGGAAAAGAAGATCCATGGGGTTTGAACTTAGAAAAGGCAAGAAAGAGCCTTGAGAGATTATGGCCGCTTTATAAACACTATTTCCGTGTAAGATGCTTTGGTACTAAAAATATCAAAGACCAACCCTATATTGTCGTAGCAAATCACTCAGGCCAAATTGCTATTGATGGTATGCTTATTTGCTCAATGTTTTCGACTCAAGTTGAGCCACCAAGGATACTACGTCCAATGGTTGAAAGATTTTTTACTGGCATTCCATTTATCGGTTCATGGGCAGCAGAAGGTGGAGCTGTTTTAGGGGATCGCCAAAACTGTATTAATCTCCTTGAACGTGGTGAGAGTGTTCTCGTTTTCCCTGAAGGTGTAAAGGGAATCGCTAAGGACAGTGAAGACTTCTATGACATGAAAAAATTTGGCAGAGGATTTTTTCGTATTGCACTTGCCACCGGGATTCCGATTTTACCAATCGCTGTTGTAGGAGCAGAAGAATTTTATCCTTTGGTTTGGCACCCTCTGAAGCTTGCTCGAAAAATTGGTTTACCAGCGATGCCTCTAACGCCTAACCTTGTTCCCCTTCCTTCTCCAGTTGATATTCACGTCGGTGAGGAATTTGTTATTCCGAAAAATCTTAGTGCTGATGCTCCTGACAATGAACTTGATGAATACATCAACAAAATTCACCATCAAATTCAAACGATGCTCGATCATGGTTTAGAATCTCGTAGAGATTTTGTTGGCAACATGATTACCGATAAGCTCACTAAAAAAATGAATCTCAAGGATTAATCATTGCAAGCTGAACCTAAATCACTTCTTATTCTTGGTATGGCCGGTGGACTGGCGAGAATTACCTCGGGTTTATTATTAAAGCGGTTTCCCAATATTAAAATTGTTGGAGTGGACTCTAGACCGATGGTGCGTGAATACCCAGAAAATAGAGTGACTTATCTTCGAATGAAATACACACGTGGAAACTTTGAAAAGATATTTCGTGATTACTCTTTTGATTCGATGTTGCATCTTGGTCGCTTAAGTCATGCTCAATCTGGTCCAAGTCTTAATCTAGCTCAACGCCTAGACCTCAATCTCATGGGTACAAAAAGAATTCTAGATCTTTGTTTAAAGTATGAACTTAAAAAGGTTGTCGTGCTCTCAACGTTTCACGTTTATGGTGCCTTAAAAGATAATCCTACATTTATTACTGAAGATGCTTCACTTCGTGCTTCAATTAAATACCCAGAGCTTCGAGATGTGGTTGAGATGGATCAACTCGTAAGCGGTTGGATGTGGAAAAATCAATCGACGATATCAACTGTTATTCTTAGGCCGTGTAATATTCTTGGACCTCAAATTAACAACACGATGACTCGATATCTAACAACGTCCTATGCACCGGTACCCGTTGACTATAACCCAATGCTGCAGTTCGTCCATGAGTTTGATATGGCCCATTCACTTGCTGAATCCATCTCACATGTACCAACTGGTATCTATAACGTTGCTCCAAGAGATGCCATATCAATACGAGAGGCTAAGAAACTGATTGGTCTTCCTATTATTCCAGTGCCTCTTTTCCTTCTTGAACCTATAGCCAGAGGGTTCAATACTCCGTTTTGGAGCTTTCCTCATTACCTCTTGGATTATATTAAATATCCATGTGTTATCGATGGTCGAAGCCTAGAAAAAGAACTCAAACAACCTTTTAGATTTAGCATTCGCGAAACGTTAAATTTGCTCAAAGATAATTGACCAAAAACAACGAGCAGCATAAGATAACGAACCCAAAGCCCGGGTGGCGGAATGGTAGACGCAGCGGATTCAAAATCCGCCGATGGCAACATCGTGGGGGTTCGATACCCTTCCCGGGCACCACTTAAAACGAAATCAACCTTTTAGAAAATAAATGATTAGAATTTTACTTCTTATATTTACTTTATTTTTTAGCTGCGACTTATTGGCCAGTGGTCAATTTGAATTATGGACCAAAGCTTATAACCCAAATGCCAATTTAGAGCCTAGAGATATTTACGTTTACTTGCCACCCAAATATCAAGAATCCAACAAATCTTATCCCGTCATTTATATGCATGATGGGCAAAATTTATTTGATCCAACCAGAGCATTCTTAGGACAAACATGGAAGGCTCAATCAACGCTAAACTATTTAATAAAGAATAACTTTATTGAACCTGTCATTGTTGTCGCTATCGATAATTCGAAAGACCGCTTGTGGGAATATACTCCAAGTCAAAGTGATCGTCGTGATGGTGGCGGTGCAGATCAATACCTCAATTTAATTGTAAACCAACTTGTACCTGCTATTGATGCAGAATTTAGAACCTTAAAAGACTCTAAAAATAGAGCAATGCTTGGCTCTTCTCTTGGTGGATTAGTTTCAATCTATAGTGCGATTGAAACACCTAATGTTTTTGGAAAAATTGCAGCTCTGTCACCTTCACTTTGGTGGGATAATAAAATCATTCTTAAGCTTCTACAAGAAAGTCAGCTTTCTCTAGATAAGGTGTGGCTTGATTGTGGAAGTAAAGAAGGTGAGATTGTTGAATCAGTTAATAGCGCAGAAGATATATTTTTAGAGCAATTAAATCAAAATCAATTAAAAGTTATCATACAAGAAGGCGCTGAGCACTCTGAGAAATTTTGGGCCGCACGCCTTCCGTATGTTTTATATTTTCTTTTTCCTAAAAACTAATTTTACTCTTGTTCTGGAAGATTATCAGCAAAACCATTAAAGGCTTGCTTTAATACACCCTTAAGTCCTGGTGCCTTTGGAAAGGGATATTTTTTATCATCTTCAGTTTCCCCAGTTCCTTTGATTGCCTTCACTAAAGAAATTAGACCACTTTCGCTTTTAACAGCAAACTTAGACTCCTCTTGTTCAGATTTAGAAATAAGCCCACTCCAAGCTGTCGTCTTGTCTTTAAGATCAAGAACTCTGAAGTTTACAGTTATTGAACGTGTTGTCGTTGTTACAACGCTTTTCTTACCTGTTTCATTTCCCTGAGAATCAGTATCACTTGTCTCATTTCTATCGTTAGAAACTTCATTCGCTTCAATACGAGCAAAAGTTACATATCTAACACCAGAAGCTTTAGACGCCATTAAAGCGATTGAAGCTTCCGATACTGCACCATCCATTTCAAGCTCATTTAAAATATTTTCGTAGCTCTTTCTGCCAAGCTTCTTAACAAGGTAACTGGCATTAGAAACTTTAAAAGCTGGTCTCTCTTCAATGATTTGTGCACCAAGAGAGTTGGCATAGCTTAATCCTGTTTTAGCACTCATCGTTTCAACAGCATCAACAACTCCGCCAACAACCATGCGACCAGATAAAATATTGGCATGAGTGAAACTTTCAGCCTTACTTAGGCCCTCAACTTTAGTGCCACAACTTGCAAGTAAAAACATAGATAATAGAGCAATTAACTTCACGATCTCTTCCTTTGTAAAAATTTGAGTTATTCTATTAAGCAATACTGCTTATTGACCACTACTTAAAACCTGACGCTTTTACTTTTTTTAACTCATTTCAACAAATTAAATGATTGAGAATCTCTTTTTGCCTATAGCCATCAATTAAAATTAAGGCGTGGTAGTGTTTAGGTAACAAAACTGCTTTGTGGTGAGGGAGTCTATGAAATATTGGTTATTAACAATTGTACTTGGGTTAAGCACTGTGTTGCTGGCTAAGGACAAATCCTACGATGAATTTCTTAAAAATATAAAAGAGATGCAAGGTGAATATGAGTTAGTTAAAGGCAGTAAAAGCTGTTCTGATGGCTCGCTTGCACTTTTTAATGAATCAAATGTTGAAGAAGGTTTTCGCCTTGGACATCATATCTTTTTCGGCGCTTTAAACAGTTCTGGAGATGAAAAGAGTGATAATTGCTCGGTCAATTCAAAATATAGTTTCACCGCAAATTCTATTACTTTGACGACAGAAGTTTCCAGATGCCCAGCTAGTTTAAAGGCTGAAGAGTCGGTATCGACTAAATATTTTAACTTCAAAAATGGAAGAGTTTACTATTCAGTTAAAGAAACTGGATTTAATTGTGAATATAAGAAAGTTGCTACAAAGGGAGGTGAATAATGAAATTATTTACTCTTCTTATCATGGCTTTTACTTTTAACTTAAATGCTCAAGTCGATCCAAATGCATCTCTTCGAGGCGCTGGTTCTGCACCAAGTGGCACCTGCCACAACTGTACAACTGATAATGATCACGAGATATCAGGATTAAGCCTCCCAACAACACGTCCACGTCGTGGCTCAAGACCATACTTCAATCCAGCATGCCAATCATTTATTAAGGCAGACGGATCTTACGGCGAATGGGGAAAATACATCACGGATTATATCAGTGGTAATGAAAAGAGAAAAAATGACTTCTTTTCCAACGCAATTCTTGGCATGGAGTCAGCGCCAAAAACTTGTCCGAATTGGGGAACTTTGAGTGAAGCTGCGAAAATGAAATTTTGGGTTTGGATGATGAGCTCAATTGCCCAAGTTGAATCTTCTTGTGATCCACGTCAAATTAATCTTGATCGCAATGTTCCTGATATATATAACCGTCCTGTAGGCTTATTTCAGTTAAACGAAAAGAACTCAAGAACAAAACCTAGACGCTGGAGAGGTGATAATTGTAACTTTCCTGATGGAACAGAAGCTACGATGGATCCTAGAAACAATACTCTTTGTGCCATTGGAATTATGTATCACTACGTGAAGAGTCCCAGAGGTCAATATTCATCACAACGAAAAATATTTCCAACAAATAGCTATTGGGAAAAGCTTCGTTCTGGCACCGGTGGACCTATTGGACAACTCATAAGACAGTACCCACCCTGTGGTGCAACACCTTAAATTAAACTTAAAGCCCACATTACGTGGGCTTTTTCTTTTGCTTCCTTTCATCATAAGATTAGCTTATGAAAATTAAGGCCAATATTGTTACAGATAAAGACTGTTTCTTCGGTGAAATAGAATTCGATTCGATTATAAAATCAATTTCAAAAATTGGACCAGAAAACCAATCTGAAAATTATTTGTATCCTGGATTTATTGATCTTCACTGCCATGGTGGAGGTGGTCATGATGTCATGGAAGGCGAAGCCTCCATAAGACAAATGCTTAGGTTGCATAAAAAATTTGGAACCACTTCATTATTACTTACAACAGTTACAGATACTCAAATGAAGCTTGATTCTGTATTTAAAGATATTGCAAAAGTGATTGCCACTCCTCAGCTTGAAGAAGCAAATATCCTAGGCGTTCATCTCGAGGGACCATTTTTAAGTTCACAAAAGCTAGGGGCGCAACCAAACTACGTACGCCCTTTCTCCTTAAAAGAAATTAAAAAATATCATGCCATAGCTCCGATTAAAATTTTAACTCTAGCTCCTGAAAGTGGTATCAAAGAAGATGAGATTAAAGAATTAAAAAATTTAGGAATCATCTTGCAGCTAGGTCACTCCAATGCAACCTATGAAGAAGCCAAAGACTTTATAAACGACCACTGCCAAAGTATTACTCATCTTTTTAATGCCATGTCTTCGTTTCATCATCGTGCTCCAGGTGTTGTTGGGGCTTGTCTAGCACACGCGAATTGCGCAGAGCTGATTCCTGATCTTATTCATGTGCATCCTGGTGCTATTAAATTAGCCCTGCGCTCAATTCCTGATCTTTATTTTGTAACAGATGCAACCGCTGCATCTGGTATGCCTGATGGTGAATACCATTTAGGTCAACACCACGTAACAAAGTGTAGTAATGGCGTTCGTTTAAAGGATGGAACATTGGCCGGAAGTTCCCTGACTCTAAATCAGGCTCTTCAAAACTTGTTAACTCTAGGACTTAGTCCAAGTGAAAGCTCAAGACGACTCAGCTCAATACAAGCCAATCTTTTAAATGTATTAGATCGTGGAGCTATTAAAGTTGGTGCACGGGCTGACTTTGCTCTAACATCTTTAAATGGTGCCCTTAAACTAGTCATCAAAGAAGGAATTTAAAATGAGCAGCCTCATGCTTAAAGAGACACTTGAAACTGCAAGTGTTTTAAAATCCCAGTGGAACAAGAATACTCAAAACAGAACTGAAATCTGTGAAGCATGGAAGAAATTTAATCCTTACTCATTTTTAACAATCGCCAGAGGTAGCAGTGATCATGCGGCTCAATATTTCAATTACCTCGTTGGACTTAAGCTTGGTAAACTAACAACATCATTTACCCCATCTCTTATCTCTATTCATAAGTCGCTTATTGATGCCAGTCAAACAGTTTCGATTGGAGTTTCTCAATCAGGCAGAAGTCCTGATTTAGTTCAATCTTTTTCATATTTTAAGCAAAAGAATTTTGAAACATTAGCTATGGTTAACGTTGAAGAATCGCCATTAGCACAACATGCTAAATACGTTTATCCGCTCTATGCCGGTGAAGAAAAATCTGTCGCTGCGACAAAATCTTTTATTGCATCGTTATTCGCAAGTGCAAGCCTAATAGCAAAACTCTCTAATGATACTAATTTGCTTCACTCATTAGAAAACCACCATTCGACCATGGTGACTTCGACAGATAATTCTTGGATTAAAATTGTTGAAGCGCTTAAAAGCACACAAAAAGCAATGATCGTTGGGCGAGGCCTTGGTCTTTCCATTGCACTAGAAGCCGCCCTAAAACTAAAAGAAACCTGTCACATTCAAGCAGAAGCTTTCTCCTCTGCTGAAATACTGCATGGTCCCCAAGCGGTGATTGAAGAACAATACCCTCTCATTATCTTTGCACTTAGAGGGCCTTCACAAAAAAGTTTGTTCGATTTGGCAGCTCAAATGAAACAGCGAGGCGCCAACGTTGTTGTTATTAGTGATCACAAAGATGATCTAACTGATTGTTTATATTCACCTAGCCTACATTCAGATCTTGACGCACTTAACGCTATTCATCAGTTTTATATCGCAGTTAATGATTTAGCTAAAGTTAAGGGGCTAAATCCTGATAGCCCGCGCTCACTTTCTAAGGTCACGTTAACTCTCTAATTGTGTTGATTTTGTGATGAGATAAAAACTTTATAGAACGTATTAAAAGGGCTAATCTTAGCCCAAGTTTTATCTGTTTTGCCCATTGCGCAATATTATTGGAGTCGAGTATGGATTTCTATCAAAAACTAGGTCTAGCGACTGAAAAAGCAAACGCTAAAGTTTATTATAATGTTCCTAACAATCTTCTTATCGAAAAATCGGTTCAAAAAGGCCACGGGCATTTAACAAAAGATGGCGCCCTTAGAGTTGTCACCGGAAAGAACACAGGTCGCTCTGCTCAAGATAAATATGTTGTTAAATCACCTACAACTGAAAAATCTATTTGGTGGGAAAACGCACTTCGCCCCATGACGGCTGAAAATTTTGAAAAGCTAAAACAAAAAGCCATCTCTTACTTAAATGAAGCTGATCGTGAAGTCTTTATTACTGAACGCTCAGTTGGTGCTGAAGAAAAACATAATATTGGAACAAGAGTGATTTCAACTCATCCTCACCATATTCTTTTTTCCAACCATATGTTTAGAGCTCCAATGGGACCAATGAACGATAATGCGTTCACCATTCTTCATGTTCCTGAAATGAATATCGATCCAAGTGATTTTAATGTTAGAGCTGAGACGGTTATCACAACTTGTTTTGATACAAAGGTAACTATCATCGTTGGCTCTCTTTATGCCGGTGAAATTAAGAAGAGTATGTTCTCTATTATGAATTATATTCTTCCTGAGAAAAAAGTTCTTCCAATGCACTCTGGTGCAAGTCATCTCCCAAACAATGAAGTTTCTGTTTTCTTTGGTCTTTCAGGCACAGGCAAAACAACTCTCTCATGCGATGAAGGAACACTTTTGATCGGTGATGATGAGCACGGTTTATCTGATGAAGGTGTCTTCAATTTTGAAGGTGGCTGTTATGCAAAAACATACAAGCTTTCAAAAGAAACTGAGCCAGGTATCTATAAAGCTTCAACTCGCTTTGGATCTCTACTAGAAAACGTTGTGATGGACGAGAAGACTGGTGCCGTTGATTTCTTTGATAAATCAATCGCTGAAAATGGTCGCTCTTCTTATCCCCTTTCATTTATCGAAGAATTAGAAAAAACTTCTAAAGGAAATGTACCAAGCCATATCTTCTTTTTATCTGCTGATGCTTTTGGTGTTCTTCCTCCTGTTGCTAAGCTTACAAAAGAGCAAGCGATGTTCTATTTTGTTCTTGGTTATACAGCGAAACTTGCTGGAACTGAGATCGGTGTTACTGAGCCACAAGCGGCGTTCTCACCATGTTTTGGTGCTCCGTTTATGCTAAGACATCCAAGTGTTTATGCTGAACTACTTGGTCACTACCTTGATAAATACAAAACTAATGTTTGGCTTATCAACACTGGCTGGACAGGTGGAGCTTACGGAACAGGTGAGCGTTTCCCACTTGCTACAACAAGAACAATTATTCGCGCCATTCAATCAAATGAAATGAATAATGTTGATACAACTCAAGAGCAAACTTTCGGCTTTCATATTCCTACGCATGTGTCAGACATTCCTCAAAGTGTTCTACACCCTGAGCAGTCTTGGCCAAATAAAGCTGATTACGAAAAGAAATCTAAAGAACTTGCAGTAAGCTTTCATAATCAAATGCAAAAATTCGGTGATTTCTATCAAACCAATATTAATGGTGCTCCACTGTTTAAAGCTTAAGTATGAAAATTTTCTTTGCTCTATTTTTAATTTTAGTAGCGTCTTGTAAACCAGAAGTTCAAACACAGACTTCTGGTTTAAAGCTTTTGGGTTACACAACTCTTCCCTTTGATTCTAAGTTAGATGAGCTTCCACTTGGAGGTTTCTCTGGGATGATTTCTCTTGATACTAAAACATATATGGCAATCATCGATGATCGAAGTGAATTAGGTCCAGCCAGAATGGTGAAGCTCAATATTGATTTTGAAAACAACGAATTAAAAGTAAAGCCTGTTTCAACAGTAATTCTGAAAGAGAATAATCAACCTTATAAACTCAACACCATTGATCCTGAGGCCATCGTTCTTCTCGGGAATGATTACGCCATTACCTCTGAAGGTTCATACCGTGGAGACCTCAGAAGCCCTCCTTTCATCAACGTTTATAATCAAAACGGCGTTTTTCAAAGATCGATAGAGTTTAATCGAGATCGTTATATCCCTGAATCTACGGGAGAAATGACAAAAGGAATACGCCCCAATTTAGGTTTCGAATCCCTTAGTCTTTCTCCAAGCGGTCAATACCTCTTCACCGTTAATGAAGCAGCATTAAGGCAAGATTCCAGCGAAGATTACTATGATCAAAACTTAGTACGCCTTTCAAAAATCGATCTTAAAACTAATAAGACTGAAGAATTTGCGATTAAGCTTGATAATATTTTTAATGATAAAGATAATGGTCAAAATGGTATCTCAGACATTCTTGCTATTTCTAACGAAGAAGTTTTATTTCTAGAAAGAGCTTGGATTTCAAGCATTAAGAAACAAGTGGTAAAAATTTTTAAAGTAAAACTAGATTCCAAAGCACTTGTGACTAATATTGAAAAGTTAACAGCTGAAACAGCCACACTAGAAAAAACGTTAGTTTTAGATTTTTCTGAACTAGATCAAAAACCAGATAATTTAGAGATTCTTTGTTTCGGACCGATGATCAATGAAAACCAAACACTCATCGTAGCTTCTGATAATAATTTTTCTAAGCACCAAAAGAATCAATTCTATTTATTTGAGATTCTTTCTTTATAGATTGCATTTTCTCCGCCCCACTTTAATAAAAATGCATCAGTGTTAGCGACCTGCTCGACTTCATTTGTCCATAGTCTGAGCCAATTCCAAACGACACCACCATGACTAGAAAGGGCGACTGTTTTATAGCCGGCATCGTAAAGCTCCTTTATGAGTTCATTGACTCTGATGCCAATACTTGTGGTGTCCTCACGACCAGGAAAATTAAAATCCCTAAAATTTTCGATATTATACTTTTTCTTCACTTCAGTGATTGTCATACCTTCAGCATCACCAAGACCAATTTCTCTTAAACGAATATCTGCTTCAATTTTACAAGACTGGTGAATTAAAAGAGTTTTAGCCGTATCCATCGCTCTATCAAGATCGCTTGAAATAATAAGATCGAACTCAAACCTGGAAAGCTTTAATGCTAAAGCTTTGGCCTGTGCTCGCCCCAATTCATTTAAAGGGATATTCGTGCTTCCTTGAAGCCTTCCCTCTACGTTCCAGTCTGTTTGCCCATGGCGAAAGATGACAATGTCCATAATAGTATTTTATGCTAAAGTTAACTTATGGCGTACCTCTATTTAAAAGCACTTCATATTATTTTTGTGGTCACTTGGTTTGCCGGGCTTTTTTATATAGTAAGACTCTTTATCTATCACACTGAGGCACAAGAATTACCTCATCAAGAACGTCTGGCATTATCAAATCAGTTTAAAATTATGCAAAAACGTCTGTGGTATGGAATTACTTGGCCGTCAGCTTTTTTAGTCCTAATTTTTGGTGGAAGTCTCTTAAAGGATTGGATGCCATTAACAGATCACCCCTGGCTAATGGTAAAGCTCTGCTTTGTTTTGGGGCTGTATCTTTATCATATTCTTTGTGGCCGAATTTATAAAAACCTTCAAAAGGATAAATTCACTTTAACTGCGCAAAAATTAAGAATGTGGAATGAAGTAGCTACTATATTCTTAGTCGCCATTGTCTTTCTAGTAACACTTAAAAGTGTCATTGATATGGTCTGGGGGCTGGTGGGTCTTGTCGTTTTTACTCTTGTTTTAATTATCGCTATAAAGCTTTATCGTAAGAAGCGACTTTCTAAGTCCTGAATTTTTTCATCATAAACCGCATTCTTCTCATCAAGCTCAGGAACTAATTCTTCCAGCTTAGAAAAAGCTAACTCAATATCGTCATTAAAAGCACCAATTCGTGTTGAAAGATCGACCATTTTTTCACTTTCTGTTGTGACTTCCAACTCATCGGTAAGATCTTCAACTTTTGCTTCAAGGTCATCTATCAAATTCTCAAGCTGCTCAACTTTACTTTTTAATGGATTAATATCCTTGGCACGCTCATTCATCAGCTGTGCACGAAGATGCTTATAATCTTTTTGCGATAACTTTGCTCCAGCAGATTTAGTCTTTGATTCTTCCTCACCCCAGCCAATTTTTTCAAGAAAGTCATCATAGTTACCATTAAAGAACTCCGCGCCTTCTTGATGAAACACAACGAACTTATTACATAGTTTTCTTAGGATCATTTCCGAGTGGGTAACAATAACAACTGCCCCTTCAAAATTTCGAAGACTGTCAGTCATAGAGTCAATGGACTCAACATCAAGGTGGTTGGTAGGTTCATCCAATAAAAGAAGATTTGTTTTATTAGCAATAAGCTTTCCAAGCATAACCCTAGATTTTTCTCCACCAGATAATACTCTTATACTTTTCTTAGCTGAATCACCTTCAAACATCATAGCGCCACAAATTCCACGCACTAAAGTCATTGAAAGATCTGGATTCGCTGATTGGACTTCACTTTCAGGAGTCATTTTTGGATCAAGGCGCTCAATATTCGTTTGGCCAAAGTGTCCTATGACTGTTGAATTATGTTTTTTAAGCTCACCATTAACAGGATTTAATTCTCCCGCCATCACATTCATTAGAGTTGATTTACCTTTACCATTTTTTCCAATGATACCGAGTCGATCTCCCTTAGAAATAGAAAACTCTAAATTTTTAAAAAGAAGATTGTCTTTAGTATAGCCAAAACCTAAATCAAGGCCTTGCATAATGACTTTTCCAGGCATGTCCGAAAATTGAAAACGAAGATTGATATCGCTCTCACTGGCAAGCTTATCCATGACTTCCATTTTTTCTAAAGCCTTAAGCCTACTCTGTGCTTGAGCCGCCTTAGATGCCTTAGCTCTAAATTTATCGACGAATTCCGTCATATGCTGCATTTTCTTTTCTTGATTGATCCTGGTTTGCTCATAAATCTCTTCATCGGCAGAAACAATCTCGTAATAATCACGGCACTTACCGGCAACCTTTCTAAGTCTTTGCCTAGAAATGCCCATCGTATGTGTGGCAACACCATCGAGAAAATCACGATCGTGGGAGATCAGCATGACTTCGCCAGGAAACTGAACTAAGAATTTTTTTAGCCACCTCATACTGACAATATCGAGATAGTTCGTAGGCTCATCCAATAATAAAAGTTGAGGCTCTTGAAGTAGAACTTTTCCAAGATTAATACGAATCTGGTACCCACCTGAAAATTCAGAGGGGTGACGCCCCATATCATCCGCACCAAAACCAAGGCCAAATAAGATTTTCTCTACTCGGTAATCATCAAACTGTTGATCTTTAGGTAGGACCTGTAAACACTCTTTCAAGACTGTATTTTGAGTAAATTCTAGGTGCTGCTTGAGGCTTCCAATGGTGTAACCCTTCGGAATTGAGATCGATCCGCTATCTGGTAGCTCTTCTCCAAGCATGAGCTTAAACAAGGTGGATTTGCCTGAACCATTACGTCCAACCAAGCAAATACGCTCTCTAGGGTTGATTGAGAAGGTAGCATCCCTAAATAGAGTTCTATCGCCATATTCTTTCGAAATTGATTGAACCTGAATCACTAAATCCCCATGGTAAAAGCGCTATAAAAAAAGTATGATCCGAAAAACTTTTTACACCATTGATCCCTCCAGGACTAGCCTAGGAAATTCCCATGAGCCAAAATTATCAAAAACTTAAAAACATCGCCGTCGTGGCCCACGTTGACCATGGCAAAACGACAATGGTTGATGAACTCTTAAAACAGTCCGGTACATTCGGTGAGCGCGAACAAGTTGCAGAGCGAGTCATGGACTCAGGTGACATTGAAAGAGAACGCGGTATTACGATTACAGCTAAAAACTGTGCCTTTAGATGGAAAGATGTAAAAATTAATCTTCTCGATACTCCAGGTCACGCCGACTTTGGTGGAGAAGTTGAAAGATCTCTAATGATGGTTGATGGTGTTCTACTTCTTGTAGATGCTGCTGAAGGCCCACTTCCACAAACTCGTTTTGTTTTAACTAAAGCGATGCAAAAGGGAATTAAGATTGCCGTTGTTATCAATAAAGTTGATCGTCAAGATGAACGTATTGATGAAGTAAAAAATGAAATCGAAGATTTATTCTTAGAACTTGCTGATATTCTAGAGCTTCCTGATTTTGATATCGATATTCCTTTCTTCTATGCCTCTGGTAGAAATGGTTGGGCAAGTAACGAGCAAGGAGTTCAAAAAGACAACCTAGTCGATCTTCTTGATTTCATGATTTCGGATTTCTATCCTGAGCCACAAATCTCAGAAGGCCCAAATCTTCAGCTTCTCGTAACCAACCTTTCATACTCAGCTTACCTTGGTTCACTTTTCATCGGTCGTATTCAACGTGGGACGATCAAGAAAAACCAACAATTCACTCAAATGGGTGAAGGCGATAAGAAAAAGAACTTTAAAGTTTCTGCTATTCAAATGTTTGATAAACTTGGATTTGCAGACGTTGATGAAGCTTCTGCTGGTGAGATCGTGATCGTCGCTGGTCTTGATGATCCAAAAATTGGTGACACAATTGTTTCTCCAGGAGCTCTTGATGCACTTGAAAGACTTACAGTTGAACCACCAACAGTTGCAGTAAACGTTTCAGTTAGCACTTCCCCACTTTCAGGAAAAGACGGCGATTATCTTACAAGTCGTAAACTTGAAGAGTTTCTTGTTGATGCTTGTCGTACAAACGTTGCCCTTAAGTATGAAGGAACTGATGATCCTAAAGTTTATAGACTTAAAGGTCGTGGTGAACTTCAGCTTGCCATCGTTTTTGAAGAACTTCGTCGTAAAGGATTTGAGCTTATGGTTTCAAGACCAGAAGTTCTTTTTAAAGAAGATGAAAGTGGTGAAAAACTAGAGCCATATGAAAAAGTTGTTCTAGATATTCCAAATGATGCAACTGGATCAATTACTGAAAAACTAGCCATCAGAAAAGGCCGTATGGAAGCGATGACTCCACTTGGAGACACTCGTACTCGTATGGTTTTCATTGTTCCTTCACGTGGTCTTATTGGCTACCGTGGTGTTTTCTTAACGGATACACGCGGTGAAGGTCTAATGAGTTCAGAATTCTTAGGTTACCAACCATACGCTGGCGATATGCTTGCTCGTAACAACGGTGCCATCATCTCGGATCAATCAGGTAAAGCAACAGCTTACGCCCTATTTAACCTTCTTGGTTCAGGTAAACAGTTCATCTCTCCTGGTGAGCAAGTTTATGAAGGTATGGTTATTGGTGAACATACACGTTCAAACGATCTAGTTGTTAACTGTTGTCGTGAAAAACAGCTCACTAACGTTCGTACCGCTGGTAAAGACGAAAACATGGTCTTCCCAACAATTCCAAACAGAACACTAGAGTGGGCACTTGATTGGATTGATAATGATGAGTGGGTTGAAGTAACTCCACTAAACATCAGAGTTCGTAAGAAAGTCCTTCAGTCGAACTTAAGATCTGTTAGACGTAAATGACTTGCGCTCATGAGCATTGCTCATGACGCTTAGTCATCCTTGGTGACAGGCGAAACGACAGTTTCGATCTGGCATCAATGAATGTAACTTATAAAAAAGCCCCTCAATCGAGGGGCTTTTTTTATAGCTCTGTATATTTTTTAGCTAAGCCTTTCGCTTTTTCTATCGGATACTTCTGTTCATTCATTTTCGTTTTTCTAGCAATGGCCGAATCTAAATCAATTCCAAGTTTATCTGCCATTCTTATAGAATACAAAATGACATCTGAAATCTCTTCGCCAGCACGAGCCTTAAGCTCTTCATTTGGATTAGCAGCTTGCTCAAGGCTCAACCACTGAAACAATTCGACTAGCTCCCCAGCTTCAACCGAAAGTGCCATGGATAGATTTTTGGGGTTATGAAATTGCTCCCAATCTCTATCTCCTGCAAATCCTCTTAAATAATCACGCCATTTTTGAAACTCAGACATTTCTAATCGCCTCTACAATGGTTTTACTTGCATTCGAATTTAGACTTTTGACGTTTGCCTTTTTAATAGCAAGTTCAGATATTTTAATATTTTTAAATTCATCCTCTGTAAATAAAAGTGAACCTAATTTGTCTCTAGCTTCACAGGCATTATGCCACTGCTCATTAAATTGCGCGATTTTTAGAGGTACAAATACTGATGCCTTACCAAGAGCTATTAGCTCACAAACCGTTCCTGCACCTGCACGAGAAATGATTAAGTCAGCAGACTTATAGAGATCAATCATTCCATCGGTTAAGAAGCCAAAGGATTGATAGTTTTCATCATTATGCTTTTCAAAATCTTTAACAAACTGAGCACCGACTTGATGAAAGATAAAATACTTTTCTTTAAGTTCTTTCATTTCTTTTAGAACAGCTTCATTTAATAGAAGTGATCCATTGCCACCACCAGTAACAAACAAGATTGGCTTTTTAATGTCTTCAAGATTTATTTTAGAAATCATTTTAGATCGAATGACGGAATCAAAACATTCATCACGAACTGGGTATCCTGATAGATCAACTTTATCGGCTTTAAAGAACTTTTTGGAAGCCTCAAAACTAACAAAGACTTTAGTTGCAAATTTTCCTGCAATTTTGTTGGCAAGACCAACTCTTGAAGTTTGTTCATGGATAAAAACTTTAAATCCAAGAAATCTTGCCGCCACAACAACAGGAACAGAAACAAACCCACCTGTTGAAAAAACTAGAGTTTGCTTTCTATTTAACGGAAACAATAAGCAAAACGCCTGAAGAACACCGAAAACGATTTTAAAGGGATCAATAAAATTTTGTATGGAAAAATAGCGACGTAATTTACCAGTGGCAATCTCGTAATATGGAATGAGTTGTTCTTGGATGAGCTTTTTTTCGATACCTTGCTTTGATCCAATATAGGATATAGCAAAACCTTGGGACTGGAGTTTCTTTATAAGAGTGATGGCAGGGACAACATGACCACCTGATCCTCCACCACTAAAAACAATATGCTTAATCATGCCTAAATGTTAACTGAGCTTTGCTATAATGTCATCGCTAGCAGCAACTGCTGAGGACCATGCCCACTGGAAATTATAACCACCAAGCCAGCCTGTCACATCCACAACTTCGCCCACAAAATAGACATTGGACATTTTTTTACTCTCTAGAGTCTTTGAAGATAATTCGTCAGGATGCACTCCGCCACGTGTGACCTCGGCCTTACGATAACCTTCTGTTCCACTTGGGATAATTCTCCAGCGCTTAAAAACTGATTCAAATTTTTCCCAGTCGCCTCTGCTCCATTCAGCACCTTTTCGCTCACTTAATTCATGCACACCCCACCAAAGCATGACGAATCGTTCAGGCAGGTACTGACAAAGCCAATTTTCAACTTTCTTAGCTCCACGCCTTGAGACTTCTCTTCGCATCAGCTCCAAGTTTAATTCTGGTAGGAAGTCGATTTCAATTTCATCTCCTGAATTCCAATGTAGTGAGATTTGTAAAATGGCCGGACCAGATAGCCCTTTATGGGTGAACAAAACATTTTCACTGAATTTAACACCATTTGACTTAACTACACAGGAAACAGAAACACCTGATAATTCGCGAGTATATTCTAATAAGCTCTCGTTCAATGTTAATGGAACTAAGGCTGGACGCGTTTCTACTAACTTCATATTAAAGTTTTTGGCTATCTTTAATCCGATATCACTTGCACCAATACTAGGAATGGAGAGGCCTCCACTAGAAATAATGACATGGCTTGCCTCTATATCACCTTTATCAGTGTTAACTTTAAGATTAGAATCTAGAGCTAAAACTTTAGTATTTAAGTGTAGATCTAACAAAGACTTGTCACATTCATTGAGTAAAATACTAACGATGTCTTTGGCAGATTTATCACAAAATAGTTGACCTAATTTTTTCTCATGAAAAGAAATATTGTATTTTTTTACAAGATCAATAAAGTCACTGGCACTATAACGTGCCAGCGATGACTTAGAAAAATGTGTGTTTTGGGATACGAATTCATGGTGGCTAGCTTTGGTGTTTGTAAAATTACAGCGACCTCCACCAGAAATAAGAATTTTTTTTCCAACAGCTGAATTGCTCTCTATTAAAGAAACAGCAATACCAGCTTTCGTTAGACAGGCTGCGGCCATTAAGCCCGCAGCACCTGCACCAACAATAACAACTTTTGAGGACATACTTTATTAGCCATTAGCGCGATTATCAGCGAACTTTCTAGCACGTGGACGAGATGATCTTCTTGGAGCTGAAGAAGGTGAAGGAGCTCTTCCACTTTCATTTCCAATAGGAGCAGTTTTATCAAGTCTTAAAGTCTGATCGCCAAAAACGATACCTTTTGTTGCAACTAAACGATCAACGAAGCGATCTGGTACATCAAAAGTTGTTGCGTCTTGTCCCATATCCATATTTTGGATAAAGCGTTCTTGAACATCAAGCTCTCTAGCAAATCCACTTAAGAATTGTCTAAATGGCATTTGGCTCGTATTACGACCAACGTTTACAACGAGGCGACTAAATCCTGGACGAGTATTTCTTCCGTCTTGTTGCATATTTTCAGCACGGCTTCCACCTCTTTCTGGACGAGCACCACGCTCACCTCTGCCACTTTCTACGCGACCAGTTCTTGCACCACCGCGCTCAGGAGCATCAAGACGCTCACGACGCTTTAAGTGCTCAAGCTTCTCTGCAGCGTTAAGCATATAAAGAGCACGAACTAAATCATCACGTTGCAATTCCTCAAGTGATTGAGAAAAAGCACCAAGACCTGGGTCACGTAGATCAGCTTCACGGGCACAATCAATTACTCTTGCACTTAATCTTGAAATAAGAGCATCACGAGTTTCTTGAGCTGTTGGAAGATTTTTCTTTTCAACGCGAGCCTTTGTCATTTTTTCGATAAATCTTAATTTTCTTTCGTCTTGTGGAGCAACTAGAGAAATTGCAATTCCTTTTTGACCAGCACGACCAGTTCTACCAATACGGTGAACATAAGATTCGTTATCAAGAGGAAGACCAAAGTTAATGACGTGTGTAAGATCATCAACGTCAATACCTCTAGCTGCAACATCAGTACATACTAATAGATCAACATCTTTTCTCTTAAAACGAGCCATTGTGCTATCACGTTGATCTTGAGACATATCACCGTTTAGACAATCTGCTGTGAAGCCTCTTGAATTAAGCGCGTCTGATAAATTTTTAGTATCAAGTTTTGTACGACAGAAAATAATCGCATAATAAGATGTCATCGTTTCTAAAAGACGTGCAACTGCTTCAGGCATATCGCCTGGGCGAACCAGAAAGTATTGTTGTTCAATATCTTCATTCGATAATGTTTTCTTTTGAATAGAGATTTCTTCTGGGTTTGTTAAATAATCATCAACAAGTCTTCTGATCTCTCTTGGCATTGTTGCTGAGAACATCCAAGTTTTATAATCAGTCTTCATGCAATCAAGGATTGAGCGAACATCATCAAGAAAGCCCATATCTAGCATTTCATCTGCTTCATCAAGAGCAGCAAGCTTACATTCAGAAAAATCTAAAACGCCACGACGGATAAGATCAAGTACACGACCAGGAGTTCCAATAAGAATTTGTGGTCTAGTTCTTTTGAAATCACCAATTTGTTTTCCAATTGGAGTTCCACCGTAAACACAAAAAGTGTTAACACGTTTATTAACAGCGAATTTAGCAATTTCACTTTCAATTTGGTTCGCAAGTTCTCTTGTTGGAGCCAAGACAAGAGCTTGGATACCACGAGAATCGGCTTTAATTTTATGAAGCATAGGAAGAGCAAATGCGGCTGTTTTACCAGTACCCGTTTGTGCCTGACCAACAAAGTCGGTATCTTTACTGATTAATAGAGGAATTGCTTGCGCCTGAATATCAGTAGGCACAATATAGCCTCGTTCAGTTAAAGCACTTAATAGGTCAGCCTCTAGACCTAAGTCTTGAAATTTCATTGGAACCCTTCATTTTTTTAAACAACGGCATAATACAGTCGTTTGATTTTGGTCGTTATACCTGTCGAGATTTCTAACTTCCACCAAACATGTAAAATATGCTTGCTAACTTGCCGATAAGATTTACATGAGAACAAAATTTATTGTCGTATCTGTAATTGTCTTAGCAATTCAAGGGGCTTGGGCCTACTTTTGGCCCTGGGAAGCTTTATCCCTTCTCGTAACGTTGCCACTGTTTATCATGGGCATCTACGAAATGCTTCAAAAAGATCACACTATTATGCGAAACTACCCTGTTTTGGGGCGTTTACGTTACGTTATGGAAGTTTTAAGGCCAAAAATTTATCAATATTTTGTTGAAAGTGATACGGACGGAACGCCAATTAATCGAATTACAAGATCAGTTGTTTATCAAAGAGCAAAAAAAGATCTCTCCACAACTCCTTTTGGAACACAACTCGATGTCTATGCCCCTGGTTATGAATGGGTCAATCACTCCATGCATCCTTATAACTCAAATGAGATTCAACCAAAAAACTTAAGAGTGATGGTTGGTGAAGGCAATTGCGATAAACCTTATTCTCTTTCGATCTTTAATATTTCTGCTATGAGTTTTGGCTCTCTTTCATCTGCTGCAGTTGAATCATTAAACTGGGGAGCAAAGGTTGGTGGTTTTGCTCATAACACGGGCGAAGGATCAATCAGTAGCTATCACACAAAACACGGTGGAGATCTCATCTGGCAAATTGGCACAGGATATTTTGGATGTCGTGCCAGCGGTGGTGGTTTTGATCCTGTTCAATTTGAGGAAAGATCTAAACAAGAGTCAGTAAGAATGATTGAAGTAAAACTCTCTCAAGGAGCAAAGCCGGGACACGGCGGGATATTACCAGCCAAGAAAAATACTCCTGAAATTGCACGTGCTCGCGGTGTTCAACCTTGGACAGAGGTCGATTCACCTCCAAGGCATTCTGCCTTTGATAATCCAAAAGAGATGCTGAAATTTCTTGTAACGTTAAAAAAGCTTTCTGGCGGAAAACCTGTGGGGATTAAACTATGCTTTGGTATCCCCGAGGAATTTGAAACTCTTTGCCAAGAAATCGTTAAAAACGAGATCTATCCCGATTTTATCACGATTGATGGTGGTGAAGGTGGAACGGGTGCAGCACCTGTCGAATTTTCAAACTCGATAGGAACAGCTCTACGCGATGGCTTAGTCAGAGCAACGGATCTTCTGAAGAAATATAATATTAAATCTAAAATCAGATTGATTGCTGCTGGAAAAATTATGACTGGCTTTGACGTGATTAGAGCTATATCACTCGGTGCTGACGCCTGTTATAGCGCTCGTGGAATGATGTTAGCTCTTGGCTGCATCCAAGCTTTAGAATGTAACAAGAACACCTGTCCGACAGGTGTCGCAACTCAAGACAAGTCATTAATCAAAGGACTCGTCGTTGAAAGAAAGTATATGAGAGTAGCAAACTTTCATTCGGAAACTGTCCATGCTGTGGCTGAAATTCTCGGTGCTATGGGGCTTCTTCATACGAACCAAGTTAAACGCCTACACATATGGAGAAGAATAAGCATTACTGAAAGTAAAACTTATGCTGAACTTTATCCTGATATTTCGTGAGAAAAACGCGATTTTTTCCAATCGTTAAATTGAGCTGACATTTTTTCGTCAACCTTATTTAGTAATCCAAAAAGATCGATTGATGTGCAATATGTTTCAAAGTGATGATCGAATGATGAAATTTTAATCTTAAATGAGAAACCTTCTGCTTCACTACAAACGACTGCTCTAAGAGTTGAGCGAATTGGTGCTTTATCTAAAAGTTTTGTAATGGCTGCTTGAACAAGCCACATCTGACTTGCATCTGGCTTAAAACCTATAAAATCGACTCTATTATTTTTTGAATTCATTCCTGACCTCCATGGTCAACCAAACCCTATTCAATTAGGGCGAGATTTATCATACAACAGTTTTCAACTATTCAATGAATATTATTGGTAAACTATGTAAAATTTATGTTTTATCTAACTCTAAATATCTAAAATTATGAAACAATAGCTTCATGACAAAGCCAAAAATCGCAGTTGCAGGTGCCACAGGGTTTGTAGGTCGCTGGTTAATTGAAGACCTTAAATCAAGTTTTGATATCATTGGCCTGAGCCGATCTCGTATGGTTGATTCCGATCCAGCGATAGAATGGCGACAAATTGATCTATTTTCAGTTACAAGCACGCAAGAAGCCCTCAAAGATTGTGATTATGCGATCTATCTCGTTCACTCCATGCAACCAAACGCTAGACTGACCCAAGGATCATTTGAGGATAATGACATGATCATTGCTGACAACTTCAGTATGGCCTGTGAAAAAAATGAAATTAAGCATATCGTTTACTTATCCGGCATTATCCCATCAGTAGATAAACTATCTGAACATCTCAAAAGCAGAAGAGAAGTTGAAATGGTTTTATCTTCAAGAAAAACTCCAGTAACAACATTAAGGGCCGGAATGGTTGTTGGGCCAGATGGTTCATCTTTTCGAATAATGGAAAAACTTCTTCGACGTCTACCTTGTCTAATTCTCCCTGATTGGACCAATACACCAAGCCAGGCTGTTTCACTCGAGAAAGTGATAAGTTCGATTAGAGGAGTTGTAGGAAATAGTCATTGGTTTTATCGCACTGTCGATCTGGGAAGCGGTGAAACTTTAAGCTACAAAGAAATGCTTAAGCGTTGTTCAAGATTTTTAAATTTAAAAAGATTCTTCGTTTCATTTCCAATCAAATCTACAAGTTTTTCAAAATTATGGGTCTCTATTGTTAGCGGAACATCTATTGAGCTTACTTCACCATTAATTGATAGCCTCACTTACCCCATTATTCCTGATCTGAACGAAATGAAAGCACTTGGTACTTACGAACACCAAAAATTTGAGGTCCTGCTCGAAGGTGCCATTAATGGAAAAAAGAATAAGCGATTAAAATCCTTAAAAGAGCCCATGACCAAAGAAAATAATGTCAGATCTATTCAACGACTTCCAGAATTGAAAGAACTGACTTCTTTTGTCATTGCCAAGGAATACATGACTTGGCTTCCGCAGTTTTTTAAATTCATTATTCGTGTCAACGTTTCAAGCGAAAAAGCTAAATTTAAATTTCTATGGTTCACACTACTTGAACTTAGCCATATAACAGAACGTTCTAATGATGATCGTGACTTATTTTTTATCACAGGCGGAATTCTGTGCAAAAGACGTGATCATGGCTGGCTTGAATTCAGGCAAGTAAATCAAAAAAAGTGGACTCTAACTGCCATCCATGAGTTCGTTCCAACTTTACCATGGTGGATTTACCGCTTCACCCAAGCTCCAATACACGCATGGGTGATGAAAAAATTTGGACAGTACCTTAAACGAAAATACAATTAAGGAAGATCGGACAAGTACTCATCACAATCAACTTTCGATACATTTAGTTTTTTATAAGCAATACATGTTAGTTGGTTCGCAAGTGGATCAGCTGTTAAGACGACATTTTCACCTGGGACAATTCTAAGTTCCATGAATGTGCTATTAGCTGGAAATAACCATGGAATAGTTCCATAGCCTGTTTGATAAAGATTTCCGTTCTCATCTGGCTCTTGTATACCGGCCGTAATATAGACTGGATCTTTCGTTAATTTCTCAATCAATTTAACTAACGCTTGATCTGACAAAGTTAAAAGATTCGAAAGCAGTGGCAAAGATTTTCGTGTTTTTCTATAGCTTAAATCCGTAACCAAAAAGAATGAATCTTTTGATAGAGTTGAAAGACTATCTCGAGAAAAGAAAGCTCCAACTTTTTCATCAAACTCACTTGTTCCATTAAGAATTGTAGTTTGTGAGTTTTTAATTTTTTCAATTTGCCTCTTAAGACTCTCTACCTTTAGTTTAAAATTACGGATATCACTTGGGACTTCTTTTAAAAAATGTGACTGAGTTACGAGTTCAATATATTCCATTTCAATTTGTATTAAAAAAAATGAATTCTTTATTCGTAGTTGATCACGAATATTTTCACCATCATCAGTTATCACTCTAGAAGGTGAAAACTCTAGCGGAAAAGGTCTAGCAAAGGGAAGCTGATGAAAGAATCCTGAGTATGTAAAATATTGATCAAAATCGTTTTCTCTACATTTTCTAAAGTCAGTTTGATTTGGAGAATTATTAGTATAAATCTCTACAACTGCTGCCTCTTGCTCAAGGAGTTTTCCGGCAGGATGCTCTAGAAATTCATCAATTTTCTCCGCACAGAATTTAAAATCTCTTTTTCCTTTTAAATAATTTTCAACAAATAGTTTTGATACTGCCCTAGCAGTTTTTGGGTGCAGATGAGATTCACCAAGTGACACTAAATGTGACGACTTCACAGCGATATCATCAAGAGATTCAATTACATGACCAAAAGAGTAGGTTTTTGAAACATCTAGCTTTTCAATCAGGTACGGACTACTTGCAAAGGCTGAGTTCATCAGCATTAAAATGGCGATAAATCGCATATATCCTCTCTTTTCAAACTTCCCCAAGCTTTAAGAATAAAACCATACCTCAGCTAAGTTTCTCCTACAACGAGACGATAAGTTATCAAGGAGACTAAATGCTTGAAATTCGAAACATGAGTTATCAAATCCCCAAAGGAAGAATGATATTAAGCGATCTTAATTTGACGATATGGCCAGGCGAATTTTTAGGTCTACTCGGAAAGAACGGCGCTGGTAAAACAACTTTTCTAGATCTTGTTATGGGTCTACGTTCGACGACACATGGTGAAATACAATTTATGGGTCATAACCCACAATTTCTTCCAACCGATATTTCGCAGGATTTGGTTTTTTTATCACAAGATATTAAATTACCGCGCTCAATGTCGATTCAAGAGTATTTAAACTATATGTCTTTTTTCTATAAGCGATACGATAAGCAAAAAGAATTAGAACTTATTGATTACTTTGAAATTTCTCCGACAGCAAAAATTGGTAGCCTTTCAACAGGGCAACAAAAGAAGGCACAAATTGTTAGTGGCTTATGCGCTAATGCCAAACTCATCATTATTGACGAGATAACCGCGGTTCTTGATCCTGAATCTCGTTTGAAGTTTTTTACTGTTTTAGAAAAACTTCATGCCAAACGAACTCAATCTTTAATTCTTGCGACTAATATTGCAGAGGATCTAATTGGTCGAGTAGATCGTGTTCTTTTCCTTGCTGATGGAAAAGCGACATATCATCCATCAAGTGATGTTCACAAAATTTTCAAACTTGGAGAAGTCGCTTGAATTTTCTTCTTCATCATTTAAAAAGTGAATATCACATCCACGCTAAAGTCATGTGGTTTACACTCTTAATTTTGCTAGTGATGTGTTACGCCCTTTCAATTGATGCCTCGAAAGTAGATTCTGTTCAGATCATCTGGTACAGCATCGTCGCTGGAATGGTCACCAGCTCTGCATACAAAAAAGACTTTAGCTTAAAATACTACACAGCTATGCCGATCCCCAGAGATATTCTCATCTTGATCATTATCTTGGGCCGTGTACTTTATTTTCTTCCAGGTGCAGTCACTCTGACAGTTTATTACTCTGCCCTACCTAGTGATCCACTATTAAACCATAGCTGGCCTTTGCTAATGATGACTTATTTTATAGGCATAAGTATCTTTAACGCCGTTCAAGTTTTAGGTGATATCGAAAACCCGAGGATCGAATCAGTGCCAAGTCGCTTTGAATCGTTCTTAATGTTTTTTAAGAAAATAGGTATTAATTATATTTTAGGTGCTGGCATTTTTGTTTCTGGATTTGTTTTATTAAAGGGTCTTGTTGAAGTAATTGGATTTGATGCTATCAATAATCAATTTATTGTCATCATCTATGGTGGGGCAATATTAACTTTTCTTATGTATCGCTGCCATCAAGTTTTTCTAAACGAACACTTAAGTTACTGGTCATGGAAAAAAGACGGTGCGCTAGCAACCTTACTTATTGTTGTTTCTGTTTTTCCAGCAATTGCATATAAACAATCTGTTGCAAAACTTGTCTACAATAAAGGTGATTCTGAATACTTTAGTGCCATTGAAAACAATGATGTTAAACAAGTCATTGAACTTCACAAACAAGGTCTTGATTTAAATACTAAAAACGAGCTTGGCTATACACCCATTCTATCTGCCATTCGTTCAGGAAATATCTTGTTGGTTGAAACATTTGAATCACTTGGGGCAAGAATTGAATTAACGGATCTAGTTAATCCGTCGATGCTTCAATATGAAATTGAAGGAAAATTAAGTCCTATCCATCTTGCAGTTTTATCTAATGAGCCACAAATGATAAATCACATCTTGAAAAATGAAACAGTTGTCTCCATGTCCAATGATGAAAGTATTAAAGTTTCACCACTACATTTAGCCTCCTCAAGTTGCCTACCTAAAATGATTGAACCTTTATTGAGAAGTGGTGCATCTTTGGAAGAGAAAAACTTTAAAGGCCAAACTCCTTTATTTAATGCAGTTAAAACGAATTGCTTCGCTGTGACGGTTGAACTCATTTCGCATGGCGCCAACACAAGTATCATTGACTCGAAAGGTCGTCCACTACAGCAATTTTCTAAAAACCACCAAATGACACATATCTTAGAGCGTTTTGGGGCAAAAAAAATGCAACAAAATCGACTTCCAGCCAGCGTAGATGTTGCCTTTCCTGCAACAAACCGTTAAAAATATACCCCACAAGATGCCCAGGTGGCGAAATTGGTAGACGCACCAGACTTAGGATCTGGCGAGCAATCGTGGAGGTTCAAGTCCTCTCCTGGGCACCATCTTTAAGGTCTTAATGACTCAATCAAATCAATGTATTAACTGGCAAGTAATCGACTCTTTAGCTGAGGACGATGAAACAAGACAAATGATTCTCACTACTTTCGTTGAAAGTTTTCAAAGTGATTTAAATAAATTAAATGAAATAAGATCAGAAAATAATTTGGAGCAACTTATTTTTATTGCACACACAATCAAAGGTGCATCATCAAATTTTTGCCACGAAAGTACTCTAAATGAATTAAAAGATATTGAATCACAAATTAAAAGCAAAGCTCATGAAGACCATTCAATGCTTATCCAAAGACTAGAAAAAGTTACAACGCTTATTATCGATGAACTACGCTCTGCTTTAAAATAATTCCTAGGGAGTTATAATGAATAACATTAAGCTGTTAGTCCTTGTACTTTTAGTTAGCTCTTGCGCTTTTGCGCCAATGAACTCATCTAAAACGGCTAGACCTCTTCTAGAAGATAAGACTATGGTTGATTTTGGATTTTCTCCATTCCCCTATGCCAATCTTTCAAAGTCTGTCACAAAACGATTTACAATAAGTGGTTCAATCGAACAGCAGCTCTTTCCTCTTGTTTCAGGTGCCATAAAATACTCCTTTCAAGATTCTCGAGATGGATTTAGTTTTGCGACCGAATTAGGAGGCTCTCTTGGTATGGGAGTCGTCAAATCGTACTCTGGATTTGGTGGGCCAATCGTAAGTTGGAAAAAAAGGAAATTTGAATTTTACCTCTATCCTAAAATGAACCTTGTTTATTTTGACAAACTTGAGCTCTCAAATGCTGATCGAAATGATCTATTTATCAACGAGGTAGATCCAGGATCAATAACATATTTATTAACCGCACTAGGTACAACATTTTGGTTTGAAGAAAATATTGGTTTAAATATAGAAGTAAAACATTTTGCGCTTTTAAGTAAACCTGGTGAAGTTAAAAAAGATATTATTCCATCAATTGGCATGATGATTGGATTTGACTAGGAAGCCTTTGCAACTTTAGACAATTGTCTTTCAAGTTCAGTAATTTTATGAAGAAGTTGATTATTTTCAGCCTTAAGCTTAATTGCTTCTTTTTTCTTATCTGCAATTTCTAAACTTTGAGCCTTCATACTCTCTGCTAATTTTTGATTGATTTTCTCTAAGCGTTTTTCATTATTTGTAGAACCACTGTTGGCTGAGGCGGCGGCTCCAGCGCGAGATGATTGTTTATCAATCTGAGCTTGAGAAAACTTAAGATTTTGCTCCATTTGTCTCACTTTTAACGCCTGGGCCTTCACTTCATGCTGAGCTGATCTTTCTTTGAGTTTTAATTCCTCTAACTGCTTTTCAAGATCGAGTTTTCCTTTGTCATCAGTATTAGCATTGTTTTCTGTTTCAGATTGTCTCAAACGAAGGATTTCATTTTCTTTTTCTTGCAACTTTTTAGACAATTCTCGATGTGAAAAATCTAAACGAGTTAATTGATCTTTAAGTTGCTGCTTATCGGTTTCAACAGTTGCAATTCGTTCTCTAAACTTTGTTAACTCCGAAGTATCTCTATGTGCCATATCTTCTTTTTGCTGAGTCATTCGTTCTGAAAGATTTTCAGATCTCGCTGCTTGAAGATCAATTTGACTTTGAAGAGCCGCATTTTGTTTTTGAAGAATTTTAAGTTCGTTAGCCTGCTCTTGGGTGTTACCACTTCGTTCTTTAAAGTGCTCTAGTTTATTCTCTAAATTCCTTATCATTGCATCTTTTTGAGATGCTTCAACTTTTAAGATTTTTAGTTGGATGTTGATGTCTTGATCAAGACTTTGTACATTTTGAGGAGTATCAACATCTGGAGCGTCACTTTCGCCGATATCATCATCGATACTTCTTGCAACATTCTTTTTGCCAACCGCCGTTTTAGAAGCATGCTCTTGTAATTTTTGGACAACAGCCTTCATTCTTTCTATTTGATTATCACGCTTCGCAAGTTCTTGCGCAAAACGCTCTTGTTGCAATCGATCTTTTACAACAAGTGAACTTTCTTTCAGCTTTTTATTTAGTGATTCATTTTTTGAAAAGAGAACAACCTCTTTCAGCATTTCGGCCGCGGCAGATCTACTTCCACCAACCTCATCGATAATATGCTCTAACATCGCCACTTCAATCTCTTCAACTGGTAAGTTTTCATTCTTTAATTGATGTAATTTTTGAGAAGCCCTGCGAAGTTGCTCTGTTTTTTGTGGGGATGACTCTGAAATTCTATTATTAAAAATACCTTTATTTTTTAGTGGATCTTCTCCTCCACCCTTAATAACCATTTTTGACTTGTCTGCGACTTCTTTTTTTCCCTTGATAACAGTGCTTTCCTCTTTAATATGCTGAGTAGAGCCCTTTATTCTTGTCTCAAAATCATCCTCTTCTTCAGATCCAGAAACAACCTGCTTAAAGTCGTCGTCTTCTTCAGAGCCAGATACAATCTGTGAAAACTCGTCATCCTCAATATCACCGTCGACGAGCTCGGACTCCTCTTGCTCTATTTCATTGGCAGTTTCGATTAAATGCTCAAAAAGATCCTCATCTTCGAGATTATCCATTGCATATTCATAGCTTGCATCAAATAATTCTTTCGTAGAAACATCATTTAATGCTCTCAAGACATTATTAAATTCATCACTACTTATTTCTGTCAGAGCAGCTTGATCTTCAAAATCAATGACTAATTCTTTAAGTGTTCCAATTTCAGATGGTGTGTCTGCACCATCTTGAATTTTCTTACTTGCGTGATCAATAACACGCTTTAGTAAGCTTGGATCGTTTGTTAGAATCGTTTCCTCCTCCCCGTATCTTCTTGCTGTTTGGCCAGATAGCTTGAGTTCAGAAAACTTACTTTGATGTTTATTTGGAATTAATGCTAAGTTAGCTTTTTTCGCTACATATTTTTTTAGAGTATCAACATTTTGATAAAGTAATGATCCACCAGGAAGCTTGTACTGATCATGACACCATATTCCGGTGAACATTAATTTACTAGCATTATCAATTCGATTAATTTCTAAAATATGAGTACTTCTAAATGCTGTCTCTAGAAGTGATGAATAGATATTTGAAACATCAGTTGGGCCAAAAGATTCTTTTATTTGTTCAACCGAAAATGAATTATTACCAACCATCACTTGAACAACGATACAGCCTTGAAAAATTCCTAACTGTATATCTATAGGAAGAGCTATATTCTCTCTCTTCGCGTGATGAGCTAAATAACCCATTAATGCTGTAAAATAGCTTCTAAATGGTAGTGGATCAAACCCTGAATCTAGAATTTTTTGAGCCATCATATCGGCGATTTCACCTTCCTCAAAAGGATCAATAAACCTATAGCTATAGACTTCCTTATCAAATTCCTCATACGACTCTGCAAGATCAACAGAGAACTCTCCATTGATTGATCGTTTAATGAGATACTCTAATGCAGGGTGGTTGATATGAGATGGATGAACAGTACCAATGAGATTTTCATTCCAAATGATTTCATTATTTGAACTTAGAAGGAGAACCTTATCTTCATCCTTAATTTTTTTAACGTCATCACAAAGTACAGGCGCACTTTCGCCTAGTTTTTCGCTAAAGCTTACGATTTCCTCGGAAGGATTCTCGATAAGTAGATGAATAGATTTCGTAATCTTTTCTTCCATTGTTCCCTAAAGTTCAAACTCTATATATTCATGATTCATGGAATCTACTGAATCACTTTGTAATTTTGATAAAATATCAAATGGATCTTCGGCCCATATGTTTTTCCAATGTTGATTGTCTTGATCGACCAAAGTCTTATTCCAAGATATTGATTGATGAAGATAATTGAACCATCTCTCTAAATCGCTCAGTTCATGATAAGAAATATTCTTTGGTGCACCTGTACCGTCTGATTTTTCAAAAATAAGCTCTGTCATTTGAACAATTGAAACAAATTGGCTTTTCATCAAAGTAAAACTATATGTTTGTTCATCTTTTCCAGTTCTATTTTTTTCTAGATCATTAAGATCTGACAACTTCATTCCTTTTTCACTGAAATGGGCGCTATAGGTAAAGTTTATCTTCCATAATTCCTCTAAGAATTTCCATGAGGTGTATCCAAGAGAAATTGCACCAAGTAAAGATAGAGATGCTATTAAACATGAACGTTGAAAAAGAATTGTGCTTGGAGCACTCCACTCGCTAGCGAGTTCTTTGTATGAGTCTGACATAATTTCATCGCCAAGAATCATGATCTCTAGCGGGCTCAATGACGTTGGTGAAAAAAACCACTCACTCCATAGATCTCTTACATTATTAGCTAATTTTATTTTTTCTTTTGGACGAAGACCTGTTTTTAATTTTAATAATATTTCTTTTGCCGGCAGTATTTTGAGATGATCAATTTTTATTTCAAAATCTAATTTGGGATAACGTTTTAAATTTTCTTGATCAAGATATTCGCCCGCACGACGAACCAGTACACGCGATCCATCACGTTTCACCCAATAAATATCATGGGCGCTCAGCTGGCTTTGACCATACTGACTTAAATCGAAATTTTCGGCGTAAACCATCGAATCTCCTCATCTTCTTATCGGAAAATGAGGATGATTACTTATGGTATATAGAAATAATTATAAATGAAATTACTAGGCGTTCGGATTGTAACAGCGATACTGGTGCGTACTACTTTGCTCAGTTACTGGAGGGTATTCTCCACGACACTTATCCGTTGCATTCCAACACCTTGGGTGAAAATGACAGCCTGCTGGTGGATTCATTGGAGAAGGAATATCACCCTCAAGTAGGATTCGCTCTTTCTTGATCATTGGGTTCGGGTTTGGAATAGCCGAGAAAAGCGCTTTAGTATAAGGGTGTTTTGCATGCCCATAAAGCTCATGACTTTCGGCGACTTCAACCATATTACCCAAATACATCACCGCTACACGATTTGAAATGTATTCAACAACTTTCAAATCGTGGGCAATGAATAAATAGGTAAGGCCTAAATCTTTTTGAAGGTCCATCAATAAGTTAACAACCTGAGCTTGAACAGAAACATCTAGAGCAGAAACTGGCTCATCACAAACAATGAAGTCTGGTTCAACTGCTAATGCGCGTGCAATACAAACACGTTGTCTTTGACCACCTGAAAATTCATGCGGATATTTATTTAATGTATCTTTTGGAAGCTGAACTTGATCAAGAAGAGTATAAAGTCGTTTTTGTCTTTCTTCACCAAGTGCCAAACCATGGATATCCATTGGTTCTGCCAAAATTCCACCAACTGTCATTCTTGGATTAAGTGATGCATATGGGTCTTGAAAAATAATCTGAATTTTTCTTCTTAGTGCACGAAGCTCATTTGCATCAGCCTTCATGATATCTTTACCATTAAAGATAATCTCACCCGAAGTTGGCTCAATTAGTCTCAAAAGTGATCGACCAAGAGTTGTTTTGCCGCAACCAGACTCGCCTACTAGGCCAAGAGTTTCACCTCTTTTAATTTTAAAACTAACATTATTAACAGCATTAACAGCGCCGACAGTGCGACCAAAAAGCCCACCTTTAATTGGAAATCTTTTGCAAAGGTTGTTAACTTCTAACAAATAATCAGTACTCACATCAACCTCACGCGTTCAATGGATGGAAACAGCGAACACTATGCCCTGAAGCTGCTTCTTCTAATTGTGGATCGCCTTGGCTTCCTCTGCATTTGTCATCAACATATTTACATCTGTCTTGAAAATTACAACCAGAAGGAAGATCAAAAAGTGAAGGAACCATTCCTTCAATAGTTGGTAAGCGATCTCTTTTTTTACCAAGAGTTGAATCAAATGATGGAATCGATTCCATTAAGCCTTTTGTATATGGATGCTTTGGACTTGAAAAAAGCGTTTTTACATCTGCTCTTTCCACAATTTGTCCGCAGTACATTACCGCAACATCATCACATGTTTCAGCAACAACACCCAAATCATGGGTAATCATAATGATTCCCATTCCAAGCTCTGTCTGAAGTTTTTTCATTAGCTCAAGGATCTGAGCTTGAATTGTCACGTCTAGAGCAGTTGTTGGTTCATCTGCAATAAGGATATCCGGTTCACAGGCAAGAGACATGGCGATCATCACACGCTGCCTCATCCCACCTGAAAGTTGGTGAGGATATTCATGAATTCTTTTATCTGGAGATGGGATACCAACAAGCTTTAGCTGCTCGATAGATTTTTCGAGTCTTTGGGCCTTAGAAAGTTCTGGTTGGTGAAGTTTCAAAACTTCTTCGATTTGATTACCGACCGTAAAAACTGGATTCAAGGAAGTCATTGGCTCTTGGAAAATCATGGCAATCTTATTACCTCTAATTGTCCTCATTGCTTCAATTGGTTTATTTAAAAGATCTTCCCCACGATATAGAATTTTTCCACCAGTAATCTCTCCTGGAGGATTTGGGATTAAGCGCATAATTGATAAGGCGGAAACTGATTTTCCAGAGCCGGACTCACCAACGATACCTATTGTTCTACCCTTGTGAACATCAAAGTTTACACCGTTCACAGCAGTCACTCGACCACGATCAGTTCTAAACTCGACCACAAGATCTTTTACTTCAAGAATTTTCTCGGCCATTTTATCACCTTAAAAGAGGACAACCCCTCGATTTTACTTTCCTTTTAATTTTGGATCAAGCGCATCTCGAAGTGCATCTCCAAGAATATTAAAAGCTAGCACTACAATAAGCATGGCAAGCGTTGCTGCTGCCAATTGCCACCATACCCCACGAGCAAGCTCAAGTTTTGCATCATCAATCATGATCCCCCAACTTGGTCTGCCCTGAACTCCTAAACCTAGGTAAGAAAGAATAACCTCAGATTTAATTGCTGTTTGAAATGAAAGCGAAAAATTAATAATAACAATATGAAGAACGTTTGGAAGGATATGGATAAAGAGCTTTCTCATATCGCCGCCGCCGATTGCTCCTGCAGCTTGAACATACTCTCTGTCTTTATGTCTCATCACTTCCCCACGGATCAATCGACATAAACTCACCCAAGAAGTTAAACCAAGGGCAAGGTAAACCGTCATCAATCCTTTTCCCAGGATGAAAGCAATCGCAACAACAAGCATGATATATGGAATTGAAGTGAACGTCGTATAAAACCAAACGATCCCTTCATCAATCTTGCCGCCAAAATATCCAGCAAGAGCTCCCAAAGTTACACCAATAGTTATTGAGATTAGACTTGTGACAAGTCCAACTGACATAGCAACTTCAGTGCCTTTTAGAGTTTTTGCCCATACAGACATGCCAAAAATATCTAATCCAAATGGATGTTCTAAAGATGGTGGATTATATGAAGGGCCAACACTTTTTTCCCAATCAGAAGCTAAGACACCACAAGCAACCAAAATGGCTACAACAGCATAAACAGCTACGATGATCAATGAAGTTAGAGCAAGCTTATCTTTGCATAATTGCTCAAAGGCGTGGCGCCACAGAGATTTAGACTGAACATTGCTAGACATGACTTATCCTTAAGATAAACGAACGCGGGGATCTACTAACGTATAAAGAACGTCTGTGATCACCGAGAAAATTATATAGGCTACTGCCGACAATACCGTCATCGCTCTAATGACTGGAAAGTCAGAAGAGTTAATTGCATTAAGTGTGATACTTCCAAGTCCAGGAATCGAGAAGAAACTCTCCAATAGAAGAGCTCCTAAAATCAAAAACGGAATTTGGATAACAACATAAGTAATGATTGGGATCATGGCGTTTTTTAAAACGTGCTTAAACAAAATAACTCTCTCTGAAAGTCCTTTCGCTCGCGCTGTTCTAATATAGTCCTGGTAAATTTCATCCAGCATGATTGTTCTATAGAAACGAACATCTGGTCCAACTGACAACATAACCCAAATAATTGCCGGAAGAAGAATATATGGAATGAAGTAAGGAAAACCGTAGTCATAACCTGAAATTTCAAACCAACCAAGTTTGTAAGCAAAGAACCATTGACCAAATAAAATGTAAGCAAGACTAGATACTGACATTAAGGTTACGCAGCCAACAACAGTTACCTTATCAAACATAGAGCCGCGATAAAACGCGACGAGCAGAGAGATTGAAATACCTAGAATTGTTGAAATGAAAAATGCAGGAAAAGAAAGTGTCGCAGATGGAACTGCGCCAGCTTTAATCATTTCACTGATTTCTTGTTTGGTTGACCAAGATCTACCAAAATCAAAAGTAAAAGCACTTCGAACGATGTCAAAATACTGAGACAACATTGGTTTATTAAGGCCAAGTTGCTGACGTATTTCGACGACCTGTTCCGCTGTAGCGTGTTTACCAAGAATGATAAGTGCTGGATCCGGTGCCACGACATTAAAAATTAAAAAGATAATAGCACAGACTCCTAAAATCACCGGAATGACATAGAGAAGTCTGCGAAAGATATAAGCGTAAATATTCACGTTAACTCGTTATAGTTTTTCTAAAGCTACTTTTTTAGCTTCAACATCAACATCTAAATACTGTTCAGTACCGGCTTCAAAGTCAGTAATAATATAGTTTTTAAGCCATGAATGCTTAAGAACATAGTTTTGACGGTGAACACCAAAAATCCATGGCATCTCTTCAGCTGCCATACGGGTCATTTTCTCATACAGAGCAGTTCTCTCTGGAGTGTCTTGCATTGTTGATGCTGACTCATAAAGACGATTGAATTCTGGATTATTGTAACCAGAACCGTTAGCACCTGGAACTTTATTTGGTCCATAAAGAAGTTGTAGGAAGTTTTCAGCATCTGGGTAATCAGCACCCCAAGCAATACTCCAAATTTCAACTTGTCTTGTATCAATTTTCTTTTGAAGCTCTGGCCAAGTGTTTTGAACAACTTTGATTTTCACACCAATTTTTGCAAATTGTTGTTTCGTGTACTCTCCAATTTGGCGAGAAACAGTTGAAGAAGGACAGTCATAAGTTAACTCTTTAAGGCCTTTGCCTTCAGGGTAACCAGCTTCAGCAAGAAGTTTTTTCGCTCTTTCGATTTCGTCTTCTTTACCGTGTCCACGATAAGAATTCTTAAAGTCTTTTTCATAACCAGCAATTCCAGGAGGAACAAGAGACTGAGCTGGAAGGGCACGGTTATTGTAGAAAAGCTTATTTGAAGTGTTTACGTCGTAAGAAAGTGAAAGAGCTTGGCGTAGCTTCTTATTTTTTAAAAGTTCTAGATCAAGATTGAAAGCTGTATAAGTGACATCAAGTGAAGGCTGGATCAAAAGATCAATACCTTTAGTTGATAGATCAGATGCAAGTTCATTTGATGGAGTCACCGCTGCATCAAAATTGTCTTTAGGAATACCAATAAAGTCTAAATTTCCTTTTTGGAAATTTAACCATCTCGGTTGATCTTCTTTAATAATGCTAACGATGACTTTTTCAACTAATGGAAGTTTCTTTCCGCAGTATTCTTTAGCAATTTTTTCGAACTCTTCAGTCGCATCACATGGGAAAGTCTTTTCACGGTAATTTGGATTCTTAACGTATTCAATTCTATTTGATTGCTTAAACTCTGGAAGAATAAATGGACCTGTTCCTACCGGGTGGTTTAAGAACTCTTTGCCATAGAACTCAACCACTTCTTTTGCTGTTGCAGAAGTAAAGGTCATCGCTAATGAATAAAGGAACTGAGGAAAAGGCTTCACAAGCGTAAACTGTAGCGTGTGGCTATCTAGCGCCTTTACGCCTTCAACAACTTCATCATAGTTTACAGTTTCAGATGCTGTATTTTTCTCTCTCCATTCATTTAGACCTTTTAGTTTCCCGTCAATTGTCCACCAACCAAGTCCTTGAAGCTTTGGATCAGCTAGGCGCTTAATAGAGTAAACAAAATCTTCAGCAACAAGTTCACGACCTTTTCCACCAGGGAAAGCTTTATCATCGTGGAACTTAACACCTTTTCTAATTTTAAAAGTATAAGTTAAACCGTTATTACTAACCTCAGGCATTGCCTCTGCAAGATTAGGAGACAGTTGGTAAGGACGTCTTAAATAATGGTACTCGAGCAAACTCTCATAAACGCGAGCCGTTTCGTTTGATGAATAGCGATCGTTTGAATAGATAGGATCCATTCCTTTAACTTCACTTCCAACAACAAGATTTAAAACCTTTTCACTTGAAATTTCTTTTTTTGTACAAGAAACCATCGAAAGCACAGCAACGATGAGTACAGAAAGTAGCGATAACTTATTCATATGAACCGTCCTTATAAATACACCAAAAATACTTTTAAGCGATTGTAGTGAGGTTTTATATATAAATTTGTGCGTGATTTCTACTTTCTTTAGAGATAAGTGCTAACGCTGAGCAAGATTCCGACATTCATTTGTGAAAAGTTCGAGCTTCGCCTCAACATTTGTAACGCTATTCTTGTAAATTAGAGTTTGCCTGGAAAAATAACTGTCATTGTTAAAAGCATGCAGTGTCAAAGTGACACTTTCTTTTTCTCCTAACGCAGTGGCCAAGACGAGTTGATCTTTTTTATGACGAACTTCAGCATTTGGTAATTTGTTTTGATTTCTAGCAATAATCCAATCGCGCCATGTTAATAAAAACTTTTTAACTGAGTCTGAATTTTTAATACGTTGATAAAAACTACCAGTTAATTTTTTTTCTTTTAAAGAAATGTTTAATATTTCTTCTCCATAAACAGGAAGATCCAGAGAAACGGTAAAATTATTTTTTTCAAAAGCTAGTGTTGAGTAATAATCAAAGACATGCTTTTCACGACCTATTTCAATTCTGCCCTTGCCTGAACTTTCAAGACACCAACCCATATAAGCTTGTTGATTATTAGAATGAAGAGAGGCGGTGCTAAATAGAGAGCAACCGCCAAGGAAAAATACTATGGCTTGGAGGCTGGCAAACGCACAGACTCTAAATCTTGAAGGGCCTTGATGACTTCGTCTTTGTCTGTTTTGACTTTGCTTAATTTTAAAGCCTCCACATAATACTTTTTCGCCATATCAAAAGACTCTAGCTCTTTATAAACGATAGCTAGATGTTTTGTGATAACAGGATCGTCTGAAACTAGTTTTACAGCTTTATGTAGCTCTGCCAAAGCTTTTTCAAATTTTCCCGTTTTAAAATAATACCAACCTAATGAATCGCGAATATATCCATCTTTTGGAGAAATTTCGATCGCCTTTTGGATCATACTATAGGCACGATCCATGTCCTTACCTTGCTCAAGCAAAGTGTATCCAATGAAGTTTAATGCATGAGGATCTTTAGGATCTTTAACAAGCATCTTTTCAACTAAACTAATGGCTTCTTCATGGCGCTTAGCACGATCAAGTAACGAAGCTAAATAAAGTTCATGAGTTTTATCAAACCCAGTTCCATCTTGAACGCTGGCCAATGCCTCAATCGCATTATCAACGTTTCCAAGTGTTTCGTAGAAACTCGCTAAAACTAAATGCATACCGACAGTGACTTCACTGTGACTTGCAGCGTATTCATTAATTTGTTTTTTTAGATCTTTTTCTGGCTCAGGCTTGCCCTGTGCCGCATTGGTGAGTGCTACTACATTTAAAATTTGTGTGACCTGTAAAGCACTCTCGTGAAATAGAGCTGAGTCTGATGGAATTTTTTGAAAAGTTGCCATCGCGTCTTCAAGACGATCTGTGTCCTTATATAAAGAACCTAGATAAAATAGAACTTTATCCGAATCAGGGATTGCCACTAAGATCTCTTTAAAAGCACCAATCGCTTCATCGAGTTTTCCTGCGTCAGTATAAAGAATACCAAGTCTCACTTTTAAATTTAAATTATCTGGATCGAGACTTGAGAGACGCTCCGCAAAGGGAAGAACGTCTTTATATCTCGATGTCGCAAACATGACTTGAACAATCCTAGATAGAACTTGATAGTTTGAAGGCTTCATCTTTAAAAAAGCTTTATAAGTCGCTATCGCATCATCATATTTTTCAAGTTCTTCGTAACGAACACCAACAGCAATCGCGGCTTGATAAAAACTTGGCTGAATCTTTAAGGCTTTTTTAAAGTAAGCCATTGCTTCTTTATTCTTTTTTTCGTCTTGAGCAATTTTACCTAAATAAAAAGTGAAGACTGCATTTTTTGGATTGGCTTTTTGACAACTGTTTAGAAGCGCTTTCGCTTTAACAGCCTCTTTGTCTACGGCGTGAGCCTTTGCCAAGAACAAACAAGCCTCTTCGCTTTTTTTGTTTGCAGACAACACATCTCTATAAGCTTTTTTGGCTAAATCAGGTTTTTCAAGAGCCGTATAGATTCCACCAAGAACTAAACCTAGTGCATCTTCTTTTCCTTTAGAATTTTCAAAAAGAAATTTTAAATGCGGCTCTGCTTCAGCTAATTGACCAGAGCGAATCAACTCAACCGCATAACGCTTTTGCACATAAAGGTCTTTCGGATTCATAGCGAAAACTTGTTTTAAAAGCATAGAAGCCGTATGCGGATCATCTCTTAGAGCTGCATCATTTGCTTTTAAAAATAAATCACTCGAGAGAAATTCAATCGCTTGAGGCCCAGCCTTTATGGCCTGTTCAGTCATATCAGTTAACTGTTTATCTACTAAAGCTTTTAAAGCTTTTTCGTCGACTGGCTTAACCTCTTTATTACTAGCTACACTTTGATTTTTTTCATTCGTATGTGAGCAACTCAGTAGCGCTGCACTCATCACGATCAAAGTTAAGAAAGAATTGAGTTTTAAGTTTTTCATCAGCGATCATCCTCAGGTTAGAAAGCTTACGCTTCTCACCTATCTCATCGACGCCAAAGGTCTAAAAATTAGAAAACCTAGCCTTAATCGGCTTTTTCATAAAAATCGGCATCAATTTCCTTAAATTAATTATAACTTTGACGCTGTGCTCAGCTATTTTTTCGACTTAAAAGTCTGACTTTTACGAGATATTAATAAGTTAGGAATGACTCTTATGGCCGATTTTCTTGACACAGGCCTAGCAAGCTTGCTACTTACGTTATCGACGAGGAGCAATGCAAATCAATCTGTTGATGCGCATCTCATTATGTAGACGTAAGTCTTTGTTATTACATCATTTCCAAGTTTAGCTAAATAAAACTAACGCAAAGCATGGAAAAAACTACACTAGATGTTAACAAATTGATGGATTCTATGTATAACGCCCTCGGCTGCATTAAAAAGCTAATTAATTTGTTCTGAAACAAGAAAGCTAAACGTTAGATAACTTTCTTCAAATAGGGGAAAACGATGACTGAAGTACGTATTATCAAGCGCTACCAAAACCGCAAGCTCTATGACACTCATCAGAGTTGCTACGTGACACTAGAGGAAATCGCTCAGATTATCCGCGAAGGTCATGAAATCCAAGTGATCGACAATAAGACGAAAAACGACATCACTTATCAAACTCAATTGCAACTTCTTGCAGACCAAGAGCGTAAAGCCCTTAATGCAAAAGACGTTGAGCTTCTTAAGCGTGTTATTCGTTCTGACGACGGCACTTTCACTGGCTACATTAAAGCCCTTGAAAACAAAGTTGGTGGAGAGCTTGCTACTCCTAAGACTGAAGAGTTCAAGCCATTTATGGCAACTGAATTGAACGCTTCTGTTGAAACACCTGCTACTTTGAACTAAAATCTAGGGGTTCTAAACAATTGAACCCCAAGGTTTTATTTTGAAAATAGCAAATAAAAGTATTTTACGAATCCCTTTAAAACTCTGTTTTTTAGGGATTTTTTTTATTGGTACCACTCTAGCTCAAACTAAGATTGAAAAGTTAACCTCAACAGATAAGCCTGTTGTTGATTCAACTTCAAAATCAAGTTCATCTTCTTCGTCTTCTCCAAGTGGAATGCTGCAAAGACATTCAGTTGGAATTGGCCTTGGACAAACTTTTCTTTTAGGCGATCTTGAAGATAATGGTGAGAACAAAATCACTGTTGATGGCTTTTATAATTATAGTGCCAGCCATTCTTTTGATCTTCTTGTGAACATGCATATTTCAAAGCATAAGTTTCGCGGCAGAAGTGCTCTAGTAAGAGGTTTTGCTCCAGGGATTAAAGCTAAGCTTTATCAATTTGATAATTTTTCACCTTATGTGCTTGGTGGTCTTGGACTTTATGCTCCAAAGCTTCATCGTGTGATTAATGCCAATGGCGATATTCAACAGACTGAAACGAAGATCGCTTTTGGTTATCATTTTGGTGCTGGTGCAGACTTAGCATTAAATAATAATGTTTCAGTTGGACTCCTTTTTCATTTTCATAATCCATTTGACCTTAAACAGGATGTTGGGCAAGAAGTTGAGGCAGCATATTACAAGTTAATGATGCTCGCCTTTTACGTCTTCTAGAAATGACAGCTCGACTCCTTGTCTTCACAGGCAAGGGCGGTGTGGGAAAAACCACTCTCGCCCTAGCAACATGTGAAGCACTCAAACTTCAGGGAAAAAACGTTTTCTATAATTCGTTTCACGTGGATCACCCCAGAGAAGTTGAAAATCTAAACCTTGATTATTTTGATCTCGACCTTGAAGATAGTGCTACCGAATATATGGGGCGAAAGCTTCACTCGGAAACCGTCGCTCATTGGATAATGAAGACTCCATTCTTTAAAGCATTGTTTGGCATGATGCCAGGGCTCGGCCAAATGATTTTACTTGGCCATGTTCTAGATCGTTTAGAACAAGACCCAGATCTCTATATCGTGCTTGATTCACCTGCTTCTGGTCACACACTTTCGATGTTTGAATCAACCCATAACTTTCATGAAATGTTTCAAACAGGAATTTTAGCTGACGATATAAAAAAGATGCATCGTCTTTTATCGGATCCTAAATTTTTAGAGATTCAAGTCGTCTCACTTCCAACAGAAATGGCGATTCAAGAGGCTAATGAGCTCTCAGCTCAACTGGTTGAGCTAGGCCTTAATAAACCTAAGCATTGGCTCAATTCTTCAATGATTGAGAATGAGCAGATCAAAGAGTCATCTCATGATCAACTTCCATCGTTTTTAAAAATTAAAACAGAACTTGAGACTGAACTTCGAAAAGAGTACCAATTTCATTCTATTATTCCCTATATCGCGTCTTCGCAGTTTGAACAAATTGTTCAAATGATTACTCCCACCATGACTGGGAGTTTAGAATGAAAATTGATTATAAAAAACTTGAAATCTTTTGCGGTACAGGTGGAGTTGGTAAGACAACCTTGGCAGCTGCTAGGGCGATTCAGTTAGCCAATCAAGGAAGAAGTGTTCTGCTTATTACTATCGATCCTGCTAAAAGACTCAAACAAGTCATGGGCATTGATGGAAAAAAAGAAGGCGAACTCTCGAGTGTTTCGCTCGAAAACTTTAATTTTTCCAAAGATAAATCTCTCGATGTGATTTTAATGAATCCTGCTGCCACATTAAAAAGAGTGGCGACTAAAAGAGGAAACCCAGAATCCTTAGATAATCCTATTGTTAAAATTTTAACTAGACCATACGGCGGTATGAATGAAATTATGGCGATTATCGAATTACAGTTTCAGCTTGAAACAAATAAGTATGAACATATTATTTTAGATACTCCTCCAGGAAAGCATTTTATTGATTTTCTTCAAGCCAGCTCAAAGATTAATGCATTTTTTGATAATTCATTTATTGAACTTTTTAAATTATTTGGTCCTAAAAAAGAAAAAAGTCCTGGCTTATTTAAGCGTCTTATCTCTTCAGGCGTAAAAAAACTTTTAACTTATCTTGAAAAAGTCACAGGCCAAGGCTTTGTTGAAGACTTTATCGATGCAGTTGCAGGTATCTATCAAAATAAAGATGTCTTTTTATCTGCTCTAGCTTTTGAAAAAGATCTTAAAAGAAAAGAATTTTGTAATTGGTTCTTAATCACATCCCAAGATCAGGTTAAAGAACAGGATGCGCTTGAACTTAAAAATAGTGCAGGAAAGTTGATGCATGATGACAATTTCCTCATTATTAACCGCTCTTTGAGTCAAGCCCTTGAGTCATGGCAGACAAAACCTAACGAGCCTTTAAACAAACTAAAGCTCGCTATGCTCGAAAGGGAAAATAGGCTAAAAGGGATGGAAAATAAGCGCTTTAAGGATGTAATAGAATTCCCTGAAGTGACACCTACATTACCGGCGATGCAAGTCGCTCATCTGGTAAATAATTGGGATGCTTTATGATTAATACTAAGCAAGCTTTTGAAGAACTCATCACGACACAATGGAATGCGGTTAATGCTTGGATAGATGAAGAGATGGCCAAGTATCCTGTTCCGATCTATTCAAGTGTCGACATTAGAGAAAGCAAAGATAAATTTGCTCCAGTTGATCATAATATGTACCCAGCTGGATTTAATAATGTCTGCGCCCTAGATCAGGACGCTTGTTCGAGCGCCTTTGAAAAAACAATCAATCGTTTAGTTCCTGGGGCAAAATCAATTGCGATTTTACCAGAAAGTAATACAAAGAATTTATTCTATCTCGACCACTTAGCCATTCTTGGAAAAATCATTCGTGATAGCGGACTAGAAGTTAGCTTTATCTCTTTTGATGAGACAATTTTTAATGGTGAAGAAAAGCTTAATCTTTTATCTCACTCAAAGTTTGATATCCAGATTGATAAAGCACAACTTAGTGACGGTCTTATCAAAACAAGTGATAAGAATTTTGATATGATCATTTTGAATAACGATCAATCAAAATTAATTGAAGTCGACTGGTCTTCAGTTAAAACACCTGTCATGCCAACCCCAATGATTGGTTGGTTTAAAAGACAAAAAGTTAGACATTTTCGTTTCTATAAAGAAGTCGTAGATAATTTTTCTAAACAATTTAATATTGAACCTAATTTATTAATGGCTGATTTTACATGTGTTGATGGTGTTGATTTTGGTTCTAAAGAAGGACTTGATAAACTTGCCGCCGCTGTCGATAAAGTAAAAAGTCGAATTGCCAACAAAGACGCTAAGATTTTTGTCAAAGGTAGTCAGGGCACTTACGGCATGGGAATTATGGTTGTTGATTCTGGTGAAGAAGTGATCAACATGAACCGTAAAGCTAGAAACAAAATGGATGTAGGTAAAAATAGTATTAAGTTCACCACTCTTCTTGTTCAAGAAGGTGTTGAAACAATGATTAAGTATGATGAAATGCCTGCTGAGGTGACGATCTATCTTGTTGATGGAAAAGGTCTTGGCGGATTCATGCGTGCTAACGGCGAAAAGGATTCACAAGCAAACCTTAATAGTCGCGGCATGGTTTTTAAAAAATATTGTATAAGTGAGATTAGAGAAAATCAGGATCATAAAAGTAAAGAAGCTGTTTATTCTGTCGTTGCAAGACTTGCAACACTAGCAGCTGGTTATGAAATTAAGGAAGTCTTATGATGAAAGGTACTAGACCAAATATTCTTCAAGCGATTGGTGGAACACCAATTGTTAAACTCAACAAAGTTACAAGCGAAGTTGAAAGCGAAATTTACGTTAAACTTGAATATATGAATCCAGGTGGATCGACTAAAGATCGCATCGGTGCCTATATGCTTGATCAAGCCGTGAAAGAAGGCACACTTAAGCCAGGTGGAACCATTATTGAGGGTACATCAGGTAATACTGGAGTTGGTCTCGCGATGTGGGCAGCTGTCCACGGTTATAAGTGTATTTTTGTGATGGCGGACAAACAATCACAAGAGAAAATTAGCAACCTCAAGGCGTTTGGGGCGAAAGTGGTCGTATGTCCTACTAACGTTGAGCCAGATGACCCTAGAAGCTATTACAGCGTCTCTAAGCGTCTTTCAGCCACTATTCCTAACTCATTCTATGTTAATCAGTACGATAACCTCCATAACCGCGACACACACTACACGTGGACTGCTCCAGAGATGTATGAACAGACAGGTGGTGATTTTGATACATTTATGGCGACAGTAGGAACAGGCGGAACTATTTCTGGATGTGGCCGTTATTTTAAAGAGAAGATGCCAAACGTAAAAATTATCGGCATTGACTGCGAAGGCTCCATTGTTGCTGAGTTTGCAAAGACAGGAAAAATGGGACAGGCCAGACCTTACGTTCTTGAAGGTGTTGGCGAAGACTTCATTCCTGAAAACTACGACTTTAAAAATATTGATGACTGGGTCGTTATTGGCGACAAAGAAAGTTTCTTAATGACAAGAAGGCTTTTAAAACATGAAGGCATCTATGCCGGTGGATCTGCCGGTGCGGCCATCGTTGGTGCGATTAAATACGCCAAAACGTTAAAGAAGCCTGAGAAAATTCTAGTTCTTCTTCATGACTCAGGAAATAGATACGCTTCAAAAATTTACAACGATGATTGGATGAGCACGAATAACTATCTCGATAGTAGTTTCAGTGTTCAGATTCGCGATGTTCTTTTAACTTTAGGTAAAGGAAAAGAAATCTTCAGCGTCAGTGATACTGCCACGATTGGTGAAGCGATTAAGATGATGGAAGAAAAAGGTATCTCTTATCTTCCTGTGGTTGATAAAGGAATAATAAAAGGACTTGTTTCTGAAAAGAATCTTGTTCGTCCTGTTCTTTTAGGTGAGTTTTCACAAAGCGATAATATTAGCCTTGCAACTCACCAAAACTTTAGAATCGTTGATGAGAATGAACTTCTTGAAAATGTTGCCAATGCTCTTCTTAAAAAAGAAATCGCGCTGGTTACACGAAACGATAAACTTATCGATATATTAACTGAAATCGATGTACTTCAGTACATGGCAAAGAAAGAGGCGCTATAATGGCCAAGAGTAAAAAGCAATCTAAGCAATCATTTGATACTAGAACTATTCATGTTGGCGGCGAACCTGATCCAGTAACAGGCGCAATCATGCCTCCTATTTTTCAAACGTCGACTTTTGTGCAAAAAGCTCCAGGTGTTCACCAAGGTTATGAGTATACAAGAAGTCATAATCCAACAAGAACTCGTCTAGAAGAATGCCTCGCCTCTCTAGAGAACGCTAAATTTGCAACTGTAACAGCGAGTGGACTTTCCGCTGCCATGCTGGTCATGCACCATCTTCCAAAAGGATCAAAGATTTTGGTCGGTGATGATGTTTATGGTGGAACTTATAGAATGTTCACCACCATTTTTCATGAACGTCACAACTTTAAATTTATTGATACAACTGATTTAAAAAAGACAGAAGCTGAGATTAAAAAATTTAAGCCAGCCATGGTTTGGCTTGAAAGTCCAACCAACCCACTTTTAAAGCTTTCTGATATTGCCGGAATTTCAAAAGCTGCGAAAAAAGCCAATGCGCTTGTCTTAGTCGATAATACATTCATGTCACCATACTTCCAAAATCCACTTGATCTTGGTGCCGACATGGTTCTTCACTCAATGACAAAGTATATCAACGGCCACTCTGATGTGGTTGGTGGTGTGCTCATGTATAACGATAAGAAAATGAATCAAGATTTCTTTCGTTTACAAAACAGTATCGGTCCTGCGCAGTCTCCATTCGACTCTTGGTTAGTTCTACGTGGTCTTAAAACACTTGCAGTGCGTATGCGTGCCCATGAACAGGGTGCTATTAAAATTGCTAAATGGTTAGAAAATCATAAGCAAGTAGAACGCGTTGTTTATCCAGGTCTGGCCAGCCATCCTCAACACAAACTTGCTAAAAAGCAGATGAGTGGTTTTGGTGGCATGATTACTTTTTTCATTAAAGGTGGCGTTAAAGAGTCGAAGAAGTTTCTTCAAGGGCTTGAGTTGTTTGCTTTGGCTGAAAGTCTTGGTGGAGTTGAAAGCTTAGTTGAACATCCAGCGATCATGACTCATGCCTCTGTTCCAAAGAAGGTTCGTGAGAGCATTGGCCTAAGTGATAATCTTATTCGTCTTTCAGTTGGTTTAGAGGACGTAAATGACTTGATCGCAGATCTTGAAAACGGATTTAATAAAAAATAATTAGAGTCTTTTTAAAGTGCTAACGCCGATGAACTCACCTTCATCATAAGCGTTAGCACTTTTTAAGTTTTTATCAATAAAGTGAAAATACATTCCAGGAGCCGCTTTAATAATCAGCTCTTTTGTATTTTGTGGATTTAAATAAAGATCGTTATTTCCACCTTCGCCTCTCATATTGCTATAAATTTCTCCATCCCTAGCAATTGTCATCGTAAACTTACCGTCAATTTCACCCTTCCTTTTTTCCCAAAACTCTATATTCATCTCTATGTCTTCAACTTTGCCTTTATGCTTACCAGCTAGTCTGTAGAGCTTGCCTGAATAAACACCATTATATCTTTTGATCTTTGTAAGACTTGTAATTGTTTTTGCTTTGGCAAAATAAACTGCGGCATCTTTTAAGAGATAATTTTCGTTTCTTTTAAAGCTTGGTTCATAGTCGATCAGTTCTCTAAAACCTACTTGAATATCAAACTTCTTGAGTGCTTCATTTCTTGGATAATAAAATTGAGTTTGCGACTCAGAGGCAGGTTCGACGATATCTTCATTTGTGATTTCTGGTTGATAATTCTCTGGATTATCTACAATATTTTTTACTGATTCAGCATAATCTTTTTTTATACCTATGCTTGCTAAGAAAAGAAGGAATGCCTTTTCAATTTTTTCAGTACTTATCTGTGTCTCAGACTCATTACATTGCTTATTTACCGTTTCTATTTGAGGTTTAACTTGCGTTGTTATGCACTCAACGATTTCTTTATTTTGAACGTGATTTGTTTTAGTTAATAATATTAACGATCCAGATAGAAGAAGGCCGGCGATCAAGCCTAAAACAAATTGCTTCATTAGAATGATCCAGTGTTACCTTCACTCTTTGACGGCGTTGGAGTTTGGGCAGGATCATTAACTGGGGTATTAGATTCTGGCATTGGACTAGATGAAGGCATTGGTATTACTGTTCCACCATGTCTTGATAACACAATTCCTTGATCAAGATAACGTTGAAGAACGCTAAAGGCACAATAGACTTTACCGTGATCTGAAGACAGATCTTCTTTCTCGCCTTCAGCAAAAATCAAACCATCATCTTGAATAAGAACTTTTAAACGGTTTAGTTCTCCACAATAAGTCGATTTTGAGCCTTCGACACAAAGTCCATCACGTTTTATGACCTCAACCGCGCCAGCACCTTTTTTCATATGGACAGGCTCTCGACATACATCAATAACCCACTGATCTTTAATGAACTTCAATTTTTCATGATGAATCGTAATGACACATTTATCTTTAGAAGTTGTTAATTTATTTTGAGTTAATCCAAAAGGGAAACCTTTGTGACTAATAGTTGTTTCATAACTCGCATCAAGACATTCAAGCTCGGTATAGCTATTCGCTTGTACAATAAAAGGAATAAGTAAAAAAAGAAGGCTAAACTTGAAGAATTGCATTTTTATCTACCTCTATAATTATGACTGAAGCATCAGTTTTTAAAAAATCTTTGGTCATATCTTTTTTCAATTTAAAAAACAGTTCCGACATTTTTTCATAAATGGATTTATTTTCTAAACTTCTTAAGAACTCTACCCACTTTTCATCTTTTTCTAACGGAGTCGATTCTAAATTTTTTGCATATCCAGCCGAGCGAATAAGAATTTGCTCTCCACGACTCATTTTAAAATCAATCTTGGCTTTTTCCACAAAGGTAGGATTTAACTCGAGCTCATTTGGCTTATTTAGAGCAATATTATTTTTCCAAATTGTTCCGCCACCAAAGTTATATCCACTGACCTGCATGGAGTGAATATCAAGTGTGATAAGCGTTAGTTCAACTTCATTGTTTTGAAATTTCTTTAGTTCATAAGAAAGTGATGTAATAAATTTTTCAAAGGATTGGTCATCAAAGGCTTTTGAATTTCTAAGATCTTCGAAATGCCCCAAAATGGCAGAGCTAGCGACATAAGACTTAGAGGACGCCATCAAAATCAAAACGTCTTTATCAAAACAAACAGTATCGAAAAACTCACCACCAGAACTCTCTCCGGCGGCAAACTTGCTATAGATTGAAACACCTTTTAATTTTTCACTTCGAAGAGGAACCAGTTTTTCATGCAAACGCTTTAGGCGGTGAAGTTCTAAAAGATTTTGCGTTACCAGAGCATTGAGCTTCAATGACATCTCTTTAATCTCAGTCATTTTGCCTGCACCATCTCTGGCCAAAAGTGCAGACCTTAAAACAGGAAGATAAAACTCAGCGTCTCTAGAGTAATCAACAAAAGCATGTATCTGTGGACGATCTAAGCATAATTGTCGCATTTGCCAAACTTGAGCTGCATCCGAATTTTGAACATCACCTAGCAAAACAATCTGCGCTTTGGCCTTACTTAAAGGAAGGTCGAGTTGTTCTTGCCAGGAATAATCAATAAGAAGCAGTTTATTGCTATTTAATAGAGCTTCATTAAGATCTTCTGAACTCGAAGCAAAACGCAATTCATCACTAGAAAGTGGAAGTCTTGGAACGATAGCCGATAACCAACTTTTAAAGCGTGGATGTCGACTAAATACTATGGTTTCTCGCATGGACAATCCTTCGTCCTTTGGCCCTTAAAGTGTGTTTATTATACGAGAGCTTGGCCTTTGGTGAAACCGTAAATACTTGATTACCCAATAAAACCTCAAATTATTGCCATAGTAATCAAGAGAAATTCTAGCCTATCTCACTGAAAGCCCGAATTTATCTAAAGTTCACTGTCTAGTTGACCGATTCGATCATGTGATTGCGTTAAAATAATACTTAGCGTCAGGACATTAATTGTTTTAATTCGGCCCTAGCGAGAGTGAAATGAGCGATAAAAAAAGCAATGTTATTTCATTACACGGACATAAAGTTGCAAGCTCAACTCAAAGCGAAGCTGAGTCTTTGCGTCAAAGCCAAAAAGAGTTTTGTGAACAAGCTGTAAGAAGCATTTTATACGCTCTTGATTGTAAGGATCATTATACTTACGGCCACAGTATGCGAGTTGCTTATTACTCTTTAACTTTAGGTAAAGAGCTGGGACTAGACGCTGAGGCACTTTATAACCTTGAGCTGGCAGCACTTTTTCATGATATTGGAAAAATTGCCGTACCAGATGCAGTCTTAAACAAGCCAGCCAGATTAACCGAAGATGAGTTTCTTGTTATGAAATCTCATCCGAGTAAATCAGCAGAAATCTTAAAAGGCTTTTCTCCCTTTGAAGATATCGCTCTTTGGGCCAAGCATCATCATGAGCGCTACGATGGTAGAGGCTATCCAGACTCTATGAAGGGTGAAGATATCCCACTTTATTCTAGAATTATTCTTATTGCAGATACATTTGATGCCATGACCTCTACACGTCCTTATCGTAAAGGACTTGCTTACGAAGTTGCGTTTGCTGAATTAATTGAGTTTTCAGGCTCTCAATTCGATCCACACCTTGTGGAGCACTTTATCGCTGCAATGAGACGTGAGGAAGGTAAAAACGAGCAGACCTTCAAGCTTACTATTGTTGACGGTGAATTTAACAAAGACGCTGCTTAAATCCCAAACTATCTTCGACTTGTAGACTTATTCCCTATCGGGATATGATCTTTCTATGAAAATACTTATTATCACACTGCTTATTTCAAGCTGTAGCCTACTTTCCTCAAAAAATATGACTCCAAGTCCGCACCTTGTTACAAGCGGTGAAGATATTCAGTCTCTAAGCTCCACTGAAATGCGTGACCAATTAATCAAAACTGAAACAATGGGTGGTGGAATTTACAGCATCGAGGCAATGCCGCTTACGAAACCATACCTTGAAAAAAAATGGAAAGAAGTCGCTGAAACAAAAGCCCTTACATCTAAGCAGTATCAAAACGGTATTCAAAAAAATATAACTCAATATATTCTTAACAAGACATGTGTCCAATTCAACTATAGTGTTACTCGTTTTGAAGATAATAAAAATCTTAAGAATTGGAAAATTGCTATTGAACTCAAGGAAGAGCTTTTTCCACTTGAATGGATCAATCCAAATGATCAGCAAAATACATTTGTAAGCGAACAGCTAACCGCTACGCACGCAGATAAAAGATGGCATAATAGTGCTATAGCCTGTGTACCCGTCTCATTAGACTTGTGGCGTGGCTTCAGCTTAAAAGTCAAAACAGCTTTTGTACCTTGGCCTTTTTCAGAAGAAACATCGATTGATTGGATCTTTGAAGCCTTAACAAAAGAAGATGAAGCCGCTGTAGAAGAGCTTAAAAAGAAAAAATATCAAAAATATAGAGGCTGGTAATCTTAAGGGGCAACAAGATTGGAAAGATCATCTTGCTCTTGATTATTAGGTTGTTCAGATTCTGAAGTCGATGGCGTTGTAGATTTTCCACAAAAATCAGTTGGCTCAGGTTTATTAACATAGAACTTTTGAATAGCAGTGCAGTCTGCAGCAGATGCATAAACATCCCTAGTTATACACTCTGTACTTTGTCCGTTTTCTTTATTCCAATTTTGGTTTTCATAACAAGTAAAATAACTAAACTTATCAACACAAGCCCAGTGATTTTCTTTGCAGTTATAAACTAAACCTCGACCACTTCTTAAATAGTTGGGAGGTTCTATATATGAAGAATCATCCCTACCCATTGTGTTTTTCATATTTTTTTCAGATATCTTTTCTGATTTATCAACTGCTTTCATCAACATATCTAAACTGGATTCTTTTTTATCTTGCTCTTCATCCATACCTAAATCGATATTTGGTGTTGGAACTATAACAACAGGCATTTCCTGAGCAGGAGTTAAAACAACAGCAGGAGTCTCTGGCGGAACCTCTTCATTGTTTTCTTGCAGGTCTTGATAGCTCGTTTCATTTTCCTGCGAGTCTGAACTCGAATCATAACTGGGCTGTTCTGGCTCATCTTGCTGGACAATAACGGGTGTTTCAATGGCAATTGGAGTCTGTTCATCCTCTACATCACTTGGAGCTTGAACTTCTTCTTGTGCAGTACCATCGGCCATTGCTGCTTTTTGCGCTTCTTCTTGTTTCTTCTTTTCAAGCATTGCTCTTTTAGCAGGACTCATTTTGGGAGCAGCGACAACTGGAAGACCTGCATCGCCACCTTGCTCAGACTCTCCCATAAATTCATCTAATAGAAAAAAAGCGACGGCGCACATAACAACAATTCTTATAATTTTAGATTTTTTCGCTTTCTTAGCCGCTTCTTCATCGTCTTCATCTTCTTCGGCATCGTCTTCATCTTCATCTTCGCTGTCACTATCAGATTTTGCGATCTCATCTAAATCATGACTATCCGTAGCTTCCTCACCATCGACTTCATCTAGATCTTCGTCGTCTAGGTCTTCATCCAACTTAACGCCAAGCTTTTCACGAATAGCTGGGGGTAAAGCGGCGAGCAATTTCTTTTTTAACTCATCGAGATTCAAACTATCTCCATTTCCTGATATACCTAACTTATCGAATTTTCTCGGGAGAAGTTAAGTGTCTGAAATTGATGATGGTGTTATTAAATATGAGCGGCATTTCACTCCATCACCTGCTCTTAAGTCCGATCAATACAGTGGTCTTGAACACTGGAGAAAAAAGCTCTACCACCTAAAACTAATAGGTGAATACCCAGATGTTTTTATCGGGTATGGTAATTTGTCGCAAAAGATCCTTGGTTTGGATCATTTAGAGTTCATTATTACTGCGACACAGACTGGTAAGTTCCAAGATTTAACGGGTGAGCATTACACCATAGTTGAAGATTACGATCTCGAAAAAAATGCTATTTTTGCAAAAGGTTGTATGGATGCTTCAAGTGAAGCTCTTACCCACGCAGCTATCTATGAATGCTCAAGCGATATCAATGTTGTTTTTCATATTCATGATAATTATCTATGGAATAAAATGCTTGAAGAAAAATATGATTCAACGGCCAAGGAAATTCCATATGGAACTGTTCAAATGGCAAAAGCAGTTAAGCAAATTGTTAGTGGGAAAACGTCAGGGCTATTTGCTATGGCAGGACACTTAGATGGTATTGTCTCGTGGGGAAATACTCTGGATGAGGCCGGTGAACTTATTCTTCAATTAGTTAAAAAGTTCAATCCTTAAACCAGCTAGCTTTCATTAAAGAACTCTTTGGATTTAGTTGAATTCCATTTTCACTATTGATCAACAAACTTCCAGTCCCAAAGCGTAATGATAGATTCCAAATAAACCAGCCCATTGTTTTACGATGATTAACTTCGACACAAGGGTAATAAGTCGAGTCTTCTAATTCAAAACTATCAATTTCAAATATTCCCCTTGCACCCTTTTCTTTCCATGAATTAACAACTTGAATAAGCTCATCCTTAATCTGTTCAGGTGTATCAATTAATTTTCCACCGATAAAATTACCCTGCGAATTAAGATAGTTTTCGACTGAGAAAAGCTTTTCAATAGCATTGTCATTAATATTAAAAGTTGTTCCAATAACTCTTTTAATTTCTAGAGATTGCTCCAAAAGAAGAGGTCCTTTTTGCAATCGTTTTTGGATACCTTTTCTTAGTGAATCCTGCTCTAGCATTTCTAAGCTTATTCGCCACTGCCCAGTTCCACCCATCATCCATGGATCTTTTAAACGCCATCGACCCTTAGTCATCATTTTATTAAGTTCTTCGAAGCTAGAGACAATGCCTCCCGTTGGAGTCCAAAGCTTAAGCTGTTTATTTAAAAGGTGGTTTTCTAGTTTGCAATTACTGAGTTTAGAAATTGAACTAAATTCGCCCCACCACAAAGAACTCTGATTTTTAAGTGGTGCTACTTTCGCATCAATTTTTCTTAAGAATTCATCTTCGTATTTAATATCTGTTGCAAGTGGAAGTTCTTCGTTGCAGTAGAAGTAAAGACATTCCATTGAAGGCTGTAACACTTTATTCATCCAGGCTGGGACTGGACTTTGATAGAGCTTATATTCGTAATTGAAGTTTACGGTGTTGCTTTCCATGTCTTTCGTTGAGTAATCCTATAATCATCTTGGTAATTCGCTAATTTCTCAACAAAATCGGGTGAAAGACCACAACGCTTTCGAAGCTCTGGTTTAAAAAGAATACCCTTGGCACGATCGGGAGTTAATAACGGAGGAAGGTTATCCAAATAGAACTGCCACAGATCTTCATTCTTGCAGCTTGAACCTAACCACTTGGCTCCTCTAGCGACATGGACGATCTCGTCTTCTAAAACAACATTCATTGTTTGAGCTGACTTAGAATCTCCCAATTCTTCAAAAACTTCTGCATAATATGAAGCAAAATCAAGATTAGCAGATTCAAAAGTTAAGGCCATGAGCGCATAAAATTGTTCAGGTGTTTTAAGGTTTGGAGTCTGTTTCCAAAAGAAATCATTTAAAGGAACATCACCAAATTCAATACCAAGCTCTTTCATTCTTACGAGATAAAGCTTCAAATGTTTTTGCTCATCTCTCATGGTCAGGATTAAATCTTTTTTTAACCTAATCCCTTCTTCGCTATCATGGGGATAAACAAGAAGCGCCCCCGCCATCATTTCTAAAGCCAGCAATTCATGATTGGCAAAGAAGTGAAAAGCGATGCCTTTTTTGTCATCTGAAGCAAGCGAGCCCTTGGCCGGAAACTTTGCCTTTTTATTACTAAAGGCAATTTTATCAGCGCGGCCAGGAAGATCAGGAAAGGTTTGCAAGGGAAAATCAATTGGCTCAAAGCTATCAATATAGCAGAGTTTATCTTCAATACTTTTACCATAAAGAATTTGATTTGCTGCTTCGACCCAATTCACTATTTACTTCTTGCTTGAAAATTTTCTTTTTTTACTTCGTGCTTTTCCACCAGGGGATTTACTACCAGGTTTTGAATCTTTTTTAAACCTTGAAGAACCACCTGCCTTAGACTTAAACCCGCCAGGACCACCACCTGGACGACTTGGTCCACCTCTTCCAGGACCTGAGCCTCCAGCTCCTGGGCGACTTGGGGCTCCACGTCTAGCGAAACGTTTATTCGCAAAGCATTCTTCACAGATCGCAAACTTTGATCGATCAGCCAGCTTACCACCACAACTAGCACATGTAGGAACAATCCTGTCAGATAGAAGATGGTTAAGCTTTTCAATCGCGAGTGTTTTATTTTCTAAAAGTTCTATTTCATCAAATTCAAAATTCTTGCCATCAAAGTGCCTTGCTAACCACTGATAAAGCTCAACGCATTTAATCGATGTCTCTAGATAATCAATATCGCCTGATCTAGCATCGATCGCATCATTCTTAATAAAGCGACCTGCGACGTAGTGATTAAGAATCCATACATAATACTGAACATGTTCCATTAAACCTAAGTTCACTGGAGCACAGGCGAAGCCAAAAATTTCAGCAGATGATAAGTTACCTTCCTTATCTGCCTCTTCCACTGTTTCAGCGAGTTCAATCATTTCTTTAAGATCAACACAAAAGAATGGCTTCTTAAAAGTCATCGTATTAAAGAGTCTTAAAAATTCAGAAAGGCTTAATTTTTTTAAACCATTACTTTCAAGGGCATTATTCACTTGGCTAAAGATATCAAGGTCAGGACCAACCATACATTTGGTTTGTTGCTCAAGCTGACTATCTAGTGCGTCTTGAATTTGATTTAGGCCATCTTCTACTTTGGTAAGACAAGTCACAAAGCCTGTTGGAAATTTATTAAATCGTCCCGCTCGACCAGCAATCTGCTTAATCTCACTGGGCGTTATGGGATGTTCTACATTGTTGATGTATTTAGATAATGTAGAAAAAACAATTCGACGTACAGGTAAGTTCATTCCCATTGCGATGGCGTCAGTTGAAACCATAATATCAGTCGAACCGTTATCAAACTTTTTCGCCATCTCACGTCTAACTTCAGGTGAAAGACGTCCATACACAACTGAGACTTTAAACCCAGCACGCTCGAGATCAGATTTAAACCTAAGGGCGTTTCGTCTAGAAAAAACAATGAGAGCATCATTTTTTTCAAGATTGCCAACAGTGATGGGACGATTTTCAACCTGAAGCTCAGTCATTCTTGTGTAATTTTTAACTTCTAAAGTATCACCACAAAGATCGGCGACTTTTTGAACAAGATCTAGAACACTCGGATCACCACAAACATGAATCTCTGGCGCCATGATATTCACAAGCGCTCTGGTCCATGCCCATCCACGAGAACTATCGGTTATCATTTGAATTTCATCGATAACACAACAATCAAAGTCTTGTTGCAAGCGTGCCATCTCAATTGTTGACGATGTGTGAGTCGCTCCTTCTACTTCAATGACTTCTTCGCCCGTTAGAAGCATACACTTAACGTCTTTATGATTAAGAGTATCGTAAAGCTCACCAGCTAAAAGTCTGAGAGGTGCAAGGTAACACCCAGTCTTTGCTTTAGCGAGTGCTTCGATGGCGTGATAAGTTTTTCCCGAGTTTGTAGGTCCCATATGATAGATAATTTTTCTATTCATATGCCTAGCATTTGAGTGAACCCAAAACTCTCCAAGATATTCCTGTAAAATTGTACCTGAAATATCTTTTCTCTTAAGTACCATGACGGAGCGAACTGTTTTTTCAAACTCACGCTCAATCCAGTTTTCACTCTTCCATAAAGAAGATCCAATACTTGTAAAAAACTTCTTATAATCTGTTTCCGATAAAAACTCTTCCCCTAAACCTTCTTGAACTAAGATTCCTTTTAAATGAGGGCGTAGAAACTTCTCTCTTAGAACGGCGACTTCTGATGGGTAAGTAAAGCCATCTTTAACCATTGATTTGATCTGGGACTCTAACCTATTTAGTGTTGATCTTTTTAAACGGTAGCGTACTTGATGAAGTTTTTTATCTATGGCTTTTTGTAGTCCATAATACAAATCAGATACTGATCTCTCGCCTGTTTGTAAGGCTTCCTCAATTTTCAGCTTTACGTCATCAACTTCTTTTTCACATTCATTATGAATAAGATCACGTAGCTTTGCTCTATAATCAGTTACACAGTCGTGACACTGACATTTAAGATCTTCTAATTTTCTATCGATATTAAAATAATCTGTTAAATCTTTTTGTGTTGTTTCATGATTTGTTTTTACTTCTTCAATCCATTTTCTTACAACAGCAAAGTGAAGATCCATGATTTTTGGATTTAACCCGCCGTCTTGACCGAAAAAGAATTTTTCTTTTTGAGGAAAAAGACAATCATCTAAGAAAACAAGATCCAGTACATTGTTTCGTTCAACAAATTCCTGCCATGGTCCGTATTCTTCTTTAAATTGAAATGTAAGAGACGGATAAACTTTAAAAAAGTCATAAAACTGAGTTTGTATTTTAGTAATGAAATCTAGAACAATCGTTGCATCTTCTAAGCTTCTAACGTAGTCATCTTCATCGGCGTAATTATTAACTTTAATAATTGTTTTACGTTCGGCATCTAAATGTTCTTGAAGTTGATTAAAATCGGGTAGGCCCGCAAGATCAGTTGTCGACAATTGGAAGCATCCTCGTAAGGAGGGGGGAAATCCCCTAAGTTAATCTTACAAGGCTAAATGCACCTAGTAAATTAACTCAGGGTTAAAAAATTAACGATCTAGTTCAACAACAAAAGCAACAGCTAGTTTTGAGAATTTAGCAGCGTGAGAAGCTGTGCCACGCGAAATTTCAATTGTGTCATTAGCTGTGTGAATCTTCTTGTTCATTTCTTTCATTCTAGCTTCAAAAGGCATTGAAGCTGGGAAACCATTTGAGTGCCATGAAGCATGGTCAGAACAACCATATCCACACTTGTCATAACCCCAATTTAAGCCTTCTAAATACTCATCAATGATTTTACCAAGAAATTCATTTTGATCAGCATTAGTGAAGTCTGTCATCATTACGATGTCGAACTCGTCTGAACCTTTGAAGTTCGTCATATCTAGTTGCATTACACCGATAACATTTTTACCAGCATTTTTGTAACTTGCAGCGACTTCTTTAGAACCACGAAGACCAACTTCTTCAGCAGCATAACCCATGAATTGGATTGTCTTGTTTGGGCGATATGAGTTTTGCATTAAAACGCGAATAACTTCAGTGATTGAAGACATTCCTGAAGCATTATCATCAGCACCTGGAGCCGTCGCACTTGCACCACCAAAGTAGCCAGAGATTGAGTCAGCGTGTCCACCAACGATAATCACTTCTTCTGGGTTTACTGCGCCTTCAATTGTCATGATAACTGAAGGTTGTTTCCATGAAGCGTGGTCAAAGAACTCAACTTTAACATCTGAGCGGCCAGCGGCTAATTCTAACCAGCGCTGCTTGATCCATTCTTGAGATTGAACACCAGTATCTGCTTGATAGTAACGATTTTTAAATGAAGAAAGCTTTCTGATTGATGATTCAATTTCAGAAGCTTGTACTTGAGGAAGTAGCTTTTCAACTGTGTCTTGTTGATCAATCGTGTAGTTAGCAAAGATTGCTTTTGAAGCTAATGCACGATTATCGGCGTTGAAGAGCTCAGTCGTAGCTTCATCAATATTATCGTGGAACATGAAGCCACCACAACGATGGAATTCTTCATGCATCATATGAGACAAAAATTCTACACCAGACTCTTTTGTCTTAATGATAGCTAGACCATCACGAACTTCCATAATTTCTAAATTATTTTTGAAGTTAGACTTAGCACTTGTCAGTGCATCAGCATCGATAGTTAAGAAAACATCTTTTTCATTTGATTTTGGTTGGAACTTTGAAAAATCTACATCTTCATGAGCTTGGGCACTCAATCCTGATCCCAAAGTCATAACTAGTAGCATCATGCTTAGTTTATTCACAATAGCCCTCCGTTGGCCGTGCAAGTATTTTGCGTTTCTTCCTTGAATGTCATTACAATGAATGGACTAAACAAGTGTATCGCTCTTTATTCAGATTGCGAGTACACATGCCTTATAAATACTTACAGGTGATTATGAAAACGAAGACTTGGCTTACTGAAACACTCAAGATTAAACATCCAATTATCATGGCTCCTATGTTTCTTGTTTCCAATGACGAGATGCTTATTGCTGCTGCGAATGCTGGTATTACAGGTTGTATACCTGCTCTAAATTACAGGACTCCTGAAGATTTTGAAGCTGGTTTAAAAAATCTAAAAGAAAATTGTCCGGGTGCTTTTGGCGTTAATCTTATTGTTAATAAATCTAATATTCATCTAGCCAAGCAAATTGAATTACTGACTAAATATGTCCCCGATTACATTATTACTTCTTTAGGCTCGCCGCGTGAAGTTATTGAGAAAGTTGGAAAGCTTGGTTCAAAAATTATGTGCGATGTTGTCGATGTTGATTACGCTCTTAAAGTTGAAGAGCTCGGAGCAGATGCTTTAATTGCTGTTAACTCAGGCGCAGGCGGACACGCAGGAAAAATTCCAAGTTCCATTCTTATTCCGATGCTTAGAGAAAAATCAAAACTTCCTGTTATCGCTGCCGGTGGAGTTGGTACGGGTGACTCACTTTTATCCATGCTTGCCCTTGGTGCAGAAGGTGCTTCCATTGGTTCTCCTTTCATCGCTACTCATGAAGGTGGAGTTAATAATGAATACAAGCAAGCCTGTATTGATTTTGGTGCCGCTGATATTGCCATGACTTCGAAAATTTCAGGCTCTCCTTGTACAGTCATTAAAACTCCCTATGTTGAAAAAATTGGTCTTGACCAAAACTTTATCGAAAGTTTTTTAAATTCTAATAAGCAGGTTAAGAAATATGCCAAAATGCTTACTGCCTACAAAGGAATGAAGCTACTTGAAAAAGCTGCGTTCTCTGCGACTTATAAGAGCGTTTGGTGCGCCGGCCCTTCCATTGAATTCAGTCACAAAATTGAATCTGTGGATCAAGTTGTGAAGCGATTAATCTCAGGGATGGAACAAGCTCATAAGCAATTAGGAGCTCGCTTAAGTGACTAAGCCAAAGTTCTCGTTACTTGGTAACCCAAATTATACTCGCCTTTATATTGCCGGTACTACATCTGAGCTAGGCTCTTTTATTACTGAAACTGCTCTCATGCTTTTAGTGTTTAAGCTATCTGGTGATGACAAGGGTTACCTTGGCTTAACAAGAGCTATTTTTCTTTTGTTTTTAACCATTGGTGGAATTGTCGGTGGACCCATTGGTGCACTAAAAAATAGAAGAAGCGTTCTCATCTTTTGTGATCTTGTGAGAATACCTATTGTTGCATCTCTTTTAGTTTTGAAAGATCCCAACGCCATCGTTTGGATGAACGGTATGATTGCTCTATTTACTGGAATCTTTAATCCATCAAGACAAGCGATGATTAATGAAATTGTGCCTCAAAAACAAATTAAACAAGCTAATGCTCTTTTTGGTTCTACGTTTGCAACTTTGCACTTAATTGGACCTTTTGTCGGCGCATGGGTTTTTGCTCAAACTGGTCGGATGCATGAAATTTTAGCATTTGATCTGTTTACATATTTTATTGGAATTTGGTTTTTGAGTCGCATCATTTATAAGCCTAAGAATTCAAATCCTAATTCTCGTTCAAACTTTAATAAAGAATTAAAAGATGGATTTTCCTATTTAACGAAGAGACTTGATCTCATTTCGATGTTTGCCAATAACATCATCGCTGGCTTTGTCATTGGGATTCTTATTCCAATGCTTTTGCCGTTTGTCCAAGAACAACTTGGTGGTGGTCAAAAAGAATACGGAATCCTACTTTCACTATTTGGTCTGGGCGGGATCGTTGGCGGATGGTTCTCTCATAAATTTTCTCAGCTATTTTCAACAGGTAAAATTATTACATGCACTATTTTCATTGAACCTTTGATAATGGGATGGTGGGTTTTAAATACAAGCCTATTTATCGGCTATTTTATTTTTTTCCTATGGGGAGTCCTAGTCTTTACTCGAATTCCATCTCAACTCAATCATATTTCTGAAACAGTTCCTTCAAATGTTCTAAGTCAGATGTTTTCTCTCCTAGATTTAGCTTTTGTCGTACCTAATATTTCTAGCGGCATATTGTTAACCTTCATTGCTAATGAGTACTCTACGGCAGATCTTCTGACTTATAGTGCCGTTATCTTTGCTTGTCTCATTTGGCCGAGAGCCTTTTTAAAAGAAACACAAAGCTTATTTAGTAATGACGTAGACAAAGTTGATCGCGACAATGAAGCTTTGTCTTAAGCAAGTATTCAACTTATAATAGCGCTATGAAATCAATTTTTTGGCTTAGATCTGAAACAAAAGACCATGAACGTCGCACCCCACTTACTCCTACTGGTGCTGAGCAAATACTTGCTGATGGACATCAAATATTTGTAGAGCGTTGTCATGATCGAATTATCAATGATGAAGTCTATGCAAATATGGGCTGTAAGCTTGTTGAAGCTCATTCATGGAAGAATGCTCCTAAAGAAGCTATTATTCTCGGTCTTAAAGAATTACCTGACAGTGATGAGCCTTTAACTCATAAGCATATTTATTTTGCTCATGCTTATAAAGGTCAAGCTGGTGCCAAAGAATTATTACAAAGATTCAAAAAAGGTGGTGGAAGTCTCTACGATCTTGAATACCTTATAGACGAAAATAATAGACGTGTTGCCGCTTTTGGTTTTTGGGCCGGCTTCAGCGGAGCAGCAGCTGCTATGGACTCATGGGCCGATCTTAGCCAAGGCAAAGAGTTTGCTGCTTTAAAAGATCATGAAAATCAAAATGAGTGGATACAATCCTTAAAAGAAAGACTCAGCGGTAAAATTCCAAGAGTCATGGTCGTTGGAGCTAAAGGCCGTTGCGGTAATGGCGCTATGACATTGCTTAATAATATTGGCATTGCAGCAACTGGTTGGGACTACGAAGAAACAAAAGGTGGTGGACCATTTAAGGCCATCGCTGAACATGATGTTTTTATCAATACAGCTCTCATTAATAAAAAGATTCCACCATTTATTACTGAAGATATGCTTGAAGATGAAGCTCTATCAATTATTTGTGACGTAAGCTGCGATCCATCGGGAGACTTAAATCCAATACCACTTTATGATCGTGTTGGTTCTTGGCTTCACCCTCTACAATCAAAGTTAATTGCGGGTAAAATTAGACATATATTGGCGGTTGATAATCTTCCATCACTTCTGCCGCTTGAAAGTAGTGAGGACTTCGCCTCACAACTACTTCCACATCTTAGATCATTTGCGATTGATAATGATTCCCCTGTCTTTAGAAGATCATTAGAAATTTTCAAAGATTATTCGGCTAAGATATAAATCCAAGGGCGCTCAACAATAAATGTTTCTGATTGAGCTTCTTCAAGTTCATCGAAGATTTTTCCACGAACGTCCAGAAAGCTTGCCTTAGCCTTATCAAGTCTGATTGAAGTTTTCTTTTCTGCTTTAGAGTATTGAACTAGCCCTTCAAATTTTACAGTAGCGCTTACACCAACATTGACTTTAACTGACCCCTTAAACTTATTATTTGAGATATTCAATTGTAGAGACTCTACTGTTGTATCATCACCTCTTCCAGAAAGTTCCAGTGCCTTAACAATAGCTCTAATGATTGAGCTTAATTGATCAGATCGAAGTGCACTTTGATAGACAAGTTTTGACAGTGATACAGAACCGTCCCCATTTAGACAGCTCTCAATTAACTCTGCAGCACCAGAACATTGAGCGCTAAGTCCTTCAATCGTGATCAATTTATCTTCATGAACTCCGGTAAGATTTCCAATGGCTGCTCGTTGTGAAGTTGCACCTACAACAACATCGACTCCACTCCACTCGGCCGTTTTAAGATCTTTAACCCAGTCAGAAGGATTGGCCCACTCCCATTGATTATCACCTGCAGTTAAGACATAGCCTTCACCTGCTGCTTCTATGGTAATTTGAACTTGTTTGTTTTTGAAAGGAACTTCAAAGTTATCGGCAACACCTGAACCATTCGGAGCTTCATAACTACCACTAAAGCCGGTTACATTAAGAGTAGAAGCGTAGGCTGAATTTATCAAAAATAAGACAGCAGCAAGATAGCGCATAAAGATTCTCCGATTAATAATTTATATAATTACCTATCGAAGAATCTGTTTGTTGACCTTTGCGCTTATTTAATTAGAGGCAAATATAACCATTTCTAGAGTAAACCTGCTCGCTTAAGAAGTGGCTCGACTGAAGGCTCTTTTCCTCTGAAATTTTTATAAAGCTCCATGGGATGGGCACTTCCACCTTTTTCTAAAACATTCTGTCTAAACTTTTTTGCTATCTCTTTATTGAAAATTCCATTTTCTTTAAAGTAGGCAAAAGCATCAGCATCAAGTACTTCGGCCCATTTATAGCTGTAATAACCTGATGAGTAGCCTCCATCAAAGATATGAGAAAAGGCCGTACTCGAGCATGTGCCTTCGACTTTTGGAGTTGTTGAAGTTGCGGCCATAATTGATTCTTCAAACTTTTCTAAATCATCGATCTTTGAAGGATCCCCAGAAAACCATCCCATATCCAAAAGTGCAAAAGCTAATTGTCTTAAGGTATTTCGACCTTCATGAAAGGCGGAGGCAGCTTTTACATTTTTAATTAATTCATCGGGAATAAGTTCACCAGTCTCATAATGCTTAGCAAAGAGTTCAAGACATTCTTTTTCATAGACCCAATTTTCGAAGATCTGACTTGGTAATTCGACAAAGTCCCAATAAACACTCGTACAAGAAAGTGATCTATATTTTACTTTGGAAAGCAAAATATGAAGAGCATGCCCAAATTCATGAAATAGAGTCAAGACTTCATCTAAGGTTAGTAATGAAGGCTTAGTCGCTGTAGGTTTTGTAAAATTACAAACGATTGAGGCATGCGGCCTAATGTCTTTATTATTATCCATCCATTGACTACGAATATTATTGGCCCAAGCTCCGCCTGATTTGGTTGGACGGGGAAAGAAATCAGCATAAAACAAACCAATAAAGCTTTGGTCACTATCTAAAACTTCAAAAACCTTAACATCTTTGTGATAGCCTGGAAGATCAGATCTAGCCTTAAAGTTTAGACCATAAAGCTTGTTGGCTGCGGCAAAGACGCCATCAATAGCATTTTCAAGTTTGAAATAAGGTCTAAGCATTTCATCATCAACTTTAAAACGTTCCATTTTAAGTTTTTCAGACCAATGAGCATAATCCCAAGCTTGAATTGGATTGGGACCCTTTTTTGAATCAACCCATTGTTGCATATCTTCCATTTCTTTTTTTGCTGCAGGAGTAGCCTTTTCCAATAGATCTTGCATAAAGCTTTTAACTTTTGCAGGCTCCTTCGCCATTCTCTCTTCTAAAACATAAAATGAGTGGTCTTTATAACCAAGAAGCTTTGCTCTTTCATACGAAAGATTTGCGATTCTTTTAGCCAGTTCTCGGTTATCAAACTCACCTTTATAGGCTCTTGTGGCAAAAGCCATATAAATTTTTTGTCGAAGCTCTCTATTTTCAGCATAAGTCATAAATGGCATAAAGCTTGGGTAGTGAAGTGTAAAAACCCAACCTTCAAGTTTTCGCTCCTTCGCTTCTTCGCTAGCGGCTTCAAGCGCTGACTCTGGTAGTCCTTTAAGCTTTGACTCATCAGTAATATGCATGAAAAAACTATTCGTGGCTTTTAGTAAGTTATCTGAAAACTTAATTTTTTTATCAGCTAATTCAGTATCAATAGCTCTTAGCTTTTCTTTTTGTTCGTCGTTTAGATTGGCACCTTCTCTTACAAAACCCTTATAGGTTTTTTCAAGCAACATTAGATCTTCACCTTTAAGTCCCTGTCTCTTATCCCAAACTTTTTGAATTTGAGAAAACAGCTTCGAATCAAGTGCTACATCATTTCCATAAGCAGTAATTAAAGCAGAAAACTCTTCAGCAATATTTTGAATCTCATCGGTTTTTTCAGCGTGATGTAAATTATAAAAAACTGAGGAAACTTGATTAAGTTCAGCGTCAATAAACTCCAGTTCGACAACTGTATTTTCAAATGTTGGCTCTTTAATTTCTTTTATTTTTTCAAGCTTGGCTTTTGCCATTTCAATTGATGTCTTTAAGCTTGGAAGGAATTGGCTATTATCTAATTTATTAAAAGGAAAAGCTTCATAATCAAGCGAAGATTTTTCCATAAGTACATTAGTCATTTTTGATCCTTGGTTAATAGAGTATGTATTTTGGTAAGAGGAATAACTGCCACAAGCCAAAGAATTAATGATGCATATAACAAAGCATCAATCCAAAATAAGGCTTGTACATAAATCATAATGAAAGAGATTATTCCTTTTCCAAATCGATAACAAAACATGTCGACGATGTATTTAGCACCATATTTTTGTTTATTTGTTAAAGGAAAATAAAGAAGTTCTTTGCTTACAGCAAAAATTGAATAATCAGTGCCTTTTAATACCATAAACATTGAGGCAACTGCTAAGGCTCCACCACCAAGGGTCCACATTTGTGTCGCAAGGTAAATAATCGGTATGAGCAGATGAATCCTTCTAAGACTTACAAATCTTAATAAAAATGGAAGGACAATGATTTGCAACATAAACGCAATAAGATTAATCCATGTATACAAACGACCTAGTTGCTCGGTTTTTGTAACTTGATCCGGAACTGCCAACTCAAATAGGACATTAAATTTAAAGTTAGCAAGGTTGATAACAAATTGAGACAGAATGACGATAGCGGCCATGAGTGCAGTATATGTTTTAATTTGACTAACTGAGGCTAAAGGTGAAACATCTGATTTCTCATTTGTTTTTTTTATTTCTGTTTTCTCTGCCATTAAATAACTAAAGACAGAGAGTAATATAATGACAGCACCGGCAATCGTAATTCCACTTAGTCCGTATGTACTAGTAAATTGACTTGTTAGAAGACCACCAAAGACTCCACCAAGAGATCCAATAGCTCCTAAAGGACCGTATAAAATTTTAGCAATTTTGATATCTACTAAAGTGTTAAGCAGCCCATAAACCATGTGGAGCATCACCACAATATAGACTTCTTTCCATATATAGAAAGGCCAAGCAAAGAAAGAGTTTCCCGCTTGTACCATGGAGAAACAAAAAAGGATGAAAGCAATACTAAAAATACCTGTACCTGCGTAGAGAATGTGAATTCTCCATTTCAGTTGAAAATGGTTATAGAAACTTACCAAAATTGATAATGCTAATACTGACCAAACCCAAACAAGCGGTGAACTTTTCGCGCCAAAAGACTGCAAAAATATTGCTGTCGAAGAAGAACGTATTAATGGGTAAGAAAGTAAGACAAGAAAGACAGCTAATCCCAAAAAGAAAATATTCTTCTTTGTTGATTGATCGACTTCGGAAAGCTGATGTTTTATATCAATTAAATTTTTGAGCATCCTTTTTTCCTTCATCGCAAAATAATGTCTATTTTGCCCTCAACATAGTAGAATTCAACTAGGCATAATAACTCTAAACCCAAGAAGACTGAATGGATAAATTGGCCATCGTCATTCCCTTCTATAATGAAGCAGACTGTATTCCCAGTCTAATAAAAGAACTTGATGGTTTCATAGACTTAATCGATGCAGATATTAGTATTTATGCCATAAATGATGGCTCAAAAGATAATTCCGCTGAATTACTAGCAAGTGCCGCATTATCAAGAACATGGTTAAAAAATATAAACCAGTCAAATGGTGGCCATGGAAGCGCTGTACTCAACGGATATTATCAAGCTCTTGAAAGTAAGACGGACTGGATCTTCCAAATGGATAGTGATCAACAAATTCCGATTGCCGATCTTTTGCCGCTTTGGAAAGAAAGAGATAAAAATCACGCAGTATTAGGTATTAGAAGAAATAGGCAAGATCCAAAAGAGCGCTTACTGGTTTCAAGGATTTTAAAAAAGATTATTCGCCTTCTTTTTAAAGTCAAAGTTGAGGATGCGAATTGTCCATTTAGACTGGTACCTTCCATTCAGCTTAATCACTGCCTTAAATTTATTCCACGAACAACTTTTGCACCTAATATTTTTATTTCAATCATACTTTCTAAAACTTTTGAAGTTAAACAGTCTTTTGTCACTCACTGTGAAAGACAAGGCGGAGTAAACTCGATTAATAGAATGAATTTACTGAAAATCTGTAAGCGATGCTTTGGTGAACTATATCATTTCTGGCTGACTAGGAACTTATGGAAACAATCCCAAAACATACACCAATCCTCTTTATAGGTGCAGGCCCTACAACAATTGGAGCTTGCTATCGTCTTCGCGATTTAAAATATGAAGATTATTTTGTCATTGAAGCCGGTGATCAATTTGGCGGACTTTCGAGAAGTTATCTAGATGACAAAGGATTTACTTGGGATCTTGGCGGACATGTTCAATTTTCTCATTACAAGGAATTTGATAATGCAATGGATGAAGCTCTCGAAACTGAGGGATGGCTTCACCATCAACGTGAAAGTTGGGTTTGGATTCAAGATCAATTTGTCCCTTACCCTTTTCAATACAATTTCCATCTTCTATCAAAAGACACCATTCATAATTGCCTTGAGGGACTGAAGAATAGATCAAATGAAAGAAATCCAAATCATTTCAAAGATTGGCTCCATCAACAATTTGGAAAAGGCCTTTGTGATCTTTTCATGTTCCCTTATAATTTTAAAGTATGGGCACATCCACCTGAATTAATGAATCATGAATGGATTAGTGAAAGGGTCGCTACGATCGATATTTCACGTATCGAAGAAAATATTAAAACACATAAGCTCGACGTATCATGGGGACCAAATGCCACATTTAGATTTCCAAGTGTCGGTGGTACCGGGCAGATATGGAAAAACTTAGGTAAAAAGATTATACAAAACCGAGTTAGCTTTAATACTAAAGTTGTAAATATTAGTGCTAAGTTTAAAGTTGCAACTCTAAGTAATGGTCAGCAAATTTCTTTTGACAAAATTTTTAGTACAATGCCAATCGATAAATTATGTAAAATGATTGAAGATGAAGACTTTGCTAAAGTAGCACAGCAGTCAAAGTCATTACCACATTCTTCTACTCACGTCATCGGCATTGGATTAAAGGGTCAACCTTCAAAAGAACTTGCTGGTAAGTGTTGGATGTATTTTCCAGAAGACCATTCTCCATATTACAGAATAACTTTATTCTCACAGTACAGCCCAAAAAATGTTCCTAATCCTGATGAGAACTTCTCTCTCATGCTTGAAGTCAGTGAGTCACCACATAAGCCAGTTTCTAAGAGTTTAATTGAAGAATGCATCAATGCACTTTTAAAAGATAAGCTAATTGAATCAAAAGAGCAGATCGTATCCAAATGGTCGACTAGACTTGAATATGGCTACCCTGTGCCTGGTCTTGGAAGAACTGAGATTATTAAAGATTGCCATGAAAAACTGCAATCATATGATATCTATTCACGTGGTCGTTTCGGTCATTGGCACTATGAAGTATCAAATCAAGATCATTCTTTTATGCAAGGCCATGAATGGGTCGATATGATATTTAATAATAAAAAAGAAGTTACGCTGTGGAACAAGTAAAATCTTTTTTTAAAGAATATTGGCCTTTTCTGCTCTTAAGTTTTCTAGGCTTTATACTAAAGTTTGCGCTTCTTGGTGAGAGACCTCTTCATCATGATGAAAGCCTTCATGCTCAATATGGTAAATACTTTGCGAATTCATTTTCGACTGGATTTTATAAATATGATCCCATGTTGCATGGGCCTTTTTTATACCACCTTCAAGCCCTATGGCATTGGATTGCAGCACCACTTTCAAAAGCGCAAGTACGATTCATCCCTGCCTTTCTAGGCTGCCTACTTTCCTTATCTCCATTACTATTTAGAAATAGACTTAATAAAAATCAACTCTTCTTTATCATGCTTTTCTTAGCTATTTCTCCAACTTTTACATATTGGTCTCGCTACCTAAGACATGACTATCTGGTATTACTAGAGATTACTGTTGGAATATTTTTATATATTGCTAGACCCAAACACTGGATTATCCTTCTGGGGTTTGTGTCTGGACTTCATTTTAGTACTAAAGAGAACTTCTTTGTTCACTTAGCTCTTTTAGCAGGCTTTGTTTTAACGAAAGATATCATTACAAAGAAATTTAAACTTCCAAAACTTAAAGAAGTCGGGATTTTTGTTTTGGGTTTCCTGCTCTCATCTATTCCACTTTATACAGGCTGGTTCCAGTATTGGCCTGGATTTCTAGATGGTGCTTATAGAAAAAGTCTTTCCTATTGGTTTAATCAACATCATGTTGAAAGAATTAAAGGTCCATTTTTCTACAATTCATTGATTATTAGTATTTATGAAGTCTGGATGGCACCGACATTATTACTCTTAACTGGACTCTGGATTAACAAGCAAGAACATAAGTGGCGCATCATTGATCTTAGTTTTATCTTTATGATATTAACTATTTCACTTTTTTTACCAACTCGTTTACCTGAATTTGTTACTTCCTTTTTAAAGATTAAGAACTCTATTGATTTCATTCTTTTCTTCACTATTATATTCGCTGCTCTTCGAGTCACAATACTGCTAATAAAAAAACAAAAGATAGTACTGGCATTTTCAAGTTATTTATTTTTTTCTAGCCTTTTCACCTATTCATTTTTGGGTGAAAAAGTACCATGGCTCTCGCTTTATCCTATTATGGCTTTTGCAGTATTAATGACGTTATTGCTTAAAAATTTAGATAAAAGATACTTTTACAGCCTATGCATTTTTCTTTCTTTGAGTATCTTTAAAACAATCTATATAAACTTTATTTCTGCGGGTAGTGAAAAAGAGCTCATTTCTCAAGTTCATACAACTAAGCAATATGAGGATATTGCTATCAAAATTAGAGATAGCTTAGATAAACCAGTCGGGAGTATCAAGCCAAGAGTTCTTATATTAGAGGATAATGGCTGGCCTTTATCTTGGTATTTATGGGGTTACGGCGGAGTTGATTATTCAGCGAGCTTAAGTCAACAATCGAATTATGATTTCATTTTTGATAAATTTTTAGATACTGATCCTTCTGGACAATTATCTAAAACTCATAACAGAGAACTTATTTCTCTTAGACATTATTGGTGGCCCAATTTTTCGGAATTAACTTTTAAGCGTTGGCTCGCTTTATATTTTTTAAATGAGCCATGGTCAGTAAGCGGAGATTTTAGAATATCGCTTTGGCGAAAAAAAGACGGTTTTTTTAGCGAATAACTAGATAGTATTTTTTAGTCTTGTTTCCCTCATTTTTTGTATATTCAATTCCTTTTTCCGTAGAAATCGTTTTATTTTTATCATTTAGTGTTCGAACGATTTCTCCAAGATCAATCTTTTCATTAGATCTTACAAATCTAGAGGTTGATAAAAAACTATTTTCGGAACCAATACGAATTTCAATTTCGTAGTTATGGCCTTTTTTATCGCATTTTATTTCTGTGGTTGAGTCGTTCATTTCAATACTCGACCATTTTCCCTCTAAGGTTTTAAGTATTGATACACTTGTTCCAGAATTATTGTCATTTGCCTGAATAATATTATTCTTCTTACCTATTGAAATCGTATTAGTGTCTTTATCAGATTTAGTGACTTCAGTTATTTCCATATCACAAAGAGATGGTTGAACTTCAAAATTAGTGTGTGTCTGGTATCTTGATGATAGGAACTTTCTTACTAAATTAACTCTTGCTTCTTCAATTTTAATTTCTAAACAGTTGAGTTGACTATTTTTTCTAATTTCATCTTCAGACGTTAAAACTGCTTTAACAAAATTGCTTGCTTCATTAAGGTTGACTGATTTTGGAAAACAATAAGACTGAAAGCTTTGACCATATAAGTTTAAACTTAAAAACCAAAGCATAGAGATAATTAAAACATTTATCTTATTCAGAGACTTCCTCAGGAAGATAGGTATCGCCTTTTTGACTACCCATAAATTCTTTAGCTGTATCAAATGAACAAAGATCTAGTGTTGTTTGAAAATCAAAGCTTGCAGGAAGTTTTCCGGCCTTGAAAAGCTCATCACATGAACAGCTTAGCTTTTTCATGAAGTCAAAAAACTTTTCACTTGTTTCAGAACTCATTAAATGTTCCATCAAACATGAATCTTTTTCTGCAACTTCTTCGCCAACACCAACAAAGTCCTTTAAAAAATAATACAAAAGAGTTCTAGCGGATAAAATACGGTGAACTTCTTTATGACCAACATCAGTTAAGATGAGAAATTTGCAGTCTTCTTCTTCTTCAACAAGACCTTTCTTTTTAAGGTTATTCAACGCAGTTGAAACTGATCCCTTAGTAAGCTTTAAGTCTTTTGCAATATCAGTTACACGAGCAAAACCTCTGGATTCTTTAAGTTTATGAATCGTTAAAAGGTAGTGCACCATTGAATGAGAGAGGTCGGCGGAATCTTGATCTGTATCGTGTTTTTTTGTCATACTAATTTTTATCAGTAAGAGGTTTTGGGGTCAAACTACAACAATTTATTGCACTTATACATCACTACTTTATGCTAGGTTTAAGCCGTAACCTACTAAAATCACGACTTTTTCACACCGGAAAGACTTACTTCACCTCTAAAATGCGGCTATTTCTTGGCATCATGATAAAATTGTCCAAAGAGGGTAACTCCATGAAATCGACATCTTACTTCATTCTTACGCTACTATTTGTCAGCCTGGCTTGGGCCCAGAATGATAATCGTGGTCGAGCAAGACCAAATTATAACCCAGATAATTTAACAGATGCCGAAAGACGTGAATCTGAAAGCTATATCCATGAGGGTTTAAACCAACAAGTCATGCTTCAAGAATGTGCTAATTTAACACCAGAGGAAGCTGAACTCTTTCAAAAAGATCAAGCCAAAGCTTACCAACAGTTTGGAGACAAACTGACGGAGGGTATGGCGACATGTGGAGGCGATAAGGAAGTTAAAGGTTTAGGCCTTTCTCCAGAAATGGCCGGAGCTATCTCTAAAGCATATTCGATGATTATTCCAATGATGGGTGGTGGTTTAAAACTTACTTCACTTAAAGATATTGCTGCAGATAAAACAGCTCAAACAAATCAAGCGTTAGATAATGCTGCTGGTGAAAATGGGAAGAAAGTTGCAGATATGAGTGCGACTGAAAGAGCGGATGCCATTAAAAATTCTAGTGATCAATCAGTTAAAGATGCTGCCGCACAAGAAAATACAGCAGCTGAAGAAGCTAAGGACGACGAAAGAGATCAAACGGATTACTGTCAATTCGTTGCCATGGGAACTGAAGCAATTGCGATGGTTCAACAAACAATGGCACAACAAGAAATGAATACTATTCCTTTGGAGCAAGAAAATAATGCTCAAAAGGCTGCACTTATGCGCGTATCACGCGGATATAAAGAGAGAGCCAAGAATGCGCAGACACAAGCAATGGGATGGGGTGTAACCACCGGTTGTTATACTTATATGATGTTTAAACCAAGTGTTGATAAGAAAGCATGGCAAAACTGGTTAAAAGTAGGAGCATCAGGTTTTCTAACTACAGTTTTTGCGCTTCAGGTAAAAGGCTTTAACAACGCTGCAGATACAACTAAAAATATAGCAAACTTACTGCCAGGCGCAGGTGATTGTAATCCTCATACTGATCGTGATTGTTATTGCTCACAGACGACAACAATGGGTGATCCAAAATACTGTGCTCCTTATGCACACCAAAGATCAATTCGTGATCCAGGTGTGACGATGAGAACGAGCTGTATTACCGACAAAGCTGAAGCTGATCCAAAATGTGCATGTCTTCAAGATGATAGTTGTATACACAAGGGCATTGATACGCTGTTTTCTTTAGATGGTCTTTCTGGTCAAATTAATCCAGCCTTTGCTGGCGACCTTAAGAATCTTTCAACTGGAACAATCGCTGGTAGCTTAAATACAGATGCTATTAATAGAAACCTAAGCGCAGCTCGAAATGCTATGAGAAAAGCAGACCAAGAACTTTCAAAGTTATCTCCACCTAACCCGAAACTTACTCCTTCTCAGTTAAAAGAAGCTGAGTTTTTAGAATCTAGAGGTGTTCCAAAAACGCTGGCTCAGGCAATCTCTGCGGAGAAAGTAACTGGTAACTTTAACAAAACTCTTGCTCTTGGCGGATCACGCCCTGCTGCTGCTTCTGCACCAAAAGAAAAAAGTTTTAATGCTAGCCTTGTCGACAATGGCTCAAGCAAAGGTCTCAATAATAAAAAAGCAAAGAAGACACAAAATGCTGCCGCTAACCCTTTTGCTAAATTCATGAATAAGGGTGGAAATGGTAAGAGCTCTTCAAATGGTGAAATTTTAAATTTTGCACAAAAAGCACAAGCAGGTGCTCAAATATCTAATCGAAAGGATTCGAGTGTCTTTGACATTATATCTCGTCGCTATCAAGTCTCGGCTTGGAGAAGGCTGGAGCTCGAATAAATGATGCAATGATAACGATCTTTTATGACCAACAATGCATTCTCTGTCGACGTTATAAACAAGCTCTCGATTTTATCGATCATACGGCTTTTAATTGGCTCGATGCTAATGATGATGAATCCATAAAAGTTATCGATCGAACGAAAGAAGAGCTATTATCCGAAATTCATATTTTACTAGAAGATTCAACCGTTTTAAGCGGATCTGAGGCGATGAGCTTCATCCTTAGTAAAATGCCCGGAGCCTCTCGTTTTTCATGGCTTATGGAAAAGGATTCAACTAAAAAGGCTATTGAAACGTTTCATTCAACCAGCGAAAAACTGCGTCGCAGATTGATCAAGTCTTGTCCATCGTGTAAGAATAAATCATCTTCAACGTGATCCGGAGCCAATGTTGGTAGAATCAACTCCCTTTGATCAAACACTGATCATTATTCCTACGTACAATGAAATCGATAATATCGAGAGAATGATCACGACTCTTTTTGAACTCTATCCTGCAGTACATTTACTTATTATTGAAGATGGTTCTCCAGATGGAACTGCTGATGTTGTTAAAAGACTACAAAAAGACAAGCACTCTTCAAGCCTTCATATCATTGAGAGAAAAGGTAAGCTCGGTCTAGGTACCGCTTATATTACGGGCTTTCGCTGGGCCTTAGAGCGCAGCTACAACTTTGTCTTTGAAATGGACTGTGATTTTTCACACGACCCGGCCCAAGTCAAAGACCTTTTAAGTGCGGCGCAAACGAATGATCTTGTCATAGGCTCTAGATATATTGATGGTATTAGAATTATCAATTGGCCTTTTAGAAGACTACTACTTTCCTATCTCGCCTCTATTTACACTAGATTTGTTACAGGCATTCCCGTTCAAGATACGACTGGTGGGTTTAAATGCTTTAGTCGAAAAGCTCTACAATCACTCAACTTTGATAATGTTATTTCTAATGGATATATCTTTCAATTAGAGCTTAATTACAAAGTTTGGTTAGCTGGATTTTCAGTTAAAGAAGTGCCTATCATTTTTTATGAAAGACGAGATGGTCAAAGTAAAATGGGTGGCGGAATTATCTTTGAAGCTTTTTTCAATGTCTTAAAATTACGCTTTAAGCAGATCGTTGGGACTCTTTAGTTTATCTCTCAATCGTTGTTCGACTGAAGATAACTCTATTGAGTGGCTCCATCATAATCATAAAGAATAACCAAGATGCTCCAAATTGAAGCTGCTCCGGTCTTTGATCAAGTGCATTCGTAGAATAATGGGTTATGATTAATATTAAATAAAAAACTACATGATAAAATCTTGGAAGTGGAATCCCCCAATTATCAACTCTCTTCTTAACTTTTGGAAATTTCAAATAGCATAGTGGAAGAACGACTAGATAAAGAAAAAATAAAAAAGCGACGAACCAGCCAGGCATAAAGTCATCAACAATGCCCCAGCGTCTAAATCCTTCAAGTGCACCAAACACAGTCATTATTCCTGCGGCAACATATAAACCGACAAGGAATGTTGTTTTCCTAAAAGGAGCTAAAATTGAAGCGCGATAAAAGTTTGCAATGATAGCACTTAAGATACCTGCCAGCGTTAGCCACTCTAAAACACCATGTGGTCCCGCAAACCAGGTCGAATAAATCTCAGTTTTATTATGTGACAACCAAGAGCCTGCAAAGATGATGGCAAAGATAAATAGGAAGGATACTTTTTCTAAGATTTTCAAAGTTTAGTGCCCCATCCATCGAACTTAGTGACACGATCTAAATGTCTGCCACCTTCAAAGCTTGAAGAAAGCCAAGTATTTGCTATGGCAACAAGCTCATCGTTTGAATTGATACGTGCTCCAAGGCAAAGAACATTAGCATTGTTATGTTGCTTAGATAATTCAGCTTCTTTTGAAGATCTACAAAGTGCTGCTCTTATACCAGCGAACCTATTGGCGGCCATCGAAATTCCGATTCCAGATCCACATAAAAAAATACCAAGACAGTTAAGTTTTAAAACTTCAACTGCCCCGGCCTTAGCGAAGTCAGGATAGTCACAACGCTCGTTTGAGTTGGTACCAACATCAATGAGATTATGCCTAAGAGAGAGGAGATGTTTTTTTAACATCTCCTTTTCTTCAAACGCAGCATGATCACAAGCGAGGACAATATCCATTTAAATCCTAGTAACGGTAATGTTCTGGCTTGTATGGACCTTCAACAGGTACATCAAGGTATTCAGCTTGAGTTGAAGTTAACTGATCACAACGAATGCCGATCTTGGCAAGGTGAAGACGAGCAACTTTCTCATCAAGGTGCTTAGGAAGCATATAAACTTTGTTTTCGTAGTTTTTATGATTATCCCAGATTTCCATTTGTGCCATAACTTGGTTAGTGAACGAGTTCGACATTACGAAGCTTGGATGGCCTGTAGCACAGCCTAAGTTAACTAGACGGCCTTGAGCTAGAAGCACAATTCTGTTACCAGACTTAGAAGTATACTGATCAACTTGTGGCTTAATATTCATCGCTTCATAGTTTTGGTGAAGGTGCTTGATATTGATTTCGCTGTCAAAGTGACCAATATTACAAACGATTACGCCGTCTTTCATGCTATCCAGGTGTTTGCTGTTGATAACGTCAACACAACCTGTAGTTGTAACAAAGATGTCGCCGATTTTAGCAGCTTCATCCATAGGCATAACTTGGAAGCCTTCCATTGCAGCTTGTAGTGCACAGATTGGATCGATTTCAGTAACGACAACACGACCACCAAGGCCTTTAAGTGATGCTGCTGAACCTTTACCAACGTCACCGTAACCAGCGACAACACAAACTTTACCAGCAATCATCACGTCAGTAGCACGCTTAATGCCATCAACTAGTGACTCACGACATCCGTAAAGGTTGTCGAATTTTGATTTAGTTACAGAATCGTTAACGTTAATAGCAGGCATTGTTAAAGTGCCTTTTTTAACTCTTTCGTATAAACGGTGAACACCAGTAGTTGTCTCCTCAGAAAGACCACGGATATCTTTTGAAAGCTCAGGGAAGCGATCTAGAACCATATTAGTTAGATCACCACCATCATCAAGAATCATGTTAAGAGCAGTGCCATCAGGCCACTTAAGAGTTTTTTCAATACACCAATCAAACTCTTCTTCATTAAGACCTTTCCAAGCGAAAACAGGGATACCAGCAGCGGCCATAGCAGCAGCAGCGTGATCTTGAGTTGAGAAGATATTACATGAAGACCAACGTACTTCTGCACCAAGCTCAACTAGTGTTTCAATAAGAACAGCTGTTTGAATTGTCATGTGAAGACAACCAGCGATACGGGCGCCTTTAAGAGGTTTAGATTTACCAAACTCTTCACGAAGGGCCATTAGGCCTGGCATTTCTGCTTCAGCGATTGTGATTTCTTTTCTGCCCCAATCGGCTAAAGCGATGTCTGCGACTTTATAGTCTGTAAAACTCATAAATCCTCCAAAGGTGCGTTTATAACGCACGTTGACTAATCTTTATATATAATTTCATCGGACTTTAGCACGGAGACTTCCATGCCCTCAAGTCTTCTGAGCACTTTAACGCTGGACAAAATTGATTAAATCCTACACTTTAGCCGTCATGGGTGATTATACAAGACTAGATATCAGGCAAGCGCGAGAAATTCTCAAAATTTATCGCCAAAAAGAGCTAAACGAGCTGATTCCGTTGTCTCTTGGAATCTCTAATTCTAATTATAAAGTCATCATGGACGACGGCGAACAGCTGCTCTTAAAAGTTTCAAATGATAAAAATCAATCCCAGCTGCAATCCGAACAAGAGATCTTATCCTTACTTGCAGATTTAAAATATCCCTACTCTCTACGCTCGTTAAATACATCAGATGGTTCATCTATTTATACTTACGGTGAATTTTTTGGAGTAATTTATCCTTTTATTGAAGGAATTCCACCAGGCCCAAGTGATGTGACGTGCGCAGAAATTGGCAAAGCTTTGGCCAAACTTCATTTATTAAAATTTGATCCAAGTGTACACCAAGCAAGGTCGCATGAAGATGTTGGATATGGACCAAGTAAAATCAAAGAATATATTCATTCATCAAAAGCCCAAGCTTATTTTGTAGAAAGCTTTAAACGTGTATTTCCAAATGGTGTTGATCACTTAGCCGATGCAAACTTGCCTAGCGGAATCATTCACGGTGATCTTTATTACGATAATACATTATTTCAAAATGAATCTATCGCAGCTGTTCTAGATTTCGAACAAGCCGGTATAGGTGAATACTTATTAGATCTAGGAATTTCAATTTCTGGTACATGTCTTGAAAAGGGTTTACTCCACGATGGTTTGATTAAAAGTTATCTCAAGGGCTATGAAGAAATTCGTCCTTTAAAACCACTTGAAAAAGAAAATCTAATCGACGGAATTTGCCTTGGATTATTTTCTATCGCCCTGTGGAGAATCAAAAGGTTTACCGAAGGTGGGCTCAATCCTGTCCTAAAGGATTCCTATAAAGACTTATTAAATAAGGCGATAGCCTTTAAAGAAGAGACTATTCATGAGTAATTATTTTGCTTCATGCCCAAGAGGAATGGAAGCTGCACTTTCAAAAGAACTTTATGAAGCCGGTTGTCGCGGACTCATTCCCTATCGTGGCGGTGTTGATTTTGAAGCAGAAGACGAAGCTCTTTTTAAAATCATTTTATCAACAAGACTTGCTTCTCGTATTTTTTTAAGACTGGCTGAACGTCATGTTGAAGATGCTAAACATATTTATAAAAAATTTTTAGATTTTGACTGGACTGAAGTTTTTGATCTTGAACAGACCTTTAAAATCACCACGCTATTTGATTTAACGACTAAAGAAGTTTTTGGAAACGCAATGTATGTTTCACAAAACCTTAAGGATGCCGTCGTTGATGTCTTTAGAGCAAAATACAATGTTCGTCCTGATGTCGATAAAGAGGATGCAGATGTCAGCCTTTACTTGCGTCTAGAACAAGGTGATCGTCGTGGATACAAAGCTCAACTCCTACTTGATTTAGTCGGTTCGCCGTTGTCAAAACGTGGCTACAGAAAAAGTGTTGGCGAGGCTCCGCTTAAAGAAAACTTAGCTGCCGCTATTGTTGGTGCAACAGACTGGAACAACAGTGAAACATTTATTGATGGTATGTGCGGCTCAGGAACATTACTAATTGAAGCCATTATGATGTCGGCCAATGTTTCACCTCAATTTATTCGTGTTAGTGACTACCTGGCAGGCCACTCACTTGCCTATGATTTTTTAGATCACTCTTGGTTTACAAGCCATGCTTCCAAAGAATTAGCTTTTAATAAACTAGCGCAAGCTGAAGTTGATCGCTCTATTAAAGCTTTAAAAGATTTACCCGCCGGTAAATTTTATGGCTACGATATTGATGATCGTATGGTTGAAGTCACTCGCGCGGCCATCAAAAGACTTGGTGTTCCTGATGATCGCGTTCACCTTGAATGTATCAACGCTACTAAACTGGTCGCCCCTGCCGCATCTGGAGTTTTGGTCTGTAACCCTCCCTACGGCGAGCGCATGGGCGATGTGGACCAACTCAAATCTCTTTATCATGATTTGGGAGAGAACTTTAAAGCAAACTTTAAAGGGTGGCGCGCCTTCGTTTTCACTGGAAATTTAGAGCTTAGAAAAAGTATCAAGCTTCAGACGTCAGCTAGAATTCCATTTCAAAATGGTAAAATCGAATGTCGCCTACTTCGCTACGAACTTTTCTAGCCGCCTAAAAATTCGGTTAATTTCATGGCGAAGGCGGGATTACTATATTTCATAAGTGCACCAGTATTGGCGACTTTATCCATATGCTTATTCGACTTACTAAAGAAGTAAGAAGATACATCTGGATCCTTTAAAAATAGAGTATGACCTTTAGTTGAAAACTTTCTAAGAACGAAATCAGAATCTAACAAGCATATTTCTCTGATCATAAAATTTCGACCAATATACATAATAATACTGTAGTCGCTCATTTCAACCAGAGACTTTCTAAGCTTCACGCCTTTTGGAGAAGAATGATCGGCCCAGTGAACTTTGATTTCACAGCGTTTTCCATCTAAAAAGAAATCAAAGCCTCTTTGAGATGTTGATTTTCTTTGTTCTAAACCAAAAACACATTTGGCGTACCACTCACCTAATTGAACTGGAAGATTCTTTCCGTTCATCAAGATTTGCTGGCTTCTTAAAATATCGTAAGATTTATGCACTTGTTCGATGGCACCAAAAATGGCTTTATTTTCTGGCATTTGAAAAAGAATCACATCTTTAGCAATCTTCCGTGGTAGTTTTTTTGAAAACTGCTTTTCGTACCAATCGGAGAAATGATCGTCTCCAAAAAGCTCTAAAGCATCCATGACAAAACCAGCTTTTAAGAGAGCTTTCGCATCTTTAAAACCTTCTACTTTTTTTACAAGATAGGAAAGTGGAGCAAACTCACCTTCTGAATCACCTTTAACGTAAAGCTTATCTTGATCGTAGTCAGTATTGCCGTGAGGCGTTTGCGAAAACTCCTTAATCACTCGATAGAGTGTTTCTAAGTTCATGTTGAGTTATCCTAAATTTAATTTAAAAAAATATTCAAATTATCTTAACACTAGCCCGGTTAAACAGCTAGCGTGGATAAGTCTTCAAACTCCAATATACTTTGCGTTATACCTGTATTTCTTGATAAGACTTGCTGGCAAAAGACCTTAAAGTCGACCAGCTTAGTTTCATAAAATTCTTTCTCGCTTGCATTGGCACTCGCCATCTTTTCCTTGGCGACTTGCGCTGACTCAAGCAGTCTCCAAGCTACAACTAAATTTCCGCAGTAAATAAGAAACTCATGAGAATGATAAAGCACTGCATCGAAATTTCCTTTAGCAGCCAACCCACCAAAGTTTTCAAGTATTTTTGTTGCGTCTTTTAAGCTCTTACCAATGACGCTAGCCTCTGATTTAAAGTCCGATGCATTTGATAAAGTCTTTTGAATCTTTTCTCCAAGTTTTGAAAAAGCTTGTCCCTTATCTTTTAAAACTTTTCGCATGATAAAGTCAGCGGCCTGAATCGCATTTGTACCTTCATAGATCGTGGCAATTTTAATATCGCGTGCAAATTGCTCAATACCATATTCGCTACAATATCCGTATCCACCGTGAACTTGAATGGCATCAATCGCTACGTTGAAGCCTTCTTCAGAACAGTATGCCTTACAGATTGGTGTTAACAATGCAGTCTCTGCTTCAAGATCTGCATTTTGTGATGAGTGGGCTTGATCAAAAAGATCACCAACATAAAGACTTAGAGCGCGCATCCCTCTTGAAACAGAACGCATCTTAAGCATCAATCTTTTTACATCTGGAAGATTAATAATTTCTTTGCCAAATTGAGAACGCTCTTTTGCGTACTGTTCAGTTAACATATAGGCTAAGTTGGCTTGAGACTCACCTTGAATACCACAAAGAAGTCTGGCTTCATTCATCATGATAAACATATTGGTCATACCTTCGAACTCATCACCTAACAAAGTCCCAAGACATTCACCTTCGCCGCCGAAAGTTATTTCACAAGTGGCTGAACCATGAAGACCCATCTTCTCTTCAATCTTGGTGCACTTAACGCTATTGCTCGAGCCATCATCATTTAATTTTTGAACAGTAAATAATGATAAGCCTTTAGTGCCTTCTGGAGCACCAGGAGTTCTAGCTAGAACTAAGTGAACAATATTTTTATAAAGATCATTGTCACCGGATGAGATAAAGATTTTAACGCCTTTAATAGAATAAGTTCCATCACCTTTTGGAGTCGCTGTTGTTTTAGCAGCCCCAACGTCACTACCTGCTCCCGATTCGGTTAGGCACATCGTACCACCCCATTCACCGGCCATCATCGCTGTTACCATTTTTTCTTTTTGAATATCGCTACCTTTTTTAATGATAACGTTCATCGCTGCTTTAGTTAGACCGTAGTACATTGAAAAAGAAACGTTCGCTCCATTAATTAAAGACGTACAAGCAAGCATGACTGATTCAGGACAAGGCATACCACCAAGCTCTTCACTAAATCCAAGGCCGTACCAACCATTGGCATAAAAAGCTTGATTGGCTTTATGGAAAACTTCAGGAACTTTTACACCATCACTTTTTAAGACAACACCTTCTTCATCACCAATTTGTCTTGTAGGATAAATTTCATTTTCTACAAACTTATCAAACTGGTTAACGATTTCAGCCAAGTCGTTGGCTTCGAATCCTTCAATATGTCGATCAGATTTTAGAACGTCAAAAAGATTGAAGTTAATGTCTTGAAGATCTGCTTTATACTTGGCCATTTTGCTCCCCTAACTAAGAATATATGCGAACTATTCTATCACGTAGTTTGGCCTGACCGTATGCATGTAGATGAAATATAAAACAAAAAAGCCCTCAAAAAGAGGGCTTTAGATTAAAACTTTGTTTTAAAATTAAAAGACGTTGATGACTTTGTCGCTATAAGCGTATCCATCTTCCGCCTGAGTATTAGCCGGACGGTAGAATACAGGGTTTGCTACTACTGGCTGGGCTACGTCGATGACATAATATGCACCTGAAGCATTTCTAACTTCCCAAGCGGTTTGAGAAATCTGCCTAGTTCCATTTGTACCAAAAGTTCCTGCTGGATTATTAACAATGCTAATAAGCTGGTTATGAACCGAACCAATATCGTTACCATATTCGTGTTCAATAAAGTTGTTAACTTTATCATAACGACGCATAAATGATCCGCCACTTTGTTGTGAACTAGAACATGCAGTAAAAATCCACCAGCTACTACAATTGTTATTTTGCGAACTATAATAAACATCTACAAAGTAGTAGGTCACCGCTGAATATTGTTGAGTCACAAACTGACCATTGACGACTTGTTGTCTAAATTGCTCAAAACTTGTGCTCGTTACAGCTGTTGAAACGCCATTTGTAAGCGGGTTTCCAGTCGTTACAGAGCTTGTACCAGCTTTATTATCTTTACCACAAGCAACTACGCCTGCTGTTAACAACGCCAATAAAACAAATTTCCACCATGATGCTTTCATAAATCCTCCACCCATTACGGGAACCAAAAATAAAATGTATTCATGGCTATACATACAAGGATCATGCCAGATGTAGGCTTCTACTATTTAGGGACTTAGCTACGCTGTATTGATCTTAGACACTACAGGTGTCTAAAGTTTAGACAAAAAAGCCTCCATTAATGGAGGCTATAAAAAAATGCTCGTTCAGCGAAATTAGGGAGCCGCTGGTCCTGAGGGAGCCAACTCACCGGCGCCACCGGCTGGAATGACAACTCGTCCACCAGTCTCTGGATTATAAATATCAAATGACTGTACCGTGCCGCTTACAGTTCCAGTTCTAGTTCTATTCTGGAAATTTCTTAAGCGAGTTCTGCTATCAACTGTTGTCGTGGTGTTTGCTGGGTTTCTAACCTGTTGACGAATATTATTACGTCTTTGTCTTTTCATTTTTCCTAAAATTTTATCTTTATCTATTTTAATTTCTTCGTTCTTAACCGAGGCAGGTCCCCTACCAGAATCCTTCATTCGATCAAAGACTTTATCTTTTAGTTTTTCACCACCGAATTTTTTCCTAGCATCATTAAGGAAGATGGCTCCATCACCATCAACTGAATTCCTTTTAACTGCTTCAAAAACACGTTGACTTAAATTTCTTAAATGCTCACGCCTTGCCGATGCCGGCGCTCTCCCCTTTACTCTTTCCCCTAAGCTATCAAGCATTTGACCTGGAGAAAGCATAATCTTTTCACCAAGGGCATTTGAAGCAACTTCTAATTTTCCTCTTACCAGAGCAATATCTGTTTTTGAGTTGCCATCGGTATCTGAATAAACATCAGTGAGAATTTCAGTCCCACGAATACCCATTGAAGCTGTTGGTGTTTTAATGGTTAACGTTTTATCTGGAGATTTATGAACAAACCAACTTCTAAGCTGACCTTTTATTAATGAATAAGCAGCAGTTCGTATATTTTTAGTTTCGAACTCAAATTGATCCAAAGAGAAATCTGAGTTTGGCCCAATCTGAAATACTGTATCGTCTTTCATAATGACTTTAGCATATGAACCATTTCCAGTTTGAACTAAGGCGCCAAGCTCCAGCTCTGACAAGGCTTTAGCTTCTTGTTGTTCACCACTAAGCGAAACAATCTTGACGTCGCCTTTAACTTTAACAATTTTACCGATTGATTCAGCATGAACCGCAAGGCTTAAACAAAGAGTTGTGGTTAATAAAAGTGCTTTCTTCATTTCTAACCCCATTAGTGGAACTTGTTCACTTCATTGTACGTCCAAGCCAATGCCTGAACGTATCTCCAAGGACTTATCGGCTCTAAAGGAATAAACTTGATTAAAATTGTCCACAAAATGAGTCATAGGGACCCTATCTATCTGAAATGACAGTTTTTTCCACTCTAAACAATATTTTAGACTCTTCGCTAAAATGAACTGTGTTAACAAAAATACTTGTTTTTATCCTTATACTTTTGAAGCTTTCGATTTCATTGGCTGCTGATTCCACAGAAGCACAAGAAGCGAGGCTTGCTCGAGCTGAAATTGCTTTAGCAGAGGGTAACGATAAACAGGCACTATCTCTAATTGCAAGCAATCTTGACCCTGTTACCTTTCACCGTGCAAGTTTTCAATTCATCCTGGACTATCACCTTAAAAAAGGAAAATATTCAAAAGCTTTAAAAGTTCTCCACTACATGGCTTCAAAACTACACGACAAAAAAGTTCTTAGTGCCCGCTTTGATCAAAATTTTTTAAAATTTCTTTCAACTCTTTCTGTTCCAAGAAAGGATGCTTTAGAAATATATTTTTCTATTGGAGAGCTCTACTTTGATCTTTACCAAAAACAAGTTTTTAATTCTGAATTTGATAATCGTCTTCTTTCGATGGCCCAAAAATATTTTGAAGTAACTCAGTATTTTCGCTACCAAATTGGTTTAAGCAAAGTTTATATCGGGAAAATTTTAGCAGAAAAAGAGAATTATCGAGGAGCTCTAAAGCAGTTCCTAACAGCAAAAGAAGTTTTTCAAGACGAGATGGAAAATAAATCAGATAAAGGTTTAGAAGATATTAATCTACTCATTGGAACAACAATGGTTCAAGGAGGTCTGTTTGATCCAGGTACTCTTTATTTACGATCAATTTTTCTTGAGACTGGAGCAAATACAGCGACAAAAGCTATTGCCCAAGAATATCTCGATGCCGTTAACTACCAATACTTCTCCCTAGCAGCCAAATATGGCTATCTTATGAATGATAACGTTTATGAACTCAACGAATTCCAACTTTCACGCTTCTCAAATTTTGAAAGTCTCTTGGGACCTAAAGATGGTAGTGCAACTCAAATTGGTATTTCCGCTTTTTATAATCAACCTACGTTATTTGAACATACGAATGTTCTTTTTTTAACTTCATTTAACCAGACAAATTATTCAGAAGAACTTCATCAAAATAGAAACGAGCGCAATCTCTCTTTTGGTTTTGACGGAAAATACACAAATATTGAAAGGGCCTTGCCTAAACTTCGATATATTTACACAAAAAGCTACAATCCTTCTGGAAATACAGACGGGTTTGAAGCAACATCAGCAACTCACTCCCTAGAGCTTTCCTATATCAAAACAATTAAAAGTGGATCAATTAATTACTCAGTTCCATACGTTTCGACTTCTTATGAAACAGGAACCGAAGAAAAATCAATTGGCCTTAATGTCTCCTACACTCCTTTTTGGACACTAAAACTTTTTTCTCCATCTATTTCTTTAGGATATTTTAATAGAAATGAAGTTTCTGTAGATGAGGCTGGAACTCGTTATGATTTTTCAACAAGTTTTCAAAGTGAATGGACTGATAATTTTTCTACATTTACGAACCTTTTAGTTCGAAAAAATACAAATGAGCTCGCATTTTTTGACTACATCGAATATGACTTCACACTTAGTGGGACCTATGTCTGGAATTGGGGCTTTAGCTTTAATGCAGAGGTCAACCTTAGAAATAGGACAAATACTGACGATTCAAAGCTCTCTGTCATGACTTCGTCAGTTTCGGCTACCTTCACTTATTAGCCCTAAAAATGGTATGAATGACTTAAATTATTAAAAGGTTATTGTATGACAAAAAGTATTCAGCATTTAAACGATCGCGCCTTATTAGTCATCCTTGATGGGTTTGGGATTAATAACGAAGATCATAAAAATGCAATCAAAGCCGCCAAGAAGCCAAATCTTGATCGACTCTTTAATAATTTTCCCTTTACGAGAATTGAGGCAGGTGGAGAAGCTGTTGGTCTTCCAAAAGGTGTCCCAGGTAATTCTGAAGTTGGGCATATGAATCTTGGTGCGGGTCGACCTGTAAGACAAGATCTTGTTCGAATCAACGAGGCTATTACTAAAAAGACATTAGCCACCATGCCCCCTCTTTTAGATTTAATTAACTTTGCCAAAAAGAATTCAAATCGTGTTCATATGATGGGGTTGTTATCTGATGGTGGCGTTCATTCAAGCATTGATCACTTAGAGGAGCTTGTTGCTATCTTATCTGGTCATGGCATTGAGCTTTGGCTTCACGCTTTTAGTGATGGTCGTGACACTGAACCTAAATGTGCCAAAAAATATATTGAACGCATTAATAAACTTGATGGAATTAAATTTGCTTCTATTCAGGGTCGATCGATTGGTATGGACAGAGATCGTCGCTGGGAAAAAATACAAAATGCTTACGAAACATTTTTAGGCAAAATCAATCTCAATTCAACTGATGCGTTAACCTATCTCGCATCAGAATATGAACAAGGACGAGGTGATGAGTTTTTAAAGCCTGCTCTGTTCGACTCTAAAGGTGCTATTCAAAAAGATGATGCTATTTTCTTTTTTAATTTTAGACCAGATAGAGCGATTCAATTAGCCCTAGCTTTCAACGATCCAACTTTTAAAGAATTTGAACGGCCTTTTCTAGCCCCTTTCTTTCTTTGTATGGTTCCCTATGTTCCAGATGAAGTGAAGCTCCCTATCCTTTTTGATAAAGAACAGCTTCAAGGAGTGATGGCAGATTATTTAGAGGAGCATGGAAAAAAGCAATACCATATCGCCGAAACAGAAAAGTATGCTCACGTGACTTATTTTTTTAACGGTGGAAACAAGAAAGAACATAAAGGTGAAGAGTTTGTTTTAATTCCCTCTCCCAAGGAAGTGGCGACTTATAATCTGAAGCCACAAATGAGTGCTCCCGAGGTCACTGAAAAACTTGTTAAGGCACTAGAAGATACCTCAATTAGTTTTTATCTGGTTAATTTTGCTAACTGCGACATGGTTGGTCATACCGGTGATTTTAACGCTGCTATTAAAGCAGTTGAAGCAGTTGATCATTATGTAGGCGAATTGATGGAAGCCTGTGAAAAGAATAATGTTACGATGCTTTTGACAGCTGATCACGGAAATAGTGATCAAATGAGCTATATCGATGGAACCCCACATACCTCTCATACAGGCGCTCCGGTGCCATTTTCAATCTATTCACCGAAGCTTGAAGGGATTAAGATAGAGACTAATCCTGGTCCTCATGCACTTAAAGATGTCAGTCCCACTGCTCTTTATGTTATGGGTTTAGAACTGCCAGCTTCGTTTACTGGCCGACCAATTTTTAAATAGGGATACAGATGAGTGACTCAAAAATTAAAACTATCGCCGTACTAACTAGCGGCGGTGACGCACCTGGGATGAACGCTGCGATTAGATCGGTTGTTCGTACCGGAATCGCTAGAGGCTTAAAAGTATGGGGTATTCAGCGCGGTTATGCCGGCCTACTTGAAGGCGCCTTTAGAGAAATGGATGCATCATCAGTTGGTAACATACTTCAACATGGTGGAACTATTCTTCAAACTTCAAGATGTCCTGAGTTTCATCAGGCAGAAACTAGAAGAGAAGCTGTCAATTTACTCAAGAGAAAAAAAATTGATGGCTTAATAGTTATTGGCGGCGACGGATCTTTTAACGGCGCTCACCAAATGTGGCTTGAGCATCAATTCCCAGTCGTCGGTATTCCTGGAACAATTGATAACGATATCAGTGGAACTGAATATACAATCGGTTTTGATACTGCAGTACAAACGGCTATTGAAGCCGTGGATAAAATTCGTGATACAGCATCTTCTCACGCTAGAACATTTATTGTTGAAGTGATGGGAAGAAGATCTCCGGCCATTGCTCTGCATACTGGCGTTTGTACAGGAGCTGAAAATATTGTTCTACCTTCTGAGAATGTTGATCCTTCGCAAATTGCATCTGATATTCAGCGCGGGGTAAAGCGCGGTAAGAATTCCAGTATTATCATCGTAGCTGAAGGTGAAAAACCAGGTCTTGTGAGTTATCAAATTCAAGAGAGCTTAAAGAAAGATCATCAAATTGATGCTCACGTCTGTGTGCTTGGACATATCCAGCGCGGCGGACACCCATCGGCCATCGATCGCTTCCTTGCCGCTCGAATGGGTTATGAAGCAGTTGAGCGAATGATCGCTGGCGAATATCCCGTTGTAAGTGTCTACGTTAATGGACATGTTGGTGTTGCCCCTCTTTCAGAATGTCTAAAGAAGAGAGTGGAGTCAGCTCCAGGTCATCTCGAGCTCGCCAGAACTCTGTCCATCTAATCGATAAAGCGGCTCCATCACTTCTTCTATAGGTAATGCATAGAGATGTTTTGGAGCCGAAATACTTTTAGTAAGTAATAGCCTCAGAGGCGATCTTTCTCCCTTTGAAGCTAACCATTCTAAAACTTCAGGTGAATAAGTATAACAATCGACTTTTCCGTTTGGATCAACTCTCCCACTTGCATAGCAATCAGATAAATTTCCAATTTGAATAACACCGGCCAAAGTCCAGTAAAGTAGCAAGAGAGGAAGTTCAAGATTTCGAAGCTCTTCTTCTGACATTTTTTCAGCATCCAATCCATTTTCCACACAAAGCACATAGCGCTTAAGAGGAATGGAAATATTTTTTGTTTTTCCAATGAAGACAAATTTCTCTTTCATTGTCCTAGATAAGTTTTTTAGACCTATAATTTCAAGACCAGGAATTCCTTTAGTGGAATATCCAAAGACCTCGACGATCTTAATTCTTTTACCAATAGGAATAATCCCATATAAACTTGTCCCCATCATAAGAACCTCCACGCCTGTTAAAGCAATACTGGATTCATCTTTTGAAGAATAAACGGTGGAAATTAAAGTGATGTTGGAAGAAGTGGATCAGTAATGGAGTAATAGCAATTTAGATTTTTAGGACGACCAGTTAAAGAGGAATGCATTAAGTTTAATGTCATGGCAAAAACTTCGCGAAGTTCATCACAACCCTTTTTGGGATTTTGACAATAATTATAATGTTCTTCATCACAGCTAAGTGACAAAGAAACAGTTTCACCATATTCACAGTAGACCTGTGACTTAGACTTTGAAGCAAAGCCTCTAAGCAGTTGCCAACCACCACCATCAACCTTTTGACAAAAACTGCGTATCGATAACTCTCGCCCCATACAATCAAGTGTTGTTGAATTGATGACATCAACCAGTAAATTATCTTTTAGTCCTGATTTTTCACAAGCTTCTTTTATGGAAAAAGATTTTCGTTTTTGAACACCAACATCATTTTTTAGAACGGCGGCATTAGCGAATTGAATAAAGAAAATCAAAAAAATGAACTTCATGGATTAATGATAACAATAAATGAAGCTTAAAGACAAAACCTGGGTCCAAATAAAGAGGACCCAGGGATATTAGACTTATTAAGAAGGGAAAAGACCACGAAGACGCATAGCTTTTTCAAGTCTTCTTAGAGCGCCGATAAGAGCAGCTCTTTTCATATCAACATTATAGGTATCAGCAGCAACCACAACATTATCAAAAGCTTCTCTTAAGATAGCGTGCATCTTACTGTTGATTTCATCAAGACTCCAAAAGAAGTTTTGAAGCCCTTGAACCCATTCAAAGTAAGACACAATCACACCACCAGCATTACAAAGAATGTCTGGAATGATGAAAGAGCCTTGCTCAGTTAAGTGCTTAATCGCTTCTCTTGTTGTTGGGCCGTTGGCACCTTCAGCAATAATTTTAGCTTTCACGTTTCTGCAGTTATCTTTAGTGATAACACCATCAATCGCTGCAGGGATAAGAATATCAACATCTAGAGCTAATAAGTCTTCATTCGTGATCACTTTAATGCCTGGCATGTCTTTTAAATATTTACGACCCTTGACCCAGTTAATGGCAGCATCAAGATCAATTCCGTCTTTATTATATACTGCGCCTGACACATCTGAGACAGCAACAATTTTTGCACCTTGAGCACGAAGGTCTTCGGCCGCTGGAATCGCCACTTTACCAAAACCGTGAATGGCGACAGTTGTTTTTGAATCAATTGTCATTCCAAGTTTTTCAGCTGCAAAGTTAATACAGTATGCAACACCTTTACCTGTAGCTTCTGCACGACCAAGTGATCCACCAACAGCAATCGGCTTACCAGTCACAACACCAGGAACTGTGTAACCTTTTAATTGTGAGTAAGTATCCATGAACCAAGCCATCGTCTGTCCATCAGTTCCAATATCTGGAGCTGGGATATCGATATTTGGTCCAACGATCATAGAAATTTCTGTAGCATAACGACGAGTTAATGACTGAAGTTCTTGACGTGATAATTCATTAGGATCAACACAGATACCACCTTTTGCTCCACCAAGAGGAAGACCAACGAGGGCACACTTAAATGTCATCAGCATAGCAAGGGCTGCAGTTTCTGATAAATCAACATGAGGGTGAAAACGAATACCACCCTTTCCAGGTCCAAGAGTCATATTATGTTGAACTCTATAACCCATAAAAGTTTTTACTGTTCCGTCATCAAGACGAATAGGAACTGCAACTTGCAGGGCACGCTTTGGATATTTCAATCGTTCTGCAATGTTTGGATCAAGACCCATAATATTTGCAGCATCTTCGAGTTGTTCAAAAGCATCTTTAAAAAGAGGACTATCAAATAGACCGTCGGCCATAGGAATCTCCATTATGTATTTGCAACATAAACTACTCCTGCAGCCTTAAATTGATAACGTTTTTTTTAGGTATTTAGGCGATTTAGAATCCGCGAGTATAAGATAATTCGATGCGTGAATCAGAATCACCTGTAAATGGAGCATCGCCAGTGTTTTGCGTTGCACTAATTCGAGCCGTGATTTCTTCTGTTAGTGGCTTTTCAACTCTAGCGACATAGATGCCATCTCTTACATCAAAATCAACTGCCGTTCGTACGCCGAAGTCTTCAAGATTCTTTTCCATGTGAAGATTAATTCTACCGTTAAGTTTCACTGTGATTGAGTTATCGATCCATGGGTTGTTAAGAAGAATAATAGCCTCTCCTCTAAGAACTCTTGCTCTCACTTTCATCTTAATATTTGATGAAAGCTTGGCTTCAACTTTTGGAGATAGGGCTTTTTCAACTTGTCCGATATTATGAAAAGTTGAACCCTCTTCAGAGTTTTTAATTTCACCAGAAATTCTTTTATCAGCGTAACGAAGAAGTTGCTTCATTAAGTAATCTTTCTTTTGTTGTTGAGTAGGAGTGGCAAGTGGACCAACAGCTTCTACCTTCCAACGTCTTACGTATTCTTCTTTTTGTTGCCAAACTTCAAAGTTGCTACGAACAGCATTTAAAACGCCGGCGTCATCATCTATAAGAATATCTTGGATCCAAAGGCGTTGTTCAAGTGGAAGTGGCTCAATTTGATCATCTGGTACAAAATTAGCTGGAGCTCTTGATGGTGCTCTTTGGGCATGAACTGAATTACATGGTGCCAATAAGACTCCAACCATGCCGACGGCACAAACGAAGTGTCGAAGACTTAGACAGTCGTCAAAACTTCTTCGTAAAATCTGGTGGCAATAGGCAACCAGTTTCATCAGCTAACCCCTTATTAATTCATAATCTAATGATCTCTCTCTATTATATATAAGCAAGAGTGGTGCCAAAATTGCCCCTACAGAAACGACAAAACCCCGGCCTTCCCATTCTAGGAGGATCCGGGGTTTAGCACAGCACACATAAAATCTGGGACTTACATATCAACCAGATCCTTAGTTTCTTCTAATAGACGTTTAATCGCTAACTTAGTGGCATCATCCAATTCCATATCCTTAGATTTTGCATTCATCACCTTAAGGAAAGCATTGGCCGTAAGCCCTTTTGGAAGCTCTGGACTCTTTCTCGCTTTTTTACCAGCTTTGACGACTCCACCACTTCTAACGACTCTTTTGAGTTGAGCGCGCTTCGTGAGTGAGCCCTCAAGAATCTGTTTTTTAACGTTATCTTTCAAAGCACCACGATCAAGGGCATCGTACTCAAGAAGTACATACTTCTCCGTATTGTGCTGTTTAGCCGCTTCTTTGATGTCTTTAGCCATCTTCGCGATCAAAAGAGATCTATGAACTTCAGACTTAGAAATCCCAAGAGCAGCAGTGATTTTTCTCTCACTCGCTTTTGTAGCCTTTTGATAATTAAGAATTCCGTCAGCCTTATCAATAAAATGCAATGCTTCACGCGATGAGTTTTCAGAAAACTGAATCGCCATTAACTCTTCATGACTCTTCTCTTCTAAGATAAAGCATGGTGCTTTTTCAAAAGGGATTGAGCTCATGGCACGGAAACGTCTTTCACCGCAGATTAAGACGAAGCGATCACCTTCACGGTGAACCACAAGTGGTTGAATCAGGCCGTTTTCTTTAATGTTCGCCGCCAGTTCTCTAAGTGACGAATCATTAAATTTTGTACGAACTTGATCCTTAACAATAATATCTTTAAGGCGAAGCTCCTCAAGACGAGCACCTTGTAACAGGTGGTTATCCTCAAGACGCTTCATTAGGTCTGACTCAAAGCGATCAGACATATTGATTGTTTGACGGTCTTTTTTTGTAACTCGCGCAGCAAACTTCTTAGTCATGCTAGTAGCCTCTCTCTTTATTGCAAGTTAAGTGAAGCCCATAGAGCTTCGTAATCTTTTTTGCCCTGGCTTTTGGCTCCAAGCATGAAGATCGGTTTCTTTGTTGAAATTGATTCCTGCATATCCACAAGATTTCTAACTGGAGAAGTAATATGGAATGAACTAGCAAGTTCGCCCAATCTTTGTTTTTCAATTTTTCTTCTGGCATTAACCATTGAAGGAATAATTGAAAATTCTAGTTTTGGATTTTCTGTTTCGCGGATAATTTCAAAGGTATCCATTAACTCTTCTAGACCATCGATGCTGTAATCTTGCGCCTGTGTAGGAATAAGAATTCTATCAGAGGCGACCAAGGCCATAATCAATTCATCACCAAGCATTGGTGGAGTATCGATCACAACGTAGTCAAAATGATCAGTGATTTTTTCGAGGCGTTTTTTTAATAGGCGCTCTTTTCTTCCTGCATTTTTTCTAACTTCGTTCTCAGAAAGAATTAAAAGTTTTGCAAGATTCGCAAGATGGCGACTTGAAGGTATGAGAGAGATATTGTGATGGAATTCTTCTTCGCCGGCCGAAGCAACAATCACTTCTTCAGCTTCGACGTCACCGATGAGCCACTCAGGAATCAAGGTTCGCTTGATTTGCACTCCAAAAGTAGAACTTAGGTTCGCTTGTGAATCGAGATCGATCACAAGAACCTTTCGACCATTATTGGCCAGGTGACAGGCTAATTGATAGCACTGCATTGTTTTACCAACGCCGCCTTTATTATTGGCAACAGTGATGACATCCATGATCACTCCTAACAGGTTTTAACTCATTGCATTCATGAGCTACCTGAAACAAAAAAAGTGTAAGCTCTTAAAAATTGTAGTGGGCCTTTCTCGGTTAGTCAAAATTTTGGTCCTATAAACTGACAGTACGACTATAGGCCCACGTTTAGCGTTGGCCCAGTGCAATATAATGAATCATCTCATTGACCCGAGTTTTAAAAATAGATATCAATGCCCTTAATTAGGAGTTTTTTATGATCAAATCGATGGAAGTAAGCGAGCTTCAAGAAAAGCTTGGAAAAGATGAAAACCTGGTCCTTGTTGATGTTCGTGAACAAGCTGAATGGGATGAAGCTCATATTGATGGAGCGGTATTCCTACCACTTTCACAATTAGAAGCAAGATTTGATGAACTACCTAAAGATAAATCTCTCATTCTTCAATGTCGTTCTGGAAAACGTTCAATGAACGCAGCCATTTTTCTTAAAGATAACGGTTATAGCGACCTAACAAATCTTGAAGGTGGAATTATGGCGTGGATGGACGAAGGCTTCGACGTTAATGATTAATCTTTTTGAAGATAATATTGAAGAGACTGCGCACTTACCACTCATCAGTGAAAAAGACTTGAGTGATGACGATGTCTTAAAAGAATTAGATCAGCTTAAAGCTGAACTTTCTGATCGTGTCGTTGTTCTTGGTCATCACTATCAACAAGATGATGTGATTCGCTACGCAGATATCACTGGCGATTCGCTCGCTCTTGCTAAAGAAGCGGCTAAGCTTTCAAAGCCTTATATTGTGTTTTGTGGCGTGCACTTTATGGCAGAGACCGCAGATATTTTAACAACTGGTAAAACTGTTATTCTTCCAGACTTAAATGCTGGTTGCTCTATGGCCGATATGGCCAATCGTGATGATATTGATAAATCTTGGGAATGGATGAAGTCTTGTACTTCTGAAAAAATCATTCCCATCACTTATATCAATTGCGCCGCCACACTCAAGGCTTTTGTCGGCGATAATGATGGTGCTATTTGTACTTCATCAAATGCAAAAAAAGTTATTACCTGGGCTCTCAATAAAGGTGAAAAACTTTTATTTTTTCCAGATCAACATTTAGGCAGAAACACTTGTTTTGATTTAGGTATCGGCTTAGATGAAATGGTTGTTTATAATCCCAATATGCGATTTGGTGGTTTAACGCCTGAAAAGATTGCTAAAGCAAAAGTTATTCTTTGGTACGGCTACTGCTCTGTTCACCAAGGTTTTACTAAAGATCAAGTCGTAAACTTAAAAAATAAAGAACCTGATAGAACTGTCATCGTTCACCCAGAGTGTTCATTTGATGTCGTTCAGGCGGCTGATGATAATGGCTCAACAGCTTATATTATTGAACAAGTTCAAAAATCCTCTCCTGGATCTAAATTTGCGATTGGAACTGAAATTAATTTAGTAAAACGCTTACAGGCCCAGAATCCAGACAAGAGTATTATTTCTTTATCTCCCTACCAATGTCTTTGCACTACTATGTACCGCGTAAGACCTCGCTGGCTCCTTGCCACTTTCCGTGCGATCAAAGACAATAAACCCATAAACGTAATTAAAGTTCCTGATGACGTAAGCAAATCTTCTCTAGTTGCTTTAGAAAGAATGCTTTCGATTATCTAATCAAGAGATTGCTATGATTTATGCTGATTACAATGGAAGCGCGCCTGTTTGTGACGAAGTTAAAAATTACATTATTTCTCGCTTAGAAAATCAAGGTCCTTACTCAAATCCAAATGCCATCCATGCTCTTGCTCAAAAATGTAACGGCGCTATGGAAAAAGCTCGTCGTGAATGCGCTAAAATTTTAGGCGCAAAGCCAGGACAACTCATTTTTAATTCAGGTGCAACAGAAGGTTTATCTCACGCTTTTTATCACCTTCTAAGCGATGGCGTTCAAAATAATCGTTCATTGATTGTTATCTCTGGCATTGAACACGCTGCGGTTGTTAATCTCGCCTGCCACTATTCAAAACATGGTTTTGAAAAGGTTGTGCTTAAAACGTTAACCAATGGTCAGATTGATACAGCTCATCTTAAAAGCTTAATGAGTGAAAGAGGAAATGAAATAGCCTTAGTTTGTGCCATGGCCGCAAATAATGAAACTGGTGTTATTCAGCCTTATAAAGAACTACAGATGATTTGTGCCAATTCAAATGTCCCATTTGTGTGTGATACAACTCAGTATGTTGGTAAGACGCCATTCAACTTTTCGGAATGTGGTGCTGACTTTGCTTTCATGTCTGGCCATAAAATCGGCGCCATGCCTGGCACTGGCATTATGCTAGTTAAAGATCCAACTGATCTTAAAACACTTATTATCGGTGGTGGCCAAGAACGCGGTCGTCGTGGTGGTACACAGAACTATATTGGCAATGAAACCTTAGCGATTGCACTTTCAGCGTTTAATCAAAATATTGAAAAACTAGAATCTCTTCGCACAAGAAGAGATGCCTTTGAAAAAAGAATGAAGGATAAATTTCCTAAGATCGTAGTTTTAGGAGAAGAGTCTCCAAGGCTTGCAAGCACATCTTTTCTTTCTCTTCCTGGTGTACACGGTCAAGCAGTTCAAATTGAGCTTGAAAGCAACGGTATCTATGTCACCACTTCTTCGGCTTGCTCTGACAATGAGCCTGTTACGAGTAAAGTGCTGAAGGCGATGTCTGTTTCCGACGATGTTGGTCGCGGAGCTGTTAGAATAAGTCTAGGAATGTGCTCAGATGCTCTCTGGTATGATCAGATCGGAGATGCTTTAATAAACGCCTATGAAAAACTTTCTAAAATTAGCGCTTACTAGTTTTCTCCTTTTTAATCTAACATCGTGTACTAAAACAGATGTTAAAAAGAGTCGCTATTCTGAGGCAGATTGGAATCAAAGCCTTGGTGACAATCAAAAAGCCATAGAGATTTTTGCTACTAATAGTATCAAAGGCAATTTAACAGCTCAGCCAGTTTATTTTTCACCAGATGAGCTTAGTCCAGTTAGTTTTGGAGGAGCTCCACTTTTACTTGCGTATAATAAAATTTCAAAAGAAAGATCCAAATCCAGCTTGTGGTTGGACTTGGGTGATTCGTATGATTCACTAAGTGGTCCCATCCATCAGGGGATTACCAGCTATTTTTTTAGTGAAATGAAATATGATGCTATTGCTTACACTGAAAAAGAACTGTCTATCATTGGACTAAATTCTTCACAGGTTCAATTGCCTTTTATTATTTCGAATATGATTGATCTTTCTACCGCACAAACTTTTAAAAATGATCTCATTTCGCCTTGGAAAATCATCACTAAAGATGGAATTAAGATAGGCGTGATAAGTGTGACTAATTACAAATTTATTAAACAGGAATCATCTGAAAAAACGAAAGGTCTATTTTTTGAAGATATGGTTTTAAGTATTCTTAGAGCAAAAAAAGAGTTTGTTAAAAACAAAGTTGATTTGAGTATTCTTCTTGCTAATATCGATAGTGGCTGCCACATGAGTCATGATGAAGAGCTAACTTGTCCAAATCAAGGTGATGATCTGAAGAAACTGCTTTCAAGGATTCCACCAGATACTATTGATTTAGCATTAGCTTCCCCTAATAGGATTGCATTCGGTAGGATTAATAATATTCCTGTCATGATGGTTGCTGGACAAGGTAAATGGTTAGCTCGAATTAGGGCCATCTTTGATCAATCTAAGTTAGCTAATATTCAATTACTTTCACCTATAAGAGTTTGCGATAAGTTTTTTCATGAAACGAATGATTGTCACTTTCCGCTTTCAGGCGAAGAAGATGAGAGCGAACGATTAACGATGCTGAGAAAATCAAAAAATGAGATTAAACCGGCAAAGTTTTGGGGACATGAAATTATTGAAGATAAAAAGATTGAGCAATCGTTTCAGCTTATTCGCACACAAGGTATTCAAGCTCCGGTGAACAACTAATCTTAAGTCCTTGTTCGCACCAGCCAGCAACAGATCCATCGACACAATAATTTTTGTCTTTGATTCTATCAACGCCCAAAAAGCAGGCTGCTTCATTTCTTTTTCCACATGAGCTTGCATCTTTACAGATTTTCTTGATTCCTTTCGGTGTAACAACTCGAACGATTCCTTTGGCGCACTGAGAACAGTTCTCATCACAGTATTCTCCATCTTCAAGGAAATCTGTATTTGAAGTTCTAACATCACCAATATAAGCAAGTCTCTTATCTTGTAATTTTTGACCCCATAGTGGAAATGAAAAAGTTTCTTTTTTCTCATATTGAGTAATTGAAATTTCCATCTTGCCATCTTTGGCACTTATGTTTTCCAAACTTTTAATTGGTATAGAGTAGAGTTCAGGTGAAGTAATATTTTCCAAGCAAGGTGAACTATTTTTTCTTTGAACAATTGATAAAATAGAAACTGTCTCTGTTTTTAGAGCTGCTTTAAAAAGCAGACAATGATCATGAGTTTTTGAAACTTCTTGCCAAGCACCAGGAATAATAGCTTTGGCATTAAAACTAACATCTACGCTTTGTGCAAAAATCCAATACTTAATAATATAGGCAATAAATAATTGAGTCATTATTTAATCTCCATACATCTAAATCCAGGCAGTAATGGAAATTCAATCTCTTTATCTTTATCATTTTCTTCTATAATAAAATCATTTTGTGAAAATCCTTCTCCATTCCAAAAAGCGTATTCGCCCAATTGATGCCAAAGAGAACTTGCGGCTTGAGTCGAATTTGAGACGAAAAGGTTTCTATCTTTTTCATAAGGGTTTTCTAAATACTCAGGCGCTCCACCTATGACATCATGAAGCCCTGCCCATGTTGGAATATCATCGGCCATCTGTTCCCATGATAAAATATCTGAGCATTCTTCAACAAAGGCTTTTCGACAGTCTTCTTTGTTAACCTTCCATTTATTCTTTCTGGCTTTATAGAGAAATTCAGATTTTGTATAAATAGACCATGGGTAAGGTGTTCGAATAATTTTTTTAGGTCTAACCACAGATCGATTTCTAGGGTGATAAGAAGCTGCTTCAAAAACAGGCAGACTTGCTAGTTTTTTGCCCCTATAAGAGCAGTAAGATTTCATTTCACTTTTTTTAAGTCCAACCGCAGGCATATGACGATAATTGACCTTAATATTGAGAAGATCGACATTTTCTAATTTAACATTTTGTGAACTGGTCCATTCTTGAATATCTCTCCAGTTCGCGAGATAGCGATCAATCTTGATAGATTGATCAAAGTTGTCCCAGTCGACTTCGCTATTTTTTGTTTTAAAACTATAGCGTCTTTTTGGAAGTTCAACTTGTGTACAATTATCACCTAGAACCAGTGTTTCAATTTGCTTATTCTTTTCTAGCTTTAGAACTAATCCCCAATCCCTACTACCACTTGCCGATAAAACCTTTAGCCATGAGACATCTACTTCACCGATGCGAGGTCTTTGGGATAGAAGACATTTCATATAATCAGGGTTGCAGCGAAAATATTGGACAGGATAACTCACCTCAACATCGAACATGTCGCGGCAAAACGGTGCAAGCATGGTTGGATCACCCGAGCGCCATAGCGCCAATAGTTCAGATGCCGCAGTGGCAAGCTCTAAGCGTTCCTTGCTTTCTTGAATTAAATGCTTGGTTTTTTCCTCATTAATCAAATACCTGACAACAAAGGCCGCCGAAGACAGCACAAGAATAATAACAATGAGTTTAAAATTTCCAGATTTTTGCAAAGTAGTTCTCTTGGGACTTAAAGGCTATAATTGACACTATAAGGGAACAATCGCCCGGGGGCCATAATGAGTATTGATTGGACACAAAAAGCTGAAAAAGAGCGTGACGCTGGAGCCGAGGTTTTAGGCTTTCAGGACTATATGGAGCTTTTTGAAGCAAATCCAAAAAGAGAAACGAGACCAACTTTCAATTATCTCGATGACATGCTGGAGTATTTTGGAAAAGACAAACAAGATAATTATAAGCTTTTTGATATCATGCACACCGACGCACCAGCGGTGCATGGTCAATTTAAAATCATTAAATCAATAGTTTCTAACCTTAAAAACTTTCAAGAAGAAGGTTTTAACAATAAATTTATTTTACTCGTTGGCCCTAATGGTTCATCAAAATCGAGTATTGTTAAAAAGCTAATGAGAGGTGCTGAAGAATATTCGCAGTCAGATGAAGGCGCTTTATATACCTTCAGCTGGATCTTTCCGATTGATAGTTTTGTAAAAGGTTCTCTAGGACTTGCTTCAACTCCAACAGATCGTAATATATCCACTTATGCTTATCTTGAAGATAAAGACATTAGCGCTATTTTACCTTCAGAGCTAAAAGATCATCCCCTACTTTTAATACCAAAAGAATATCGCCAAGAAGTATTTACTGATGTTTTCAAAGGTGATGAATCACAGCTTGAAACAATAAAGAAGAACTATCTTTTTAAGGGTGATCTCTCTAAAAGAAATCGTATGATCTATGATGCTCTTTTAAAAAATTATAAAGGTCGCCATAAAGAAGTTTTGAAACATATTCGAGTGGAAAGATTTTTCATTTCAAGAAGATATTCAAATGCAGCAGTAACGATTGAACCTCAAATGCATGTTGATGCACGAATGCAGCAAATCACTATGGATAAAAGACTTGGCTCACTTCCACCAAGTCTTCAGTCCCTCAACCTCTATTCACTTCAAGGTGAAGCCGTCATGGCCAATAGAGGTATGCTTGAATATTCAGATCTTTTAAAAAGACCATTAGATACTTATAAGTACCTATTAATGACAATGGAATCTAGTACTCTCAATCTTCAAGGCATTTTAACTGAGCTTGATATTTTCTTTATTGGTACAAGTAATGAAGTTCATCTTGCAGCTTTTAAGCAGCATCCAGACTTTAATTCATTCAAAGGACGCTTTAACTTCATCAAAGTTCCTTACCTTTTAAATTATATTGAAGAAGAAAAAATCTATATCGAACAAGTCGAAGGTTTATCGGATAGTTCACTCTTTGAACCACACGCACTTAGAGCGCTATGTCTCTTTGCTGTTATGACAAGACTTAGAGCAAGCCTTGCTAAAAACTTTGAAGATAAAAAACTTGCCGAAATTCTCTCTTCTCTTAACCCGTTAGAAAAATCTCGTTTTTATGCCGAGCATGCGATTCCTGAACGCTTTGATTCTGAAGCGAGACAATTGATGTCTCAGTCTTGGAATGAAGCGATGGAAGAATTTGAAAACGATAATCTCTATCAAGGTAAATTTGGACTTTCCCCGCGTGACATCAAGAGTATCATCTACAAACTGACATCTCGTTATAAAGTCGTCACTTTTGTTGAAGTGTTAGAGTATCTTCAACGCCTTATTACGAAGAAGAATGATTACGATTTCCTCAATATGACAGCTCAAGCAGATTTTCATCATCCGACAAGATTTCTTGCTCTTATTAAGGATTATTGCCTGGATCTTGCTGACGAAGAAGTTCGTGCATGTTTAGGCCTAGTAGATGAGCGCTCTTACGACGAATATATTACTCGCTATGTTCTTAATGTTAACGCACTTATTAAGGGCGAAAAAATTAAGAATAATATTACTGGCAAGTATGAAACTGGTGATGATTATTTTATTAAAGAGTTTGAACAATCAATAAGTCTAAAAGAGGATGTCTCAAAGTTTAGATCTCACCTTATATCAAAACTTGGTGCTCATTACCTCGATAATCCAGGAAAACCAATTAACTATAGTGAGGTTTTCCCTGATCTTGTTAGACGCTTACAAGAAAGTTTTAGATCAGAGCAAAAGAAAGTCATTGAAACGATTTCTAGAAACCTCGTTTTCTTTGAAGCGGAGCTTTCAGGTAAAAAGCAAGGCGATGAAGTTTCGACTCCACTTTCGGAAGAGAATCGTAAACAGATTCATCAAGTTGTTAACAACCTCGTCTCTAATTTTAAATACACGACAAGTGGAGCGATAAGACTTCTGCAGTTCTTGATTAAGGAGCGTTACTAGGCTGAATAAGCCAACTTGCACTGACTTGAGGGCATACTTCTTTAATATTATTAAGTATGTCCTGATGTTTTGATGCTCCTGACACTCTTTCACTTTCTATATCAGCTGTAATTTGTTTAAACCAATCTAGATAGCTTTCCATTTGATAAGCATGAAGTCTTTCATCAACTCTAATAAGATCAGCATTAAAAGGTCTTAAAAACTCACCCTGTTCGTTAGCGTTATTCATATTTCTAGAATAAGCTTCTTCGATTTCTTTTTCCCAATCTTTGAAATTTTGTGCTCTTCCAATAATATTTAAGTCCGAATGCAATAAGGCTTTAAGTTTTTCTTGTTTTTCATTCTTTTCATTTGGAAATGCTTTTTCAACAAAAATTTGATAAGGATCTGACTCTGTTTGACCTGTACCAGTTTGTAAATTATAAGAATCTTCAACTAACATTTTGCAGTGGTTTCTAATATCAGTCGTTGAATAATCCCACCCCATAACGCGACTAATTCCATTTCGACAAAGTGACAACAAACTATTTCGAGCGTGCTTTACTTCATCTTTTGCGTCATCTCTTGTCTCTTTAGCAATATCTTCAATTTGCGAACGAAGTCTATTTCCTTCTCTTGCTGATGAAATATCACGATTATTTTCACGCATTTCCTTTAGCTGTTCTGCCTTAAAGGTTAGAAAATTTGCTTGCAGATCTGGTAAAGCGAGCTTTCTTCTTAGAGCTGCTAAAGACATTTCAGCATCTAAATATTTTCTCCAAATATTTTGTAAATCTCCACAGAACTTTTTCTCTAAGTCTGTATTGTTTTGCAAGTAATCTACCAACTTATTCATATCCTTAAGTTGATCCTCTAACTGAATTCTATTTTTAATAGCTTCTCTGGCACAAACCATACGATTAGGATTATTCACATCAGAAAGCAGCTGAACCTCGAGATCTCTGGCAGCATTGATTTCATATTGCTTTAACTCTTTTTCAACTCTTAAATCATCCAAGCTAAATGCAGTATCTTCACGCGTTTTTTGAAGCTGCTTACTCATTTTTATCATTAAAGGTAGATTTTCTAAAACATCTTCAAGTTGCTTATGCGCACCTGAAACTTTTTCATAATTTTCGATGGCCTTTTGGAAAGCTGCTAACTTTTGTTCGTCATTCATATTGGGTTTAAAAAGACTAATTAACTTTTTAATGCCGAAAACAACGCCATCAACAGCGAAGTTTACAAGTGTAGCTCCTAGAGCTGCCCCTGCACCTGTAGCGGCTGCTAAGACGAAGGCATTTTCAGGTTTCATGGCGTGTTTTAAAATGTCATTGGCTTGTTGCATTTGATCTTCGATGATGGCATTACTTTCTCCCCATCGTTGATCTAAAATCTGATTGAACTCACCCATTCGTTGATCTAAAACTTGATTACTTTCGGCCCAGTTTCGATCAATCATCTGATTGAAGTTTGCAAATTCCTGTCTAGTATCCTCTAAGACTCGATTTGTCTCAGACCAATTTGTATTTGAGTTCGCCCAGTTTTGGTTAGCATTGCCTAACTGATTGTTCGTTTCTTGCCAGTTAGCATTTGTTTGATCCCAGTTTTGATCAGCATAAGTATTAAAAGCAGAAATATTTGTATTTAAAGAAGTCATTTCGCTTAGAAAACCGGAAAATAGGGAGTTAGTCGGCGCATCTAAACCAACGCTAACGTTAGTGTTGGTGTTAACGTCGATTGTTCCAGATAGTAATCCACCTACTCCGCCACCAGTACCACCACCATTTGATCCGCCGCTGGAAGTACAAAGCAGTAAACAAAGGAAATCACCTGGTGAACAATTGCAACTTGATTGGGCCCATGCTTTTCCAATTAATAAATCAATAATATCGACAGATGATGTTTTTAATTTATTTGAATTTTTTAAATAAAGAGTTCTTTGAAAAAGCTCAGACTCAACATATAATTTATCGCCATAAGAAATTCTAAACATGGCAATACTTGTATGTCTTTTACCTGCATTTTCCCAAACAAAATATTTAAAGAAACGATTGCCTTTTTCCCAAAATCCTTCAAACACATAGGAGTCTTGATATCGACGTTGTACTAATTTTTTTGGTCGATATAATTTCTTGGCCGACTCTCCTACTTCTTGGGCGTATTGATTGAATGTTTGCTTATCCTTAATGGCTGATTCTAAGTGACTGACTTGTCCTATTGGATATGCACGCTTGGCATCTTGATAAAATCTTTTATAGAGCCTGACTTTTTCACCGTGCTCATTGCTTATGACTTTGCCTGCACGCCAAGTCCAAGGACGATTTGATTCAGCAGCATTTAAGGTTGCCGAGAACATCAAAAAAATGGTGATAATGAGTTTTCTCACGACCCACTTTTCGGTGATATATCTAAATAACTTAACTTTTTACTCGACTATTGCCATAAGTTGCTGATATTTCAATATAATGACTTTAGTTTCAAAAACATTTAGCCCAGTCCAGTACTGTGCCACTCATATGGTTGATGAAGAGCATGCAGGCATGAGGCTTGATCAATACATGCAACTTCATCTTGAATCTTGGTCGCGTGAGATGGTTAAAAAGAAAATTGAATCAGGCGATATCACGATTGAAGGCAGGCCTGGAAAAATTCGCCCCAGCATGAAACTTGCTTTCAAGGACAGAGTCACACTCATTACCAATAAAACTTCTCATGAAGATGAATGGTGGAACGGCGAGAAAATTAAACTTCAATTTGATCCAGAGATCATTTTTGAAGATAAAAAAATTGCAGTCATTTCAAAACCAGCTTATATGGCCACTCATCCAACAGGAAGACATCTTTTTAATTGCGCCACTGTTTATCTTGAATCTAAAACTGGTCACACAGTTCATTCGATTCATCGTCTTGATCGAGAAACCTCTGGAGTTTTGCTCTTAGGTAAAAACCCAAAAGCAGCCAACGAGCTAACAGTTGAGTTTGAAGAAGATCGAGTCAAGAAAGCCTATTTTTTTATTGCTAAAAACAGAGCTTGGAATGGCGAGGATGAATTTTGGGCACATGAGCGTCTTGATAATGCTGGCGATGGGCTTAAGCGAGTTTATATAGAACATTTCCCTAGAAACGATACTCGTGGCAAGCATGCCTCTACTCTTTTTAAAATATTACATATCGAAGGTGAGTATGTTGTGGGACTAGCTTTTCCACAAACAGGCAGGCAGCACCAAATCAGAGTGCACGCCATGGTTCACGGCCTTCCTTTAGTTGGAGACAAACTCTACCTAGGAAGCTTTGAAATGTTCCAACGTTTTAAAGACTTAAAAGCTAAAACTGAAGAATATGATTTAATGGAACTACCAAGACATGCCTTGCACGCTGTGGGAATTTCTATTATTTATGAAAAGAAAAGACAGATCTTTAAATCGAGTATTCCTAGTGATCTTTGTGATTGGCTTTCTCAAAAAACAACATTAAAGATTAATCTGCTAGAAGCTGAAATTGCCGATTCTCTTAGCAGTTACTTTCAAAAAATTTGATGTAGTCTTTCCATCACGCCCGCAGGGCCAGGCGCCTTGGTAATGTGACTTGGAGCTGGATTAAGCTTGGCCAAAATAGAAGCAATATTGGCTACGCCAACAGTGTGTGGAAAATTGGCAAACATACCCTGATCGTTCATCGAATCACCAAAATAAACAATCTGATCTTTAGTCATTTTATTTTGTTCAAGATACCACTGACTAGCTTTTTGCTTTGAGATATCCCCCGCCCAAAAGTTCAAGTGAACATTAGAGCAAGAAAAGTGAATGCCACTAGCATGCAAAAAGTTTTCGATATCTTGATAAATCTTTGGATGTTTTTCTAAATCTCTTAGCTCAATAGCACGGTCATATTTTCGACCTAAAGTATCAGCTGATAAACGCACCTTTGAATAACGATCTTTAATTTCAATCGTGGCGTCTTCAAGTCTTGAAAGATCGGCTTGTGAAACAAATCCATGCTCATGAATGTCACCATTAGAGTCGCGCCAAAGATAAGCTCCGCCGCCCTCAACAATAACTCCTTGTAGATAAGACAAGTGAGTTAGTAAGAAATGTCCCCAGGAGATTGATCTACCCGTGACAATAAGAAGTGGTATTTTTCTTTGTTTTAGAAATGAGATGATATCAAAAAAAATGGGACCTAACTCTGTATGATCAGTTAGCGTCCCATCAAAATCACTTAAAACTATTTTTGGACTAAGCATCTATTGTAGTGGGTATGAAAGACCAACAAGGACAGCTGTAAAGCTATCTTTTAATCCAAGTTGAATTTCAGCACTGCCAATAAGGTTTTGGTACCCTTCGATTGGAAGGTGACCATTAATGCCTGTGTTAAGAGAGATTGTGCTCTCATATGTTTTTGTATCTGAATTAAGATTCATACCAATTGGTAGAGAAACAAAAGGGAAAGCTTCTTGTCCCCAAAAAGCAAAACCTTTTGAAACCATTGGTGCAACAGAAAGAATATTTCTTGAAGCTCCAAACTCCTTAGCGAATTCATAACCTGCACGAACTGCAACTCTTGGCTGTCTCATATAATCTGGAAAAATTTCAAAGTCAGCGTTACCAAAAATGCGTCCACTTCTTTCTCCTGAACCCATTCCAAGTCCAGCATCAAAACTTAATTGCTCACTCGCTTTTTGAGTATAACGAGCTTGAACACCCATACCACCACCAGTTGATGTCACACCTGTGATTTCAGTTGAGAGCATTTTTTTCTCAACACTTAATGGGAATGAAGAGTACCCAGTTCCGTAGGCAAACGCTGTTGCTGAGAAACCTGAGAGGATAAGAGCAAAAGCAATATTATGTAGTTTCATAAACCTTCCTTAAACATGAAATAACTCTCTATAAGTGTAAGAAATCCTAATGGTCCCGTCAAAGTATCGCATCAAACGCCATGCACAATACGTCCGTAAACCCTCGTTCTCATTGACACGCAATCAGCCACCGTTTATAACTGCATCCTTATGGTGGCCATAGCTCAGTTGGTTAGAGCATCGGATTGTGATTCCGAGGGTCGGGGGTTCAAGTCCCCTTGGCCACCCCATTTAAAATAAAAATACCAGGCTTGCCCTGGTTTTTTAGTTTTTAGGAGTCCCAGAGATTTGAAACCACGACGAAGTCGGGGTGTTCTTGGGCGACAAAATCATCTAGCAGATGATTTTGACCTCTTTAGCCAATGTAATAAATTAAACTTCGAAGTAACGAGTTCGCACAAGTTGTCCCCTTGGCCACCCCATTTTCAATTTCAACTTTTCAACATTATTCTTAATTTTTCGCTAAAAGTTTAAGCCGCTTCACAGATACTTTTTGAAGTCTTTCTTTATTATCTCTAAAAAAGTAATGTGATGTTTTGGATAATATACTTTTTCAAAATAACTCAAATAAACCTTTGTCTTAACTTTATCTCTGTGATTAATCTTCGAAATCTCATCGCAATCACGCACGAGATGATTCGATACAATCGCTTGCCCAAGCCCCTTTTTTACTCCATCGATAATCCCGTATATATCGTCCATGAAACTTCTTTCTATCTTCATTTCTTTCTTTATTTTTTTAAAATAATGAAACGTTGTGGAATCCTTCTCGTCATGGTCTAAAAATGGAAGAGTTACATCTCTGCTCCTAGGCATAATATGAACAAGCTCTTCTTCTGCTATTAATATATTTACAATATTCTCTCTGTTAATCATTTCTGTGGTAATCACAAAATCAACCTTACCCGAAAGAAGTAAATCACTTAACTCATGTACCTCTTTAGAAATTAGATTAAAGCGAACACGTGATTCAGATTGAGCTTTTGCCATAACTGGAATTAGGGCCGACCTAATAATTGAACTATATCCAGCAACAGAAAGTTCTCCAAGTGATCCTGAAGTTAATGAGATTGACCTATAAAATGACTTATCAAGCTCAATTTTAGTCTTGTAATAACGAACCAACTCCAGACCAGAACTTGTAAGCACTAATTCTTTTGATGAACGTATGACTAGTGTCATCTCTAATTCATCTTCTAATCTGGCAATTTTTTGAGAAAGTGCCGGCTGTGAAATACAAAGGGATTTTGAAGCCTTTGAAAAGCTGCCATCTAGGGCGAGTTGGTAGAACGCTTTTGCTTTGTCGGAGTCAATATTCATCAGTATAACTTATAGTTATAGATGTATAAAATCAATTAATTTTACTTTAATACCAAAAATAATCATATTCATTCCCAACGAGAGCCTTAATGCTCTTCACAAATTTTCGGAGAGGATATGAAAAACTACAAATTAATACTTCTGGTAACCATTAACCTGTTAGCTACAACAATATTTGCTCAATCATTCGATTTGAATACCGCTCCAAGATACAATGATTTTTATGAGTGTGAGTTAGAAGGTGGTGATGTGATGAACATCCATCTTCATCACATGAGAATTACAGAAGCCACAGTAAACGTATTTGGACAAACATTTACAGGTTACGGAGCATTTTACGATAAAATCATTGTTTCAGATAAAAGTGCCACTTACGATGAAGCTAAAACATTGCATATCTTTACCCAAAACTCATCGGGGCTTCCTATCTTGCTTCATGTTCACACAGCGCTAACGCGAGCACCATTTAGTTATAAATTAGACTGTAAAAAACTATAAAATACAATATGGAGAGGGAATACACTCTCTTTATTTCATCCAAACTCATAAAAGAATTAACCCCATTTAAAATATAAATTGCCAACCTTGCCTAAGATTTTTTATGCTTTGGTATTGTTAGAGTTTTTTCTTAATTAATTAATCTATGACAATGGAATAAGTTTGATCATTAGAAAATTATTTCTAACAGATGCCATTCCTTTAGCAGAGCTATTCTTTAATACGATAAGAACAGTTAACTTAGGTGACTACACTCAGGAGCAAGTCGAGGCATGGGCTCCACAAAAAAGGGACCTTGATTCTTGGACTCGCTCTTTTTCAGGAAAAAATATATTTATTGCTGACGACAATGGAGTACATGCTGGTTTTGGTGAAATAAAAGATAACGGCTATATAGACAGGTTTTATATCGCTCAACAATACATAGGAAGAGGCGTAGGCAAAACGATTTACCAAGCCATTGAAGATTATGCTCGTGCAAAAAATATCGATAAGATTTTCGTTGAAGCGAGTATCACCGCTAAACCTTTTTTTATAAAAATGGGTTTTATTGAAATTAATGAGCAAGTGGTTTTATTACGAGGTGTAAAATTTAAGAATTTTTATATGGAGAAAACTTTAAATTAAGCTATTGATATTCCCTCTGATCAAATTCGTGATGATATTTTTCATTTGTGTTGTTTTGATCTTAAATAAAAAAATATGGCTATTCTAGAAAATACGTCATTGTCTTTTCACCATTCTCAGCCCGAACAAAGTTACATTTTTGCAGAACATTTATCGAAGCTAGATTTTCAGGTGAAACCTTGGCCATAATTTTATTTATATGTTTTTGTGTTAAGGCTCCACTTGTTAGAGCGTGACAAACTTCAAAAGCATAACCTTTTCCCCAATAAGACCTATTAATCATGAAGCCTATTTCAAATACTGTGTCATTAACAGGAAGTAGCATGAACCAAGCAATTAATTTTTTCGAAGTCTTTTCAACTACAGCAAAGTACCCATCAAGATCGGATTGCGGTTGATGATCAAGAATCTTAGATAGCCTCGTTTTAGACTCCTCTCGTGTTTGTGCCCTTCCTGGACCGGTATGAATCATGACGGCCGGATCTGACTCCATTTCAAGAATTGAGTCTAAATCCTCAGCCATAAAGCGTCTTAAGAAGGTTCTTGGAGTTTTAAGCATTTCCATAGAATTAATATAATACAAATTGACGTAATTTTGGGACTTTACCTTTAATAAAACCTATTGCTCTTTGCGCTAACAGGCCGTAAAGTCCGTCCATATTCAGATGCTGATCTCTTCGGAGTGAAACATATTAAAGCCAGTGTTTAACCCACGCTGGCTTTTTTTTTGCCTTTTTTATCCTATAATCAGCCAAACATAGTTAGCTGAGGTTTTATGGTTATTCACCCCGTTATTATTATTGGTGCTGGACCTGCTGGAATTGCTACGGCCGTCGAAGTTCTTAATCGTGGCTACAAAAAAGAAGATATCATTATTTTAGAAAAGTCCGGTGAAATCGCTCATATGATCGCGGCTAAGTATCCTGACGAAAAACCAGTATTAGCTAATTACAAAGAAAGAATAGCCGAATGTATCGGCGATCTTTGTATTACTGATATGACCAAGCCTGAGTTCATCGACTACATGAAAGAGATCGTTAACAAAAAAGGTTTAAAAATTCATTTTCATCAAAGTGTTGAAAAGATTGTAAAACTCAAAAATGGCCAATGGCGTGTTGATACAAACGACGATTCTTGGATCACTAATGTTGTCTTTGTGGCAATTGGTAATATGTCATCAGCCCGAACTTTAGGTGTTCGTATTGATGATTCAATCGCGAATTTAATCTACGATGATATTCAAACGATTAAATCTAATCAAAAAGATATTTTGGTTGTTGGTGGTGGTGATTCTGCTGGAGAATATGCACAGATCCTTGTGTCACGTGGTCATAAAGTGTGGATGAGTTACAGAAAGGAACACTTTGCCCGTATGATTCCTCAAAACCTTGAGAAGACGCAAAGTCTGATTAATGAAGGTAAAATTAACTTCTTACCAAATTCAATCGTTACTAAGATTACAGATTCAAATCAAAGATGCTCCGTCAGCTTTAATACACATGAATCTATTGTTGTTGATGGTGTAGTCACTGCTCTTGGTAGTGAAAGACCTAAGACTTATCTTAAGCAAATCGGTATCTCAGTTGAAAAAGAAGATGGCGATGACTTTCTTGAAAACGAACAAGGTGGCATTTTTATGGTTGGAGATTTAGCCTCAGGAAAAAGTGGTGGCTCCATCAATTTTGCCTTTAATAGTGGTACTAAAGCCGTATCTAAGGCGTGTAGTCTCTACTTGGACTGTGATGCATAATTTTAAAAAATTTATAGAAACATCACATGGAGAAATTTCATCGATGCTTGAAAAGCATTGGGAAGTTGATCATGCTTGCTATCGCACTCAAACGCTCAGTGAGTACGAAGAGCTTAAAGTCGTTTTTTCTGTTAGTTTTAATCTTTTGATTGAATCGATAATTGGTGGAAGACCTATTTCGACCTTTAAACTTTCGCAGCCGATGCGAGTCAATGAACTTTTTGTTGATCTCATTGAGCTACCAGCTCCAAAGCCAGGAAAGTCTTATCCAAAAGGATATGAACACCTAGAAGTCGTTATTGATATTAGCTTTGAAGAGTTAATGACAAAATATCCAACGCTTGATTGGGATACATCCGGCACGAAAAAGGGATTAAACCCCGAGCTTCAAGCTTCTTTTGGAACGTTCAACGTTAAGTTTCATCATCACAGTCTTGAACATATTATTAATATCGAAAAGCATCCGATGGCCCATAGCTTTTTAGAGCAAACTGATATTATTAAAAAGTTATCTCAGTTTAAGCCGCTTCTTTCAGGAACAATCCCTCTTGGTATTGATTTACCTGAGTCTGATTTAGATATTTTATTTGAAAGCCAAGATTTTGATCTTTTCAACAAGACTGTTTTAAATCATTTTCCAAGTGCCATCATTTCAACACAGGATGATTTTACAATCGCCAAGCTAACTCATAATAGATTGGCGATTGAGCTTTTTTGCCAAAAGATAGCACCACTTAAACAAAATGCTCATCGTCACCTTCGAATTGAAGGACGTTTACTTAAAATGTTAGGTACTAATTTCAAAAACAAAGTTATTGAACTTAAGTCTTCTGGTATTAAGACTGAACCAGCATTTGGACAATTGCTCGATTTAAATGATCCATACAAGCAACTGCTTGAGCTTTATCATTTCAGTGACGCTGAACTCTTCTCTCGCTTTGAGAAATATAAATGACCAGCTTTGATCGAATTTATATCGAGATCAGCAATATATGTAATCTTCAATGTTCCTTTTGTCCTGAAGTTGAACGAGAACAAGATATTATGTCCTTGGAGAAATTTGAAAGTATTCTGCTTCAAGCACTGCCTTTAGCAAAGCAAGTCTGTCTTCACTTAATGGGTGAACCACTGGCTCACCCTAAGTTTCCCGAGATCCTAAAAATTTGTGAAAAGCATGATGCCAAAGTTATGCTTACAACTAATGGAACTTTATTATCAAAACATAAAAATATTTTAAACTCGAAAGCTATTCGCCAAATCAATTTTTCTATTCATAGCTTCAGAGACAATTTTGAAAAGAAAGATCTTCATCGATACCTTTTGCCTATTCTAGAATTTACCAGATCCCTTAATGATCTTAATCCTGACACATATATCAATTATCGTCTTTGGAATCTTGGTGCGGGTGATTTAGGTGAAGCAGCTAACAGTGATGTTTATGATTTAGTGGAGCGATATTTTGATGTCACGATTAATCGCCGCCAGGGTACTGGAAAGTTTAAATCTAAAAAAGTTTGGAATAAACTCTACTTTCATTTTGATACTCGCTTTGAGTGGCCCCACCCTGATCTTCCAGCGGGCGACTCTTCAGGTACATGCCAAGGTCTGATTAGTCATATCGCTATTCATTCAAATGGCGTTGTTGTTCCCTGTTGTCTCGATAAAGAAGCAAGACTTTCCCTTGGTAATTCACTTGAAAAACCTTTAGTTGAAATTTTAAAAAGTGAGCGAGCCACTTCAATGAAGAACGGTTTTGAGCGCGGCGAACTTGTAGAGGATCTTTGTAAACGCTGCGATTATGTGAAGCGTTTTAAGCCAAAAGTTAAACGTATGAAATCTCATTCCATCACTTGATTGCTTTATGCATGTATAGATAGATCAAGTTTTTTCTCTGTCATGTATCACCCTATTTATGTTGGCCCATTGTAAAGTTGTGTCAAATAGCTTTTCCCCTTCTTGTGAATAAATTTTCAAAGCGTAAGATTAAGTTGTGGAGATAAGATTTTTTATTAACACAATCAAGGAGTGATCAATGAAAGCCAAAAAGAATAGAAACAATGCGAGTCTTATTGAAAACACAAAAGATCGTATTAAAACTATTCTTCCAAAAGTTGAAGACATTGAGATTAAAGTTGAAAACAATGCTAAAGCTGGAGGTTATCTCACAACGATTCGATTTAGGTCTCTCGGCAAAGAATTTATCGCCAAGAAAACAGCACCTTTCTATAAGGAGAGCTTAGAAAAAACTATTAGGGCCATCAATTCACAAATAACGAGTTTTCGCTCTAAACGCTTAGGTCATCCTCACCACCGTGTCGATTCCTACGCTTCCTAACTAACAAACAGGGGGTGTCGAGCCTATCTCCATTACTCGGCGCCCCAAGTCTTTGTTATTACGTTTAATCCTTTTTAACAAAACCTTACCTTGAAGCGACTTCCCCCTCGTATATTGATAGGCTACCTCTCTAATTCTTGACGAGGTAACTATGAAAGCACTGATTGCAGTTTCACTATTGTTAGCTTCTTTAAATTCATTTGCATTTGATTATTCAGCGCAATTTGGATTTCAAGGCGAAAGTAGTATTCCAGATAGCTCACTTCCCTCTTCTGTCGAGCTACCTGCAAGAAAGAATATTGAACTACCAACTCTTAATGTTTTAGTTTTTCCTCACACTCTTAAAAGTGATTGGCTTCATGGCAAGCCAGATGACTCGTCACAATTAGAATTATCTAGCAAAGAAAATTTTGAGATTAGTTTTGGTGAAGAGCTCATTCAAACTTCAAACTTAAAGTTAACAAAGAATGGAAATAAGATAAAAGCCGTATCAAATGACGGTAGAGTTTTTAACTTTACCACTGCAAGAGTCAAAGGCACGTCTGCGATCAAACTTAAAAGAGTTGTCTCTCCTGATAAATCACATAGCTACCTTGGAACTTTTACGCTTCAATTTGAAAATGACGGCATTCAAGCTATCAACCATGTTGATCTTGAAACGTATCTTCGTGGTGTCGTTCCAAAAGAATCCGGCGCCAGTTGGCCTTTAGAGTCGCTTAAAGCTCAAGCCCTAGCCGCTAGAAGTTATGCCTATTACCACTTTCTTACTGCTCCAAGCACAAGAGATTACCATGTCGATGACACGGCAAGGTTCCAAGTTTATGCTGGTGTTTCAGGCGCTGATTCTCGCACAGACGTTGCAGTTGAGCAGACTCGTGGTGAAATCATGACCTATCAAGGTCGAGTGATCGTAGCTTATTTCCATGCATACAGTGGTGGACGCACAGACTCAGCTTTAAATATTTTCAAGCAAAACAATGTTCCTTACTGCGCAGGCAATGCTGAGATTTTCCCACGCTCAGAACTTTCAGATGAACTATCATCTGGTTCAAGATGGATTGTTAGCTGGACTACTAAGGCTTATACATCTCAAGAACTCTTAGAAGAATTTAAATCTAGTTCAAGAGTTGGCGGTAAGTTCACAAACTTTAATCGCTCAAGCCAAGTTGATTTGGTTGAAGCTGAGATGAATGATTTGTTTGAATCTGTTAAGACATTAACTGTCGCTCAAAATGCCACGGCAAGTTCGGCTGATCTCGATTTTGCCGACGTGAGAACAGCTTTAGGTTGGTCAAACTTTCCTGGTTATCACTTTAGAGTGACAGATACTGATGAAGGTTTCGTTTTCAAAGGTCACGGTTGGGGTCACCACGTTGGTTTATCCCAATGGGGAGCCTTTATAATGGCCAAGAATTACAATAAAAACTATCTAGATATCGTCAACCACTACTATAACGATATTGATGTTGAAAAACTACCTTGGTCTGGCATTTAAGTACTTGTAATTTATAGTTTTATCGCTGTCTAAATACGAAAAGTTGTTATGTATTTCCTTTTAATGTAGACTACAACGCTAATAGAAATGGCGTCATATGACAGGAAATGTCGTCACATAACAACTGAGTGTACATGAGTAAATTCAAGTCAGCCTCATCCATGGGGATTAGAGCAGCACTTGTCGCCTTAGCTAGTGTTAGGGCCAATGTTAACGAAATTCTTGATTTAGCAGGAATCAAACGCGAAAGCGTCGATGATCCAGATGGTAAGCTATCAATCGATCAAATCTCAAAATTCTGGGAAGTTATCTCCACCAACCTTGATGACAATATGGTCGGCATTAATATGGCCAAGCTAACACCTTTTGGAACTTACCAAACAAGTGACTACTTACTTTCAAGTAGCTCCAATGTGCGAGAAGGCCTTCGTAAATTTGTTCGATTCTTTGCACTAATTCATCAAGAGCTTAGTACTAAAGGGATCGAAGAAGACGGCCGTTATGAATTTCAACTTTGGCCCATTTCAGATGAAGAAGTATCAAGACATAGCCTTGAGTATGAAATTGCTCTCGTCTTTGAACGTTTGAAAGCTGTAACTCAAAAAAATATTAGTCTAAAATTAGTTAAATTTTCTCACGAGCGACCAGCAGGTTCTGAGGGAATATACTCTGAGTACTTTGGTTGTCCTGTTAATTTTAATCAAACAAGTAATTCACTTATTTTCGAGCAACATTATCTTGAACTTCCCTGTGTTGATAGTGATTCAAACCTTGCCGATCTTTTAGAAAATAATGCAAAAAAGATTTTAGAAAAACTTCCAAAATTTGAAGAACATGCTCAGCCATTATTTCTCATGCGGTTTAATGAAAAGCTAAAGAATGAGCTCAAAGAAGGCAGAGCAAGTATAGAAAATATGGCGACTTGCTTTGGGATGTCTCCAAGAACATTACAACGTAAATTGAAACAATATGATCTTTCCTACTCAGAAATACTGACAAACTTAAGAATTGAATTATCTAAAGAAATGCTGACCAATCCAAGTCTTTCCTTAACCGAAATTGCATTCTTATTAGGTTTTTCTGAATCAAGTGCATTTCACAGAGCGTTTAAGCAGTGGACAAAACTGACACCGTTAGAGTTTAAAAAAGAACAAGAAGGATAATTACTTCTTAAGGCTTTTAAGTTCGATATTGGCATCTTTAAGGGCTTGATTTGCTCTTGATAGCTCAACATTAACTCGCTTTAACTCTGCTGCCTGTTTGTATAGCTGACTGTAAAGACTGACCTTGTTTAATAAACGGTGCTCATCAATTGGCTTGGTTAAATAATCAAAAGCTCCAAGCTTATAACCTCTAGTCGCAAACTCATCTGATTTAAAATAGGCAGTAAGAAAAATAATGGGAATATGTTTTAAGTTTTCATCATCTTTAATGGTATTAGCAAACTCGAAACCATTCATCACTGGCATCTGTATATCGACAATAATGAGATGAACCGTCTCTTTTTGAAGAATTTCAATACCCTTTTGACCAGATGAAGACTGAAGAATTGAAACACCACTTGCTTGTTTTAAAATACATTCGAGCGTGTACAGATTGTTTTCATTATCATCAATAATGAGAATCTTTAAATCGTCTGATGAATTTGTCATATAAGCTCCATTTCAAACCAACTTTATCAATTGAATCTATTCACATCAACTGGTAGTTTAAGATAAGTTTTTATGATGAGATATTTATGATCCAACGCTTCATTCCTAAGTATGTTACAAAGAGTATCTCAAGAAAACTGATCTTTTTAATTTTATTATTTAGCTCCATTATTACACTTATCTTAACTGCTACTCAGCTTTGGCTAGAGTTTGACAGCGAAGTAAGTGCCATCCACTCAAGACTTATTGATATTGATAAAAGTTTTACACAAACAATTACTCAACAAGTTTGGAATCTAGATCGTGAGCAAATGGAAATTACCGCCAATGGTCTTTTTCAGCTGCCCTATGTTGATTATGTAAGAATCTCAGGTAGCGATATGGACCCAGTTATTTTGGGTGAAACTGGACTGCCAGCTGAATACTATAACAATAATAGTAATCATATTAGACTTGAAAAAGATCTCTACTATGAGTCTATTGAGACAAGTATTGGTCATCTTTCCATTTGTACTTCTTTAGATCCAATCTATTCAAAACTTTTTAATAAAATTTTAATAACTCTTGTTACTCAAGGGATTAAAACTTTTCTTGTTTCTCTATTTATGTTGATTGTATTCAATCTTGTTGTTGTTAAACACTTGGTGGCGTTGGCAAAACTCGCTGATGATCTAACAAGTGAAAATCTCAACGAAGCTAAGCTACTACAATCTCTCACTGTTAAGGGCGATGAGATTGATACTGTTATTTCATCTATTAACTTAATGATCACCAGACTTCGAGAAAACTATAATGACCTCAAACACAGTGAACAGGAGTTAAAAGAACATCGTGATCACCTTGAAGAAGTTGTAGAAAGACGTACGTCACAATTAAAATCGGCTAAAATTTCTGCGGAACAAGCTAATGAAGCTAAATCCTTATTTTTAGCAAGTATGTCTCATGAACTTAGAACGCCTCTAAATTCGATTATTTTATTATCTGGATTAATGGCAAAAAATCATGAGTCAAATCTTGATGATGATCAAATTAAAAAAGCTAAGATTATTAATTCATCCGGAAAGGATCTTTTATCACTTGTTACCGATCTACTAGATCTATCAAAAATTGAAGCCGGTAAGATGACTCTTGAATTTGAGGATTTCACTTTAAGTGAAATTCTTCAAAGTATTGAGACACTTTTCTCACCTCTTGCTATCCAAAAAGGTATCAACCTAAGTATTAAAATCGATAGTGAATGTAGTGTTCGTACAGACAGAGAAAAACTATTACAAATTTTAAATAATATCATCGGCAACGCTATTAAATTTACAAATCAAGGCGAAGTTTCAATTCTGCTTGAGAAAATAACGAATAATTCTCAAGGTGAATTTTGTATTACCGTCAAAGACACAGGCATAGGTATTAGCGCTAGTGAGAAAGAAGTCATTTTTGAGCTCTTCCAACAAGCTAATAACAAGATTTCTTCTGAATTTGGAGGAACAGGACTGGGTCTTGCAATTTCAAAGAAGCTTGCAGACTTACTTAAAATTTCTATTGAAATTGATTCTGAAATTGGAAAAGGCTCAACATTTAAGATCTTTATTCCATCTCCACAACAAATCGAACACACTGTTTTCAATATAGATATTGATCTTAGCAAGTTCAAAAAGAAGCTTAATATAGCCGTGATTGATGATGATCAGCGCTCTCTTGTTTATCTACAAAATCTTCTTGAAACTGATAATATTAAGTTGGAGTGTTTTGAATGCCCTCACGTATTTTTAGATGTCGCTAATCTAAACGGTAATCACTGGGATATCACAATTATTGACTTCGTTATGCCTGAGATAGATGGTTTTGAACTTTTCAAAAAGCTAAAACAAACAAGCTATCAAAGTAAATTTATTCTACTGACGGGACATACGAGCTTGGAACAAAAGAAGAAAGCACTGGAAGTTGGCTTTGATAGTTTTGTACCAAAGCCAATTAATTTAAAATTCTTAAAACAAGAAATACTGCGTTTAACTCAATTATAATCTAGATAGGTGTAAGACTTTAAAGAGTCCTCATAAAAATCAGTTAAGCGAACACCTTCTCGGGCATTCATCTCGCCGTTTTTAATCAGCTTACCAATTGTTCTTTTTACCATATGGGCCATGTACTCAGGAGTATACTGCATTGTGGATAAGACATTTGCCATAGAAGCACCACGGATCACTTCTTCAATGTAAAAATCCGTTGGATCATCATCATCACTAAAAACATGAACCTCATTGAGTCTACCAAAGAGATTATGCATATCACCCATTACATCTTGATAGGCACCGGTTAGGAACATACCAATCACATATTCATCACCTGGTTTGATTTCATGCAATTGTATTGTTCTTCTCACTTCATCGTTACCAATGAATTTGCTGATTTTCCCATCAGAATCACAAGTAATATCCGCTATAGTACATTGTCTTGTTGGCGCTTGATGAAGTTTAGTTAGTGGTAGTACCGGTAGCAATTGACCAATTGCCCAGTGATCAGCAGCGCTTTGAAAGATTGAAAAATTACAAAGATATTGAGCAGCTAGAGTGTCTTCTAACTCTCCAACAGATTCAGAGACGAAATCTTCTTTTCGTGAAAACTCTAGGACGCGTTGACTTGCTTTCCAAAACAGCGTTTCCACTTTCGCTCTATCTTCAAGCGAAAGGATTCCTAATTTAAATGCTTGAAGAGCATCATCACGAACTTGTCTGGCATCATCATAAACTTCTTTATAATTATCTTGATCAAGTGTTCCTAGAAACTCTCTTACATTTTTAACAAGTTGATGTTCACCAGCTGATGGAGTGACATCCCATTCATTCTTTTTTGAATCAATAATGTCGACGACATTGGTAACGACACAAGAGTGTTGTGCTGTAATAGCACGACCACTTTCTGATACGATATCTGGATGTCTGACATTCTCAGCATCACAAACTTGCTTAATACCGTAAACGATATCTGCAATGTACTGAGACATTGTGTAGTTCATTGATGATTGTCCAGTTGACTTTGAACCGTCGTAATCAATCGCTAGTCCACCGCCAACATCGATATAGCGCATATCAACGCCAAGCTTAACAAGCTTAGCGTAAATTCGAGCTGCTTCTGAAATGGTCTCTTTAACACATTTGATATCGGTAATTTGAGAACCAATATGATAATGGAATAGCTGTAAGCTATCTAGAAGATCTTCTTGTCTTAATCTTTCCACTGCCAAAAGTATTTCAGTAACCGTTAAGCCAAACTTTGCACGGTCCCCACTTGAATCACTCCACTTTCCAGTGCTTTTATAAGACATCTTACAACGCAAACCAATCAGTGGAGGAACATCGAATTCTTTTGATATTTTTAATAGGCGATCAAGTTCGGAAAGTTTTTCAACAACAACAATAACTTTTCGGCCAAGTTTTCTTCCAAGCATCGCCAGACGCATATACTCATCGTCTTTATAGCCGTTAAGGACTGTTAGTGCGCCAGGGTTATCATTATAAGCTAAGACGGCCATAAGCTCAGGCTTAGAGCCTGCTTCAAGACCAAAGTTATAAGGAGCACCAGCGGCAACGATCTCTTCAACAACTTCGCGCATTTGGTTTACTTTAATTGGATAAACCCCGAGATATTTTCCTTGGTAACCTTCGTCTTCGATCACACTTTTAAATGTTTCGTTAATAGACACAACTTGAGACCAAAGAATATCGTGAAAACGAATAACGGCAGGAAAAGAGATTCCCTGTAGTTTCATCTCTTCAATAACCTCTGCAACATCAATTCGAGGGCCATTTTCTTTGCGCTCAGGATTTACAGAGAGATTACCCTTCTCATTTATTTCAAAATAACCTTCGCCCCACTGTGAAACTTGATACAATTTATCAGAGTCATCTATAGTCCAAGATTTTTTATCTTTATTTGTCATTTATTTACCCGTTACCTATCACAAGCATAATTTCACGTAGAACCTTACAAGCAAAAACGGAACTATTATTGGAAGGATCTAGCTCTGGTGCTAATTCAGTAATGTCAGCTCCAACAATATTTTTATGCCTAAACATTTTCATTAATTTAATAAAGCAGTGAAAGTCTTCTCCACCAGCTTCAGGCGTTCCCGTTCCTGGCATATAGGCAGGATCGAAAAAGTCTAAATCGAGAGTTAAATATATGGGACGATCATTTGGGATTGATTCAATTTTATTAAAAAACTGCTCACGAGAAGTCATAAGAGATTTTCTCTCTTTCATTTCATCGTATTCTTCTTTTGTACCTGATCGAATTCCGTATTGGATCAATTCATGACCCTTTCTGAAATGGTCAAGACTTCTCCTCATGATTGAAGCATGACTAAAATGGTGACCTTCATAGCCATCGCGAAGATCGGCATGAGCATCTAGATGAACAAGCACTAGATCATCAAAGTTATCTAGGTATGTTTTTATTGGAGCATAAGATATCGAATGCTCTCCACCAAGTGTGATGACTCTAATATTATCTTTTTTAAAGTTTTTATCTTTTGCTAAATCAAAGAAGGCATCAGTCGCTTGTTTCCAATCGGCATCAGCGTCTCCTGAATGCCCAACAGGTAAATTTCCAAGATCATAAATATCAGAAACATTTTCGAGATCTAAATCTAAGTAAGGTGAATAACCTTCGATACCATAAACAACATTACGGATTGCTTCAGGGCCAAAACGTGTCCCCTTCCTAAAGCAAGCTGTTCCATCAAATTCAAAACCAATTAAATGGATACCGCCGGCCACAAATTCTTGTCCTGGTTCGCCCCATTCAAAACTAACTTTTGGCGCCTTTAACATAACACCTTCCACTCTTTAAAAATGACTTTTTCATGATGTCTAAATTGATGATTTGATAGGATTTTTGAGAGTATGCGTCAAGCTAATTCCCCCACAATGTGGGGGAGTTAGGGATTGTCTTATCTGTTAGAAGAATCACTTGAACCCTGCGGGTTGTATAAATACGGGCTATTGGCATCAAGAACACTTGGACGTCTTCTTTGAGAGTCGTTTCTTGAGTTTTGTTGTGATGCAGAAGTAGTCGGCTGGATAGCGCTATTTACTGCTTGAGTTGAACTTACGACAGATGACTCAGGGTCGCCGTCTTTACGATCTCTGCGGCATTTTAAGCTAGTAAAAATTTGAATATTTGAAGGGTCATCTGACTCATCAAAACGAAACTGCTTAGCTTCAAGTGAGCCCAATAAAGGATTATTAACTTTAACCCCAACAAAGTTTTGGTGATCAAAGTCTTCCATTACTTCTGATAGAGCACCGTCACCAAGATTTTTATCAAACCCTAGATACTGACAAAGATCTTTCTCATCTGTAAGTGTTTTACTTCTATAAATACGCCCGTAAGCATCGTAGAAATTTCTTTTTGCCACGTAAGGGGCGCCAAAACGTCTTAATTCAGCTGCAGTAAAGATTTTATCAAAGAACTGTTCGCGTTCACGCTGAGCATCTGCCCTCGCTTCATCAGAACGTCTTTGTTGATCTCTGCTTGTTCTAAAGCTTTCCGGTTCACCAAACTCTTCGATACATTTTTTCATATCGGCTTCGGTATGTTCCTGCCTCATTAATTCTTCACAAATATGAACGTCTTGAGCAAAAGCGGAGCTCATGCCGATAAGTAGTGTAAATGATGCAGCCATAGTCCAGTAGGTTGCTGTCTTAGTTAGTTTCATAAGGCTCCTCTCATATAGAGATTCTTAAAGTGCTAAAGTACTAAATATGAGTTATATATAAGCAGGCCGTATGCCAGTCTTAATGACGGTTTTTCAGTGACTTATGTCACTTAAACCATGCATATTCTTATTCGATGTTTAAATATTGGACACTTAAGCGTGACGAAAGCAAAAACGATTTACCAAGGTCAATACATAAAACTTGAAGAGAAGCTCATCCAAGAGGATGTGTATGAACTCGTTCATTTAAGGGCTGCCGTCATTGTTTTTGCCAAGGATAAGAACGGAAAATTTCTTTTTATCAAAGAACACAGACCTCACGAAACCCCTCATCTTAGATTAAAGCCAGTTACAGGATTTATTGATGACGGCGATGATTGGCTCAAGACTGCGCATAAAGAGCTTAGAGAGGAAGCTGGCTTAATTGCTGGCAATATAGAACTCATTAGGCATTTACCTCTTACTGGCTCCGTCACTACAGATAAGTATTTTGCTTTAGCGACGGATTTATCTAAGGATCAAAATCCAATTGCGAATCCCGATGGTGACGTGATTAAAGAAATTATGTATTTAAGTCTTGAAGAAGCTATTGAATTAACGCTTAAAGGCGATATGCCTCTCGTGTTTGATTCACTTGGGCTCTTCTTAATTAAGGAGTTAAAACTATGAACGCAAAAATGATCGTTATCCTCATGATGTTGGTTTTGCTCGCTCTATTTATTTGGAGTAAATATTTTCGTAAGAACGAAATGATTGTTACTAAACTTGAAGTTGAATCTTTTGAAGCGATGAAGCGCTGGCAAGAAACGAGAACAGAAGAACTAAAAAAAGATGCCCTTAATAAAATGATTGCCCTTAGTTTAGCTAAAGGACTCAGCCAAGAAAAAGCTGAGCATCATGCCGAGAAACAATTTAAAACTTTGACGGTATGAAAACAAAAGTCATCTCCTTTATTGTTCATCTTTTGATTCGTGCTTTAGGTTTAACCTATCGTTTTGAGCACAGAGAATCGAAAGACATTAAGGATGCAAAAAAATCTGGACCAAATGGCGCTTACCTCTATGCTCTTTGGCATCAAAATATAGTGGCTTCCATCTTATCGCATATGGGTAGACCTCACGTTTGCATTGTTAGTGCATCTAAAGACGGCGAACTCGTTGCTGTAACTTTAAAAATGCTTGGACATAAAAGCGCCAGGGGCAGTTCTTCCAAAGGTGGCCAACAGGCAATGATGGAGATGACTAGGATTGTAAATGAAGGAACTCCTGGAGCAATATCTGTCGATGGCCCACGTGGACCAGCCAAAATTCCAAAGAAAGGAATATTTGAAGTTGCAAAACTTACTGGCGCACCAATTATTCCACTTGTGCCAATCCCGTTAAATTTTTGGAGTTTCAAAAAAAGTTGGGATCAATTCAGACTACCGAAGCCTTTTTCAAAGATTATCGTTTTTTATGGTCGACCAATTTATATAGACAAAAATATTCAACAATCTGACTTAGTGCGCTTAAGTGAAGAACTTACCGCACAACTTAATAATGTTGAAATCAATGCTCTGCGGGAACTTCAACGAAATTAATAACTTCGCTTATTCTTACTAGAAATCGTCATTTTAAGCCGTTTTGGGTGTTGAAACTTAGCTCGAAATCACTAGAATAAAGCTACTCAAAGTACTTCAATGCCTAATCGAGGAGAATACAAATGGCCGAAAAAGAAATGTTACTTGTTGGATCTAAAACTAAAGATGCTATCAAAGGCACTGGCTTAAACGTTGCTTCAGATGCTCTTGATAAATTAAATGAAGTTGTTCATCAGCTGGTTAAAGATGCTCAAGTTCGTTGTGAAGCTAATGGTCGTAAGACTGTTCGTGCTAGTGATTTTTAATTTCAAGAATGCGAAGAAGATCTTTTCTTCTTCGCCTCTACTCTTGTTACTGTTACTGACCTCTTGTCAGGGAACACCTCCAACAAACCTAGGTGTTCATGATAATAAGTTACGTCCTTGTCCAGATAAGCCAAATTGTGTTGTCAGTTATGATTTTGGTGAACAAAAAAATTTCATAGAACCAATTAAAAGTGAAGAAGAACCTGGACGTATTAAAGAGAAAATTCTTGGTATCGTCTCAAAAGATAAAAGCGCTAAAATAGTTGAGCAAAATGATACTTATTTAAGAGCTGAGTATACTTCTAACCTCTTTAAGTTTGTAGATGATGTTGAGTTTTGGTTTGGTGAGACTGGAGTCGTCCATTTTCGTTCAGCTTCGCGACTAGGTTACAGCGACTTAGGTGCAAACAAGGACAGAATAGAAACTATTCGATTTAAATTTCATCAAAATGATTTCTAAGTTTCCGATAAAGATTGCATGAAAATTGCTTATATATTTGCGACATTACTTCTTTTCTCATGCAATCACTTTTCAAGTCGATCGCCTGCTTCAATTGATAAAAATATTCTTATTATCGGCGATTCTCATATGGCCGGACCCTTTGGACAATATCTACACCAATCTGTTTCAACTAATACTGGCGTTAATATTGTGACCTACGGTCATGCTAGTTCAGCACCCATTCATTGGCTTAGTGAAAATAGACAAAAGCTTTCTGGCGGAGTCTATCATCAATTAAGTGCTAACAAGACGATCAATCCTAATGAGCTCATTAAATTTAGTAATCCAAACCCTACCGATTGGAGAACTCCTGTTGAAGTTCCATTTTTTGAACAATTAACTACAAATATGAATCTTCACGAGAAATGGCGAAACAATGGTTTTCCAGATTCTAGTTATGACTATGTTGTAATTGAACTTGGAGCCAATGATCGTAGGGCCATCGTCAATAACGATGTCGTCAATCAAGTCGGCTACAATCAACGCTTAAGGCTGACAAGAGAGCTGGCTTTACTAGCGACTAAAAACGGCGAGAAGTGTCTTTGGGTAGGCCCTCCACATGGAAGAACTAAAACGGATTTTGAACAAGCAACACTTTATAAGATGCTCGAAGAAGCTCTAGAGCCTACATCATGCCAATTGATTTCAAGCAATCATTATAAAGCAATGGGATGTGATGGCGTCCATTTCAACTGTAGACAAGAAATGGATAACGCTAAAAAATGGGCCGGCGAGATTGCCAATATGATTAAATCAATTCTCTGACATTAATTTTCTCCCATCTCGCTAGAGTGACAATTTATTGAGTCATTATAGTTTTCACAGTTTCAATAACTTAAGTCATCTCAACTAGTTTTTAGAATTCTTGAATTACAATATAAAGAAATTTCAACTAATTACCGATCATAATAGTCAGTAGAGATTAGGGTAGGAGCAACCATGAGAATAGCCATTCTAAAAATATTTGTCGTTTATACTTTAATGGCTACAGCTGCATTTTCCCAATCTTTTACTCATATACCAACTTCACAAATTAAAAATGCTCAGAGTTGTCAGTGGAAACCTCACAAGCAAGAGAAGTTAAGAAGTTCTAGCGGACCATGTGATGATATTTTCGGTGGCCTACAATGGAAAATCAGTAACGCCATCAAAAATGGTAAATTTGAAAAAGTTGAAGAGCTTCTTTTAAGTCACAGTGATAAAAAACAATGTTTTTCATGTGATGCTATTAAAGGTTCTGTTAAAAAGTATGCTACTGGAAACGCAGAAGCAACTCGCAACATGAATACATATTTAAGAAATAAAGGCTATGATTCAAACTGTAAAGATATTCCTCAAGACGAAGGACGCACTCCCCCAAGCTGTGAAAGTTTATACGAAAAAGATCTGGGTAGTTGGTCGAAGCAGGAAAGTGAATATTTTGCATCTAATAATTGTTGTCAACAAAAGAAACAAGAAGTCCTTGGCGACATAACTACCTACCAGCAATCTATAAATGGTAGTCAAAAAGAATTTATGGGAATAGGTTCATACAATTTCAAAAAATCTGAATTTGATAAATTAGAAAAATTGGGTTGTTTTAGTAAATGTGAACTTTCTCCTGATCAATTTCCTGAAACTTCTCCTGGATCTGATCAATTAAGCGGTGCTAATTATCAATACCCCGGCTGTGAAGTTAGGCCTACGATAAGTCAAATTGAATCATACAAAGAGGGTATGTCGTGTAGTAGTGGCGATGATAGAAATATAAATATGGATGACTATATCTTTTATACTCTTGCCGATTTAGACAACCTCGTTGAAGTAATGAAAGAAGATCCGGAAAGATTTAATCAATTAGTAGAAGAAAAAATTAAGAAAGAAGAATTATGCCCAGATATTAAATTAGTGATCAACAATTACTCATTGCCCGGTGGAAATGTTACTGATGCAGTAAAAATTAGTGCCTCTTTGCATGGAAGTGATCAAGTTCATTTTAATTGCTTCAAAAAAGGCAAAGGTGGAGATCTACCTGAAGGAAAAACAGATAATGGAACGAGTTTTCCAATTTGCTGTGACGAAGAAAGAAAAGCCGAGTATTTGTCTGAGTTAGAATCACTTGGAATCACGTTCGCATCTGCTTGCAAACCAGAAACTCACAAAATTGAAGAATCTGGCTCCACACCTGGCAAAGTAAATCTCAAATACTTAGCCAACTGTGGTGGTGATGAAGACTTTGTTATTTTTGATAATCAAAAGTTTCCTGAAATTAATCAATTCCTAAGTGCTGAAGGTCCTGGTCATGATGGTGGCGAAGTTTCTTCTGGAAGTGACAACAGATAAGAATAAGATTTATGAAATGAATTTCACAGTCTCAGGACTTAAAAATTCATCTTTGTATTTAAGGTAGCTCATATAGTGATTGCCATAACCTTCGTATTCTTTCTCAGTGAGCTGGCGCACAACCTTGGCAGGCGAACCCATAATCATTGAGTTGGGAGGATACTTCTTTCCAGGAGCAACGACTGATCCTGCGGCCACAACACAATGATCACCTATCTCAGCGCCGTCCAGGATTATCGAACCCATCCCAATCAAGCAGTGATCGCCAATGGTACAAGCGTGAATAATCGCACCGTGACCAACACTCACACCTTTACCAATGATGAGAGGAATTTCTTCAACTACATGGAGCATTGAGAGGTCTTGAATATTTGTTCCCTCGCCGATGCGAATATCATTAACATCACCTCGAGCGACAACTTGGTGCCAAAGATTTACATTTTTTTCTAGATAAACTCTACCGATGACATCGGCGGATGGAGCAATATAAACACCTTCACCGATGCTTGGTGAAAAATCTTTATAGCTATAAATCGACATTTATTTTTTTGCCCAAGGAAGCTTAGAAATATAAGCTGCTAAATCTTTAATGTCTTGAGCAGAAAGAGCACGAATATAAGGCATCATGACTTGGTTAACACGCTCACCAGTTTGCATCGCTACAACTTGCTTTTCAATATACCAATCAAACTGGCCACCGATGGCCGGTGCATTTTGTGATTTCTTACCTTCACCAGCTTTACCGTGGCAAACAATACATTTGCCATAAAGAGAGTGTCCGCTTTCAAGTTGCGGAGTATCGAGGACGACAAGAGGACCTTCTTCTACAGGCTCTTCTTCTTCTGTTGCTTTTTTTAGAGCAGCTAATCTAGCTTCTTCAAGTTTTTCAATAGTCTCTAATTTCTCATCATGATTTTTTTTAACTTCAGAGTAGGTGAAACTTTTATTATCTACAGTAAGGTTTTTAAATGAGCCAAGTGACATCACTAAAACAACTGCAACTAAAAATGAAATAAATAGCACTAACCGAGTCATGGTCACTCCGAAGGCATAGTAAGTGGTCTAAGTACCCAGAAGTATAGGGTGTCTGCGCTGTATTGGCAACACAACACGACTACACCTTTAGCTTAACAAGGGACTTTTCTAAGCTTTCAATATTATCGACGAATTGCAAAAGTGCTACGTGCTGAGCACTGATAAATCCCTCCTGCTGAGCTCGATTGATGTGTTCGCGCAAGAAGTCATAAAAGCCATTATGATTTAATATAAACACGGGCTTAGCGTGCAACTTAAGCTGCGCCCACGTTAAGATCTCAAAGCATTCGTCGAGGGTACCAAAACCGCCGGGAATAACAACAAAAGCACTTGAGCGTAAATACATAATTTCTTTTCGCTTGTGCATTGTATCAACAACCACAAGGTCAGTTAGATTTTCGTGGGCCAATTCCCAATCAACCAAAGATTTTGGAATGACACCTAAAACTTTTCGCCCTCTCGCAAGACAAGCATCAGCAAGAGTTCCCATGACGCCAACACTGGCTCCACCGTAGACAAGATCGAATTCATTTTTTTTAAAAACTTCTGCTAGCTCCTGAGCCATTTTTAAATACGTATCTGATTTACCTTTGGCCGAACCACAAAAAACTGCAACATTCATCGAGATAACTCCTCAAGATTGACGAGATTCACTTTCGATTGAATCCCAGGTTTTAGCCAATATAAATATTCTTGGTTACCCGTTTTACCAACGACAGAACATTTACTTGCAGCCATTATACCAAGTCCTAAACCTTCAGCGCATTGAAATATTTTATACATGGCCTCAAGACGGTATTGTGATGACTTCACAAGACCATTTTTATCAATACCATTTCGGCCAACTTCAAACTGTGGCTTAACTAATAAAATTACGTCAGCTTCAGCTTTAATGAGTTTAACCATCACGGGTAAAACTAACTCCAAACTGATAAAAGAAAGATCTGCCACAATGACATCGACGAGCTCAGATAAGCTTTCTACGTTTCTAATATTTGTCTGAGACATTTCGACAACTCGAGAATCACTCTTAACTCGTTTATCTAACTGATCGGTCCCTACATCAATAGAGAACACTTTATTAGCATTTTTTTCAAGTAAGACCTGAGTGAATCCCCCCGTAGATGCTCCAATGTCAGCACAAACTTTATTATTAATATCAACATTAAATTGAGCTAATGCATCTAATAGTTTCAATGCCCCTCGACCTACATAATGTGTCTGAGCTCGAACTTCTAGATTTTCGCCGGTCGTTAAATAGGATGGTTTTGTTATTCGAGCTCCAGCCTCGTAGACAGCTCCACTTTTAATAAAGTCTAAAGCTTGTGATCTGGTTGAAGCTAGCTCGAGTTTAACTAATATTTTATCTAATCTATCTTTCATTTAAATTCAGGTTTTAAAAATACTTCGATAAGCTGTCCTATATTATCTTTAACCTGAAATGAAAGCTGTTCACCAACTTCAATATTTGAATCATTACCTATAGCGGAAAGCTCTTTTCCGGTATCTGAAAATACTTTTCCTATCACTGAAATTTTTGAGCTAGGTCCATAGATTGTTGGATCAGCAGGAAAATCGACTATCAAAGAAATTTCTACGCCTTCGCGCATTTTAATTTTAAATTCCTTCCTTGGTGGAACCTCTTCTTTTGAATGAAGCTCACTTAGAAGAGTAATACCTTTATCAATTCCCTTATGGTGAAGAATGCTGACGTTTAATAATAGACGCGCCTTGGCATCAATAGGTAAAAAGAAAAAGATGAATAGAATGATCGTGGCTGCTTTCACAAGTCTTATGATACCCTTCAAAACATCAATGACCAAGAATACATTCAAAACAAATTTAAAAAGAAATTTTGTCCTGTTAGCTTATCTAGCTCTTAGTCCGATATTTTTTATTCGATTTGCGCCTTCAAATCATATAAGTGCAATTCCCTTAGATAAGGTCTTTCACTATTGTTACTATCTTTTTTTTGCTTTATGGCTTCTTTGGGCAAAAACTAAAGCTCAAAGTACCTTTTTAGTTTTATTTATTATGGGTTTTGCTATTGAAGGACTTCAGGAGCTTACAGGCTACAGAAGCTATGAGCTAATTGATCTCATGGCAAACACGGCAGGAATTTTTAGCGCTATTGTAATTTTTAAATTAAAAAATCATCGAGATTAACGTCGCCTTCGAAAATCCTTTTTGCTGGTCCAGCCAACCAACACTGATCCGCTATAAATTCTGTTTTTAAAATTCCACCAGCGACTTTGATATTGATTTCGTTCCAATTATATTTTTGATTTAAGAATCTTGCTGCGGCGACGGCCCCCGTACCACAGGCTAATGTCTCAGCCTCTACACCTCTTTCAAAAGTTCTTAGAACGACCTCTCCTTCTTTTAAAACTTTAACGAAGTTTATATTGCATCCTTTTTCAAAGCGCTTATCAGCTCTAAACTTAGGAGCTTCTTTCATCCAATGAGTAGAAGCTATGTCCTGGTCTTGATTTAGAAGAATAACGGTATGGGGGACTCCCGTATTGAGGTAAAGAGATTCATTTTGAGGATAAAAGTCAGCAACATCTATGGCGGCGACGTCTTTTAATTCATTCATCGTAACTTTAATAAAATCTTCACTTATAACTTCAGCTTCATAGGCTGCATTTGATGCTGTAAGAAATTTTATTTTAGTTTGATGAAATTCGTTTGCAAACCAGTGTGCGCATGACCTTGCTCCATTGCCACACATTTCAACTTGACCACCATCGGAATTATAATAAATCATTTGAAAATCTGAAGAGACTTCATTTGTTTTTACGATTAAAAGGCCATCGGCACCGATACCAAATTTTCTATCGCAAAGCTTTGCTAGATCGATTTGCTCAAATTTATGAGGAACTTCACTGAACAAAATAAAATCATTTCCAGCTCCGCTATATTTCCAAAACTTCATGACGGTCCGCCCCTTTAGTCGATCGTAACACCACGATATAACTTTGGCCTAATATCGACCATTCTAAAAAAACCTAGTATAAAGAGGATGGTAGTTTCAAAGGGACATTAGCTCAGTTGGTTAGAGCTACCGGCTCATAACCGGTTGGTCGTAGGTTCAAGTCCTACATGTCCCACCATTTACTTCTTCAGCACACCTTTCCAACCTAAACAAAATTTAATTAACACACAGTTTATTGGCATTCAATCTGTCGTCATTTGCATCCCAAAAACCTTAGTAACTAATAATTTCCCACAAATAAATTAATAATATCTAAGGGTTATATTGTTTTAGCCGATAAATACAAAAAGAATAGTTTATTGAAATAGCGAACCACCAGTTAAACTTAACTATGGTTATTGAATTAATAATTGATGATGAAGCCGACCCGTTGGGAATGCTTACGCAATTCCTTCTATAAAGGATGGAAGTAAAAGTGGAACGTATTATGAACAACCTTCCTAAAAAACTTTTCTCACTAATTAGAAATCAATCTGGTTTTTCATTAGCAGAAGTTATGGTTGCAGCTGGCGTTGCCGGAACCCTTGCCTTAGGGACCATGCAGCTTGCAAGTCTACATACTCGATCACAAATGACTGATGAGATCATCTCTGCTCAACAAGCTGTTCAGACCGTAATGAAAAATTCTAAATCTTGTAGCTGGACTGTTCGTAACGCTAATATTTCAAGCTTTGCACCATACGATGGAAGCGTAACACCAACACCAATTGAACTTAGTTCAATACGCAAACATAATGAAGTTACTAATTCTGGTGATATTTGGTTACCAACCAGTCCTTTAGCTTCAAACATTTCTCCTGCCAATGAATCAATTATTGATCGTTCGGCCAACTATGTTGTTTTTGGCAATATTGTTATGGTTAAAAACATTAGAATTACCAACATAAGAACTGTTGGTGGTAAGTCCAAGCAGCAGGCCGGCGGCTCGACTCTATCTCGTACAGGTGTCGGTGAATTAGAAATCTTATTTGCAGTTAAAGACATAACAAAACCTGCCGGAAGTAAAATCAAAGAAATAACAAAACATATACTATTTCCAGTCACCTTCACTCAAGGTGGTGTGATTGAAGATTGTAAATCCCCAGAAGACATTGGCGTACAAGAAACAGAAGCAGAAATGTGTACAACACTTGGTGGATCAATGTTTAATGATCGATGCGTTCAAGCAGAAGAAGTCTTAACTGACGGTGTAAAACGTAAAACATGTACAGATTTGGGTGGATCATTTAACAACGCTGACAATAGTTGTATTCCACCTTGGGTTGGTTGTTTATGTAATGGATCAGTTGCCGATCACATGACTGGATTTAGTCCAACAAATGGTAAGCCAATTTGTAAAAGCGGTACTCCACCAACTGGCTGTAAGGTTCCATAAGAAGCGGTGTTAAATATAATGATGAAATTAATAAAAAATATATTGAATAATAAAGGCTTCACTCTCGCAGAGGGGATGGTTACGGCCGGTCTGCTTGGTGTCGTTAGTCTTGCCATGCTACAAGGGATTAAAGAAGATTCCAAGACCAAGGCGTACGCAAGAATTAATGATGACATTCAGACGATTATGAATTCGATTAATAATAGTATGAAAGATACTGAGGCCTGCACCGAAAGTTTAAAAAATGTTGCACCTGTGCCGAAATCTTCATCAACACAAAATACAGTAGCATCAATTAGAGACAATTCAGGATCTTCCATTCTTAGAAGTACTTTACCTGGTTTTGGCACCGCCACAATCACGGCAGGACAAGTTGTTGGGCCAGGCCTTGCCATTGCCGGCATAAGAGTTGTGAACTTTGCCAACTTTTTTAACGTAAATACTGATCTAGCTGATAATTTGTCAGATGGCAGTACAACATATCGTTATGGCTCAGTTGAATTAGAGGTCCAATTTAGAAGAACTACTGGCACAGACAGACAAACATCGAGCTTTGACAATGCTAAATCTATTACAGAAAGAACCATCTTGGTGCATGTCAGAGTTCAAGGAACAACCATTTCGAGTTGCGCGAACATGGCGGATTTAACTTCTTTGCAGTTAAAACAACAAATATGTGGCACTCGAGTTGTTGACTACGCTGGCAACCAGGTCATTGTTGGCTCATTTGATCCAACTGATGGAACGTGCGCCGGAATTAAAGAAAGTCTAAATGCTATTGGCTCTCAAAAAATTTGTACCGAGCTAGGTGGTGTTCTTGACGCTGGTGGGGACTGCGTCCCCTTTGGTTCGCAAGGTGGCGTCGTTTGTCCAAACGGATTCAAGGGAATTGTTAATGGTGTTCCAGGTTGTTTTTAGAAAATTAGGATAACTATGTTGAAGCGTTTTATAAATTCACTATCAAACCAAAACGGAAGCTCACTAGTTCAAGTGATGGTTATTGCAGGTATGGTTTCGGTTTTCGGACTCGCCGTCATGCAAACACAGAAAAACGTGCAAAGTGTACAAACGACATTACTCACCAGAGATTCAAATACTGAATTAAAAAATGCAGTGACGGCGCTATTGAAGTATCCAACTGTATGTCAAATGAACTTATCATATTTCAGTAGAGGCGTTGCTGTAACAAAAACAGGTCCCGATGATTTTGTAACTGATCCCGACCTCCTATTAATTGATGTTGAAAGTAACCCTGTTTATGTTGCAGATAATACAACCTCATATTTTGGAAGATCTAGAATCACAAGGTTTAGAATTGGTCATTATGATGCTGCAAAAAATTTAGCAACACTTAAAATTATAGTTAATAACGTTGCGCCAGGTGCTAGTGGTGGTCTAAACCTTGGAGCAAAATCTCAAGAAATCGATATTGGTGTTAGGGTTTATTATGACGGCGGTGGAGTACTCACAAGATGTATGGCCGAAGAGGTTCCTGTAGAGGAATCTTATGCAAACGCCGCAGTTGACACTCAACTATCACAGTTGTGTACCAGTGATTTAGGTGGGAGTTTTTATAATGGAGATTGTAAAATACCTGAGTATGTAGAGAGATCGGCAAAATCTAAAACTCACGACAATACAACTGCAACAGATAATATGTGCCAAAACTTCGGTGGCGCGTACGATCCAGCGACTGGTCGTTGTACTGAAGGATTTATGTCAGGAGCTAAGATTTTCTGCCCTGGTGGTGAAAAGATTAAAGGCTTCGATAATGCTGGTAATGCGATTTGCCCATAAAAGCTCAATAAATGATTTTTAAAAATAAACTGTATCATTATCGATATTATATTCTGATTTTTTTGCTCATTTTTATAATGTTTGCGAGTTCAATGTATTCAGGCCCACTTTGGGATGATTATGTCTTTATTTTTGAAAACGATCAAATCATTAAAAATAATAATCCTTTTATTTTCTTCCATCCATTCATAAAAGATCATCGAGCTTGGCCATTGGGTTATACTTTTTTTTGGTTTATTTACAAATTTTTTGGTGAAAACTGGATTCTTTACAAGATACTCAACATTTTTATCCACTACATCAATTCAATTTTAATTTTTAAATATTTAAGAAAACAAAATTTTGAATATGCTCTTGCACCGACACTTCTTTTTGCCATACATCCTCTTCATATTGAGACTGTTAGTTGGATATTTCAATTCAACACTATGATCTCAATAACATTTTTACTTCTGTGCATTGATTATTGGGTTCGAAATACAGAAAAAATACAAAAAAAGCCCTACCTAATATCTCTGCTGTTTTTCTCTCTTAGTCTTATGACTAAAAGCTACGCACTTTTTGTTCCTTTATATCTTTGGTCAACTTTAAAGCTAAATATTAAAACTCGATCAATATTTATTGCTCCATTTATTATCGCGTCCGCCTTAGCCGGATTTAGCACTATCCGCGGCGTAACAAGTTCGGGGCTAGAAAACCAAAAACAAATTAACTATCAACTCCAAGCTTCAACTCAACAGAATAAACCTAACTCGAAAAGCTTGACCTCTCTAAAGGTTATTGATGCTCAGAAATCTAAACAAATTGAAAAAGAGAACAAGCCATTTGTCCTTCAAGAAAGCTTTGATGAAATTGTTGAAACAAAACCAGTCTTAAAAACCGAAATTGATACAGATAAAATTATTAATGTTGTAAAAGATAATTGGTTTGACATCATTATTGATCGATATATTGTCATTTCAAATAACTTTGGATTTTATTTTTCTTCATTTTTGACACTTACGGATCGAAATCTGTTTCAGCCACCTTTTAGTCAATTAAATACTTTTTCGAGCATTTTCAATTTGCTTATATTTACTCTTTTAATTGTTGCCATTTTTTTAATTACTAAGAAGCACTCACAACGACTTCAAATAACAAAGCAGTATATGATTCTGCTTATTTCCTTATTCATCCCCGTCAGTGGAATTGTCTACATTCCATTTATGAAGTATTCGCCGGTGGCAGATCACTGGTTTTATTTTGCAGTTATGCCTTTAAGTTATCTCTTGATAGAACTTATTGTTTATATTTCTGATAGATTTGCTCTTAGAAAGCATTTTCGCTCACTCTATATTTTATTTGCGATTCCGTTAGTCTTTTTCTCAATTGAATCCTTCAGATATGGATCGCTATTTAATGATCACGAAAGTTTATTTTTAAGTAATATTGACGCATATCCACATAATGTCTTTCTCTATCGATATCTTGCACAGTTTTATGAGAAGCAAGGAGACATTAAAAATTCAAAGATAATGATTGAACAGGGTCTAATGTTGCATCCTACTGATATTGGGCTAATAATAGACTGGCAAAGAATAACTAAATAAAGAGTTTATTGTGTTTAGAGATTTAACAACAACATTGGTGTTGACTCAGGCTCAACTTAAGGCCAGGTACAGAAATACTGTGGCAGGTATCGTTTGGGTTATTTTAAATCCTGTTATCATGTTTGGTGCTCAAGCTATTGCCTTTAAACATATTTTAAAAATTACCATTGAAGACTATTATCTCTACTTGCTCGCCGGGCTTGTTCCATGGATCTTTGTTATTATGACAATTCAGATGGCAACACCAATTTTAGCGGGCTCCGGTCCAATTCTCAAAGCGTTTAAACTCAATCCAATTATTCTAATCTTCTCTCAAGTCCTAGATAATCTACTTAATTTCATGCTTGCCTTCTCAATTATGTTTATCCCCATTCAAATGATGTATGGACCTCCAGCGTGGACTATAATCCTTTGCATCTTGCCACTATTTTTAATGTTGATTGGTATATCGAGTTTATGTACTTCACTTTCACTAACTCAGGTTTTTTATAGAGACACAAATTATGTCGTCAACTTCATAACAGGCGTTATGTTTTTTGTTACACCTATATTCTTCACACCAGAAATGGTCGCGACAAAATATGCTTGGTTATTTAACTTTCACCTCCCCTATCTTTACATCGATGCGTTTCGAGCTTGTTTCTATCATTTTGATTGGAACTATTTTATTTTGGCCCTCGGTAAGTGCTTTTTAGGAACTATATTTTTGGTACTAAATGCGAAGTGGTCTTGGCATAGGAATAAAAATGAACTCTATCTCAGACTCTAAGCCTATTTTAGAAATTACAGACCTCAATATCTTTTTTGAGCTTGATTATCATTATATTGCTTCTGTTCGTGAGAAGTTTATCCAAGCGGTTCAAAACCCTCTTGAATTTTTTTCACCAAGTGCGGATAAGCTTCATGTACTTAAGGACATTAACCTTAAACTTTATCACGGCGATCGTTTAGGTATTATTGGTGTAAACGGAACCGGTAAGACGACACTTTGTCGCTGCATTGCCGGGATGTATGTGCCGGACAAAGGAACAGTAAGAACATCAGGTGAAGTTAGGGCGATTTTTGATACCGCCGTTGGAATTCTTCCAGAACTTACTGGAAGAGAAAACGCGTTTTTATTAAGTCGATTCCTTTATCCAAATATTTCAAAAGCAGAACGTAACGATATTGTTAATGATGCCTTAGATTTTACTGAACTCGGCCATTTTCTAGATACTCCATACAGAACTTATAGCAAAGGCATGCAAACAAGATTAAGTCTTTCACTGATATCATCTTTGCCTACAGATCTATTAATTCTAGATGAAGTTTTTGACGGAGCTGATCAATTTTTCCAAAAGAAAATTTCGAAACGTGTGCTAGATATGATTAATAAATCTGGAAGTGTTATCTTTGTATCACATGGACCAGAACAAATTCTTCAAGCATGCAACAGAGCTATTTTGATCAATAATGGAAGGATTGCTTTTGATGGCTCGCCAGAAGAGGTTATTAAACTTTATCAGAACCTACATCACGTTAGACCAACAGCTTAGCTTGATCTAAAACATGTTCTAATTTTTCATTTCTCATAGGAAGATAAGAAAGAATAGTTCTTAAATTTTCGAAGTGATATTTCATGTCACTACGATTTTTTAAAAAAGGTAATTGAGTTAAAATCCCAAAAACTTCCCAACGTATTTGACCGTATATGATTTCACATTCTGATTCGTTCAGTTTTGAAAAGCTTTCAACAACCTCTGGATAGTTTAATTTAGACCAATGAGATTCAAGCCAAGTATGAGGACTGTAAAGCATTGGATTAGAAATAATATTTTTCCCTATTCGCTCTCGAAGTAACTCAAGCAATGCTGTTTTACTAAGTTCATCAATACTCACTTCAAGAAGTTGAAAAACCTTGGTCCATTTTCTACGTCTAAGATGAGATCGATTTTCTATATTATCTTTGTCGCTTTCATAAGTACGCATAAGATAAATTGCTGCATCAATAGAATTTGATTTTTTACTCAAATTTGCGAACGACATCAAAAGTGGATCTCGCTGAAGTTCATAATAATTGTAAACTTCTTTAATAATCTCCAAGCTTTTCGTACTATAAAAGTTTATTTCGCCCATAATCAAAAATATTTTTTTAAAGTTAGTTAAAACCTCATTGGCAAGCAGGGGAAGATGATCGTCGGTAGATACAATTGTAAAATCAATATCGCTTAAGCCAGGCATAAGATCTTTAGACTGATAACTATTTCTTGCCCAGATAAGAGTTGAAGGAAAACGCCATTTCCAATACAGCACGATTGAGTAGAAAACAGCCTTATAGATAAATACGCCAACAAAATTAAGTGCAGATGATGGGGCTAATATTTTGATAATAGTTTTTCTAAAAATATTCATTCATTTGCCAAGTCTTCAAAAAAATAGGGATAAGATTTTTTAATATGCCGCCAATTACTTATCTCTCCACCTGCGAGTGCTTTCATAAATAAGGCTGCAACCATAATCATACGATGATCATCAGGCGCTTCATAATGCTTAAAAGTCGCCATCGCTTCTGTATATTCAGTTGAGATAGAATCTTTCGAAACATTTTTTGGTCTTTCAAAAAGAGTTAATATTTTTTTCATCTCTTCAAGACGATCGCATTCTTTGTGCTTTAAGACTTCTAAATGAGTTAAAGTTCCAGGGTTTTTTGAGAAAGAATTTATAAAACATAGAGTTGGAACTAAATCAGGAAAGCCAGAACAGTTTCCACTCCATGCGCTTAAAGACTGAGCTTTTATAACTTTTAAAGAACTCTCAGTTTCTATGACCTTAGCTCCCATCTTTTGCAATATATCTATAAAAATTGAATCTGGTTGAAGATAGTCTCTACCTGTGTAGTTTAGGATTTCAACCTCTCCAAAGATTGCTGCCAGGGCAAGAGGATACGACAAGGAACTGAAATCTATTGGTATTTTCCAATTTGATATTTTTACTTGCTCAATACAATCAATAGTCATTTTAAAATAATCTTCGGAAGCTTTGAGATCAACTGGATTGACTCTCCCCCCCCAAAGACTCATTGTCATTGCTATGGCCGAGGCAAATTGAGTTGAGCGGCTCGTATCGACATCAATTTCTTCTAGATTTTTTGTAATTGGCCCAGTAATCTTCATCCAAGCATCTTGAGACTTCATTTCGACGTGAACACCAAGTTGTTCAAGAGGCTTAATCATTTCTTGCATTGGCCTAGAGCGCATATGTCCTTCTGGCTCTAAGTGATAGGTTTTGGAACCTAGCGCAAGCAAACCTGCAAGAAATCGAGTTGTTGTACCACCATAACCACACTCTACTCTGACTGGATTGTCTGTATTTAAATTTTCACAATCAGGAAATGAGTTTTTAACGATTACAGTATCTTCGTTCATAGTGATCTGAAGGCCAACCTTTTCTAAAGATTGAATCATATCCATCACATCACTCGAGCCTGGTACGTTAGTAAGTGTTATTTCCCCAGGTGTTATAGCTGCAAGAAATAGCATTCGATTGGCCCTAGACTTCGACGTTGGTACACAAATTTTTTTATGATAAGTACGCTGAGATTCGACTCTCACCACTTTATCAATTGAAGGAGATCGCACTTATATCTCGCATTTTATTTTTAAATAATTCTTTTAAGTTTGCTAGATCGTATTCTTTAATAACAACATCTTTTTTTTCGTTTACTACAACTAACTCAATGCTCTTTTGTGTTATTAACTTTTTGTCTTTTGTTAGTATTTCAAATATCTCATCTATACTTTGATCTTTGTGGATTGGATTACTGAGTGAGTCTTCAATATTTAAGTTCTTTATCATTTTTTCAAGCTTACTAAATTCATCATTTTGATCAAAAAGCTTAAAAATAATCGCTAATCCCCATAGAACTGATACTCCATGAGATAATTTATATTTCCATTCAATGACATGCCCAAAAGTATGACCAAGATTAAGAATCTTTCGAATTCCTGTTTCTTGTGGATCTTCAGTTATTATCTTTAGTTTAATTTGAGCGCAAGACTTCATTAATTTAAGCATTGATGCTTTTTTTTCAATCAGTTCATAAACATTTTTATCAATATAGGCGTATTTTAATAGTTCACCGTATCCACTTAAAACTTCTTCGAATTCAAGTGTTGATAAGAACTCATCACATAATAGAACTTCAATCGGTTGATGAAAGTTTCCGATCAGGTTTTTGCCGAATCGGCTATTAACAGCAACCTTTCCGCCTATAGACGCATCGATTTGAGATAAGATAGTTGTTGGAATCACAATCCATGGAATCCCACGTAATAAAGTCGAAGCTACAAAACCAGAGACATCACTCAATGCTCCACCACCAATCGCGATCAGTGTTGTTTTTCTATTGACCCCGCGTTCAATAAAGAACTCTACAGCCCTCTCCCACTCTGCAAGACTTTTTGCATTTTCTCCTTGGGGAAATGTAAACCATTTCTGGGTATTGTTAGACTTTAATTCTTCTAGTTCTCTGGCATAAATTCGCTCGACATTTGAATCAGCACAGATAATGAGATCAAGGTTTTTATTTTTGATATAGTTGCAAACTTCTTTAATTGATTTAAAAACTTTAATTTTACTCATTAGAAAGGCCATAAGCTTTTTGTCTTAGGTAGTGATCAGCTAAAACAAACTTAACCATTGCTTCAACAACTGGAATCGCTCTTGGAATAATACAAGGATCGTGTCTTCCTTCTTTAGCTTTTTCACCAATCGTAGACGTTGGTTTAAAAACACAATTCATCAATATTCTTTCTCCATTACTAATCCCGCCCTCGATACCTCCAAAGTTTTTAGCGTCAACGGAAACGATGGAACCTGGTAGATCAGCCATTTTTTCACCGAGTCCAAATGAAAAGGCGACACAGGCACCTATCGATAATATTCCCTTGGCTAGATCGGCTTTCAATTTATCAAAGGCTGGCTCACCCAAACCGACAGGACATTGATCGACGATAATAGAGACACGCCCACCGCAAGACTCTCCATCTTTTTTAAGTTTAAGCAGGTAATCTTTAATTTTTTCCTCATTTTCTAAGCCTGGAAAATGATAATTATCAAATTTTTGATTTTTTAGATCTGTAATTTCACCTTTAAACTCAAAGTCACCCATCTTTGAGATATATCCCTTAACCAATACGTTAGGAATAACGAGGCTAGCAAAGTAGCCACCTATGACTCTTGCAAGAGTTTCTCTACCACTGGATCTGCCACCACCACGATGATCGCGAATACCATACTTATGCATGGTCGTTTTATCAGCGTGCCCAGGCCTGTAGTTTTCTTTTAGTTTATTATAGTCCTGACTTCTTTGATTAGTGTTTCTAACGATAACTGCAATTGGTGTACCCAGCGTTTTGCCATCCATAACACCCGATAAAACCTCAGCTGTATCCGGTTCTTTTCTAGCAGTTGTGCCTTCAATTTTTCCTGGAGCTCGCTTATCAAGTGCAGCTTGCAAGTCACTTAATGAAAAATCTAAGCCTGGTGGCACACCATCGATTACAACACCCAATGCCTCACCGTGAGATTCGCCAAAGCTGGTCATTGAAATCATTTTTCCAAAGCTGTTTCCGCGCACATAAACTCCTTAAATTTCACTCTATTATAGCAAGAATTGATTGATTTAATGCGAGGTGAAATCTTGCCTAAAAACTATTTTAGTCAGATTAAAGATCGATTGTTTTAAGCAAAAAATCTGGAAGACGACCGGCTAAAGCTTGGGCCTCTAATGTTAGATTAGCTAAAGCCTTTCTAGAATTAAGAATTAAACGCTGATCTCCAATTAATTGCTCTTCTGCTGATATTAATTGGTCAAGATCAACTCGGCCTTTAGCGTATAACAAAGTATAGGAGTCGAGTGCTTTTTGTGCCAACTGAACTCTTTGGCTGGCATTATCTAGATTTTGTGCCAAAAGCTTATGCCTTTCACCTAGTGTGGTAGCTGTATTGATTAAAACTTCATCCCAATTTTTGACATATTTTTCAAGCATTTGCTTTTGTGCACTGACTTTTATTAACTCTGCCTCAGAAGCATTGTTTCCTAAAGGAAGGCTGACTTGAAGTGCGATTGTTTTTTCATCGTTGTCTTGAGTTAAGTATCCACCTGAAATGGCCTTCGAACTTTCGACTTCCCAATTATTCGTTCCATAAGATGTAACAAGCTTGATGTCAGCCGAATTCTTTTGCTTTAATGATTTGGTTTTTTGCCCAATTGCTTCAAGTCTTTTGATTAGTAATTGACGATCAACATTTTCTTTAAGATGCCAACCAATCCAAGGTTTGGTCCAGTCTATCTGAATACTATTTTTTTTAAAATTTAACTGAGTCACATTTATTAAAACGATTTGTCCTATTTGTTCGCGCAGCTCCCATAATCTGTGCTCAACATCTCTAAGAGCACTTTGTCTTGCGAGTAAATTTTCCTTAGCTCGGTACTCATCGACTTTTTCGCGAATACCGTCACGGACTTGATTTTTGACATATTTTAAGCGTTTTTCTAATCGTTTGATTGAAGCTTTCTCTAGTGAAATTTGTTCGTTTAATGTTGATCCTTCAACATATAAAATGGCCAACGTGAGTAATTGCTCTTTTTGCTCTAACGTTAATTCCAACAAGCCAACTTCATTTTCAAGCTCAAGAGCCTCAATATCTTTTTGCAAAGAACGACCTAAGAAGTTTTGCCCAAGGTCCTGTGTATAAATGAGTTTTTGTTGAAAAAGATAGGATTTAGAAAAGCTTGATTTAGGATCGAGCTGTCGATACTGATTAACAAAGGCGAGCTCTCCTCCCCAAATAAATGATTTTGATAATGAAAGCTCGTTTGACCAAGCCGTGTTAGCAGCAACAAGAGAGAATGGATCTCGCTCAAAATTAGAGTCAACGAAACTTGTTTCAAAATTAAGTCTAAAGTCTAAATTAGAATTTAAGATCGTTAAATTTTGTTCATTGGTTAAAACCTTAACTCTTGAGTTTTCTAGCGTGAGATTATTGCTAAAAGCGCTCTTGATTAGTTCTCTTAAACTAGCTTGAGCTTGAACGCTAAAAACGAAGATGATCGAGATGAATAAAATTTTAATCATAGGGCGATTTATCATGCTTAGAGCTACTTGACTATGCTATCGACGTAGTGCATAAATAGCCTCGGGAGAAAGACGGATTATCGCTGGTATCTTCGGATGCGGGAGGAAAGTCCGGACACCATACAGCAGCGTAGCGGGTAACGCCCGTCCATCGTGAGATGAGGACAAGTGCAACAGAAAGGATGTATAGGCGCTTAGGCGTGCTATAGTGAAATCAGGTAAACTCTACGTGGTGCAAATCCAAATAGGCTTGCGCTTAGGGCAGCTGGTCCAAGCAAGCGGGTAGGATGCTTGAGGGTCTAAGCAATTTGACCCCTAGATGAATGATAGTCCTTTGACAGAATCCGGCTTAAAGTCTTTCTCCCTTTTTCAAGCTTTGGCACCGATTGTGCTTATAAGTATTGCATGAAATTCAATTTGACCTATTTTAAGACATTTACACTGTCTATATTTTTGACAGTCGTCTTCGCCTCGTGCGGTAACAAGAAGGCTAATACAAGCCTAACGTTACGCTATAACGAAAACGGCTTAATTGTGTCTTCCATCATTGCTGATGAGACCCCTTTGCACACTGGAGAACAGGCCTATACACCAGGAGAGCGCCTGCTTAGTACTGATTGGTCACAGTCCTATCCCTACAATTCAGCCCTTCCACTTGTTGGTGACAATCCCCCACCTGTCGGTTGCGCCAATACTGCAATCGCGCAAGTGATGTATTATTTTAAAGACAAAATTAAGCCTAGTGGAATCTATAAAGGAAAGCTTCATGATAAAGAAGCTTGGGCAGATTTCAATACCCCAATTCATTGGGACCTTATGCAAAGCAATCCATCCGAACATCAACTTCAAGTTCAAAATGATGAGCTTGCTCTCTTATTTAAAAATTTAGTCATTATTAATAGGACGTCTTTGGCAACTTCACAAAGTGGTGGCTCAGGAACATCTGATCAAAATCTCATGCATGCGATTAAGCATTATCTAGGCTTTAGTTCAGACTTGGAACTTTTGAGTGCTAACACAAATGAATTAGTATCGAGTGGAATAGAACAAAGACTAATTGCTAGTATTAATAAAAAAATCCCTGTGTTTCTTTCAACTCAAGGCTCATTAGCCCATGGACTTATCATTGATGGTTATCAAATCAAAAATGATGAAATTTTATTTCACCTTAACTTTGGATGGGGTGGATTACATAATGGTTTTTATAGTTTAAATCAGCCACTTACTGTTACAGAAGAATTCAGTAAACCAGATGGATCGCGCTGGGAAAGAACACTTAAATCTAGTGACTTTTCTTTTTACATGAATTTAAAACCATGTATACACGATTGCAGAAAGTTTAACGAGCAAGGCGATAATCTTTCTAACCACACTATTAGTGGCAGCCTTTATAAAATCTTTGACGAGGATTATTTCGGTCCCTTTGCTGCTTCTGATAATGTCCAAGTCAATTTAGATTTCAGAGCAAAACCTTATTACGTTTCCGCTATCAATGAATACGGTGAAGTTATTGCTGAGAATAACTCGACTTTTTCTTTTTCAAGTTCAAGTCCTTATAGAATAAGAGTTTCACCTAAGTCAGCTCAAACTAATTCGTATTACCCAAGAACCTCTAATTATAATTTTAATTTCCTAGCGAGTGAGGTGTTCACTCCATCAGTCGAACAAGACTTACGGCTTTATCTAGACAGTCAATCTATTTCCCTTAACAGTACTAAGACAGTCAGAGTCCTATCCAATAGTTATATTCCTGGTAATCTTCAAATTTTAATTGAAGGGGAAGATCTCAATGATGATTTTTATGAAATTAAAAACAATCTTATTATTTTCAACCCTGACGCTTTTATTAGGAACAAAGTTTATAAATTAAAAATCTCACTTAAAGACGACGACCATTTTTATTCAACGTTTGAAGTTGAAGTTATACATGCACCTGAAGATTTAAGTATTGGATCAAAGCAAATTCTTCGAGGTCAATTCACGTCTCAAAATGATAAGCTTACTTTCAAGTCTGTCCTAAAAGGGAACTGTTCAATTAAAGGTGATCGAGGTTTTTCTAATCAAGGATTTTTTATTAATTTCGATCATCGAGGATTTACTGAAGTCTATCAAGATACTTCAGATCTCGATTTGAATATCTATACGATTGAAGTCTCATTAGCCTCAGGAACTGAGTCATATATGTTTAACTCAAATAATAATGACTTTAGTATCGAAATTAATTGCAAAGATTCTGAATATTCTTTTTCTGATTTGGTACAAATTCTCTAGAAGTAAAATGAGTAATCTAGACCAATGCGGTTCCAACGAAAGACCAATGAACGCTGAGAAGATGTTTCATTTTCAACAGCTTGAGAGCGCTTAAGAGCAGAAATACCAAAACTAAATTTCACACCGAAATGACTACTATCTGATAACAAGTAATTAACTGAAGTATCGGCCCTAGCCCCAAAACCTGCATAGTCTTCTGAACGTAATTCCTCTTGAAGAGTGTGGTAAGTGACATAACCGTGCATTGTTTCGAAGACTCTATTAAAACCAAAAAGATCCGATAGATGACGAGACCTCAAAGACGCACCTACACCTAAGTATAGATATTTTTCTTGAGCTTCGTCTGTTCTTTGAAAGTTTCCTTCAGAGTTAGTACCGCTCGTTGCACTTGAATTTGATCCGACTGTTCCAAAGTCTGCTGTTCCTTGACCAATAACTGTTTCAAGCCAGTAATGTCCTAGATTATAGGCAAATTGAAATTCATAATCAGTCATTGTCCCAAAATCAGAGGGCATAAGTGCAGAATAGTAAGCGAGTGTGATTCTTTTAGCGCCTTTGATTTCTATTTTTTCTGTTTGTTTTGGTACATATTCAGCAATGAAATTTGATTTCATATAACTCGATAACTCAGACTCTTCTTGTTTTTCAATTTCTGTTTTATCTTGAGCGAAGATTAAATTGGAAATGCTAAACATTGATAAAATCAAAAGAAGCTTCATAGGTACCTAAAGTGACGAGTTAAAATTAAAATATAATGAATGAATCATATCTGTTGCAGATATACCTTGCAACTCACGTCTTCTTGGATCTCTAGAAAAATCATTCACATAACTTATCGAAAAATACTCGTTAAACTTCCAATCGGTACTTAAAACAGAGCTAATATGCGTCATACTTGTATCAATTCCTAGAGAGCCCGTCTGTTGCATAGGTCTTAGTAAAAACTCATATTTTAATGTTAGTTTTTTGTCATAGTGCTCTGATGCAGCTCTTAATCTAAAGGTATGTCTTAAGCCAACTTGAGAGCGTGTTTCGAATGTGGAATTAGAAAGTGGAAAGTCAGATTTTTGATAATCAAAAGTAGGCACATAACTTAAATCTACGTATGTCCATGGAGCTGCGACTCCAATAAAGTCATATTTTAATCCTATTGGCCCAACGTTTATGTGAGCACGTAGTGGATAGGCTTCACCCTGTTGTCTTTTTTCAAATGTTGCATATGAAAATATTGATGACTTATCGCTAAGCTTAAGTAGGTCTATATTAAGATTGGCTTTATGCTCTTGAAAGTTAAAACTTTGTCCACTTAGCTGGTCTCTATATTTTCGTGATTCAATTTGGTAATCAAAAGAAAGTTCCCTAAGTCTTGATGTTGTTGCCTCTGTCTTAAAGCTGATATTCCTCTCACCACCAACTCTTCGAAAGCTGGCTGGCGATAATCCTGCTTTAATTTTCCATCCTGAAAATAAGGGCTGTGAATCATCTACAAAACCATCAATCTCAGCCGTGATTCGATCTTGCGCTTCTTTAATCGCTGTTTTTTCACCATCTACTTCTGTGTAGCGTGAAGTTTCTTTCAGCTGCTTAGTGTAGCGCTCTTCTTCCGGATCTTTGTAAGTATCGTCTTCAGGTCTAACGTACTGAGTTTTTGCAAAACCCTGAAGTCTTTTCGTATCCATAAGAACGAGGTTCATCTGTTCACGATCTTCAGCAGGTAACTCATGGGGTGCTGAAGGTTTTAGTAAAATAGGAAAAGCATAACTTATTGGCTCATATTGATAGTAGAGTGCCCACTGTGAAACATCCGGCAAAACCTGAATAGCGATAGCTCGGCCTTTAAATCGACCTTCTTGCATAATGCGTACGAACTCGCCCCTAAAGATAGCATCTGCTCCACCACGTGAAACAACCATTTGCTTATCTGCAAGATTAAGAACGTTAACTTCAATATTTTCACCACGCACTAAACCGAGTGCAATACTCGGAATTAATGTGAGCATCATTACTATTTTAAGAATCATTCTAAAATCATAACCGATCAGATTCTTCGGGGGAAGGTACGAAAATGGGTTTTGTGGCTTGGCGGGCTAAAAAGGCAGCATCCACTTTTAAAAGACCGTCTGTTTCTATTCTGTAGATCTGCCAAATTGAGCGAGATTCGCTAATTTGAATACATTCAGCTCTAAAACCTTTTTGATCATGGGTCCAAAACCAAGCATGATCGCCTTTAGCGACTCCGTCTTCGTACCCTTTGTTAAATAGCAGTGTATCTTGCTGTTCAGAGACTTTTAAAACACTTCCAATCATTTGCCATGATTTTCTAGGCCCCATTTCTTGGGCGAAAGTGCTTAAACTGTGAATAAATAAAAGTAGAACGATAACTCGCATACTTTATTTTAAACCATCTGCAATTTTCTTAAAATCTTTATTGTGACAGAGGAAAAGTTAACCGCCTCAAGGTCGAGCTCATACATCTCAAAACCCCTCAAATCGCTGGAAACCACGATATTCTCAAAAGAGTATTTCGTAATGCCTGATTTAATTCGCATTAACTCTTTTGGAAGCTTGCCTTTCCATTTTGGATAGCGATCAAAACCTTTTTCAGTACTTTCTAAAACAAAAGTTGGTAGATCAATTTGACCTGAGAGCCACTCTCCGTCTTTTCGTAAAATACCGGCGAGATTTCCATTTTTATCAAGATGGATAACTCGAATTAACTTAACCTCGAAATTTTCTTTTGCTTTTCCTTCGTCTAACAAACGAGGAAAAGCTTTAGGCTCTCCACTAATGCGAGCAATACAATTTTCACTCATCGGACAATTTAAACAATCTGCCGTTCGAGCTTGGCAGTAGACTCTACCTAAATCCATCAATGCTTCGTTTAAGTCTCTTGGTGAAATGGCTTCATGGATTAATGAATCTTCAAAATACAAGCGCCTGACTTCTTTTTGAAGTGCTGCTCCTTTAAACTCTCCAAGACCAAATAAGCGAGAAAGAACTCTTTCTATATTCGCATCGACGGCGATCTCAGGTTTATTCATCCCAATGGCAATCAATGCACTGGCAGTATAGTCACCAATACCTGGTAGTTTTTTTAATTCATCAAATTCATGGGGAAAATTTTGAGATCCCATTGTTGAAATTGCGATTGCTGCTTTTCGAAGATTTCTTGCTCTTCGGTAGTATCCAAGTCCCTTCCATTCAATACAAACTTCATCCTCACTTGCTCTTGCCAGTGAATCTATTGTTGGGAACTTTTTTAAAAATGGGATGAATTTATTCATAACAGTTGCAACAGTTGTTTGTTGCAACATTATTTCGGAGACTAATGTTCCATATAGGGAGCGGTTCTTGCGCCAAGGAAGATGCGAATATTCGCGTTTAGACCAGGCAATGAGTGATTGGAAATCCATGAGGTAATATACTTACACACATTGTTTTTTGACAATACTGACGTAGCTCTCTAAATCTTTGACAGACGTGCTTTTAACACCTGAACCATGATAAATGGCCCCAATAGAATCTAAATAATCTCTAAGTTCGTGATTGAGTTCATCAATATCTGTCACGATGAACAGATACTTGGCTTCAGAGGCCTTGATCCACTTTATAAAGCGCTCAGTATCATTGGTTCCATAATTTTGACAAAGACCTTCGTTGGATCCAGATAATTTTATTGAAGTATCATAGGTCATAACAGACAACTTAGAGTCACTACATTGATCTTGTAGTTTCTCTACAAAGCTTCTTCGAACGCAGCGAGCAGGATCCGAAGAGTAGTCCATCTTTCTAAGCGAAGAAGAAGTATCAATCCAAATTTCAACTTCACTTGTTTTTTGAATTTGCTTTTTGGCCTTACCACAGAAGATATCAAAGTATTCGCCTTCACGGCATTCAACCAGGTTAACTTCATCACTATTAAAGGTTTTGTATTCTAATCTTGCAGGTTTTTCATCAATCACTTTTGAATCAGCGTCATCTGGAATAAAGCCTAGTTGCGGATGAAAACATCCGTCGCCTGTTTTAATACATTCATCTTTAAAATCATTCGCTGAAACTTTGCCAAGTGATGTCCAATTTCTTTCAATTGATGATGTAGCAGTAGGTTCAGATAAAAAAACGATCTCCACTTGGCCAGGAGCGGCCAGTGCTGAAAAAGAAACCAGTAAATACAGTTGAAATAAAACGTACTTCAAAGATCCATGCCCTTTTGTCTTAAATAGCTAATAACGTTTTTACCTAAATCCACAATCAAATCTCTTCCATCACTATCAAGGTTCAAAAAGTCGGTTAAAAATGCTTTTTGCCTTGCTGATAAATTTTGAAGTCTCTCGCGCAAAGTTCCTTGAGAATTTCTAGCACCTTGATCAGCTTGAAAACTTATCGTTCTTTGTTTACCACCAACATTTATTTTTGCTGATGCATTTTTTTGTGCTGTTCCCGAAGTGCCAAGAGCATCTAAATACTCATCATCATCTAAAGGTTGCTCTTCTTCTAAATCACTTGGCGCTGGTCCAGAACCTTCTGGCATCGGCGCTCCAGCAGCTTCTTCTTCGCGGTAAAATTTCACCAAGCGAACGAAGTGCTCTGTATATTCCTCTTCGACAAATTCAATAATTTCGTGAAGTGGGATGGCCAATTTAGCGACAATTTTCGCAATAAGCTGAGCATTGAGTTCGCTGGTCTTTAAGTTAAGAAATCGGCTCATGGTTGAAACACCAATATTGGTGATATCGGCCAGATCCTTTTGAGTCATCGGTCCACGTATTTGCATATACTTACGAACGATTCCCAGGAACATTTCCAATTTATCTCTATTAAACTCAGCCATGCTGGACCTCCGGTCCCGAATTTAGGCCCTATAAGCCCTTAATTATCCTATCGGATTGCAAAATAATTTCTTTATGCAATTTTATATCTTGACGCAATTAGTCAAATATGGCATCATGCAATTGAGAGTTGCAACATACTTTCAAAACGCACAGGGTCGGAGGATAAATATGCACACGTTAACAGCCTTCATCGACACCATCTTTGAGAACGCTAAAAATGATTCAAATTCAGCTGCTGAGAGCTCGACCACAAGGAAAGGGTCACAGTTCGAAGTTATTGAAAATGAAAGGATTTCTGGCATAACTCTCGAAGGTTTAACGATTTCTGGCTCTCTCTTCTCTCTCACCACCTTCGTAGGCGTAACCTTCGATTCCTGTGCCTTTTTTGGTTCGAAAATTGAGAATTGCGAATTTGTGAATTGCAATTTTATTAATTGCAGCTTCCAATTTAGTGAAATTACACACTGCAATTTTAAAGCAAC
>Ga0210019_1000032_pt1 | contig 199576 bp, 167 predicted proteins | sample CryGeyCG2114_020_2_FD_183969 | JGI IMG/M metagenome (GOLD analysis project Ga0210019, IMG submission 183969) | Groundwater microbial communities from aquifer - Crystal Geyser CG11_big_fil_rev_8/21/14_0.20 (SPAdes) (version 2) | ecosystem: Environmental > Aquatic > Deep subsurface > Groundwater...
TGAAGTGTAAGCGAAAGCAGAAGAGATAGAGAGCAAAGTAGCAAGTAGTGCGATCAATTTCATGGTATCCTCCAAAGTATTTGTCTCGCGTTTGATGCGAGTGATTGTTTCAATGAAGGCGTTTTAATCGCGTCTTTTCATTTATTCAAAAAACATCATGCTCCCTTTCTTTTATTAATGACATGTCTGCTCAACCCCTAAATTGATTTTGGACATGTCTTTTATTTTACGAAATATTGACTACTTAGAGGAGTTTTTTAACGATGATGAGTAATCGATCATGGTAGGATGAAGGTAGTTTAAGAGGAGTTTTTTATGTCAAAAATAGAGTTTCCCTATCTTCATGGTTTTGATTCTATCGAGCAAAAGAGATTGCGCAAGCAAGCTGAGTTCACTGAGCATACCGTTTATAAAGATATCAATCTCTCTTATGTAAAAAAATTATTAGAGGTGGGTTCTGGTGTTGGTGCTCAGACCGAAATTCTACTGAGACGTTTTCCTAAGCTTGATATTACTTGTATCGACCGCTCTCCTAATCAATTGGAAGCGGCCAAGAAATCTTTAGAATCTTGTGCCTATGCAAAAGGTCGATATCAATTGCATGAGATGGACGCCACTAATATTGAGTTTGAGTCGGAAACTTTTGATGGAGCCTTTTTATGTTGGATTTTGGAACATGTACCTGATCCAGGAAAAGTCATGAGCGAAGTTCGACGCGTCTTACGCCCTGGTAGCGTCGTTTATATAACAGAAGTTTTAAATTCTAGTTTTTTTCTCGAGCCTTACTCTCCTCATGTTTGGAAATATTGGATGGCCTTCAATGATTATCAATACGATATGAAGGGCGATCCATTTATCGGTGCCAAGCTTGGAAATATTCTCTTGCAACAGGGTTATCGCGATATCAAAGTTGAATCTAAGACCTGGCATCTCGATAATCGTCGACCTGGAAAGCGCAAGGAATTTATCGAATTCTGGACTGAACTCTTACTTTCGGCCAGTGAGCAGCTCATTAAAGATAAATATGTCGATGAAGAAACAGTAAGCAAGGCGAAGGAAGAGCTTAAAACTGTCCGCAATGATCCGAACGCTGTTTTTTACTATTCCTTCATTCAAGCTAGGGCCAAGGCTTTTTAAACTCTTAAGCTCCAATCAGTATAGATGGCTTCCATACGCGGAGTGATCAGCCTATGGTAGCGATGAAACAAGTCAGCTCTTGCGGCATCTTTATCAGCATGCGCACACAGAACTCGTAATGTTTCCATATAACATAATGCCTGACAGAGTGTTTCAGCATGCTCCATCAATGAATTAACATTGTCTGGATTTTGCCAATTCTTGAAATCCAACATTTTTGAAGCTTCAGGTTTTAAAGTTCCAAACAGTAGTCCCAACATCTTCTTCTTAAAAGTATAATGGGCACTCTTATACTTGCGGCTCCACTCCTTTTCTCCATTTAAAAATGAAGTCGAAGGATGTTTATAAAAAATACTAGTAAAGAATCCTTTTGGGTTGCTGATGGCGTACTTAATAATATCTTTTAAGGCCATGAGGGCCTGAATTTGGCTGGTTCCTTCGTAAAGTAGTGGCCCAAAGCTATCTCGGTGGATGCGCTCAAGCGGATATTCTTCCATATAGCCATAGCCACCAAGCATCTGAATCGCTCGCTGTGAAAGGTGAGTGTAAGTTTCACAAGCGTAATACTTAACGAGTGGTGTGCGTTTACGAGTCCAGAGTGAAGCCTCTTTGAGCTGAGCTTTCTCTTCTTTACTCAAATCTTTAGTGTGCCATTCTTTTGATTCGAGTTTGAGATAAATATCAAAGTGAGACATGGTATCAACCAATAAAGCTCTAAGGGCATCTCTTTCTGTTTCATAATCTTCGAGATTGCGCTTATAGAGTGGAAGATCAGTAAGTTTGAGACCAAATTGAACGCGTTCTTCTGCATATTTTTTAGCGTGGTAAAGACAGCTTTCAATTCCACCGAGCGCTTGAATACCAACACAAATGCGGGCCTCGTTCATCAAGTGCAACATGTACTTAAAGCCTTCTCCTTCTTTACCAACTAAATAGGCCTTAGTGTTTTCATACAAAATCTCAGTGGTAAATGAACCATGCATTCCCATCTTGTGTTCATTTTTCATCACTTTCCAATTGAGTTTCTTCTCTCCATTAGGAAGGGTTATATCTTGTTCTGCAAAGAACATGGAAATTCCTGAGAGATCATCAGGAGCGCCTTTCACTTTGGCCAAAATAAATCCGATACCACCTCCGCCATTGGTAATAAAGATCTTTGAACCATTTAAAAGGTAAGAGCCATCTTCTTGAGGAGTAGCAGAAGTTCTGATCATTGAAAGGTCAGAGCCACATCCAGGTTCAGTGAGATTCATTGATCCAGAGATTTCACCTGCAATAATTTTTGGAATTAATCTCTCGCCTGTTTCATGATCACAATAGCGATTGATCATTTCTGCAATTGAAGTAAAAAAGGCAATCAACGTTGTCGAAGACATGCAGCCTCGGGAGAGTTGGTTGAGAAAGAGAAAATAAATAGAGACGGGAGTTTCAAGTCCGCCATATTTTCTTGGAAGGGGGAGTCCAAAAACAGAAAGTTCAGTTGCTTCTTTCACTAACTGTTGCATCGGCTCACTTAAATAAGTGCGACCATCTTTCACTTCTCCGGCACCCACTTTATCAAGTAAGGCTGCACGATCAGCAACAGCTGTTCCACACCATTCGCCGGTATTGGCCATCAACTCTTCTAAAAAGCTGATGACTTCTTCTTTATTATTGAGCCCATCTTCTGTGGGATAACTAGGGTAGTATAGGGGCAGGATTTGATCCCAATCGATGGCGTTATTGAACATCCATTTCCATTCTTTTTCATCACTGTAGTAGTTCACTCAGACATTCCTTTGCTGAAGTTTAAAAGTGAGCTCTATTATGAAGCTTGTGGGGACTTTTGACTAGACCAGACGGGGCATTTTTAACTAAGGCTTAACTTCGACTTTGATAAAATTGTCGTTAATTTGCTTAACATCCAAATTGACGCTTTCACCTTTGCTGTTACCTTCTTTCGGCTTGATCTTTTTGATGTCATCGATGCTGACATTAATGTTTGATAGAGAGCTGGCGGGCGCACTTGCGCCACTGGCCGGAGTTCTATTTTCAGTCGCAAAAGCGCTCTTCTTTAATTCATGTTCAAGAGCGGCCGTGTTTTTAAAACTCTTGCCATTGCTGCCACCAACTTCAATAAAACCGGTAACAATATTGTTAAAGAAAACCAACTGTTTAAGATAATCCGGTCTTGCATCAAATTCTTTCTTAATCTCCGCAAAATGGGCTTGAGTATCCTCAGGTTTATTCTCAATACTTGTCTTGCTTAGTTTTTCTTTTAATCCATTAATGAGTTGATCTCTCTCACTTTTAAACTTCGCTTTTATTTCACCTTTTAATTTTATTAATTTATCTTCTGTTTGCGCCATAATTTGATCAATCTGTTCTTTTGTTCGACCTTCTTCTTGAAGATATTTTCTAAGATTGTCATCACTGTCTTTATTTGTCGCATCAAAGTCTTTTTCCATTTTATCGTTTTGAACCATTGATCTCAGTGCAAATTCAGCTTTGAGTTTATCCGTATCTTCTTTTTTTCCTGATAAGTACTTGTCGCAAATTTCTTTATTTGCATCGTATTCCGTTTCACACTTTTTAAGCTCTTCTTGTCTTTTAGTTAATGCCTCTTGCATTCCTGAATCTTGGACCAGTTCTTGAGATGAGATTGCCATCATTTCGTCGATTTTTTCACGTTGGTATATCGCTTGTTCAGTTGGATTGGTATTGAACCCAGCTTGAGCTTTCTCTTCCATTTTCTTACTCAATTGCTCCATTTCTTTAAGCGCTTGACGTGTATCTTTGATATAGCGATAAACAGCGCATGAGCGTTTTTTTGATTCGTCAATTCTGGCTTGCATAGGATGAGGATCGTCGTTGTTTGGGTTTGGCAAGCTGCTGTAGAGCGTGCTTCCGGTACATAGTGCTTCAATTTGAGTAGAGCATCGACCCCAGTGTCCATAGGCAGCACTGCTTTCTTCAGGGGCTTTATCTGTCCCGTCAGGATTTTTTCCCGTGACTGTTGTTTGCTGACTTAATTTTTCTAAATTAGTCTTTCTAATATTTGGTAAATCGCTGTCGGTTCCTACTAAACAAACACCTGACACATTTTCACTATCCATGGCGTAAGAAGAAATGGCGCTGATTAAATTTTTCCCCAATTGCGATTGATAGAGAGAATAGAAAACATTGTGGTCCATCATAAATTTTTTGTCATTTTTATCTTTACCATACATGGCTTCTGTAAATTTTTTAAAAAGATAAGCCTCTAGCTTCTTTTGAGGGGAGTCATCACTCGCCGCCAATCGCTTTGACGGATCGTTGGCCACGCTGTTTGTTCTAATATTTGTCAGGTTTCTTGCTTCGTACTGGGCCTTATCCGAATTTGGGACACCATCTCTGCTATTCATTTTATCTAGTTCATCTTCAACAAGTTTTTTAGTTGAACTATCAGCGCTCACGCCGTTCCATAAACATGTTTCGACTGGTTGATTATCGGCCACACATTTTTCGTATATAGCTTTGACTTGTGGAATTTTGAGCAATCGATCCGCTTGCTCATTACCTTGAATCGCTCCGTACTTGGCCTCAAACTTTGGCTTGGCCGGAGCTCCGCTATTGGCCTGAATATTAGAATTTTCGCCTGCGCTGTAGGCAGATAAACTCACAAGAAATAAAGAGACAATCATCAAGGGCTTCATCATTCTATCTTATCGGATAGTTGAGTAGGATTATTAAGTATTGTAGGTTAGGGCTGAAAATGGCCCTAAAAGCTTGAAAATTCGAGGTCTCCTGGGTGTCCAAAAGACCTCAAAAAATGGGCACTTTTTTAGTCTTTTTTGCGTCTCAAAAGAGCATCTACCGACCAACCGCCAGGACCAGTTAGGGCCAATGTTCCAAACATCGCGATATAAACCCAGGCCAATTCTTTGTTACCAAAGGGATCTGCCGAATGCACGATAAAGAATGCCACGGCCATAGTGATGACTAGTGGAATTGCCACCCAGCGGGTGAAGAATCCGGCCGCAAGCAGCAAGGAACAAACGACTTCAGCAAAAACCGCAAGCGCCAATGATACAGGTGAACTAATGCCCAAAGGATCAGGAAAAACATCTTTCTTTACGGTAAAATCCATCAGCTTTGGCCAGCCGTGGGACATGAGCATAGTAAGCCCAGAAACGAGTCGTAATAGCAGTAATCCGAGATTTTCTTTCATCGTTAACCGTCCATAGTTAAGGTTAGAATTAAGTGTCTAGAATGATTTTAAAGGCTTAAACCCTCTTTTGTCACTACCCCCTATAATGATAGTTATAGGGGGTTAGGGTCTATGGATTTCTCTACTCGGCTTTGACTAGGCTTTTAAAGCACAACATTAGAAAAGCATGCACTTTTTAATTTTTTCTTTTTTTACTTTTTCATTTTGGTGTTGAATCAAGTCATCAGTCTTCATTGGAGCGAGAATTTCATTATTTTCTGCTGCGATATTCACATTTAAGGAGTTATCGCTATAAGCATCTCTTATTCTGTTAATGATCTCTGTGCGCTCATCAGCGCTAAGTCCGTATTGTCCTGAACAGTAGCTCTCAAGACTTCTCATTTCATTTGCTATTTTATAGTCAATTTCATTGGCCGCTTGATGCAGATCAGATTGTGATTTATTCATAAAATAAGGTGCAGATTCAGGGATGAAATGATGGAAAGCTTTGTTGTATGATTTCATTGTGGCACTCAATGCTCCTACTTTCATGCAAAAATCAGTTTTACTTGAAACGCTCAACGTTTTAATCATCATAGACGAGTTGTTAACATCTGCGATTCTTCCATCGAGTTCTTCAGTAAGTTCGAGAAGATTCTCAACTCCAACCATTTGCTTGATGTTCTTTGGCCTTTCCGTAATATAAGTTTTGCCATAGACAGTTGATGATAAGACTAAGAGAGATAGCGCGATTTTCATTTTCATAGTGTTCCCATGATTAGAGGTTAAAAATTGTATAAATGAATTTTAGATGAAGATTTCATTGTTTTGGAGATCCTTGAAGATCTTTCAATACTGGTGTTTAAGAAATAGACAATCTGGTAATCATTATAACTTCGAGGATTTATGGAGAGATCTCCCCTAGAATCTAAGAATGAAAATGCTCGCTCTCCTTTATCTATGCTTTACTCCCCTGCTTTGGGCCACGGAAGTGACTTTTAGTGGGCGTCTTTCCGACTGGAAAGAAGTCTCGCTTTCAAAAGATGTCGCAAGTTTTATTCTTAATATTGAATATCAAGGTTCTGAGAAAGTTATTATTGCTGATTTGATAGATCCCCAGGGCAAATCATGGATAAAATCAAATATAGGAGCACCTTCAGAATCAAGAGTTCCAATTGAGGTGGATAGTGCCTTTAGAAGTCTTATTCGCAGCAACTATTCTTCTGCAGGTTTAGGGGCCGTTTTAGTATCGAACTCAACCCGTGAAAACCATATTGAAACTGGTCTTTGGAAATATCGTTTAGGGACTACCAGTAAATCTAATGAAATGAAAATCGTAGATGTTCATGTTTTATCAAAAGCATCACATTCGAATGAGAAAGTTCTTTCGATGAATTTTGATCTTTTCTATGACCCCATATTTACCAAGCGCCATCAACTCGCGTCCATTCTTGAAGATGTCAAAGCGGTTTATCGTAAGGGTTTGATTAATGTGAGCTTTAATTTGATTGAAAAAACTTTTTCACAAAAAGCCATCACTGAAAGTCTTGATACTGTTGTCGACCAGTTGCAAATGGGAAGAAGAGCTAATCCTTCAATTTCTCTTATCGCCCATCATGGAGAATCTGTTAAAGACTTTCAAGGTTTCGCTGGCTGTTTGCCCGGCTTTATTCCCCAAAAAATTGATAAACATTGTGCACTCGCTATTCGCTATCATGACAAAGAACAAGTCGATTTAAAAAAGTTCTCAAAAGTTGTGGCCCACGAGATGGGGCATTTCTTTGGACTCTTTCATCTTGAAGATGACTACTACCCTTTCGGGAAACTGCGCGACCCTATTGATGATACAGATATGAGCAATGAGGAGTTAAATGTCATGCATAAGACCAGTGATCGTTTTGGCGATATTGAATTCACTCCTGGCCAATTTGAAGTCATGAGAAGACATCCGTTATTGCACTGATTTGCGATGCTGATGTATCTGCTGAAAAAAGCGAAAATGAAAGATCAACGAAACACCAACTAATAAATGCCAAACGCTGTGACCGTAGAGATTCCATTCCGGAAAACAAAAGTAGCGGAGTTCATCGAGTTTAAAAGAAACTGAGCCAATGAAAAGAAAGAAAATCGACAAATAGAGATCTTTCTTTTGTTGATGATTGAGCAAAAAAGATTGCACTCTTGCAAAAGAGAAAATAATGGTTACGATTGCCCAGACAACAAAAGCTTCAATCGCCTGTTTAGGAAAAATCTTAAGCATGGAAGTCATAAAAAAAGTCACACCAAGAAACCATAAGAAAAATTTAAAATGATTTGTTCGACTATGATAAAGATAGACCAAGGTCCAGGACATAATGGCGAAAATAGACCCAAAATCAAAGTAACGAGAAACTAAGATGTATGAACTATGCAAGAAGATGCTTGAAAATCCTAAAATGATGTAACAAGCGGCCAAAAGTTTAAACTCGAAATCTTTAGATTTCATCCATGCCCAAAGACCAATCAATATAAAAGGAACGCTCGAAAGAACTGCAGTTGGCTGAATAATTAAGACTCCAGCACGCATCGGCTCGCAATTGCACTTATCTGGAAAGCAATAAAGTCGAGGATATTGGGTCCAATCGAATAGTTGATTCATACGCTCGGTATCATATCGTTATATTTATCATAATGAAATCGCTAAGTTTCCTAGCTGTCAGGAAATTTTTGCATATGGCCCTTGAGTATAACGCAGTTCAAGGGTGATAATAGCAATAGCTAATTGTCCCACGGATTGGTGATGATTATGATTGAACAGGAGGTTCAGATGAATTTATCTTCTTATTTTGCCGTGCTTTTTATTTTGGCAACTTCCCTCTTTACATTTGCCCATGCAGACGAAAATTATGGATCCGTTTCTGATGAAGCTAAAATGTCTGTGCTAGAAGACGATACCATGGCCGCGGTTGAACGGGCTCGTGCTTATCGAGAAGAAATCTCTCGCAGAATTCCTGCCACAGTCGATGGTGACAGTGTTTATGGACAAGAATATCAGGCATTGATGAATTCGGAAGATAATGTCGATTATCTTGATCTCGCATCTAATCTTTAATAGTTTAAAAATATTGATAGAAATGGGGGGAGTTGCTGACTCCCCTTTTTTTTAATCAGTTATGAGAAAAGAAACTCCAGGAATCTACGCACTATTTATTCTCATTTATTAAATGAAGCATCCTACGAAGAGGTTCAGCGGCACCCCAAAGAAGTTGATCACCAACTGTAAAAACATTCAAATAATCTTCACCTAATGTCATCTTTCGAACTCGACCAATCCCGATATCAAGGGTTCCAGAAATCGCTTTTGGGCACAGCTCTTTAAGAGTGGCCTCTTTATTATTATCGACAAATTTGAGCCACTGGTGCGAATCCTTAAGCAACCCCTCAACTTCATTTAAGGGAATCTTTTGATTGAGCTTAACCGTAAGCCCCTGACTATGGCAGCGAAGCGCGCTGACGCGAACACAGGTTCCGTCGACGGGAATTGTTTTCTGAGTGGCCATGATTTTATTCGCCTCAACTTGGGCCTTCCATTCCTCTTTAGATTGACCCGAGGATAAGGCCACATCAATCCATGGGAGTAAATTAAGAGCTAAAGGATGCCCAAAATTTTCAGTTGGAAAAGAATTTGAGCTGATTAATTGAGTGGCGTTTTTTTCCAGCGCCAAAATATCGCCCGCTACATTATCAATTTCCGGACGCAGTCTATCGCCTATATTCTGCATCTGAGAGAGCAGTTCACGCATATTCTTGGCCCCGGCCCCTGAAGCTGCTTGATAGGTCATACTACTCACCCACTCAATAGCTTGCCGTTTAAAGAGACCATCAAGTGCCAGAAGCATTAAACTGACCGTGCAATTAGCACCAACGTAGGTTTTTTTTCCTTCTCTTAAAGCAGATTTAATGACGTTGAGATTGACCGGATCTAAAACAAGAACTGCCTCATCATCCATTCTAAGAGCAGAAGCAGCGTCGATCCAATAACCACTCCAGCCCAATTTCCTTAAAGGAGCATAGATGGCCTTGGTATAATCGCCTCCCTGGCAAGTCAGAATGACGTCCATTTTTGCCAATTCCATCAGATTATTGGCATCAAAGACTTTAGATTCTGAAGAATAAGATGGTGCCTCGGATCCAGCTTGAGAGGTTGAAAAAAGAGAAGTGTTGAAGTGTTGAAAATCTTTTTCGGCCAGCATCCGTTCAATCAAAACAGAACCCACCATTCCACGATAACCAACGATTCCTAATCTCAAAGTCGCCATATTGTCCTCCGGCCAAACATCATTTTGATGATGATGCCTTTAATAAAAAGAGTTTGGCAATGACTGACGGCCTTGTTATGCTTGATCCGTGGTGAAGAGGTGCGTTTGCGCTTGTCAATCTTGAGGGTCCGAAACCCATTGAGAGATTGGATTTGAGTGTATATCGCCGAAGTTTTATTGCTTTCGGAGGCACTAAAGCTGGTTGTTGATGGTCAAACGTCGCAACTGTCGCAAACTCGTTTTGCGGAGAGCTTCCACCAAGAATAAAAAGATCAAAAATCTTGTCTTGGCATGCTTTCTCTTCCACAATTTACTTAATTTTTTATTAGCACTTTTGTGTTTATGGAGGACTTATGTCTAAAAACATTATCGCCAAATTTGGTGGAACTTCTATGGCCGATGCGGTGGCCATGAAACGCTCAAGTCAAATTGCTCTCAATCGCGGGGCCAGTGTCGTCGTGGTCTCTGCAACTTCAGGTACAACAAATCAATTAATTGAAATATCAAAACTTGCTGTCGAAGGTGAAGCTAAAAAAGTAGAAAACCTCATTGAAACAATGAATGAACGTCATCGCCAAATTGCTTTTGATCTTGAAGCTTCAGAAGAAGTATTCATGGAAGTCGATGCGCTTATGAATGAAGCTCGCACCATGGCCCAAGGAATGATTCTTTTGCGTGAATGTTCACCGCGCGCCTATGATCGTTTATTAAGTATTGGTGAACGCACAAGCTCCGTGCTTTGTGCCGAGGCCATGCGCCACACGGCCCAAGGTCAAGATCGCCGCGTGATTTGTTTTGACGTTCGCAAAGTCATGATCACTGATGATCAGTTTGGACGTGCTAATCCGCAAATCGATGTCATTCATCGTCAATGTCAAAAACTTCTTCTCGACGCAAAATACGGAAATGCCGTTTTCGTTACACAAGGTTTTATTGGCGCAACAGAAGCTGGAGAAACGACGACTCTGGGCCGAGGTGGATCAGACTATTCAGCAACTCTTCTAGGTGAAGGCTTGCGCGCGAACGTCGTTGAGATCTGGACAGACGTTGCAGGTATCGCCACAACTGATCCTCGCATAACCTCAGCAGCTCGTCCTATAAGTGAAATTACTTTCAAAGAAGCTGCAGAGCTTGCCGTTTTTGGAGCAAAAGTTCTTCACCCTACCACTCTGGCACCGGCCATGAGACAAGGAATCGAAGTCTTTGTTGGTAGTTCATATGAACCAGAAAAAGAAGGAACTTGGATTCGTTCACATACTGAAAGTGCTCCCTTGATAAGAGCGATGGCAGTCAAAAAAGATCAATCGCTCTTAACTCTTTCAACTCCAAAAATGCTCCACGGGCACGGCTTTCTCTTTACCATTTTTAAAATCTTTAACGATCACAAGATCAGTATCGACTCCATCACCACTTCGGAAATTTCTGTTGCATTAACAGTTGATGATTCAACTCTTTTGAACAAGGCCCTTTTTGCTGAACTTAAACAATTTGCCGATCTCAAAGTTGAAGAGAACTTAACGCTCGTGAGTCTCATTGGAAACAATATCAATCATACTCCAGGTCTGGGACGTTTAGTGTTCGAATCACTCGCCCCGGAAAGTCCAGAAGAGCGACACATCAATGTGCGCATGATCTGCCTCGGTGCTAGCAAGCACAACTTTTGTTTCTTAGTGAATGAAGAAGAGGCCAATGAATCAATCACTAGACTTCACAAGACTTTTATAGAGAATCCAATAACGATCGCACCCATAGCTTATGAGGCGCGCGTATGAGTGAACTGAGTTATGCAGTCATAGGCAAGGGCAAGACCGGGCAACACGTCGTAGAGTTGCTTAAAGCTTTTAAAATTGAAGTTTTTGATAGCACTCACCATGCCACTGTTGATCGCCTAAAGAAACATGATGTGGCCATTTGTTTTCTCCCCGGGGGAGCTTTTACTGACTTGGTTCCCACACTCCTCGAGTCAGGTATTGCCGTCGTCTCTGGCGCGACCGGATGGGAAGGCCGTGAAAAGCTGGATCAAGAATTGAAAGCACGCAAACTGACTTGGGTCTGGGGCTCAAATTTTGCGCTCGGAATGAACGTCGTCAAACTGTGTCTTGAGCAACTTCAGAAAGCGTCAAAGCTCACTGATTCAAGCTATGCTATTCACGAAGTTCACCATATCAAAAAAGTGGATGCTCCAAGTGGAACCGCTTTGAGCTGGAAAGAATGGTTAGGAGAAAATGAAGTTAACATAACTTCTGAGAGAACCGGTGATGTGATCGGTCTCCACAGTCTCGAGCTCAAACTTCCCTTTGAAAAAATCACCTTAACCCACGAGGCCCTCGATCGAAAAATTTTCGCCTCTGGGGCCATCTGGGCAGCCAACAAGATCACGCAACTTAAAACAACAACAACCGGTCTCATTCCATTCGACCAATTGGTCGCCAAGGAGCTTTTATGAATCTTAATCAAACTATACTATGGACTGCCATTATTACTCCCATGAACCGAGACGGAAGCGTCAACTATCAGGACTTCGAAAAGCTTCTGCGGATGCAAGAAAAAGCGGAAAATGGCGTCGTTCTCTTAGGAAGCACGGGTGAAGCACTCAATCTCGATGAGTCAGATCGTCGTCAAATCTTAGACTTTGCCTTCAAGCTTGGATTAAAGATTCCTCTCATGGTGGGAGTTGGCGGCATTAACATGAATGAAACACTTGAGTGGGTTCGCCATATCGAAACCCTTCCTGCCCATGCTTACCTTCTGGTGACTCCCCTCTATGCAAAACCCGGTAGAGTTGGCCAAACTGCTTGGTTTAAAAATCTCCTCGATGCTTCAACTCGTCCCTGTATGCTTTACAACGTTCCCTCAAGAACAGGTAAGCCAATGGATCACAATACCGTTCTCGACCTTGCCAATCATAAGAACTTTTGGGCGATTAAAGAGGCATCTGGCTCAGAAGCAGAGTTTTCAAAGTATCGTGCTGAAGCTCCAAAGGCGATGATGATGAGCGGTGACGATGCCTTAACTCCTGCCTTTTGCCGTCTTGGTGGACAAGGCTTAGTATCTGTTGCTTCAAACGTTTGGCCTCAGGAGACTAAACTCTTTGTCAAAAAATCACTGGATAAAACATTAACCCTTGATGAAGAAAGACTTTGGGCGGAATGTTCAAATGCTCTTTTCTTAGCAAGTAATCCAATACCGGCAAAATTATTGATGGCCCAACTCGGAATGATCACAACACCAACGTTGCGACTTCCTTTGATCGCCGAAGAACTTACCGACCTGTCTCCTTTGATGAGCGCCCACGCGAGAATTCAAGAGTGGTACAGAAGTCATTAATTAAAGGAATTTTTATGAACTGGGAAAATGTTTTAAATGAATTAGAGAAAGGAACTCTTCGCTCGGCCCATTGTGAAAATGGCGTTTGGAAGGCCAATGTTGAAGTCAAACAGGCCATTCTTGCTGCTTTTAAAGCGGGAGAGTTAAAAGAATTTAATGGTTTTGTAGATAAACATAATCTGATGCCACAACAATTTGATGTTTCTCGCGGAGTTCGTGTGGTTCCAGGTGGAACAAGTATTCGTCGTGGCAGTTTCGTAGCTAAGGGCGTGATCGTCATGCCTCCCGCCTATATCAATATCGGCGCCTACGTTGATGAAGGAACTATGATTGATAGCCATGCTCTCGTTGGAAGTTGCGCTCAAATTGGTAAGCGTGTTCATCTTTCGGCCGGTGTTCAAATTGGTGGAGTGCTCGAACCCGTTGGACTCGCACCAGTCATTATTGAAGACGATGTCTTCGTTGGTGCCGGCTCTGTTATTGTCGAAGGCATTGTGGTCAGACGCCGCGCTGTCATCGCTCCCGGTGTTATTTTAAGTAAGGCCGTTCCAGTCTATGACGCCGTCTCTGAAAAAGTTCTTCCTCGTGGCAGCGAAATTCCAGAAGGTGCAGTGGTTGTTCCCGGATCTCGCCCCATAAGTCCCGACCTAAAATGGGCCAATAAAAATGGACTTCAATTAGGATGTGCCATCATTATTAAATATCGCGATGAAAAATCTGATGCTTCATTGGTGCTAGAAGAGTACTTGCGCTAATGGAAAATCCCTCTTTCAAACGAGACTTCATCGATCGAGCGATTAAGAAAGTTAATCATTCTTTTTATTTTTATGATCTCGACCTTCTTAAGCACCAGCTCAACAATTGGCAAAAAATACTGCCCGATGACATCACTCTTTGGTATGCCTGCAAGGCCAATCCTTTGTCAGCAGTCTTAAAGGTTTTTCGAAATCACGGATTTGGAATCGACGTGGCCAGTCTCGGAGAGCTCGATCAGGCCATGGCTTCTGGAGTAAAACCAGAAAACATCCTCGCCACAGGTCCGGCCAAGTCGAAAGAGTACTTAAAGTCTATGATCGACAATGAAGTCGGCATGATTATTCTCGAGTCTACTTCTCAAGCAAAATGGTTAAACCAAGCAGCTAAAGAGGCCGGTAAAAAAATCAAAGCTCTGATTCGAGTGCAGCTTGAATGGACTGAAGGCGAAAGTGTACTTGGTGGTAAAGATATCACGCCCTTTGGCGAAGATGAATCAACTTGGCGCAACTTTAACTGGCAAGAGCTAGAGCATCTGGATATTTTGGGCATTCACGTCTTTCAGTGGGGAAATATTCTCGATCTCCCTCAGCTTAAATCCCTGTGGAACGAAATGGCCTCGCGTTGCGTTCAGTTAGCAAACGATATGCAATTACCACTCAAGCTTTTAGATCTAGGCGGCGGACTTGGAATTCCCTATGAGGCCAATCAAAAACCTATTTCTTTTTATGATGTTGCCAAAGAACTTTTTCAATTGAAAAAAAAGTTCCAATTGGAAAATATCTATATGGAGCTGGGCCGATTTGCAATTGGCCCCTACGGCCATTACTTAACTCGCGTGATTGATAGAAAAACTGTTCGCGGCAAAGAGCTACTCGTTCTCGAAGGCGGAATCAATCATATGGTTCGACCAGCGATCACCAAACAACCCTTCCCTGGTGAACTCTACCGCCAAAGCAGCGCCCCCCTCTCAACTTTTCAAGTACACGGCCCCTTGTGTACGGCATTGGATAAGCTAGGTGATTATCAATTGCCTAATGACATCGCCCCAGGAGATTGGATGATTTTTCATCAATGTGGTGCCTATGGTTTTACTGAATCGATGCCTTTTTTCCTCTGTCACAGTCTACCTGCAGAGGTTATTCTTTATAATGATGATTTAATGATTCCGCGCTGGCCGCGCCCAAGCATTGATTGGTTAGTTTAATTTTTGGAGTTTCCTATTTATGAGCGAAGAGACACTGAATACTTTTGAAAGAATCACTCATGCAGTAAAAGAACTACCCAACGGTGATAAACTCAATATTAATCTTTTTCGAATCGTGGGCGATCAACCTGGGCCCCATATTCATATTCAATCCTCTGTTCATGGGGCCGAGCACCAAGGGGGTGTGGTCATTTATGAATTGATGAAATACTTTCTTCATCATCCTTTTAAAGGCAGTGTCACTTTTATTCCCAATGCGAATCCATCTGCTCTCAATCAAAAACTTGGTACATGGACCTATGGACGCTTCAATCCGGTCACTGGCAACAATTGGAATCGCAATTATCACGACATTTGTCAGATCAACCAAGATTTATCAAAGCTCGATCTGAATAAATTCGCCCAAGATAATAAAGATCTAGAATGGGCCGATATTAAAAAGGCCTTTAAGAAATTGCTATTTGAAACTTATAAAAATCTTGAAGCCAGTCTTTATCAGAGAGGGCCAAATGAAAATGGACACCTGAATCTTCTTTTGCAAAAGATTGCTTCTACCAGTGACATTGTTCTCGATCTTCACACCGGACCTGTGGCCTGTCGCTATCTTTATGCTGCCGATTATATGCGAACTTCAGCAGCTCATCTCGATGCCGAAGTGACTCTACTCATACCTCCTGAATTTGCAGGCGCCATGGATGAAGCAACCTTTGTTCCGTGGGTTAAGCTTCACCAAGCTTTTAAAGAAATAGATCGCGAAATACCTCTCGAGTTTGAAGCATTCACAGTTGAATTAGGCAGTGAAGAAGTGATTGAATTCGATCGTGCCATTGATGATGCCGCTCGGATTTTAAATTATCTCAAGTATCGCGGAGTCATCGATGAGTTTTCTTATGAGAAAAAGCATCAGGGTCATGCCGGCTTTTTAAAAGATTATAAATGCTATACTTCACCACGCGGAGGACTCGTCGACTATCGCATGACTCCTGGTCAAGTGGTCGATGCAGGCACTGAAATCGCCCGATTCCTATGCTTTCAAGACTTAACTGATGGTGAAAACCTTGAACAAGCTGTCATCAGCTACAAAGCTCCGCAAGAGCTTTTAATAGTCAATCACAATACATCAGCGAGCATTGCTCAAGGAGGAGAGTTCTTCTACGCGCTCGAGAAGTTTTTTAAACTCTAGATTGCAATGCTTATCTTCTTCTCATTAATCTTCCGGCTTCGAATTTCTTCATGAATTCAGGATCATTTTTTAGTTCATGGGGAAAGTCGTCTCTAAATATTACAATTTTGCCGGCATTTTCAATAAGATAACTTTTAATCTCATCTGTATATTGGAAATCAGAATTCAGATGTTTAAAATAAAAAGAAATAGACCTTGGATTAATCTGAGAAATAAATGAAACACTCTTTAAAATATCGGGATGAGTGAAAGATACAAATCTATTCAAACCAGTGTCAAAAGATGTCCCGCAACATTGAATTTTATTAAATGATTTCACTGCGTGAGAAGTATCCACTGTTAATTTATCTTTTGACTTAAAATCAACTTTGGCCAACCGTTCTTTTGCTTTTTTGTACGCTTTAGAATTTTTAAAAACTGCAGATAAATACCAATCTGGATCATATCTAGTTGTTAAAAAATCATACGTTAAAGTTTCATCTGCCTCATTGGTTCCATCCCAAAACTTGAAATTTTCTGGATATGATTTAAAGAAAATCTCCTGAGCTTTTACACTTCTAAAAAGTGGATTATTTATCAACATATTATCAGAATATCTTTGAATATAATATTCAACTAATGCATTAAAGACATCTGGATATTTTTGATTAAGCACTGAATAAGACATCATGTTGATTTGTGGATTTTCCGTCACCAATCTTAACATTTTAACCGGGTCTTTCAAAATTGTTCTTGGCAAACAATCAGCATTTGCTTCATTTGCGAACTGTATAAAGGACTTCATGAATTTTTCAATAATTTCATCACTCATACCATCTCTTAGTTCCCAAGAGATAGAATGAAGGAGACCATTGCATTTCATAGAAAATAAACTTTTTCCAAAACTATCTACAATCCGAATATCTTCTAAGAATTTTGGATGAATAAGATATTTCGAATTTCGATACCCCATGCCTCTATTTGAGGCTAACTCATCAAGTTTCTTATTCTTTAAAATTTCAAATTCTAAATTATCTCTCTCCTTATATTTAGCACCCAGCTCCTTCACTAACGAACTGCTGGTCATGTGCTTAGGTAAATAAAAAGTAGCGTCGTATTGATTTTCAAAGAAAGCATTAAGCAATTCAGGTTCAATAATAACTGTGCTCGGAATAAGCCATATAAAACCTGGATATTTTTCAAAAACTTCTTTTTGAACGTCTTTGATTTTTAACTCTTCTTCACTAAGAAAGTCTTCAGTCTCTCCTCTTTTATATTTATCTAGTTTTCGCTGAGCCTTAATGACAATGCCCAAGTTAATCTGATTTTGGTGCTCAATCTCATTAGTTTTTACCTTATTTACTAACATTGCTTGCGCATCTAACTTTTTTTGCATCAAGGATAGGTCTCTTTGATTACGAAGGACCGAAAGCTCCATATCATTATTGTTAAACTTAGCTCTTAAATCACTTTCAACTTTGAAAATAATTAGAAGTGTAAAAATGGAAGCGACCGTTTTCTTAATAGGATAAACGGCATCGTTTTGACCTCTTACATAACCATCACTGTTGACGACCAAAGTATTGGACAAATAATCATGCAAAGCTCTTCTATCTTTTCTAAAAACTCCTATGAGATAACCAATTGCAAAAAATTGAAATGATAACAACTTACTAATAAATTCTCTGCAGAAAATTTGGAGGAGTGACATTCTTTCATTGTCTTTATTAACTATCGCAATCGACATAATCATTTTGCCAGGAGAACAACCCTTAAAATAAATCAATGGCGAATAAATTATTGCAAAAAAGAGCCTCCAAATAGTCGGGATAATAAAAAATTTATATTGACTCGGTATTAAAGAAAATAACTGTGCAAGACTTTTAAAGAGACTAGGAATGTACAAATAGATCAAAACAAGGGGTACAGATAAAAAGACCATCTCATCTAAAAACATGGCCATGCCTCTCCTTAAAACAGTGGCGCTCTTATCAATTTCAGAGTCACTTGATATGATAACCTTTCGACGAGGCTTTATAATCTGTTCAGATCGATCGCTATCCATAAGACTCCAAAATAAATATTTTAGGTTTTATTTTATCATAAACTTCAATAATTTTTAGAGATAGTTAAATTAAATTTACCCAAACTTAGGTGAACTTAGCTACGTGATACTTTTAGAGTTTGAGAGAAGAATCGAAATGTTCGAGGATTTTTTTGGGGAGATTGATGATTTTGCCACTCACCTCTCCAAATCGTCCGCCGATGCCACCCCATTGTCCTTTTTTGACTTGAGCACGATCGTTAGGATTGGCGAGATTTTCAAAATTAACCAGGCCATCGAGAACTACAATCTCTGATTCATCAAAGAGCTCTGAAGTCTTAAGAACGAAGTCTGTTCCCCGTACTCCAAGCGAAGCTTGAGGCGTGAGAATACCTTTTAAACGACCCAATTCTTTGTGTTGCCCAACCCATCTCACTGCGCCTTTTCGAAGTGTCACAGCAAGTGAGCTTTCTTTTTTATTGAGATCAACCGACTTTAAATCCAACTCTGAGTTTGGCCCTAAAGTTAATGTTCCTGAGTCATTGCCAAAAGTGAGTTTTACAAAAGAGGCCTTATTGGTTGAAATAATGCCCGAATCGTTGACGACCTCTCCGCTTTTTAATTTTCTGTTCTGATATTGAACTTTTCCTCGAAGCGCACTGACTTTAAAAGTCACTGCTTGTGCAAATACAGAAGACGAAAAGAGCAAAATAAGGCCTGAGAGGAAGAAAGTTCGCATATTAGATTCCTGTTCTAGTTCAACTTATAATCTAATCATGACAGCAGTCCCAAAAATTGGCCATGCGGCAATAGATTTTCTCATGCGTGAGGAATACCTCGGTAACTTTACGAGTGAGCATACTCGACTTAATTACTCCATTGACTTAGCAACATTCCATACTTTTTATCACGATGTCCTTGGCCGCAAAATAGAATGGGACAAAGTAGAGCGAATTGATATTGTGAAGTATCGCAATTGGCTTGCCGAATCTGGTGGTCGCGATGGTGCAGCAGCCGCTCCCAAAACATTGGCCCGCAAACTAGCTTCGCTCAGCTCTTATTTTCATTTTCTAGTTGAACGCAATGTCATGCTCTATAACCCAGTCACTTCAGTCAAACGTCCTCGTCGAGATGTCGTCACACCGACAAATGCTTTAAATAAAGAACAGGTCACGAGCCTCTTTGCAACCATTATCAATTCAACTTCAGAAGCACGCTTCATGCATTTAGCGTTGCTCACAACCTTTTTTACGACGGGACTTAGAAAATCTGAAGTCTTAAACCTTCGCTACCGCGATTATCGCGATATCAATGAACTTAAAGTTTTAGAGTTTAAAGGAAAGGGCGGAAAGATTGGCCAAAAAGTAGTTCATCCTCAATGTGTAAAAGCAATCGATGATTATTTAGATTGGATGAAGAAGAATGAGCGAGGCCATGAGAATCAAGATTGGCTTTTTCAACCCACTAAAAATCCTAGTCAAAAAATTCTCAACAAACCGCTTAATCCTCGAACTATTAATGAGATCCTCGAATATTATGCTAAGAAAATGCAATTAAACTTTCGCATTTGCCCCCACTCGGCACGAGCTTCTTTTATCACAGAACTCCTCGATGCAGGAGTCGACATCTATGCGGTCGCTCGCGAGGTCAATCACTCTTCAGTAGTAACCACTCAAGAGTATGATAAGCGTCGCAAGAAACTTCAAGATTCGCCAGTTCTTAAACTTCGCTATTAATCGTCACAACATTTTAATTTTGGTGGAGCTAATTGCTTATCGCTATTTGTAGCATCTTTCAGGTTTTGATTGAGATACTCGACTTCGGCCTTATTATAAAGATCACTACAAAGGGATGAAGCACTTCGCGTTTCAAAATAACTCAGAGGCTGCTCTAATGCGACTTCAATGTTAAGCGCAGGACAAAGAGTTAGCCACTTTCCAAGGCACTTAATTTCAGTTTGCTGTCCAATTCCCGGATTACATTTCTTCCAGACACTTGCTTCATTGCTAAGAGATTCCATTGAATCACTAAAAAGAGTTCGTGCATGACAACGCTCAACTAATTGCTTGTCTGTCAGGCGTGTTAATTCTTTTTTGAAATTAACGAGAAGTTCTCCTCCTCTTTTATTCATCACCCAACGGTCCGCCGAAATTTGGGCCAATCCATAATTAGTTTGCTTAGTAATATTCACACCTTTCATCGCAAATAAATCGCCACAAAGTGCGAGATCGACTTTATGTGAACGGGACATAATTCCCTTTGAATGATTATGTTTAAAAAAGGAATGATAAGAAGTTGAAGAGCCACTTCCATTCATATCACTCACCGAACAAGTGTTAGCGCTCGATTCCTTAATAATCATTCCTGTTAGTTTACTCATTTTTTGATTGAGCTCTGTAGGGGCAAGTCCCTTGGCACGCAAATCTTTATAAAGATCACTCAAAAGCGCTCGCAGCTCTGGTGGCGTTTCACTTAAACAACTGGCCATTAGAGAGTGAGGTAGAAGTATAAAAAGGATAAAAAGATGCGTTCTCATATAAAGATCATAACATGAGGCAAAACGCTGAATAGATTGGAAAAAAGACACCGCTTACGCATCGCAACACGTTGAAAACAGGGTCATTTTGCCCCTAAATATTTGTAAAGTTGCCTAAAACAGTCCTAAAAGGTCACCAAAATTTCGGCACAGCAATTGCTTTAGTGTTTTTATTACGACCCTGTTCATGATGAAGAGGCCAACGAGAGGAGAGAAACATGAAAATGTTAAAGGCGAACTATTTACTTGCACTGGGACTGGGACTGGGACTTTCACTATTGGGCAATGCTGCTCACGCTCAGTTTGATTTTAACGACCGACACAACGATCCACGTTTTGATCGACGGGATGACCGGAGGGATGATCGGCGTGGTGATTGGAATGATGATGAACGCATTCGTTTAGAAGAGGATGTCTATCAAACTTTTAGAGGAGAAAATATTCTTCCTTTGAGAAGAATCTTAGATATAGATGGTCAATATAGAGGCTACGACATCAAGCGTGTTGTTGTTTTCGGAACAAGTGCCGCTGGTCATGGTCAAGCAACTTTACTTATCAATGGTAGACAAGAAGGTCAGACTGAAATTTTAGATACCTTTGGAACTCGTGCCGTTTTCGAAGTTCGACCAGGCACTACTATCGGACAGGAATTAAAAACTCTCCAGCTTCAATTGCGTGGCAATATCACAATCGACAGAGTTGTAGCAGTTCTCGTCGATCGCGACCAACACGGCGGTGGCGGAGGTTTCGGAATCGATCAAGTAGAAAGAAGAATCATGACTTCATTTGATCAATTTAGATCTCTTGATGTCATGAGAGAATTGTCACTTGATATGAGACGCGGCCAAGCAGTTAGAACAATCGAACTCGATGCTGAAGTTCTAGGTGGCGGACGTGGACCACGTCACGGTCAAAGTTTAGTTCGTGCAGAACTTCTGATCAACGGACGTCCTTCAGGCCAAGCACAATACATCGATCGTTTTTCTAGAAAAGTTCGCTTTGACGTAAGAGCAATAGGACCGGCGTCAAGAATCGAAGTTCTCTTTGATGGGCCTGTTTATGTAACTACTCTTTCTGCTGAATTGGTTCGCGGAAATGGACCTGGTCCCATCCCTGGGCCAAGAGTTCTCGATGCTCGTCCAATGCGCAGAGTGTTTGGTGACGAAGATGTTTCAGTTGCTTCACTCATCGGAACACGTGCTTTTGGCCGTATGATGAGAATGGAAGTACAAGTTGAAAATCGCGGAATGAGAGGACAAATGAGATTGTGTGATCGTGCCCTTGGAACTCTTGGCTGTAGCAATACTGAAAGATTACAAGACGGAAGAAGCACTGTTGTTCTTTCACTTGCAGGAGCGGATATCAACTCATCTACTCTTGCTATCAGAGGCGATCTAATGATTACAAGTATCAGAGTTTTTTTAGAGAGATAAGTTCCAGCTAATAAAGTTCATCACGTATCGGGCCGAGTTTTACTCGGCCCTTTTTTATTTAATAATTCGAAGTCAACCCCTTCATTTTTTTTATTTTCGATGTTCATCATGTCATTTTGCGATTGTAAGAAAATTTTTGATGAAAGACGCGATGCGAGTATCAGTTTTATGATGGAAATTTCCTCAACTTTTCTCTACCATTAAAAATAACGAGAGACCTCATTGAAGACGGTCACCTGGGGACGACACTAAAAGGGCACACACACACAAAAAACCCTTTAAGTGCTAGGAATTTGTGCATATTTTTGATTGCTTACAGGCAATGCGAAGGCATTGTCGATCGACTTATCACACCTAAAAACGTCACCGGACACCTATTCCACGACCTCTCGCGAAGATACCTAGACCGAACCAGCGGTCCAACACTTGAGCGGAGGAAATTGTGAGTTCTATTCTAACCCCTAACGAAGATCGTTTTGTCTTATTCCCACTAAAAAACATGCAAGTTTGGGAAATGTACAAAAAGCATATGGCCGTCTTTTGGACTGCTGAAGAAATTGATCTTTACCAAGATATGAGCGACTGGGAAAAACTAAACGCCAATGAAAAACATTTCATTACTCACGTTCTCGCATTTTTTGCTGCCTCTGACGGCATCGTTAATGAAAATTTAGCACTTCGATTCTATAACGATGTTCAATTGCCAGAAGCTCGTTGCTTCTACGGCTTTCAAATAGCCATGGAAAATATCCATTCTGAAACTTATTCACTTTTAATCGATACTTATATTAAAGATCCAGGCGAAAGAGATAAGCTTTTTCAAGCTGTTCAAAATCTTCCTCCAGTCGCAAAGAAAGCAGACTGGGCCATGAGATGGATTAAATCATCAAAGAAATTTGCTGAGCGTTTAGTCGCCTTTGCTGCCATTGAAGGCATTTTCTTTTCTGGATCATTCTGTGCCATTTACTGGCTCAAAAAACGCGGGATGATGCCAGGCCTATGTACATCAAACGAATTTATTTCGCGCGACGAAGGTCTTCACTGCGAGTTTGCTTGCCTTATGCATTCACTCCTTGCAGAAGATGAAAAAGCAGATAAGAAAACGATTACAGCGATCATCACTGAAGCTGTTTCTATTGAAAAAGAATTTATCAGCGATGCGCTCCCAGTATCTCTTATCGGAATGAATGCAGCCATGATGTCTCAGTACATCGAATTTGTGGCCGATCATTGGTTGAGCTTTTTAGGTTGTGACAAGGTTTACAACACTACAAACCCATTTGAGTGGATGGAGCTTATTTCACTTGAGGGGAAAACTAACTTTTTTGAAAAACGCGTATCAGAGTACCAAAAATCAGGTGTCCTCAATGATCGCAAGGAAAACGTCTTTACATTAGATGCGGAGTTTTAATTATGTACATCATCACGAGAAGCGGCGAAAGAGAACCAGTAAAATTTGATAAGATCACTGAGCGCATTGAGCTTTTGGCCAATGACCTCACTCCTGAAATGATCGATGCCACAATTATTGCAAAAAAAGTAATTGAAGGTATTTATGATGGAATAACAACCAGAGAACTCGACAATCTAGCAGCTGAAACGGCTGCCTATTTGTCGACTCAACATCCTGACTATTCGAAATTGGCGGGAAAACTGGCCGTTTCAAATCTGCATAAAGAAACGCGTGGCTGTTTCTCAGAAAACATTAAAGCGATGTTCAATTTCTCAAATGAAATGACTGGAGAAGCTTCTCCCCTCATTTCAAAAGAACTTTATGAGTTCGTAATGGAAAACGCTGAAAGATTAGATCAAGCAATCGTTGATAAGCGCGATTTCGATTACGATTACTTTGGCTTTAAAACGCTGGAGCGCTCATACCTTTTAAAGATGGATGGAAAAATTGTTGAACGCCCAGGACAAATGCTCATGAGAGTGGCTTGTGGTATTCATATGAACGATATCGAAGCTGCCATCGAAACCTACGATCTCATGAGTAAAAAACTCTTTACTCACGCATCTCCAACTCTTTTCAACTCTGGTACCAATAAGCCACAACTATCAAGCTGTTTTTTATTGGCCATGAAAGATGATTCAATCGAAGGAATTTACTCTACCCTCACTCAAACAGCACTTATTTCTCAAAGTGCTGGCGGCATTGGACTCTCAATTCACAACATTCGCGCCAAGGGCTCTTTCATCAAAGGGACGAATGGCACCAGTAACGGTATCGTGCCAATGCTTAAAGTTTTTAACGATACAGCTCGCTACGTTGATCAAGGTGGCGGCAAGAGAAAAGGTGCTTTCGCCATCTATCTTGAGCCATGGCATGCTGATGTTTTCGACTTCCTCGATATGAAAAAGAATACGGGAAAGGATGAGTCTCGCGCTCGCGATCTTTTCTACGCTCTTTGGATTCCAGATCTTTTCATGAAGCGTGTTGAAGCCGATTCTCATTGGTCACTTTTTTGTCCACACGAAGCTCCCGGACTTGCTGATTGTTACGGTGCTGAGTTTGAAAGACTCTACACCCAATATGAAGCTGAAGGTCGCGCTAAGAAAACTATACGCGCTCAAGACCTTTGGTTCCACGTGCTCGAAACTCAAATTGAATCAGGCTCTCCTTACATGCTTTATAAGGATTCAATTAACGAAAAGAGCAATCAAAAGAATTTGGGAACAATTAAGAGCTCAAACCTTTGTACCGAAATCATGGAGTACACTTCACCTGATGAAGTTGCCGTTTGTAACTTGGCCAGCGTAGCACTCAATCGCTTTGTTGATTTAAAGACAAAAACATATGATTTCAAAAAATTATATGACGTTGTTTATCGCATGACTTTGAATCTCAATAGAATCATCGATATCAATTACTATCCAGTACCAGAAGCCCGCAATTCAAATATGCGCCATCGTCCGATCGGTCTTGGAATCCAAGGCTTGGCCGATACTTTTTTCCTTATGAGACTTCCTTTTGAATCTCAAGAAGCCCTCAATTTAGATCGTGAAATATTTGAAACAATTTACTTTGCAGGTCTCAGCGCCTCAAATGAGCTTGCTCAAAAACATGGCCATTATGAGTCTTATCAAGGTTCACCTATCTCTCAGGGCAAGTTAAGCTTTGATCTTTGGGGTGCAAAGCCAGTTAGTAAGCTCTGGGATTGGGATGCTCTACGTGCAAAAATCGCTAAACACGGAGTTCGCAATTCACTTCTCGTTGCTCCTATGCCGACGGCTTCAACTTCTCAAATTCTTGGAAACAATGAATGCTTTGAACCTATTACTTCAAACATTTATGTCAGACGTGTCCTATCTGGCGAGTTTGCTGTTGTTAATAAATACCTTGTAAATGATTTAATTGAACTAGGAATTTGGGACGATCGCATGAGACAAGAAATCATTTCAAATAACGGTTCTGTCGCTTCAATCAATCGCATTCCTGAAGAAATCAAAGAACTCTATAAAACGGTTTGGGAAATCAAGCAAAGATCGATCATTGATCATGCGGCCATTAGGTCACCATTCATTGATCAAGGCATGAGTATGAATATTCATATGGAAGCGGCCAATTTTGGAAAGCTTTCGTCAATGCACTTTTATGCTTGGAAAGCAGGACTTAAAACGGGTCTTTACTATTTAAGAACAAGATCGGCGGTTAATGCTGTTAAATTTACTGTTGATCAAAATTCTATCAATGAATCGAAATCAGCTGAAGAGAATCGCGAAGCTATGCTGTGCTCACTGGACAATCCAGAGGGCTGTGAAATGTGTAGCGGCTGATTGACAGCATAAAGAGTCCTCCACCTAAGGGTCTGTTTTTACAGACCCTTTTTTTAAATACTCAAGATTTTTCTTTAATTAACCGACCAGTTTTCTATGAAAATAGATCAAAACTATAAGCCTTCTTTTCCAGACCAAACTCTTGAAAGCAATCGTCGCATGAATAAAGTCGTTGGAACGACTTCGTATCAAGCTAATAAAGTCATCAAAGAGAATGAAAGAATTCAAGATATATTGGTAGAAAATGCGGCCAAACCATCACCTAATTCAGCACGAGATATGTTCTCAACTGTTCTTAAAAAATTGAATATTATTTAATCTGACTGGAAATTTGCAAAAAGGCTTCAATGCAACGTTTGTATTGTCCTATTTGATAAAAACCTTTTTTCTCAGCTAGATAAAATTTAAAAGCTTTCAAATCATATCTTGATTTTAAAAGTGAATGAGCAAAATCATGAGCAATGATAAAAGCTGCACCCAAAGCTGAGACATGCTGAGCACTAAGCCCAGAAGGATAACCCTTACCATCAGGCTTCTCATGATGTTCTTGTACAATTTTTATCGTTTCGAGATGAATAAAGTCAAATTTCTTTAATAACTCGGCCGCAATAACAGGATGAGATTTAAGTTCTTTCTCGTCTTCGGTACTAAGCAATCCATTTGTGAATTCTTGATTCTCAAATTCACAAAGATGAGGATGAGCTAAACCCATATCGTGAAAAAGAGCGGCATGAACAAGTCTCTCAATTGTGGATGGTGAATTCCAACCTAAGGCATAGATCATCGGGGTTGCTAAATAAAGAGTGAGTAAAGAATGGTTTTTAAACAAACTCTCATTTTGATTTAATCTCTCCAGAATTCCCTTAAACTCAGTATTCTTACTTAATTTTTCAATAGAAGTTGCAAGGGATTTATTAATAAATTCAATGTGCTCTCTTCTTAAGCCAAGATGCTTTAGTGCCACAAGAGAGATTTCAAAATGAATATTTGAAATTGTAACAACTTCTTCTTCAAGCGTTGCGCTTTCATTTTTAGAAAGTTGTAATATTCTTCCAACTTCAGAAAACAATGCTCCAAGATCTTCAATTTTAACAAAAAGAAAATGAACATTTTTACTCTCGTAAGAATCTAACTGAGAAGAAATTCCCTCGCCAGCGTTCGAGATCTTCACGAAATGATCTTCTTTAAGTTTTACAAAGTAATCAATGCTTTTAAATTCAAACTTCTTTAAGAAAGAAACCGGTAAGCGATGATATTTTTGATCTGAAGAATCATCATTTTTGGCATTGGAAATTTTAGAACGTTCTATGTCTAGAATAAATTCGAATAATTTTTTCTCTTCAACACTTTTACGAATAAAACGATTAAGTGGGTTGTCAGAGGTTAAAGTATCGAGCCCTTCACAATCCTCGGCCAAGTAGGCAGAAAAAAGGGCGAAGGGTAATTTATTTTGAGTTTGATTGTAAGCATAGAGCTCAGCTCCGTTACCATCTTGAAGATTATAATCTGAAATAATAGCATCGATATCACTACGCTCTTTCAAGTGATTCATGGCCTCACTGACATTTGAACAGGCAACAATATCAAACTTTGCTTCTAGTGAAAGAAGCACAGTTAAAACCTCAAGAAGGTCTTCATTATCGTCAACGAGTAGGATTCTAAGCATGAGAATATTATGCCAAAGCAATCAACAAAAGGACATGGGTTAATTTTGCTTTTGAAGGACTTTGATTCGGTACATCTGCACTCTTTCTTGAGCAATTAGATCTGAGAACTGTGGAGTGATATCAACAAAACCACTTTCGTCGGCAATGGCTTCACGTAGATAATAGCGCAAAACCACTATCCCATCATTCATCATTTTCGGTCTTAAATGCTGCAAAAAATTTCGCTCTTCATCTCCAGAAAAATAGGAAGGAACATCTGACAAAGACGCAAAATCAATCTGCTCATCACCTAGAGTATTAATTGCACTATGAAGATCGTGTTGCAAAAAAGATATTTGAGGCGATTCGAGCAAAGCCTCTTTACAGAGATTAAAATTTTCTTTTTCAGCTTCAATTGTATTTCCATCGGGGTGAATGATCTTCCCAAAAAAGCAAAGATTAAGAAAAAAGCTTTCACGGGCCAGCTGAGTTGTCATTAGTCGTTCGAGTCCCTGAAAATAATATTCAAAATGGGATTCACTCACGTTCTTTTTGATAAAGTCGCCCTTATAAAGAAGTGCATTAAAGACGGCGCGATTGCCAAGACCAAAGATAATGGCCTTCCAGCGATGATGAGGAAAGTGATTCTCGACATATTGTCGTTGTTCGTGAATTTGTGTGAACGAGAAAAGCTTCTGTCCGTGACTTCCCAAGAGAGCTTGGACCACTTTACTCAAAGCAACAAAAGTCCTCTCCCAGCCTCCTAGATAAAGTAAACTCTCCCAATGAACTTCACTTAATATTTGAAAAAAGAAATCGCGTATCTCACGGTCAAGATCCATTTCGAAAAATAGTTTCTTTCTTTTCTCAGCAAAATCATAGGCTGCATAAGGAGGAAATCCCCAAAAACATAAGAAATCTTCATGTTCAAATTGGCGAATTGTTTCAAGTCTCAATCGAGTCAACAATAATTGAGGTTCTGAAATATCTAGTATCGTGACAGTTTTTGGATAAGTTGCAAGGAGTGGAAGAACTCGCGAGCCACATCCTGCAATAGATAAAAGATGCTTCTTATTTACACGTTTGAGAAGCTCCACTTCGAAGCGAGTATCTTCATTTCCTAAAGTATAATTGAGTGCTTGGAAATACTTTTTTGTCATGGACTAATCTCCAGGATTCCACGTCTTAAGCGATTTCACTGCATGTTCCTTGCAGAGCTCAAACTCTTCATCTGTTATAAATCCATTATGACCCATTATACAGGAAAGTCTAACACCATGCTCACGGGCCATACGATCAATTTCTAGCACTTTTTCAAATGAGATATTTCGACCAAGTGTAAAGCATTCGAGACGCCCTTCCATCGCAAGTAGTGCAGTCTCGGCCAAGCAAGCATAGACAATCTTACCTTCAAGTCCTAAATCAACATTCATTTGAACATGACCTGGCAATTGAACTTCTCCACTCGCAATAACCATGACGTCTGGACGCTTAATGGCGTCTTCTTCCTTTATATCAAAAGGGCGGGAAACATCGCAAATAACACAACCTGGACGAACGCTCATGATATCAAGAATCTTTTCGCCACGTGAGGATGTCGTTGTAATAATCAAATCACAATCAATAGCATGACCTTCAGGAGTCGTCGCAACATCGACAATACAGTGTGGAGCAAGCGCACGAATTTCTTCTCGAAGTTCAAGAAGTTTGTAAGCTCGTGGAGCTACCAAAACGAGATGATCCCATTGCTGGGCCAAGACCTTAGCGCTCACAGCACCGATAGACCCCGTGGCTCCAATAACCATGCATTTCCCTTTATACATTTTATTTTCGTCACGTTTAACAAAACCTATTTTATCTAAAGCAAACTTGGCCGCCCACAATGTAGCGCAAGCCGAGAGTGAATTTCCAGTTGTTACAGGAATCGGTGATTGATTAGCAACCGTAATGCCGGCATCACCAACGATTTTAGTATAGGCCCCAAGACCAATAATGCCTGCTCCGGCATCAGAGGCCTTACGACATAGGCCAATGAGCTTATTGTAAATAGTTGCTGGATTTTTTTCTAACAATTTTCGTGGAGTTTCAGTAACAGTGTAAATAAGCCCTTCAACTTCCTTACCATTCTTTTCAGATCGTATGCCTTTAATGGTTCCATAGAAAAAACCAGGCGTTCGTGAAACTAAATCTTCGGCCAATGGCTCAATCGGTTTTGAAAAGGGTTTTAGAAATTTAAGCATGGGATGCTTGAAAATATGACTGGCCCCAAGAGGATGTACAATGAAGGCAAATTTAGATTGCATAGATCCAGGATTGGCCTCAATGCGATTAAATTGCGTTTTAATATCAAAATCATCAATCCATTTGATCACATCATTTTCAGTAAGGCGTTGTTGATCTTTTCTAAAAAGCTGTAACACAGCTTCGAGTACACCAAAATTAATTCCAGGGTGGTCAATTAGTTGCGGCATACACACGAGAACATCGCGTACCTGTACTTTTTTGAGTCTTGCCATAAGATCAGGACTGCAAAAATCAAGGAGAAGTGATTTACCTTGCAAGTGCTCAAGGTCTAATAAGCGAAGTGTCGTTTCATTAGAGACAAAGATGTCGCCCTCAAAGAATTCTGCTAAATTTCGTGGCAATGGTACTCGCCTATTATCAAAATCTGAAAGATAGGTTTTTTTAAGATCGACATTTTTAAAAAAGGGAGCAGAAAACTTGATGAAATAATCCAATTGTTCAGCACTTTTTAAATTGAAAGGTAATTTTGCAAAAAAATAAGGATCACTTAAGCAAAATTTAACATCAAACTCGCTCAAGACTTCAAGAAGAGGTTTGTTCAAAGCTCCAGAATAGAAAGATACTTTTTTGCGTGAGAAAAAATGAGGCACTTCTTGGTGAAAACGACGAAGCGTCCAAGGAATGTAAACATTCTTTAAAGTTTGCCCATCGACAATCATGGAATGCTTCGCTCGCCCTTTTAGTTTTTCGACAGTCGGATGAATAAAAAGTCCGCCTTTATAGCGAATTGCCGGCGGTAAGCCTGAAAAAGCAATCACATCAACTTCACCATCGTAGCGATCAATAAGCCCAAGCGCTGCATCTTGATTAAAATTCACACCATATTGTGTAAGACGAATATTCTCACCATTAAAAAAAATGATGTCATCAAAATGAACTTGGTCTTGTGAATAGACGATAGAGAGGATGTGTTTCATTTAGCCTCTAGCGATTTCTCTCTTTCTAAGGCCCCTTTAATAAAGGCTTCTTTGTAGTCGTGATAACGACCGAGAGGAATATCCGAATAATCCTGATTTCTATTACGTATATCATAAGTCGTAGTCGCATACATGTAATCAATTAATTCAGGTGGTAACTTCATCGCTTTAAAGACTGGTCCTATCATCTGATGTCTTGGGAAACCAATGACTTTCATTTTTAGACCAAAGGCCTGCAAAATGTCCTGAAGCAAGCCTTCTAAATTAGGGCATTGATCACTGATAACATGATAAGTGACACACTTTTCATCTTCACTTGGGTGCTCCATTGCGTGAGTAATGAATTTAGCAGCATAGTCGACAGGAATGATTGGCAATAACGAATTGGCATGAAAAGGCATTATTAAAACAGGTAATCTCTTGATCAAAGGCATATCTTGCAGCAGTTGAGAAATAGCATGAGTAAAATAATAAGGTCCATCCAACTTGGCCATTTCCCCATCAACAGAATTACCAATTAAGATACCGAGACGATAAATGCGAATTTGTGGCAAATAGGCAATCGCCTCTCTCACCATTTTTTCAGCATCGGCCTTAGTTTTTGCGTAATGGTTGCTGTATTTTTGACCAAGTTCAAGAAATTTCTCTGGCATCGTTTCAGAATAGTCCCCTGCCACTGCAACAGTACTGACATAATGAAAGTACTTTAATTTCTTCATTCGCTTAGCGAGAAATATCATGTTCTGTGTTCCAACCACGTTGTACATAAAACAAGAGGAGTATGAACCAGCAAGATCATAATAAGCTGCTGCATGAAGAATTATCTCGACTTCATCAATGAGCTTATTCATAAGCTCGGAATCAATAAGAACATCGGGTCTAGTGATATCGCCAGATACCAATTCAATATGAGGAAAATCTTTAATCGCGAGAGAAATATAATTCTTTTCCGGCTGGCGAGTAACAAGATAGAAATGATGATGCGTTTGAAGTTTGAAATGTTCTAGCAATTCTGGCCCTAAAAAACCAGTACAGCCAGTCACTAAAATTTTCATGACAAGGAAACCTCATTAACCAGATCGACCATATCGACCGCAGTATCCTTAGAATATACTTTGAGAGACTGTGGAACAACAGAGATTTTCCATTTTTGTTCATTCTCTTGGAAGACTTCTCCATCTCCAAAGAATGAGATCTTACGCTGCGGCTCAAGGTTTTCAACTTCTAGTGAGTCAGTTTCAAAACTAATAAAGTGAGGGTCGCCCTCGATCGCAATCCCTTGAGAAACTTGAATCAAAGTGCGAACTAAGTCAAAACGATTGGTATGAGTCAATATTGTTACATTAAATTTGCCATCAGCGTTTCGCGTTTGAGGAGCAACGTGAAAAGTACCCGCAATTACGGGTTGGTTATTAATCAATAGTGCGTGACAACGATATTGACCGCTCAATTCTTTTGAATTGATATTGAGATGATACATTTTGCTCTTAAGTGATAACATTTCTTGAGCAACGAAGAGAGAATAGATCTTCTTGCCCGTAATTTTCATCAGATCCTTAAAGCGAGGATACTTCTTTCTCATCTCGTTAATTTTCTTAGCAACATCTCCACCTAAACCAAATCCACCATTAGTGGCGAAAAGTCTGTCATTAACCTTGATTAAATCAATGCTTTTAACATTTTTCTGTCTTACGTATTGAATGACCTTTCTTGAATTTTTCTCTAAACCCAATTCGTTCGCTAAATCATTTGCGGTACCACCAGGTATAACCAAAAGGCCAATATCTGTATGGGCCAAATGTTGAATAAGAGTGTTAACGGTACCATCACCACCAACGGAAACAATGGTGTCGACTTTATTGGCGATATCTTTCTCTAACTGAATTTTTAAATCCTCTAGACTGGTAGGATTTCTAAAATTTATCTCACTTCGAAAAAGTGAAGAACCAATTCGATTCTTCCAATAGTTGAGTCCAGTATTACTAGCTCTGTGGTTCATGTAAACGCTGATGGTTTCCATTGAGTTCCTTTCTAAAGTGATAAGTTGTCATTATTATACCGTTTTGGTCAGAAGACGCTGGGATTTGTGGCCCAAGTCTGTAGATTTTGCAGAGTGACCAGTTTTTCAACAAAAAAATCCAAAAAAAGGTCCTTTAACCACTTAAAATCCCTATAATTATCCAGCCTTTAACGAGATAATAAAAAGCATGAAAGTGGTTATTGTTAGTAGTCAACTGACTTACGTTCCAGATAATTATCGTTCTTTTTACAGAACTCTGCTTGAACATGACTCTGATCATGATGTCGTTGGACTCATTTTACTCAAAAATGTCAACTTTCAGATATTGAAATCCCTACTAGGCTTAAGCTTAATTGGCGCCAAAATGATCACTAAGCATCTCGTTCAAAATTTACTAAGTATTCCAAAGGCCCAAAATGAAAAACTCTTTCTCAAAAATGGCCGTTGGGTTAAGTCTTTTGAAAGCATGAATGATCCAGAGGCCATTCAATTTATCAAAGATCAACAGATAGACCTCGTCATTAATGCTCGCACTCGTTGCATTTATAAAAATGAAATTCTAAAAGCACCAAAATGGGGTTGCCTCAATATTCACCACGGTCTTTTACCAGAGTACAGAGGTACGCTATGTGACCTTTATGCCCTAACTGAGCAACGTGATGCAGGCTTTTCCATTCATCATATGACGAGTAAAATTGATGCAGGTGTAGTTTACAAGAGAGTGAGTGTTTCTCGCGATATGAAGGATTATCCTTTGTATCTTGATATGGCAGCAAAAAAAGAAGGTGAAGTGTTAAGTCAATTGATTGCAGAAATTAAAAAACATGGACAACTTCCCGAAGGTCAATCGAATCATTGCGCAAAACCTCTCTATACAAAAAATCCAACGCGCTCACAAATTAAAAAATTTTTAAATCAGGGTTTTATTTTATGAAGACCACGACCATACTTGCCCACCATGGCTCTCCTGGAACAATACACGATTTTGATCTTTTGATTAAGCAATTGCCAGAGTTAAATTGGTTGACCGTTGATCGTTATCGAAAAAGCAAAACTCATCAGAAGAAAAATTTTCAAATTATAATGGGCTACTCTTTTGGTTGTATGGCAGCTTTAATGGATGCGGCAGAAAGTGAAACCAACGCTGTTATCCTGATAGCGCCCTACCTCTTTCCCAAAAAAGCTATTTCTCCACTGGCAAAAATAGTCCTGGGCTCACCCCTTATTGGAGATATGATCTTAAGCAAAATGGCCCCTAAAGCGATTGATAAAATGCTTGAAGAATCGTCTTACCCTTTGGAAATACCAAGCCATTACGCAAGTATAAAAAGAGAATTGGTTAAACCTCAAGTCATCAAGTCAGCACTCTTTGAAAAAAATTATAATAAAACTGCTTTTGAGCAAGCTCTTTCTAAGATTAAGGAAAAGAAGATTCGAATTATTGTTATACGTGGAGATCGTGACCAAACTTCTGAAGGGGATCAACAAATCTCGCAATTGAAGAAATATATTCAATTTGATGATCAAATTATTCGCGATGCAGGTCACGCGATACCGTGGACTCATTCACTTGAATTAGCAAATATTCTCAGAACAATTATTAATCAGAACCCAGAATCTGAATATCCTCTGGGTTATTATCCTGAATCCCATGTTAAAAATAATGTTTATTCCTTCTTAGAAAAACATTTAGAAAATATTCCGAATCGTCCCATACTTACCTGGGTCTCTCCCCAGAACTTGGCCCAATGGAGCTTTGACCTTAAAGATCCACTTCCTCATGATTCAGTAACAGTGAAAGAACTCGATGGTCTCGTTGATCGTATTGCTGCAGGTTTTGTAAAATTAGGAATACAAAAAGGAGATCGGGCCATTGTTTTTATCCCTATGTCGCTTCAATTATACGCAGCGATGTTTGCTCTTCAAAAAATTGGAGCCATAGCAGTGTTTTTAGATTCTTGGGCCAGAAGAGATCAAATGGGAAAGGCTGCTCATGCGGTTGAGGCCAAGATCATGATCTCTCTTGAGAAGGCCTTTCTTTATTTAGGCCAAGAAAATTCAATAGCGACAATTCCCCTTAAAATTGTAGTTGGTCCACACGAACAAAGCTATTCAGCGACACTTGAAAATCTCATGAAGACCCCCGCATCGGCACCTGTCACTGCTGTCGATCGCAATCATACAGCGCTTATCACCTTTACGACCGGTTCTTCCGGGACACCAAAAGGAGCTGACCGAGGTCATCGATTCTTGGCGGCACAACATTACGCTCTCAATCGTCACCTTCCCTATGATCAAGGTGATGTTGATCTTCCCGTCTTTCCCATTTTTTCGCTCAATAACCTTGCGGCTGGTGTCACAACAGTTATACCGGCGATTGATGTTGGAACTCCTAATGACAAAGATGCACTCATTTTAATCGCTCAAATAAAGCAAACTAAAACAACATGCACTACCCTTTCCCCTTCCCTCCTCAGAAGCCTTTATCGTTACTGCCTCCAAGAAGATATCGTTTTGAATGATCTACGAAGAATAATCACTGGTGGAGCTCCCGTCTCAAATGACGATGTTGCCCAAATGAAAAAAGTTGCACCCAAAGCAGAAATCCTCGTTCTCTACGGCTCAACAGAAGTAGAACCGATGACTCATATTGAAGCAAAAGAAATGCTTAAAGAGCGCAATCAGCAAGATCCTGAATGGGTAGATGAAGGTGTGAACGTAGGAAAATTTGATGAAGGTCTAAGTGTTCGTTACCTAAAAATTAATAAAGATAATATCCTGATCAATTCAGAAGAAGATTGGACAGACCTTTTGGTTCCAGAGGGTTCAGTCGGTGAAATCATTGTGGCCGGCGAGCATGTTTGCCAAGGATATTATAATAATAAAGAAGCCTTTTTCAGAGCAAAGATTCGTGATGAAAACGGTGTCGTCTGGCATCGAACTGGAGATCTCGGAAGAATCGATGAAGAAGGAAATCTTTGGCTTGTCGGACGAGTTCACAATGCCATCAATAGAGATGGTACATATCTTTTTCCAGTTCGCGCAGAAGTCATCATGGCAAAACTCCCTTTTATCCACCACTGTGCTTTTCTAGGCATGCCTGATCCAAAATTGGGAGAAAGCACCTGGGCGGTTTATAATTGCAAAGAGGAACCCAGTGATGAGCAAAAACAGCTCTACTCAAAAGAAATAAAGCGCATCCTGCAAAAGAATAATATCGTTGCCGATAAAATTATCTTTCACAACGAAATCCCCATGGATCCCCGACATCATAGCAAAGTTGAATACAATGTTTTACGCGATCAATTGGTCAAGGAGAAAAATTGAATCAACCACTAGGAATGGATAATTACAAGGATTTAAGAAAAGAACAAATCCAGCGCTGGATGGACTTTTTTCATGAACGCTTTGAACCCTTAAGTCATCTCATCATGATTGTCATGTTTGTGGCGGCCCATTTTTTTGTTGCCCAATCCTCTCGTACCATAATTCTTGAGCCTATCCAAATTCTTTGGGTTACTCTCGGAACGACGTGTTTCTTTTTTAAGCTTCGTTGTTATGATGAAATTAAGGATTACGAAGTCGATCTCGCAAAAAATCCAAATCGTCCACTTCCGAGGGGACTTATTCAACATTTTGATCTCAAGCGTGCAATTGAGAACTGTATCATATTGGAAATTATCTTTTTTGCCAGTTGTGGACTTCCAGGTCTGGTAGGAATTCTCATTGCTATTGGCTATTCACTACTTATGTATAAAGAATTTTTTATTGGTGAATTGATCCGCCCACATTTAACAACCTATGCAACATCTCACACGGTTGTGACTTTTCTTTTAAGCCTTGCCATTTTTTCGGCCATGGGCAGATTTTATTTCTGGAACCTTGATGCAGATTTCTACTATTTTGCCTTAATGAGCTGGTTATTATTCAATATTTTTGAACTTGGTAGAAAGGTCTATCAACCAATTGAAGAGAGACCTGGTGTTGATACTTATTCGAGTATCTGGGGTAAAGGTGGTGCTCTCGCCTTAGTCTTTGGTCACGCTATTTTGTTATCACTAGCTTGCCTCTACATCAGCACGATAAATTTCTTCCTTATGCAAACATTTTTGGGAATTAATCTTTTACTTCTTTTAGCTATAGGCTTGATCTTTTTTTTCGACACAAAACCTCGTTCAGGAAAACTCATAAGAATGTATTCTTCACTTTATATCGTTATCGTTTATGGCGGAATACTTTTCAACTATATAGAAAGGCAATGGAATTAATTTATGTTGTTAGTAACAAAAGAGAGTACACGTCACTTTGCTCAACTTGAAGCTGGTGGCAAAGGACTTAATCTTTATCTCTTAACTCAAAATAATCTACCAGTACCCAAATGGAATATCATTGGGCCAAGTGTATTTGTTCGTTTTCTCGAATCCGCGAAAATAAAAGATAAAATTCAATTTATTATCGATGACGTCCATACGGGAGCAGAACAGAAGGCAACCGATATTCATCACCTCATTACTTCATCTCCTTTTCAATCGGATGTGAGAGAATTCATCGTCGAGGCTTGGAACCAACTCCATAGTCCCCTAATCGCCGTTCGGTCTTCAGCGCTTGATGAAGATTCCGCTGCCCATTCCTTTGCGGGACAATTGAGTTCATTCTTATATATCAAGAGCGTGGATAAAATGCTTGAGGCAGTAAAAGAATGCTGGGCCTCGCTGTACTCAGAACGATCTCTCATCTATCGCCAACAGAATGGACTTCCAACTCAAAATATTAAAGTGGCCGTTATCCTCCAAGAAATGATCCCTGCTGAAAAATCAGGTGTTCTTTTTACCTGCAACCCTATTACGGAAGACCCCAACCAAATGACCATCAATTCGGTCTTTGGAGTTGGTGAAGGTTTAGTAAGTGGTGCTCTTGATGCTGATACCTTTATTTTAAGCAAAGAAAATGGAATGGTTCTTCAACGAGAAATTGTCGAGAAAAAAAGCCAGTTCCTTCAAGATTTTGAAAATGAAACAACCAAAGAAATGCCCGTATCTGAATCAATGATTAATCAATCAAGCTTAAGTGATGGTGAATTATCCATGATTTTACGCTTAGGAAAAGTGATTGAAGATTCTTATCGTTTTCCCCAAGATGTTGAATGGGCCATTCATCAGGGTAAAGTCTATATTCTTCAATCACGTCCCGTGACCTCTCAAGTCATCAACAAAGAGGGACAACTTTTTATTTGGGATAACTCAAATATCGTCGAAAGTTACGGTGGCATAACGATGCCTTTAACTTTTGGCTTTGCCCATTATGTTTACCATCAGGTCTATGTTCAGTTTTGTGAGATACTTCAGGTTCCCAATAAACATATTCGTGAAATGGATTACTTTTTAAAAAATATGTTAGGCCTTTTTTATGGAAGGGTTTATTACAATCTGCTTAATTGGTACAAGTTAACGAATATCCTACCTGGTTATAAATATAATCGGAAATTCATGGAAACCATGATGGGAACTAATGAGAGCCTTCAGGACGAAATAGCAGAGAGAGTTCGCCCTCCGGCCTTTCAAGATTCAAATTCAGGCAAGTGGCGAAAATTTCGCACAGGTATTAAATTTTTCTATTATCACCTTAATATTCAAAAAGTAGTTGATGATTTTCTGACCTATTTCCATTCTGTTTATAATCAATTTCGAAAAAAAGATTATTCTCAAATGCCATCCGATCTTATTTATGAAGACTACTTGGAACTCGAAAGGAAACTTCTTTGGCGATGGCATGCTCCCATCATTAACGACTTTCTATGCATGGTCCATTTTGGAATGTTTAAAAAAATAACTGAAAAATGGCTAGGTCACCTCGGTGGCAGTTTTCAAAACGATCTTATGGCCGGCAATGGCAACCTTGAAAGCGCTGAGCCAACAAAAGTTCTCATACAAATGGCCGGATACGTTACCCAGCACCCTGAACTCAAAGAACTCATCCTTAAAACTTCAAGCGATCATTGCCTTGAAGCACTTACCCATTCATCTTATAAAGAATTCTATGGCATGGTTTTAAGCTATATCGATCGCTTTGGTTTTCGCTGCATGAGTGAAATGAAGCTTGAACAAAAAGACTTGCATCAAGATCCATCGCTGCTCTTTGTTTTCTTAAAAAATCTTATCAATAGTGGACAAACGAATCTTCATACTTATGAAGAAAGAGAACGTCAGATTCGTGACAACGCCGAGAACCTACTCAAGCAAAATCTTTCTGGCCCCAAAAAATGGTTTTACAACTGGTCACTCTTCCACGCAAGAAAGGCCGTTCGCAATCGTGAGAATACCCGATTCTGTCGGACACGTATTTATGGAATCGTACGCAGCATGTTTTTTGGAATGGGACGAGATTTTGCTCAAAGAAAAATAATTATGGTTCCAGAAGATATTTTTTATTTATCCCTAGATGAACTCAAAGGCTCGCTCGAAGGTACAAATTCAATCCAAAATCTTCAAAAAGTCGTTCAGCTTCGAAAAGAAGAGTACGCAATTTATGCCCAAGGCGAAGAACCTGCCCCCCGCTTTCATACTCGTGGCTTGGTCTACTGGCAGAACCGTCATTTTCCGATAGAAGAAAAGGTGGAGATTGATGAGAGCAGCCTTGGGCCCAATCAGCTTAAGGGAATTCCTTGCTGTCCAGGTATCGTTGAAGGTGTAGTGAAAGTGATCCTTGATCCAAAGGACAATATGGAGCTCAATGGTGAAATCTTGGTGACGTACAGAACTGACCCAGGTTGGATTCCACTCTATCCTAGTGCTAGCGCATTAATTGTTGAAAGAGGCGGTCTACTCTCTCATTCGGCCATTGTTGCCAGAGAAATGGGTTTACCTGCAATCGTTAGTGTTAAAGGACTGATTAAAAAATTGAAAACTGGAATGAAAATTAGAATGAATGGTGAAACAGGGCTCATTGAAATTCTTGAGGAGGAGTCATAAAAACATTTATTGATTTAGCTAATTCATGTGCAAATCTTGCTGAGAAAATTTATCCTCCAGCTGAATTATTTAAAATATTCGACCATGAAGCACAAGATGTTTGCATGATAAATACCATTGGAAAATCGGCAAAAGGCCATCCCATAAAACTCTATAGCTACGGGCAAGCGAATGCCCCACAGGTCCTTCTTTATGGATTGCCCGATCCAGGTGAGGCCGTTGGAGCATCAGGATTACTCGGTCTCTTGCGAGCACTTAAAGACCCCCATCATTTGATTCACCAAATGAATGTACGGTGGAACTTTATCCCTTGCCTAAATATAGATGACCAACCCAATGACGGACTAACGCTTGAACTGGTACAAAAAGAACAGCATCAAGAAGTTGATTGGATGATTGAACAACCGCGACCAGAAACTTCAGCTCTTCTTAATCTCAATGATCTCTTAAATCCAGTTTTCACTTTTCCAATGCATGATGAATTTCACTGTGAAGAAGTCTTGCCATGCTATTTCCCAGTCAGCCACGAACTTCCTGATCATATCTGCCAAGAAATTTCGACCATCATTAAACATTACGGTCTGGATATTTCTCCTGATATCGCCGACGCTAAAATGGGTCAAGGTTTTCTAGATATGTTCGCTATAAATGATATTCACAAATCAACTTTTGCTCAATTTGCAAAAAAGGGACTTGTTTTTATCTGTGAAGTTCCTCGTAAAGAAGAATCACACCATAAAAATTTGATGGCCACTCAATTGGCCTGTGCCTTCTTATTGATTAACGCCATTCAACTGGAAAGTTGATTAATCTCTCGAACGAGAAATCATGCGCAACCACCAAGAGCCCCATTTTTCACCAATTCGGCGAAGACGAGACGGTGGAACGATTGGTCTGTTGGAATAAGGACTAAGTTTTAAAAGTCCTTGATCTGCTATTGCTGCCTTAAAAGCGGGATAGAGATGGGCCTTAATCACTGATCCAACCCACGGAATATAATGCATCCAATGGTGGTTCTTAACTGCTTTGGTATATCTATCAGGAAAGAGCCAAGTTTCTCCCACCTGCGTTCCAATTCTAGGCACAGCATCTTTTTTAAAAGCTAAATTCATTGTCGGCAAAGTGAGAACATCGATTGGATTAAAAGTGTAATCTGGATAATCACGCTGATGAATTCTTTCTATTAACTGAAAAGCTCCGGGAGCTGCAAAAAAGATTGAGACGACAGGAATCTCTGTAGTTTTAGTTAATATAAGTTCATACAACATGGCCTGAGCAAGCATTCCGCCTAAGGAATGGCCGGTGAGAAGAACTGAAGCCACTTGGCTTGAACGAAAAAAATCGAGTTTAAATTCTTGGGCCGCATTGGTGTCATACTGAAAGAGACCAAAGCTCATATTAGTTGCCCAATCACGCCAATCAAAAACACCAGTAGTGCTTTGAGTACCAGAGATTGTGTAGAGTTCTTGAAACTCACATACCTCGACACATTTGTAGTGAAAAGCTTGGAAACCAGTATAAGAATCAACGTAGCGCTTTTCAAAACGATAGCCGGGAAGCTCTTTAATTTCATCTGAACTCTCGGGCATATCAACAGCATTATGAGCAGCTTCTAGGGCCAATGAAACCCAAGCGTCAGAGATCGGCGTAGAGGCCATCACTTGAGCAAGCAATGAAAAGAATAGAGAGATAATCATAAAACTATTTTAACAGTAAAAATCTAATTCTGCGAAGCCTCTAGTGCTTGAACCAATAATCGACTCATTAACCATTCTTCAAATGAACTAATCCTGACAAAATTCATTCGCTCAAGTTCTGTTCGGTATGTCATTCTCATCTTATTGCTTGTCAAAAAAATCGCCTTTAACAATAAAACCAAAATGGGTGCTCCATGATTTTTGGCCCTTTTAATATACTTCAAGGCCTTACCAATTTTCAGTTCTACCGGAGTAAAGTCACAGCCTAAAGGAAATGGCTGAAACAATCCGAGCTTTTTAAATTTAGAGATTTTGAGCTTTAAATTAGCGACGGTGTTATGACGGTAACGCTCATCGAGTTCAAAATTCTTGGATAACTTTTGATGCTTTTTTGCCCAGTCAATCAACTCTTGTTGAAAGCGACTATCAGTAATCTGTATGAGCTCAATAACTATTTCTTCGTCGGTTTTACCACGCAGATTTGCAATGCCATATTCCGTAACAACAATGTCGCGCAAATGCTTTGGAATAGTAATATGTCCGTAGTCAGATAGAATATTTGAACTATCAGGCCCGCGGTGAGATCCAGTGGCCCTCATCATAAGAATACTTCGAGCATCATGAAGAGCGTGAGCTTGTGCGACGAAGTTATACTGCCCGCCTACACCACTAATAACTTGTCCATCTTCAAGAATATCAGAACAAGAACCACCAGTCAGAGTCGTCATCATACAAGTGTTGATAAAACGTCCATGCTGACGATGAAGGCGATCAATTTCCTCATGGCCAAAGAGCTCATTAACTCGAAGAACGGAACGCATGCGAATTTTCTTTCGTTGCTCTTCAGGCATTTCGCGTAATTTTTGATAAAAAGAATGGGCCCCCAGAAAAAAGGCAGCATGAACCAAAGCCCCTTGTGTAACTCCAGATTCTGATTGATGGTTCGCAAGATAATCTTGAGATAATTGTGATTTATGATCGTTTAAAAGTTTTTGAAAAATAGGATTATCAAAAACTTCGCGCTTAACGATTCCAGCTTCAATCAATTGAATAAAGCCATCAACCATCATCTCACTCGCTCCAAAAAGTCCCTCTTTAAAAATGGCAGTATCGCCCCATTCAGAGATCAATTCTCGATATTTCTCAAACACTTGAAAGTCTTTGAGTATTTCAAGATAGTCAGCATTGTTTTGATGACGAGTGAGCAGAATTGATACAATAGCATCTCCCAATGAGCCAATGCCTATTTGCAACTCTCCCCCGTCTTTAATTAAAGTCGAGACATAGAGAGCGATCATGTAATCTTGTTCTGAGATTGAAAGCTTTGGAGGAGCAAAAAGGCGATGCTCGTATTCTGGAGCATCTAAGATGTAATCAAAAAAATCTTTTTTCACGCGTGCGTCGCCAAACATAAAAGGCAATTCACGATTGACTTGTCCTATGACGATAATTTCACGACCTTTTTGGCGAGCGCCTTTCACCACATCGAGAGTCAAGTCAGAATTACAAGACAAGCTCATAAAACCATCCTGTTCCCCTTCTCCCGGGGCAATAATTTGTGCAATCACATTAACTCCACGGTCAACGATATCGCGAGCAGCATGGGTATAGTTACTTGAGATATAATTGCGTTGAGCGTGCTCATTTCCTAAATATTTCCCTGGCGGATAATAAAACTCACACACTCTGATGTTATTCGGAAGACATCCTTTGAGACGATCTCGCTCATAAAAAGGATCGGGAAAATTGCCAAAATGGCGTTCATTAAAAGGATCAAAAAATCTTTTTTCAATTAAGCTTTTACCGATAGGACGGGAGAGAGTCAGTGCTGAAACAATAGTGAGATCGATGCTTTGATCTTCACATGCTCTTTGATAAAGAGCGTTGGCAAAATGCAAAGCTTTTCCTAGCGCCAAAGGTAGAGCAAGGACAACCTTTCGCTCAGTTTTAATCAAAACGTCGTCGATAATGGAATTCATTGTATTCATAGCATTCTCTCAATTGCTGATCGAATGCTAGAATAACAATTTAGACTTCAAAAAACATGATTTAAATTGCTTTTGACAATGTTTTTAGCATTTCAAGATCAGGGGTGGCCGCTTGGTAGGCATCAACGTGATCTTTATTCGCTCGACCAGACGGGTCAGTATTCGCCTGCCATTTTGGAATCCACTTCGCAACCAAGCGAGGGGCGTCCGGATGCTTAAACATCTTGCTGTAAATCTGACGATAGAGAAATGCTTCTTTCGTAGTCGGCGTATTGTGAGGATATAAAACATCGGCTTGAGCAAAGTCAGTGTCGCTTATTATGGTCTCAGCATAAAGCTTTAAAGTATCGATCCACGAGTAACCTACGCCATCAGAGAACTGTTCTTTTTGTCTCCATAGAATAGAGTCAGGAAGATAAGGTTGCTCAGGCGTATCAAAGGCCTTGCGAAGAACATATTTTTCTAAACGCTCTTTGCTAACTAGTTTTAAAGTGGGCTCCATTTCCATAGCTTTCTTTAAAAAGGCCTTATCCAGAAAAGGAACTCTGGCCTCAATCGCATGGGCCATAGTGGAACGATCTACTCGCAGTACATCCGAGGTATAGAGACGCTGAATACGCGTGATACATTCAGCATGAAAGTCTTCTTTACTTGGAGCATTTCTAAAATAGAGATAGCCACCAAAAATTTCATCAGCTCCTTCGCCTGACATGACAACTTTAATCCCTTGTTTATGAATATACTCACCCATCAAGGACATTGGAGTTGATGCACGTATTGTTGTGACATCATAACTTTCGAGATGATAAATAATTTTTTCAAGATGGCGAATCCCTTGCTCAATAGTCACTACCACTTCATGGTGTTCAGTATCTAAAAAGGTTGCCACTTCGCGCGCTTTTTTAAGATCTGGCGAATCACTACTGAATCCTACGGAAAATGACTTCAGCTTTTTTCCACGGGCCTTCATCTCTCGTGCGACAATGCTAGAGATCAATGAAGAATCAAGTCCACCAGATAAAAGGACACCAATCTCTACATCACTCATAAGACGTTTTTGAACTGCAGACACTAAAGCCTCACGCAATCCCGTCGCATCTTGAGTTGGCTCTGCCGTCATCCAAGAAGGTTGATACCATTGCACGAAACCTGTCTCTGGAGTGAAGTAGTGCCCTGGTGGAAATTCATCAATTTCCCAACAAACTTCTTGAAGCGCTTTGTACTCGGAAGCAAACCAAATTGCATCGTGATCATCGCGTCCCCAAAAAAGAGGCTTAACACCAATAGCGTCTCTGGCCGCAAAAAATTTATCACCGTCAACGACGACGAAAGCAAAAATACCATCTAATTTATCAACAAAGGACACACCCTCTTGCTCATAAAGATGAACAATGATTTCACTGTCAGAATGAGTTCGTGGTGTCACTTTTGTTTTTAATGTTTGATAAAGGGCCTGATGATTATAAATTTCTCCATTATGAATAACATGTGCTTCAGTTGTTCCTTGAATAGGTTGTTTACCTGAAGCTAAATCGACAATACTCAATCTCTCGTGCACAAGGATATGCCCGGCTGAGCTTACATACCAATCAGATTCATCAGGCCCACGATGAGACAGCTTTCGACTCTGAGTCAAAGCTTCTTGAACATCACGACAAGAGTAAACGGCCAAAATTCCACACATGTACTATCTCCTTGCGAGTTGATGCCCACCTCGGCACCAAAATCAATTAATCCTACAATAATATCGGGTATTTTTTAATATTATTTTATATAATTGATCATTTTTATGAATATATCAAAAAACACAAGCCAACGTTTTGAATTAATTAAAATATAACAACGAACTTGCGCTCAAATTATCAATTCGTTAATCTGCGACTAGGTAATATTTGACCAGATGACTTAGAACAAAGGGTATTTATGGATTTAGAATTTTGGAAACAAGCTTGGAGAGATGGTCGAACGGCCTTTCACCAAGGACAGACTTCCCCCCACCTAGTAAGACACCTTCCTTTGCTTAATATAAATGAAAATGATCATGTTCTTTTGCCTCTTTGTGGAAAAAGCTTAGATCTCCTCTATCTTCAGGATTTAAATCTTAAGGTCACTGGAATTGAAATCAGTGAACTGGCGATCGAACAATTTCAAGCAGAACATCCTCGTGAGTACAAACAAACCAAGAAAGGCAATTTCACTGTTTATCAAAACGAGAAGCTTGAAATTTGGAACGGTGATTTTTTTGAATTTCATAGTGATATCACCAGTCCTATTCATTACGTCTTTGATCGTGCCGCCATGGTGGCCCTACCTTTTGATCTGCGTAAGCACTATGCGGAAAAACTTTGTGAGTTTTTAAATCTGGGCGCAAAGATTTTATTGGTTACTTTTGAATACCCGCAAGAAAAAGTTCCAGGACCGCCATTCTCTGTTAATAAGGATGAGGTTGAACTATTGTATAAAGATTTTAAGGTGCAAGAAATTTATCGTGAGACGATCACTGCCATAAGTCCAAAATTTGTAGAAGCCGGAATTCAACAAGTTCAAAATGTTTGTTATCTGATTGAATAAAAAAAGGGAGGCTCTGACCAACCTCCCCCTTTGTGACCAAAAATCTAAGTTCGTTACTGTGTAATAACGAAGTTGCTAGGCAGCGGCAATACAAACCCTTTTGAGGCAACAGACTTAGGTCCAAACGTAATATAACTTCCTGAGTCTACAATTTCTTGACGGGAAATATCAACTGACATTTCCAAACTTAGGTCATTAGATAACTCTCCCGCACGAATAGCGCGCTCAGCGTTAACCATACCTTCTGAAGTTACTTTACCGACCAAGAAATCGCGTTTATCCACTGTATTTAGGAGAATTTGCTTCACTTGTGCCGGAGTCAAACCAGGATTGGCCTCTTTAACTCTAGCAGCAATGTTGGCAACAAAAGGTGCTGCCTGACTGGTTCCTGACACAGTGAGATAATTATTCCCAGGAGCGCTTGATAAAATCCCTACGCCTGGAGCTGCAATATCAACTTCTTTAATTCCATAATTTGAAAATGGGGCAATTGTCATATCTTCCATCGTCGCAGCCACACTGATGACGTTTGGAGCATCGAGGTTGGTTGGAAAAGTGGGATAGAGATCATTGTTCGAACCATCATTACCTGCGGCAAAAACAAAAAGAGTCTTAGGAGCGGCATTTACAAATTTTTGTCCCTCTAGCAAAAGAGTATTCATAAAGACGCGGGCCATATCCTCAACTTGCTCAGGTGTAATGTCTTTCATCACAACTTTGGCAATTGTTTGAACAATCATTTTAGCTTGACCAAAACCTGTTCCGAAAGATCCGTTGGCGATATCGGCCTTATGAAAATTAACATAGGCACCAATTTCAGACATCATGACGATTTGTTGCTTCGCCAATGTTGTCATTAAACCTTTTAAGATTTTAAGTTTGAGACCATTGCCCTTACCTTCATAGAGGCTTTGTCCAGGAAGCTTCACTTCAGTAGGAATCAACTTAATCGCCAAAGCTTTTGAAGTTGTATTCTTAATGGCGATGCCTGTTACGTGAGTACCGTGCATGAAGTTTCCATAAGCACTGATGCGCTTGATGAATGACTGATCTTTTACTTGATCACGCATCCACTGAATTTCTTCTGCCGTGGCAGTTCCGTAGAAATACTTTGTTTGAATTTCAAAAAACTTTCTGATGTCTTCCGTTAGTAAACCAAGATAGCTATAATCGATAACTTGATTATTGCCTTCGGCAAAGTTCCAACCGTAAATATCATCTTGATAACCATTATGATCTTCATCGCGATCATTACCTGGAATTTCGATTGGGTTGATCCATGCGTGAGGAACAATTTCCTTGTGTTGCATATCAGTGCCAGAATCGATAATTGCCACTGTTGCAGCTTGGGCCGATGCAATCACAGCAAGTGTTGCGGCCAATAGAACTTTTTTCATAATTCCTCCTTGAAACAAAATAAGAGACTCATCCTTGAGTATTAATATAAAATTTTTAGTACATATCATTTTTTATCTACAATAGGTTTCAGTCTACTGACTTTTCCTGTCATAAAAAAAAAGGCACAATGGATATTATGAAAAAAGTCGTCTCAACCCGTCAGTTACCCTATAGCAACCAACCTTTTCAGTTGGAAACTCTCGAATTTGGGCGTGCTCCCACACATTCGGAAATTCTCAATACCGCAAAAGAAGCATGGGCCCTAGTGACGACATTAGAAGATAAAATCAATCAAGAATTACTTAAAGAACTTCCAAACTTAAAGGCCATCGCTCAATTCGCTGTTGGCACCAACAATATCGATCTCGACTATTGTCGCGCCCATAATATCATCGTCACCAACACACCTGACGTCTTAACTGAAGCAACAGCAGAACTCACCTTTGCCCTAATGCTTAACTGTGCTCGTCAGATCCACAGGGCCGCTCCTGACGTATCAACTGGCAAATGGATTGGCTGGGAACCGATGGGTCATTTGGGAATTGCTTTAAAGAATAAAAAGCTGGGAATTGTTGGAGCTGGTCGTATTGGTCAGCGAATTGCTGAGATGGCCCGTGGGGCTTTTGACATGCAAATTCTTTATCACAATAGAAAGGCCCATCTCGACTTTGAAAAAAAGAATCAAGCAACACTCTTAAGCCTCCATGAACTTTTAAAGGAAAGTGATGTCATTGTCCTGATGACTCCTTTAACCCCAGAAACTCGTTCCCTGATCAATCAAAAAGAACTTCTGCTGATGAAGAAAGATGCCATCCTGATTAATACTTCTCGCGGTGAAATTATGAATCAAGAAGATTTAATTGATGTTTTGAAAAAAGATCATCTCTTCGCCGTAGGACTTGATGTCACGACACCTGAACCTCTACCTCAAAACTCTCCCCTTAATTCAATCGAGCGAGTTCTCATCACTCCTCATATTGGTTCAGCGACCAGAGAAGCCAGGGCACAAATGGCCCAGCTCTGCTTCGACAATTTAGAAAGGATCGCCAAAGACTTAAAACCTTTAACCCCAGTTTCTTAATATCCTTTTTACATAGGCCATTGCCTGCCAACTCAAAAAGTCCTATTTTCACAAGTAGAGGAGAAATTTATGAAGACAATCATTTGTTTGGCAACTTTTTTTATCTCGACTTTAACTTTCGCCAACACTCCCCTTAACTGTGGCGCAACCTATGCTGCTGGCTTAGGACATCTACTTAAAGGCGAAAGCGTACAACTTGGTGAAAAGGAAACAATCAAAGCAGGCCAGTCTGTAGCTGATGAATTTTATTCTTTTGAAATGACGGAGACATCAAAGATTTTGAAAAATAAAACAAGTGGTGAAAAAATTGTCCTTAAATCATTACAGAAAAATGAAGGCTTTGAAATTTTGACTGCAAAAATTGAAGGACAAGAATACCCGGAAGGAGTTCCCGGTTCTGATTTTAATCATCAATTCATTTTTGTTATGTGTACAGAATTCTAATTCTTTTTAAAAGATTTTTTAGGTATCACAATTAACATAAGGCCGATCGCCAAAGTCACCATGAATTGACCAGGCCCACCGCCTGAAGAACCACCAGAAACATCAATCACTGAACCGCAAGCACCGCCATTATCATCAGAAGTAAAGATGGGAGTTGGCGCAGTTGAAACTGGAGTTGTTCCCGTACTAAATTCAGGAACCGTATAATTAGGATCGGGAGTCATGCTCATGGCGATATCTATAGCATCTCTTGCATCGAGTACTCCATTGGCAAGACTCGATTCACGAAGAGCCCCTTCGACTTGATTAGGATAGAGATCGGGATTAACCGCAAGAATTAAAGAAGCAACTCCAGAAACATGAGGAGAGGCCATACTTGTACCGGCCATTGTTTTATAAATTTCAGTCATCGGTCCTTGTGAACCAGAATTTCCAAGGGAAAGCACACCTTGAAAACTTGTTCCCCCTGGGGCCCAAACATCAACAGCTTTCCCATAATTACTATAATAGGCCTTCACTCCACCTGAATCAGTGGCGCCAACGGTTATGACCCCACGACAAGTTGAAGGTTGATAAGGATAATAATCCATATTATTGCCATCGTTTCCGGCCGCTACAACAACGACAGACTTTTGAGAGCGAGCATAATCAATGGCCTCTTGAAGTGTGTTTGAACAAGCACCAGGGCCACCGAGCGAGAGATTAATAACTTTTGCAGGATAAGGATTGTTTGAGACACCAGCAACAGTTCCTCCAGCTGCCCAGCGAATACCATCGGCGATATCTGAAAGCCAGCCTCCACAAGGTCCCAACACTCTGACGGCCACTAGCTTTGCTTTCCAATTAACACCAACAACGCCTACTCCATTTTCGGCATTGGCCCCAATTGTTCCAAGAACGTGGGTTCCGTGCCAGCTACTATTTTTCATAGAGCCACCACTGCAAGATTCAAAACCAGTATTGTAATCGCCTGGATCATGGCCATCATTATCTCGCCCATTTCCATCGCGACCTAAAGTTGCATCATCAATCATATCGGCACTTGAAGCAATTCGACCAGAGAGTTCAGAGTGATCGGTAAAACCCGTATCGACAACGGCCACAACTTGAGAAGTTAAGCCTGTAGAGAGATCCCAAGCGAGAGGCAGGTTAAGGCCATTTACATTTCCATAATGCCATTGTTCATCATATCGAGGATCAACAGTTCCGTTGCTATCACCTGGCTCATAATTGGCGTGAAGATAAATATCCTCTTCGATATAGGCCACATCACTTTGTTTTTTTATAGCATCGACTTCAGATTTTTTTGTAAGATGAACGATAGAACGCTGAGCACGCTTGCTTAATGCAGAAACGCGACCGCCACTTTCATTATTTTTATAACGAACAATATAGCGTTTGGCCTCGACATTGAAACTGAAAATGGCAGATAGGCACAAGAAAAAAAAGGCGCCTTTTTTGGTACAAGTCATCCTTGACTCCTCACCACCAGACTCGTCCATGAGTCTGTTCCGGTACCTTATTATCCTGCACAGACCATGCCATCGGCCAGACGGACAAAAGGTCCACTGAGACTTTATATCAGGCAGTTAGCTGGGGTCGATTAGTCACTGAGTTTTGGAGTCCAGAAACAAAAAGACCCCATCCCTGGGGTCTTTTTTGTCATACGACAGAAAACAAAAAAGGCACCGAAGTGCCTTTTCTATTACATATTCATAAGCGTTTTAATATTCGTGATTCTTGTGACGTCTTCTCCGCGACAAGCATCGTTTGTACATTGTTGAGGTACACGACAACGTGATCCATTCTCGTCACTCCAAACATAGTCGTTCTCACCACGAACCAAGATTCCTTCAACTTCACCTGTCTCAGCGTTAAATACTGCAGAACCAGAGTTGCCACCAAAAGTATCAAGATTGGCCACAAAGAAATAATCGTTTGTGTTTTTACGTACGTTGGCGCCGTCAGAAACTTTTGTTGGAAGACCAGTTGGGTGACCGATAACAACGATTGATTGTGTATCAGCAATTTTACCAGTCTTGCGAAATGTTAATGGCGTGCGATCAGCAGCAACGCGATCGAGACGAATGAGAGCAAAGTCATCTTGTGTTGGACGATCAAGTTTGCGCTCGAGAATTTCAACACACTTATAAACGTCTTTAGAAGCTACTTCAGTTGCCTTCTCTCCGTCGTTATTAACGGCGAAACCGAAAACCCAAGCAGAACCTTCACAGTCGCTCATTGATTGAATACAGTGACCAGCGGTAACTAAAAGATCTGGACCTACGAGGAAGCCAGAGCAGTTAGCTGCTGTGATTTGTTGAGAGAAGCGAATTGTTGAACACATTCCACGAGATTCAAGAGTGTTTCCTGAGATTTCAGTAATAGTGCCTTTGTCAGTCAGTTTTGAGTGCGCAATCATGGCCGCAGTTGATTGGGCCAATTCGAGATAGAGTGAATTCGTCGTATCATAGATATCGCGACGATTATCATCTCCGTAAATTACTTTATCCATGGCGAACGAGGTATTCATTACCAAAGAAACAGTCAGAATTATAAATGCTTTCATAGAAACTCCCTTTCAATTGCCGATTAGAGGTGTGCTGTTTTTTCATTGCGACAAAGAATAGACAACTTAAAAAGTCTGTCATTATTACACTTGCGACGCGTTAAAACTTCCTACCACCAATAAATACGGCTTCAACAGAACCGGGAAAGGTCATATTTTCAAAAGGAGAATGGCCACATTTAGTTTTTAGAGCACTTTTACTGATCTTTATTGGCCTTTTCAGGTTGAGAACGGAAAATGAGGCCCAAGCACCAACCTCAATCAGGCCTGGCCCAGATCCTAAGCGATGATAGCTTGGCCTAAGATTTCTAAAAGTATTGAGAAACTCTTTTACAAAATGTCCGGGATTTTCAGAACAAACCTTGGACAAAATCTCTGGAGAGACCTTTTGCTCCAAAAGAAGCCAAGTCATAAATCCACCGTAAGTGTCCAAACCAGTTAATCCTGAAGTTCCCTTATTTTTTTCTTCCATAGAATGAGGAGCATGATCCGTCGCGAGGTAGTCCAATTCTCCTCGCTTTAAAGCATTCAGCAACATTTGTTGATCACTTTCACCACGAATCGGTGGGTTCATTTGAAAATAATTTTTAAGATGAGTTGGAATTGTCTCTTGATTGAAATAGAGATGTTGAGGAGTCACTTCAGCAGTTACTTTTACCCCTCTTTTTTTAGCTTCAAGAATAAGTGGTAAACCCTCGCCCGCGGAATAATGACAAAGTTTTCCATTGAGATCAAATTTTTCAATGAATTTTAAAGCGGCTTTTGTCGCTATTACTTCAGCATCAACCGGACGACGTAGATTATGGTCACTCCCAAACTGAGCACGATCAAGAGTTTCCGGATCTTCGCAGTGAAAAGAGACCCATTGACCTTTGTAGAGTTCTAATCTTTTTTCTAAATCGTCAAGTGACTTAAAAAAAAGATCGCCCACACTTGGACCCATATAAGCTTTATAAGGAACTTTGTACGAAAGAGGCTTAGTTTCTGGGCCAATCCCGGCATAGAGAAAAATCGGAATAAGATGAGTTGAAGCAAGTGTTAATTTATTTAAATAGCTTTGATCATCAATCGGGGCCACAGGGTTATTAGGCATATCACAAACATGAGTCACTCCACCATTAATAGCTGCAAGAGATGCGGTAGTGAAATCTTCTTTGTAAAGATGCTTGCCTGATACGTCTTCGCGAGCATGAATATGAATATCACCAATGCTTGAAAAAATCAGATGATTATCATCAAAATGATGATCAACTTGATCTTGAGGAAGATGACCTTGAATCACTTCGGTAATGACCTCAGAAGAATCATCAAAAGAGACTCTAAGTTTCGCTACTCCTTTAGAAGTTGCGAATGTTCCTTGTATGCTTTTAATCATTGCTCGTTCACCGTACTACTAAAGCGCCAACGACGTCCTTCAGGATCTCTCAGCCAAAAACAAGACTCATCCGATGTGCGCTCCCAAACTAAATCCTTACCTGGACTTAAGCCTTTAGAGCGATAAAAATGAAATTCTATTTTATGACCTAAGTCTTCGAGGTCATCGACTGAATTCAATAAAAATTCGTATTCAACATCTCTTTCTCCATCTATGGAAAAAAGGTGTTCAGCTCTGGCCGTATCAATTAAAAATGACCAATCCTCGCCTGAAACTTCAATAGAACCATTCTGACCAGCAGGTTGAATAGTGTAATCAAATACCTCGGCCAAAAACTGGGCCAGTTCGATTGGCTTCCGACTAAATAATCGCAAACGGCGTAATTGCAATGGAAACTCTCCTCAAAATAATGAACACCTTATCTTAATTGGAGAGAGCTAAAAAGACAAAGGCCCGTCGCATTTTCGCAAGGGGCCTTCGTATAGAGATATTTTTTGAGAATCTTAGATTTACTCAAGATCCTCGAAATTAATTGAACCCATGAAAAAAGGAAAATCAAGAACAGACGGAGTAACTGGAGTTACAACTACCGGAGCTACTGGTTGTTGACCTGGAGCGAGCTCAGGAATCATTGTAATACGTGTAACATCTTCTCCGCGACACTTATCATTTTCACACGTAAAAACCTCTGTACATCCTCTTTCTGGATTATATTTGTAATCATTTTCACCACGAACGAGGATTCCTTCAACAAGACCTGTTTCTGAATCAAAAACAGCTGATCCAGAGTTTCCACCAAAAGTATCGAGGTTTGCTACGAAGAAATAAGGATTAGTATTTGTTCTTACTTGTGCACCATCAGAAATAATTGTTGGCAATCCAGATGGGTGGCCAATCACAACGATTTCAGTCGCGTCTTCAATTTTACCTTCAGTTCTGAATTTCAAAGGATCACGATCTTCAACGACTCTTTCAAGCTTAATTAGAGCAAAGTCATTTTTAGTTGATTGATCAAGAACCTGGCTGATCACTTTGGCACACTTATAAACGCTCTTTGAATTAACATAAACTTCACCTGGATTATCTCCAATCAGATCTTGTCTATAATCAAACACCCAGTAATTATTTAAGCAATTTAAATTTTTTGACTCAGTTGCATCAGCGAGGTCAGGACCACCACGCATACAGTGACCGGCGGTAACTAAAAGATCTGGACCTACGAGAAAGCCAGAACACATCGCCGCTGTTTGCTGAGCTTCAAATCTCTCTCCATCACAGAGACGATTTGATTCTTTTAATGTTTTACCTGAAATTTTGGAAAGAATACCCTCCATTGATTTCTCAACAGCACTTACGGGAATCATTGCGGCCGTTGATTTTGCTAATGTCTTAAAAAGGTCATTAGTTGATTCATTGGCATTTACTCTATTGTCATCACCATAGACTACTTTCTCTTTGGCCATTAATGGTGCACTCAATTGCGCAACTAAAACGATCCCTACTGCTAACTTCAATTTCATCTGTTCCCCCTCGTTTGAACATGGGTGTTATAAAACCCAGTTATTGAATAAGAAAGAGATGACACCTAGCGTAAGTAATAATTACTGGCAAAAAGATAACTTTTAGAACAAATGTAAGAATTTATCAGAAACTGTCACGACTAAAGGATTATGGACACGAAAATACAAAGGGTTAGAAACATTTCGAAAGTGAGATATCGCAAGTATATGAAAGTACTCAGAGTAAGAAAGCAACTCTTCACGTGTAAGATTCCCATCAATTTCTTCGATAAAGGATCGCATAAAACTTTTTCGTGAGAGCCCAACCACCCAGGGTCTGGAATCTCCAAAAGAAGCGATAAGATGAGGAAGCTCCTTCAACAATTCTATGTTTTGGCCTTGATCTTTGGAAAAGCCAAAACAGGGATCAAACCAAACGCGATCACTGTCGATCGTTTTGAAATGGTCGAGGGCCTTGAGAAAATAGGCTTTGAGATCTAGCGGGCCATTTGATTTGTAGGTCATATGGGCAGAGCCAGTCTCTCTTGAGTTAGAAAGATTGTGGCAAAAAACATAATCAAGATTGGAATACTTTTGCAAAAGCAATAACGCCTCTCCATCTAACTGCCCAGAAATATCATTCCATAACAAACGACCTGAAAAATTTTGCTTTAAGAGAGCTAAAAGAATTGTTTCAACGACTTGAAGTCTGTAGGTGTCGATGGAAATAATTTTGAACTTTAAGAGCAAGCTTAAATCTAAGTCGAGAAAAGAATGAACTCTCTCCAGCTCTTGCTCAAGAGATAAAGATGCATTCATGGGGGCAGTTGATTCAAAACCCAAATCAACAGCTTCGACCTGATTATTAAACAAATGCTGAAAGCGCTCTTGAATGGCGGCGTCTGTCGATAAGCAGTTGCCATCTGAAAATGAATTGGGGGTTAAATTCATAACCCCCATAATATGCCAATTCGAATTATACATAGATCAATTAAGCAAGAACGGGATCGCTGCCTGTGCCACCAGAACCTACAGGATCTTTTTTAGCGTCAGCAGAAACGGGACTAGGAGTTCCACCTGAATCACCGCCCGTAGGCTTGTCTTTTAAAGGAGCACCAATATCTTTTCCATCAACAAGATCTTGGACTTGTTTAATGTCGAGAGTCTCCCAAACCATCAAGCCTTGGGCCACGCGTTCGAGAGCTTCGCGATTGGTTTTCAATATTTCAGTCGCAATTTTATAGTTCTTATCAATGACAGAATGAATTTCTTCATCAATTTCTTGGGAAGTTTTCTCACTGTAATCTGCGGTAACATCTGAATTACCAAAAGGCTGCATGGCCGTTTTATGGTAATTGATTGGCCCCATTTTTTCACTCATACCCCAAACGCAAACCATGTTACGAGCAAGTGAAGTCGCTCTTTGAATATCGTTTGAAGCTCCTGACGTGATTGAGCCGAAAACGATTTCTTCAGCACAACGACCACCCATTAAAAAGGATATGAAATTTTGAGCACGGTCATTTGTAAGATTCAACATATCTTCATTTGGTAGCGTTTGAGTGACGCCCAAAGCTTGACCACGAGGCATAATCGAAACTTTATGGATAGGATCTGTATGAGGAAGATTCATACCAACTAAAGTGTGACCTGCTTCATGATAGGCCGTCACCAACTTTTCTTTTTCAGAAATAACCATCGACTTTCTCTCTGGTCCCATCAGTACTTTATCTTTGGCGAGCTCAAAATCTTCAAGTGCCAACTTTTTCTTATTATTGCGAGCAGCATTGAGAGCTGCTTCGTTTACTAAGTTTGCGAGATCGGCTCCAGTAAAACCGGGAGTTCCTTTAGCAATAACTTCAAGATCAACGCCTTCATCAATGGGAGATTTACCAGCATGAACTTTTAAAATCCCAAGACGTCCGCGAACATCTGGCACACCCACAATCACGCGACGATCAAAACGTCCTGGACGCAAAAGCGCCGGATCGAGAACATCCATTCTGTTAGTAGCAGCTATGATGATGACGCCTTCATTAGATTCAAAGCCATCCATCTCAACGAGAAGTTGGTTCAATGTTTGCTCGCGCTCATCGTGACCACCACCAAGACCGGCACCACGATGGCGACCGACAGCATCGATTTCGTCGATAAAGATAATACAAGGAGCATGCTTCTTGCCTTGATCAAAAAGATCGCGAACACGTGAAGCACCAACACCTACAAACATTTCCACAAAATCAGAACCTGAAATTGAAAAGAAAGGTACATCGGCCTCACCAGCAACGGCCCTTGCCAACAAAGTCTTCCCTGTACCAGGAGGACCTACCAGCATCACGCCTTTTGGAATTTTACCACCAAGCTTAGTATACTTTTTTGGATCTTTTAAAAAATCGACAATTTCTTTGAGTTCTTCTTTCGCTTCTTCGACACCTGAAACATCTGAGAACGTCACCTTCTTCTCATTGGGAGAAAGCATGCGAGCTTTTGACTTACCAAAGCTCATGGCCTTGCCACCGCCGGCCTGAATTTGTCGAAGGAAAAAGTAAAAAATAACGATTAAGAAAATCATGGGGCCCCAGTTGATGAGCAATGAGGCAAACAGAGTTTGCTTTTCTTCTTCATCATATTCTGGAGTAAGGCCGTTATCGCGCAAGATTTTAAAAGTCATGTCACCAGTATCGCCGATCAATTGAAAACGCTGACCGCCTTCAACACCATCAGCATACTTGCCAATAATTCTGTTCTTGCCTCGAAAAGTAACTTCTGTAATTTTCTTTTCTTCAACTGCACGAATAAATTCGGGATATGTTGTGTTCTTATAAGTTTGCCGACCTTCGGTTGCGACCTTGGCGACAAAGGCCATCATCAAAATGACGACTAACCAAAGAGCGAGTGTTTTTTGCTGAGATTTCATCAAATTTCCTTATCGTTAAATAGGGCTTCCGTCCCGGAAGCGTCCTTCTATTATAGAGAGGGGGACCCCAAAGAATCAAGGAATGTTAGTCATTTCGGTGAATTGATTGCCAAGACTTTTTAAAGACAGAGGGATTTGACCCACTTTTTGACGTTTTTGTTCAAATTGAAGACGTGGACCAGACCAAACAATGAAGCCGCGACGCAAAAGAAGTTCGGAGAATTTAGGCAAGAGAGACAGCGATTTCTTTATTTGCGCGACTTTAGCAAAGTCAGAACTCTGGGCGAATTTCGAATCCCAAAAAAGAAGTGAGTCTGGTACCCGAGAGTTTTTATCTAGGGAATAATTTTGACAGAGAAGCTGATCGTGCATTTGCCACTGCAAATATTGCCTTTCACCAACAACTAAAGCGCGATCATGAAACATAAACACGCGAACATTGCCCGAAAATAAATGAGGCCCGCGTTTTGATGCCTGCAAAGCCTGAATCAACTTTGTTAATTCCAAGCGAATATTTCCGCGAAATTTATTTGAATAACGAAAAATGATCTCAGCTAAATTTTGCTCTTGAGAATTCCAATCTTGAAGCTCAGATACTTCAATCCATGTTCCACCGATAAGATCATCATAGATCCTTACTTTTTTATCTGAAGCTGTGGCCAAAAGAAGATTAAACTTATGGGCCAATTGACGATGCGAATGCACATAATGTTTTAAATATTGTGGATGCCTCTCTTTTATTGTGGAGACAATTCTTTGGCGTAAAAAATTGCGTTCAAACCGCAGATCTAAATTACTTTCGTCTTCAGTAAATGGCAGATGCAGATAATCAACCCAACCTTCAACTTGTTTGCGAGATAAAGTCATCAAAGGTCGAACGATGGGACCATTTCTTAAAGGTATCCCGATTTGTGCTTTTAATTCACCCGAACGAAGTTGATTGAGCAAACTCCACTCAAAAGAATCATCGAGATGGTGCCCCATCCACAAATGATCATCGCCTTTAAGCAAAGACTTTAACCATGAGCGACGTTGGTTACGGGCCACATTTTCAAAATTCTTGGTGGAATAATCAAGTCCTTGAATTCGATGCCCTAAAAAGGGGATTTTATTCTCAGTACAAAATGCTTTTACTAAAAGCCATTCATGTTCAGAATTGGCCCTAACTCCATGATGAACGTGCGCCGCTAAGACTTCGGCACAAAACCCAAGATTTTTGAATTGGTTGGCCAACCACAAGAGGAGCATAGAATCGCGCCCGCCACTTACCGCAACCACAACTCTTTTACCTCTGTTCTCGATGTCATGTTGGCGCAAAAATTGATCAACACCTAATGTGAGGCGTTTTTGATGATAAAAAGACTGATCTTTTGAAGACTTAGCTGTCATTTTTCCTCAACTGGCCGTTGACGAGGCCGATTCTCCCTATTATTATGCCAATTCTTGATTATAGGCAAATGTGGCTGGGTAGCTCAGTTGGTGAGAGCGACGGATTCATAACCCGTAGGTCGGCGGTTCAACTCCGCCTTCAGCCACCATTTCCTGCAAAAAAAATGTCCGGGGGACATTTTTTGTGCAGAGAAATGGGTGAGTCACGAGAAGCGTAAGCGCCGAGGGACGAACCCGATCAGCCAGTTTAAAAAGCGAAGCTCAAAAAAGCGAAGCTCAAAAAAGCGAAGCTCAAAAAATCAAATCTTCTCAATCCAATCTTTCAACATGAAATGAGGCAGAGACCATCCATTTTTATATGTTCCCCATAACGCCCAAACATTAGTAGACAACTCGAGCAACGCCGGTTTTCGCTGCATTCCTTTATGACGAAGACCAGTATCCACATGAACTGCTTTCGGAAGATCAAAATTTACTAATTCAGCAAAAAAATTAATCTGCTTTTGCAGTTCACCTTGATCATCGAGAGACTCATTTTTATTTGTCGTGCCTCCAATCAAAACCTCTCCAGACCAAGCTCGATAAATAAGGTTGGCGTGACCATGAGATAAGACAAAACTCTCCTCTCCCCAATCACACAATTGAAAGAGCGCAAACTTTCCTGGAACAACACGACTGCCATCGAGATAATTCTTTGTCGGAGCATGAGATTTTAATTGTATGGGTGTATGACGAGCATAAGCCCCATTCGCCAAAAAGATGCGATCTCCAAGTATATCGAGATGATCACTAATGACCCGCCCCGACTCAACAGAAGTGACCAGCCCTGTGAAAAAATGAACTGTCATCTGTGACTTTAGCCAAGCTAAGTATTCGTGAGGATCAACAAGAAAGGTTTCTTCTTGCTCTACAAAAAGTTCTTTTTTAAGTGTTGCCAATTGCTGGAGACGGCCATTGGGCCAGCGTTTTTTAAAGGCATCACAACCATCGCTACTTAAATGAAAGCGTGTCCCTGAATAAATTCCATCAGGTCTATCATTCGCGACATGTTCACAAAAAGCTTGGAATCCATTAAAAAGTAAATCCCCCAGGGGTGAGACTCCGAGATGAATTCCAGATTGTGAAACCACTGCTGTTGTTCGATAACTGCAAGGCGCAAGCCTGCTGGAATCTGCGATAAGAGCGATATTCCACTGGGGAAAACGTCGAAAGGCAAGATAAGCAGCATATAATCCACTAATTCCCTCGCCTACTATCACTAAATCAAATTTTTTCATTACTTTTATTGTGCCACTTTTTATTGAAAAAGCATGGCGAATTCTGTTCAATAGGTATCCGTTCAATTTGCCAAATATTCTGCAATGTATCAAGGAGATGATGATCATGGCGGCCACGATCGACCCACAAGCTGGTGTCTTTGCTTCAGAACAAACTGGAATTTCTGCTGTCCAAGTCGGACAGGTTCTAACTCTTATGTTGGTCGAGGAATGTACCGTTCCTTTCATCACTCGCTATCGTAAAGAACGTACGGGCGGACTTAACGAAGAACAGATTCGCCAGATTAAGGATAGCTACGATGAATTCTTAGAGCGTGAAAAACGTCGTGAATATATTTTAAAGACAATTAAGGAAATGGATAAACTCACGCCTGAACTTGAAAAGCAAATCATGCGCGCGCAAACTATCAATCAACTCGAAGATATCTACGCACCTTATAAGTCCAAGAAAAAAACCAAAGGGCAAATGGCAGAAGATGCTGGACTTCTCCCTCTGGCAGAAGAACTTTTGGCCGGAGCAAAATCAATCGAAGAGATGATCGCCCGAGCAGGGGATTTCTTAAATCCAGAGCACAAAGTCACCAACGCCCAAGAAGCAATGGAAGGTGCAGGTCATATTCTTATCGAACGCTTTTCTCACGATATCGAACTTAAAGAGAAAATTCGTAAAGACTATTGGAGAGAAGCAACTCTGACCTCAAGCAAACGCAAAGAAGCCGACGAAATCAAAGACTCCATCAAATTTAAAGATTACTTTGAATTCTCTCAGGCGATTAAGGACTTAAAAGATCCGAAGATTGGACATAGAGTGCTCGCCCTTCGCCGCGGAATGACTCTTAAAATTCTAAAAGTCGATGTCTCTTATCCAGAAGAGGCCGGTATCGCAGCAATCGAAGCAAAATATTTTTCTCCGACGGCCAAAACTTATGAAAATTTAAAAAACCTGGCCCGTAAAGCATTTGTTGGCGCCATTCACTCCTCACTCGATCTTGAAATTAAAACCGATTTAAAAAAATTGGCAGATGAAGCAGCGATTGAAATTTTCAAAGTAAACCTTAAAAACTTGCTTCTTCAGCCCTATCTAGGAACTAAGGCCGTCCTTGGAATTGACCCTGGTATCCGCACTGGTTGTAAAATTGTCGTCGTCGATGAAACAGGAAAATTTCACTTTGATACCGTCATCTATCCCCATGAGCCTCAAAGAGAAATTGAAGCTTCTCGCAAAGTTCTTGAACGCTTGATTGATCATTTTAAAATTGAACATATTGCCATCGGCAACGGAACTTTTGGTCGCGAGACATTAGAATTTGTTCAAACTTACGTTGATCAAGTCAAAGCAGATAAATGTCATGCAACCTTAGTAAATGAAGCCGGAGCTTCTATTTACTCAGCAAGTGAAATTGCAGCTAAAGAATTCCCAGACAAAGACGCAACGGTGCGCGGATCAATCTCTATCGCCCGACGATTTCAAGACCCACTAGCTGAGTTAGTAAAAATCGATCCTAAGTCTATTGGCGTTGGTCAATACCAACACGACGTGAACCAAACAAAACTTAAGCAAGGCTTGGAAGGCGTGGTGGAAGACTGTGTGAACTTTGTTGGAGTTGACGTCAACACTGCTTCTGCTCCACTACTCTCCCACATTTCTGGAATCGGCCCAACTCTTGCTGAAAACATTGTAAAGTTTAGAGAAGAGAAAGGTATTATCGTTAATCGTCAAAAACTTTTAAAAATTCCTCGTTTTTCTCAAAAAATCTTTGAACAAGCGGCAGGATTCTTGCGCATCTACAAAGGTGAAAATCCACTCGATGAAACATCAATTCACCCTGAAAAATATCCAGTGATTGAAAAATGGTGTAGCGATAAGAAAATACCTTTGGCCAAACTGGTTGGCGAAAAAGACATGATTGCAACACTAGAAAAAGACAATGCCCTCAAAAATGAAATTGGGGAATTCACTTTTGTCGACGTGGTCAAAGCTTTTAAAGCGCCTGGCCAGGATCCTCGCACTCAATTCAAATCGACTGAATTTAGAAAAGGTATTAGTAAACTCACTGACCTCAATCCCGGTGAATGGTACCCTGGAATAGTAACTAATATTACGGCGTTTGGGGCCTTTGTTGATATCGGCATTAAAGTGAATGGATTGGTTCACGTCTCAGAGATGGCCGATCGTTTTGTCGATAATGCGCTCGAAGTTTTAAAAGTAGGTCAAGAGGTATTAGCTCGTGTGATTGAAGTTGATCCAAGTCGTGATCGTATTTCATTGTCTCTCAAAAAAGGTGAAAGTGTTGCGCGCGGACCGAGAACTGAAGCGAGCACTGGGCCACGTCCTCAAAGAGGAGGAAGACCGCAGCAAGAAGTAAAAATTCCTGCGGCCGCAAGTCTTAAGAATAATGCTTTTGCTGGACTTAAAAATCTCAAACTTAAATAACAAATAAGTCTCCTGGATCAAATCGTTTATGCATGGTTTAAACGATTTGATCCAGGTTCTTAATAATTTTATCATCATTAACTTAATAATCCGGCATCAAGCATCTTGGTTCAGATTTATTAACTGTATAATACGATCCAGAAGGAATAGAAGAATTGTCGGGCACAGTGGTGCCTGGTCCAAAAGTTGAAAAAGCTCCGATGAAACAATTTGAACCAATCTTGACTCTTTTGTAATACAAAAAGAAACGGCCCTTACGGACTTGAACCACATGGGGTGAGAAATAGCATTTGTTGCCAATCATGACGTTGTCGCCAATTTCCAGATGGGCACGATCCACGACCTCAACTCCAGGTAAAAAATAGACCCGCTTACCAATTTTTGAGCCCCATGCGCGAAGCCAAAGATTATAGAGATTCGGAATAAAGAAAAGCATTCGCTCAAGTATTGGAAACATGACATAGATTTGCTGCAGACGAAAACTACTAATCCAAGGTGAAAATTTCTCTTCACCGAAAAAACTTGGCCCTTCTTTGATCGGTGCAATCAACTGGAGAAAACGAAAAGTAAGCAATGGTACGAGATACGGGGTTAAAATCGCCATGCCCAAGCACAGATAGTTTTTTGTTTCGATAAAATGGTAGAGGAAATACCCGACGAGAATGAGCAGTGAAAAAGGAAAAAAAGGTAAGGTCGGTTTACAAATAAAATTTAGAATACGGTCTTTCGCAGTTACCTTCACGATATTTTCCCCTTAGAGCAATTTGCAGTTATCTGATAAAATTATCGCTTAAACACATCTCATTTCAAACAAGGACAAAATATGCCTCAAGCTTTGAAGCCTGTGGTGCCACCAAAAGATAAATGGACTGGTTTTTTAACCGGGCATCTTAGGCAATTCGCCAAAGGTCGTTACCCCTTTATGATTCGCATGAAAGAAACTTATGGTGACTTTGTTCAGCTTCAATTGGGATCAAATCGAACATATCAATTAACCGACCTCGACGCCGTTGAACTCATCTTAAAAAAAGATGCGCGTAATTATTCCAAGAATACTCCAGGTTTTCGTTTGGTTGCTGAAGTCACAGGCAATGGCGTCTTTACAGAAAACGGTGATCAATGGTTGAAGATTCGAAAAGTTGTTCAACCCTTTTTTAGCAAGGCCCATCACGGCCATTGGAATCAGATCATTCAAGAATGTTCGCAAAATTTAGTGGAACAACTCTCACGTGAACTCAAGCCCAACCAGCCGATGCTACTCTCCCACTATATGACTCAAGTCGCTCTCTCTGTTTTGGGCTGAACAGTTTTCAATGAAGATCTTGGTCATATGATAGACACTGTTGAAAGAGAGCTGTCTCGTCTGGTTGAAATAACAAACGAGCGCATGGCCAATGCTCTGGCCTTTCCAGGACCAAAGAAAAAGAAAATCTTTAAACAGTTCTATCAGTCAATTGAAACTCTCGATTTTCTCATTGATGATTTAATTGCAAGAGCAAAGCGCGCCCCAAATGATCCTGAACACAATATGGTTCATGCTTTTATGCAAGCACCCTATGAAGTGGATGAAGTATTCTTGCGCGATCAAGTTAAAACCATGGTCTTTGCCGGTCATGAAACAACCTCTTCCGTTTTATCTTGGACGCTTTATCTACTGGCCAAGAATCCAGAATGGTTAGCAATTGTTGAAAATGAAATTAAAAATGTTCTCGGCACTAAAGCTCCTAGTCTTGAAAGTATGGATTTAATGCCTGAGCTTACTAAAGTCTTTAATGAAAGCATGAGACTCTATCCTCCTAGTTGGAGTCTCGGACGCATTTGTGAAAATGATACTGATCTTCTTGGTCATCCGATTGAAAAAGGCGATGTGTTTATCATTTCGCCTTATCTGATTCATCACGACCCAAAACACTGGATTGATCCAGAAGTATTTAATCCTGATCGCGATCGCCCTGCTCATCCCATGGCCTATATCCCATTCGGCTCAGGACCACGGGCCTGCACAGGAGAGATGCTCGCAAGAATGGAAATGATGATTATTATCCCAACTCTAATTCAACATTTTAAGATTGAACTACCTCAAGGACACACGGTTCAACCTGCATTTCAAGTGAGTTTAAGACCTGAAGGTGGCGTCCCCTTGATTTTGACCCGTAGGAAATTGACATGAAAAAACCAAATAGTTTATGGATACACAGATTATCGGATGAAATCGATGTTACCGAATGTGGCGAGAAAGCTTTTAATCTCTCCCAAATGATTGCAGACAGATTACCAATTCCTCCAGGAGTTGTTGTCACAAAAAAGGCTTTTGACTACTTCCTTGATCACAATCATTTGAAAGAAAAAATCACTGAATTAGTAGCTATCTCTAATCACCTCGATCCCGAATCGTTGAAAGAAACCTCTCTCCAAATTGAAGAACTTATCACTTCCGGCCACGTGCCTACCCCAATCGTAGAAGACCTCCTTTTTCAAAGAGCACGACTTCCGGAGGGACCCTACATGGTTCGTTCAAGTGCTTGCGGAGAAGATGGCGTAGAATCATCATTTGCAGGACAGTTGGAAAGTTATCAAACTGAAGGCACAGACGAAGAATTGATTGATTCACTTAAAAAATGCTGGGCTTCATATTGGTCAGATCGCGTTCTCTTTTATCAAAAATCAAAAAGTATTTCTCTTAAGGGTATGGGTGTCGTAGTTCAATATATGATCCGTCCGCAATATGCTGGCGTCTTATTTACACTCAATCCATTGAATCAGAACAAAGATGAAATGATGGTCGAATATTGTTATGGCCATGCAGAGCGCCTAGTTGCTGGAGAAATTAATCCAGGAGCATTTAAAATACCTCGTCACACTTCAACAGCAATTCTTCTCCATGACCCAGAGCAACCTGAATACAAAGATCAAGTAATAGGACTGAGTGGCCAGGAAATGTGGATCAATGAATTAAAAAAATTGGCCTTAAAATTGGAATCTCAAATGGGCCCATGTGACATTGAGTGGGCGGTAGATTCTCAAGATCGATTGTATTTGGTTCAATCTCGTCCCATTACAACAACCGCACAACCTCAGCAAAAATGGATTTACTGGTCAAATGTAAATGTAAATGAGAACTATCCACGTCCCATAACTCCAATGCTTTATTCAATCGCACTTCAATCGTTTTATCATTATTTTAGAGATATGGGTAAAAGTGTCGGTCTGCGCGAAAATCGACTTCTTAAATATGAATGGGAATTAAAAAATATTATCGGCTGTCACGGTGCGCGTATGTATTACAACATGACATCCATTCATACTTGTCTCCATGCTCTTCCTTTTGGCAATAAACTCTCCAGTTATTTTAATAATTTTGTAGGTGATCCGAAGGACACTGAAACTTCAGTCATAGATAAATCGGAAAAACGCTCATTCTTGATCCAACTTTATGAATTGTGGCGCATCAAAACAGTGTCACTATTAACCATTCTATCTATTCCTACAAAAGTTGCATCTCTCGAGAGAGAAATTGATGAACACCTCGAAAGCTCTCGCAAATTTCCTACCATCGATGAACGTTGGCAACACTTTAAAGAGCTCTTTCATCAATTCTTATTCATTCGCTTTCTTAGCTGGAAAAAAGCTTCGCTGGCCGATACCACGGCCATGATGAGCTATGGTCTCTTAGGCTCTTTTTTAAAGCGCTACTTTAAAAATTCTGACGAACTCAAAAATACCTTACTCCAAGGAATACCAAATGTGGTGAGCTCGATCCCCCCACAAAAGATTTGGGAATTATCACAACAAATAAAATCATCTAATGAGCTCAGAGATCTTTTTAAAAAGGAGCCAGACGCTATTTGGCATGAAATATCTCACAACAAAAGCTTTAGTGATTTTTATCAAAATTTTAATCAGTTCCTGATCCATTGGGGCCATCGCTGTTCAGGAGAGCTGATGCTTACTGAACCTAATTTTCAAGAAAGGCCAGAAGGCTTCATTGAAATACTCCAAGGTTATTTGCAAATAGAAATTGAATCACCCAAAAAACAAATTGCTCATAAGTCGGTAGAACGTCGGCTACTTATCTGGAAAGTGAGCTTTACTCTATTTAAAAAGCCATGGGATCTTATTCTATGGCCATTTAAAGTCGTTATCTTTCAATTTTTAGTTGCAGCAACCGCACAAGGAATTCGCTATCGAGAAAGAGTTCGCTTAAAACAAACGATGCTCTATGGAACCTTTCGTAAGACACTCTTGGAATTAAATAAGTTCTACAAAGAGGAAGGACTCTTTACCCAGGATCAAGATATTTTTTACCTTACCTATCGCGAAGTCTCGGAACTTTTAACGGGTGCTTCAATGTTTCAAGAAGGACTGCGAGATCTGATCACACTACGTCGAGATCAATTTAAAAAAGTCTCAACCTATAATCCACCAGATTCCTTTTTACTACCTGAAGGACAGAGTTTTACCCCAAATTGTGCTTTTAAATTAAAAGCATCGGACCAATTTGACTCTGAACAAAACTTAAAAGGTCTACCTGCCTGCGGAGGAACCAAAAGGGGTCGCGCAAGAATTTTAAATTCGGCATTGGAAGCAAAAAAACTTCAACCTGGCGATATTCTCATTACTAAGCAAACAGATCCTGGATGGGCGCCAGTCTTTCCTCTGATTTCAGCTTTAGTCATTGAACGCGGAGGAATGTTAAGTCACGGCGCCATTGTGGCCCGTGAATTTGGTATTCCTGCGATTGTTGGAGTCCAAGGCGCGTGCCAGCTTATCACAGATGGACAAGAGATAACTGTTCATGGAGATACGGGAGTGGTCGAACTGCATGACTGATCTGCTTAAATACTTTTCACAACGTTATGGAAATAAAATTTTGGCACTAGTAGCAGTGGTTGCGCTCACTCATCCACTATCAAGTTACCAACAGCATCTTACTCTCTTTTGCTTGATTTATCTTTTTAGATTGTTTGACGACTTATGCGATTTGAAGTGGGACAGGATTCATCATCCAGAAAGAATACTGACTCAAACTAGAAATTTCACTTCTTTCGTAGCTCTTATCTTTTGTTGGATTTCAGTTTTTTTCTTCACAATGTCTTTACAACAAATACTCGTTCTAGCTCTCTTTACTGCCCTTTGGTTGCTCATTATGCGGTTCCTTCCCCATGATAAGAGACTTTTACGATCTCTAGTTGGTCTTATTAAGTACCCCGTTTTTTTAATGATCGTTCATGGGACCGGTGCCTTGCTGCCGGGCTTGATGATTTATCTAGCGATGCTTGTTTTTGATCTCTATGATGATAAGAATTTACACTACCCGGTATTTGCTCAATTTTCTTCTGTGCTTTTAGGATTACTAGGTTTACTGGCGATGTTGAAATTAGAACTGATGGCCTTTGTTGTGGCCATCGCTTGTGTATTCATCATAGCTACGCCTTTTAAAAAATACACTTCTTTCATCTATCTCGTAGCTGTTTCGCTGGCCATTCATTTAATGTAGAGGCAGAAGGTTAACAAAAGGTGCAATGGCCGGATAAAGTCTTAAGCTCTTAATAAGCTCTAAATAATTCTCATCATTGGCCTCAGGTAAAAAGAAATTAAATGTGGGGTCTAGATAGGTCACAGGTTTTCCGTAATTAAAGTCCCACACAGTAAACTCTCCATAAAGGGGATGAGGAGCGACCTTATGATCGATTTCCCAGGTTTTTCTTTGAGCTTCCCCATAAAACGTTTTTGCCAACAGGGATTTATAATCTGTGATCATAAATAGCTGCTTTGGTCGCAATTTAAATGTATAGCGAGTCGCTGGAACAGTTATTTTATAATCTTCCCCATGAACGGCAGCATTTAAAAATTCCTCTCTTAAACGAAGCATGGGCAGTTCAGTTTTGGCACGCCACTTAAACTCATCAACATCCCAAAGATCTTGAGAACTCGACCTGTTCATCTTCTGAAATTTTTCAAGCGCTAATCTACGAGAGAGAGTGGAGTTGCGCCAATACTCAAGCGCCTTTAAAGTCATTAAAGGTTTTGTTAAAGTAAGAAAATTTTTAAATTTATCTTTTTTTAGCGCTTCAACTTTATCTTGGGTAGTTAATGGTTCAACATATTTTCTAAAGAGAAGAATCTTCTTTAAAGATCGCCATGTTACAGTCTGAATTAGATAATCGATATATTTGGGAAAGAGGTCTAAATTGTAAGCACTAAAATAACTAACAACTCCAGCTAAAAGCTCCATTTGAGATTTCATCAAAGCAAAATGAGGAGCCCTCAATATTCTAAAGCGCTCATCTTCAGGAATAAAAAACCAATCTTCTTTGTTAGTTGTTCTCTCTTTAGCGACGAATCCGACCAAAACATGCTGATCAAGTACAAGTTCAATTTTTTCTTTGCGTGAAAGACGATCCAGAACACTGATCAAATGATCAAGTGCTGGCATGATGACTTTGATCAAGTGATCTTGCAAATCAGAAAGATTCGCAAACTGGCCCATTTTCATATGAGGCTCTGTAAAATATCGTCCATACTTTCGAACATGGGTTCCAATCACGTAATCTGGTGAATAAGTCGACCTCATAAACGAGACAAAAATTGAGTACAGGAAGTCAGATTGGCGATAAAAACCTTCCTCAAGCCACGTAATCCCCTCAATACTCTGTAATAATCGAGCGACACTTGAATAAAGCAGTAAGCCTTCATGCTCTGGGTTTTCGAGTGACAATTTCTGAACACGATTGAAAAAATCGTTATATTTCAGTGGATCATCAATGGACACCAGTTCTTGATTCAGAGGTTCAAGCATAGGATCAACGGAGGATGCGAGAAGATGATTTGAGAGGCAAAAAAATAATATCAGACGAATCAGCACAATTTTCCCCTATGATGATAAATCAGTGAGCTTTAGAATAAAAGTATAACAAAAATATTGGAAATCAATGAATCGGCAAGAATATCAAAATGCCAGAGAGCGAATTGAAAGCTTTACCGCTAGCGAAAGCTTAGGATTTCGTTGGCTCATTATTACTTACCTCACCACATTCTCTGGTCTTTACTTAACACTTCGTTCAGACGGATTTTATTTTATCGGTCAAATTCTTTTGGCCACAGCTTTTGTGCAACACTTTGTCATTCTTCATGAATGCGGTCATAATACGTTACTCCCAGACACGAAACTCAATGTTTTTTTTGGGCATCTCTCTTCCCTTTTCGCCATTCTGCCTTTTTATAGCTGGCAAGCCATTCACCGACAACATCACCGACTTGCAGGTTGGAAGAATGAAGATCCAACGACAAAAATACAAGTCGATCCGAGAGTTCACAATCTCAATATTTTTCAAAAGTTTCTTAATCGCTGGTGCTGGAGATTATGGATTCCACTATTTTCCATTATGTATCGAGCAGGAACCTACTGGAATATCAAGGCCGTTTTTCAAACAATAGAAGACCCTTACTTCAGGAAAAGAATTGTACTTAATATCATTTTCCTCATCGTTTTTTATGGCTTCATTTTTTATTATTTCGGAGCAGCTCTCCTGCTAACTTTTGGACTAGGCCTGTATTTATCTTTGGCCTTTATGGATATCGTTTTGCTTTCTCAACACAATCATATTCCAATGCCAATAAGTCATGGTAAATTTAAACCTCATACGAATTATGAACAAGTCCAGTACACGCGTTCACTTCGTTGTCCTCATTGGCTCGAAGCCTATGTTCTCTTTTATTTTAATCGCCACGAACTTCATCATTGTTTTCCTTCACTACCTGCCTATTATTTTCCTCAGTATGATTTTAACTTTCCCCAAACCTACGACATTCTTCCTTGGGCCCTCAAGGTGAAACAAATGGATGCCCTTGAGCTCTTATTCAAAGACAGTACACAAACCGGAGAAAAAATATAATGCAATCTCAAAGTAAAGAATCATTGGACAATTTTAAACAGCTTGATAATCCCAGCGATCTTAAGTTTGAATATGTTCCTTGCTATCAATGTGGAACTGATGACTTTACTCCCTTGCTTGTTGGACAAGATGACCTCACAGGAAAAACTGGCAATTTCCGTTACGTCACTTGTAACAATTGCCAATTTGTTTACCTGAACCCAAGAGTACACAGCGATAATATAAAAATCTTTTACGATGATGATTACATTGCCCATGATAGAAGAAGCAAAGGTAAGCTAAGAGACTGGGGATTTAAACGCGGAATTGCACAACACGATAAAATGAAAGATAAAATCGTGACTCGTCATAAAAAGATAGATTCAAATTCACACATTCTAGATGTTGGATGTGCGATTGGAACTTACCTTCTTCATATGCATCATAAGTATGGAACAAAGGTATCGGGCGTCGACTTTAAAGATCTCTCAAACTATCCTGAAGCCGCTCCAATCAATAGTTATCTAGGTTTTTTTTATGATCAAGATTTTAAAGGTCAAAAGTTCGATGTTATAACGATGTGGCACTTTCTCGAACATTGCTACCAACCAAAAAAATCATTAGCAACGGCAAGAGAACTCCTTAAAGATGATGGACATCTTGTCATTGAAGTACCTCGACTTGACTGTCTCACTTACCCGCTCCAAGGAAAACGTTGGCCAGGAGTGCAAGCTCCTCAACATTTAACCATTTTTGATAAAAAACATTTTTTAAATATGGTTCAAGACAGTGGTTTTGAGATTGTTGAATACCTTCCTTGGGGAGCCTTTCCACCACTTTTTTATCTTTATTTTGGTTTTCTCTTTTTATTTAACAAAGGAAGAGGAATTATTCTTGAAAACCATTTTTGGGGATATGCCATTTTTACGGCACTCTTTTGGCCGTTAGATATGCTCCATCGCTGGTTAAATCTATCCATGCAAACAGTCATCCTTAAAAAGAAGACAACTTAATGCTATTAACTTTTTGGAAAGCCTATCTCTTAAGTTTCCCACTCATGATTGGTGGAATCATTCACATGATTGCGGTAAAAAAAGATTGGCTTTCCTTTTTAAAAATTCCAATTCACAAGTGGACTTTTGGCAAGAATAAGACATGGAGAGGATTTATTATTATGCCTTTAGGGACTTTATTAGGTATTTTCCCTGTCGCACTTTTAGACAACCTGATCTCACAGGTACAACGAATTGGAATTTATGAGCACTGGGTTCTTTTTGGTCTCGGGCTCGGTTTTTCCTATGTCTTATTTGAACTTCCTAATTCTTTTATTAAAAGAAGATTGGGAGTTGAACCTGGTAAAACCAGTGAAAAAAATAAAAAATTATTCTTTGTTCTAGACCACATTGACAGTGGACTAGGTGTATCACTTTTTTACTATTTCTTTGTAACTCCTGATGCTCCGTTAATTCTTTTAGGAGTCACCATAGGCGCATTTGTTCATACCGCAACAAATGTTGCGCTCTACAAATTTGGTATTCGCAAAGAAAAACTCTAAAAGGTGCGTGATACCTTTTTATGGGCATGCGACCTATAAAAAAAATATCACGCACCAAGAAGATTAATCGTTACAGCTGTATTTAATCGCAGCTGAATAATAAGCTTCTAGATTCCCATGACGATCAACACGATATCTAAGACCGTTGACTTCAACAGCATAAACCTTGCGCGTTCCAGAGTTGCAATTGTCATTCATTCGACGATAGCGACCTCTAATAATCTCGGGAATGGCATCTTGAATAGCAACCTGTAATGACTCCATTGAGTCAGCGCGTACAAAAGCGACATGAGTTGAAGTGTCAGCAAATACTGCTGATGTGAGAAAGAGGCACAGGAAAGCAAGCTTCTTCATCAGAATCTCCTTTTAAAAAATGTTACCTCTCTAAAATTTAAATATCATTGAATAATGAAGAAGAAAATTAAAATCCGCGTACGTAAGATAGGAAATTTACTTCACGTTTGAATTGACGCAATGACCACCAAGAAAAAAGGGTACCGATAAAAATAGGTACAAAAAGAGAAATAAGAATTCCTTGTGGCGTTATAAGCACTGGTATTTTTCGATCAACAAAAACATCAGGCATAATCTCTGTACCATATCTTTTTAAAAGATAGAGCGCACCTAATCCAAAAAATAAACCTGCAATGCTCGCTAATACATTCAAAAGAATAAGAAATCTTCTAGCTCCTAGTACCATATCAGATTCTGATCGCCCCAAAATCCACATGGCCGCTAAATCGCCTTTCACTTTATTAAAAAAGATAAGCAAACCAGTAGTGATACTTAGGGAAACTAAAAGAGTCATAGATGAGAAAAGAAAAATCATCATTCCCGATTCAAGTCTTAAGGCCCAATGAAGGGTTTGATTAAGTTGTTCCCAAGTTTTCAACTGAGCTGAACTGTCTAATGAAATTAAAGCTTCGATAAAAGATGGCTTCACATCTCCCCACAAGCGAACGCGATTAAACTTCAAAACTCGTACCAAATTGGCCACAGAGCGATGTCGAACCCATACATGGGCCATATCAACTTCAGGAACATCTGAAACAAAAAGAGTATCTACATACAGGGATGTAAAGCGCGGAACATCTCCTAGAAAACTATCGACATGCGAAGGCGAGATGAGTTGTACTTGACTGCCTTCTCCAACATCAATTTGATGGGCCAAATCTCGGGCCAGTAGTAATTCTTTGAAGTTGTAATGTCGAATAACTTCAGGCAGATCAGGATTTTCAGTATCAACTCCGTGAACGATAACTGGTCTAATAAGACTTTTATGACGAATCAAAAGTTCAATTTCATATTCAGCTTGCGCCTTCAGGCCATGCTTATGGGCCAGATCAAGATAAGGCTTGACGTCGACCTGATCAATTGAAACGACAGCATCTCCGAGCATACGCTTTGAGCGTCCCATGAGCTTATCTTGAAGCCCACCCATGGTTGATTGCATAAAAATAAGAGCAAAACTGGATAATACCAAACCAAAAATCGCCAGAAACAAAAGCTTCTGGCGAGTCTTTGCGTGCATGATGTAATGAAAGAAGTAGGAAGTCGGCGATGTCATTTATAGTCGTAAAACTTCATCTTCTTTTCGATCATTTCTAATAATCGAGCAGAAGGAGTATAGCGATCTTTATCTACAGAAATGGCCAATTCTTTGAGCTTTTCAACGATGCGTTCAATTCCTTCACCATCGGCATAACGGAGCAGTCCACCTCGGAAAGGAGGAAATCCAATTCCAAAAATAAGACCCAAATCAACTTGACCAGGTCTTTCAACCAGCTTCTCACTTAAAATAGTCGAAGCTTCATTGATCATTGGCAAAAAGACTCGCATTTGAATATCGACTTCTTCCATTGTTTTTTTACTTTTTGGAAGTAATGACTTCACTTCCTCATTTTCGCCAATGACTTTTCCGGCGTCATCATAGAGATAGAAACCAGATTTACTCTTTTTACCCAAGAAACCTTTTTCAGAAAGTTTCGCGGATAGCGCTGAACTACGAGCGCGATCGCCGAGCCCCTTATGGAGAATTTTGGCCACTTTGACGCCAACATCGATGCCAACCTCATCAAGAAGACGGCATGGGCCCATTGGCATTCCAAAATTCAAACAAGCTTCATCGATGTCTTTCATCGGAACACCTTCTTCGAGAAGAAAGCCAGCTTCATTTAAATAAGGCATTAGGATTCTATTAACGAGAAACCCTGGCCCGTCTTTCACGATGACTGGAGTTTTCTTAACCTTTAATACCCATTTATAAAGAGCTTCTAAAGTCTCTGGTGAAGTCTTATCGTGAGAAATAATCTCTACCAAGGGCATCATGTGAACAGGGTTAAAGAAGTGTAGGCCTGCAAAACGTTCCGAATGTTCGAAAGCTTCACTCATTGACTGAACAGAAAGCGAAGATGTGTTTGAAGTCACCACACAATCAGGTCTTACATATTTTTCAAGATCAGCAAAAACCTTTTTCTTAATTTCGAGATCTTCAACAATCGCTTCGATTACGAGGTCTGTTTTTTGAATGCCATCAAACGACGTTTGCGCACTAATCGACCTCATTTTTCTTTCATATTCATCTTTAGTAAGACGTTTACGTTTAAGAGCTCCTGAAAAGTTTTGCGAAGCTTGCTTAAGTCCAAGCTCAAGTGCTGGCTTGGTTAAGTCTTTCATAATGGGGGCCATGTCATTATCGGCCATTAACCATGCAATACCGCCACCCATCGTACCTGCTCCAAGAGCTGCTCCACGAGAGAGAACAGGTAATTCTTTAGTTGCCTTTGGCCCTGGATATTTTTTAACTTCTTCAGTTAAAAAATAAATATGTTGAAGATTTTTACTTTGCTCACCAACGCATAACTCTCCAAAAGCTTCAGCTTCGCTCGTGAGATAGGCTTGTCGCCCTTTCATTAAGCCCGATTCCATCACATCAAGGATTTTTAAAGGAGCTTGGTAAAAGCCTTTTGTTTTCTTAAGGACAGACTCGCGTGCCTTTTGAAAAATAATTTTATGAGAAACAAAATTGTCTGATGCCATTTTCTCAAGGCGACTTACCAAACCATTTTTAGAAGATTTCTTCCCCATATGACGTAATGCCATGTCGAGAAGCCGCTCTTTTGGATAAACTTCATCAGCAAGACCGATGCGCTTTAACTTATTTCCACGAACTGTTTTTCCTGAAAGAATAAGATCAAGAGCATTGGGTAAACCAACTCGTTTTGGCATTCTATAAGTTCCTCCAAAACCAGGAATCAGCCCGAGTTTAACTTCAGGCAAACCCATTTGAGTTGAAGAATCATCAGAGGCGATGATGCTCTTACAACTTAGAGCAAATTCAGTTCCGCCTCCAAGACAGATGCCGTGAATACATGCAACAGTTGGAATTGAGAGGTCTTCAATTTTATTGTAAATATTTTGACCTTGTTCAGCACCATAAGCACCTTCGCTTTCTGTTTTCATTCCTGCGATTAAGCTAATATCGGCACCAGCAAGAAAACAACGGTCTTTATGAGTGTGAAAAATAACTCCTTTCAGCTCTTTCGAACGAGTATGAAGATCATCAACAAGATCATTAAGCTCTCGCAATGTATCTTCATCTAGAACCGTCATCGACTTGTCACTGTTGAAACCAAAGCCTACATAAGCAATATTGTTTTTAACTTCGAAACTAATTTTTTGATTGGCCATATAAAAGTGCTCCTTAAACCATTAAGTTTTCGATCATTGTGGCCCCACCTTGACCACCCCCGATGCATAACGAAGCAAGACCATATTTAGCCTTTCTGCGTTTTAACTCATGAGCAAGAGTTACAATGAGACGTGACCCCGTCGAACCAACGGGATGTCCGAGTGCAATGGCTCCGCCATTAACATTGAGCTTCTCATCAGGAATATCACCGTGAACTTTATCAACTCTAAAGCGACGAGCAACTTCCCCATCAGTTAGACCGCGACGAACTGCCATGACTTGAGCGGCAAATGCTTCATTGATTTCTACGAGGTCCATTTGTTCGAGAGTCATATTTGTTCGCTTTAAAAGGCCATCGATAGCACAGAGAGGTCCCATTCCCATTCTCTCAGGCTCAAGACCTGTGAAATGATAATCTATAATTCTGGCCATTGGTTTTAAATTATATTTTTTAAGAGCATCTTCAGAAACAATAAGCAGAGCTGAGCCACCATCAGTAATAGGACAACTATTGGCCACAGTCACAGTTCCAGATTTGCGATCAAAGTAAGGCTTTAATTTCGCTAAACCTTCAACGGTCGAACTCTCTCTTGGACCAACATCGATATCCAAAAGCTTGTCTAGCTTAGCACCGAAAACAATGGGAACAATTTCATCCACAAAACGACCTGCTTTTTGAGCAGCTACAGCTTTGTGATGACTTTTGTTGGCAAACTCATCTTGTTGCTCACGAGTAAAACCCAATTCTCTTGCAAGCAATTCTGCCGTTTGCCCCATGTTCAATCCACAGAAAGGATCTGTGAGTCCTTGCTCAATAGCAATCACGGGAGATAAATAGGGAGGTCTAAAAGTTGAAATAACTTTTACTTTATCGGCCAACGTTTTGGCCTTCATCATCATCGCAAAAAATTCAGTCATCTCTTTATTATAAAGAAGAGGCATTTGAGACATTGATTCAACACCACCAGCAATAATCACTTCGCTTCTTCCGCTCGCAACTTTCAAAAAGGCTTGCGAAACGGCTTCCATTCCTGAAGCACAATTGCGGTGAACAGTGTATCCAGATGTGCCCTTATCAAGACCAGCAAGCAAGGCAATCACTCTTCCGATGTTAGGGAAAGCTGCAGGGTTACCTACGTTACCAAAGATAACTTCATCAACTTCATCTACAGGAATGTTTGATTTATCCATCAAATTACGAACCAGGTAATCTCCAAGATATGGCGCTTGCACATCTTTAAGATCAAGTCCTGCCTTTGACTGAGGTGATCTTTTGGCATCAACTAAATAGACGGGTCGAAGTCCCATGTCTCCTGCTCCTTGGAAAAATGAATAATATTAAGACTAGAGTATTCTAATCGCTTATCGAAACATAATAAAGTTAGGAATCGAATTTCTTTTTAGTAACCTGTTTTGATCGGAAATAAAAAAGGCCCCTATGAAAAGGGGCCTTGATAATAATCATGTCATTTAAAAACTAGAAACCGATTGTCAAACCAAGGTTCACTTGGGCTTCTGAAGAATCTTGAATCTCTGTACCTAGATTGCTTAACACAATCTCATTGAAGTTTAAGTAAGTACTGTTGTTAGTAGTCTGAGAATCTTTTCCAAAACCGTTTGTCAGGTTTTTCTTGTATCTGAAATCCAATTGAACACCAATTGAATCTGAAAGCAATAATTCAGCACCAAGAATACCAGAAGCACTTACTGATGATCCAGTTACAGAGTCATCACCAAGGTTTGAGTTGGTTCCAAAGTTGTTTTGAAACTGGCTCGACTTCTTCGTATACTTAACGCTTGCTCTTTCATAACCTACGCCAACTCCTACGAATGGACGAAGTTTAGTTTCTACTGTGAAGAAAAACTTTGAATTCAAGTCAAGACCAACTCTCGTATAATCAATTTCATCACCAGTTGTACTAACGTTAAAGCCAGTATTGTAATAATTTTGACCAAAGGTATTGGCCGTATCGATGATACTCATCGTCGTCAAGCCCAAACCAATTCCTACAGAAAAGCGATCTGATACCATGGTATCAAAAGCTAAACCTGCATGAATTTTCGACTCACAACCATCAAGACAAGCTTCGTTAAATCGAGTCAAACCAGCATACGGAGTGATACGATTCTTCTTCTCTTCTTTGGCAGGAGCTGGTGGGGCAGCGACAACAACTTGAGTAGATGCTTGTCTAACTGAAACTTGATCACCGTCATCAGCAGCTTGATTTCTGAACTTCTTTTGAAGATCTTTCATCAATTCCATTTCACTATTGATACGCTTCTCTTCAATTTTTTTCTGCACCATCTGCTCGTTTTGTTTCTCGAGCTTCTTGCGCATTTTCTCGATGCGATCAGCAGGACTAGGACGATTAAATTGACCTTCAATATCAATTTCTTCCGATTCTAAAACTGAAGAAGTGTCATCTAGAAGATCATCTTGGGCCATGACCATTGGAACATGGGCCATTTGAAGGGCCAAAACGAATGTCGTTAAGAGGGCCTCTTTCGTTTTCATAAATTGTCTCCTTCTAAACTCACAAGCCAAACCCGAATAAGACTTAAGAGTGATTTACATAACGCTAAACAATAAAGCACTTTCTTATACAACAACATGTCGCGCCAAACAGCCTTTTTTTTCATTGATGAAATTTTTACTGAGTTTGCGTTTTTTGGAGACTCTAAGTATATGAAATCTTATCGAGAAAGAGGGAAATACTTCCAATTTGAATTGGTAAACTTACCCGCCATAATACAAATAATACTGGGTTTTGCCTGACCTTCGCAGTTATTAGGGTCCCCCATAAAGCGATCTCGAACTATCCCCAAGACGCTAAAAATCAAAAATGACATAACCATAAGGAGCAAAATGTATTCAACTGCAGTTTGGCCTTCTTGATTTTTCAAAATGAGTTCCTACTTAAACTGGGTTTCAATAGTTAAGTCTACCATAGACGAAAAAAGTCCCATCTTGGGGGCCCTAAAAGGTCCAAAATAATCAACATTTTTAAGTTTTTGTGTAATTCCTGGCGAAGATGAATCAAAGAGTCCAAGCTTTAACATCGAATGTGTATTTACAGTTGAAGACTTCACTGACTTAACATGAACAAAAACTTCAGAGGTTAAATTCAAACTCCAGTCAAAGACCTCATCTTGCAAGCGCGGGTCAATCAAGGGAAGCTTTTTGCTTAATCTTCTTAAAGATTCAGCTTTTAAGAATTCAAGCTTCATCCCTTTAGAGGCTGGGTAAAGCAAGCGAACCACAATTTTATTGTCTTGATATTCAATGAACCAAAATGGTGATTCAGTACCTATACTTTTTTCTGAAGTCACAATCATTAAACCGTAACTCTTTAAAGAAGTGTACTGAGCTTCAACCGGACTAGTCGCCTCTAAGATCACATAGTGATCAACGAGCGGATTTAAGCCTAAGGGCATACCTGTTGGAAAAGCGCCTATAAAAGTAAGTTGCTTGGGATGGATAATGCCTTCATAACTAGCGAGCTCGATACTCCAAGGCTTTTGCTTATGAAACAACCACTCTCTCATTCGGGTTTGCTTAAAATAACCATCGAGTTCTTTGTAGGCCGTTAAAAGTTGTTCCACCAGTACATCTTGCTTCAAAAGATAACGAGGTGAAAAAAGGGCGACAAAAAAGAAAAAGATATCCCCTTCATCAGAAAGGACATCAATCCGCTTTGAATAATAACTCATTAAAGTACTAAGCAAGGATTCAGAAGACCAATCTCTAGGAGTCGCAATAAATATTTTAAACTGTTCGTACAATTCCTTTATAGAAGGAGGAGCATAAACCATTAACTTGTCAGGTGTAATTTGTTGAAAACCACCATAACGAAAATAAGCTTGAGATACCTTTGAAACAAACTGAATCCAATTCTGATCGAAGTCATCGTCAAGAGAGCTCAAAGGAAGAGCAAAACGACGTGAAAATTCATAAACATTTTCACTTGGGCGATGACCAAGACTGAGCCATGAATTATCACCAAGGATTGTGTAGGGCCGTTCTGAGATTAAGTCTTCTATATTAATCAAAGCATCTATATGTCGTTCCTGCCCCCATGACTTTAAAAACATGAGTTCAAGCAAACCGAGGTCCGTACCAAAAAGCTCACCAAGATCCATCCGGTCATCATCTAAGACCAAAACATCTTTTCCATTTTTAATCAGATCAATGGCCAAAATGAGAGATAAATAATTGCTTCCAACAATGGCCGTGTGAAAATCTTTTTTTAACAAATATCCTCCAAACAATGGCGCAAATGGGCCATAATTTGCATGCTTTGCTCGATTGCCCTTCTTTTTAATTCATCTCTCTTGCGCAATCGCTGCGCCAGATAATCACTGTCGTCTTGTAATAATCGTTGAGAAACTTCACTTAATTGTGACACGACTGAAATATCTTCGCGACAGTTTTCATAAACAAAGTCATATTCTGTGGAGCGATGAGTCTTCGGACCCACGACTATTCGGCAACCACTCCAAAAGGGTTCAGATACTGAATGGATTGAGCGGCCAAAGCCGCCACCAACGTAGCTAGAACCAAACAAGCTATAGGTTTCGCACAGGACGCCAGGAATTTCGCTAATGAGAATACTCCCCTTGTCGAAACTTTCAGTTTTTGAATCGATTCGTTGAATAGGAATCTGAGGTGCAGCTCTTCTAAGATTTTTTATCATTTCAAGTAAGAAATCTTGCCCTAACTTATGAGGGGATAAGACCACTAATACCTCTGAAGAAAGAATCTGCTGTTGAAGTCGCTCATTCCTAAAGATGTCCATTTCATTTGGCCAACAACTACCTAGGACTATTCTTCTTTCGCGAGGATATGAATTTAAAAAAGAAGCAAAAGACATTAATCCTTTTAGTTTGAATGTTTCTGTTGACGACTCCTGTCTGTGAATAATTTGACGATCTCGAAGCTCAAATTTCTTTACCTTAGTTGAATCAAGTCCCAACTGAAGAAAAAGCTGACAATCCTTTTCCGTCGATGTGTAAATCAAATCAAACTGGCGATATAAAGATCTTAAATAATAGCGAGTGTAAAAGCGTTCGAGATTTTTTCCTTTTAAAGTAGCACTCATCAGTATGAGTCTCATTTGCTTTTGCCATTTTAGCGCTAAAAGCTCCGGGAAAAAGTCATAACGACATAAAATCAATGTCGAGGCCGTTACCCAATCAAATAGTGTAGTTGGATTTAAAAAAGGCAGCCTTAAACAGCGAACTTGCTGAGGGAATTGTTCAAAAAGAAGGCCCATTTTTTTTTCTAAAGAGGGAGAAGAATAGATAATTTCAACGCACTTGCCGCGAGAAATTTCTTCATTGGCCAAAACAGCGACCTGTTCCCACTCTCCTTCTGAAGAAACTTCAAAGCAAAGATCGGCCACAACTTGCCTCTTTTTAAAACTTTCTGATGAGCGAGCAAAATGATTTAACTCTTCGAAAATTTTACGCTTTTGAAGGCTTGGAACGAAGTGGGACAATAAATCAATTAAGGGAGCAAGGTAATGGCGAAGCCATAAAATGAATTCTTGGGTAATCGTGAAAAAGGTCATTAAGCTTGTCCTATTTTTGGTGTCAACTTGACTACTTTTCCCAATGACGCACTGCACATCTATGTATTACCTTTGTCGAACACCTTAATATTCTTACAATGCCTTACTTTATCCGTATAAAAACTATCGAGTTTTAACAACTGATTGCATTTTAACCACCTATCACTATATTGTCTAAGGCCTATTACAGTTGTTGAGTCATTTAATTGGGAGTTTATGATGAAAAAGACAATTCTGACATTTGCTGGGTTACTTTTAACTACCGGCGCATTTGCACAAGCTACTACTAGTTCGGCAAACACTACGAGTACTAATGCATTATCTGATTTTTACGGTTCACTTAAGGCTTCTCCATTGAAATTTACTTTCATTGAAGAATTCGCACCTGGAAGAAATGAGAATAACGATTTGACTACAGATACATGGTCAAACACGATTACTCCTTATTTCTCTTACAAGTTGAATGATCGCAACAGCCTCGCAGCTTACGGTCAATGGTCAACTTCAAAGTCTGATCCAGAAAGAGCTTACACAACAGCATGGTCAAACCTTACTTTTGATTATTCTTTCAAGAACATCTTGACTGAAGATTCAAACGGAATTGGTATGAACTTTGTTGCTCGTCAACGTTTCTTCATGGACGCTATCCAAAACAACAAAGCAACAAGTGGTTATTCAAGAGTTGGTGCTAAGTTTTACAAGACTATCGGCAAAGTATCAGGTTCTGCTGATGTACTCTTTGCTAAGTATCACCAAAACTCTGAAGTTGCTGATGCGACAACTGCAGATACTTACTTTTATATTCCAGCAAACGTTTCACTTACTCTTGGCGAGAAAGGCTATGTTGCTTTCCTTCCAGAGTATTTTAGACAATTTGCTACTGAAACAACTGATTCACTTTCAAACAATTTGAGTGCAGCTATCGAAGGCGGATATCAAGTAACTGATCAACTTGGTCTTGCTCTCAACATTGGTCAAGCTGAGCTTGTTAATTTCAACGGTGGAATGCAGGGTGTAGCTGATCGTAAGATCAAGGCCAATCCACTTGCAGACCTAGACTATACTTTCCAATTGTCTATGAGCGTATTCTAAGCATCCCAATTTGTGTTTAAAATATGAAAGGCCACCTTCGGGTGGCCTTTTTTTTTGGCAATAATTGCCGTTCATTCACTAAACAATCTCCCCCATTTTAATAGCCACTTTTAGAAACCGAAAGGCTCCATGAACTCCCCTGAGTTCTGGAGGAACAATGGTTGATCAAAAGACGCAAGAACTGTTAGCGCGTATTGAGCAGTGGCTTTCGCAAAAACACAAATTGTCGAAGTCAACTACGATTAAAGAGAATCATGTGGTGGTCTTGGTTAATGATCATCAATATGGGCCTTTAAATTCTCAAGATCTTACTGAACTTTCAACTTTTGAACCAAGCTCGTTGAGCCTAGTACTCTTTCGAGAAGACAGCGAATTACCCTGGAGCCTTTTAGCTGAGCATCCTACTTTTAATCGTCGTCAAGGCCTTGGAGCAACATCGAAAACGATTCTTGATAGCAATGAATTCTATCATTTAAAAAATGGTGTCAAACACGGCCCTTATAAGTTTCAAGCACTCGAAGCAATGATGGCCGCTAAAGAAATTAATTACACCGATTATATTAGTCTCGATAATGGCCAGTCTTGGGTTTACCTCTACCAGCTCGAAAGATTTGATCGTCGCGATCAAAACTCAGAGGACCTCCCTCATTTGCCGAAACTCGAAATATTTGACCAGTCTGAAATTGATGCTCATGAAAATCGATATGAAAGAGAAGTAGATGAAGATCTTTCAATAATGACTCAGTTGATTCATAAAAATGATATTAATAAAGCTTCTACAAATGAAAATGCAATTCCCTTTCACTTGAATTCGAAGAAATGGGGCGCTATTGCTTCTCTCATTCTTGTTGTAGGACTCATCTTTATCTTCTCTGGACCTGATAAGATATCTGAAAGATCACCTGCTTCAAAAGCAATACAAACGGCCAAAGAAAATAATGAAGCTCCAGCAAAAACTATTGAAAAAGAACCAGTGAAAAATATAAAAAATAAGCGTGCCTTTGAAAGAAGACCTCCTACAACTTCACGTCCCTCAAGAACAAAAAGCTTCACCGAATCAGATGCATTTAAGGAAAGTCAGCAACGACTTGGTGAACATATGAGAGAAGAAAACGAAAATACAGCTGATGTTGAAGATTCCGATCCGTATGAGTATGATCCAGTTCGTTCGAAGGTTTCAAAAGAAACGATGGATCGCATGAATGACAACGAAAATATTGACGATCTTGACCGCGCACCAGCAAGTGATATAACTCCATGGCCTGCCGCAGAAGAAAGTCCAAGCCAAGAAATAGAAGAAGCCGAAGCTATCGACTTTTAAATGACAAGTTCTTGCGGGCCAGATAAAATGGCCCATGACCAAAGAAATCGATCAATTAATTGCCAATTTTCGACCTCCGGCATTTCCGGGTTCCTACTTCATTTCATTTGAAGGAATTGAAGGGGCGGGGAAATCAACCCAAATCATTCAAACCCAGCGCTATTTAGAGAGTCTCAACTTTAGAGTCTTGGTGCTAAGAGAGCCAGGTGGAACCAGTTTTGGTGAAAAGCTGAGAAAAGCGATTCTTGAGTCTAACTCTCCTATTCATCCAGTGGCCGAAATGCATCTTTTTGCTAGCTCACGTGCCCAATTACTACATGAAGTGACACTTAAAGAGTTAGCTGTTCCTGGAACGATCATTATTTACGATCGCTATATCGATAGCACAATTGCCTATCAAGGCATGGGACGAGGTTTAGGAATTGAGGCCGTTTTAAAAACCCATCAAAGCTTTCCTCTAACGCTTGTTCCTCATCTCACCCTTTATATCGCTATTGGATTAAACACTTCTCATCTAAGACAGAACAAAAGACAAATCCCAAAAGACTACTTTGAACGCCAAGGAAATGATTTTTATCAAAAGCTCATTGATGGCTATGAAAAATCCCATGAGCTTTTTCCAGAAAGAGTCTTCAAAATTGATGGCGAGAAAGACGAAAGTTTTGTCTTCGAAGAAATCAAAAGAGCGGTCCACCATCTCATAGAAAGAGTTCGCTAGATGAGCGACAAAATTCAAGATCGTCTCTTAAAACTAGCTGCAAAAAATCAACTTGCACCATTTTATCTTATTTTAAGCAATCGCATTGAAGACCTTGAAAAATGGATGAAGGATACTTTGGCCCTCATGCTGGCCCAATGGTTAAATGTTCCTTATGAGAAGGCGCAAAGTAAAATAGAACTGGGCGTGGCAGATTTCCTTTGGATAAATCGCAGAGATCTTACTAAAGATTATTCCGTAACTGAGAATGATCTGGGTGAAATGGTTCAATTTGTCCAGTGGCGAAGTATCGAACTCCCTTGGAGAATTGTTGTTGTTAACGATGCTCATATGATCAGCGAGCGCTACTATAATAAATTGTTAAAAATTCTCGAAGAACCAGGTGAGAAAATTTCACTTTTCTTTCTCTATGGTGACGAGAAGAAATTACTTCCAACAGTTATGTCACGAGCTATCTGCTTACGTCCCCTGTTAAGAGATAATTGGCGAGGGCAACAAACGACTCTTGAGCTCATCAATAAACTTAAAGAAGACTTCGGCATTGAAGCTCAGGGCGAAACAATTGTCGGAGTTTCAGCGGCATGGGATAAAATCAAAAGTAAAAAGCCTCTTCAAGCACAATTATGGTCTAACCTGATTGATATCGCACTTGGTCAAGAACATCTTTACAGTGGCAAGGATTTTCTCCAATTATCCAGAATATTAGAGCTTTCAACGGAAGAAGAGATCTATCACAACTCCTTCCAGAATAGACTTCATCGCCTGCTCCACGCAACGCTTTTACCTTGCGCATTGCCAATAGACGGGAACATGGAAAATTGAGAGGATAAAGTCCCACAATTTTAAGGTTTTATATGTCAGAGTCCCAAATAGAGAACAAAGAAATTAACGATCATGATCAAACAGTAGGGCCAAATAATCAACTGAATGACCAAGACCTCGAAGCTGATCGCGAGAGTCGTTACAAGGAAGGCGAAGAACTCACCATGGTTCGCGTTCGTTTTCCAGGCAACGCACGTTCCTTTCCCTTCATTTTAGGCAAGAGAACTTTTTCTTACGGACAAAAAGTTGTGGCGATGTCAGATCGTGGAATGGATGTTGGTTATATCAACTCTTTTCCCTACCAAATCAAGTTCGACAAATCGATGTTACCCATTCGAAGTATTTCAAAAATTGCTTCACAAGAAGATTTTGATGAACAAAAAGCAAGTAGCGTAAAATCAAAAGAGGCATGGAACTCTGGAAATGAAGTTGTCGCTAAATTGAATCTCGATATGAATATTACACACGTTGAGATTATTCAATTCGGCAAGAAAATGGTTTTTTACTTCACTGCTCCTGCACGAGTTGATTTTCGAGAACTGGTTAAAGACTTAGTTGGAAAATTAAAAACAAGAATTGAGCTACGACAAATCTCAGTAAGAGATAGAGCTGCGGCCCTTGGCTCTATTGGACCTTGCGGACAAATGACTTGTTGTTCGAGTTTTTTAAAAAACTATGGTTCCGTCAGTATCAAAATGGCCAAAAACCAAAACTTGGCCCTTATCCCAAGTAAGATCAATGGTGTTTGCGGGCAAATCAAATGCTGTATCAAGTATGAAGATGATGTCTATTCTGAAAAAAGAAAAAAAATACCTCGTGAAAATAGCATAGTTCTTGCGGCCAATGGAGACATAGGAAAAGTCACAAGACTTCATATCTTGGCCGAAAGATTTGATATGCTTACTGAACGTGGAATCATCAGACGTTATAGTTCTTCACAATTCGATCCAGACCGCCAGCTACCAGAGGGATATCGATTCCCGCAAGATTTTGATTCAATCACTACTGAACTTGATAAAGTCATTGGACTGAGTGAAGAGCTCAAAGTTCGTAGCGATCAATTTATCGAAGACATGGATGATGAAGAACACTACGATCAAAATGATTTTGATTCAGAATCAGATAATGATGACGAACATGATAACAATGATGACTCTCATGATTCTGAACAAGAAAGTGAAGACGATAACAACAGTATGCACTACAAGGCCACTGAACAAGACCAAAAGGCCAATCAGCCTCAAAGAAGCGATCCTCGCGACATGGATCAAGACAAAAAACCTAACGGTCAAGGCCAGAATCAAAATAATAAAAACAGAAATAGAAACCGCAATAGAAACAGAAATAAATCAAAAAAACCTCAATAAAAGATGAAGTCTGTTAAAATTCTCCATACAAGTGACTGGCATCTAGGAAAGAAGCTTTTTAAGCTTAGTCGTCTGCCTGAACAAAAAATTTTCATCGAATATTTTTTAAAAACAATTCAATCGGAAGATATTAATTTGGTGATTATTGCTGGAGATATCTTCGATACTCCCCAGCCACCTCACGAAGCAATTTCCCTATTTTTTTCGACATTAAAAAGATTGAGCGATTTGGGAGTAACGACAGTTATCATCGCAGGTAATCACGACTCTGCAGTCTTCATTGACTCGCCCTCTCCATTATTAAAAGAGCTTAATGTTCACGTATGCGGACAACTAATCAACTCAGAACATCAACTCGATCTAGGAAAATTAACATTAGATTTAGAAATTCATCAAAGCAAAATTCATCTTTCGCTTCTTCCTTATTTTAGAAACTGGGAAATGGAAGTTTTGGCCCAACAAGAACAGCTACAACTTGAAAATGAGGAAGATTACCTAAAATTGATAGAACTCCTTTTTAAAAAATTAACCTCAAGTGAAGCAGATACCAATATACTTGTCGCCCATCATCTTTTTGGCCCTTTTCAAATTTCAGGTTCAGAGCAAGGAATAAGCCTTGGGACCTTGGCCAGTATTCCACTTAAAATGACTTCCCAATATTTTAATTACGCGGCCCTAGGGCATATCCACAAAAGACAATCATTTGAAGTAGAGAAAAGTTCAATCGTTTACTGCGGGTCTCCTCTTCCTTTTAGATTTTCCGAATCAAACGAAAAATCGATGGAATTGATAACGATTGATAAAGAGGGCGTTCGACATGAAAAGCACGCTCTTCCCATGATTAGAAAATTAGTTAAACTTGAACTCCAATCAGATAAATGGAACAAGCAGTGGTTGAGTCATTTAGAAAATTTTGAAAATGCATGTCAATTAAATCCTTATTATGAAGTCCATTTGCACCTCGTAAAACCAGAGGCAGGCCTGCACGACATCATAAGACAAGCAATTCATGATTCAGGCGCTGAGGTTTTATCTTTTTTCACTTTATTACCCGAAACAGAAAATGGAAGTATCGATCATCTACAAGTCATTAATCAATTGCAAAACACAGAAAAACTATTTGAAACCTTTTATCAAAACAAATATCCAGGAACTGAACTTCCACTCGATCTTAAATCTGAACTTCATCTCTTGTTAGACGAAGTTCGAAAAAATGAGATTCAAGATTTATGAGATTTGAAAAACTAACCATTCAAAACATCAATTCTTGGAATGGTAAGCATTTTTTCGACTTTCAAGAAATTTTAAAAGGTGAAGATCTGTTTGCTATCACAGGCCCGACCGGTTCTGGAAAATCCACAATTCTCCTCAGTTTGTCTCTCGCTCTCTATGGCCGAGGGCCAAAAGGACTTGACGCTCAAGATTACATATCGATGGGGCAAGAAGAGGCCAGCGTCGAACTTATTTCAACGATTCGAGGCAAGTGCATTCGCGCCCAGTGGACAATCCAAAAAGGTAAAACGCCAAAAAGGAGCGTTTGGATAGATGATAAAGCGGTCTCACGTCCCAAAACTGCGATTGAAGAACTTATTGGACTTAACTTTGATCAATTTTCAAAAACAATTATTTTGAACCAAGGAGAATTCTCGCGTTTTTTAACAAGCAGTTTTACGGAGAGAAAGGAAATACTTGAGCATCTATCAGGAATCCACGAGCTATCTTCGCTCATTGATGAATTAAAGAAAAAACGTCAAATAGTCAATCAAGAATGGGAATTGATTTATAATCAGATAGAATCGCTCCCCAAAAATCAATTTACCAATAATGAAGAACTAATTAAGGCCCAGGTTGAAAATGAAAATCTTATTCAGCTAAATGAAAAACAACAATCTGAAAATGAAAAACTCAATAACGCAATAAAAAGTTATAATGAATTTTCAATTGCGAGTGAAAAGATCTCTCAAAAAATATGTAAGCAAGAAGAAATACTCAAAGCGATACATCCTCAGATCACAGAAAGTCGTAAAAACTATGACCAATCGCAAATTGATCACTCTCTTTTAGTAGATAAAGCAAATCAACTGCGACCATTATTCGAGAGAGGGTTAATCATTGAGAATAATCTTAATATAAAAAATCAGAATCTTTCTATTGCACAAGATAAGACAAAAAAATTACAGCTAAACTTAAAACATTTAATTGAAAATCTTTCAAAAAAGAATGAACAACTCATAAGCATTAAACAAAATTTAGAAATTTTAAGTTCACCACTTTCAACTCTCTCTGATCACGACAAAACAAAAGCATCACTTTTGTTTAATCAGATGAAAGAAAACAAACAAGAACTATTATATTTAGACGAACTATCTAAAAAAATAAATGAGCAAAAAAGAAAATCAGAGGAAACGCTTAAGTTTTCACAAAACAAATTACAAGAACTTTCAAAAGTCATTGTTGAAATAAATCCGAACGGGCAATCATTGAATTCATTAAGAGATCTTTTACACCATAAAAACTCAGCAACAGTTGAGTCCAAGCAAGTCTCCTTGCTTATCAAAGAAAAGAGAGAGAAACTCACTAATGAAAAAAGGCTACAACAAAAGTTATTAAATGAATTCGAAAAGCTTACTCATGAATTCGAACAATTTAATACCCAGAGCAAAAAATCGCAACTAGAGCATGCACTAAAAATTTGCTTTGAAGCATCAGTTGAAGCTGGCCATTGCTTACTCTGCGGTCATGACAAACTTCCCCACTCTCATCAATCAATTGAAAATTGGGTTGAGAGCGAAGCTGAAGTATTTAATGAGCAAGTATTACGCAATTGTGAAGTTCAAGTTTTAACTAAGAAAGAAAAGATCTCCCATCTTCAAAACGAATTGAATACATTAGAAATTCGACTTCACTCTCTGGACATTAGTGATGATGCTTCCCTTTTAAAACTTAAACAGCAAATAAGTCAAATCGAGGAAATAGATCGAACAATTATCCCACTCCAGTCGTTGATTCCCCTTCAAAAGGAACAGATTGAAAAAGCAATCAATGACAGTAAAGAGAATAAAAATAAACAGGCACAAACAAATGAAAAGATAATTACTCTCTTTAAGGATTTACAGAATGTAATCAGCATTGAGAATACTGAAATATTGTTCAATCAATGGGAAGACTGGCAAAGTATTGAACAAAAAAGACAATCTCTAAAAATTGAACTGTTGCAAGTCGAAAACAATGTCGAACAAATTAAACTGCAACAAGATTCATCTAATGAACAGCTCAAAGTCTTTGAAGTAGAAATTTCAGACTTAAAGAATCAAATTGATAGTTTAACCCAAGAGTTGTATGCAATATCTAAGGGAAGGCCAATAAGAGATTGCCAAAACGATCTTGAGACCTCTCTCGCAAAGTCACTCCAGGAAAATACTGCAAAAGAAAAAATCTGGAGGGAGCTCACCCAAAAAAGGGACATGGAGGCCAATACTCTATCAATTTTAGGTAACGACCTAAAGACCTGCCAAATAGATGTCATCAATAGTAAAACAAAAATTTCAAAAATTCTAAAAGAGGTTTCTCCCCTCTTAACAATCAACAATGAAACAATTGATCTTGTAAAATTGTTATCTCCAGAATCCGACTGGAATGCTTCAATTATTCAAGAAATCTATCAACTAAAACTGATTCCCTTCATGGAGCAACTTCGTCGTGAGTATGAGCAATTGGCCGAGAAAAGAGGAATGCTGAAATCTAAAATAGAGGAATTTCAGAAATTCGAGAAATACCATCGAGAGCTTAATGAAAAATTTGCAAAGATAAATTCTCAAAAGGACATTTTCGAAGAACTCTATTCTCTCATGGTAAAAGGCGACTTCCGTGGTTTTGCTTTAAGTTTTATAGAAGAGTCCCTTGTTACACTGGCCAATCATGAGCTCGATCTTTTATGTGGGGGGAGATATCGTCTCATTCAACAAAAAGATAGTAGTAAATCACAAGTCGATTTTATGATTCTTGACTCTCTACACGGCGGAGAAGCACGAAAGATCTCAACTCTCTCTGGGGGTGAAACCTTTATGGTTTCTCTTGGTCTTGCGCTTGCTCTTTCAGAAATGATGAGAGGAAAAACTGAAATTGATTCCTTCTTTATAGATGAAGGTTTTGGGGCCCTAGACCCCGACAGTATCGAAGAAGTACTCGAGATTTTATTCAATGTACAAATGCGGGGCAAAACCATTGGACTTATTAGCCACGTCAAATCCTTAACTTCAAGAATACCAATCAATATTGAATTATCTAAAAATCAATTGGGTCATTCCGAGTTTAGAATTCACAAGAATTAGGCGTTCTAGGAAAGGGTATAACATCTCGAATATTTTTCATTCCTGTAATATACATAATGGCCCGTTCAAAGCCTAAACCAAATCCTGCATGGGGTGTTCCACCAAATCGTCTTAAATCAAAATACCACTGCAGGTGAGTTTCATTCATCTGAAGCTCTCGGGTTCTTTGGATAAGACGATCAAGATCATCCTCTCTTTGAGAACCACCGATGATTTCACCAACTCCTGGAACTAAAACATCCATAGCGCGAACAGACTTACCATCTTCGTTTTGCTTCATATAGAAGGCTTTGCAGTGCTTTGGATAATCTTTAACTATCACGGGTTGTTTGAAATGAACTTCAGTCAAATAGCGTTCATGTTCGGTTTGCATTTCATCTCCCCAATTTGTTGGGAACTCGAATTTATGACCACTTTTAGATAATATCTGCATGGCCTCTGTATAACTGACTTGGAGAAATTCAGAGTTGCGAACAGCATCTAATACTTCCAAATGATTTGTAAAAGGTTGTTTTTCCTGTTTGGCCTGAAATTCATGATAGCCACGAAGTGCCTCAAGCTCATCAGAACAGTGCTTAAAAGCTGAATTGATAAGATATTTTACATAATCCGAAGCAAGAATAGCGTCCTCTTCAAGATCCATAAAAGCCTTCTCTGGCTCTATCATCCAAAATTCAGACAAATGTCTCGCGGTATTTGAATTTTCAGCACGAAAAGTTGGGCCAAAAGTATAAACGGCACCAAGTCCATGAGCAAAACACTCCCCCGCCAATTGACCTGTAACTGTTAGATGTGTTTGCTTACCAAAATAATCTTTTGTAAAATCTGGACCTGCTTTTAACTCGTGTGGCTTCAATGAAGTTACAGTGAACATCTCCCCAGCTCCTTCAGCATCAACCGTCGTCAAAATGGGAGAATTGAGATAGAAAAATTTCTTAGAAGAGAAAAATTCATGTGTGGCCATTGCTAATTGGTGACGAACTCTAAATATGGCACCAAAAAGGTTTGTCCTTACTCTTAAGTGTGACTGTTCTCTCAAAAACTCAAGACTTGTGGCCTTCTTTTGAAGTGGATAGTCCTCTGGAGTAGCAGAAACAATCTCAATCGTTGAAGCTTGCATTTCAACATCTTGTCCTTTGCCCTGACTCTCAACGATCTTTCCAATAACTCTGACCGCTGAGCCAATTAAAAGCTTGGTCACTTCAGTAAAATTAGGAAGGTCCGCATCGATGACGATCTGAAGAGTTTTTTGACAAGAGCCATCATTTAAAACGAAAAAAGCAAAGGCCTTAGAGTTACGAACACTTCTAATCCAACCCTTAACTTCTACAGTTGAACCAATTTCTTTTTGGGCAAGGACATCAACGATTAACTTTCGAGATTGCATATATTCCTCAATATTAAAAAAGCTCTTGTTTAATTTTAACTAATGTTTCTTTGTCTAAACGCGCCCCGAATCGAGTGACTAATTCCGAAGAAGCTCGACAGGCAAGTTCACCAGCTTCAGCAAATGTTTTATTCTGAGTAAGGGCATAAAGAAAAGCTCCCGCGAAGAGATCGCCGGCACCGTTGGTATCTATAGCATCAACCTTGCGAGTAATAATGACGATTTCTCTTTCTCCATCAAATAAGTAAGCTCCACGTGGTCCACGAGTAATGGCAAAAGCTTTCGCATGCTTTTTTAAAACGTCGACAGCTTGGTCAAAACTTTCCGTTTCAGCAAAACTTTTAGCTTCAGCTTCATTGCAAAAAAGCAGATCGACGCCAGCGCCAAGCATTTCGTGGAATCCGGCACGGAAATATGTCACGACTCCAGGATCAGAGAAAGTGAGAGCGACTTTTACTCCTGCAGACTTGGCCATTTCACGCGCTGAAATAGCAGCGGCCTTTCCTGTTTCGGAAGTTACTAAATAACCTTCCATATAGAGATAATCCGATTGTTCAATCTCTTCTTTGCGAAGCTCAGCAACACTAAAAGTTTCAGTTATTCCAAGATAGGAATTCATCGTTCTATCGGCATCTGGAGTAACAAAGACCATACATTTACCTGTAACTCCATCCGGCCTTACTTCGCCTAAATTGGTATGAACACCATTGCTTTTTAAATCCTTTGCGTAAAAATCGCCGGCCTCGTCATTGGCCACTTTACAAGAATAAAACGACTTACCACCAAGTTGGGCGACAGCAATGATGGTATTGGCAGCCGAACCGCCACAAGTTCGACGATGCTGATGATTATCTAATTTTGAAAGAAGTAAGTTTTGGCGATCTTGATCGACCAAGGTCATTAGTCCTTTTTGAACATCCATTTTACTCAAGTAATCTGGGTGAACCTCAATCTCCATATCAACGAGAGCATTTCCAATCCCATAGACATCATATTTTTTCATTGAATCATCCTTTCCTTATTATGAGTCAGCATTGTAGTTGAAAGCTTACTTTATGTCATATGGAGAAGCTTGAAATTATCATTTTTGACGCAAAGAAATATTTTATGATTGTCCATGTTTCCTTCTTTTCAAAAGTATTTATTCACTTATAATGAATGAGACTGATTAATCAATTTTTAGGGAGTACTGAAATGGGCTTACAAGATTTTCTCAAAAAGAAAGAAGACAAAAACTCAGAAGGCGGTAACGTAAAGAATGATTTCAGGGCCAAAATTCTAGAAATTCTTGAAGAAATCAAGGCGCTTAACGAAGACAAGTTTAATGAGCTTAATAAGGTTTTTCACTCTCAATATGACAAAGTAAACATTCAAAAGAAAAAAATAATTGGCTTCTACGGTCACCTCGTCGAAGAGCTTAAGCGACTTCGTGACAATGCTGGTATTCAAGTTCAAAAAACCACTAAGAAAGTCGTTAATCGTTCACCAGTAAAAGAAGCGGTTAAGGCCATTCACAAAGTTGAAAAAGCCGTGAAACAAGCTGAAAAAGATATCAAAAAGACGGTAAAAGAAGTTCAGAAAGAGGCCAATAAAGTGGCCACCGACATCAAAAAAGAAGTGAATAAAGTTGCTAAAAAAGTAACGACTGCTACTGCAACAACTAAAAAGAAAGCTGCAGCTAAAAAAGCTCCTGCCAAGAAAGCACCTGCTGCTAAGAAGACTGCAAAAAAAGTAGTCGCAAAGAAAGCAACGGCCGCTAAAAAAGCACCCGCAAAGAAAAAAGTTGCTGCTAAAAAGAAAGCCGCTTCTAAGAAATAAAAGTGGCCGCCTCAACAGGAATCGAACCTGTGACAGAGCTTTAGGAAAGCCCCGTTATATCCAACTTAACTATGAGGCGGAATCCGTATTATACGAAGACGGTCGTGGCACTATAAGGTCCACTGCAACAATTTATTCTAAATTATCTTTTGGCTTCCAAGCTTCATCACGTTTGGTAACGCCTTGACGAGACTCATGCAAGCGCTTTAAAACTTTTTCAAATTGATTCATCATTTTTTGATACAACTCTTCGCCCTCAAGATGCTTCATCGCATAGGCAATGGCCTCATATGTGCAAACTCCATGTTCGCGTCCCTGCTTTCGCAAAAAATAGCGACTTTTTTCTGTAGGAGCAATGGAAACAGTTCGAAGATTTTTAAGCAGAGGTTCTCTTCTTCCCATCTTTCTCGCTTGTACCCACGTTCCATCTGGAACTATTAATTGAATCGGAGACTTGGGATTGAGCTCTTCAATGGGAACTGCCTTTTCGTCCGGATAGAGCATGTAAATTTCGCGATCAGGAAGAAACAAATCGTCTTCATTCAAGATCCCGGACTCGCGCTCTTTCAAAACGGTTTTACCTTTATGCAAAACAAGAGGAATAATATGAGCGGTATTGCTTGTTAAAAAATATTCGCGTTTATGCATGACAATGGTGACTGAATGGTTTGAATCAAGAAGTTCTAATTGATCACAGTAACACCACATCTTTTTGATATAACAGCGAGGACATCGTTCACTTTCTTCTATTCGCCGAACACTCATTTTTTGGGTGCCACGAGTTCAGGTTGAGGCAGACTTTGAGTAGAAAGAAATTTTCCTACGATCGTTTCAAGCACTGCTTGATTCATAGGAAGACCATTTTGTAGGGAGCATTGAAAAACAAATGGCGAAAACTTTGGATAATGCCTCTCCTTGAATCCTGGTCTTGTTGCGACAAAACTCCAGGTATGAACTTGGATATCTTTTTGATTGGAATCAACTTGATAAGAGCCAGGAGTAAAAATGGTTCCAACGGCAAGGTCGATATTTTCGTCCATTTTCAACCCTACCTGAAGACCACACCAAGCGAGTTTCCATTTCAAGGGCATATCAGCAGTGTGCGTGTCACCATTTTGAAAATAGAGTGACCTCATTCCCTCTTGCTTTTTGACCTGATTGTAGAAAATGGTCATTGGCCTTTTAACGACAAATTCGATGGTATCGCCCCACAAAGGCTTAGTTTCGGCATGAGTGAGAGCAAGTAAGTGCCATATAAAAAGAGTTGTGAATTTCATCATAGACCGAAGCTTAAGCGGATCATGAAATTCTGGCCAATATTTTCTGAAAACCTCAACCCCGAGGGCTGCCCAACCGATAAGTCAGAAAAGGAACGAATGAATAGACAACTGTAGAGCTTAAGTGGTTGTAAATACGTATCTGGACGATGTTGTGGCATAATGATGTCAACTATTTGAATCGAAGGAATCCCTCATGAAGAACAAGCCACTTCTCTTTATTCTTATCGCTTTTTGGCATATTTGCGAGCCTTTGATCAAAATAAGTTATTTTAAAGTCACTACGCCCTTTCCTCTGTCACAGATCCTCGACAATATAGCTCATATTTCAACACCTAAAGAGTTTTTTGAATTCTGGTTTCTCTTTCCCATTGGTGGCATTGCCTTGCTTGGAGTAAAGCGCTGGAGTTATCCCGTATTTGTCGGAGTTCAAATGTATTCAATTTGGAGCCATCTCACCTATCAAAAATTCACATGGCCCTACGTCTCAGAAGTTCCCTTTTTTGGGTCACTTTTTCTCCTCTTTGTGAATATGTGTATCGTTATCTATTTTGCTCTGCCAGATGTGCGTAGACCATTTTTTGACAAAAATCTTCGTTGGTGGGAAACACCTTCACGTATCATCATGAGAATCCCTTGTTCCATTTCAATTGAAAACCCTGAACATCTTCACGACTGCGAGATACTGAATATTTCAAGAACTGGTGCCTTCATCAATTATAAAGGTGTGATTGAAAACGATACCCAATTACATTTAAAACTCCTCTGGGGGGATACTGCCATCGAAGTGACAGCGGTCAAAGTCGGTTCTCATAGTTTTGATAGAGAACACGGAATTGGTGTGCGTTTCAAATTCAACAATCTTTGGGAAGATCTTGCGATGAGAAAACTGGTAAAAGAATTAAGCAAAGTCAGCAAGAGACAGGAACGTATGAGATTTGCCGCTTAGTTTCAACCCAATTGGTGGAGATCGAACCGAACACTTTTGCCTTTAAATTGTGCAGTTACAGAGAGTGGAAAGACCTCACCTTTGAGAGGGCGTTTTACGATTAATCTCTTCACATGGGTGCGCATCCAATCGGCCAATTGAGATTCATTTTCTTCACCATTCGACTTTAAAATTTGATGAAACAACATCATTTCTTTACGCGCAAGGGCCGTTTTACCTGTGCGATCAAACATAGGATCATAATAGAGGACTGCCGCTTGTGTATTCGTTTTAAATACATCGCCAAACTTGATTTCCCACAAGTCTTTGTTAATTGATTCATTTATCATTTGATAAAAAGCATCTATCAGCAATAAGTAGACAATAGGATCTCGCTCCCAACTTTGAACGCAGTGACCTCCTAGAAGTAAGGTCAGACTATCCCTGGCCGTTCCGGTAGTGCTATCAATCACGAGTTCAGCTTTTTTGCCTACTGCACGAAGAAGATGAGAATTTTTATAACCTGTACGCTGGAGCACTTTTACCCACTCATCAAAATCAAAATATATGGGTCTCACTGCCTTTTCTGGCCAAATAAAAACTAATTTTTGACCATCCCAAACCAAGCCGCCCGATTGAGGTATATGTGCTAAATCCGAGACATCCACTTCGCAGATAGCTATGTCTGATAATTGTTTCAGCGCTTCTGTTAAATACAGAGGCAAAATTGATGATGAATGGCAAAAAAGATTGATGTTCACGCTCTGTATTATAGTAGAAGAAGTGTTGAAAATCATGCTAAATTGCCTTCATTTCAAACCCACTCTTTTTAGGAGTTCGTCATGGTACAGACCAAGGCCCATCTTCCCTACAATCCTCAGAAAATTGCCCGTGAAAATACCCGTTTTTATATTTCTTCGACGAAAGAAGACCAAGAGCAAATGCTGGCCGCAATTGGTAAAAAAAAGAGGGATGAACTCTTCTCCCATATTCCACCTTCGACACTCATTAAAGAAAATATGGGACTCGGTCATCCACTTGAGTATCAAGAATTGGCCGATCATATGCTTGCAGTCTCTTTAAAGAATAATATTCGCAAATCTTTTCTCGGAGATGCACTGCCTGCTTACAAAGTTCCAAGTATCATTCCTTATCTTTGTGAACTTAGAGGACTAACAACTGCCTACACACCTTACCAGCCAGAAAGATCACAAGGTACGCTTCAAACCTTATGGATTTATGCCAATACCCTTTCTATGCTCACTGGTTTTGAAGCTATCAACGCTTCTCTCTACGACCGTTCAACTGCACTTTTCGAAGCGATCAAAACGGCACAAAGACTCGTTAAAAATACAACTGTAGCCCTTATTCCTGAAGGCATTTTCCCGCAAGATCTCGAAGTTCTAGTAACTTTAGCAAAAGAAACTGAACTTCAATTGATTACCGTTCCTACTGATTCAAAAACAGGAACCATTTCATTCGAAGAGCTTAAAAAGATTCACGAAAAATATAATGCAACTGTCGCGGCCCTCGTTATTCCTCAAATAAACTCATTAGGATTAATGGAAGACGTTCATACCCTAACGGACTGGGGAAAAGATCACAATGTTCAAACCATAGGTATTATCGACCCAATGTTGCTTGCGACGGGTGGACTCACTCCTCCTTCTCAATGGGGCAAACAAGGCGTGAACATGATCGTCGGCGAAGGCCAACACTTTGCGATTGGACCTAACTTTGGCGGTCCAGGCTTGGGAATCTTTGGTATTCGATTTAATAATGACAACAAGAATGACATTCGTAGTACTGCCGGCAGATTTGTTGGAAAAACACTCGATCGGAAAGGCCGCGAAGCTCTTTGTATGGTGCTTTCAACGAGAGAGCAACATATCAGAAGAGAGAAGGCGACATCAAATATTTGCTCCAACCAAAGTTTTGTTGCAACTTTAGCTGGTGCTGGAATTTTAGCTCGTGGAGAATCTGGTTTAAAAGAATCAGTTTCACTTGGTAGACAGCGCGCCCTCAAGGTCGCAAAGGAATTACTCGAACTAGATGGTATACAACTTCTCCATAGTGAAACACCATTTTGGAACGAAATCTCTTTTGCCATCAATACCGATATTCAAAAGCTGTTACAGCTTGGTCGTGAAAAGAATATGTGGATTGGTCACGATATAAGTAATCGAGCACAAAAATCTAACGTTTTAAAAATATCTTTTACAGATTGGCAAACTGATCAAGACGTTGATGATCTTGTTGCCTTTTTCAAAGATCAATTTAGTAAAGGAAGTTCTAAAACAATTCCATTACCATCGACCAATCTCTTGCGTTCAACACCAACTCAATTTCCTCAATTTAATGAAGCAGAACTCAAGGAATTCTATCAAAAACTTGCTGATCAAAACGTTTCACCTGATGACAATATCTATCCCCTCGGTTCATGCACAATGAAGTTCAATCCTCATATAAACGATTGGGCGGCTTCGCTTGAAGGTTTCACTGATATTCATCCTCAAGCACCCCTTGAAGATGCACAAGGCTGCCTTCATGTTCTGTATGAAACTCAAGAAATGTTTAAAAAGATTACTGGTCTAGCTGCAGTTACCACTCAGCCGGTTGCCGGGGCCCAAGGAGAACTCGTTGGCCTTAAACTCTTTCAAGCTTATCACCGTCATAATGGAAATTCAGAAGTAAAGAATGTGGTTCTTATTCCACGTTCTGCTCATGGAACCAATCCGGCAACTGCAAGCATGGCCGGTTTTGAAACCAAAATGGTCAATGGACAGGCGATTGGTATTGTTAGCATCGATGCCCTACCAAATGGCGAAATTAATTTTGATCAATTCAAAACGTTGATAGAAAAGTATGGCAAGAATATTGCTGGAATGATGGTTACAAACCCTAACACATCAGGAATATTCGAAACCAAGTTTAAAGAAATGGCCGATCTTATTCATTCTGTGGATGGACTCGTTTATATGGATGGCGCCAATATGAATGCCATTGCAGGTATCGTGAACCTCGATAAACTCGGAGTCGATGCCGTTCATAATAATCTTCATAAAACGTGGACAATTCCTCATGGAGGCGGCGGCCCGGGTGATGCTATTGTGGCCGTAAGTCACAAACTCGTTGATTTCCTCCCTGGTCATCAAGTTGAACTCAAAGACGATACTTACTCAGTAGTAAGAGCAAAGCATACGATAGGAAGTTTCCATCGCCATTGGGGCAACTTTGCTCACAAAGTACGTTGCTATACCTATATTAAGGCCCTCGGAGACGAAGGCGTTAAAACCATGAGTAGTATTGCCGTTCTCTCTGCTGTTTATCTTTATCAAAAGCTTAAAGGAACATTTCCTTCACTACCTGCAGGTGGATCAGAAAGTCCCCGCATGCATGAATTCATTATAACTCTTGAAAAAGAAATGTTTGATGGCATTGAAAAGTCTGGTACTCCAAAGGTCCAATCGATTGCTAAAATTGGGAAACTCTTTTTGGACTTTGGTTTGCACGCACCAACAGTTGCATTTCCTGAGCAATTTGGATTGATGATTGAACCAACGGAGTCTTACAGCAAAGCTGAACTGGACCGTTTTATTGATATCATTACTGCTATTAAGAAAATTTTAATCGATCATCCAGAGGTTTTAATGACGGCCCCACACTTCACCCCTATTGATAAAGTAGATGAAGTCGAGGCCAACAAGAACCTTATCTTATCAGAAAAAATAACAAGATTACCTGAGGTCATTCCCAACAGAATCGACCCTGGTCCACTTAAAACCATGGCGGTTGGTGATATTTGCATGAAAATCATTGAAGCTCATAAAGTCCAAGGATAATTTGAAATGCGAGAATCCGACCAACGATGCACCTTTGCCATTATTTCTCACCCGGATGCGGGTAAAACAACGATGACTGAAAAATTGTTATGGTTTGGTGAGGTCATACGCGAAACAGGGATGGTTAAATCTAAATCGGGAAATTACGCAAAATCGGACTGGATGGAAATTGAAAAAGAGAGAGGGATCTCAGTTGCTTCCTCTGTTATGTCTTTTCCTTATAAAGAACGGATCATGCATCTTCTTGATACTCCTGGACACAAAGACTTCTCCGAAGACACCTACAGAACGCTGACTGCAGTAGAGTCAGTTTTAATGATGATTGACTCCGCCAAAGGTGTCGAAGAAAGAACAATAAAGTTGATGGAAGTTTGTCGTATGCGCGATACCCCAATCATCACTTTCATGAATAAATTCGATCGCGATGCCATGGACCCGTTTGAGCTCTTGGATAATATCGAAACAATTCAACAGATCCAGTGTATCCCCATGACATGGCCGATTGGAGATGGAGTCAACTTTAAAGGAGTTTATGATCGCCGTCAGAAAACAATTCTCAACTTTAAAGAAACGAAAGATCCTAATCATCCCAAAATTATTGATGCCAGCGATTTAGATTCTCCAGCCGTTGTCGCCTATATCGGACCTGCTTTATTGGAAAAGCTTAAAGCTGATCTAGAAATGGTAACGGAATTGATACCTGAATTTAACCAAGCTGATTTTTTGGCCGGCATTCAAACTCCCGTCTTTTTTGGTTCTGCTCTTAATAACTTTGGAGTCAAAGAAACACTCGATATGATCGCAGAAGTGGGACCCGGACCGATGGTGCGAGAAGTAAGACTTCCACCATACGATGAAAACTCTGCGACAAGAGAAGTGGACCCTCACGAAGAAAAATTTACGGGTTTCATTTTTAAAATTCAGGCCAATATGGATAAAAAACATCGCGATAGAATCGCCTTCCTTCGCGTCTGCTCAGGTAAATTTGTCCGCAATCAGAAAGTTTATTTAGTGAGAGATGAAAGAGAAATGAAAATCGCCTCTCCTCTCATGTTTTTAGCACAAGACAGAGAAATCACTGAGGAGGCTTTTCCCGGCGACATTATCGGTATCCACGATACCGGAAAATTGCAGATAGGCGATACGTTCAGTGAAGGCGAAAAGATTCAATTCACAGGTATTCCTAGTTTTGCCCCAGAGATTTTTAACAAAGTCATTTTAAAAGACCCCATGAAAGGCAAACAACTTGAAAAAGGATTGAAGCAACTCTCCGAAGAAGGAACTGTTCAGTTATTTATCAGGCATGCCTTCAAAGAGCTCATCCTAGGGGCCGTAGGACAACTCCAATTTGAAGTGGTGAAATATCGACTTGAAGATGAGTATTCTGTACGAGGCGATTATCAATCGTATCCTTTTGTCGGAATGAGATGGTTGCGTTTTCCAGATGAGAAAAAGAAAGATAGTTTCATCTCAGATAATAGTTCAAATATTTGTTATGATCACAAAGGTCGTGTTTGTTTCGCCGTTCGCTCAGAATGGGACCTTAAACTTGTCATCGAGAAAAACCCGGACGTTGTTTTCTATAAAAACTCAGACTACCGTTAATTATTTCGTCGAAGATGCTGCTTGTTGTTCAGTACAATAAGCAACTGCATCCTTTTGTCTCGCCATAAAAGCAGAAACGGGAGCATCGAGGGCCAGTTTATGCTTAGCTTTATAATCAGTTATACATTTATCGTAGGCAGCTTGAGCAGCATCTGCATCTTCTTTACTAACTCCATCAGCACCAGAGTCTGAGGCAGGGTCTCGAGTACCAGTCGACGAAGTGCCTGATACAGTTTTAACGATACCAGTTACAATTTTAGTAACCAAACCAGTTGAGCTAGTACCTGAAGAACTGTCACTCGACGTTGAAGTCGTTGTCGTAGAGGTAGGATTTTCATCAACCTCGGGCTGTTCAACCTCAGGCTGAGTGACCAGGGCCGTGTCAACTGACTTAATTAACGTACTCTCCGTTTTGAGAGCGGAATCGATGATGGCATTATTCTTATCAATGAGTGTTTTTGTATCGGCCTGAAACATATCTGGACTTACTTCACCATTTAAACTGGCCTTAAAAGTAGAAGTTCCAAGTTTCTTGATTAGTGAATCATCAACATTAACTTCTTTACGGATAAGGTTATTAGCGCCAAGCCCCTTATTCATCATTGTTTTCTCGTTACGACCTAATATGCCGTCCTTCTCTTTTGCCTTCTTGGCCATGAGTTTTTTAATCGCTTCTGATTTCGCCTTCTTCAACTTTTCTCTTTCTCCAATTTTCACCAATTTCTCGGCATCAAGTTTTTCTTTTTCAGCGAGTTTGGCCTTAATCTCTTCAAGCTTGGCCATTTTTTCATCTACTTCTCCGTTGAGCGCCTTTCGACTATCATGAGGTTTCAACTCTCTTTCAGTTTCGGGCTTATCAGTGACGAGCTCTTCTGCAAGAGGGAAAGCAAATGTTTCAGGTGCATTTGTTGAAGCTTGTTCGAGATCAGCTGCGACACTGTTCTCGCCATTGTCCTTTTTTTGTTTCGTTACATCACGTTCATGATCAATTTTTCTTTTATCTTCTTTATCTTTCGATTCAGCGACAACCTCTTCTTCAACGGGACTATCCCCAAAGAGATCATCTGTGGTGTCGAGATTTTCATTTTTTAGATTTTGCTTATTTTGAGCAAAAAACTTACTCATCTTCTTAGGTGCGCCTGCGCCACTGACTTCAAAATTTAACTTTTTAAGTTCTTTTAACGATTCTTCTGGAAGTTTTTCAGTTTTGTGAACTTCTTTGGCCGATTTAAAAAGCATAGAAGTCTCACCTCTTGAAACTGTGACTGCTCTCTTTGAATTTAACAACGAATCTAAATACTCAGGATCAAGACTACCTCGCTCTTTTGCATCTCTTAGACTCACAAATCGAACAACGCCTTCTAAAGTGACAAGTCCCGTTTGCTCATCTTCATAGGACCAAATAAATTCAGTCCCTCTTACACCCATTGAAGCAGAGTGAGATTTAATAAAAAGCTTAGAACTGTCCTTTTTGATATTCATATAATCTTTAGTCACTTTTGACTTAAGACTACCGCGCATAAGATTGAGAATCCCCGGTTTGTCAGAGGAAAAAGCTTCAACCAATAGCTCACTGGAGGGCCCTAATGTCGTTTGCGATTCATCAATAAATTTCAATTTAACAAAAGAACCACTTTCCGTTTTAATTCTCTCTCCCACAGAAATGATGTCACCGACGGCAATCTTAGAATCTCCCTTATCAGAACTATACTTAAGCACCTTGCCCTTGAGAGCAATAACTGTTGCTGCTTCACTAGCGAAGAGATTGATTGAGAGAAGTAGAGAAAAAGAAAAAATAAGAAGTTTCATGGAGTGCTCCATTTAAAGAATCAATAAATCATTATAAGTCCCCCCAAAGCACTAGGCTTGAAGGAACACCCATTTATCGTCATTTCGAGGAGTTAACTTGAACACTAAGGGTAAGTTGATGCCATTAAATTTGGTCACCGTACAATGGTTAAACAGCTGTAAATCCGTCTTTTTTTGCTACTCACTTGAGGCCAAAAGCGATAGTATACGCAAGTGAGCATAGCCAATCGTCTTCAAAAAAATCTTAAGCGCCTAAAGCCTTATGTTAAGCAATTAGAAACCAATTGCTATCGAATCTATGATCAAGATATTCCTGAATTCCCTTATTCCATCGACATCTACAGTAAGTATGCAGTCGTTTCACACTTCTACTCACCTATTGATGAAGAACCGGAAAAACGGGCCAATTTTGATTTGACCCTAAAGGCCATCGAAGAAGTTCTCGAGATTCTCCCTATTAATATTTTTGTCAAAATAAGAGCAGCTCAAAAAGGAACAAATCAATACGAAAAGCTCGGTCGAAAATACTCAATCATCAACGTTCACGAAAAGGATGCTCTGTTTGAAGTTAATCTCAGCGATTATCTCGACACTGGCCTATTCCTAGATCACCGTCCCATGCGCTACATGATTCGCAAAATGGCCAAAGGAAAATCCTTTCTCAATCTTTTCAGCTACACTTCAACGGCAACAGTCCATGCTTTTATGGGTGGAGCTCGCGAGAGTGTCAGCATGGATTTATCAGCTACATATCTTGAGTGGTCCGAACGAAATTTTAGATTGAATGACATGGATCTAGATCGACATGAACTCAAGAGAATGGATTGTTTAAAATGGAGTCAAGAAACGTTTCCACCAGAACGTAAATTTGACCTTATATTTATCGATCCACCCACTTTTTCCAATAGCAAAAGAATGGACGACGTTTTTGATATTCAGGAAGATCACATTAAACTCATTGAAAGGGCCATAGAATACTTACAGATCGATGGAGATATCCTTTTTTCCTGCAATCTACGCTCATTTAAGTTAGATGAATCACTAACGGCCCGATTTAAAATTACTGACATTGGTCCAAAAACAATTCCCAATGATTTTCGAGACCAAAAGATTCATCACGCCTATCATATAAGGCGTAAAGTATGAATGAAGCTGTCATACTACTGACACTTTGTTCTGCAACTATTTTAACCTCTATCATTTCAGCAACAATCGGCATTGCCGGTGGAATTCTGCTGCTTTCATTAATGACATTTTTTTATCCAATGAGTGTCATTATACCCATTCATGGAGTGGTCCAACTTTTAAGCAATGGCTCGCGCGTCCTTTTTCTAAAAGAAAAAATCTCAAAACCGCTTTTTTGGACAACCTCATTAGGTATTCCTTTTGGGACAGTCATTGCTGTCCTTGGGCTTAAGCATTTGTCCGGAGAGAAAGCGATCATTCTAGGAGTTGTGACTCTTATTATTTATAGTGTTTTTAAACCGAAGAAAATGCCGTCTCTTAAGCTCCCTTTATGGGGTTACTTCTTTTTAGGTATGACGATTGGTATTTTAGGTCCTTTTATTGGAGCAACTGGCCCATTACTTGGCCCCTTTATGATTCGCGATGATCTCTCTAAAGAAGAAATCATCTCAACACAAGCAAGTATTCAAGTCATCGGCCACATAATGAAAATCCCTGCCTTTTTAGCAGTAGGATTTAATTTTTTGAATTATTGGCCAACCATCATTTTCATGTCCCTCTGCGCTTTGATTGGCACCAAATGGGGAGTCTATTTATTACGCAGACTTCCTGAAAAACCGTTTCGAATCCTTTTCAAGGCAGCAATGTTGGTTTCAGCAGTAAGATTAATTATGAAATTTCTATTGAACTAAGCGGCGTCTTTTAGAACTCTAGTTCTAGCTTTTGAGACTTCAGAGGTTTGCTCATATTCATGCAAATGCCCTTCAATCATCATCTGAGTTGTGAATTTTTCAAGAAAACGAATTTTTCCCTTTCTTCCCATTGAAGAAGCGAGTTCAGGATTATGAAAAAGCATACTCATTGCCATCGCTAAGCGACCACTATTTGATGGTGGTACAATGAGACAGGTTTCTCCTTTTTGACCAACGACAGGAACTCCAGACTCCAAATCAGTTGTAACAACTGCCTTTTCACAGAACATAGCCTCCAACTGCACGACTCCGAAATTTTCATTTGAAGACACCGATGGAAGAACAACAAAATGACATGCATGATAGAGAGCGCTAAATAAAGCACGGTCCTGGACTCTACCAATAAAATGAACTTTTGATTCAAGGTTTAATTCGCGTACTTTATTTTTGAGAATATGGTCAAGAGGACCTTCTCCGACAATTAAAACTTGATGATCAACTTCTTTCATCGCTTCAATCAAAACATCAATTCCTTTGTAACCAACTAACCGACCTACAAAGAGAGCATACTGACCATAGGTTTGCTTTAATTCATGAATTTCTTTTTCAACTTCAGAATTAAGATGAAAAGCAGCTGTGTTGATTGAGAAAGGTAATTCAACACATTTTTCTTTGTACCCGGGCAAGAAATGAGAAAATTTAATATGGTTCTGAGTAGGAACGAAAATTTTTGAGACTCGAGAGAGGAACTTATGAAAAAGTTTACCATACAATGGCAAAAGCCATTTTTGTCGAACGACATCACTATGGTGAGTGCAAACAATCGGAACATTTTTAGGAATGAGAAGTGCTGCCAATTCGGCCAATGGATTTGGACTATGAACATGAACAACATCAAAATCTTTCGCCATCTTTGGCAATTTCCAAAGAAGTGAGAGATTCATGCATTGACCATAAAAATGACCAAAGCTTCCGAGGCGATGGATTTTTACTCCATGAAGAATTTCTGATTCAGTTTCTAATTTTGTGTTAGAACAAACAACTTCGACTTGTTCACCAGAAGATTCGAGCCCTTGGCAAATATCACGAACAACACTTTCCATGCCTCCGCGATAGGGATAATAATATTTGCCCACATGTAAAATGTGCATAGACCTGCCCTCTCTTTCTTATCGTCTGATAAGGCAGAATTCCTGAGTGAGAATACTAAAATTTGAGCCAATTGCCGTTGTTTTTAAGCTGAACTTGACCTGAACCCTTTTTAATAGTTCCTAGCCACTCATAGCTCTCCTGCTTGGCCATAAGATAGCTTTCAATTTCCAAGGGTTTATCTGTTACAAGAACCATCCCCATTCCCATATTGAAAGTTTGATAAAGTTCGTCGGCTTCTAGCTGACTTCTTTCACATACAGTTTGAACAACTTTGGGAAGGCTTGAAAGGGCGGGTACATTTTCAAGAAAGTAATCAAAATTTCCATTCATTCTTGGAATATTGAGAACGCCAGAGCCAGTAATATGGGCCAAGCCTTTGATAAAGCCTTCGCTTTTTAATTGTTTAATCAATTTCCAATAAAGCCGCGTCGGAGTTAAGGCCTGCTTAAGTAAGTCCGTTTCAGTCTCTTGTAATAACTTGCGAACTAAAGAATATCCATTTGAATGAAATCCAGAACTCGCAAGAGAGATCAAATGATCACCATCTTCAAAATGACTTCCATCAAGTAATTCTTCGGGCATCAATTCGCCGACAGCAAAACCAGCGAGATCATATTCACCATGAGCATAGAGACCAGGCATCTCTGCCGTCTCTCCGCCAATAAGCGCAAGTTCACTTTCCAGACAACCTTGAACAATACCTTTGATAATGGCTTCAGAAACAGAAAGCTCCAATTTTCCTGTCGCAAAATAATCGAGAAAAAACATAGGTCGCGCTCCGGTGCAAAGAATATCATTGGCACACATTGCGACGAGATCAATTCCAATTGAATCATGAATATTTAAATGCTGGGCCAATTTCAGTTTAGTTCCTACACCATCTGTCCCAGCAGCGAGTAGACGATCTCCACACTTATATAGAGAAGCAAATCCCCCAACTCCGTGCAAGACATCTGCATTATAGGTCGACATGACTTTTGCTTTTATATTTTCAACAAATTGATCGCCGAGATCACGGTCAACGCCAGCATCTTTATAACTAATTTTCTTACTCATATCATTTCCTTTAATGTCTAAAATGTCTCATTCCCGTCATTACCATTGTGGCCCCCATCTTATTGGCACAAGCAACAACTTCTTGATCTTTAATGCTGCCACCTGGTTGGATAAAAAGATTAATCCCTTTGGCATGAGCAGCTTCAACTGTATCCGCAAATGGGAAAAAGGCATCAGAGATTAAAAACGCATGTGATAAGTCGCGATGCCCATTTTCATGAGCCTTATCCACGGCCTGTGTAACGCTAACCAGGCGATTTGGATTCCCCATCCCTGCGCCTATCATCGAAAAACAATTTGATTCTTCCATAACAAGTGCAATCGCATTTGACTTTAAGTGCTTACAACAAAGAATACCAAATTCGACTAACGGATAAGATGAATCACTCAATTTACTCTTTGTAACACATTCAAGACTTCCCTCTCTGCCATTATCTTCTTCTTGGACTACATAACCACCAAAAATGGAACGAATCATAGGACCAGGAAGTCGATCAACCATGGGAACTTTCAGTAAACGAACATTCTTCTTTTTACTAAAAAGCTCTAATGCCTCAGGAGAAAAATCTGGGGCAACAACGACCTCAATAAACTTCTCACTTAAAAATTGAGCTGCACTTTTTTCTAGCAACGAATTAAAGGCGATAATTCCACCGAAAGCGGATATACTATCTCCGGCCCAAGCTTTCTCTAGGGCCATCATCTGATTATCGGCAATGCTTAACCCACAAGGAGTTGAATGTTTAACCACAGAAACTGCAAATTTCTTTTGTGGGCCGGTTAAACGATTAAGATCAACGACACTTCTCCAAGCAGAGTCAGCATCAAGAAGATTATTATAACTTAACTCTTTTCCTTGAATGGGAACGATTGAGGCAATTCCTTGATCTAATGGATGGGAGACAACAACTCCAGCTTGATGAGGGTTCTCTCCATAGCGCAAAGTTTGAGCATTCAGCGGTGAAATCACATGAGTCGTTACCTTTTTATTCATACGACGAGCTAGCTCCATGGCCACAGTACTATCATAGAGCGCCATATGCTCATACGCCTGCAAAGCAACTTCTTTTCGAAAATCAAGTTGGGTCTCACCATCATTGCTGGCATAATGTTCGAGGAAAGTTTGATATTGGGAAGGGTTAACCAAAACGACGACATGATTATGATTTTTAGCTGCTGCCCTAATCATGGTCGGACCACCAATATCGATATTTTCAATCAGCTCCGCCCAATCGCCCTGAGCTTTGGCAACTTGTGAGAAAGGATAAAGATTACAAACAACTAAATCAATCGCCTTTATTCCAAGCTTTTGAGCTGTTTCAACATCCTCTTGATGATCTCTTCTAAAAAGAAGTCCTGAACCGACTTGAAAGCTGATGGTTTTCATTCGACCACCGAAAGCTTCAGGATTACCTGTAACATCTTCAATATTTGTAAAAGCAATATCATTTTGGGCCAAAAATGTCCCCGTTCCACCCGATGAGATAATCTCAACATTATTCTTTTTTAACTCTCGAGCAATTTCTAAAATTCCTGTTTTATCCGAAACACTTAAGAGAGCACATTTAATTTTTGTAGTCATAGCTTCTCCATTTGCTTTGTCATTGTCGTTACTGCATTCTCAAAAATCTTCATTGCCCATGTTGTATCAAGAGGAGACAAAGACTTTGCAGGCAGTGTCGCTTGATACAAGACCGCTTCAGGGTGCGGCATCAGCCCAAGGATCATTCCTGTAGGATCACAAATCCCAGCGATTTGATCATAGCTACCATTAATGTCTTCGTTATAACGAAAAACAATTTGACCGTTATCTTTGAGCTGTTGATAAACCTTTTCTTCTGATCCAGGAGTAAAGGTAAACCTACCTTCTCCATGGCGAACAGGAACAGACACAGTTTGATCTTCAATTCCCTGAGTCCAAATACAGCGGCTTTTAAGCGCCTTCATCTCAACCCATTGATCTATAAAATGACCTTGGCGATTATGGGCCATGGCCACAGTTCTCTCTTGATTCCAATCTGGTAAAAGACCCAACTTCGTCAAAACTTGCAGACCATTACATATTCCTATCATGGGCATTTTTCTTTTTACCGCTTCATCAAGAACCGCTTTCAAGCGATTTTTCATTTTAATGGCAAGCAATTGTCCAGATCCCAACTCATCACCAAATGAAAAGCCACCAGGAAAGGCCATTCCATGATAGCTCAAAAGCATGTCAGGATTTTCAAGAAGATCATTGACGTGAACACAATGAGATACTGCTCCTGCAAGATTAAAGGCCCAAGCTGTTTCATTTTGGCAATTAATCCCGTCACCAGAGAGAATTAAAACTAATGGTTTTTTCATGAGTCTACCTCACTCCAACTTTTGTTCCACGCCTGATATCCACGGTTGAGATCAAACACTTGCTTTCCGTATTTAGGAATTTCAATAATGGGTTCAGAAATAGTTTCACCTATCACGACTAAGTCTTCTTGGAAGATTTGATTTAAGCGGGCTTCATTCTCATGGTCGAAAGCAATGACCAATTGTCCTGGCGACTCATTAAAAAGATAAATCCAGTCGCCGACAACGTCATCAGTAAAGCGAATTCCCAATCTCTCTGCAAAACTCAATTCTGAAAGTGCAACCAAAAGTCCTCCATCAGAAATATCAGTGGCACTCTCAATTAATTGCTCAACACAGGCTTGATGAAATAGAGAATAACGTTTTTTATTTTGATCAATAGAAATCTCAGGCAAGCATTTGTGTTCTAAATTGAGCAGAACAAATTGCTCAAATTCACTGGCCATTAACCCACCACTTGGTTTACCGAGAAGTCCTATCTTCAGGCCGGCGCGAGGGAAATAGCAGCGAGTACTTGTTGCTAAACTTCCACTGCCCATGGCCGTAACTAATAGCGTAGGCAAAATACTAATTTGAAGTGATTCGCCTCTTTTATTTTTCCCTCTGAAATCATTTTTCATAGAATCTTTGCCTGAGACAAAGGGATGACCATAATGGACAGCGATATCGTAAAGTCCATAACAAGTTCTTACGAGCTGACCAAGTTTATATTCGCCATCAGGATTCTTAAGAGACGCTACTGGATCTGGCCAACAAAAGTTATCAAGGAGACAAATTTGTTCTGGGTTTGCACCTTGAACCACAATATTGCGAACGGACTCGTCAACTGCTGCTTGCGCCATGAAGTAAGGATCATAAGGAGAATAGCGAGGAGCTAGGCCATGACCGATATAGACAGTGGCTTTTTCTGACCCTCCATGAGGCTTCAACCAAATAGCACCTGCATTAGAAGGAGATGTCTGCTTGAGAGAAATGTAGGGTTTAAGATGAGTGGCCCCTTGCACTTCATGATCATAACGTCGAACCCAACGCTCTTTGGAAGCAACATTATCACTCCCAAGAATTTTAAGTAACACTTCATCCCATGTTGTTTCAGCAATAGTTTTTTTATTAGTTGATTCACTCAACCAAGAAGTAAAAGGTCGAGGGCCGTCCCAATGTGCTTTTAGTTGCATCGGAGGCAAAGACTCGTGCAACCACTCTAGTGAGAGATAGGCAACTCTTTGTTGTGCATGAAAAATTTCAAAAAATCCAGAATCAGTAAAAGAACCTAGAACTTGAGCATCGACACCACGTTTTTGGGCCAAGCTGCAAAATGCAGTAACATATTTTTGAGGAACAGCTAAGGACATACGTTCCTGACTTTCTGAAATCATAATTTCCCAAGGAGAAAGCCCTGGATATTTCAAAGTACATTGAGAGAGATCAATTTGTGCCCCACCCGTTTCGCGGGCCATCTCACCGAGACTTGAACTAATACCGCCAGCTCCATTATCAGTAATTGAAGAAAAATACCCCAAATCGCGTGCTTCAATTAAAAAATCTAAACATCTTCTTTGAGTTAAAGGATCACCTATTTGTACCGCAGTCGCAGGAGAGCTTTCGTTTAGTTCTAAAGAACTAAATGTTGCGCCATGAATACCATCAGCTCCAACAGCTCCTCCGATAACGATAATAGCGTCCCCAGCTTTGGCATGCTTACCAGAAGCTTGGCGACCATCAGGCAATTGCTGAGGTAATACTCCGACTGTTCCACAAAAGACTAACGGCTTACCACAATAGCTATTATCAAAAAAGAATGAACCATTGACGGTAGGGATACCACTTTTATTACCACCATCTTCGATGCCTTTATGAACACCACGAAAAATATTTCGTGGTGACTTAACTCCTGCAGGCATTAATTCTTTATTATCTTTAGCTGGAAGACGAGGAGAACCGAAACAAAAAACATCCGTGTTAGCGATGGGACGAGCGCCCATTCCCGTTCCCATAATATCACGATTAACACCAAGAATACCTGTTAATGAACCACCATAAGGATCAAGTGCCGAAGGAGAATTATGAGTTTCAACTTTTATACAAAGATCAACTTCAGAATCAAAACGAACAATTCCAGCATTATCGCTAAACACCGAAATAAGCCAATCAATATTATGCTTTTCCTTGGCATCAAAAGTCGCTTTCTTGATTAAACTCTTATAAAGCGATTTCACGGTACTAGATTCTAGCTTAACGCCACCATGATCATCGCATTCTGAATATTCGATATTGGCAGAAAAGATTTTGTGTTTACAATGTTCCGACCAAGACTGTGCTATGATTTCAATTTCAACATCCGTTGGCAATTTGGGCATACCTAAATCAAGTCTCTGTTCCTGGACAGTATCAGATTTAAAATAGTTTTTGAGATGGTTCCACTCTCCTAATGAAAGAGCAAGGCAACGATCAACGATCAAAGATTCAGCTTCTTCATCAGTCATATCTATATTGATTGTCTGGACATGATGATCATGATCGATTTGAACTTTGGGTAAGTGTGGTTCTGTAAAGCGCTTAGAGGATGACCACTTATGATAAGTTAAAAGTGAAACACGTTGGATAAGCGGATTTCCTAAATGCTCTTGGGCCCAGGCCAAAAGTGGGCCTTCACTTGTTTTTCCTTCAATGAAGTAAATCTGACCAGACGAAACCTCCGCTTGAATATGACATTCTTCTAAGGCCATTTTGGCCGAACGACCAGGGTTGTCTGTCACACCAGGCAAGTAGCTAACTTCAATAACCCAATCACAAGGGTGAAGATGTTCGGATTCATCCAAAATAATTTGTTCAAGTAAAGGATCAAAGAAAAGAGAGTAAACCAGATTCCAATCGGAAATTTTACCTTCAATCAGATAAAAGCGACGTTTAAAAACCCTGGCATCTATACCGCTAAACAATTCTTTTAACTGAGCCGCCAAAACATGATCTGGTGCTCGATGAATTTCATCAATTTCAATTCTTTTAGTTGTCATTACTTATTCCAAATGTTCATTTAAAAAATTAAGGAAAACTTTTTCATATAATTTATGTTCAATACTTTTCCCAAAAGCGACAAATTCCTCAAAACTCCAAGCAATATCTCTTGTAAATATTTGTTGCTCAATAATTGGGCCTGTATCTACACCCTCGTCAACATAGTGAACTGTCACACCATGTGTATTTACTTTATCTGCATAGGCCTGTTGATAAGATTTTGTTCCTGGATATTGAGGAAGTAACGAGGGATGAATATTAATCACTTGAAACTTCTGAGTTATCGAATTGAAATACATCTTTAAAAAATGAGAACTTAAGATAGTCATAAATCCTGCCAAAAATATCCAATTAACATCCCACTCAATTAATTGATTTAGAATAGCGGCTTCAAAATCTGATTGTTTTTTAAGATAGTCTTTTTTATTAATTACAATGTGAGGAATATTTTCTTGCTCAGCAAGTTTTATAACTCCTGCATCTTGACGATCACAAATCAAACCACGTACAGGGTGCCCTGCTTTACTTGCCACTCTCCACAAATTTTGAGCATTCGAACCTTCCCCGCTAGCGAAGATGGCCACGTTGAATTTTGGCAATGTCTCTCCTGTAGTGTGAACCTGAAAAATTAATTTTTTGAATAGCTTCATAGGCCATTTTTCGGGCTTGCTCTATTGTCTCTGCTTTCGCTGTCACTCCTAAAACTCGTCCCCCGGAATTAACCAATTTTCCCTCTGGATTCGTTTTGACGCCGGCAAAATAGAGAAAAAGATCTGGATCATTTATGGTTTCAAAGCCATGAATTTCTTGATTGAGAAGGAGAGGCGTCTTATCTACAGAAGGATAACCTCCACTCGTTAAAACGATATGAACACATTCATTATCATCAAGCTTGACGTCATGCTGATCCTTTAAGCTTTCAGTAGAAGCTTTAAAGAGCAAAGAAGCTAAATCACCTTGAACACGTGGCAAAAGCATCTGAGTTTCTGGATCGCCAAGACGAACATTAAACTCGATAACCTTTACCTCATCGCCATTAATCATTAATCCGATAAAGAGCGTTCCGATAAAAAGGAAGCCCTCTTCTTTCATTCCATTAATAGTTTTTTTAACAATGTCATGAATCTGTTCAATCGCTTTTGGACCTGGCCAACGATTAGGAGTATACCCCCCCATACCGCCAGTATTCGGACCTAAATCATTGTCGTGAACTCGTTTGTAATCGCAAGCATGTCCCAGATAGAAATAATCGTGTCCATCACAAATGGCAAAAGAAGAAAGCTCTTCACCAATTAATCGTTCTTCTAAAACAATTTTGTCTGTAGTTATAGAACACTCATCATTTTCAAAAAAATCAAAACAAGCTTTGATCGCTTCATCTTTGTCTTGAGCGACAACAACACCCTTTCCCTGAGCTAGAGCAGATGCCTTAACGACAATTCCTGATTCTTCAGGCCAATGCTTAATAACGTATTTTGCATCTTCAAAATTTTCAACAGTCTTATAATTTGCTGTCGGGATATTATATTTCTTCATGAATTCTTTAGAGAAGGCTTTGGATGACTCAAGTTGCGCTGCAAACTTTCCCGGTCCATAAACTGAAATACCATGAGATCGCAACAGATCGGCCAAGCCCAATGAGAGCGGATCTTCAGGACCAACGACCACAAGATCGATGGCCAGTTCCTGAGAAGTTTTTAGAATATACTCTAAATCGGTTACCTTGCCCGGAATAAATTCGAGCTTCGATACGGCCTTCATGCCAGGATTTCCAGGTAGAACGAAGAGCGATTCACAGCTTGGAGACTGGGAAAGCGCCAAGCATAAGGCATGCTCTCGACCACCACTTCCTATGACGAGAATCTTCATAAAAGACCTCTAAGCGTATGAGATAATTTTTCAAGCGACCAAGCACTTGAGTCAATCGTCAAACTCATATGAGTTCGGTATAATTCTTGAGTCAACGTCCGATAAAGCATTTCAATAGGTGTTTTGATATTTGCAGGTAATGGAGCAGGCCCTGTTGGATGAAGTTCGAGGGCCATGCTTTTCCAATCTTGAACACCTAATGCATCTGCCTTTTGCTTAGCCGTCTTAAGCGACGTAAACCAGGCTTGATCCTTGCGATAAAACTTTCTTAAACATTCTTTAGATAATTCGACCCCATTATGACTAAGCCTCAATTCATCTGGTCCAATACTGTCAACCAACATAAATTGTCGATGATTCTCGCCTTCAATAAAGGCCATTTCAACTTTGCCATCAAGACAAATAATATTGGTATCACTCCATATTTTTTTAATCGCAAGCGCAATTAATGAAACGGTCTCTAGCAGCTCCGCCCATTCCTCATCTGACATTCCAGAGATCTCTTGAGCTTGCTGGTAACTCAAGTAGCGGTCGCGTTCTTCGAGCTTAGTCGAAAATTCAATAACTGGCCTTTGAAACAATACACCTGGGACTAAGTCTGAGGCATCTAACCCCAACTGCGCCAAATAAGCTTGATCAGAAACCCGCTCAAAAAGAGATGATCCTTCAGTTAGTCCAAATCTAAAAATCATTTCAAGCGGAACGAGAGTCTTTGTTGGCCTCTCGGAATAAGTGGAATAATCATAACTATGTTTTTCTTTGATATATTGTGGCCTTAAAACTTGAACCTCTTCAACTTTCAGTCCAGAAACAGCGTCTTCAATATTTCCAAGAATCCCATCGCTCGTGACGGGTCCAATATAATGATGAGGCAATCCATGGACACAAAATCTCTCAAATAATAAACTATCGCTTGTAATGAGTCCGTTATCCAATGTTCTCCAGAAATGAGAATCACTTAACATTTTAAAAAAAAGATGGGCGATGCGTGTAAGTGATTGACCTTTAAGCTTGAGATGATCCGGCATTTCTCCCCAGTCAAAAACAGAATAACGATCAGAGAAGAGAAAAATCATTTTCTCATCATCTGTGCGATAGAGATCCTTTACAGAACCATGATATATAGCTTTCACTCTCGATTATCCTTTAAATTCATTTCTTCTTTGGGTGAATTCCAAAGCTTCAGTCACTGAAGTGGGATATTCACCTGTCACACAGGCCATACAGAGACCATCTAGGCCAATAGCGTCTTGCAAATCTTGCTCATCAATATAAATAACATGGTCAGCTCCAACCCATTTTGCGATTTCAGGAACATCTTTTCCATTAGCAATAAGATCTTTATCACTTGGAAAATCTATTCCGTAAAAACAGCCATGTCTCAAAGGTGGACAAGTAATCGCAAGGGTCACTTGTTTCGCTCCATGTTTCTTTAAAAGACTTATGATTTGGCGAGAAGTTGTTCCGCGAACAACAGAATCATCAACTAATAAGATATTTTTTCCTTCTATTTCACTGCGAACGGGAGAGAGTTTAAGCTCAACTGCTTTTTCACGCTTGTCTTGCGTATTTAAAATAAAGCTTCGTTGAGTATAACGATTTTTAATTAATCCTTCTCGGTAAGGAAGTCCTAAACTTTCGGCCAAGGCAATAGAGGCCGTTCTCGAAGTGTCTGGTACGGGACAGACAATATCTGGAATAATTGTTTTGTCTTCGATTAAGAGTTTTGCTTTCTTGGCCAAAACCTGACCTAAGCCTAATCGAGCACCATAGACTGAACGACCTTCAAGGCTCGACTCTGCCCCAGCAAAGTAAATCCACTCAAACATACAGCGAGCTTTCTTTTTTTCTTCGATAATTTGAAATGAATGCAATTGCAGATTCTCATCGATGATGACAAGTTCGCCAGGAGCCACATCTCTGACAAACTCCATCCCTAAAAAATTCAAAGCGCAAGTTTCAGAGGTCAGGCACCAAATATCTTTTCCATTTTTCGTTTTTTTGCCGAGAACCAATGGTCGAATACCTTTTGGATCTCTTAAACCAAACAGCCCAATTCCCGCAACCGTTCCAACAAGCGCATATGCGCCTATGGCCTTAACTAATAAATCTTTTGCCGCCCTTTTCATGTCATCAAGATTAACCTGTGTTGAATCAATTGATTTATTCGTAAGTAAACCTTGGCAAAAAACATGCATCATTAATTCGAGATCATTATTTGTGAGTAAGTGAAGGCCAAATTTATCGGCCATCTCTTTTGCTAATGAAAAATAATTGACGATATTCCCGTTATGAACCATTCCCATGCCGATCGGAAATCCCATCACCATAGGTTGTAGGTCGTTTTTACCATCGCTACCAATAGTCGCATAGCGAGTGTGTCCAATGGCCAAATTGCCTCTAAGAGTTTCGAGATTTTTCTGTTGAAAGACTTGAGCAACCAGACCTAGATCCTTGTCGCCATAATACTTTTTCTTCATCGTATCGTAAGTGAGTACTCCGGCAGCATCTTGCCCGCGATGCTGTAGGGTCAACAATCCTCTATAGGCATCATAGGCGGCCCAGTAATCTTCTGAAGAAGCTATTTCTTGAGGTCCAATAAGACCAATGACACCACACATACGACCTCTACTTAGGCTGACAGGTTACTATGGGGAATCATATGATTTTTAAGACGTTAGGTCTACTCTTTTTTAAGATCAACATAATATCAATTATTAGGTCATCCTAATATTAAAACACCATGAAAAGAGTGTGCGATTACTCTTTTGAGCTTGAAGCTTAATTCTAGATTAGGTAGACAATGAGTCTCTTAATCAACCAATTTGGGTTTAGGCTTGATCGGCCTATCGGGGAGCTTCATGTCCTTACAGTCTTACTCATATCTCGAAGAAAGTGATGGCGTTGTTATTGAAGCTAAGCCTTTCTTCGTCAAAGAAAAATCCGACCTCGCTAACAATTATTACTTTTTTGCCTATCAAATCAATATTACCAACAATACAAATACGACTCTCACTTTAATTAATCGTTATTGGATTATTAAAGACGGCAAGGGCCATGAGAGAAAAGTCTATGGCGACGGGGTTGTTGGACAAAGACCTCGACTTACTCCAGGTAAAAGCTTTCGCTATACGAGCTTTTGCCCACTCAATACTCCTACTGGGAATATGAGAGGAAAATTTGAAATGCAAGATGATGAAGGCGAAAAGTCGTGGGTAACAATCCCACTCTTCTTTTTCAGATATTCAGAAGAACCAGATCAGCCAACAATTCATTAATTTATTTTTTAATTGGCCAACAATGTGCTTAGAACATAGTTGTTCGAAAGAATTGTAATCTCTGAAGAATACCAACCAACACCTGGAATGTCTGGGTGATAAATAATTACGGCAGTCCATTTGCGCGACTTAGGATCAATTCTCACGCGATAAGCATCATAATATCCAGCAACGTTAACTCTATTTAAAAAAGTAAAACGAGCATCGCGAAAGTTAAGGCTCTTAGCAACTTGAAGATCTCTATAACCTTGTTCTTCTAAATAGCGACTCGGAACAATTACATCCAAAGAACCAGTCTTATTAGGGAGAAAAAAGCGTGTAATAATGTGATAATTAACGAGTAACTTAACTTCTTCAGTCGCACTTTGCTTAACATCTGAAACCGTAATCGTTCCGCCTGTGTGATACTTTCCACTCAGAACATTATGTTTAAGCGAAGCCGCATGGAGAGAAAAAGAAAGTAATAAAGTCGCGACAACTGCAATTAAGCGCATGAGGAACTCCAAAATTTTTATGTTGTGAAGCCGCATCATGCCTTAAGATAATCAGTATGAAAACCTACAAAACAATTTTTTTTCTCATGTCAGCAAATTTCATATTTATCTCGAATGTTTATAGTCAATGCTCAGGGTCAATTCCTCCTTCAGTCATTCGCTATGAACTTCCAAAGCAGGCATCAAACGGATTAGTCGTTCTGGCCCATGGACTTAATTTACGACCTGAAAAAATGAATCAGCTCGCCGATTTTTTTCTCGCTCAACATTATAGTATTGCCAATATTGCGCTTGCGGGTCATGGGGCAAATAATGAGAATCAATGGAGTCATCTCAAAATTGATTCTTGGAAAAGAGAAATGACCGAGCTTGGGAAATGGCTGAAGAACTGTCATCAACCTTGGTATGGAGTTGGTCAATCAACGGGCGCAGTTATGCTATATTGGATGGCCCAACAAAAGCTCTCCCCAGCTCCCCTTCAGTTTTACTTTTTTGCTCCGGCCTTTATTCCCAAATATCCTTTGGGTGTTTTATCCTGGCTTGCGAACTGGTTTCCTTCTTTTAAAATCCCCAGCGCTAACCTCGAAGATTACCGCGTCCATGACAGCACGACTCTCTCTGCCTATAGAACTCTCTACTTGGCCTCACAAGAGACAACTCCAAATCAAGAATTACTCAATAGAATGAACATTATTGTGAGTGATAAAGATGAACTCTTAAATGTAGCGGAGACAAAATCTTGGGGGAGACTATCTGAGCAACACTGGTGGACTTATGATCCAATAGCTCAAAATCAAAAAACCATTCATCATTTAATGATTGATAGTAAAACCATGGGCAATGTAGCTTGGGATTCATTACTTGGCCGTCTTACAGAGAGTTTAAAAAGTCTTCAAGCTAACCCATTGAAATAACATCATTCAAATACTTTCTTACACTTTCCTTCCCCATGGGAACACTTTAATCGTGGCCGTGTTAAAATAGAGAAAGGAGGTCCAGACCCAAGGTAGGGGTCGGAGATTGAACTATGCGGACATTGATCTTAGATAGTACATATCGTCCGGTGCGAATCGTTTCATGGGAAAAGGCCATGATACTCTTTCTTACGGGCAAAGCCGAAGTCGTTAACGAATATCAAGAAATAACCATTCGCTCAGTAAATAATCACTTTAAACTTCCTAAAATTTTACGTCTCTTTGGTCGCCATAAAGGTGAGCTCAAAGTCAGATTTACTCGGACCAACGTTTTTGTGCGCGATAATTTTCAATGCCAATATTGCGCTATAAAAATGCCCGGTCACCAGCTCACTTTTGATCATGTCATCCCCATATCTCGCCAGGGAAAAACGAATTGGGAAAACGTCGTAACCTGCTGTCCGGGTTGTAATCATCGCAAAGGCTGTCGCCTTCCCCATGAAGCTCAAATGAAACTTATCAAACGACCAGGACGACCGCGCTGGTCCCCTCACCTCGTGTTAAGAATTAAAGAGGATGATCCGATTGAATGGTGGCATTGGGTTGGGCCACAAAAGCTCGTTAGTTAGCGGGAACTGAAATAAATCTCTCAAGTTCAGGGATATAAGCATACAAAGTATAGTGAAGATGAGGCACATAAGAGACGCCTGAGTTTCCGACTTGGCCGAGAACCTGACCAATCTTAACTTCATCACCAATATTAACAGTGATTGAATTCTGCTTAAAATGGACGATCGACAAATAAAAAGGTCCATCGATTTTTAGAGTTAAATAATTATTTTCTTTTTGAGAAAGATCTCCCAGGAATAGAGGAGAAGGTTTATTGTCTTCTTGATTACTCACAAGACCAACGACAATTCCTTTCAGAGGAGCTTTCACATCACGATTGAAAATATAATAGTCAGAGAGTTCCAATCCCTCTTCAGAATGAGTTTTACCATTTGAGTCTACAACTCCTATATCCCAAGCAAAGTTTCCAAACATTCTTTCAAACTTATGATGACCTTCATTACCTGTAAGAACGTAAGCGTTCTCCACTAATGTATTTTGAAAGACTATTCCCTTTCTTTGTAAATAACGTCGATACAATGACCTCTTCTTCAATTGAACAGTAGATTTAATGATATTTTTCTCATTGATCATTTGCCATTTAGGCTCACCCCATTCGAGCGAAAAAAGAAGCTTATATTTTTCTATAAACTCACTATTCTTCTCCCAAAACCAACGGTCCTCATAACTCTCGATCAACTCTCCATTGACGATTGAGTGATCTGTGAGCTCTAGCTGAACATAGGAATATGAAGCAAAAACTGGCCGAGCAAAGAAATTAAAGAGAAAGAATATTGCGATCAAAGATTTACCCATAGCTCCTTTTACCCTGTGCTTAAAAAAGAGCAAGACCAAGAAGAAAACTTTTCAAGTTTTTCTTTTCCTAAGTAACTGATTTCGTGTCAGCTCAATGAGAGTTTAGTAACGAGAGACTTCTTAAATCAAAAGTTCTTTGATAGACAATAACAACTTCAAATCCAAGGCCATTTATGCAAAAAAAAATCGCTGACATTCTCGACTCATTATTAGCTATGGGGGCCAGTTACGCCGATATACGGTGGCACCAAGATGATTGGTTGCAATCTCTTTCAACGTTGAAAGGAATACTCCACCAAAATTCGACAAGAAAGCGCCAAGGAGCAGGGATACGAGTATTATGTGATGGGGCTTGGGGATTTTCATCTACCGAAAATATGAATACATTGGCCGACACTGCAAAGGCAGCATTAGAGCAGGCCCGTTCAGCTGCTCAATTACGTCAGTTTAAAATTGAACTCTCCCCTAAAGAAACACTTATTTCTGAGTTTCAGACACATACTCTCATTGATCCAAGAACCGTTTCACTTGAAGACAAGATGAAAAGATTATTTGAGTTAGATCAATTACTTCGAGCTCCTGAGGTCGATCTATGGTCTGTTAGTTTTGAATTTTACCATCGCTCAATTTATTACGCTGATACAGAAGGATCCAAAATATGGCGCAAGATAAATGACGTGGCCGCTTCTCTTGATTGCTCTGGCATAGATATCGATGGCCTTCGCCAAAAAAGAAGTTTCGAAATTTATCAAGATATCAACAAATCTGTAGGTTGGGAAAATATCATTGACCAAGATCTTAATGTAAAAGCTTCGCAACTTGTCGACCAATTGAAAGAAATCTTAAAAGCCCCTCAATGTGAGCAAGAAACTTGTGACCTCGTTATTTTAAATAGCATGATGGCACTCCAAGTTCACGAAACAATCGGACACGCTTTGGAGCTGGATAGAATTTTGGGATATGAATTAAGTTATGCCGGTGGATCACATGTCAATCTTGACGACTTTGATCATAAGGTTTTTGGTTCAAAGAAATTAAATGCTCGCGCAGATGGAACAACACCAAACTCTCCTGGTACAACAGGGTTTGACGACGATGGAGTTCCTGGACGAAATGTCGTTTTGATCGACAACGGCATCCTCAAAAATGCGCTCACCTCTCGTTCAACAATAAATGAAGCCAACACCCTAGCAAAAAGAAAAATCTTCGATCAGTCAGGCGGTGCCAACCGCGCTGAAAGCTATCGCCATATGCCCATAGAACGTATGAACAATATCAATCTAGATCCAGGCAACGATGGTGAGCTCGAAGAATTGATTTCAAAAGTTAAAAATGGATTGATGGTTGAATCACCAAGAAGCTGGTCTATTGGAAGCAACCGTGAAAACTTTCATTTTGCTTGTGAAATTGGATGGAAAATTAAAGATGGAAAAATTAGCCACATCGTTCGCAACCCCACTTATGGTGGAGCCTCTATTCCTTTTTGGAATTCGTTAAAATATGTTGGGGACAAAAGTACTTGGCGGTTAGAGCAAGTTTACAATTGTGGCAAAGGTCAGCCTAATCAAATCATGAGACTTGGACATGGAGTTCCAGTCTGCGTTTTTGAAAATGTTCAAGTAGGGAGTGAATCATGAAAGTTGATCATCAACTCTTAATTAATGCCAATCAATATCTCAAAGATCAGGGTATTAAAGGTCAGATCGTTTTTCGAAGTGAAAGATCTCATTTGGTTCGTGCAGGACGGAATCAGGTTTCTCTTAATACCTCTGAAGAAGCCGCACGCTTTTTCGTACAAATTCAATTAGGCAAAAAGCAAAGCAAGGGCGAATTTGTTCTTAAAAATAATACAACAGAAGAACTCATTCACGAAATCAAAGAGCTTCAAGCGACACTTCCTTTATTACCTGAAATTGATCATCTTGGAGACCTCTTAAATCTGGCCCAAGGCGATTACAACGATGACCATTCAGATATGGACATGATTAACATGGACACTTCTCTTATGGTTGACGTCTATGCCAAAGCTGTGAATAAATTTGCAGATAAAGGTTGTGAAGTCTCTGGCGCTTTTTCACTCGGAACCTATGCTTATAGCATTATCAATACCAATGTCGAGCAACCTATCTCCTATCGTGGTTCAGATTATAATGTCGATGTCGTGCTTCAGCTCAAAGAGCATAACAACAAAGAGATTAAATCCTCGCAAGTAGGTGCTTCATTAGCAGAGATTAACGCTGATGCAATGATAGAAGAACTTGATCGCCATTTTTTAGTTAAGACAACTACGCATCGAAAGAGCGTCCCCATTGGAAAATACAATGTCATCTTTGGACCTGAAGCAGTGGCCGAAATTTTGGCCTATACAAGTTGGGTGGGCTTTTCAGGTGAATCGTATCTGATGCAAACAGGAATGTTTAAAAAAGGACAGCATGATATTGGAAGTAAAGTTTTTGGTGATAATATAACCATTACCAATGACCCAACATCTAAGCACTCTTTATTTAAAAGAAGAGTGGGTCTTAATGGAATTCTCAGACCAGCTCACACCATAATCAACAAAGGGATTTTAAAAAATCTCATCTACTCATCAAAAGATATTTGTGATCGGTATGGAATCGTTGTCGATAACGATTTTGCAACGGCCTCTTTTGAATTACTACCAGGAACAGGACCGGCGACTTGGACAGAGCTAGTCCAACAAACGAAGGAACCAACTCTTTATATTAATACTCTTCATTATATGAATTTCACCAACGTCGCAAAAGGCGAATTCACTGCAACTTCACGCTTTGGTACTTACTTGATAAGTGAAGGTAAAGTTCAAGATCATCTCTACAATATTAGAGTAAATGACAGTTTTCATCATGTTTTCAATAATGTTCATTGGCTTTCAAGCAAGATTACTTCTGTTAACCTCTCCTCGACCTATGGGATGAGATTGGCCAGTTCAGTCTCTGTTCCTGAGTGGATTGAAGTAAAAGATGTTCCCATTACAGCTTGTTTCGCCCCTGAACTATCGGAAAATGCTTAATTTTCCTCATCTTTGGGTTCTTCCTTAAACAGAGTTATAATGACTTAATTAATAAAATTGAGGATGTATATTTTTGAAGGCCCTATTCATTTGTGACGAAAAAGAAGAGTGGAATTATCTACGAAATATCTTTCGAGCGCATTTCTCAAAAGTAGAATTAGTTTGTGCCATTAAAGGTTCCGATGCCATTGAAGCACTCAACTTCCAAGGCCCTTTCACAATGATCATGATTGAATGCGGAATCAAAACTGATAATCCTTCAGAGCTGGCCAGAGAAGTTTATGAAAGTATTGGAGAACGTCCCATTATCTTCATCGGAACAGAAGTGATGCTCAAGGACAGAGTTGATAATGATCTCATTGAAACTTCAGATTCTGCTCAAATCTATAAAAAGCCATACGAGGTAAATAAATTTAAAGAGATTATTCAAGTTTCATTAGAATGGGCCCAAAAAGAAGATTTTGTGAATTCTGTGATTGAACTCAATCGAGATGAGTTTGTTCCATTAAAATTGCGCAACTTTTATCTTTTTAGAACCAGTCCCTTTGATGCCTATATTGAACTCACTAAAACAAAATATATCAAGGCATTAAGCAAAGACAAGCCCTATACGCAATCTCAAATTCAGGACATTGGAAAAAGAGGCATACGTGTTCTTTATCTGCACAAAGATGAGCAATTGAAATTTTTAGAAAATTCGATTGATAAGATATCAAACGTCTTATCTAAAAAAGGAATGCAAACAAAGCTCATTCTCCAGACAGAAATAGCTGGAGTACTCGTAATACATCAATATTTAAAAAGTGTGGGAGTAACAGAAAAACTTACTCAATTTATAAACGTCATTATGGATGCGAGTGCCAAGCTTTACGAGACAACCTCAACTCTTACTGATATTTTAAAAAACTTTCCATATGAACACCTCGACCTAGCTGAACAGGCAGTGCTCAAGGCCCTCATTAGCGAAGGCTTAATGAGAGGTATGGGCTGGAGCTCAGAAATGACTCGCTCGAAATTAACTTTGGCCAGCTATCTCCACGATGTCTATCTTCCAGATGAAAAGATGATTCGCATTACTCACCTCGAACATCCCGAACTAGAGGGTTACTCTGAAAAAGAAAGAGAAGAATTCACCAATCACATGCGAAAGGCCGCAGATATTGCAAAGCAGTTTTCAGGAATCTCTGAGGCTGATTTTATTATTGAAGAACATCATGAACTGCCTGATGGTTCAGGCTTTCCTAGACGCTACAATGCTTCTAAACTAACTGCGATCTCTTCAGTTTTTGTTCTTACTTCAAATTTCGTAACTCAATTGGCCATTCATGGACCTAGCAAGCTAACGATGACTTCTGTCTTAGGCGCCATGAACAATCACTATAACGTTGGGCATTTTAAAGAACCTTTAAAAATTCTTAAAAAGGCCGTGAAAGATCTTGGTTAGAATTGAAGATTGTCGAGAGTATCAATGATTTTCTTATAAGTATGTCGAGTAAATCTCGTTCTTAATTGAGAGACAACCTGATCTTTTGTAATAGCGGTCCCTTCATCTTTTGATTTTAATGCAATGTTAACAAACTCTTCTGCAACGATTATAACTTTGGCCAATGGTGAAATATCATCTTGATACTCAAGTGCAAAACCAACACCACCGTTCATTCCATGATGTTGTTGTAAAATAGCATCAGCACCCATTGGCATTCTTGGAAAATTGCGAATCATCTCGCTGGCCATACGAGCGTGGGATAAGACGATTTCTTTTTCCTTATCATCTAGAACTTGATTAAAAATTAAATCTTCTTCGTATTTAAATTCAGGATATTTATTGTATACAGGAATAAGAAACATATCGTGAAAAAATAAGACAAAAGCCACTTTCTCTGCATGTTCTTCGGAACCCCAGGAAATATTTTTAATGATGTGATTTGAAATGTAGGTAGTCATTACTGAATGCATATAAATAAAGCGAGATTTATTCTCGAGCAATGACTGAAGTAGCGATTTGATTTTGGGCACAGAATTGATGACTGAACTTACTGCCGATACACAACTCTTAGAAATTTTAACCATCTCTTCATTGGCTTGTGGATTTTGACTTAATTCTTCCGCAATGAGTTCAAACCCTTGCTCGACAACGTCGATGGCCATATCGGGAGTCATCTTTTCTTGTAATTTTTCATTTAAGCGCTGACTTGCAAGGTTGGCGACAACCGCCCTTTGATCCTTAGGGATATAGAGAGTTTCGACACCTCTTTGAAGATACATTTTAACTTTGACAGAGAGAGAGCGACCAACATCTACAATTTTTGCATATTCCTCTTTAGTCCGAGTCATCTTTAAGTAGATATCACATGGAGCTGTATCGATATTGGAAAGAATCTTAATAGGAATAGGATAAAAATCTGGTAAATCTTTAAAGGCCATATCCTTGGCCGTAATGTTGAACATTTTAGCTATCGTTCTGATTAACAATTGCAAATTCAAATTTCCAGGAAGCGTTTCTACCCCATGAGTATGCGCAATCGAACTTTTCTCTCCAATTAACAGTAAGGGAGTCTGAAGACTACCATCCTTCATTATTGTCTGAACTTCAGCTCCTGCATCACGCCCTTCAACTTGAGAAAGAGTGATTATAAGCTCCACCTCAGAAGTGAGAGCTTCTTTTAAGGAATCAACATTTGAAACGACAAGAACTTGAGCATCAACAAAAATTTGAAGGTTGATAACATAGAGATCATTAATGACTTCATTATCTGAATAAAGAACAACTTTCATCATCTTTTTATATTCTTTTTAATTAAAAAATAACCTTTTCCGTGTGCCGATTTTACAGTGAACGAAGATGAGGAAATCTTTTTACGAACTTTGCTAATATGTTGATCTACAGTTCTGCTAACGACATTCACTTTCTCACCCCAGACTGCATGAAGGAGTTCATCGCGCGGATGAATAGATCCTACCTCACGTGACAGATGATAAAGAATTTTGAACTCGAGAGGAGTCAAATCTATTTCGACAGCACCATCACCAGATTCGATTGATAATTTTTGAGTTGAAAGATTGAACAATAAATCATCTAGATGATAATTGTCTTGTCCTTCATGATTGACCCTAAAACGTGCCTGAATTCTGGCCGCCAGCTCAAGGGGTTCAAATGGCTTTACCACATAGTCATCGGCGCCAGAATTGAAAGCAGATAGCTTATCTTGAAGCTCCTTTCGTGAGGTAAGCATAATGATGGGAACATCTTTCATAGACAAATTATTCTTCAGATAATGGCAAAATTCAGATCCTGAACCATCTGGCAGTCCTTCATCAAGGACAATAATATCTGGGCGACTATTTGAAACATATTCACGTGCAGAAGCCAAATCAATTGCAAAGGATAAGCTAAAGTTGACTTCAAGAGTCCGCTTTAGAAGAAGATGAATGTCCGAGTCATCATCTATGATTAATAGTGATATTTTTTTATTCATAAACCACCTTAAGTAGAATTATGGTAGCATTAAATAGATAAATTTAAAGTAATTTTGATAGAGAGATTGTTTAATGGCAGACTCAGGTAAAATTCGAATCACGATAGATGCAGACCTCAAAGACATCATGCCTACGTTCTTAAGTAACAGGATAAAAGATCTCTCTTCTATTTTAGAAGCTATAAAAACAAACGACATCAAGACAATTCAGGTCATAGGTCATAAATTGGCAGGAAATGCAGGTAGCTATGGTCTTCCTGACCTTGGTCAAATTGGCGTCAATTTAGAAATGGCCGCAATAAAGCAAGACCTAATTTCAATTAAATCACTTCTCATTGAATACAAAAACTATATGGAAAAGCTAGAAATAGTTTATAAATGAATATAGCAAAAATATTCGACATTTTACTGGTTGATGATGATGAAGATTTAACCAATCTCCTCAATAAGCAAATATCTGGTAGTGGATTCAGAGTTCATATTGAAAAAGACCTTAATTCAGCTAAAAGTTATCTCAACCAGCATATTCCACACGCCATCATTCTTGATATTAATCTAGGAACTGATTTGAGCTGGTCTCTCATTCCTTGGATTCGTGAACAGTCTCACTTTCAAACAACAAAGATCTTCATAAGTAGTTCGGATATGAGCCGGGGAAATATACTCAAAGCTAAAGCCTTAGGTGTTGATGAACTGCTCGCTAAGCCGTTAAATGCAGCGGCCTTGGTTCAAAAGCTCAAGAAAAACCTCCGCGCCACCGAAGCAGCTAGTTACAATATTCCTCACCCCCCAAGCATCGAATGTTCACTTTATGCAAAGCATGTAAAAATAAACGAAATCTCACTCGTGGTTGTCGCTCCTGTTAAGTTTTCTGAAAAAACTGATATCAAAATACAAAGTGATTTTTTAAATGAAATTCGCTTAAATGAAATCAAAATGAGAACAGTTGATCAATCAAAACCTGCAAGTGACGGAACTTATAATACAGAGGTAACTTTTAGAGGAATGACTGAACTCATGGCCCAAAACATAAGAAAAATTAAAAAGAAATGAAAAAACCTATTGTTTTTACCATTGATGATGATGTCGATTTTAATAATTTTTTAAAGTTAACTCTGAAACCACTTGATCTTGATTTAAAAATTTGTACAACAGTAGATCAATTCACGGCCCTTATGAGATCAAGCACTCCGGATCTTTGCATCATTGATCTCAACCTAGATATTGCCATGGGAGCCGGCTATAAGTTAATTCAAGCCATCCGATTAACAAAAGGCCATGACATTCCCATAATTGTCATCTCGAGAAGAAATAGCACAAAAGATATTTCGTTGGCGCTAGAAGTCGGGGCAAATGATGCTTTGACAAAACCCCTAGATCCTCCTCTTCTGATAAGTAAGATTAAACAGCATTTGCAACTTGAAGGAAAAAAGAATGAGCTCACATTCTATTCCATTTCTGAAGTTAAACAAGAATGCCATCTTTCTTTCCACCTTCATTTAAATCAAATTTCTGAATATGGAATCACACTATCTTCTCCTCATTTGATATCTAAAGGGACGCTAATTAATTTAAAAAGCTCCGCTCTCAAAGAGATACTCAATATGGATGAAATATCGCTCATGGTGGATGAAACTTCATTTAATACTGATCTCAAATTATTTTATGCTTTTTGTGAATTTGATGCGACCAAGCCCGAAATTTCTTTGCAAGCTCGCCAATGGATCCTTAGACAACCTGTTTAAAAACTTCTTCGATGCTTTCCAATTTTTTTGGCAAACGAACTGATTTTAATTCCATTTTTTTATCATAGAGAAAAATATAAGAATCTCTTAAGTGAGAAAAATCAAACATTTCCTTTATCCCTTGATACAACGAATTTCTCAGATCATGATTCAGGGCCGAAACATCTATGACGACACAGGCATTATCATTTAAATCAAAATCAATCAGTGAGCTTAAAACGGGATTGAAAGGTTCAATACTTTGATGAATTCGAATATGACAGTGAGAAATCGATTTCTCAAGGATAAAATCACCATTAAATGTGGTAGCACGATACCCCAAATCCATAAATTCTTTATAGTCAGGGACAAAAGCATCAAAATAATTTCGAAGTGTCTTAAAGAAACTCATCTAAAACGAAGAGCGATAGTAATCATAGGAATGATCGAAGTATACTTATGACTCACTTGAGTCTCTATGTTGCTAGAGTCAGTTGATTTAGAAATACTAAGTGAATGGTAAGAAATATTAGCCCCCAAAGTAAATCCTTTCGTCAGTCTTAATTGATATCCAAATGATGCCATATAGCTCCAACCGCTAATGTCTTCAGAAGCACCAGCACGTTGTCTCTTGCCTTTAGCATAAGGATTCCAAACTGTAGTCAGGGCCCAGCCTTGAGACTCTCCAAAGAAAAGTGTAAATCGTGGACCCAATTCAGTAACACTCAAAGTACCTGCCGTTGAGCTTCCTGAGCCTTTGAGAGATCGACTATGCAGCATGACACTCTGACCGAAGTAGACTGCCTGCTTACCATCAAGAGAAGCGCCTAAGAAGAGACCGTAATAGCTCTTCGAATAAGATTCATTGTCAACATTATCAGAGTCAGAAGTATAATTTCCAAACAGTTCGATATTAAACGCGGCCATCGCCGATGTGGCCGAAAACAAAAGTATAAGAATGAATTTAAATAAAAGTTTCACTTATAACAGATTCGCACAATTAGAGAAAATCTCAAACTTCTACTCAAAAGAGTAGCTTTTACCTGAGTGGGAGGCTCTACTTTTTAGTGACTATACCTTTCACTCGATTGGGAAATAGACAGTTACAGATCTCACATATGGTTCCATCGCAACCACGTGCAGAACAAAATTCCCTACCATAGAATATAATTCTCAAATGAAGCTTGTTCCATTGATCCTCTGGAAAAAGTTTCTTTAAGTCGACTTCAGTTTGCTCTACATTTTTACCATTAGTGAGTTCCCAGCGTTGAGCAAGTCGATGAATATGTGTGTCGACAGGAAAGGCCGGTACACCAAAAGCTTGCGACATAACCACTGAAGCCGTTTTATGCCCTACACCCGGTAGTGCCTCAAGAGCTTCAAAGCTTTGTGGAACTTCACCCTTATAGTCATTCACCAAAATTTTAGAAAGCTCTGAAATAGCTTTTGATTTTCGCGGAGATAGCCCGCATGGCTTGATAATGGCCGCTATTTCATCAACTGATACAAGCGCCATATCAAAGGGATTATCGGCCAATTGAAACAAGCCTGGGGTAATTTTATTAACCCTTTCATCAGTACATTGGGCCGACAAAAGTACGGCGATTAATAATGTATAGGCATCCTTATGATCTAAAGGAATGGGGGTTTCAGGGTAGAGTTCTTCAAGACGTTTCGAAATGAATTGAGCACGCTCTTTCTTGGTCATTTGAGGGACAATGGTTTTCATGATGACATAATGATAAAGAAAAACGCCCTTGGCAACCATTAATTTCAAGCACTTAGATGTTTGTCTAAAAAACAACACCCCCATAAAAATTACCAAGCTCACCCAAAAGAATAAATAAACCCGATAGAATAAGCCAAATATGCACCCCCTTATTTGAAGGAGTTTATCGTGAAAACCGTACTACCAATTGCCCTTTTGCTGTCGACTTTAATCAGTCTTCCTGCTTTTTCGCAAGAAGATCGTGGTCTTCTCGGCGGAGATTTTAAAGTATCAGTTGATGGAGAAATCAATACCTCAGGCATGTACGGAACAGATTCTGGAAAGGTGGCAACACTTAGAGATTCTTACGTTACTTTATCAGGAACTTTTAAAGATAAAATTCGCGCCGTCATCACGGCCAATTTGGCGCAAATTTTCAAAGATAATAAAGTTGAATTAACTGATGATTTCGATCTCGGAGCTTTTATTAAGGAAGCCTATATTGAAATCAGGCAAGTTGGTGGAGCACCAGTTGCGATCATCGTTGGTAAACAACCGATGGCCTTCGGACAAAATGTACAAACCATGCCTATCTTTAAAAATAACCCATTATCAAGCATGCAAGAAATCAGCGAGGTCATGGGAGTGACTGTAGAACTCTCTGAAGGTCTCTTTGGAATTTTTGATATGGCCGAAGTTTCAGCATTTGAAACGAAAGGCGGAGATCTTGAAATTGGTAGACTTGATGGTGTTTCAGTTCGTTTAAGTAAAATGTTAACTGATCAATGGCTATTGACTCTATCTCATGCAGAAATGGGCAACTCCCATTTAGAATCGGGTCACGAAAGAAGAACGTCTATTGGCCTAATCGGCGAAACTCAAGATGGGATGCTTGTTGGTTGGGTTGAAGGTATGTACTTCTCAAACAATCCAGAATATCCAAACTCAAATTTTGGCATCACTGTTGGTGGCTCAATTAGAGTACATGAAACAACTGATGTCATCGTTGAGTACACATGGGTTGAAAAAGAAGTTTCCCAAATTGCACTTGGTGTGAAGACTGCCCTTACTTCTAATATTACTGTCGGCGCAGAAGTTCGCTACAACAATTATGTTGAAAGAAAGGACGATATCGTTTTTGGTGTCAACGTGACTTATGCTTTTGGAACATCTGGAAGCAATCGTAACGAAAACTATCTCTTCGATGACAAAAAATAAGAAAGGTTTGTAGATGAAAATATTAAAAATTGCATTATCGTCGGTTTTACTTTCAAGCTCAGTGATGGCCGCAGGTCCAATCGTTTGGGTCAGTTCAAAAGTAATTGATAGTATCGCAACAAATATCGACATCTATGATTTTCTAGAAACAACGCGAATGACAGACTCTCAAAAAGTAGCTCTGTTTGAAAAAGCTGGAAAAGACTTTGATAAGTATCAAGAGCTACGCAAACAAGCCCTATCTCCAATGTTTGATTCTGGCTTACGTCAATGGACCTACTTTAAGATAGTAGAAAAAGATGCAATTCGCGACCGTAAATCATCTGGAAAAACACCAGCATTCAGAATCACGGAAACAGCTTACTTTGATGCTACTCAAAAAATTGAAACCGATGCTTGTCGCAAGTATCTCGATCAGAGATTAGGTATAGTTAAGGCCCGCGATCTCTTCGGAGCAGAACTTAAAAAGAATGGTTATCCTCATAAAGCCTCGGAATCTAATACTGACGTCTATTTTAGTTGGTTCAATGCTCAAAAAGCTCGCCTCAAAGAAAGCATGAGAATCAAGGAAATACAGAAACATGAATTTTTCAAAGCAACAAGAGGATATGAAGTCTATGTTAGACCGACCGACATGTGGGACTTTGGAAAGTCTAATGAAGCTTTGGTCAATCAAAAACTCAACAATAAGAGAATGGATAAAGCTTCATTGCTTAAAATTATTCAAGATAATCCAGAGCTAAGAGTAACGTTGGAATCCTTAGACTCACTATCAATTTCCGATATGTCTCTGAGTGAGATCGCTAAAATCAACGCGGACGAAGCTCATCAATTGGCCGACAAAATTGAACAAACGTTAAGCACTAACAAGCAGACTCTTACAGCTAACATTACTCGCTATACTCAAATTGCTCAGCAATTTGTAACAAAGTACACAGATGATCAACTAAAAGAAAAGGCCAAAGAAGCTCGAGAAAATTATCTTAGAAGCAGTGGTGATTATACTGACCTCGTTTTATCCAAAATCTATGATCTTGCATTGAAACTAAAAGACACTTCAGACAAAAATCAAGTGAACTCATTTCTATCAGAATTAGATAAGAGAATTTCAGATGCCGCCAATGAAGTAACTCAGGAAGAATACTACAAAGGTGAAAAAGAGCAGCAGTATCTTGTTCAAGATCTTATCGTAAGATCATTTAAGTCACAAAAAAGCGAAGCTTTTAATTCTCTTGAGTCTTCTTTAGAAGATCTCTCCTCTGCCGTATTAAAGTTTGAAGTCATGAAGATTGGCCTAACTGAAAAAGCGATCGTCTCAGCAAAGGTTTGTGATCTAAAAACTTATGAATGCCAAAAGAAAATAGATAGTCATTTGAAGCAAAAAGAGATCGAAAAAGGAATCAAGAAATATCGCGAACAAGACCTTTCACGTTATGACAATATGATCGAAATCAACAAAGATGGCTACGATCGTATGCAAGGCGGAGAAGCCTTCGACTGGGTTGTTGAGCGCAACTAAAACCAAAAAGATAGCTTTGTTGCAAACTCATAAGCATGAAGTGGGCTTTTAGAGCTATCGACCTCATCAATCTTTTGCCATTGTTTTTCAAATAGTGCACCAACCGTTACAAAAGCGGCCTTGCTTATTTTAAACTTAACACCTGATTCAATTTTGGCGTTATTGGTTTTATAAGTTTTCCCGTCATTGAAGCGCAACTTACCTGTCGGTCCACGATCAGAGTGTCGAAGATCCTTAACCATTATTCCTTCAATATCAACCAAAACATTGATTAATTGATTTACTGTTTTCTCGGCTCCGAACTGTAAAAAATGTTCAGCTTTTTCTCTCGTCGCATACTTATCAGAAGCGTTTGTGGTTTTTACACCATACATATATTCAGTCCACAATTCCCATTCTGAAGTTCGATATTTAGCACCGGTATCGAAAGCATAACTTTGATCAGGAGCAATATCGGCCTTGTAATAAATGGCCCCCACTGAAAGCGAAAGGGCGTTGTTAGGAAAGAATTCTAACTTATTAGCAAATCCACGTTCTTCATCGGTTTTAAAAGTTTTAGCATTGGTAAATGTGAGCGCATCATTTGAGTCATATGTTAGGGCGCCATCGCGATCACGAGAAACGGCTTTTGACTCTCCCCAAAATGTTGTGTGGTTAATCCAGCCCGATTTAAACTCACCAAGGCGAAATGATAAAATGATTTTCTGATCAACATCGCGCCAAGAGTTTTCTGTACCAATCACTGACCCACCATCGATATAAGTGTTTTCAATCACTCCCCAATGAAGACGATGAAAAGGAACGACGCCTTTACCTGCGGTAATCATCATATTGTCGCGGAAACGATATGTGGCCGTCGCTTCTTCAAAGATATTATAGGGCTCACCTAATTTTGAATCATCAAGATCCAATTTGAAACGAGCAAAAATATTATCTTGATTCCCATAAATTTTAAGATCAAGAACACCAATACCTGTTTCGACAGATTGTGAACGATTTTTTACTTTTGAAACTCTCAGGAGATCAAGAGCAAGAAACCCTTTTACTTCAGCATTTAAAGCGAATGCATTAAAAGAAAAAGAGAATGCCAAAATGGCGAATACTAAGAAAGTGCGCATAATATCTCCTAAGAAGTTGACTCTCGGTATCAGAATGTAACAGTGATCGTAAAGTGAAGATTCTATTTGCTTTAATTATCGCAGTGCGCACGCATAAAATAATGCTAATATAGTGTCATTTAGTCACCACTCGACAAGGAAGGGACATGAACGGATTCATTCAAACCCCACCAAAAACATCGCGAGCTTACTCAACGGACACTCTCTTAAAAGAAATTTTAAAGAGTCGTTTCTCGCAAGAACAATTTTCGATAATCGATGAAGATCTCAAAAAATTTGAATCGCGCATAGAAAATGAAATTGAAAGTTATGCCCAAGACTGTCATCAACATCCACCTCGTTTAATTCCATTTGATGCCTGGGGGAATCGAATTGATGAAATAGAAGTGGCCCCAGGCTGGAAACAACTTGATAAAGTGAGCAGTGAAGAAGGAATCGTCGCTATTGGATATGAAAGAAAGTTTGGAGAGCTCTCTCGACTTTATCAATTCGCCAAACTCTATCTTTATCATCCAAGTAGCGCTTATTATACCTGTCCCTTAGCGATGACTGATGGAGCTGCCAAACTACTTGAGAACTTTGGTTCCAAGGAACAAAAGTCCCAAGCCTACCAAAATATTATCTCTCGTGATCCCAAAAAATTCTGGACGTCAGGTCAATGGATGACAGAAAGAAGTGGCGGTTCAGATATTTCAAACACAGAAACCACTGCACTAAAAAAGGGAGATCATTACCTTCTCAATGGAGTAAAGTGGTTCACTTCAGCCACAACATCGCAAATGGCGATGACTCTGGCCCGAATAATTGACGATAGCGGAAATTCAGTAGCTGGTTCAAGAGGACTTTCGCTTTTTTATTTAGAGCTTAGAGATGACAATGAAAAACTTAATGGGATTGAAATTTTAAGACTCAAAGATAAATTGGGAACAAAGGCGCTACCAACTGCAGAGCTCCAACTCAAGAATACTAAAGCAACTTTAATTGGAGAAATTGGAGCTGGTGTAAAAACAATCGCAACTCTTTTCAATATCACTCGTATTTATAATGCCACAACAACAGTCGGAGCTTGGAAGAGGCTGCTCGATCTGTCTCTCGATTATTCGACAAAGCGAATGGCCTTTAAAAAGCATTTAAAAGACCATCCCCTGCACTTACAAATTCTCACCAAATCCCGAATTCACTTTGAAGCCAGTTTCCATCTCGTGAGTTTCGTAGCCTCACTTTTAGGACAAGAAGAATGCTCAAAAGAGCAAAAGATAAGAGAGAATGCTTCCTCAATTCTTAGACTACTCACTCCAATTGCAAAACTCTACACTGCCAAAAATTTCATGGGACATTGTTCTGAAATGATCGAATCTTTTGGAGGAGCGGGATATATAGAAGACACCGGACTTCCCATGTGGTTGAGAGACGCCCAAGTTTTTACAATTTGGGAAGGAACGACCAATGTGCTATCTCTTGATGTTCTTAGAGCGATGAGCAAAGAAAATGCCTTTTCTCCTTGGGCACAGGATATAACCCGCTCTCTCCAAGAAATAAAATCTTCTGAATTAAAAGATATGACGACAGAAATTATGTCACTTTTAAAACAAACAGTAGAGTTCGCCACAGCCCATACTCAATCATCTCCTGAGATTTTGGAGTCAAAAATGCGCGCCTTAAGCTTCAGGATTGGCGATATTACTTGTGCGACTTTAATGCTTAAGCATACTGACAGAAATCTCACGTTCAAAAATTTATATAGTGTAAAAAGGTTTATTAATGAATTGAACCGCTCTGAACTTGAACGTGTAGTCGATCTAAATGCAGAAAAATCTTACTTATTTGGGCAAACTTAATTGCTGGTCACTCACGTAATAAAAAATGGCAAAAAGAATACAGGCTACAACTATCGGAACCCATCTTTTGTACAATTGTTTTTTCTTATCATTCTCAAATTCGATCACAACCGCTCCTGATTAAGCGGCCTCTTTCTTCATTTTGATATACCACTCAGGTGGTATGAATTGAGACTTGGGAAAAGGCAGCTTGTTAACCATTATATCCTCAAAGAATGTGGGAACATAGCCACAAGGAATCATTTCACCAATGTACTTCCCTGTTTCTGGGTCTTTGCCTGTTTGCACCCAACGAAAAATATCACGAGCAACATAATTGCCATGAACGTCGAGTCCGATAATTTCTGAAATATGCGAAGTTCTTCTCCCCCCGTCATGATAACGAGAGCATTGAACGACAATTTGCATCGCTGAGCCCACCATCTTTCGAACAGCATCGGGTGGAATTTTAGTATCTCCCATCAAGCATAATGTCTCTAAACGAGTACAGGCATCCACTGGATTGTTGGCGTGAACAGTTCCCATCGAACCGTCGTGACCGGTGTTCATCACTTGAATAAGGTCGAGTGCTTCTTCCCCTCTCACTTCCCCTACGATAATACGATCGGGACGCAATCTCATCGAAGAAATCACCAGATCGCGAATCGTCACTTCAGTTGTGCCTCTGGTGGGGTCAGCTTTTCGCGTTTCAAATTGCACTACGTGCTCTGCTTTTACTTGAAGTTCCGAAGCATCTTCGATGATGATCAAGCGCTGAGTTTTGGGAATTCGAGAACCTAAAACGTTCAACATCGTCGTCTTTCCTGAACCTGTACCACCTGAGACAATAAGATTCTTGCCGAGGAAAATACAAATATCGAGAAAACGCGCAGCGGTTTTTGAAATTGATCCAAAACCAATCATATCATTTAAAGTTAACTTTTCTTTTGAGAATTTTCTGATGGCCACCGTTGTTCCATTCTTCGCCATAGGAGGAAGCACAACGTGAATACGAGAACCGTCAGGAAGACGAGCATCCAGGCGAGGATTATCGTTATCAATCACACGACCAACTGATTGAGCAATCGCTCTCATTGCTGATAATAAAGCATCATCACTGGGAAACTTATTTTCTGTTTTGTAAACGAGACCTTTTCTTTCGACAAAGATTTCCGATGGCCCGTTGATCATGACTTCTGTCACGGACGGATCTCTCAGTAGATCACCGATCGGACTTAAGAGGGACTCAATGGCATCTGAAAATATCGACACTTTTAAAAGCTCCTTAGCTTACTCATCACGAGGTCGCCACACGCGCACCTTGCTTCTCGCTTGTTCTGAAGCGATTTCTCTCTTCTTCTTATCGTCAGGTCGCTCAATCACTGAAAGACGACCTTTAATTTTTCCTGTCGGACAATAAAATTCATAGATGCCCTCTTTTTCAAAATAGGCTTCAGCGCTATGAACTTGACCCTTTTCGGCACTTAAAAAAATCTTCTTATCTTGAAGAAAGAAACAACTTGGCTGCTGGGTGGAAGAAGTAATGAAAAACCTCATCTTTTCGCCAACATAGCCAGTAATTCGTTCCGGATAAAAACCTTCATCAGAAGCGATAACGGAGACCTCTCTGATCGGATGATCGTACTTCTGTGGCTTCATGATTTCCTCCTGATCTAAGGCCTTAACCCCATTAATGGTCAAACCTAAGCACAGTAAAAATTGAAACGTCCAAAATATTTTCAGCCTCATATGGCCCTCCACTTCAATATCCTATCGGTAAAGTCGGGATTTTACTTAAGTGAAGAACGCGGGATTATAAGCTCTTGAAATAATTTAAGAAAATAAAAGGAAGAAGCTCAGAAATCATGGAATATCCATATCTAATGGGCTAGAGTGTGGCCCCATGTTTAAGACTTTAATACTCTTATTAGTACTTCTGCCTCATATTGTTCTGGCCGAAGATCAACTCGTGACACTTCTTGAAGTGTCCCATAGCAATTCAAACAAAAAAGTTCGTTATCGGGCCAAGATTCGCGATTGTAAGTTCAAAGATGTTTCAGAAATGACTGTCGACATTTACGATCACGCGACCGGCAATGAATCAGAACCTTCCTTTATTGAGAGTATCTACTACAACGTAGAAACTTTATTCTCTGTCGATGAATTTCTCGATTTTCAAATTTCGGCAGTTAAAAATCTCAGATTTCATTTTGAAATCACCAACTGTCAAATTGATAAATATCTCGAATACAATAACCAACGTTATAAATTGGAAGAGATTACTGTAAACTATCACAACTATTTGGCCTTCCCGACTCTCAAAAATGTCTTAGTAAAAGTTGTCGACCAACAATCAGTTCCCCAATTTATTGAGATCCCCTACTACAATGCGGAAGGATACATTCCTTTTTACGAAGCCCATGTGGGAATTGGATTTAATCTTTCTGAAAATATTCGTCCTCGTAATCACTTAAAAGATAAGACCACTTTTCGCCAGGGTCTTACTGTTCACGAACCCCTTCCCCTTTTCCTCATTCGCTATGGCCCCCTTTTCATCAATAAAGATGGAGCAGGAATTGTCCTTTTACCTCTTAAAAACTACGCCCTTCTCTTTACCACTATCATTGATGGTGAGCCCTATGATGCTGATGGACTAAGTGAGAGGGAGCGATCACTTTTTTCAGGCTGGATTTTAAAAACTTGGGATCTCACTTTTTTTTGGTTTAAAGATATTCAAGGAATCTCACATGGTGAAATTTTTAAAATTCAACTTGAGCATGAATACAATCTCAATCGCTATTTCACTCTTGCCCCCCATATGTTCGTCCAATGGTGGGACGATGAATATATGAACTACTATTACGGAGTGGCTCCCAATGAAGTGAATGTTGTTGGACGTGAGTATAACGCTAAAGCAACTCAAAACATGGAAATAATGATCAAGGGATATTTAAAAATGGGGCGCTATAAATGGGTTATGGCGGTAGGTGAAAAATGGTACGGCAAAAATGTTTCGGCCTCACCTCTTGTGAGAAAGGATACTGAGTTTAGAACCATCTGGGGAGTCACGGCCCAATTTCTCTAAAAACTTACTCTGTTAAGAATTCTTGAAGAAAATAAGCACAAAAATCAGTTTTGCCCTGGAGACCAGACTTTTGATAAATGGTGGCACATTGATTGCGAATTGTGCGCTCTGAAGTAAATCTCTTGGCCGCCATATCTTTGGAGCTTAAACCTTTTAACAAAAGATAAGCGATCTCTTTTTCACTTTGGCTAAATTGCCACTTTTCAAATTCATCTTCGATATACTTTTTAAATTCGCCAATAAAATCCTTAATTTTTCGCTCATATTGGCCTGCGGTTTTTTTTGATTCTTCAAGTTCAAATTGAAACGAACTCCACACATAGCGCACCATTCTAAATACGGTATAGAGAATAGTAACTCCAACAATTGCACTGCGAAAGAGAACGTGAAGCCCCATCCCGTCGAGCACATCGTAAGAAATATCGAATGTGACAATAAGAAAAATGCCGATCAAAAAATATGTGATCGTTACTTTTTCTTTATAAAAGGGTGATGTGACATTTGTCATAGCTGACTTTATTACTTCACATTGATACTTTTGTCACATAGAAAAAGTAGTTTCGGTTAGTTATTACATTAGCACTAATTTCAAGGAGTCTATTTTGCAATCATCATTTATGAAAGAAATCACCATGGACGCAGCGAAGCAAGTAGCTTTAGGTAAAGGAATTAAGGATAAGAACTTAAGTGAACTTGCCCCTTTCTTCTCCGCTATAAAGGAAGACTTAGATACCAAATATCGAGGAGTTATTCTTCATCTCGAAGATGAAGCGGCCAATACTTTTAGTCATCAGGAGTTGGTTAATGCTCCTGAACTTATAAGCAGCTTCTTTGGAGAGCTCTTAGTTCAAAACGAAAAAGGCGACAAAGTCATCATGGTCTACGATCGTGATCGCTTGGGATCTATGTATCAAGGTGCTCGTTATCATCAAACCCGTGAAGGCGGGAGCATTCATACAGATAACGTAAACATCCCAGAAATTTGGAATTACCTCTTTTTAAGCTGTATCGAACCAGCTCAAGTGGGAGGGGAAAATATTTTAGTCGACGGCGTTGCCGTCCATAAAACACTAAAAGAGAAGTATCCAAAGGCCTTGGCCGTACTTGAGGACAACTTTACTTGGGAAATGAGAGGAGTTTCTGATTCTTTATATGAAGCCCCAATCATTACTTATGATGAAAATGGTCTTCCGCTCTTTCGCCACTTACGTCCTTATATGGAGTCTGCTCACGTTAAGGCCAACAAGCCCCTATCTTTTGAACAACTCTACGCTATTGACGTTCTAGATGCCGTGACAAACAGCTCAGAGTATCAAATGCGTTATCGCATGAGAAAGGGCGACATTCTCATTACAAGAGATGCTCAAGTGTTGCATGGTAGAACCTGTTTTTCTGACGCCATCGAAGCCGTAACTTATGATGACTATATTCAAGGCAAAGGCGCCATCTTAAAGCGCACTATGGAGAGATTATGGATCAAGTAAATAAATTTCATGCAGTTTATTTAGCGGCAGGTTACGGATCGCGCATTAGTAAACTTACGAATGATCCGAAATGTCTCCTTCAAATTAATTCAGAGTCTTTACTTGAACGAAGCTTTCGTCTTTGGAAAGAGCTGGGAATAAAAGACGTCACTTTGGTTCTTGGATACAAAGAATCAATGATTCGAAATGTCGCTGAAAAATATAAGGATGATTTCAATATTAGATATCAACTCAACGAAGACTTTGAAAAACAAGGCAACACCTTCTCTCTTTTGTTAGGAGTCAAAGAACTAGCACAACCTTGCTTAATCTTTGATGCCGATCTTATTTACGATAAAGAAGTCCTTGAAGATTTTATGAATCAAGGAACAAACTCTCAAATTCTTATTGGGCCATCAAGCCTAGAGGATATTGAGTGCGCTAAGACTTTAATAGATCAAAAAGGCTTTGCCCGCATGACGGTCGACAAAAGGGCCGTTACCAGTGAAGAACTCGCAAAATATGACTTTGCTGGAGAAGCAATTGGGATTTTAAAGTTTTCCAAAGAAGACACTGTAAAGCTTTGCAAAAAAACAGAAGAATTTCTGTCTCATCCAAAAAACCTCAACCTCAATTGGGAACATATGCTCAATCAATTTCTTTTAGAAGAAGATGTTGGAATTTACAAATTAACTCGTGGACGTTCAATTGAAATCGACAATCCTGAAGATTTTAAAAGAGCTGTCGAAATTTTTGGGAAATAAATGATGGCCCTACTATCAAAACTTGAATATCAGAACAACACTAAAGAGTTTCGCTTAGAGGAACCTTTCGATTTTCTCATCTATAGACCTCTGGCCTACTTGATAGTCAAACTTACCTACAAAATGCCACTCAATCCCAACCACTATTCTTTTGTTGCTCTTATTTGGGCCTTAGTCGGTTCATATTTTATTGCTCAAGGTGAAAAATTGGATTTCGCCATAGGTGGAGTATGCATTATCCTTTTCAGTGTTTTTGATTGCTGCGACGGCATGATTGCTCGAATGAAAAAGAATGGTTCAAAATGGGGAACTCAAATTGATATGTTCGTCGACCTTATTTCTAACATTGCCATTTATTCAACTCTGTTCATTGGACTTAAAAAACAGAATCACGACTTCCCTATTGAATACTTTTCATTTTTATGTGCTATATGCATTTTAATCCATGCGAGTATTTATCATTATTACAAAAAGCAATTTCAGCATTACTCAAGTGGCAATCCTGATGGTCGCATCAGAGAACTGAATGCTTGGAGAAGAGAGTACGATCAACTTAAGAAACAAAAGGGGCAATACTTTGAAAAGTTTCTTCTTTTTATGTTTTTAAAGTTTTCAAATGCTCAAAAAAGCGATGACTCCGTTCCCCTCTACGATGCCGAAAAGTACACAAAAGTTAATATTTCGATACTTCCTCTTTGGGCCTTTGTGGCTGGATCGTCTCACTTAACTTTTTTAAGTTTGGCCCTAATGCTTAATGAAATGCCTATATATTTGTACTTCGCCTTAGTTGTTTCAAACCTTTGGCTTTTGTTAGTCTATTTTATTCAATCCAATGTGAATTCAAGTATTCTACTAAAAGAGAAAGTCTTGTGATTGCACTTCTGCTTGGAACTTTTATTGGTTTTCTGATGTGTATTCCGGTTGGGCCAATCAACGTCATGGTTATTAATACTCAGATAAAGAGTAGCTCGCAAAATGCTTTGGCCATAGCACTTGGTGGTTCTTTGATGGATGTTGTTTATTTCATGATTATTCTATCAGGCCTTTCAATGTTTGATTTTAGTGAAAACATAACCATCATTTTAAAATCAGTTGGAATTGCTTTGATTTTTTTCTTAGGGATTAAAGATCTCATGGCCAAGCCAATTGTGCCCAATGAGAATGAAGAGATTAAAACTAAAAAAGCAGGTCTACTAGGCTACCTTCTTTTAGGTGTTGTGATATACACTTCAAATCCGACCTTGATTTTAACCATGACTGGACTTGGTGCCTTTATAAAAAGTCTTACCCTTTTTCCAATGACTCAAACAAATATTATCATTCATTCATTAGGGTTGGGGGCTGGTTCATTCCTATGGTTTGTTTTCCTGTCAAAAATTACTAATAAATTTAAAGAAGCTATCCGCAACAAATACCTTCTCACTTTTAATCGCGTCAGCGGTTCACTAATGATTATTCTCTCACTATTTATGTTAACGAAATTAATTTTTCCAACAATTCAAAGGACACTATGATGAAAAAAACGACAAAACTCAAAAGCATGATTCAAAGAAAAGATTTGGCCTTCCTGATGGAAGCCCACAATGGTTTATCAGCAAAAATCGCTGAAGAAGCCGGCTTTGAAGGAATCTGGGGTTCTGGTCTTTCAATCTCTGCTTCTCTTGGAGTGAGAGATAATAATGAAGCTTCTTGGACTCAAGTTTTAGACGTCGTTGAATATATGTCAGATGCCACTCAAATCCCTATTCTTTTGGATGGCGACACAGGTTACGGTAACTTTAACAATATGAGACGTCTCGTTAAGAAACTCGAGCAAAGAGAAGTTGCTGGAGTTTGTATCGAAGATAAAATCTTTCCAAAGACAAATAGTTTCCTTCGTGGAGAAGCTCAACCTCTCGCTGACATGGATGAGTTCTGCGGAAAAATTAAAGCAGGCCTTGACGCTCGTAGCGATGACGATTTTTGTATCGTTGCTCGCGTTGAAGCTTTAATTGCGGGATGGGGACTGCAAGAAGCACTCAAGCGTGCTGAAGCCTATAGAAAAGCCGGAGCAACTGCCATTCTTATGCATAGTAAAATTAGCCGTGCCGACGAAATTTTCGCTTTCATGAAGGAGTGGGGAGATCGTTGTCCAGTTGTTATCGTTCCAACAAAATATTACGCCACGCCAACACAAGAATTTGCTGATCACGGAGTTTCAACAGTAATCTGGGCCAACCACCTTATGAGAAGCGCTGTTACGGCCATGCAACAAACGGCAAAAACAATTTTTGAAGATAAGAGTTTAATAAATGTTGAAGATAAGGTTGCTTCTGTGAAAGAAGTCTTTAGACTTCAAAACGATCAAGAATTGGAAGAAGCTGAGAAGAAATACTTCCAAAGCAATAATAATGTTCACGCAATCATTCTTGCTGCAAGCCGCGGAAAGGAACTGGGAGAACTCACACTTAATAAACCAAAAGCACTTTTGGAAGTTAATGGAAAACCACTTCTTAAGCAGGCCATTGATAAAATTAAAGACCATGGCATGAATGATATCAGTGTTATTCGCGGCTACAAAAAGGACAGCTTTCCTCAATTAGGATGTGAGTATATTGATAATGATCAATATGAAAAAACAGGAGAACTCTCTTCTCTTTACCTCGCAAAGAACAAAATAGATGGCGAAACTCTTATCGCTTATGGAGATATCGCTTTCCGTGGCCATATCTTAAACCTCCTGAATGAATCGACTTCTGACATTACAATCGTCGTTGATGCCAATACAACAAGAAGAGATGATCAATACACAGGCGATTATGTAACGACTTCTAATAAATACAACAAATCTTTCGTTGAAGAAAACTCTCGCCTTTTAAAGACGAAACTTGCGACTAAAAATCAGGCTGAATTTGAAGTCCATGGCGAGTGGATAGGTATGCTCAAGGCCAATGCCAAAGGCTCTACTATTCTTAAAAACTCACTGGATGAATTGTCAAAGACTCCGCACTTTCATGAGATGAAAATGGGTGATCTCTTTAATTTCATGATTGAGCGAGATGTAAACATCGGCGTTTGCTATATCGAAGGTCAATGGATGGATGTCGATAACTTTAAAGATTTTGAAAAAGTACAAGTTTTTTAGTGAGGAATAATATGATTGAATCAAGCCGCTTTCTAAGCGAATGTAAAAAAAATAACTTAACAACCTTCACAGGGACACCATGTTCTTATCTGAAGCCATTCATCAATTTTGTTATTGATGATAATGAACTTGAATTCATTGGAACTCCTAATGAAGGTGATGCAGTCGCCTTAGCTTCAGGAACTTGGGTTGGTGGCAAAACAGCAGTAGTGATGTTTCAAAACTCTGGCCTTGGAAATGCCGTAAATCCACTTACTTCGTTGAGCTACTCTTCGAGAATTCCTTTTCTTGGAATTACAACGTGGAGAGGTGAACCAGGTGGCAAAAAAGATGAACCACAGCATGAACTGATGGGGCAAATCACAACTCAAATGCTCGACATTATGCAGATTCCTTGGAGCTTCTTTCCTCAAACCGAAGAGGAAGTAACTCCAACTCTTGATCGGGCCATGGCTTCGATGCAAGAAACGAGATTGCCTTTCTTTCTGGTCATGAAAGAAGGAAGTGTTAATAGCTATGAGCTACAAAAGAAAGGTAACAAAAGTGCCAGTTTCACTTCTGAAGTGAAAACTCAGAAATCAGTTTCAGGAGAGAACAATCTCACTCGTACTGATGCCCTTAAAGTTATACGTGACACAACTGGCCCACAAACTGCCCTTCTAGCGACAACAGGCAAAACGGGACGCGAACTCTTTGAATTAGGCGATACGGAAAATCAATTCTACATGGTGGGATCGATGGGCTGCGCAGCTGCAATGGGTGCAGGTCTTGCTTACGCTGTTCCAAATAAAACGGTGACCGTTATTGATGGTGACGGTGCTTTATTGATGAGAATGGGAAATATGGCGCTTGCGGGTCAAATGAACTTAAACAATATGCTCCATATTCTGCTCGACAATGCCGTTCACGATTCGACAGGTGGTCAATCTACATTATCTGAGACGATCGACTTTTGCTCTATCGCTTCAGCTTGTGGCTACAAAAGAGTGATTGAAACAAACACTGCTGAAGGTTTGGCCGGGGCCATAGAAGAATACAAAAAAGCACCTTCTTTAACTTTTATTCGTTTCTTTATTAAAAAAGGTTCACCTGAAAAATTGGGAAGACCTACGGTTACTCCTCCTCAAGTTTCAGAGAGACTTAAAGATTTTATGACTGGAGCTCATTAATGTTTAAACAGAATATTGAAAAGACAATTGATCGCAATATCCTTTTAAATCCCGGACCAGCAACAACTTCGGCCCGTGTAAAATCAGCATTGATAGTTCCCGATATTTGTCCCAGAGAGCAAGAGTTTGGCGATTTGTTAGGTGTGGTTAAAAATAAAGCACTTCAAGTTGTAAGCGCAGATTCTCGTTATAAAGCTGTGCTTATTGGTGGTTCTGGAACAGCTGCAATCGAAGCTTGCTTAAGTTCATGCACTAACGAAAAGGCCGTGCTCATTTTAGAAAATGGAGCTTATGGCGAACGCATGAAAAAGATCTGTGATGCTCTCAAGATTCCTGCAGATGTTATTAAAGCGAATTGGGGAGATCCCATTGATCAACAAGCTCTTAAAACTCATTTGGAGCAAAATGCTCAAAAGTATCATGTCATGGCCTTCATCCATCATGAAACTACGGTTGGAATCTTAAACGACTTAAGCTCACTTCATCGATTGGCCAAGCAATATAAATTAAAAACATTAGTTGATGCCATGTCTTCCTATGCAGGTATAGAAATAGATCTGTCAAAAGATGACGTCGACTATTTAGTGTCATCCTCTAATAAGTGTATTCAAGGTATGGCCGGCTTAGGAATCTGTATTGTTAAGGAGCAAGTACTTAACGAAATTTCTCAATACCCAAAAAGAAGTTTCTACTTGGATCTTTCAAACAATTACAGTTCTCAAGAAAAAAATAATCAATTTGCCTTCACTCCCCCAGTTCAAATTCTCTACGCTCTCAATGAAGCGTTCGATGAATTTTTTGAAGCTGGCGGAACAACGGCCAGAGCTAGTCGTTATGAAGAGCTTTATCTTCAAATGAAAAGTGGCATGCTCGAGTTAGGATTTGAATGTCTGGTTCCTGAGCATCTCCAGGCAAAAATACTCACGGCCTTCAGATGGCCTGAGAGTAGTAATTTTACTTTCGAAGAAATGCATGACTATCTCTATCTTAAAGGAATCACCATTTATCCAGGTAAGAATGCCAAGGAAAAATCATTTAGAATTTCAAATATTGGTGAACTCAATAGCGAAGACATCAGCTTTTTCTTAGACAATCTTAAATCCTTTCTTCAGTCAAAAAGACATTAAAGGTTAATATCTCCCTCTTGAGGAACTAAGGGCTGAACACCTGGAACTTGAGAGGGAGTTTGTTTTTTGATCACTCCCCTTTTTTTGTTTTTTGCCAATTTAAAACGTATTTCAATAACATCTTTCGCTTGGTGAATGTCGGCCGATTGTGGATCAAGCTCATCTGGAATTTGAATCGACTTGTTGAAAGTATAAATACGCTTTGTGACAACTTTGGACTTCCCGGTCCCAAACTCTTGAGTCTTTTCAACTGTCCCTTTTAAAATAATCTGGTGATTATCAATTTTTATTTCAAGGGGAGCATCTTTTATCGGTTTCAATTGAACAATGAGACTCTGACCTTTATCTGTCTTCTTCCACTCCATTGGTATATCAGCTTGTCCCAATTCCATTTGGCGAAAATAGTCACCGACTTGATCATCTTGCATCAATTGTTCCCATTGCTTGAAAAAATCGCTATGCATCTTCTCTACCATTTCATCCATTTTATCGATAAAATCGCCTTGAAAATATTTCTCCATTTCTTGGCGGTCACCTTTCATTTGCTCTTTTAGAGCTTTAAAAAAGTCATCGCTTCCTTGAGAATTATTTTGAGCATAGCTCGTAGGAAAAGTTAAAAATAAAAAGAAGATAATCAGTGTTCGCATATTTCATCTACCTTTGCTGCAAAGATAAAGTCATTTTTAAGTAATCCATTCACTTTATGAGTCCAAATTGAAATTTCAAGAAGCCCATAGGCAAGTTTTAAAACGGGGTGATGATTTTGTTCTTCGGCCATTTTTGAAATTTTCAGCAGAACTTGCAGTGGTTCTCTAAAATTTTTAAAAGTCAGAGTTTTAGTAAGTACCATATTTTCTTGATCTAAAATCCAATCTTCTCGGAGTTCTTTTTTGAGTTCAAGACATTTGTCGATACTCAAAGAAATATCTTGAGAGGTCGCCAGAACACATTTTTGATTTTTAAGATTCATAAAGACCCACCTAAACAGCGATTATTGCCTAATAATATCACCCCTTTACGTGACACGCACCTCTTTTAACATATTAAAATCATGCTAAAATAAACATATGTCTGATGAAAATGAGATTCAGTTCCAAAGAAAAATCCTCTTCGTCGAATCAAGTTCGGCCATGCGAAAATTGATTGCCAATAATCTTGAGCTTTACACTGGATCAGAAGTCATCTGTATGAAAAATTCTGAGGAATTGAGTGAGTATTTTAAGTCAGGAGAAAGTGCCAATCTCATTGTAACAGAGGACATGGTCGACGGAGAATACACTTCGCTAAAGGTCGTCTATTTCGTCAATGCCCAGCAACTCGAAATTCCAGTGATCGTGATGGGGCAAAACCCTAAGCTTGAAGGAAAAGCGATTCTTATTGACCGTGAAAATTGGCGAGGATTAGTTAAAGAAGCTGCAAAACTTCTAGAAGTCACTTCAGAAGTCATGATGGAATTTAGCGTCCCGGAATATTACCCATTTCAAATGGCCTGTCTCTTAACGATGACAAAAGTGCCGGTTGATCTTTACCTCGATGAAGAAGACGGAATGAATACCTGGTTGTTGGCCGAATCATCGATTGACCGCGAGAAAGTTGAGTCTCTTATCTTTGATGGTCTTCAAACATTCTATGTTAGTCGCTATCATCGTCTTGAGTTTGTGAATTTCTTAAGCACTGAACTCTACCAACTCCTGAGCGATCCCAATTTAACTTTTCAAAACCGAGTGGCCGTTACCCAAGCAGCGATGGATAGTAGCTGCTATCTGATTGAGCAATTTGGAATGGATAAAAAGGCCATACAAACCACTCGTACTGCCGTTGAATCTTTTTTTAAAATGGCACTACTCTCTCCTGGACTTGATGACTTACTCGATGTCTTAAGCAAAAATACAAATTCTTATACTTATAAACATTCATTGATGATTTCTATTTTTGGACATCATCTTATTAGCAAACTCCAATGGGGGAACACTGAACAACAAAAGATCATCGGTCTGGCGGCTTTTTTTCACGACGTCATGATAGCCGATGATAGAATGACTTGTATTCATTCCACACAATCTCTTAAAGAATCATCCCTGCCTGACGAACAAAAGATAAAAGTCGCAAGACATGCTTTTTTGACTTCAGAATTATTATCTAAGTACCCTGACCTTCCTATGGGAACTGATAGTGTCATTCTTCAACATCACGGAACTCTCAATGGAATTGGTTTTTCTGATGATCATTTAGATAACCGCTTAAGTCCGCTGGCCATTGTTTTTTTAGTTACAGAAGACTTTGTTCATAGAATCTTGGCCAGTGAAAAACCTGATAAGAAGGCCATTTTGCACGATATGAGTCTCAAGTACGATAAAGGTCAATACCGTAAGTGTATTGAAGCATTAGAAAAGGCCGTAAGCTGATCAATTCTTAGTCACCCTCTGTAATCCTTTCTCCCCAAGAGCAACTTTCCCATAAAAGTGGCATTCTAAAGACTATGAAAACACTATTACTTTCTGCCCTTATTTTGTCTAATCCACTTATGGCATCAGAAGTGGATCACTATACGCTGGCCTATGAAAAGATCGTCGACATAGGAGATATTCTCAATACTCGCGCCAACACATATCTTAAACAGGCCGTTATTTCCAGCAATGCAAAGTCCCAATGTAATGAAGATATCCTTTACACAGAATTGAAAAAGTATTTTGCTAATCATACCAAGGGGCAATTAACGATCGACCTTCTTCACGATGATTCAATTCCACGTCAAGTGATTCCCCTTGATAATTCCGTTTATAAAAAGTGGAGCGTTTGGAATGGCTTTCTGTTAGGTCGACAAAAAGCGCGCACTTCAGCTCTGGCATTAGGTCCTATTATCAAGGTTGGAGATGTTGTCATCGGTACTGATAAAGTAGAGCACATGTTCGGTATGGGTTTTAACTACTTTAAAGGTCATTATCTTAAAAAGAAAGATATGGTTTCAGTTTTAAAAAATGGAATTTTTAAAGAAAAAACCGCTCTTGGTGGAAATATTTTAGCAACTGGTGTGTTTTCGTACGCCGATCTTTCGGCCAATTTTAATGGAATGCGTTTTTGGAATCATATGCTTCAGAAGAATGATGATATCTTAGGAAAGGAATACAACGTCGGTCCCTATATCTCATGCAAGAATAATCAATGGGTGCTTGAGAATGAAATTGATTTTAAAAACTATTTTGATGAGTCGATGGATGAAAGCGTAAACTGTTCAAAATTCGCTAGCCGCTCAGGTCTCAAAAAATTTGTCGCAACAGTTGAAGAGGCGAACAAGTCTCGTGCGATTGATCAAAAGGCCTGTGATTCTGAGAACAAATCTTTAAACAAAATGAAAAACAAATATGATGTTATTCTTGAAAGTGATCCTCATAAACGTCCTTTGTCTCATTGGTTAATCAATACAAAAGGACATGGCAAGGTTTCATATTTTAATGAATTTTAAGCAGATCGCTCCAGCGAGTGGTAAAATGCTTTGATTTATATTCTGAGCGCAATTCCCATAATTGTTGGATGCCACAAGCAAGACTTGAGATGGTATCTCTTCCCTCTCTGTGATTAATCCGGTCCATCACTTTCATCCCTGGCACGAAGAAGTTAGCATAAGGCAGTATACACTTACGCAAGAGGCGGCAACTTCCAGTCGATGGGACTTTTATGGTGTTTCTTTAAAAAATCATTGGTTTGAGAAAAAGGTTTTGTCCCAAAAAAACCGCGATGAGCTGACAAAGGAGAAGGATGCACTGATTCAATCACCAGATGCCGAGTTCGATCAATTGATGCCCCTTTCTTTTGAGCATAAGCACCCCAGAGAAAGAAGACCAAATGATCACACTCTTTATTTAAGACTTCTATGGTGGCATCAGTGAACTTCTCCCAGCCCTTTTTGGCATGAGAGGCAGCCTTATCAGCTTCAACTGTTAGAACAGCATTCAACAGCAAAACTCCTTGCTTCGCCCAGGCTTCTAAGAATCCATGAGGAGATATAGCGATGCCTAGATCACCTTTTAATTCCTTAAAAATGTTTTGCAATGAAGGCGGAGTTGCGACTCCGGGTCGGACAGAAAAAGAAAGCCCATGGGCCTGACCTTTGCCGTGATAAGGATCTTGGCCCACAATAACAACTTTAACTTTGTCTATTGGTGCGTACTTGTAAGCTTGAAAAATATTTTTAGCTTCGGGGTAAAACTCACGCCCGGCCTTGATTTCAGCATCAAGAAAAGCTTCAAGCTCTTTCATATAAGGCGCACTCATTTCAGCGCCTAAGTAGTTATTCCAAGAAGCAGGAAAATCAAATTGCATTTAGTATTTAACCGCACAACCGTAGGCATCAGTTTTTGTGTGGCTTAATTTTTTGCCGGACTTCAACTCATCAATACTTTGAGCGATATAATTGTGGGCCTTGGCAACATCCTTCGGATCAGCTGATAAGATATCATCAATGCCACCTTCATAAACGAGTGTTCCTTGAGCATCAACAATAAACATATGGGGAGTCACTTTCGCGCCATAGAGTCTGCCGACTGTTCCATCTGTATCTAGTAACAATGAATGAGCGGCCATTCCTTCATCTTGATATTTCAATACAGCTTCTCCCGAACCTGCAAGATAACCTTGTTTACCTTTAGCACTTGAAGCGATGGCCAACCAAATCACATCATTTTTGTATTTCTTTTGCAATGATTGCATATTTTTTGAATCATAGTGTTTGCGCACAAAGGGACAACCATAATTATACCATTCAAGCACAACTGTCTTACCTTTGAATTCAGACAATGAAACAGTTTTACCCATATGAGATTTCAATTTGAAATCTGGTGCTGGTTTACCAATCGTTGCAGCAAATGAAGAACAAGTTAGAAAAATTGAAAGTAGAAATATTTTAAGCATGAAGCCTCCAGAGAGTTCTATATTGAGAGAACAAAAGAAAATTGGCCAGCGAGAAGTGAATTAGTCAATTTTATGAATAACATTTGTCACTACTCCCCATATCAGGACATCGTCTTCATCATTGATCCGATAGGGTTTAAACTTCTTATTCTCAGGCATCAAATCATCGGCAGGCGATGGAAATCCTGCCTCAATCCGCGAAGCAAACAACTTAAAAGATGTGGTTGGTGATTGCTTGCTGATTCAAGCTGTAAATTTTCATTGGATCTTATTCCAATCATAATGAGGAATAACGTAGTAAGCGGGAGTCTCGTAGGGATGGGCCTTTAGCATAGCTTCTATCGTTGATTTTAAATTTTCTTTTGCGCAAACCATCTCTAATCTAACTTCAGAAACCTTCTCAATTTCGCCTGACTTTCCTAGATAAGGGTTGGCCTTTTCTAAAGGTCTAAATTGTCCCGTTCCCAAGCTTTCAAAACAGCAATTTTCATACTCACCAATCGCCCCAGCACCAGATGTAAACATCGCCTCTTTTACCTGATTACTTTTATCAACATTTACAAAAACGACTATCTGAAACATCTAAACCTCTGAAAAAATATAAATTCGCAAGTTCTAATAAAATCTTACACATTTAAAATCAGGCCAACAAGCATTAGACATTCTCTTAAAAAAAGAGGGAAAATTTTAACACAAATCTGACAAAGTTTGATTATTAAAATAATCAACAGTCTCAAGGAGGACTTAAATGAGAAAAGGAATTCTAGTAGCGGCACTACTTGCATCAGGATGGATTGGCGCCACTCAAGCATGCGACATGCATGGTACATCTGGAATCGTTGAACAAAACGATCTTTGGATTTCAACTTCAGACAAAGCGGCCAACAACATGACTGAAGCTCGCTTTAACGAAATCATTAATAACGTTGAAGCTATCTACTCTCCAATCATTTCAACTCGCGGTAAGCAACTTGAAATCGAAAGAAAGTGGGATGACGGAACTGTTAATGCTTACGCTCAACAAGTAGGAAACGTTTGGAAAGTTTCTATGTTTGGCGGTCTTGCACGTCACCAAGTTGTAACTGATGACGCGTTTGCACTCGTTGTTTGTCACGAATTAGGTCACCACCTTGGCGGTCAACCAAAGAAGAAGAGCTGGTGGGGATCATCATGGGCTTCAAACGAAGGTCAAGCTGATTATTTCGGTAACTCGAAGTGTTTAAGAAAATATATGGAAAAAGATGACAACATCGCTATCGTTGCTTCATTGAATGTTCCTGATGTTGCTACTAAAGCATGTCAAGAGTCTTTCACTAACGCTTCAGACATTGCTATGTGTCAGCGTGGTGCAATGGCCGGATTAAGCCTTGCAGACCTTTTCAAAGCTTTAAGAAACAGCACAACTCCTCTGAAGTTTGATACTCCAGATACAAAAGTTGTAACTGCTACTAACGACAATCATCCAGATTCACAATGTCGTCTTGATACATATTTCAACGGCGCTCTTTGTGACAAAGATGCCTACACTGATCCATCAGATACAGACGCTGTAACTGGTTACTGTGTACGCGCTGATGGTTACACATCAGGTGTAAGACCACTTTGCTGGTACAAGCCGTAGTCTTTAAAAAAGATTATTAAGGAAGGCCGCTTTTAAAGCGGCCTTTTTTTTTGTTTAATAGTTACTATGAAACATCGAAAACAAAAAATTGTCGCCTACATCATTCGCACCACGAATTCAGCCCAAGAGTTACTTACTTTTACACATAGAGATTATCCCGAAGCAGGAGTCCAAGTTCCTGCTGGTACGGTAGATTCAGGCGAGAAACCTGAAGAAACTTTGATGAGAGAGGTCTTTGAGGAATCAGGTCTCGCAATTGAACATGAGACCTTTAAACTCTTAGGCATTTTCCAATGGGAAAGATTTGATCGCCACGAAATCCATCAACGTTTCGTTTATCAGATCAACTTAAGACAAAAAGCGGCAGAGCAATGGACCCACTCAGTAAGTGGCCATGGAGAAGATGAGAATCTGATCTTTAACTACCGTTGGCTAGAGATTTCTCCAGGCTTAAAAGAGAAACTAGCTGCTAATCAAGGTGACTATTTGGATAAAATTGAATAAAAAAAGGCCCTCAATAGAGGGCCCTAAAATAAATAAGCTATTTAAAATTATTTTTTCTTAGCTGGCTTTTTAGGAGCTTCAGCGGCTGGAGTTTCGTTCTTAACGATCTCTAGCAGTTCAACTTCAAAAACTAATGTTGCGCCACCTGGAATTTTAGGAGGTGCACCAGCGTCGCCATAAGCTAGGTCTGGAGGAATAACGAGCTTAACTTTACCACCGGCTTTAACTTTCTGAAGACCTTCTGTCCAACCACGGATAACGCGATTTAGAGGAAAGTTGACTGGTTGTCCACGCTCAACAGAACTATCAAAAACAGTCCCATCAATTAAAGTACCGTGGTAATGAACACGAACCGTATCTTCAGCTTTTGGATAAGCGCCAGTACCTTCTTGAATGACTTTAAAAGCTAATCCTGACTCAGTCTTAGTTGCACCTTCGCTTTTTACAAATTTTTCCAAGAAATCAACACCAGTTTTCTTATTGTCCTCAGACATAGACTTCATTCTTTCATTGAAGAAATCACGAACTTTAGGAGCATATTCTTGAGCATTAACTCTTGGCTGTTTGCCAGATGCTGATTCAACAAGACCTGTTGCGATAGCAGCAATCTGAGCTTCAGAGAGCTTCATTGCTGAAAGTCTTTCTCCAAACATTGTACCAACAGTATAGAGAGTCTTATCCTCTTCTGTTTTAATTTCTGCTTCTTTAGGTTTACAAGAGAATGCTGTAACAAGTGTGAGGGCCAAAACCCCGTTAAGAATTTTTTTCATGATTCATCCTTTGAAGTAATGAAAAGTATAATTAATTAAGAGGTTACGTTAGCTTAGAAATTTTGACAACTTCAAATAACAAATTTAGTCGTTTTTTGCGGTTTGTGTCACAGCTGTATTCAATTCTGGTAACAAAATATGAATGTTTTTGAGTTGGTAAACTAGCAGCGGTGAATCGCTGAGACTTTCGAAAGAGGCCATCGCATTTCGCTGACTTCCCAGGAACATCAACATACTCGACATAGTAATCTCCGAACTTTTTGCAATTTCTCGTTCACTTAAAAACTCTACATCATTGGAGCTGATGCCATATTCTAAGAATAAGTTTTTAATAATCAAGCGAGAATCTTTTTTCGAATGATCTTTTAAAATAACTAGCTTTAAATTTTTATTTTTAATTACCTGTTTGATGAAAGACTGAAACTCAGGACGAATCGACCAAATTTCACTGTTCTCACTCCAAACTAAATCATTAAGAGATATAACAACATACTTGGTATTGCTGTTGTGATGCTTTGAAAATTGTTTCAATTTTAATTGAGCAATTTTTAACGAGTCTTCAATCTCCATGAAGTCGCGCTTGATTTCCCTTTGTACTTGATTTTTTTGAGGAGGAACATAGTTGAATTTTACAGTCTGATGACTGCAAGAAAACAAGAAAATGAGAAAAAAAACAAAAGTTAACTTCACAGTCTCGCCTCATCAATGGCCTGATTGCATAAACGATCACAATGCTCATTTTGAGGATGACCACTATGACCTCTCACCCAGTGAAATCCGACAGACCAATAGAAAGATGTAATCTCATCTAGCCGTTTCCAATATTCTAAATTTTCTGGAACTTTGTTATCGGCCTTGCGCCAGCCTCGTTGCTTCCAGCCCTGAAGCCACTGATTCATGCCATCGACGATATATCGTGAATCTGTATAGACGTGAACTTCTAATTTGCCTGTTTGAGAAATTCCGCCACGTTCATCAATTAAATATTTTAATCCACTGATAACGCCCTCAAGCTCCATTCTATTATTGGTGGTATTAGCATCGACACCAGAAGACTCAAAGAGGATTTCTCCTGCTGCATTTTGCGCCATACAGGCCCAGGCACCAACTCCAGGATTTCCCCGACAAGCGCCATCACTAAAAATAGCAACGGCCAGTTCATTTTTGACAATTTCATGGGGCACAGGATAATGGCCACCGGCACTTGACTCAGTTTCATTGGTTTTAAACTCAACATTTTGAGCGCGTTCTTCAACTTGATCAATCAAATTTAAAGCATCACTATCGTCTCTTAAGAGAGATCTCAATAATTTAAAAGCATTTTCCAATCTCTTTTTAGTCATTATTCAATCCGCAAAAATTTACGTTTTCCAATCTTAATAACTTTGCCAGCACTTGAAGAATTTATCACGAAAGATTCATCTGTAATCTTATCTCCATCAACAAATCCAATAGCATTTTGCTGAAGTAATCTTCTCACTTCTTTCTTAGAATCAATAAGACCTAAGCTTACCAAAACATTAATTAAAGAGTCTTCAGATGCACAAGAATAAGTTGGGGTATCCTCAGGAACCTCACCCTTTTTAAAAACATTTTCAAACTGTGTACGCATTTCACGGCCAACATCTTCTCCATGAAAGAATGTCACGATTCTTTGGGCAAGATCTTTTTTGGTTTCATTGGGATGCAGTACACCTTTATCAAGACCAGCGGTAATTTGTTCAAACTCGGCAGGAGTAATATCTGTTAAATATTGAAAATACTCTCCCATAAGTCGATCTGGAATACTCATGATTTTTCCAAACTTATCAAAAGGCTGATCATTAATAGCGATATAATTTCCAAGAGACTTGCTCATTTTTTTCGTTCCGCAAGTTCCAGTTACAATTGGCAACAGAACTGCAACCTGCGGACGCATATTGCGATGACGTTGATAATCGCGCCCCATAAGGACATTAAACTTTTGATCACTGCCCCCGAGTTCAACATCAGCCTTTATGTAAACGGAATCTATACCTTGCAAAATAGGATAGAAAAGTTCATGGAGAGACAGCGTATTCCCACTCTCAATTCGCTTCATAAAAGTATCATGAGAAAGAAGCTTCGCGACTGTCGTTTGACCGGCCCATTGGATAACATCTCTCAATGTGACATCATTAAACCATTCAGATTGAAAACAAACTTCAGTACGATCGCGATCTACCACTGTATAGACTTGATCCATATAAGTTCTTGCATTAAGTTTGATCGTTTCAGGATCTAGCGCTTGTCGGGCCTCATTTAAACCAGTGGGATCTCCAATTGAAGCGGTATAGTCACCAATGATAACCACACCAATATGACCAAGATCTTGAAATTGACGCATCTTCCTAAAAGGAACAAGATGACCAAGATGAATATCCGAGCCCGTTGGATCAATTCCACATTTGACTCTTAAAGGTTTTTTATTGTGGATTGAATACGCAAGCATTTGAAGAAGTTCAACATCTGGGGTGATTTCACTCACTCCAAATCGTAGTTGTTCAAACTGAATATGGGCTTCTCCGACCACCTTATCGTCGTATTTCTTTCTTAACTCATTTAAAGTTTGTTGAATGGAGTCTTGCATAATTTCCTCAATGGGCCGATTTCAATGATTTGGGCATAATACCTATTATCACCTAAACACTCAACCAAGTCTCTCACAAATTCTTTTCACAGGGGATGGATCGTGTTAAAAAATGCGTCTTCAAAGATGAGGAGCTTAGTCTTGGATCTTGCGCCATACTCAATTCACGTTTACAAACAAAATTTTAATTTTGCTTGCGCTCATTTCATGTTGTTTGAAAACGGAACACGAGAAACACTCCATGGTCATAACTATCGCGTTGAAATCGAAGGCGAAAACTCAAATTTAAACAATGATATGGTCTTTGATTTTTTAGATATTAAACCAGTGATTAGAGAAATCTGCCAAGAGCTAGATCACCATCTTCTCATTCCGAAGCTTCATCCTCAACTGAAAATTGAGACAAAAGACTCTCAGGTATTTCTTCAAATACCTGACGGCTCGACAATGTCATTCCCTCAAGGTGATGTCTATCTTCTTCCTGTTCTAAACACCTCCGTTGAACGACTGGCCATATATTTCGGAACTGAACTAAAATTAAGAATTAAAAATAAATTCAATTATTGTTTTAAGAAATTAAAAGTGACAATTGAAGAGACTCCAGGACAATGTGCCTCAGTCTGGATTGAATAGGAAAAATTATGAACTTCATTGAAATAAAGCATGGAACAACAGTTGAGGGATCAGAGATTGCAGCCTTTAGAAGCGAATCTAAATCAAACAATTGGATATATTTACTTGCTGGCGTTCACGGTGATGAAGTCGAAGGCGTTTTTTGCTTACAACAATTATTTGATTGGTTGAAGAAAGATGATGACCTAGCACAGTTACCATTAGTCGTGGTTCCTATTCTTAACATTGATGGCTATCGCGCAGGAACCAGAACCAATTCTCACGGTGTCGATCTAAATCGCAATTTAGGCGCAAAATCTTGGACGTCTGAAGCGAGAGAAGCAAAATACTTTCCAGGCACTAAACCTTTTTCTGAACCAGAAAATCTTTATCTCGAAAAACTCTTTCAGAAATACAATCCAAGCTTCATTGTTAGCTTTCACTCATGGAAGCCGATGCTCAATATCAATGGTGACTGCAGAGAGTTTGCAGAAATCATGTTTGAACACAATAATTATCCTATTATCGATGATATTAAAGGGCATCCAACCCCTGGCTCATTGGGCGACTACGCGCCAGAAAAATACAAATGCCCAGTCTTAACACTGGAATTCCCTGTCTTGACAGAAGATTTAACTCTGAAAGAAATTTGGGAAGAAAATGAAAAAGCGCTCAAAGCCTTGATGAGTAGTGATAAATTATCAAGACTCTATTAAATCGAATTTGAAAGTCTATTATTCTGATCAATTTTCATTATTCTTGCCGAACCAACATCGATTCCCTATGGAGAAATATCGCAACCTCCGTTTAAAATTACTAGAGCAAAACATCATTTCTGCAGAAGAACTTTTTCCTGCCCCGCTTGCTTCTCGAGAGCAAATACTGTTAGTCCATTCAGAACAATATTACGACTCCATCGAGAACGGATCAATTGAAGCAAAGGCCATGAAAGAAATTGGCTTCCCTTGGTCTGAGCGAATTATTTTACGTTCACGAGCAAGCGTCGGGGGGTTCATTGCAGCATGTTCTGAAGCATTGAATCATGGAGTCTCTGGTAATTTATCAGGTGGAACACACCATGCCCATCGTGATAAAGGGGAAGGCTTTTGTGTTTTTAACGATTTTGCCATTGCTTCAACTTGGCTCATTCATCAAAGAAAAATCAAATCGGCTTTGATATTGGATCTCGACGTTCATCAAGGAAACGGCAATTCTTCCATCTTGAATCAATCAAAAGATATTTTTATTTGCAGCATGCATGGAAAAAATAATTATCCCTTTCGAAAGATATCAGGCCATTTAGATGTGGACCTACCTGATCATTGTAATGATGAAATCTATCATCACTCCTTAGATGAAACATTGAATCAAGTCGCAAAAATGAAATTTGATCTTATTCTCTATCAAGCAGGAGTTGACCCTCTCAAAAATGACCGTTTTGGAAAACTCGACCTAAGCCTTGAAGGTCTAAGATTACGAGACCGAAAAGTATTTAACTTTGCCTATCAATCAAGAACCCCAATTGCGATTGCGCTTGGTGGTGGGTATAGCGATCCGATTGAAGATACGATCACTGCCCATTGCAATACCTATAGAGAGGCAAAGCTACTTCACAAAAAATTAATGAATCTGCTTTAAGCTGTGCTTTAAACGTAATGCGTTCAAAAGTACAGAGAGAGAACTACTCCCCATCGCAATGCTGGCATAATTAGGAGGAAGGAAGAACTTTAACCAATGATAAAAAAGTCCTGCGGCAAGCGGTATACCAACGACATTGAAGATAAAAGATAAAAAGAGATTCGAGCGAATTCCACTCATAATTTTTTTCGCCATTTCAAAGAAAAGAACAATACGATGAAGATCAGCACCTTTAATAATGACGTGCCCTACGGCCTTCGCAGCATCAATTCCCTCATCCATTGCCATACTTAAAGTGGCTTGCGACATAGCGGCCGCATCGTTCAATCCATCACCTATCATTAAAACTTTCTTTCCCTTTTTTTCCAGATCTTGAATATAGCGGGCCTTGTCTGTAGGAAGAACATCTCCTGATCGATGAGAAATATTTAAACGATCTGCAAAGCGATCTACCACTATTTGACGATCACCAGAAACGAGATGAAGAGTCTTACCTTTAGAATGAAGATAAGATATAAGTTCTTTTGCATTTTCTTTGATCGGATCCTCTATCGTAAATAGACCTTCGATAACATTTTTGGAAGCAATAGCGACAATTGTGGATTCAGAATCTGGTACCATTGAAATATCGAATCCATTATCTTGCATAAACTTAAGTGATCCTAAATACCATTTTTCGCCTTCATAGGTAGCAATTATCCCCTTTCCAGATATCTCTTCAAAACTTTCGAGGTCTAGGAATGAAAGCTTTGACTGAGTAAAAGATTTGGCAATCGAAATTGATAGAGGATGATTTGAAAAACTTGCCATTGAATAGGCCATGGCGTCGGTCGAGTGATTATTTGCTAATTTTTTATAAATAGAAACCTGTGGTTTACCTTGTGACAAAGTACCCGTTTTATCAAAAACAACATCCGTAATTTTTTCTGCACGCTCCATTGCCGAGGTATCAGTACACCACAAACCTCTCTGCGCGAGCACAGAACTCCCAACCATGACTGCCGTTGGAGTCGCTAATCCAAGCGCACAAGGGCAAGCTATAACTAATACTGATATTGCATTATTAACTGCGAGACTAAGGCTGCCTATATCAGAGACGAAAAACCAATAAATAAAAGTTAATGAGGAAATAACAATAACGATAGGGACGAATACGTTTGAAATTTGATCACAGAGGACTTGAATTTTCGGTCTACTTGACTGTGAACTCAGAATTATATCTAAGGCCTTTTGAAGCTCACTCGATTTACCATCTTTTGTTGCAACTGAAACAGCTATGCCTTCTAAAACAAGCATTCCTGCTAGCAATTGGTCGCCTTCTTTTAAACTTGTAGGCATGGCCTCACCATTGATTGCTGATGAATCAACTAAGACTTGCCCCTTAACGATGGTACCGTCAACAGAAGCTCTCTCACCTGTACGCACTTGAACCTTCTGACCGACTTCAATACTTCGAGCATCAACCTCTATCAGTTCATTTTCTTGATTGAAAAGCATTGCAGTGCTCGCACTTATGTCCATGAGAGCTTGAAGTTCACTATTCACATTTCGCTTGGCCTTTTCTTCTAACCATTTCCCGAACAGAATAAGTGCAACAATCATTGCAGCTGCTTCAAAATATATGGGGTCATTTGAATTGCTCAAAATCACAATGAAGCCATGAATATAAGCCGATATAATGCCAAGGCCGACTAGAGTATTCATGGTCGATTTACCAGTTAATAAAAACTGCCAAAAACCCTTAATAAATGTTCTCCCAGAAAAAGCCATCACGACTGAGGCCAAAATCATTTGGACCCATTGATTGCTCTTGTGCCCAATGTAATGACCGAGCGGTGACATATGAAAAATCATAAGAAAAAGAGAAACAAAAAGGGCCAATATTAATTTATGCTGATTGAGAAAACTCAAATCTTCACGGGATGCACTTCCGATCGGACGAATTGAATAACCCAGCTTATTGAGATGCTCATTAATCTGAGCGTCGCTCATTTCAAGATCAGATTGTATAGTTGCTTGCTCAGTAGCAAAACTGACATTAACTTGTTCAACGTGATCAATCTTACTTAATTGAGATTCAATAATGTTGGCGCAGGCAGCACAAGTCATTCCCTTGATGCCAACTGTTTTTTTAAGCGACAATTATAATCCTTTGAAGCTCGTGACTTTAAAGCCCGAATTTTCAATTGCAGATTTAATCTCCATGGCCGTTTTATCAATGTCTTTTATTTCAACCAATTTTTGGGCCAAATCAACAGAGACAGAACAAGTAGAGCTTTGGGCCTTTAAAGCTTTTTCGACTTTCGAAGCACAACCACCACAGGTCATTCCTTCAACGCTAAATAGATAATTTTTCATAATAAACTCCTCATATAGAGTTGAAAATTAATCCTTTTAAAGACTCCTGACAAGGCTTTGGCTTTGGCATTCTTTCTGCATTATCTAAGTTAAAGACGCTTGAAAAAGGAACATTTTTAATGAAAATACGGGCACTTATGCTACTTTTGATGATCCCGCCACTGGCATTTGCTGGGCGGCCGTCAAAGAATTGGTCACTTTACTCATCTGTAGAGACGAGATCAAGTTTAGAAACATTTGACCAAGCACGAAATGTTCTCGAAATGAGCCTTGAACTCATGCCTGCATATAAATTTCAAAATAATTCAAAAGTTCGCGCTTACCTCGCTGCATCCAAAGAACTTCAAGGATCTCGTGAGCAGAGTTTATCAAATGCCTTTATAGGGCATACTCAAAAACTCTTTAATATGAATTCTGATACTTCAGTATCAAGTGATATTCGTGGCTATATTCCACTTAATGAAGATTCAATTAAGGATGAATCATTAAAAACCAGAATCTACTTGGGATTATCAACAAATTCAAATTTGGCGATACCCTATATAGAATCAAGTTCTCTGACTTTAAAAATTTCTGGATATAGAAATATTCACGAGTTTGAAACGTCACGATCAGGATCAGTAAATACTCAATATTCTCTAAGTGAATACTTAGGCTTAAATTTGCAATTGACAAAGGATTTGAGTTTTTCAACCTACGTCACAAACTCGCAATACTTTAGTTATTACAATAATAGAAAACCTGATGTCTTTGAAGCAGGTCAGTCCATTAGCTATGCCATTACCCAAGATATCGAAATGAGTTTGGGACACACATTGGGCGGCAAAACATTTAAAGATGATGGCGTAACAAATAACATTGAATTTTTTAATTCGAAAGAATCGACAATCTATACCTCTCTGAGCATTAATTTTTAAAAAGGGATGAAGATGAAAAAAACCAACATCGTTCTCAAGACCATTCTCATGACAGCTCTCATTGCGAGCTGTACAAAGCAACGTCCTGAGGAATTCGGGCAAGGCCAAGGCTCAGACCTCCTCTCTATTGCCGAATATCAAGGACAAGCTTTTGATGTAATGACAACTGAGGAGTTGAGTAAAACCCAAGTGACATCAGCACTTGAGCTAAATGATTCAAAAATTCCAAATTCTCTCGATAACATGAGACTTGTAAAATACGAATCAACTTCCCCCCTTCTTACAGACGTACCTTTCAGAGGCCGTGCTCATAACAAGTACACTTTTAAATATGAACTTACTGACAAGTACCTCATCTTAAATAAAGTAGCTCCAAAGGAATTCATTCCGTTTCAAGAGATGACGTATGCTACAAAAATCTCTGAAAATCTTTATTCTGTTCCGATGGTCGGATATCCAATTTCACTGGTCAGAGTAGAGAATGTTCTCGATGGGAATGGCGAAAGAACTCATCGTTTATCTGAATTCTCAGCTAATAGCTTAGAAGAGGCCACACATTTTAAAATCGATCATTTTAATAGAGTTACCTTTGATGCTATTAAGAAAAATGAAATTTTTCCTGCCAATATCTTTGATGGCGAATGGTTCTATGCTGCAACTATCGTCAGTGCGAGTTTAAAAAATGCTACATCAATTGGACGCGATATTTCAGTAGATTTTGAATCTGAATCAGTTTCTAGAATCAAATTTATTCCAACCGCAAACTCGGTAAGAGCAGTCAATACCAACATAGACTCGAATATTGATCAAAATGATACAATGAATCTTCAAACGGCGGTAGAAATACCAGTTAAGTGGGTTGATTTTAGAGTTAAGAAAGAGGGTCGTAATTACGATCTACGAGAAGAAATGTTAGATGATTCAAATAAAGATTCAAAGAATTGGACCCAGAGAAAGTATGCAGAGGTCGACTTTGCGAACGTTAAATCGATTTTGACGGAATCTCGTTCAGCAATGCTTGAAAACGTAGAGCTTTCAGACAACTACTTAAGCTTTACAGTTCATTACACTGATCAACAAATTAAAATTAAATATGCACTTAGAAAAGCTCATAAAGCAAAAGAAGGAAGAGTTTATAGAAAAGAAGATAGAAAATCCTTGGGACTCTTTACAACAACAAAGCACTTCATTGACAACCACAGATTCCATAGAGATGAAGATTTTGAAAAACAAGTTCTTATGAATCGCTTTATCCCAGAAGTAAACCCAACTACGGGAACCAAAGAAATTCGCTACTACTTCTCATCAAATACACCTGAGAATATGAAAACTGCCGGAAAAAGGGCCATCCAAGCTTGGAATGAAACTTTTAAAAATGCTGGCACTGATATCGAAGTCATTCTTGATGAAAGTAAAACAGTATCACTTGGAGATCTTCGTTACAACATCATCAATATCATTGATACAAAGGATGGCTCAGGACTTCTAGGATATGGGCCAAGTATTGTTGACTCTGAGTCTGGAGAAATCATTTCAGCGACAACAAATATTTATGCTAACCCATTCAGAGAGGGACTCATTGGCAACATCAGAAATTACATTAAGTTCAAACTTGGATATTTTAAAAGTAATCAAATTTCAACTATTGATTCTCAAAAAATAACTATCGACTCTGCTTCAGTTGAAAAGCTCAATTCAGTATTGAGCACCCAAATGAGTAAGTTTGATGCCAAAACCAAAGAAAATGATGCCTTAAAATCAAGCACCATTTCAAAAACATTAAGCGAGTTAAAGACCATTAATCTTAAAGCCACTGCCCAAGTGAAGACAATTGAACAAACTCACTATGGTCAAAAATGCAGCTACCAGACGAGCAACTCAGACACTATTGACAGAATCGAAAGTGTTTGCAAGGAAGAAATTAATACTTATATTGAAGAACTTCAGCGCCTTGGAGTTACACATAATGAAAATGAGTTGGCCGTTATCGAAGGATGCGCAGAGAAATTAGTTGAAGACAACGTGGTTGCAACACTCGTTCATGAAATGGGACATAATTTTGGAATGAGACATAATTTTATGGCCTCAACAGACAAAGAGAACTTCATCCAAGATAAAGATGGAAATTATTTAGCTGCAACGAGTTCGACGATGGACTACTCAAATGGAGCAGTTCGAGAGCTTTTAAAACCAGCTAAATATGATGAAGAAGTTATTCGATTTGCTTATGGGAACTCGGTAACTTTAAAAGATGGTTCAATTCTCAAACTTGATACATCGAAATCAATTTCTCAACAATTGAGCGAAAAAGGTTTAGAAAGACATCCTTTTAAATTCTGTACTGATGAGAATATTGGAGAATTCGATCCAATGTGCCAACGTTGGGATTACGGCACTGATCCGCTAGAGGTTGTAACCAGCATCATCAATAACTTTAATGCTTCTTATGAAATGAGTGGACATAGAAATGATCGCGCCTTTGGACCAAGTGAATTGGCGTTTACATTTGCTCACTTTCAAAGAACTCTCCTTCCCCTTAAAGCGATTCATGATCAGTGGAGATACCACTTGGCCGAATTCGTAACAAAGAGAAACCGCTACCTCGAATCATTTGATGAAGCGACATTTAAAGAAGTACTTGAGCAAATGAAGAATGATACTGGCGTTCACGGTAAGAACTACAAACTCTATTATGAAGCCAATGTTAAAGCTTATGAGTTTTTGAGAAATCTCCTTGAAACACCTGCACGTTTTTGTGTCGTCAAGTCGACAGAAAATGCTGTTCAAATCGATTATATCGACTTCGAAAAGCTTAGAGGAGATCTGTTTAAAAGTACGCAAACAACGATCAAAGACTGTAATGACCCTCTCGCAATTAGTTCCATGAAAGATTCTGGATATGACTACATTAAAACAATTGGTAACTTTGTTAATAGTCAAAAGTTATCACTCGACATCACTGACTCTGATTATGAGAAAACGGAAGTCGTTGGTTTAAAAATGCTTAGAAGATTTGCGGCCATCGTTTTAGGTCTTAGAACAACAACATTCAAGCAACATGCTGTTGACCAGTTCGAGCCAAACTTTTTCGATAATCCAATTTATAAGAATGAAATTACAAAGTATCTTACAAGCCGTATTGTTGATGGAATCTCAGAGACGGAGACAACCATTCCAATGTACGAATCAGAAAAAGACATTCTCTCTTTCGCTTTTGAGATGCTTGCAGATGGGATTATGATTCCTGGCAAAATTGAGAGCTCAATCGCAAGAAAAGCTCCGTATGCTTTATTCAAAACAAATGATCCAAGTATTGAACTTCCTCAGGGGGCGATTGAAACTCGATTTGTTAACACTAGGATCATTGCGACTCCTAAGAATAAAGAAACATTCAAACTCGTTCAAAAAAGACAAGAATTAATTGAAATGAAGAAAGCAATTGGAACAAAAATGATCCAAATTAATTTGGAACAAATGCTCGACCTCCTCACAAAAGTACCAAGCCTTAGCTCTGAAGATTTTGATAAAATGACATTGCAAGACTACATTGCACATCTTGAAACATTAACGACTTTTATTGGCAGAATTCCAAGTGACTCTCCAGTAGCTGCAATGTTAAAGAACTACTTTGGTTTGGAAATAAACCTTGCTCAGGCGATCTCGGAAAATGCTGAACAAATCAAGGAAATGCTTGCAGAACCAGTTACGAACTTTGTTGAAAAGTTCTTAAATATTAAGACATCTGAACTTAATGATAGTGGCAAGGAAGAAAGAGCAAAAACTTTTGTCAATGAAAACGAAAAGAAAATTCAAAACGTACAAAAGTTTCAAGCAAACCTTGAAGAATACGAAGCCCAAATTGATCTTTTAACTGAAATTCTTTTAACAATCTAAGAGAAAAACGGGAGATTGGATTAAAAACTCAATCTCCCTTATTTTTGATTCTAGCTAACTTTGGTGAATTTAATAACCTCTACTGGACAAGCTTCGGCAGCTTCTAAAATCTTTAGACCATCGTTTAAAGGTGCTCCTGGATGGATGATACATGAATCATCAGTCACATGGAAAACCTCAGGATAAATACCTTCGCAGGCATTACAAACAATACAACCTGGCTCAATCCAAACCTTGCTAACAGAGAAGTTCGCAACGGCCTCACCTGCAGGAGCTCCTGCACCAGCAAATTGACCAGCAAACTCTGGGTTGGTAGCAATCTTAAGTGCTTTATTAGAAGTTGGAAGAGGCTCCGAGATAAAACTTCTCTCTACCGTATGATAAAGTTTTTTTGCTTTAACAATTTTATTCTCATCATTGAATGTAAATGCATCCAATGTCGCTTCCCTTCTGGCCTTTAAGAACTCAAGGGCCCGCATTTCTTTTTGATAAGAGATTCCATCGCGATCAGAGACGACTTCAATCAAAATGGAAGCTTGCTCTAGTCCCTTGGCACTCATTAACTCTAAAAAGGCAGGTCCCATATCAACGTCACGGGCAAAACTCGAATCAACGTTCTCATATTCATGTGAAACATCCATTTGAGTTGGTGAACCAAACGGATTAAATAATCTAATTCTTATTTTGTTAAATGATGCTGGCTCACGTGAACTATTCCATTTCATTGAGAAAGCAAATCCTCTTTCACCTAAATGTGACTTCAAAATTGAAATGCGAGGACGAGCAAACAAAAAGTGAAACCCACCAGAGAGTAAACTTACAACCGCTAAATTAACGATCAAACCTACTGCCAAAAGGAGGGCCACGCCCATAGCAATCATCGTAATGCTCACACTAAACTCCTCATAAAACTCAATATTTAGATAAAATTATAGGTCGAAAATGCTCAAGTGTGAACGACTTTTAGCACAGTGAAATTAACCAGGTGCGACATAATCTAGTCAACGTCTATAGTTGGGCCATCATATTAATTAATACTTGAAGCTTCCCTTCACGTATCTTGGCCAAACCCAATCGCTTCCCCTCATGATAAACCCAGACAGGCTGTTCACAGGAAAAGATTGTTTCAATTGTTTGACCATGGCGAAAAGCTTCACATTCTCTTTCGGAGTCCAGTTCAACTTTTAAAAAAGGCAAAACAACTTCAGGTTCTATTAATTTTTGAGAGAGCTCAGCATAAGATTGGAGTTCTTTAAATAAAGCAAGCTCAGTTGCTTGATCTTTCTCGGCATTACCAATTTTAGTACGTGTCAATTCAACCAAATGTCCACAGCTCTTAAAATCATATGCAATATCTTCCATTAAAACCCGAATATAGGTTCCAGAACTTACACTAGCTGAAAAAATGATTTCATTTTCATCAAGTTTATTTATTTCGAATTGATAAATCATTCGCTCTACTGGGTCTTTAACGATCTCAATTCCTTCTCTTGCCCATTCATAAAGTGGCTTTCCCTGATGTTTGGTTGCAGAAAAAAAGGGAGGCCGCTGCGAGTATTTCCCGAGATACTTTTTTTCAACAATTGAGCGAGCTGAAATGTCGGCCAGGTTACATTCTTTGTAACTTTGCCCTGTTAAATCGCCAGTATCAGTTTGGGTTCCAAATAGACCTTTTGCGATATAAGTTTTTGGACAATACTCGTGAACATAATCGGCCAAACGAGTACAGTGCCCAAGCGCGATAATGAGTAATCCATCAGCAAAGGGATCAAGTGTGCCAAAATGACCTATTTTGGTTTTCTTCTGTCCGATCTGTCTTAATAATTTCTTTATAGGATAAAGAGCATCTGAACTTGAAAGAGATTTAGGCTTATTAATGAACAAGAGTCCATTCAATGGATCACTCGTCACTTCCATCATCTTGTTCTTCTCGAAGGAGTTGATCGATCTTATTTTCATCGTCAAATTGCGAGTCGTAGAAAAATTGCAAATGAGGAACGCTTCTTCTCTCTAAAAGAGTCGCTAAATGAGATCTTATTTTGGGCCCAGCAGAATCAATGGCCTTTTTAACATCGCCTCGTTTATTGGCATCAAAAGTATCCCAATAAACAGAGGCAACAGATGAATCACGATTAAGTTCAACACGAGTGATTGAAACGAATTGAAGCCTGGAGTCTGAAAGTCCTGTGCGCAAATATCCATTGATAATATTTTGCATACGCTCAGTTAATTTAACTTTCCCGAAGGCCTTCTTTGCCATTTATATCACCTTAAAGCATGGTCTCAGTACGAATTCCTTCCTTGATCTCAGCTTTGAAGATGTCATCCAATGAACGCTTCTTTTCTTCGATTGTGTAACATTCGAATATATCGCCAACTTTAATATCGTTAAAGTCTTTGAGTCCAATACCACATTCAACGCCATTTTTAACTTCCTTAACATCGTCTTTGAAACGCTTAAGTGAAGAAATTTCACCGTCATGGACAATTTTACCATTGCGGAGAAGACGGATATGGGCGCCGACTTTAATACTGCCTTCAACCACAGTTGAACCAGCAATTAAGCCTGCTTTAGGCACTGTAAATGTTTCTTTAACTTCAGCACGACCAACATATTGTTCGATTGTTTCTGGAGCAAGCATCCCTTCAACGGCAAGTTTAACTTCATTGATAAGTTCATAGATAATCGAATATGTACGAACATCAATTCCGCGCTCTTCCGCTAACTTTCTAGCAGAGGTCACTGGTCGCATATTGAAACCAATAACAATGGCTCCTGCACTCGAAGCAAGTTGAATATCAGTATCGGTAATTGGACCTACGCCACCGCCGATAACTTTAACTTCAACTTCTTTAGTTGAAAGAGGCTCAAGAGAATTTTTGATCGCTTCGTATGAACCTTGAACGTCGGCACGAATGATAAGAAGCAAGCTCTTGCGTTCAACTCCGTCATTCTGTCCGTTCGCAAAAAAGTCTTCAAGAGATACACGTTTTTGAGCAGGGATATTTTCAAGCAATTTGCGTTGATCAATTCTGTTCTGAACAATTTTCTTCGCTTCTCTTTCATTCTTAGCAACGTTAATTTCGTCACCTGGATTAGGAGCACTTTCTAAACCTAAAATCTGAACAGGAGTAGAAGGACCAGCATCCTTAATCTGTTGACCAAGATGATCTGTGAGAGTTCTAGCGCGTCCACAAGTCTCGCCTACAACTACTGCATCTCCTTTGTTTAACGTTCCGTTTTGAACAAGAATAGTGGCAACAGGGCCACGACCAGGTTCAATCTTCGATTCGATGACGATCCCTTCGCAAGGTGCTTTTGGATCAGCTCTCAAATCTTGAACTTCAGCTAAGAGCAAAATAGATTCAAGAAGTGAATCTACTCCAAGACCGGTTTGCCCTGAAATAGGAACAAACATAGTATCCCCACCCCATTCTTCAGGAGTGATTTGGAATTCCATTAATTCTTGCTTAATACGATCAGGGTTTACGCCTTCTTTATCCATTTTATTAACTGCGACGATCATTGGAACGCCAGCGTTTTGAATAAAGCGCACTGATTCTTTCGTTTGTGGCATAACCCCATCATCTGCGGCCACCACTAAGATAACAATATCTGTAACGTTGGCACCACGCTGTCTCATGTTAGCGAAAGCGGCGTGACCTGGAGTATCCAAGAAGGTGATTGATTTACCATTTACATCAACTGAATAGGCGCCAATGTGCTGAGTAATACCACCAGCTTCACCTGAAGCGACTTTCGCTTTACGAATATAATCAAGTAATGTTGTTTTCCCATGATCGACGTGACCCATGATCGTAACGATCGGAGCACGGACTGGAAGTTTAGATTTTTCTTCATCACTGAGATCAGATTTTGAAAGCAGATCGTCTTCTTGGAAAGCCACATCTTCGACTCGGTAATCGTAAATAGAAGCGATATCAGAAGCTAATTGAATGCCGACATAATCTTCCGCTTTTACGAGAAGATTCAAATCAAGACAATGATCTATTAAATCTTTCATTTTAACTTTTAATTTTTTGGCGAGATCGAGAATAGATGTCCCTTCATTGACGTAAATGACTCTCTTCGACTCTTTTACTTCTGTAATTTGAGTTGATTGAGTAGGGCCTGCATAAGAGCGCTTTTTCTTAATAGTTGTATAGATCGGACGACCAACGCCACCTAAAACACCGTAGGTACGAAGCTCATCAACTGTTTTCTCTTCGAGGATAGCTTGTGAACGCGAAGCGACCACTTTCTTGCCTGACATTAAAGAAGCAAGGCCACCCATTCTTTTTCTAGTGGCTGCGTCGCCTTTTTTATCATCATCATCAACCAATTCTGGCTCTAAAGATTTTGGCTTAGCAGCGCCTTCGGCAGCTGCAGCCTTTGCTTTGGCAGCAGCCTTGGCCTTTGCCTCTACTTCCTCAGCTGGAGGAATGAAAACAGGAGTAAAACGATGCATTTTCTCGCGATAAATGACGACTTTTTCTTCATCAGCATCTTCACTCTCTTGAACTTCAGTCTCTTCTGCTTTTGAAGCAACTTTCTTTTCTTCTTTCTTTTCTGGTTGAGCAACAACTCTTAAACCACCAGAAGATTTTGGAGCCTCTTCTTTTTGATATGATTCTTGATCATCAGCTTTCTTCTGATCAAATTGGGCCATCATATCTGAAAGAGTGGCAGGAGCTTCTTCATGCTCAGCAATTTCTTCGTTACTATCATTACTTTTTCGAACGATAATCTTCTTTGGCTTTTTACGAACTGGTTTGCCAGCTTCATCGGCTTTCTTGGGTGCCGCTTTCTCTTTCGTCGTTTCAGTGGAGCTCGCTGCTTTCTTCACAACTTTTTTCTTAGTCTTTGCAGACTTTGAAGCAGGAGCTTCAGCTTTTGCAGATGCTTGATACATCTCTTTAACTTGTGCAACCTCATCATCAGTCAAAGCTGTCATGTGGTTACGAACAGAATAACCTTTGCTCTTGAGCTCTTCGACGAGGTCTAGCGCCCCAACGTTGAGTTCCTTAGCAAGTTCAAAGATTTTCATTAAAACTCTCCTCTACGAGACAAATACAATTTACTTCAATTTAAATGCAGCTAATTCTTCACGCAATCTACGTTCAACATCAGAGAAACGATCTTTATCGTTTTCTGATTTAGGAGCGCCATTATCGATAAGACCAGTATAAGAAGGTACAGCAGATGCTGATACAAATTCTTCTTCCTCAGTCGGCTCCAATTGAACAGATGCAGCTTCGATAGCAGCATGTGTAGTTTTCAAAATAGTTTCAGCGTCTTCTTCATTCGTTTCAAGCATTGATGCGAGTTCGCGTGCGCCAATAGCAGCAAGTTCTCCAACAGACATAATCCCTGAGTGGACAAGAACCTGAGCACGAGCTTCATTAACACCATCAATTTGAACAAGATTCTCAACCGCTTTCTTAATTCTTTCTTGCAATTTCGTTTTAGAAATAATGTTAATTCTAAAGCCTGTTAACATCGCTGCAAGACGGACGTTTTGTCCGCGGCGACCGATAGCAAGCGACAATTGATCATCATCAACAACCACATCCATACTTTTTTCTTCATAGTCCATTTGAATATTAACAATATCAGCTGGAGCTAGAGCTGCACGGGAGAAAGTTTCAATGTCCTCAGAATACTTAACGATATCAATTTTTTCGCCTTGAAGCTCGTTAACCACGTTTTGAACACGTGAACCTTTCATACCAACACAAGCTCCTACAGGATCAATATCTTTATCAACAGATTTCACTGCGATTTTAGCTCTAAAGCCAGGCTCTCTGGCTGCTGATTTAATTTCGATCGTGCCGTCTTGAATTTCTGGTACTTCAACTTCAAATAACTTAACTAAGAACATTGGCGAAGTACGAGACAATCTGATTTCTGGTCCACGATTAGTCATAACCACTTCAGATAAATAAGCTTGAATGCGATCACCTGTCTTAAAGTTTTCAGAAGGAATAACTTCACGTTTAGGAAGAATAGCATCTGCTTTACCAAGGTCTACAATGATATTTCCTTTTTCATAACGACGAGCAATACCAGTCACAAGAGTCTTCTCTTTGTGCTTGTATTCTGCAAACAAGATTTCTCTTTCAGCATCACGAACTTTTTGGAAAATAATTTGCTTAGCAGTTTGCACGTCAACGCGAGTAAATCGTGGGTTTTCAATCTTTATACCAATTTGATCGCCAACTTCGATTTCTTCATCGAGGTCTTTAGCTTCTTTTAATACGATTTCAACAATAGGATCTCGAACTTGATCAACAACGTTCTTATATTGAAAAATTTCAATTTCACCATCATCTGCATTATAGCGAGTTTCGTATTCTCCTTGGATTCCGAATTTCTTACGTGCAGTTACCAAAAAGGCTTGTTCAATCGCCTTAACCACGATCTGCTTTTCAATTCCGCGATCTTTTCCAAGAGCTTCTATCATGCGACTCAATTCAGTAAAGTTCATGCATCCATCCTTTCACTTTTTGACATCAACTGCTCAAAACTTGGCTCTAAATGAGCTTTTGAAATTTGAGCGTAGTTCAGTTTAATAATATTTTTATATTTCTCAATTTCCATTTCAATTTCATTCTCATTCGCACCTTTAATGACACCAATGAGTTTTTTTACTGTTTTCAATTCTGTCGGCCATTTAATATCTGGGAGTAGTTCTCCCCATTTTTTCATTCCCACGACTTCAACTCGCTCGCCAACTGACTCAATAAAATGATCAGCCTTGATGAGATTCCGATAAATTCCTGGGGAAGAAACTTCGAGAGTGAAAGTATCTGGAATCCACTCAGCCTCTTGAATGGGCGTGGTCAAGGCATGGTCGACCTTCACGCAATCTTCAATATCGGTCTGTTTAGTTTCTTGATTTCTAATATAGAGACGTAAAGTCGTACTTCCACTTAAATAATCAAGATCGTAAACTTCGTATCCTAACTCTTGAACGACAGGGTTAACTAAATCCCAATATTGCTTAGTAACACCAGACTCAAAATTTTTGAGGACGCTCATTTTTTAATCATTACCTAAAAAAAAAGGGCGGATTCAGAGAAACCGCCCTAATTCAAAAAACCTAAAATGTTTTAAGGCAGGTATTTATAACGAAGTTCAGGCAATAAATCAAGTATATAGAATTTCAAGAAATGCTTAGCATCATTTTGTAAGCATGGCGGTTTTGACCGTAAAAATGGCGAGCGAAATGAAGATTTTCAAAATGGTATTTTAGATATAGTTTATGCGCCGCAACATTAGTGTCTTCAACTTCAAGAAAAACACTTTTGCAGCTTTTACTTTTTAAATATTCAATAGATCGCTCTAAAAGCATGCCAGCATATCCCCTCTTTCGATAAAGAGGATTGACTACAATCTTGTAGAGATGGGCCGTCTCATCACTATTAAATCCATAGAGCACTAACCCTATTATTTTTTGAGACTCCAAAATATGAAGAACGAGATGACGATCCCACTGTTGATAAAGGTCACGCCAGCCCTCAGCAGTCCATGGATAAGGAAAGTACTCGTCTAAGGCTTCCCATTGATCAGATAGAGATGAATCAACTATTAAGGATGAATCGAGACCAAAGGTTTCAATTGAAAAATTCATACTGAAGATTTCCAAGAATGCGATCAAGTTGGAGACCAAGGTTGAGCTCGCTCCCCTTTTCCCCCTCTTTAAGTTGACCCAAAAGAATTTCTAAATTGTTTAATTCGGAAACCCATTGACGATAATCGTCACTCCAAAGATTGCGGCATTTGCTTTTTGATTTTTCAACATTTGGCCGGGCCAAGCGACCTTGGAGGCGATAAAAATGCACAATTTTAAGAAAATTTACCAAACTCATCATATGAGGGTGCGACTGGGGAATTGACTTGGTTAAATCAATATCCGTTTTCCACCAATTCTCCGGCAATTGAAGCGACTTCCACAATGAGCTTATTTCTTTCGATGCCTTTCCATTATTTTGGCAAATCATCCATTGGAGTGAATTTTTAAGGATTTTAAAATCGCTGGTGAAATAAACCAGACTGTCGATACGAACTAAAGCTTTGTCTTTCATAGGACGTGCGGATTGTACCGCATGGACCGGTGAAAAACAAAAGCTAAGAGCTAATACTACCGCTTTAGACTGGCGAGCCCAAATCGACGTTACCGATGGTCTTTTGACCTTCAGACTTCCCTTCCATGTGGAAACGAATTTTAACGTGTGGATTGAAGGTATAACCATCTTTGCCACGGATAATATATTTTCTCTTATCGTTTTTCTCATTCTTAGGCTCAATCAATTTTCTCAGGCGTGAAACGCTCGTATAAATGAGTTTATCGTGAATGAGTGGATTATACTCATCGCGCCAAATCATTTTCGCTAATTGTTCTTTATCATAATATGACCCCGGATTCTTGGCCAAAAGGAAAAGAATCTCAAGTAAAACAAAACGATGTTTAAAATCAATTGTCCCTAGATTGCGCTCTTTGATCTTGCGGTTGGTACGATCAAGATAAATATCAACGCTTGAATCATTAACATCTTCTATTTCAGACTTAATCAAAGTCATCAATCGCTTAAAAGTTTGAGTATCGGCCGTTTCCTTAGCAAGTTCGAAAAACTTAAGCGCTGATTCAAAATCGCCTAAACGCTTAAAAATTGCACCTTTTCCTAAAAGAACGTATCCATAAAGGTTCCAGCACTTCTTACTTTGAAGAGTCATGTTGGCCAACGAATAATATTCAAGCGCACGGTCCTGGATATCGAGTTCGCTATAAACTTTAGCGTAAGACATATACATGGCGCCAAGAAGGTAGTTTTTCTTGATAATTTTTAAAAGTTGATCAAGTTGATGTAAGAAATCGAGAGCACCTTGGAATTCACGACGGTTAAAACAGTTCACGGCCAAGGCCAAAAGGCATTTAGAAAGAAGTTCAGGCTCGTTTTCTTCTTTCGACTTTTTATAGCAAAGCTCAAACTGCGTACGGGCATTTTCAAAATCACCGCGGTAATTTGAAACAATACCTGCATTATAGAAGTATTCAGCACTTAAGCTGCCTAACTCACGGCTTAACTCATCGGCCAATTCCTCTGCCAATGCTATATAACGTTGGGCCTTATCATCTTCCAACTTCTCAGAAGCAATTCTGATCAAAAAGCCTAAAATTTTAAGTGTTGAGTAATTATCTTTCGGTCTTTCAGTGCCTTTAATGGCCTGAGCAAAATGAAATTCTGCTTTGGAAAGGTCTGATTTGTCGTAGTAAAGCTTGGCCAATTGATAGTGAGAGCGACCAATTTCATACTTCGTTAGCATTTTTGGGTCTACATTGAGCTCTTCGTCAGAGATGTAGGCCAAAATACCACTGTCAGATTCCATAATGGTTTGCGTATCATTCATTTTCTAACCCCCAGATAACCAGGTCCCGAAGTCCCCAATTAGGCCATATTCATACCATCCGTTCTTGCCACAAGTCAAAACGATGTAAGAAACATGTAAAAATTAGTGGGCTGAGTCGTTGATTTCTCTTAAGGGGCTTGATAGAGTTGGAGCCGGAAATTCATAATATTTCAGTTATTTGGAGCACAAATCATGGCCCATCAAGACCTCGAAACTATCCGCCATTCTTCGGCCCATCTCATGGCCCAGGCCATTGAAAGACTTTGGCCAGAATCCCACGTTCAATTCGGAGTTGGTCCCACAATTGAAAATGGTTTCTATTATGATGTTGAGATGGATTATCGCTTAACTGAAGAAGATCTCAAAAAAATTGAAACGAAAATGAAAGAGATCATTAAAGAAAAGCTTCCAGTTGAAAGAGTTGTCATGAAACGCAACGAGGCGATTGAATTCTTTAAAAAGAAAGGTCAGGCCTTAAAAGTTGAATTGATATCGGCGATTCCAGAAAACGAAGAAATTTCTTGTTACCAACAAGGTGAATTTATCGACCTTTGCCGCGGTCCCCATGTTGAAAATACCAGTGAACTCACATTCTATTTTAAAATTCTTCATACGGCCGGGGCTTATTGGCGTGGAGATTCAAATCGTCAAATGCTCCAAAGAGTCTATGCCGCTTGCTTCTTGAATAAAGAAGATTTGAAAGAGCATCTGCACTTTTTAGAAGAAGCCAAAAAACGCGACCATCGAAAGCTTGGAAAAGAGCTTGAACTCTTCCACTTTGAAGGTGTCGCCCCTGCTTCTCCTTTCTTTATGCCTAAAGGGGCCTTTGTTTATAATTCGATGATCGAATTCATGCGCAGAATCTATAAGAAATTTGATTATTCAGAAGTCATCACTCCACAAATTTTAGACTCTGATCTGTGGCATACTTCAGGTCATTACGAGCATTACAAAGATAATATGTACTTTTCAAATATTGATGAAAAAGAATATGCCGTAAAGCCAATGAACTGCCCATGTCATATGTTGATGTTCAAGCATTATCGCTATAGCTATCGTGACCTCCCACTTCGCTACGCCGATTTCGGTCGTCTCCATCGCTACGAAAAAGCCGGGGCCGTGGCAGGGCTCACTCGCGTCCGTACTTTTTGCCAAGATGACGCTCATATCTTTCTGCCAATGGATAAAATTCAAGCAGAAATTAAAGATTTGATGAATATGTTCTTTATTTGTTACGCCCATTTTGGATTTAACAAAGTGAAAGTTAATCTTTCAACTCGCCCAGAGAAAAAATCAGGTGATGATGCCACCTGGGATAAAGCAGAATCAGCACTAAAAGGAGCGCTCGATCAGAGTGGACATGAGTATCATATCAAAGAAGGCGATGGAGCGTTTTACGGACCAAAGATCGACATTGAAATTGCCGATGCCCTTAATCGCTACCACCAATTGGGCACGATTCAATTGGATTTCCAACTACCCGAAAGATTCGATCTCACTTACACAACGGCAGAAGGCAGTGAAGAGCGTCCAGTCGTCATTCACCGTGCTTTACTGGGATCGCTCGAAAGATTTTTTGGTGTTTATCTAGAACATGTTGGCGGCGCTTTTCCTTTTTGGTTGGCCCCCAATCAAGCGACTATTGTTCCGGTAAATAACGACCTCCATTTAGCTTTTGCTCAAAAAATTAAAGCACGCTTTGATAAGCTAGGCTTAAGAATTCATATTGATGATCGCAATGAAAGTATGGGTTACAAAACTCGTCAAATTCAAAAGGGAAAGATTCCTTTTATGCTCGTCATCGGTGACCGCGAAATGGAAACAAATACTTTAAGTGTAAGAGGCTACGGACAGGCCAACTCAGAAACACTCAGTGTTGATGATGTTGAGAAAAAGTTTCTCGAACTTGATCTAGAGAAAATGCCTGCCCCATTGCGCGACTAAGCGCTCGGAGAGGTTATGGCCAAAAATGTTCTGTTAATTTGCGGTGGCGGAGGTTCAGAGCATGATATCTCTTTGCGGTCAGCAAAATATCTGCAAGAAAAATTAAACTCAGTTGCTGATCTCGAGGTTTATTTCGTTGAAATCGGCAAAGATCAAACGAGAAGAGACAGCAAAGGGCGAGCTTGTGAGCTTCGCAAAGATGGACTGCTCGTTTTGGAAGATCAAACGATTAAGCTTGATTTTGCAATTCCTTGTATCCACGGACCTCCTGGAGAATCAGGACATATCCAGGCCGTCTTTGAAATGATGGGTCTCCCTTTTTTAGGTTGCGGCCATGAGGCCAGTATCCTCTGTTTTAATAAAATATCCACGAAGCTTTGGCTTCAAGCTTTACACATTCCTGTAACTCCATTTGTATTTCTTTCCGATTTTAACGATGAATCTTTGCAAGAAGTTAAAAACTTTTTTGAAATTCATAAAGACGTCTTTATAAAAGCAAGTGAACAAGGCAGCTCAGTAGGATGCTACCATGTTACAGAAAAATCGCAGTTAGAAACAAGATTAAAAGAAGCATTCGCTCTCTCACCTTTTGTCCTTGTTGAAAAAACAATTAAGGGGCGAGAACTGGAAATTGCCACTTATCAATACAATGGCCAACTTTTTGCTACGAATCCAGGAGAAATTGTTTGCCCAGATAAGTTTTATACTTTTGAAGAAAAGTATAATAGCGAATCTAAAACTGAAACCAAAACAGAAGCTCAGGGATTATCTTCAGTAATTAAAGAAGAAATGAAATCCTATGCGAAAAGGGCATTTGCGGGTTTAAGACTAAAAGATCTCTCTAGAATTGATTTTTTTCTCGATCATGAAGGATCAGTCTACCTCAACGAGATCAATACTTTTCCAGGACATACAGCGATCTCGCTCTTTCCCCTCATGATGGAAAACAACGGGCTTAAATATCAAGATTTTTTAACAGATAGAATTCATTCTTATCTCAAAGCATAAGGTTCAATTATGAAATTACCTATTATCGATTCTCAAGATCAAATGGCCTCAAAGGAAGCTCTTCAAAAATATTATACGGGAGATCTCATTCCTCCCGAAAAAAAAGAGTACCTGACGCTCTTACGTGAATCTCAAGGTCCCTACTTAGCTCTTAAAGGAGCCAAGGGCGAAACCAAATATATGATGGATGCAGCTTCACAGATTGCCACATTAGGCTTGGGTTTTTCACCTTCGGCATTTATGGGAACCGCTCATTATCTTGAATCGTGGCTCAACAATACTCAAGGTGAAGCGACAAAGGCTTTAACCGATGGTTTAGAAACATTTGTTAAAAGAAAAACAAATTGGAATCATGTTGAAATGACTTTCGTCAATTCAGGAGCAGAGGCCAATGAAACGGCATTAGGCTATTGTTATAAAAGACGCAAGCATAAATCGGCAAACAAAGTATTGGCCTTCGAAGGCAGCTTTCATGGACGAATGATGGTCACATTGGCCGCCACCTGGAACAAAAGTAAAAGAGAGCCATTTGAGTGGCCGGGACATGAAATCACTTATATTCCTTACCCAGAACTTCCGGACTCGCAAATCATGCTTTCAAATCCTCAAGGATGGCGTGAGCTCTGGCGCGATTCTACTCGTTCAGACTTCAGCATTCCTGAAAGTTATCACAATGATCCAATGTTAAGTCTCGAGGTAAAATCGCTCGAAAAAGTGCGAGAAGCCCTTCTGAGCAAAACACTTTTTGCCATTATTGTTGAACCAATGCAATGTGAAGGTGGCGATTGTTATAGTTCAAACCGTTTTCAAAATGCCCTTCTTTTGATGGCCAAAACATTTGGTGTGCCCGTTATTTTTGATGAGGTTCAAACTGGTTTTCATTTAGGTCGTGAATTTTTTTGGCATACACAATTTCAATTAAAGAATGTTGATGGTTCCCCTTTATTGCCTGACTTTGTGACATGTGCAAAAAAGGCCCAAATAGGTCTTGTCCTCTCCCCTAATCATCTCTACAAAGATGCTTTTGAAAGACAAGAAGAATATCAAGTGGCTTCTCTAGCTCGCGGATACATTCATGCAATTGCACTTGATCAAGCACAACAAAAAATATTATCCCTCGAAAAGCACTGGGATAAACTTCTCCAACAACTGGTGCTGAAACATTCAAAACATTTAGCTAGACCAAGGGGAATGGGCCTCTGTTTTGCTTTTGACGTACTAGATAAAACTAAACTCAATCAATATGTAGATAAGAGATTTCAACATGGAATGCTCTATTATCCTGCCGGTGATAAAACTCTACGCTTCCGCTTAAATACCGCCTATAACCAACAGGACCTCGAATTCTTATTTGCCGAACTCGATCATATTACCAATGAACTTTTCAATAATGCTTCCGAGAAACTTCCTACACACGTAGAAACGGCCGAAAGAAGCAGTGACAACGTCTATGCTTGGCAAGAGCTCATTTTGAAATCAAAGCTCTCTGATCTCCAAGGAGAAATACTCCCTGAAGCAGAACTGATGAAGCAAATGAGCAAACTTTTTGGAGAAAGTAGTTCATCAGAGCTGGTTTTTATCGACAAAAACAACTTTGAAAAGTTTCGTGAAAAAATAGTTCGTATGCAACAACTCAACTATGAGCCTGCGAGACAGACAAAGATTGAGAAATTCGAAGATGCAGCTCTTAATCCGTCATCAATCTGCTTGGCCCTCATTAAAAACGATGAAATTGAAGCTATGTCCTTTGCTTCACCACTTAAAATCAACCCTACAGAAAGAGGTGTTAAAAGAGATCCCTATTTTAACGATGAAGGTGTGCTTTACATGCTTGATGTAACAGTTAATAAAGAAGGACAAGGCCATGGTCTAGGAAGACAAATCAAGTACGCGACTTCTCTTATGGCCCAATCACGGGGACTTAAAAGAATTCATGGACGCAATAGAGATCGTCTAGCAGCACCAATGTTGTCAATCAATTTATCACTAGGTGGGCATGAGCTCTTTTATATTCATGAGGATTATCCTGACAACGAAGACTATAGAGACGTTTTTTATTATACCTCTCCACTCAAATGGAATAAGACAAAGCTGAACTTATCACAGGCCAAAACCTCACCCATTACTGAGCGTTCACTTGATTCACAATATATCAATGAGCAACTCCCTTACATGGTTAATAAGATTTGCCTTTCTAATTTTGTAAGCGCGCGTTTTATGGAGCAAGTCACTGGACTTTTTAGTTCTATAACTCCTGAACTTCGCCACGGCTATGTCTGCTCAGGACAATCAGAATGTGTCGACAAGATTGCGAAATCACTTTGGTATGTTTCAAGTAAACAAACTTATAGAATGCTGACTTTCAAAGGTCATTATTTTGGAAATGGATCATTTCTTTCAAGATCTTTATCTTCTAAACAACATGCTTTTTTTCCTGTAGATCACTTGGAAAATCCAAATGAAAATAATTGGAAAGAAGTTTTAACTGAAGTTGAAAATCATCTCAAAAAAGAAAAATATCTCGGCATTTGGCTAGAACCCATCCAACAACAAACAATGCAAAGAGTTCCGCGTGAATTCCTAAAGCAACTAAAGGAACTTTCAACCAAATTGGGGACCAATTTAGTTTATAATGAGACTTCATCTTCACGATATAGCTACTCTGCTCAAGATTACTGTTTGGCCAACCAAGCTGATATCTCGCCTGATATGGGAATGATCTTCTTAGGTGGACAAGCGGGAATTGTTTACGCCAAAAGCGAAAAATTTATCAGCAAGCCTTTAATGCTCATTAGTACTTGGGATGGTGATGAGTTTTCATTCGCTTCATACTTACGCCAAGTAAATAGTATTCATAAAGATCAAAAGGCTTTTGCTCAAACTATTGAGAAATTTGAAGCTAAGTTAAAATCAATGTTATCACCTTATTCTTTGAATAATTGGGAAGTCTTCCAAGGAAAGGGACGCTTCAAAGCCGATCTCCCCTCACACCTCGCATCTCTATTTTCACATTATGAGGATTATTATTTAATCGATCCATCATATGATGCCATGAGGGACTTCATCGAAACAGAAGGAATAGCGTAATGGATTGTCAGTTCCCTTTAATTACTCTTGAGGCCAATCAAACTCCAAGACAACATGGTCTCCTTCAAGGAGAAATGCATAAAGCGGCAATCAATGAGTTGGTAGAGATACGAACACAGTTAATGTTAGCGAAAAACCCGTCGTTAAGTAAGAACCTCATACCGCTCGCAATGGAACAATGGTATGTCACAAAGCGTTTCTCCACTCATCTCTGTGAAGAACTTGAAGGCATTGCTGAAGCAGCGAACCTGTCCATACCTGACTTGGTTATCTTAAATAATTATACTGATTTTAGAGATATTGAACTTCCTGAAGAAGGTTGTTCAACCATTCATACAAGTCATAACAAAAAAGTGATCTCTGGTCAGACTTGGGATATGCACAGAAGCGCTAAGCGTTTTTTAAGCGTTATCCACGTCAAAAGTCAGGGAGGTAAACCAGAGCAACTCTTTCTTTCTCTTGTTGGTTGTAGTGCACTCATGGGGATGAATACATATGGTTGTTTGGCCGGCGTAAATAATATCAATACCAAGAATGCAAAAGCTGGGCTCATTTGGCCAGTTCTCATTAGAAAACTACTTACACAACAGAATCTCCCCTCGATGAGATCGATGCTGCTTGAAGCCCCTGTCACAAGCGGTCATAATTATCTTTTATCTGATGACAATGAAGGTGAACATTGGGAGGTCACTCCTCATATTTCTGAGCAAGTAGGTAAAATACAAACTCATCAAAACGGTTCAATTTTTCACACAAATCACTGCATTGGAGAATCGATTCAAAAAATTGAAGATAGGAAAAGCCTAAGCTCAACGACATTGGAACGATATGATCTTTTAACTAAAAAATCAGGAACTGTGACTGATTTTCATTCAATGATAAAACTCCTACAAGATCACGAAGGTGAGCCAAAATCACTTTGCTCTCACTTTGAAAGTGGAACACAAGATCCTTCTTCAACTTGTGGCGGCGGTGTCTATGACATCACTGATGGTGACGTTTATCTTTGGAGAGGGTGCCCAATTCACGACAATAATTATATTAGCTACAAATTTAAGCGAGATGGTTCGCACTTTATAAAGGTTCTCTAAAATGAGCCAAATCATGCCTTATTATTATACTTGGACAAAACAAAAGGGTGTTCACTCGTTTGAAGTTTCTCACAACAAACCCTTTCATTTTGTCAAAACAGATGGTCAAGAAGTTTTGGACTTCAGCTCTATAAGCTATCAATGCTCATTTGGTTTAAAACCTCAATTCATTATCGATCGAATTAAGCAACAACTTGATACACTTCCTGTCGCTTCACCAAAAGCGAAATTTGGAATAAAGATGGATGCGAGCCAACGCTTACTCGACCTCATCAACTTAGAAGAAGGAAAGATCTTTTATACAGTTTCAGGTTCTGAGGCTATTGAAAATGCCCTCAAAATGGTACGCCAATACTCAGGACGAAAAATAGTTTTGAGTAGAAAAAAGTCCTATCACGGAGCAAGCCTTGGTGCCGTTTCAGTTTCTGGAGATTGGCGCAATGATATTTCCTATAAGTTGGAAGAAGGAACCATTCGTATACCTGAGCCAGACGAAGATCCTAAACTAGAATTTACTCGAAAAATAATTGAAATGATCGGTCCCAATAAGATTGCCGCCATTTGCCTAGAAACAGTTACAGGTAGCAATGGAATCATAAAAGCAACCGAAGACTGGTGGAGAGGAATTCAAGCAATTTGTAACGAGTTCAATATTTCTCTCATCCTTGATGAAGTCATTTGCGGCTTTGGAAGAACAGGTAAGCCATTTGGTTTTCATCATTTTCCTTTTTTAAAACCCGACTTTGTTTGTATGGCCAAGGCCATTTCTGGTGGAGTGATACCCTTTGGTGCCGTTTGGACTTCTGAAAAAATAGCCACTTACTTTAATGATATTCTTCTGAATTGCGGGCTTACCAATTATGCCCATCCCATGGGATTGGCCGCTCTTGAGGCCGTGCTCGATTTTATAGAATCAAAACCCTTTATTGAAAATTACCAAAAAATAGAAACGCTCATGCTTCAAGAATTAGAAAAACTGGCAAGACATCCAAAAGTTGAAACAACTCGACAAGTTGGAATGTTAGCTGCGATAGATTTAAAGAATTCTACATACTTTATTCAAGATCTCATCAATGTCGGAATCTATCTGATAAACCAAAATAATCGCCTCATTATTTCACCAGCGATTAACATGCCACCAGAGCTCATATCTGAAGGTTTCGCTAAGATTCACAAACTACTGGAGTGATTATGAGTTCTAAAGTTTTTAAAGATGCTCAATCAGCTCTCTTTGATTTTAAATCAGGCTCAACATTAATGAGTGGTGGCTTTGGCCTTTGTGGTATTGCTGAAAATTGCATTGATGCTTTAACACAAATGGACGTCAAAGATCTCACAGTCATTTCTAATAATATTGGAAATTCGGGACGTGGCTTGGTCAAAATCTTAGTCCAAAATAAAATCAAGAAAGCTTTTTGTAGCTACGTCGGCGGAAATCCTGATCTTGAGAAGCAGATGATGGCGAAAACAATCGAAGTCGAACTTGTTCCTCAGGGAACATTTGCTGAAAGAATTCGCGCTGCGGGAATGGGAATTCGTGCTTTTTATACGCCAACAGGTTTCGCGACTCCTGTCGCCGAAGGTAAAGACGTCAAAAATTTTGATCGACCTTGCATATTAGAAACGGCCCTTCACGCAGACTTCGCTATTATTAAAGCTCAAAAGGGTGATCCATACGGAAATCTTTGGTTTAAGGAAACCGCTAGAAACTTTTCACCTCTCATGGCGATGGCAGCAAAAACCACAATCGTCGAAGTCGAAGAACTCGTTGAGCTTGGAGAGATCGCACCTGAGGACATTCATCTTCCAGGCTTATTTGTCCAAAGAATATTCCAAGGAAAAGATTATAAAAATGATATTGAATTTTTATTGTTAGAGGATCAATCATGAGTTGGACAAAAGAACAAATGGCCGACAAAGTGATTTCACTTTTTAAGCCTGGCTCAAGCATTAATCTCGGAATTGGCATGCCAACTGCAGTTGCCGAAAGAATTCCCCCTCAAAGTGATTTTATGATCCATTCTGAAAATGGCGTGCTTGGAGTTAAAGGACGACCGACTAAAGAAACTGTCTCTCCTACCTTAATTAATGCCGGCAAAGAAACCATTTCCATTAATAAAGGCGCGAGTTTCTTTGATTCATCTATGAGCTTCGGGATGATCAGAGGCGGACATATCGACTATTGCGTTTTAGGAGGTATGGAAGTTGATTGCGAGCAAAGTCTTGCAAACTGGGCGATACCAGGCAAAAAAATTACAGGAATGGGTGGGGCCATGGATCTCGTTAATGGCGCCAAACAAGTTATCATCATGATGACTCATTTTAGTAAAGATGGTGAAAGTAAATTAGTTAAGAAATGCACGTTGCCACTGACGGGTTACAAAGTAGTCGATTTAGTTGTAACAGAAATGGGACTCTTTCGCCCGAATGGAAAAGCATTTGAAATCATCGACCTTGCTGAAGGTGTGACTAAAGAGCAATTAAAGCTTCCCTGAGTTGGCCCTTAAATACTGAATCAAATGAAGATACTCTTTTTGATGAGTTGGTGGATTAACAAGTGATGCACCATTTTCATCCTTTGGTGCCATTTTCACCAGACCATAGCTCAAGCTCTCAACTGTCGAAATATTCTGATACACAAAGCGATTAGTTGCGACGTGAATAAGGCCTTTCCTGTCGGAGATATCAGTACCGTTAACAGTAATGTTGTGAATTCTATTCAGAAACGGAATCCCCCACCAACGAACTTTATAATCAATATTGGGAGAAATTGCTGGTGCAAAAGAGTTTGAAAAATGAGAATAAAGTTCAAGAAAGTTAATTAAGCGAACAAATTCTTCTGTGCTCAAATAAAAGCTAACGATATCCGTTCCTGGACGCTTTAATTCATCAAATCCAATTGAAACTGCTTCAAAAATATCAGATTCATTGTAATCAACACCTTTTAAAAATGAAGTGCGAACCAAACCCATTGAAGTAAAATAAGCATCTATCTTTTTATCACTTAAGCCTAAATTGATTTGATCTCGAAGGGCGCGAGTTACTAACTCTCCCATGGGATTGAACAACTCTCTTGCTCGAATATAATCTTTAATTGGCTTAAAAACAGGTTTAAGCGCTTGATCTGCTCCATGTCCCATGAGTTCATAGGCAAATCGTCGATAATCACCAATTCTCTTCTCCCAATTAGAGTCCCTAGGAATATTTTGATCAATAGAGATGAGACGTTTTTCAGATTCATTTTGCAAAAGCACTCGCTTTAAAACAGTATCGAACTTTAGATTTAGCAGACCAAGTGATTCACCATAGGATCCAGTTTGGGAAATGATGACATTATTGATTGTTCGAAATTCTTCTTGATGGGTATGTCCAGCAATAATGACATTAATACCGGCAACTTCCTTGGCAATATGGTCACTCTCCATGCCGCCTCCGTGCATAGAAAGAATAACAATATCAACTCCCTGCTCTTTTTTGAGCATATGTACTTTTTTACGCAAAAGCAGAAGGAGCTCTTTCCATCTGACACGAGAACCTTCATCATCGAATCCGATAAACTTCACATCTTCACGTGTCGACCGACTAACTAAACAACCATCAGGTCCCAATATTCCTAAAAAGCCCACTTTTAATTGAGTCTCTCCGCTTTTGTAGGTCTTAACAACATGGCTTTTAATTAAGGCTTCATCGCCAACAAAAGCATTTAGTGTAGATTGAGGATTTTTGATAAAGAGATTTGTTGCAACGAGAGAAGCTTGGGGATTGATCTTCTTAATCTTACTCAGCATCGTTTCTAATCCTGAATTTCCAGGATCAAATTCGTGATTTCCCAAAGTGATAAGATCTATATTAATAGAATTCAAAAATTCAAACTCTGGAAAATCTTCAATTTGAGAAGAAGGACCAATTGCAGAAAAAATTGTTCCCGCGAAAAAATCCCCTGCATCAACTCCAAAAATTATTTCATTTTGCCTAGCCTTCTCCTTTTTTAATTCCTGTACCACTGTGGCGATTCGAGAAAACCCACCTTTGATTATAGAGACATTTTTCCCCTCAACTGGATTTGGATACTTTACACCATCAAAATGTGAATGAAGATCGTTTGTGTGGTAAATAGTAAAGGGTATTTCAGTTGCAAAAGAAAAATGCAGAAAAAGAGAAATTATTAAAGTCATCATAGTTCATGATAGAAAATAAGTTTCCGTAATTCTATTAAATAATTCACGTCATGTGCGTCATAGCATATCCCAAAAGGTTCATTGTTTCTTATCAAAATTAAGAATGCCCATTCGCATACCCAAAAAATGAGTTGCAAAGTAATTTATTTCTATCACAAGGAGGTGAACATGATTCTAAAAATAGTAGTCGCAGTTGTTATACTTATCATTTTAATGACAAGTGCCGAGTCAAAATCTTTTCATACAGTGGATTTTCAAACCTTCAGGGTCGTGATGAATGATCATGAAAGGGAAAACCAATGGCAAAATGGAACTGGGCCACTGGTAAATAAGGAATTTCAAAATAGCCTTAATGAAATTACAAATTCACAAGTGGATAATGATAATAAGGCAATGCTTCTCATAAATGGGATGATGTCTTTTAAGGTAAGATATCAGTTGATCGAAAAGGCAAAAAAAAGCATCATCATCAGCTTACTTTCAATTCACAAAAGCGGCTCCCGATTTAGTCCTGAAATTCGAGATTTACACACGAAGAGACTGGTAGATAGTTTGATTAAAGCCCGCCAAAGAGGTGTCAAAGTCTTTGTCATTTATGATGGAATATCCTCATTCATGAGAAAATCTCAAAAAGTCATTGACCAGCTAAGATCTGAAAAGATTGAAGTCATTAAGTACAATCCTTATATTAGTCAGAATAGTGATTTCTTGGGATTTTATCCTCTGGACATTTTAAATGTATTAAGAAAAATCTTTTTCTTCTCAAATTTAAAAAAACAAAGTCTTATTCTAAACAGATGGCATGATAAAACGATTCTCGTCGATTCACGCTATGCAATTATCGGTGGAATTAATTGGGGAAAAGTCTATGCTGAAGGTAACTCATACAATGCTTCTGATTATAGCTTTATAGAATTTCTAAACTCTCCCCTGTCACAGGCTTTAAAATTAAATGAAGTCTATCCACCAAATCACGGATGGGGACAGTTTAATCATAAAGGTTGGAGGGATACGGACATATTACTCCATGGGCCTGTGGTGCTCAATATTCAAGAAAGATTAATTAAAGATTTTCTTGCAATAAGAATGAGCATGAAAAGGAAACTATATCGATTCCAATATGTTCAAGAACCTATTATAGAAAATGTAGAGCGTGAGTTTCGCGAGCAGTATGAAGGTAATCCCGTATGGTTACCAGATCCTGAAGATGTAAGTCCAACTGGTCCATCCTATCAGATACGCTATATGGCCCAAAGACCATTTTTGTATATGAACAGAGAAAAAGATAAGAAGCTCATCAAAATTGCACGTGCTAAGAAATTATTGATAAATGAATCAAGTCCAAATACTTACATTTCAAACTATTATTTAAATGTAATTAATAATGCTAAAAAACAAATTCTTTGGGGAAGTTTTTCCTTAGGCCCTGATGATCAAATATTAAATGCCCTTTTAGATGCATCAAAAAGAGGTGTTAAAATTCATATCATTACTAATTCGAAAGAAACTTCTAAAACCCTAGGCGATAAAGGAATTTTTACTTATCGTAGAAACAAAATTAGCTACGAGAGTATACTTTCGAGTAGTAAGGGAAAAATTCGAATTTTTGAGTGGCAAGCAAAAATTATTAAAGATGGAAAACAACTCAGTAGTGGCGCATTTCATTCTAAAGGAATGGAAGTCGATGGTGTTCTAAGTATTATTGGTTCTTATAATATAAGTAATTCTAGTTTTCATAATCACTCTGAATCTGTAGCAGTGGTTATTAGTCCTCAATTTTCCAAATATACGCAAGCAATGTTTCAAAATGATTTAAAATACACTAAAGAAGTTAAGTTAAAGTAGACATGCGTTTAGTTTTAAGAGATGAGAAATATTTTGAAGAGTAGAAAGAAAAAAGGGGCCCCCTGCAAAGGCTTAACCCATAAGTATTTCTAGGTAGTTGGACTATGATTTCAAGGACTTGCCTTTCTTTACTTCATCATTTCTCATCATGTTTCAGCATTTCTCATCGCAAAGTGTGGCTAAGTGTGGCTGAAAATAAATGATTGCTGAACTTGGCACTAATCATGTTAGGTTTATCTAAACTTAAAAAAGATTGCGCCAATTACTCTTCGATGAACTCACAAACTTTGCATCCTACGGCCTTAGCGAGTTTTTTTAGAGTTTTAAAAGTGGGATTATAATCACTTTTAATCATATTAGTGATGTGATTGGTCGGAATATCAAGTCTCTTCGCCAGCTCATATTGGCTAACTTCATACTTTTTCAGAACGCTTTTAATTTTTAACTTTGCTTCATGTGCCATTTCTCCATTTTAGAGGATTGCACATTTTAATATAATTACATTATAATATACCCATGACAAATAATGACAAAATAGATTCGACGAAATTCACTCTACTAATAGAAACCGGAATTCAAGAATTTGAAAATCACCTTCCCCCTCGAATTCATCTCCTTTTAAATGACTGGCTTCAATTTGATCTGAAAGCTCAAAGTAATGTTTCTTTTTTTTTGTCCATTATTAAGCTGATCGCTAGGGCCGATCGATCTCCTGCTCATATCATTTCAGAGTTACTACCTATAATCGATTTAACCCGATCAGATGAACTGAAGAAAAATACACATTCAACAGCAACGGCCTTCATTAGAGACTTTCTAAAAAATGAATTCATCCTGAGAAAAATCGAAAAAAGTTAATCAACTTTATCCTAATTAAATTGTATCTAAACTCTAACTCCTTGAAATGAAAGCAAGACAATCCTAAAGCATTCAAGCATTTCTTGGTAAATGTCGATACTTTGAGAGTGAAAAAGATCATTTTTAATAATGCTATTCAAACGGCCCGAGATCATGGAGGGGAATGTCTCTCCAAATTGAATTCCTGTACCGCTTATAAAAACAAACTCCATTGGCGATGCAGCAAGGGTCATGAATGGCAAGCTCGTGCCTCACATGTGATCTATGATGGAACTTGGTGTCCTGAATGTGTGCGTCTTGGACGTTTTGATAATATTGAGCGAATGCAGGCTATAGCAATCTCCAGAGGGGGTAAATGCTTAACGGAGCAATTTGTAAATCATCACTCCAAACTTTCATGGGAGTGTCAATTGGGTCATCAATGGGAAGCACAACCTTCAACAATTGTGCATGGAGGATGTTGGTGTCCTTATTGTGTTGGCAAAAATCAAACCATTGATGATTTAAAAGACTTGGCAAAGTCTCGCAACGGAAAATGTCTTTCAAGCACGTACAGAGGCAATGATAAAAAATACGATTGGGAATGTAGTAAGAAACATCAATGGAGTGCGGTTGCCAGTTCAATCAGACAAGGAAATTGGTGTCCAAAATGTGCCATTGAAGTTAGGGCATTAAAGCAGAGATTAGAAACATTGGAGAAAGCTCAAAAGGCAGCACAAGCGAAAGATGGAGAATGTCTCTCGACAATTGACGAGTACAATAAAGGCAGTTCTTATATTAGATTTAAGTGCAAGAACGATCATATATGGAAAGCTATACCTTCGAGTATTATAAGTAAGAAATCTTGGTGTCCCAAATGCCATATTTCAAAAATAAAAAAGACTATTGAAGAAATGCACGAGCTGGCCAAATCGAAAGGGGGAGAATGCTTAAGCGTAGAGTATATCTCAAGTGATAAATCATTACTTTGGCGTTGTAAAAATGGACACAAATTCAAGCGATGTGCAAAAGACATTATAAACAATCAAAAGTGGTGTAACGAATGTCTTTTTCAAAACATTACAATCTCTGATGCTCATAATTTAGCACGCGAGAAAGGTGGTCAGTGCTTAGCGGAGGTCGCCAAGAGTACCTATTCTCTATTGCTGTGGGAATGTTCGCATGGGCATCAATGGCGTACAACTTATCTTAAAGCAAAAGAGAGTTGGTGCTCAGAATGCTCTGAAATAAAGTCAAAAGTAGTTCTTAAACAAGCAGAATAGACATTCTTCAATGAAATAGTTAAAAAATTTAACTCTAAATCTAACCACGTTTAATTTTTCTTTACTATCCTTCCCCATCATCCAACCGATCAGGGCTATTGAATAACTTTTTGCAATGAGGGATTAATGCAAAAGATTACGATCGTCTGCTCGAATCAGGATGAGGCCCAAGAATATTGGTATTCTCATAAGCTTATCTCTGAAAAATACTCAGAGGTAGAATTTCTAAGACTTCCCAAGACGGTTATTCTAAAACCAAAGCACCTGAACATTTTCGTTGGAATCTCATATAGAGACTTAACAAAAATAGATATTCTAAGAATTGAAAAAGAGCACTCTCTGGTTATTACAAAGAATTTTAACTCCGTTGAAGTTAAGAAACTTAACTATGCTGGATGGAGCAAAATACTGGATATTCAAAAGAAGCTCTTTTTAAAAGTTCTTGAGGGTCATTTTGAAAAGCTTCAAAACTTCTCCACTGATTTGACTATCAATCGAGTTAGTAAGCAAGTGGGTTTAACTGAAAAAGAGCGCAGAATGCTTGAACTCATCCTTGACCATAATGAAGTTTCAAAAGATCGGCTCAAGCAATTAATGGAACTTCAATCGAGAAGCTTCAATCAACATTCTTTAAGCCTCCAAAGGAAGCTTGCTTCAATTGGCATTTCACTTAGTGACAAACAAAATGGGCAATTTTACAGAATTTCTTAAATTTTCTAAATGCTTAATAGTTTGTTTTTAATACGTGTCTAGGCCTATCTATCGTGTTGAAAACAGCAGTTTGAAAAAGTGAAGTAGAAACTATCAAGCACTTAGGTGATCTCCTTATCATGTAACTTACTAATTTAATGAGAATAAACAAAAGATCATGAAAATCCAACTGAAGCGATCAAACATTCCTGTCGAATAATAATCCAAGCATAAATTTAAAGTTTTCTTTATAACCGAAGGATAGTTTGTGGAACGTAAGCTGAAACTTCTTATCATCACTCTCTTTCTTGTCAGTAGCTCCTCTTTTTCTTTTGCCAAAGACAAGGATAAAGAAGACAGCGATAAATCTCATCAAGAGAAAGAAGATCGCAAAGATGACCACCACAACCAACGTAACAAGCACCTTGTCCCACCACAGGCGCATTTAAGAGTCGATTCAAAACCTTGCCAATCTCCTTGTACAGCAACGCTTGATGCTTCAAAGTCTCGTGCCCATAAAGGTGCCACTATTGTTAAATATGTTTTTGATTATGATGATGGATCACCGTTATTTGAATCGAGTAATCCCATCGTCACATACGAATACTCTTTTATTAAAGAAACTCTTTCTAAAAAACATAAGCACAAAAAGAACATCAAAGAATTTCATCCCAAAGTTTTCGTCATCGACAGTAATAATAAAAAATCCAAACCAGATCGAGAAAAAGTTCGCATCATTGCGCAAACGGATACAGTGCCAGTCAATCAAGCACCTGTCGCGAAGTTAGTTCTTAATCCAATTTCAGGCATTGCACCATTGCAAGTGACACTCGATGCATCTGGCTCAAGCGATGACAAAGGAATCGTCCTTTATACCTTCATCGTTGGAAACGGCGAGATCATTTCAACCACAGAACCCATTTTAAACGTTGTCTATTCATCCGTAAATGTTTTTAGTCCTCAGGTAGTGGTTAAAGACCAAGAAGGCCTAGAGAGTTCAATAAGCGCTTCTGTGAGTGTCTCTGCTCCTCCTGTTAATCAAGCACCAATCGCAAGCTTGTCGGCCACTCCAATTTTAGGAGATGCGCCACTTTTAGTTACTTTTGACTCATCAGCTTCGAGCGATGATAAAGAAATTGTTAACCGAATTTACCTCTTCGGCGATGGTCAGAGCCTTACTACAACTGATGCCGTGGTTTCTCACCTGTATCAGCAAAGTGGAAATTTCTCAGCATCCGTCGAAGTTTTCGATCAAGAGAATTTATCAAGTTCAAAATCTGTCTCTATTGAAGTGAATACTCCCAACACCGCGCCGATCGCAAGCTTGTTAGTTGATCAGGTTCGAGCTAACCCTGGATCGAGCTTTAAGTTTGATGGATCAACTTCTACTGATGCTGAAAACAATATAATCTCTTTTTCTCTCTCAAGTACTACTTTAGGAATTAATCAAACCAACACAACAGGTATTTTCGATATCGTGATTAGTCAGCCTGGAAATTTTGATTTTATTTTCACTGTCGCCGATTCTTTTGGATTGAGTGATTCAAAAACGATGAGTATTTCAGTCAATGCGCCTCCGATTGCTCTTTTATCAGCGGATAAAATTTCAGGAGAGGCTCCTTTAACGGTTACGTTTGATTCATCAGCATCAAGCGATGATGTCTCCATTATAAAAAGAGATTATCAATTTGCTCCTAACGTGTTTGCTCTAAACGCAGGAAGCACTGTTAGCTATACCTATAATGAGCCGGGCGTTTTCCCCGCAAAAATTCAAATTTATGATGGGGAAAATCTTGTCTCTGAGGCAATGGTTGAAATTACCGTGACTGCTCCTGAGATTAAAACGCCACCAATCGCGTGGTTTCAGATTGAAGCCGACTCGAGTACTGGATTAGTCAGATTAAAGAACCAAGCGATCGCAGGAAGTTCAAATATTACTTCTGTGAGCTATCTCGTAAACAATCAAGTCTCACTTTCTTCAGCGATCTACGCTTATTCAGAAGCTTCTTTTCAAGCAGAAGGCGGACTTCGCTATGACATTAAACAAATTGTCACCGATGAACAAAACCAAACTTCAGAAGAGACGATCTCTGTTATTATGGATGAAACCCAACAAGCTCCAGTTCCCCAATTTACCATTGCCCAATCAAACATCAATCAGGTCTTTTTAAATGCGCTCTACAGTTTTGATCTCTTAAATTCGACAACCAGTATGAAAATAAATTGGGGTGATCAAACTCCCGAAGAAACTCTTTCAAGCCACTTTGCAAGCCACAATTATCAAAATGCTGGGGTCTATTCAGTTACTTTAACTCTTGAAAATGCTCAAAACCTCACAAGCTCTCTTACTCGTGAGATCACGGTCACGAACTCGACACCAGAGGCCCTTAATCCAGTCGCTAATTTTATGGTTTTGCAAGATGAGACGATTAAACACGTAAGACTTCTCTCTCAATATTCAGCAAGCCCCAATGGAGAAATTTTGTCATACTTTTGGCAGTACGGAGATGGACAAGTGGGCTATGGTGAGGAGTCTATTCACTTTTATGAAGCGGGCCTTTATCTGGCGCGCTTGACTATCACAGACTCCATGGGGGTTCGTGCCTCACAAGTCCAACAAATCCTGATCACTAATAGTGGCCCTGCCATTATTAGCAAGATTGATCAATGTAATGCTTTTGGTTTATACGGTGAGTGCGATTTTTTTGTAGCGAACAAAGACAAAGAACTCGATCGAGTAGAAATTAATTGGGGTGATGGCAACATTGACTCATACCCAGTTGCTAACAATGAATGGCAAATTTTTGATGCTATCGGACATAATTATCAAAGTGCTGGTACTTATGATGTCACGGTAAGTGCTATTACCTTTAGCGGTATGCAGGCCACCGCATCTTCACAAATAACAACTGAAGGAAATGGAACAGGCAATATTCCACCTGTGGCCAATATTTACTGTTCCTCAAATTTTCTTCAAGTCACGTGTGATTCTTCTTTTTCCTATGATCCAGATGGGTTGATTGTTTCAACAGAAATTCAAATGGGCGACGGAACAAGTTATTTTGATAATTTCGTTAATCATTCTTATCAACAAGGTGGAACTTATATCGTCCGTGCGATTGTCACTGACCAACTTGGTGCAAGTACGCAGACTGAAATACTTGTGAATGCAATAGAAAAAATCAATCGAGCACCAATAGTGTTTCTATCATGCAGTTCAAACTCTATTAACACTGTTCAATGTCAGGCCGTGGGTAGCTTCGATTCAGATGGCTCGATCGTAAAAATTGAATATCAATTTGATGACGAGACTACAATTGTCGCTATTGATGAAAATGATATTGTGTCAAAGGTCTTTTCCTCCGGTGGTCTTCATCAAATAGTCCTAGTTGCTACTGACAACGAAGGAGCTACAGCTTCTGCATCTCAAAATGTGGAAGTTATTCAAAATCAGCTCCCTGTAGCAAATTTTGAATGTCAAACAACTAAACCTTTAGAAATTTCTTGCGCGAACTCGGGTTCTCTTGATTATGATGGTGAAATTACTTCCCTTAATTGGCAAATCGACGGAGCAAGCTTATATACAGGAAATGAGTTCACTCATAAGTTTTCTTCAGGCACATCAATTGCAAATATCTCTCTAATCGTAACTGATAATTTCAATGATCAAGGCATAAGTACAAATAGCTATTCAATAATTCCTCCCCCAGCTCCTGCCTTATCAATTTCATGCTTTGAATCGGCAAACCTTCGTCTCTCTTGTAGTCCACAGTTTGTAGATGATTTTGGATTGGCGCAAACTTATAGTTGGATTGTAAATGGTATTATTTATAGTACAGAGAATATTGAAATTCAGTTTGAATCCTCAATTGAAGCCATTATTTCTCTTGAAGTGACTTCATCAACTGGACTCGCTTCAAACTCTTCGAGCAATTTTTCTTTAATTGATCAAGGGACGGGCGTAGGAAAATCATTGGCCGAAGTAGTACTTACAGGCATTGACGAGAGTACATTTAATCCACTATTGAATGAGTTTGAATTTCTTATAGCAAATAGTGAAGTTCTCATCGCACAAAATGGACTTCCTGATTTCTTCTCTCTCATTGTTAATGATTTAACGATCCCCGTAGAAACTGTTCTCATTGAGCAAGGACGAGTTCTAGCTCCTGTTGTTTTAGAAGAAGGAACAAACTACGTAACTCTTTCCTTTAAAGATTTTGAGGGCCGAGAATTTAGAAAAGAATGGGAATTTATTTCTGGTTCAGGAAGAGTTGACGTAAACTTAACTGACAACAGTGGAAGTCCGATCTCTCTTACTAAAATTCATGCCATCCATACCAATTTTTCGAATAGAACTTTTAGCTTTAACTCCACACCAATCTTAAATATTCCTAAAGGGCGCATCATTTTTATTTCTGATGAAAACAATTTCATCGGTGTTAACTCAGTTGAAGCAACTGATACCCCAACTGTTCTAGATATTGTATCAAGTCCTCTAAATTCATTAGTTGCTCATTCAGATTACGAATTTGAAAATGGTTTTGATAATTGGCAAATGATTAGAGGTCTTGGAGAAACACTACTTCATGAGAATTCAACTTCATTTGTACAATATCCAGACTCGGCAATGGATGCGAATTTTTCACCTGACTTAAGCGGTATCTCGCTTGTTGCGACAAGATTCTCATTTAACCAAGATGTCTTCAATGTTGCTTACCCAATGAATATTATTTCATCAAGTCCAGATTCCTTTTTACTTGGAATCATCAAAAACCCTAACACAGGAGAAATTTCATTTAATATGAATCAAGTAGGAGGTGACTATACAACAGGCAATCTCGTTGAAACTCCTGCCAACATTTTAATAGAGAGTCCAGATCATTCAGACCGTATCTTTGTAGTGTATTCACAATTTTTTGGAACAGATTTTGTAACAGTTAAAAACCAGTCGGTAAACCCCGTTGATTATTTTATAAGCCGAGCATTTGCTGCGGGATCGGGTTCAGGAACAACAGCGAAACCTCCAATTCGGAATTCCTTAGGGCAAGCGAAGATTTTTAACAGAGGGACCAAGACAGAACTCGTCGGTATTTCATTAGGAACTTATCCTTCATTGTATCCCGGAGTTGGCAAGATATATGAAAGTACGACTATTCAAGGCCAGTTCCAAAACCCATTAACAATTAAGATAAATGGAATGACCCAAGAACTTTATAATTCATACAAGTACGAACTTGCACTTCTGTCTACAAGTAATCAACTTTTAGCAATACTCCCGTTAGAAAAAAGACTTTTTGGAAACGATTTCGATGTAAAAATTCCTTCTGGTTGGTACAATCCTGATCAAGATTTCTATCGATTATCAATTCGTGTAATTTCACCAGACTTTACCATCCCAATTGAAGAGATATTTCTAGAAAGTCGATACATCAAGGATGAAATTCCCGTTATTACCAAATACGAATTTCCAACAATTATCGCTATGGGTGACCAACTTTTAAATCCTACGACAGTCGCAAGTATTAAGTATGTAACTGATATTAATGCTGGTATTGGTTATGACAATTGGGCCGCCTATAAGTATAGATTGAATATTTACAGTCTCATAAATAGTGGAAATGTAAAATTTGGAGATTTTGGCGGAATCAATGGCAGTCAGTTGTTGGCAAGTGGAACTCGTAAGGGGCATATCTTTGGAACTGATATTGATATTGAAGTAAATGGAACAGCTGCTGCCATTCCGATTTCTCCTGCTCCACCAGAAAAAAGTGAATCTTCAGCTATATTAGTTAAAAGAATTATTGACCAATTTCCAAATCAATTACGTGCTTACTTATTATTTAGTGAGGAAAACAGTCCATTTTTCAATTTTGTTGATTCTTCTTGTTCAAAAGATGGCAGATTTCTTCGAAATGTTGCTATTAATGATCAAAGTCACAAGGATCATCATCACATCTCCTTCTGGGGAGGCAGAAATGAAAAAACAAAACCAGACTTCAATCCCGATAATTATTTAAACAATTCAAGTTTTATAGTCACTCATGATGGTTATGTTAAGCCAAAAATTGAAATGATGCCTGCTGTTCCTGCTGATGTTTTATCTGATCAAAGTCCTAGGAAACTCTATCAAGCTTACCAAGTTGTTGGCATGCAGTTATCAGACAAGCTTTATTATCATAAAATTGATCTTTCAATTCCTAATGATGAATATAAATGGACACTCGTGAGTCGTACTGAAGGCGATGACTTATATTATAGTGGAGACAACGTTTTTATTAATCGCGGTGTAAAATGGGACAAAGATAAAGTTGTATTCAAGTTAATTAGAATGAATGGGAATCTTTGTTTTGAAAGTGACCAGTTCTCCTCAGGTTACATCTTCCCGCGAAATGAACCTACTTTTTACTATACGCTAAATCGATTTGTAGCGCTAGATTCCGGGTACTATTATGAAGGGAGCAATCTTTCTGTAAATGCATTTGATCTCGACAGATTAAACATCCCCGGTCTTTATACCGAAAATTACACAGGACCTTTTGATGTGGGAACATTTAACAGTGAGTATCAAATGTATGGCCTAAAAAGCCCTGATTTAAAGCTTTCAATAAGACTTCAAAGTGAAAATCAAGGTTTGAATACAGAGGTAGATTTAAATGATCAAAATGCTATTCTTCAAGCACTAAATAGTCTCTTCATTTTTGATGAAAATAATATTGAAACGCCGATTCAAACAAGTATAAAAGCATATTATGAAAGCTCACCTAATGAAATTATTGGTGGAAACGCCTTTTTAGGAACAATCAAATATGAATCTTGCAAAGAATCAGACAAGCGAGTTTGGAATCCAGATAGCGCCAAGTGTATCAATTGTGATTTAAATGATCCCAAGAGTCACTATTTGAAAGCTGATGATCGATGTATTACTTGCGACGAGGTTAACCTGTTTTGGTATGAACCGTTAAAAGGCTGCTTCTCCTGTGATCTCAATAATCCAAACAATCATTGGGTTAACAGCTCGTGTGTAACATGTTCAACTGGTCAAATTTGGTATGAGCAGGGACAGCATTGTGTAACTTGTCCTACCGGAACACTTCGAGGCGATGGAACCTGTGACTGGCCGACACCAGTATTAACTGTAACACCAACTTCGACATTAACTCCTGATTCTTCTCAATGTTCTGAAGGAGGTACTCATGTAATCACTCCAAGTGCTAAAGTTTGTAATTTCCATTTTGACTGTGAAGGTGGAGTGGTAG